>PVBE010013311.1_pt1 | contig 496518 bp, 451 predicted proteins | sample 1631181 | NCBI WGS metagenome assembly PVBE01 (sample SAMN08397723, study PRJNA350692) | Marine metagenome, whole genome shotgun sequencing project. | isolation source: water | place: Pacific Ocean | collected 2012-04 | reverse complement strand
CGAGGAATATCAGGAACGGCTCGATTTCGAATTGGGCATCATCGAAGGCATGGGCTTTCCCGGCTATTTCCTGATCGTGGCCGATTTCATCAAATGGGCCAAGAACAACGACATCCCGGTGGGGCCGGGGCGCGGATCGGGCGCAGGCTCGGTGGTCGCCTGGGCGCTCACTATTACCGATCTGGACCCCATCCGCCTGGGCCTGCTGTTCGAGCGGTTCCTGAACCCGGAACGCGTGTCGATGCCCGACTTCGACATCGACTTTTGCGAAACCCGGCGTGGCGAGGTCATCCGCTACGTCCAGGAGAAGTACGGCCGCGACCAAGTCGCGCAGATCATCACCTTCGGTAAGCTGAAGGCGCGGGCCGTGCTCAAGGACACCGGCCGCGTGCTCCAGATGAGCTATGGCCAGGTCGACCGCCTCGCCAAGCTGGTGCCCAACCATCCGACCGATCCCTGGGACCTGAAGCGCGCGCTGAACGGCGTGCCAGAGTTGGCGAAGGAATATGCCAACGACAACCAGGTCCGCCGCCTGCTTGACCTCGCCACCAAGCTGGAGGGTCTGCCGCGCCACAGCTCGACCCACGCCGCCGGTGTGGTGATCGGAGACCGACCGCTGGCGCAGCTGGTGCCGCTCTACCGCGATCCGCGCTCGGACATGCCGGTCACGCAGTTCGACATGAAGTTCGTCGAGGGCGCGGGGCTGGTGAAGTTCGACTTTCTGGGCCTCAAGACCCTGTCGGTCCTGCAAAAGGCAGTGCAGCTGCTCGCCAAGCGCGGGGTCGAGGTCGATCTCGGTGCGCTCGCCTGGGACGACGAAGCCACCTATGCGCTGCTCCAGAAGGGTGACACGGTCGGCGTGTTCCAGTTGGAATCGGAAGGCATGCGGCGCACCCTGTCCGCCGTCCGCCCGACCAATTTCGGCGACATCATCGCGCTCGTGTCGCTCTATCGGCCGGGCCCGATGGACAATATCCCCAGCTTCGGTCGCCGCAAGCAGGGCACCGAGGAGATCATCTACCCGCACGCCCTGCTCGAACAGATATTGTCCGAGACCTATGGCATCTTCGTCTATCAGGAACAGGTGATGCAGGCCGCCCAGATTCTGGCGGGCTATTCCCTGGGCGGCGCCGATCTTCTCCGCCGCGCGATGGGTAAGAAGGTCAAGGCGGAGATGGACGCGCAGCGCGCCATCTTCGTGAAGGGCTGCGCGGAGGTGAACAACATCCCCGCGCAAAAGGCCAATGAGCTGTTCGACTTGATCGACAAGTTCGCAGGGTACGGCTTCAACAAGAGTCACGCGGCGGCCTATGCGCTGCTCGCCTATCAGACCGCATGGCTGAAGGCGCATCACCCGCATGAATTCTATGCCGCGTCGATGTGCTACGACATGGCGCTGACCGACAAGCTGGCGATCTTCGTCGACGACGCGCGGCGCATGGGCGTGACCATGCTGCCGCCCTGCATCAACGCCAGCCAGGCCGAGTTCGATGTCGAGGCGCATGAAGATGGCCTGGCCGTCCGCTATGCGCTGGGCGCGCTGAAGTCGGTGGGCGAGGGCGCGATGGAGAAGCTGGTCGTCGAGCGACAGGCGGGCGGGGCCTTTGCCAGCCTCGATGCGCTGGCCAAGCGGGTCGATCCGCGCCTGATGAACAAGCGCCAGCTGGAAACCCTGGCCTCGGCGGGCGCGTTCGACGGGATCGAGCCCAACCGGGCGGGCGTCCATGCGGTGGCCGAAACCGTCCTTGCCATCGCCGCGCGCACCCATGAGGGGCGGACGAGCGGGCAGGGCGGGTTGTTCGGTGAAACCGAGGTGGCGGGCGATGCGATCAAGCTGCCGACCGGCACCCGCTGGAGCCTGTCGCAGCGGATGGAGCAGGAGAAGGAGGCGTTCGGCTTCTATTTCTCGGCGCATCCCGTCGATCGCCATGCGCATATCGCCAAGATGCACGGCGCGCGGACCTATACCTCGTTGACCGAGCTGATTATCCCCGATGACGGCGCGCGGATCGGCGCGACCATGGCGGCGCTGGTCGAGGATGCGCGCTGGCGAACCTCGGCACGCGGCAAGCGCTATATGATGGCGCAGCTGTCGGATGCGACCGGGCAGTTCCTGGCGACCTGCTTCGACGATTCGGTCGCGGCCGATCTGGAAAAGGCGGCCAAGGAGGGCGATTGCGCACTCATCACCGTCGAACTGGACCGCCGCCCCGGCGAGGAGGCGCCGCGCGTCAGCATCAAGCGAGTGCAGTTGTTCGACGGTCTCGCCAGCACCGCCAAATTCGTGGTCGAGGTGACGGTGACCGACAAGGTAGCGTTCAGGGCGCTGCACGCCATGCTCGACCCCTTGCGCAACGGTCGGGGCGAAGTTCGTGCGCGCATCGAGGGGGAGGGCGGTGACACCTTGCTGACGCTGGGTCGCAACTTCCTGCTCGATGCCGAACTCGCCAGCCATATCGAGGACTTGCCGGGCGTGAAGGCGGTGGCGATGAAGTCGTCCGAGGCGCGACTGGCGCTGGTCGGCTAAGGTCTTATCGCCCTATTCTCTGCCCCGGTCTTTGCGGGGGCGGAGAACACGTCCGCGCCGGATCAGCCCCCGACTTCGCGTCGGTCCTAATCTTCCTCACCGGCCTCGCCGTGATTGCCATAGCCGCCGCCCGAATGATCGGCGTCGTCCTCATTCTGTGTCGGCTGGGGCGTAGTCTGTTCGGGATCGTGGATCATCGCGTTTCTCCTTCTCCGGCCCAACGCATCGACACTGGCTCGCGATCCTCAGAACAACTCACCCTGCGCGCCGCTGGGCGGACGGAACTGGCTGGTGTCGAGCAGCGGCCGGTCGCGGTTGAGGCCGTGCAGCCGACATGCCCGGTGAAAGCGGACACGCAGCAACTCGGCCCATGGTCCTTGCCCCTTCATCCGGGTGAAGAAATCGGGATCATTGTCGCGCCCGCCGCGCAAGGACTGGATGATCGCCATCACCTTGCCCGCCCGATCGGGGAAATGCTCCGCCAGCCAGGCGCGGAACAGCGGTGCGACTTCGTGCGGCAGGCGGACGGGGATGAAGAAGGCATGGCGCGCTCCGGCCCGTGCGGCCCGCTCGACCAGATGCTCTATCTCGTGATCGGTGATCGCCGGGATGACGGGCGCGATCGAGACATAGGTGGGGATGCCCGCCTCGGCCAGTTTCGTCACCGCCGCCAGCCGCCGCTCCGGCGTCGGCGCGCGCGGCTCGACGGTGCGGGCGACCTTCGCGTCGAGCGAGGTCACCGAAACGCAGACCGTGGCGAGACCCTTGGCGGCCATCGGCGCGAGAATATCGATATCGCGCACCACCCGGTCCGACTTGGTGGTGATCGCGACCGGATGGTTCGTCTCGGCCAGCACGTCCAGGATCGCCCGCGTGATCCGCCACTCCCCCTCGATCGGCTGATAGGGATCGGTGTTGGTCCCCAGCGCGATCGGCGCGACCCGGTAACCGGGCTTGCTCAGTTCCGCACGCAGCAGTTCGGCGGCGTCGGGCTTGGCGAACAAGCGGCTCTCGAAGTCCAGACCCGGCGACAGGTCGTGATAGGCATGGGTGGGTCGTGCGAAACAATAGATGCAGCCATGCTCGCAGCCCGCATAGGCGTTGATCGACTGGCTGAATGGCACATCGGGCGAGCTGTTGCGGGTCAGGATCGTCCGCGGCTTCAGCATGGTCACGCTGGTGCGGAGCGGCGGCGGTGCGCCGTCGACCAGCCCTTGCGCGTCGAGCCAGTCGCCGTCCGCTTCACGTTCGGGCAGCGCGAAGCGTTTGCTGGTTGCGTTCCCGGTTGCGCCGCGTCCGGCGGGCTTCACCATAGAGCGACCATTGCACTTTCATCATGCGCGGATAGGTTGTCACGATGTGGCAAATTCTGGCCCTTTTCGCGGCTTCCGCATCACCCGAGCCTGTCGCCGGCCGGATCTATGAAGGTGTGGCCTATGGCCCACAGCAGGCAATGGTGTGCGACTGGTTCTCCAATTTCGAGAATAGCCGGTTCGATCGCTGCCGCACGTCTGATGGAATGGTCGTGCCAATGGAGGATGGTGCGTCGCTGAGTTGTGTTCCAAAGCTGTGCGATGTCCTCGACGCGCGGGCACGGCGCGCCGCAAGATGGACCCGCGCCGATCCGGTCTGGGGCCATTTTATCGTCCGGCTGTCCGGGCGGGTCAGCACGGGAAGCCGTCCGAAACGCTATCTCGGCGACGGTACCCGTAGCGTCCTGATAGAAAGGCTGATTGATGTCCGCCGTCTTGGCGCATCTTCTCCATCGCGATGATCGAAGCGTCTTGCCCATGGGCAAATACTATGTGATCAATGCGAACATATCAAGAACGAGAGGTAGATATGGCGCGCTTCGACTATCTGGAATTGCCGGTTGCTGATCGGGCGGAGGCCAAGCGTTTTATGCGGCGGTGTTCGGTTGGACCTTTACCGACTTCGGGCCCGATTATGCCGCGACGATGAGCGGGGATACCGATCTGGGCCTCGACGCCGCGCCGGATAAGGTCAAGGCGCCGCTATCGGTGATCCGGGTCGCCGATCTGGAGGCCACACTGGCGGCGGTCGAAGCGGCGGGCGGGACGATCTCGGTGCCGATCTTTGCCTTTCCCGGCGGGCGGCGCTTTCATTTTCGCGATGTCGACGGGCATGAGATCGCGGCGATGCAGCCCGACTGATCAGCGTTCCAAGAGGCGCGGCATCAGCTCGACGAAGTTGCAGGGACGGTGGCGGTTGTCGAGCTGGTCGCGCAAAATGCCGTTCCACGCGTCCTTGACCGCACCGGTCGAGCCGGGAAGCGCGAAGATATAGGTGCCGCGCGCGACGCAGGCGCAGGCGCGCGACTGGATGGTCGAGGTGCCGATCGTCTGGAAGCTCAGCCAGCGGAACAGCTCGCCGAAGCCGGGGATCATCTTGGTCGCGACCCGCTCGACCGCTTCGGGGGTGACGTCGCGCCCCGTCACGCCGGTGCCGCCGGTGGTCAGGATACAGTCGATGCTGGCGTCATCGATCCAGCGATGCAGTTGCGCCACGATATGATCGGCGTCGTCACGCAAGATGGTGCGCTCGGCAAGCTCATGCCCAGCCTCGGTCAACAATGCGACCAGCGTATCGCCCGAGCGATCCTCCGCCAGCGAGCGGGTGTCGGATACGGTCAGCACTGCGATGCGGACCGGGAGGAAGGTGCGGGTCGTGTCGATGGGCATGGGGTCGGAACGTCTCGAAACCATTTTGGGTGCGCTGGGACGAGGCGTCGATCAAGTCCCCAAGTCAGATCGGGCGCGGTCCAAGGCCGGAGGACCATCGGGTCGCGATCATTCCGTCCGAAAGCCGCACGGCGCTCCAAGCGTCCCTCAACCCCGCAATCTCCGTCAGTTCGCCTGCGGCACCGTGGTATTCGACTGCGGGCTGACGGTCGCGTTCAGCGCGATCGTCGTGCGCGGGGCCACGCTGGCCTGTGCGACGTTCGGGCGTTGCAGGCGGATGGCGGTGGCGCCCGGCAGGCCGGGGAAGCGCGGCCACATGCCTTGCGCGAGCGCGGCGCGGCTGGGCGACTTGGTCTTGCCCGTCTGGCTTTCGTACATCCAGTAGTTGCGCAGGACCATGGTGACGTATCCGCGCGTCTCCCAATAGGGAATGCTCTCGATATAGAGGAGCGGGTCGCCGCCGTCGCGGACCAGGCTGTTCCACTCGCCCACCGGCTTGGGACCCGCATTATAGGCCGCGATCACTTTGGGCAGCAGGCCGCCGGTGATGCCGGTCATGTCGCGCAGCCGCTCCAGATGGCGCTGGCCGATATCCATGTTCGTCGACGGCTTGGTCAGCGCGCTGCGGTCGATCGACACGCCGCGTTCGCGCGCGAAGTCGGTCGCGGCGGCGGGCATGATCTGCATCAGGCCATAGGCACCCGCCGGGCTGACCACCTTGTTGCGGAAGCCGCTTTCTTGGAGCGTATGGGCATAGACCAGCGCCTTGTCGACGCGCCAGCCGCTGTCGGGGGCCCAGTTGGGCGTCGGATAGCGCGCCTCGGCGGTGGCGGTGACGCCCGCCGGGCAATTATGGGCGAGCCAGACGGTTGTAGCGGGCAGGTCGAGCGATTCGGCGAGGCGAACCAGGCTACGGAATTCGGTCGGCTGGCCGATCCGCGCCTGCTGGCGGATCACCTGATCGGCCAGGTCGGTCTCACCGATCTCGACCAGCGCGGCGGCGACCAGGATGTTGGGACGACGATCGAGCGCGGCCCAGTCGGTGGCGACGAGCTGCCCCTTGGGCTCGCGGTCACCGCGCATCCCCAGCGCCTGGCGGGCGAGCTGGCCGTAAAAGCTCTCACGGAATTGCGAGGCGGAGCGCAGGCGGCCCTCGATCTTGTCGGGACGGCCGCACACCATGTCGGCGCGCGCGGCCCAATAGAGCGCGGCGGCGCGTAGATCGACATCCGTCGCGCGGGCGGCCGTGCCCTCGAAGGCGGTTTCGGCGGCCTGACAGTCATTCTGACGCCAGGCGGACAGCGCGACGGTCCAGCGACCCTGCACCGCCCAGTCGCCCGAGCCCTCCGCCGCTTGGGCTGCGAGCGTGCGGGCATGGGCGTCGTCGCCCATCAGGAAATAGATCCAGGCGACCTTCTGCTGCCACTCGGTCAGCGCCTCGGGCGACAGGCCCTGCGTCGATTCGAGCAGCGCTTGGGCCGATGGGCCGTCATCCGCCTTGACGAAGGGCTGCATCCGGGCGGCGAGTTCGGCGGCGATCTGGTCGCTGCGAACGCTCTTGGCGCGGATGCGGCGGGGCGCGCCGTCCTGCCAGATCAGGGTATGCGCCTCCGGGAGCGGGGGCAGGTCGCGCGCGCCGCGCGAGCGGGCGAGTCGGGCCAGCTGCTCGGCCTGGGGCAGTTCGGGGGCTTCGTTGAGAAGCGCGACCAGGCGCTCGACATCGACCTTGGGCGAGCCCTTGGCGGTGTAGAGTTCGGCGCGGGCGATGGCGTGGAGGGGGCCGGGCTTCAGCGCGTCGAGCTGCAGCTGCGCGTCGGTCCAGCGGCTGTCGCGGATCGCAGCGAAGACACGGGCGTAACCGGCCTTCTGGTCGGCATCGAGCAGGGCGGGGATGCTGGGCGGGGCCTTGATCGCGGCGGGGCTGCGGGCGTCGGTGGTGGCGGCGGGTTCGGCGGCGATGGCGGCGCTTGCCCCGGCCAGCAAAGCCCCGATGGTCGCTCCTCGCGCGATCGCCCGGCTCAGCTTCATGCGTCCAATTCCCCCATGACCCTTTGCAAATCTTTCCAGCTTTCCGCCTTCGCCATCGGCTTTTCGATCAGAAAGCGCGGATGGAAACTGGCGACAGCACGAGACTTGCCGCTTTTATGGTCAACAGCGTGTGAATGTCCGCGCGCACTGGTGAGTTCGGTCCCGAGCACGGCACGGCTCGCCGCATTGCCGAGCAGCAGCAGCGCGCGCGGGGCGACCAGCCCGACATGATGCCGCGTGATCTCGGCCAGCCGGGTCTCCAGATCGGCGGGCGTGCGTCCCGCCAACGGCCGGCGGGTACAGACCGAGGCGATGTGCACCGTCTCGCGCGACTGCCCGATCGCGGCCAGCATCCGGTCGAACAACCGACCCGGCGCGCCCGACAAGATGTGCCCTGCATCGCCATCGTCGCGGTCGGGGCAATCGACCAGCACCATCAGCGCCGCATCGGCCGGCCCGGTCGCGGTCAGCGAAATGCCGTCCCAATTGGCTTCCGGCGCGGCATCGGACAGGCGCCACGTCAGGAACGCCTCCAGCGTGTCGGGCAATTGCGCGACGGATGCCAGGGCGACCGCCGGTACAGCGGGCGCGGGGCTGGCGGCGGGCGCGAAAACGGCGACGCGGGCCGGTTCGGCGGCGGCCCAGTCGCGCGCCTCGTCCTCGACCAGCAGGTCGACGCCCGCATCATGCCACCAGTCGAGTATGCTGGCGGCCAGTGCACCGTCCAGCGGCGCGGTATCGAACGTCGGAATAGCCCCCATATGGCATCGGTCCATGCTGCAAGGTTGACGTTCGCGTCAATCTGTCGGATCGACAGTCGGGACAAGATGTTTTCCGTCCGCGCCCGGACGAACCCGCTTCAAGGGGGCGTGCGACAGCGGCGCGGTCAAATGCGAGGATGCCATGAGCGAACGCGAATCGATGCCCTATGACGTGGTGATCGTCGGCGCAGGCCCGGCGGGCCTGTCGGCGGCGATCCGGTTGAAGCAGCTGGCCGCCGAACAGGGTGGCGAACTGGCCGTCTGCGTCCTCGAAAAGGGATCGGAGGTTGGCGCGCATATCCTGTCGGGTGCGGTGATCGATCCGATCGCGCTCGACGAACTGCTGCCCGACTGGCGCGAGGATGGCTGTCCGCTGGCCGAGGTGCCGGTGACCGAGAACCTCCACTGGATCTTGAGTGCCACCAAGCAGCGCAACCTGCCGCACGCGCTGACCCCGCCGTTCATGCACAACAAGGGCACCTATACCGGGAGCCTCGGCAATCTGTGCCGTTGGCTGGCGGGCAAGGCCGAGGAACTCGGCGTCGAGATTTTCCCCGGTTTCGCCGCCGCGGAAATCCTGTTCCACGAGGATGGTCGGGTAAAGGGTGTCGCGACCGGCGACATGGGCGTGGCGCGGGACGGTACGCACAAGCCCGACTACCAGCCGGGCCTGGAGCTGCATGCCAAATACACCTTCTTCGCCGAGGGCGTTCGCGGGCACCTGTCCAAGGAGATCATCCGCCAGTTCGACCTCGCACGCGACAGCCAGCCGCAGGTCTATGGCCTGGGCATCAAGGAATTGTGGGACATCGATCCCGCCAAGCATGTGCCGGGCCGGGTGATCCATACCCAGGGCTGGCCGCTGGGCCATGACGCCAATGGCGGCGGCTTCATCTATCACCAGGCGGGCGGGCAGGTCGCGCTCGGCTTCGTGACGTGGCTGAACTATACCAACCCCTATATCTCCCCGTTCCAGGAGATGCAGAAGTGGAAGACGCATCCGGTCATCGCCGAGCTGCTGAAGGGCGGCAAGCGCGTCTCCTACGGCGCACGCGCGATCAATGACGGCGGACTCCAGGCGATCCCGAAGCTGACCTTCTCGGGCGGCGTGCTGGTCGGCTGTTCGGCGGGTTTCCTGAACGTGCCGCGCATCAAGGGCACGCACGGCGCGATGAAGTCGGCGATGCTGGCGGCCGAGGCGGCGTTCGCCGCCGTACAGGCGGGTCGCGAGGGCGATGAACTGACCGATTATCCGGAAGCGTTCCGCGCGTCCTGGCTCTACAAGGAGCTGTCGACCGTCCGCAACGTCGTGCCGCTGGTCAAGAAATATGGCGACACGCTGGGCTCCGGCCTGGCGGGCGCGACCATGTGGGCCGAGCATTTCGGGCTGAAGATGCCCTTCACCATGAAGCACAAGCCCGATCACGAAAGCCTGTGGCGCAAGGATCAGGTGAAGAAGCCGGACTATCCCAAGCCCGACGGCGTGCTGACCTTCGACCGCCTGTCCTCGGTGTTCCTGTCGAACACCAATCACGAGGAGGATCAGCCGGTTCACCTGACGCTGAAGGACGCGTCGGTGCCGATCGCGCACAACCTGCCCTTGTTCGACGAGCCCGCGCAACGCTACTGTCCCGCCGGTGTTTATGAAGTGGTGGGTGTGGAAGAGGGCGATCCGAAATTCGTGATCAACGCCCAGAACTGCGTCCACTGCAAGACGTGCGACATCAAGGACCCGACCCAGAACATCAACTGGGTCGTGCCGGAAGGCGGCGGAGGACCCAATTATCCCAATATGTAAGCGTTCGTTTTTTCGCCTGTTGACCGGCACCGTGCTGGTTGCGGCGTGCTGGCCCACCGCGTCTTGGGCAGCGGTCGGTCCCGGCCGTTCGCCCTTGTCCTCCTATCTCGCAGCGCGGGTCGCGGCGTCGGAGGGGCGATCGGCCGAAGCGAGCGGAGATTATGCGATCGCGCTGAGCGGCTGGCCCGACGATCCGGCGGTGGCCGTGCGGGCTTACCGCGAGGCGATGATCAGCGGCGACCAGGCGCTGGCGCTTCGGGCGGCAAGGGTGATGGAGGCGGAGAAGGTCGCCCCCATCGACGTCGCGCTGCTCGACCTGGCCATCGCCGCGCGCAAGGGGGACCGCGCAGGCTATGATGCCGCGCTCGTCCGAATCGATATGGGGGCGCTGCGCATCGTCGCCCCCGTGCTTCGCGCCTGGGCGGCGTGGGATCGCAAGCAGCCGGTCGAACCGGCGCTCGACAGCGCGGGCAAGGAGCCGGTCGCGCGGCGACTGGCCGACGAGCATCGCATCCTGCTGGCGCTGGCCGCCAAGCGCATGGACGATCAGAGCGCACGCGTCCTGCTGGAGACGATGGGGGCACCCGCCGACACGCGCATCGCCGCTGCGCAGGTGATGGCGGGGCGCGGGGATGAAGCCAATGCGAAGGGGTTGCTGAGCGACCCGCTGGTCTCGGCCGATCGTCGCGCGCTCGGTGCGAAGCCCGATCTTGGTTTCGGGGTCTCGCGGCTGCTCGCCCGTCTGGCGGCCGGCCTGGTGGGGGAAGGGCCGCGCCCGCTGGTCATCGCGCTTGCGCGCACCGCGCTGATCGCCGATCCCGAGAATGATCGTGCCCGGCTGTTGATGGCCGAGGCACTGTCCAAGGACGAAGCCTGGGACGCCGCCATCGCCGCGCTGGAGGGCGTCGCCCCGCGCGGTGCCTTCGCGCACCGGGCCGCTATCGTTCGCATCGGCCTGCTGGGCGCGGCAGGCCGGGATGGCGAGGCGCTGATGCTCGCCAGGGGGCTGGCGACTGCCAAACAGGCCATGGTCGACGATTGGCAAGTTTATGGCGACCAGCTGATCGCCGCCAAGCAGCCGGCAGAGGCCGCGATCTGGTACGAACGGGTCACCCGCGCCGATCCGCCGATCCCCTGGGCGGCATGGCTGCAATATGGCGGTGCGCTGGACCAGGCGGGCCGCGTCAATGAGGCGGATGCCGCGCTGGCCAAGGCGGTGCAACTCGGCCCTGACGAGCCGTTGGCGCTCAACTATCTGGGTTATGCCCGGATCGAGCGGGGCAAGGATGTGGCCGCCTCGCTGGCGCTGCTCGAAAAGGCGAGCAAGCTGGACCCCGACAATGCCTCGATCACCGATTCGCTCGGCTGGGGCTATTTTCGGGCGGGGCAGACCAAGCGGGCTCTCCCGCTAGTCGAACGCGCCGCCATGGCCGAGCCCGCGAATAGCGAGATCAACGACCATCTCGGCGACATCTACTGGGCGCTGGGACGGCATTACGAGGCGCGTTACGCCTGGCGTGCGGCGGCGCTGACCGCGGAGGCGGATGCGCAGGCGAAAATCGCGGCGAAGCTGGCAGGCTGATCGCTCTTGCCGCGCCGTCCCGTGCACCGCATGGGACGACATATGACTGCTATCGTCGAGACCGCCCCCGCCAAGATCAACCTGGCGCTCCATGTCCGCCGTCGGCGCGCCGATGGCTATCATGAGCTGGAGACCTTGTTCGCCTTTTGCCGCGACGGCGATGTGGTGACGGTAGAGCCGGCGACGGCGACTACGCTGGCCCTGACCGGGCCGTTCGCCGAGGTGCTGGCCGGTGAGTCGCAGGACGATAATCTCGTCATGCGGGCGGTGCGGGCGTTCCAGGCGCGGTTCGCGGTGGAGGGTCATCATGCCATCACGCTCGACAAGCATTTGCCGGTCGCATCGGGGATCGGCGGCGGTTCGGCCGATGCGGCGGCCACGCTGCGTGCGCTGGCACGGCTTCATGGCATCGCGCCTGATCATGTCGATCTCTTTGGAATTGCCGGAGAGCTGGGCGCGGACGTGCCCGCCTGCCTGCTGGGCCGGACCGCGCGCGGCGAGGGCAAGGGCGATGCGCTGCAGCCGCTGGAGCCGCTGGGCGAGCGGCCGGTGCTGCTGGTCAACCCCGGTGTCGGCGTGTCGACGGCGGCGGTCTTCGGGCGCTGGGACGGCGTGGATCGCGGGCCGCTGGGACAGGGCGAGGTGATGGCGGTTGCGACAGCGGGGCGTAACGATCTGGAACCGCCCGCCCGCGCCATCGCGCCGGAGATCGACGCTGTGCTGGCACTGCTGGAGTGGGCGCCTGGCGTTCTGTTCAGCCGCATGTCGGGATCGGGTGCAACCTGCTTTGCCATTTTCCGGGATGCAGCGGCGCGGGATGCGGCGGCGGACGCGGCGCGGGCGCGCGGTTGGTGGGCGCTGGCGACTTTTTTGCGATAGGCTTTGTTCGCATCTTGTTCTCATGGAACAAAGCGCATACATTGCAGATGCGTTGAATGGACCACCATGTTGGTCTAGCGAGGGAAGCATCTGATGGCCGCCAATCTGAAAGTGATCGAAACAGGCATGGCAACAGCAAACGCAGACCGGCAAAAGGCGCTCGACGCCGCGCTCGCTCAGATCGACCGGGCATTCGGCAAGGGCTCCGCGATGAAGCTGGGGCAAAAGGAAACGATGCAGGTCGAGGCGATCTCGACCGGCTCGCTGGGCCTCGACATCGCACTCGGCGTCGGCGGCCTGCCGCGCGGCCGAGTGATCGAGGTGTACGGCCCCGAATCGTCGGGCAAAACGACGCTGGCGCTGCACGTCATCGCCGAGGCGCAGAAGATGGGCGGCACGGCCGCCTTCGTCGACGCCGAACACGCGCTCGATCCCGTCTATGCCAAGAAGCTGGGCGTCAATATCGACGAACTGATCGTGTCGCAGCCGGATACCGGCGAGCAGGCGCTGGAGATTACCGACACGCTGGTCCGCTCGAACGCAATCGACGTGCTGGTGGTCGACTCGGTCGCCGCGCTCGTGCCGCGTGCGGAAATCGAGGGCGAGATGGGCGACAGCCATGTCGGCCTTCAGGCCCGCCTGATGTCGCAGTCGCTCCGCAAGCTGACCGGCTCCATCAGCCGTTCGCGCTGCATGGTGATCTTCATCAACCAGCTGCGCATGAAGATCGGTGTGATGTACGGCAACCCGGAGACGACGACGGGCGGCAATGCGCTGAAATTCTATGCCTCGGTCCGGCTCGACATCCGTCGTACCGGCCAGATCAAGGATCGCGAGGACATCACCGGCAACACCACGCGGGTGAAGGTGGTGAAGAACAAGGTCGCGCCGCCGTTCAAGCAGGTCGAATTCGACATCATGTACGGCGAAGGCATCTCGAAGATCGGCGAGATCCTCGACCTGGGCGTCAAGGCTGGGCTCGTCGAGAAGTCGGGCAGCTGGTTCTCCTACGACTCGGTGCGAATCGGGCAGGGGCGTGAGAACGCCAAGAATTACCTGCGCGACAATCCCGACATGGCCGACCGGTTGGAGCGGGCGATCCGCCAGCGGACCGAGAAGGTTGCCGAGGAGATGATGACCGGCCCGGATGCCGAGGACGACATCTAAGGCCAAGGCGGCCCGCCGGAGACGGCGGGCCGTTTTATTTCCGACGCGGGTGAGGGTTTGGCTCGAGTTATGACCGGCATGATGGATTGGCAGGGTCGGGTCGGCGATGTCTGGGCGGCGGAATGGCGTCGGACCGATCGCAGTCTGGCGGACCTGTCGCGCCATCTGGATGCGGCCATCGCCACGGTCGCCCCCGAACAGGGCCATGCGCTCGACATCGGCAGCGGGGCGGGGGCGACCAGCCTGGCGCTCCGGGCCGCGCGTCCGGGACTGCGGGTGACCGGCGCCGATCTGTCGTCGGGCCTGGTGGAGCGGGCCCGAGCTCGCGCGGTCGACGGGGGAGGTGATGCCCTCCATTTCATCTGCGACGACGCGCTGGTGGTGGTGGAGCGCGAGGGACCCTTCGACCTGTTCGTGTCGCGTCACGGGGTGATGTTCTTTCCCGATCCCGTCGCGGCCTTCACCCGGTTGAGATCCACTGCGCGCGACGGCGCAGCCATGGTCTTTTCCTGTTTCGACGACCGCGCGCGAAACGCTTTCACGACTGTGGCGGACGAAGCGCTGGGAACACCCCCGGCCCCTGTCATGGGATACCAGCCGGGGCCCTTCGCCTTTGCCGACAGGGATGAAGTGGAGGCTTTGCTCACGCGGTCGGGTTGGCACACCGAGAGCGCGACGCAGGTGTCTTTCGATTATGTGACCGGCGAGGGCGACGATCCGGTGGAGGATGCGCTGTCCTTCCTGTCACGGATCGGTCCCGCCGCGCGGGGCTTGGCCGAGGCGGGTGCGGATGAACGGGCGCGCATTGAGGACCGGCTGCGGGCGGCACTGTCTCGTTACCGCGTGGGAGATCAGGTTACGCTGCCCGCATCGGCATGGATCTGGCATTTGCGCGCCGTGGCTTGAAAAGGAGCGCATCGGAGTCCTTGACGTCCTCGTCTGCCCCAAGCCCGATTTGGGGCTCTTTTTCTGCCCGAGCGAGACTTTGAGGATCATCCGCCCTTTCCTCCGATGACGCTTGATCGGGAGCCATTGGAGAGGTGATGGGGCCGCAGAGCGGGTCTGAGGTCCCGCGCCGCTGGTAGACGGATTGCTTTTCTGGAAGTCGTGGCAACCCATTCCCACCCCACTGCCTACCGCGCGTCCTTACCGGGGGCGTTGGAATAGCAATCAGGTGTCGCACGACCATTTTTATGGCTTGGTGCCTCCCGTTCGCGCGTATCTCATATTCGTGCCGCCTTGGGCGTGAGGAGCGAACGACCGCCCTTCGACCAGCCTTTGCGCCCGCTCGGGGCTTTGACGCGTTATCGCGCCCGCATCATGGGGAATTGGCATGACGATCATCGTCCATCATCTGGAAAACAGCCGGTCGCAGCGCATCCTGTGGATGCTGGAGGAACTGGACCTGCCCTATGAGGTGAAACGCTATGAGCGCGATCCCAAGACGATGCTCGCGCCTCGCGCGTTGCGGGCGGTGCATCCGCTCGGCAAGTCGCCGGTGATCGAGGATGATGGCCTGATCATCGCCGAGACGGGCGCGATCGTTGAGTATCTGGTGGGCAAGGGTGACGGCCGGCTGGGCCCGCCCGCGCATCGCGAGGCGATGCAGCGCTGGCGTTTCTGGCTGCATTATGCGGAAGGGTCGCTGATGCCGCCGCTATTCGTGCTGCTGGTGCTCAGCCGCATTCCCGTCATGGGCAAGGTGGCGATGAAGCGCTTCCAGCCGATGGTCGACCGCCATCTCGATTACGTCGAGAGTGAACTGACCCAGTTTCCCTGGTTCGCGGGCGACCAGATGACGGCTGCGGACATCATGATGAGCTTCCCGCTCGAAGCGGCGCGGTCGCGGGCGGGGTTGGACGAGCGCCGCCCCGCGACCATCGCCTGGCTGGAGCGCATCCACGCCCGCCCCGCCTATCAGGTCGCACTCGCCAAGGGCGGGCCTTATGCCTATGCCTGAGGGCGAACGCTGACGCGCCGCCCGCGATCAGTGCCCGCCGATCTGGCGGAAACTGTCGGGGGCGGGCTCGGTCGGCGTACCGGAGGGCGCGTGGAGCGGGGGAACGTCGACCGGCTCGGGCGGATCGAGCGGGCCTTCCCACTTGGCGATGACCGCGCTCGCGACGGCGTTGCCGATCACATTGGTCGCCGAGCGCCCCATGTCGAGGAAATGGTCGACCGCCAGGATCAGCAGCAAGCCCGCCTCGGGAATGTTGAACATCGGCATGGTGGCCGCGATCACCACCAGCGAGGCGCGTGGCACGCCCGCAATCCCCTTCGACGTCACCATCAGGACAAGCAGCATCGTGATCTGCTGCCCGATCGACAGGTCGATGCCGTATGCTTGCGCGATGAACAGGGACGCGAACGTCATGTACATCATCGAGCCGTCGAGGTTGAACGAGTAACCCAGCGGCAGGACGAAGCTGGCGATGCGCGGGGGGACCCCGAACCGGTCCAGCCCCTCTAGGATGCGAGGGTAAGCGGCCTCGGACGACGCGGTCGAGAAGGCGAGGATCAGCGGCGCGCGGATGTGCGCGATCAGGTCGCGGACGCGCGGGCCGATGAACAGCGCCGCGATGCCGAGCAGCACGCACCACAGCAGGAGAAGGCCCAGATAGAAGCTGCCCATGAAGATGGCGAGCTTGCCGATCACCGACGGCCCCTGCTCGGTCAGCGTGCCCGCGACGGCGGCGAACACCGCGATCGGGGCGACCCGCATGACATAATCTGTGACCTGCAACATCACCGCGACCAGCGCGTCCACCGCGCGGACCAAGGGCGCGGCACGCTCGCCCACCGCCGTGATCGCGACGCCCAGGAACAGCGATCCGATGACGATCTGCAGCACCTCGTTGGTCGCCATCGCCTCGATCAGAGACGCGGGGACCAGGTGGGTGACGAATTTCTGCAGGTCGAACCCGGCCTTTACCACGCCGCTATCGGCAGTGACGGCGGGCAGCGGCAGGTTCAGGCCGACCCCGGGATGGAGCAGGTTGACCAGCAGCATGCCCAGGCTGAGCGAGAGGAGGCTGGCCGAGATGAACCAGGCGAGCGAGCGCACGCCGATCCGCCCCAGCGCCTTGGTATCGCCCATCTGCGCGATGCCCGACACCAACGTCGCGAAGACCAGAGGCGCGATGATCATCTTGATCAGGCGCAGGAACAGCCCGGTGACGATCGCGAAATAGCCCGCGATCGACTTCAGTTGCGCGGTCGCCGCCGCGCTGCCGTCGTTCAGCGACAGGTTGATCGAAAGCCCGACGATCAGCCCCAAAACCAGGCCGATGAAGATGTACAAGGTCAGCCGCTTGGCCATGCCTACCCCAATATAAGTTCCGCGCGCGAGCCAAGGGCATTGCGGCGCTCAGGTCAAGAATTCTATCGTGCGCGTCATGCAGACCCTGTTGTCCCGCCGCACGCTGATCGCCGCCGCCGCCCTTCCGCTCCTCGTCCGGCCGGGCCTGTTGCGGGCGGCCGAGCCGGACCTGTCGGCCTTGCGCGACATCACCGGCGGCGCGGTGCCGATCGGCTCGGAGGAGCGCGCCCGGCGCCTGGCGCGGGCGCAAGGCCTGATGAAAGCGAACGGGATCGGTGCGATCCTGATCGAGCCGGGATCGACCATGGTCTATTTCACCGGCGTGCGCTGGGGCCGGAGCGAGCGGCTGACCGCTGCGATCCTGCCGGTCGAGGGGCAGCCGTGCATCGTCACGCCCTTCTTCGAGGAGCCGTCGGTCCGCGAGACGCTGTCCGTGCCCGCCGAGGTGCGGGTGTGGCAGGAGGATCAGAACCCGCTTGCTGTGGTCGCGGGCTTCCTGCGCGACCGCAAGCTGAGCGGGCGACCGATCGGGATCGAGGAGACGGCGCGCTTCTTCGCCTTTGACGGGCTGCAAAAGGCGTTGCCCGGCGTCCGGCTGGTGTCGGCCAATCCGGTCGTGCGCGGATGCCGGATGATCAAGACGCCGGCCGAGATCGCATTGATGCAGCTGGCGACCGACGTGACCATGGCGGCCTATCGCTGGCTGTACCCCCGCGTCGAGGCGGGCATGACCGGCGCGGAAATCGGCGCGCTGATGAGCGCGGCAACCCGCAAACTGGGTGGCAGCCCGGAATTCAGCATGGCGCTGGTCGGCGAGGCATCGGCCTATCCGCATGGCAGCAAGCAGGTGCACCGCGTCGCGGATGGGCAGGTGATCCTGATGGACTGCGGCTGCACGGTGCAGGGTTATCAGTCCGACGTCTCGCGTAGCTGGGTCCACGGCAAGCCCAGCGCGGAGCAGCGCAAGGTCTGGAATATGGTGGCGAAGGGACAGCAGGTGGCTTTGGCGGCGGCGAAGCTGGGCGCTCCGGCAAGCAGTATCGATGATGCGGTGCGGCGCTTTTACACCGCCCAGGGGTTCGGCCCCGATTATCGCCTGCCGGGCCTGTCGCACCGGACCGGGCATGGCATCGGCATGGACGGGCACGAGCCGGTCAATCTGGTACGCGGCGAGGCCACGCCGCTCGCGCCCGGCATGTGTTTCTCCAACGAGCCGGGGCTGTATCTGCCGGGCAAGTTCGGCATCCGGTTGGAGGATTGCTTCCACATGACCGAGGCCGGGCCGGTGTGGTTCTCCACACCGCCCAAGGCGATCGAAGCCCCGATCGGTTGAGCGTGACGCTGGAAGAACAGGGCTATGCCCTTTGGTCGTCGCGGCTGGACGATGGCGAGCTCATCGCGCTTGCCGCGCTGTTCGGCGACTGGCCGGTTGGGCGTCCTGGCCAGCGGATCGATGCCGGGCTAGTGATGCAGTTGACCGGGGTTCGGCGGCTGATGGCCGATCAGGCTCCGGCGATGCGACCGGTTCGGGCGGTGCTGTTCGACAAGAGCGACGACGCGAACTGGGCGTTGGCCTGGCATCAGGACCGCACCATCGAGGTGGTTGAACGGCACGATGCCGAGGGCTTCGGGCCATGGACCGTGAAGCAAGGGCGGGTGCATGTCGCGCCGCCCGTGGCGCTGCTGGAGCGCATGATGACCGTGCGCTTCCATCTCGATCCGGTCGATACCGATAATGCGCCTCTGCTGGTCGCGCCGGGATCGCATCGACTGGGCCTGATACCCGAAGACGCAATCGAGGACGTGGTGGCCCGGCATGGTCAGGCGATGTGTCTGGCGGAGGCGGGTTCGGTCTGGCTCTATCGCACGCTTATCCTGCATGGCTCTGCCCGATCCAGCCCGGGGCGACATCGACGTGTGCTGCAGATCGACCTGTCGGCGAACGATTTGCCCGGCGGATTGTCATGGGCCGTCGACAGTTGATGCACACGGGCGGGATGCGATGAACGGCCCCCCGCTTGCGGGCGCTTGAGCAGGAACAATTCCTCGCCTAAGTCGCGTTCATGACCTCGACCAACGACATCCGCCGCGGCTTTCTCGACTATTTCGGTTCGCAGGGGCACCAGATCGTCCCCTCCGCGCCGCTCGTGCCGCAGAACGACCCGACGCTGATGTTCGTGAATGCGGGCATGGTGCCGTTCAAGAACGTGTTCACCGGCCTGGAATCGCGCGCCTATTCGACGGCGACCAGCTCGCAGAAGTGCGTGCGGGCGGGCGGTAAGCACAACGATCTCGATAATGTCGGCTATACGGCGCGGCATCATACCTTCTTTGAAATGCTCGGCAATTTTTCGTTCGGCGACTATTTCAAGGAACAGGCGATCACCCATGCCTGGACCCTGCTGACCAAGGTCTGGGGTATCCCGGCCGAAAAGCTGACCGCCACCGTCTATCACACCGATGACGAGGCGTTCGATCTGTGGAAGAAGATCGCCGGGCTCCCCGACCACAAGATCATCCGCATCCCGACCAAGGACAATTTCTGGGCGATGGGCGAGAACGGTCCGTGCGGTCCGTGCTCCGAAATCTTCTACGACCACGGCGACCATATCTATGGCGGCCCTCCCGGCAGCCCCGAGGAGGATGGCGACCGATTCGTCGAGATCTGGAACCTGGTCTTCATGCAGTTCGAGCAGGAAGCCAACGAGATCGTCGGCGAGCTTCCCAAGAAGTCTATCGACACCGGCATGGGGCTGGAACGGATCGCCGCCGTGCTGCAGGGCGTGCACGACAATTACGACACCGACACCTTCAAGGCGCTGATCGCCGCCTCGTGCGAGCTGACGCATACCAAGGCGGAAGAGGGCCAGAAGGCGTCGCACCGCGTGATCGCCGACCATCTGCGCTCGGCCGGTTTCCTGGTGGCGGACGGTGTGCTGCCCGCCAATGAAGGGCGCGGTTATGTCCTGCGGCGCATCATGCGCCGGGCGATGCGCCATGCGCATCTGCTGGGCGCCAAGGAGCCGTTGATGCACCGGCTGGTCCCGGCGCTGGTCGCCGAGATGGGGGCGGCCTATCCCGAACTGGTCCGCGCGCAGCCGCTGATCGAGGCGACGTTGAAGCAGGAAGAGACGCGCTTCCGCCAGACGCTCGACAAGGGGCTGAAGCTGCTCGACGAAGCGACGGCAGGCATGGCCCCCGGCGCGACGCTGGCGGGTGAGACGGCGTTCAAGCTCTATGACACGTATGGCTTCCCTTATGACCTGACCGAGGACGCGCTGCGCGCGCAGAATCTGTCGGTCGACCGGGCGGGCTTCGATGCCGCCATGGCCGAGCAGAAGCGCGCCGCGCGGGCCGCCTGGAAGGGCTCGGGCGCCAAGGCGTCGGATGACGTGTGGTTCGACATCGTCGAGGAAACCGGCTCGACCGAGTTTCTGGGCTATGCCTCCGACACCGGCGAGGGCGAAGTGCTGGCGCTGGTCAAGGACGGCGCGCGCGTCGACAGCGCGGCCGCGGGCGACACGGTGTCGATCATCGTCAACCAAACGCCTTTCTATGGCGAGAGCGGCGGCCAGGTCGGCGACAGCGGCACCATCTCGAACGACACCGGGCTGAAGGCGATCGTTACCGACACCTCCAAGCAGCTCGGCCGCGTGTTCGTGCACAATGCCGAGATCCAGGAAGGCGGCATCAAGGTCGGCGACAGCGTCAAGCTGGCGATCGACACGACCCGTCGCGCCGCGATCCGCGCCAACCATTCGGCGACGCACCTGTTGCACGAGGCGCTTCGCCAGCGGCTGGGCACCCATGTCGCGCAGAAGGGGTCGCTGGTCGCGCCGGAGCGTCTGCGCTTCGACTTCTCGCAGCCGGTCGGCATGACCGCCGACGACATCGCCGAGGTCGAGACTAAGGTGAACGAGCAGGTGCGCGGCAACGGCCCGGTCGTCACCCGCCTGATGACGCCCGACGAAGCGATCGAAATGGGCGCGATGGCGCTGTTCGGTGAGAAGTACGGCGACGAGGTTCGCGTCGTGTCGATGGGCGAGGATGCCGACGGCACCTACTCCCTCGAACTCTGCGGCGGCACCCATGTGAACGCGCTGGGCGAGATCGGTGTGTTCAAGATCGTGTCGGAAGGCGCGGTGTCGAGCGGCGTGCGCCGGGTCGAGGCGCTGACCGGCGAGGGCGCGCGCGCCTATCTGTCGCATCGCGACGACATGCTGAAGGCCGCCGCCGCGACGCTCAAGACCACGCCCGACGAGGTGCCCGCGCGCATCGCCGCGCTGGTCGAAGATCGCCGCCGTCTGGAGCGCGAACTGGCCGAGGCAAAGAAGGCGCTCGCCATGGGCGGCGGTGCCGGTGGTGCGGCCGCCGGGCCGGAGCAGATCGGCGACGTGGCGTTTATCGGCCAGGTGCTCGACGGCTTCGAGGCCAAGGGGCTGCGTGGTGCGGTGGACGATGCCAAGCAGCGTCTGGGCGGTTCCGGTGTCGCGGTGATGGTCGCGGTGAATGACGGCCGCGCCTCGGTCGCGGTCGGCGTGACCGACGATCTGACGGGTAAGCACAATGCGGTCGAGCTGCTGCGCAAGGCGGTAGCGGCCTTGGGCGGGCAGGGCGGCGGTGGCCGTCCCGACATGGCCCAGGGCGGCGGTCCTGACGGTACCAAGGGCGCCGAAGCGTTGCAGGCGGTCCGGGACGCTCTGGCGGAATAGTTCCAATCAAGAAGAAGGGGAGGGCACCAGAATGGGCCAGGTTTGGAAAGCGGCTTTCACACTGGTGCCCCTCCTTTCGCTGTCGCTGACGGCCCATCCTGCCGAAGGACAGGTGGCGGGCGGCTCGGTCACGGTGACGGGCCGGCCGGTGCCGAAACGGGCCATCGTCGATCGATGGGTGCGCGACCTTTCGGTGCGGCGCGGGTCCGACGAACCGCTGGCGCGCGTGAGTGCAGAGCTGTGCGTCGCCACGGCGGGGCTTGGGCCGGATTTCGGCAGGCTATTGGCGGACCGCGTGCTGGCCAATGCCGAACGATTGAACATCCGTCTGGGCGGCGACAAGTGTCGTCGCAATGTCTTGATCCTGTTCGTGGATCATGGCGCGGAGCAGGTCGATTGGCTGCTCAATCACCGGCCGGGCATTTTCGGTGATCTGCCCTATGCCACGATCCGCCAGCTGCGCCACGACCGTGGCCCCGTCCACGCCTGGCACATTACCGCCATAGCCAGCCGTGACGGCGATCAGCTGATGATGGGACCTGACGGTTATCCGACTTTACATATACCCTCGGCAAGTCGCATCGAGGCACCGATCCAGTCGCTGATCGTGGCTGCGGTCGTCCTGATCGATCGCTCGGCCGTGGTCGGCAAGTCCGTCAATCAAATTGCGGATTATGCGACGATGCGAACCCTGGCCGTCGTTAACCCGCAGCTGAACCGGGTGGAAGGCGATCGGTATGGCACGATCCTGTCGCTCTTTGGAAAGACCGACGCGCCCATGCAACTGACGGCGTTCGATTGGGGATATTTGCGGGGACTGTATACAGGCCGGGCTACCCGGCGAACATCGGCACAATATGCCGATATGGCGCGTTCGATCGAGAGCGAACTGGCCGCCGGAGACAAGACACCGTGAAATCTCAGGACGGACGTCGCGACCTGACCGCCGGGCCGATCGGCAAGACCCTGCTTCTGTTCGCGCTGCCCACCCTGGGGTCGAGCGTGCTACAATCGCTCAACGGGTCGATCAACGCCATCTGGATCGGCCAGTTTCTGGGTGAGCGGGCGCTTGCGGCGACGACCAATGCCAACATCATCATGTTTCTGCTGGTGGCGGCGACCTTTGGCTTCGGCATGGCGGCGACCATCCTGATCGGCCAGAATATGGGGCGGCGGGATGTCGATGCGGTACGACAGGTGCTGGGATCGGCGCTGGGGCTGTTTGCAGTCATCTCGACCCTGACGGTGGTGGTCGGCTGGCTGGCCGCCCCCGCCATCCTGCGCGCGCTGGCGACCCCGGCGGAGGTCTATCCGCTGGCGCTCGCCTATCTGCGAGTCATCTTCGTCGCGATGCCGCCGGGGTTCATCAGCGTGCTGCTGACCATGGCGCTGCGGGGCGTGGGCGATTCGATCACACCGCTCAAGTTCATGGCGCTGGGTTCGGTGCTGGACGTCGTTTTGAACCCCGTCTTCATCCTGGGGCTGGGGCCCGCGCCTGCGCTGGGGATCGAGGGGTCGGCGATCGCCACGCTGATCGCCAATAGCGGATCGCTGTTGGCGCTCGTCACCTATCTCTATGCCAAGGATCTGGTCGTGCGGCTGCGCGGGGCGGAGTGGCGCTATCTGATCCCGACGCCGACGCTGCTGAAGACGATCGTGGTCAAGGGGTTTCCGATGGGGCTCCAGATGCTGGTCGTCTCCACCTCGGCGCTGGCGATGATGGGGCTGGTCAACCGGCATGGCACCTCGACCACCGCCGCCTATGGCGCGGCGAACCAGCTATGGACCTATATTCAGATGCCCGCCATGGCGGTGGGTGCGGCGGTCAGTGCGATGGCGGCGCAGAATATTGGCGCAGGGCAATGGGACCGGGTCGACCGGATCACTCGCGCGGGGTTGCGCATGAACCTGTTGCTCACCGGCGTGCTCGTGCTGGTGGTCACGCTGCTCGACCGGCATGTGCTGTGGCTGTTCCTCGGCAATGAGCAGGGCGCGATCGATATCGCCGCAAGGATCAACCTGATCGCCGGATGGAGCTTTATGCTGTTCGGCGTGTCGATGGTGCTGGCGGCGACGGTGCGGGCCAATGGCGCGGTGGTCGGGCCGCTCGTCATCCTGGCGATCGCGATGTTTCCGGTCCGTTTTGGCCTGGCCAATCTGTTCGAGCCGATGCTGGGATCGGACGCGATCTGGTGGAGCTTTCCGGCGGGCTCGCTGGCATCGATGGTGATGACCATCGCCTATTACCGCTATGGCAATTGGCGGAAGGGGCGGATGACCGTCCCGGCTGGTAAGGAAGAGTGCGAGGAGCAGGCCCTGGCCGAGGGGCAGCCGACCAACAAGGCGATGCCGGTCGGCTGATCCCTCTCGGGCGCGTCAGACAGGCGCCATCACCTCGATGATCCCGGCCGCGATGCGGGCGGTGACAGGGGTGCGGGCCAGCACCTCGCCATCGATCGAGATGGGCAGCGGGGGAATGGTGTTGAGCTTGATCTCGCGGCCCCGAAACTCGCGCACCTTTTCCTTGCGATAGTCGCTACGCAGAATGCTGGCGGCCCAGTTGATCACCAGGCGGCGCTTCACATGGCCGCAGACTGCCTGCACCACGATCTCGCCGGAATCGACGGCGGCCGACTCCACCAGTTCGGTGCCGCCATGATAGGGGCCGTTGGAGATACGGACCTCGACGACGCGCAGGCGCTCGCGCTCGCCATTCTGCTCGACGATCAAAGTGAAGGGGCGGAAGCGCAGGAACTGGTACGCCGCCCAGCCGAGATAACCCAGCCGCCCGGCAACGCGCTTCAGGCCGTGGGGCACCGTCTCGGCGATCTTGGGGCTGATGCCCATGGCGGCGCAATTGGCGTAATAATCTTTGTCGATCATGCCCAGGTCGATACGCCGCGGGCGGCCGGTACGGATCACCTCGACCGCGCCCTCGATGTCGAGCGGGATGCCGAGCGAGCGGGCAAAGCTGTTCGCGGTGCCGAGCGGCAGCACGCCCAACACTACGTCATGTCCCACCATCAGGTCGACCAGCCCGCTGATCGTGCCGTCGCCGCCGCCCAGGATCAGCAGGTCTGGCTTGGCCGCCAGCAACTCGCGCACCGTCGGCTCCAGGTCCTTGGGGTCCTCCACCGCGCGGGCATCGACCTTGTAGGGCAGGCCGGACATCGCCTTGCACGCCTGCTGGAACAGAGCCTGGCCACGCCGCGACTTGGCATTCACCACCATCGCGGCCGATCGTATCTCTTTCACGCGCAAATTCCTTCCGCCCCCGAAACGCTTGCCATGCAACGCTTGGCAAGCGGGGTCCGATCCCGCAAAAGCATTTTCGATGACCGCTTCCTACCCCGCGCTTCGCCTTCGCCGTACTCGCGCTTCGCAATGGAGCCGTCGGCTTCATGCCGAAACGGTGCTGACCCCGGCCGATCTGATCTGGCCGCTGTTCGTCACCGAGGGGCAGGGGGTGGAGGAGCCGATCGCCAGCCTGCCCGGCGTCTCGCGCTGGTCGCTGGACGGCATCGTGGCGCGGGCGCGGGAAGCCGCCGAGCTGGGCATTCCCTGCCTGGCGCTGTTCCCCAATACGCCGTCGCAGCTGCGCACCGACGACGGGCGCGAGGCGCTGAACCCCGATAATCTGATGTGCCGGGCCATTGCGGCGATCAAGGACGCGGTGCCCGACATCGGCGTGCTGACCGATGTCGCGCTCGATCCCTATACGACGCACGGCCATGACGGGTTGGTCGATGAGGCCGGCTACGTGGTGAACGACCGCACGGCGGACGCCTTGGTCCAGCAGGCACTGACCCAGGCCCGCGCCGGATCGGATGTCATCGCGCCGTCCGACATGATGGACGGCCGGGTGGGCATGATCCGCGCCGCCTTGGAGGCGGAGGGTTTCCACAACGTCCAGATCATGGCCTATGCCGCCAAATACGCCAGCGCCTTTTACGGTCCGTTCCGTGACGCGGTGAATACGCGCGGGCTGCTGAAGGGCGACAAGCGGACCTATCAGATGGACCATGCCAATGCCGAGGAGGCGTTGCGCGAGGTCGCGCTGGACCTGGCCGAGGGGGCGGACAGCGTGATGGTGAAGCCGGGCCTGCCCTATCTGGACATCATCCGCCGGGTGAAGGAGGAGTTCCGCGTGCCGACCTTCGCCTATCAGGTGTCGGGCGAATACGCGATGATCGAGACGGCGGTGGCGGCGGGCGCGGCGGACCGGGACGCCATGGTGCTGGAGACGCTGATGGCTTTCAAGCGCGCCGGATGTGCAGGCGTGCTGACCTATCATGCCGCCCATGCCGCGCGCCTGCTGAACGCCTGACCTGTTTGTCACGGACGAGCCGATCCTCCAGCCTGGCGGCGCGCGCGCTGTTCGTGGCGACGATCCTGACCGGATCGTTCCTGCTGTTCCTGGTCCAGCCGCTGGTCGCGCGCATGGCGCTGCCCCGGCTGGGCGGCGCGCCCGCCGTGTGGAGCTCGGCGATGGTCGTCTATCAGGCCTTGCTGTTGGGCGGCTATGCCTATGCCCACGCGCTGGGGCGTTTGCGTCCAAGGGTGCAGGCGGTGGTGCATCTCGCCATACTGGGTGTTGCTGGCCTGTGGTTGCCGATCGGGCTGATGGCGGTCGACCTACCCGCCGATGCCGAGCCGACGCTCTGGGTGCCCTGGCTGCTTGGCCTGTCGATCGGGCCGCTGTTCTTCGCCGTGTCGGCACAGGCCCCGCTGATCCAGCGCTGGTTCGCGCTCGCCCAGGCGGGGCGTAATCCGTACGCGCTCTATGCCGCGTCGAACCTGGGCAGTTTTGCCGGGCTGATCGCCTATCCGTTGCTGGTCGAGCCTGCGATGACGCTGGATGGGCAGAGCCTGTTATGGAGCGCGGGCTATGGTGTCCTGGCCCTGCTGGTGCTGGCCTGCGCCACACGGCTGCCGAGCGCGGCCAAGGGCGAGGCGGTGGTTGCGACCTCGCCGTCACCGGGGTGGCGCCGGATCGCGCTATGGGTGGCGCTGGCGGCGGTGCCGTCGGGGCTGGTAACGGCGACATCGACCTATATCACGACCGACATCATCGCGATGCCGCTGCTCTGGGTGTTGCCGCTGGGCCTCTATCTAGCGAGCTTCATCATCGCCTTTGCGACGCGGCGGGGCATGGCGGATACGCTGACGCGGATCGCGCCGGTTACACTGCTGCTGTTCGGCGGCGTGATCATGGGCAGCTATCCGGAGCGCGCCTATGCCAATGTCGTCGTCGCGCTGCTGCTCCTCTTCATGGTCTCGGTGGCGCTGCACACCGCCCTGTACCGGGCGCGGCCTGCGGTCGATCGGCTGACCGGCTTCTATCTATGGATGGCGGTCGGTGGCGCGCTGGGTGGGGTGTTCGCAGGCATCCTCGCGCCCGTGCTGTTCGACTGGACCTATGAATATCCGCTGTTGATCCTGGCGGCCGGAGCGCTGATCCCACAGCAATATCTGCTGTCGACGATCCGTGATTTGTGGTGGCGGCATTCGCGCGCGATGCTGATCGCATTGGCGGTGGCGGTCGGATTGCTGCTCGACCTGCGCCTGGTGGGGCCAGCCGACTGGTTCGGCGAAGAACGGCAAGGACCGATCTTCCTGATCATCGCCGCGCTGGGCTTCTTGGCGATCGGGGCGCGGGCGGGGTTCGTGCTGCTCCTGGCCGGAGCGCTGGTCCTGTTCGGCGGCTATCGCGCGCTGTCTTTATCGATCGAGCGCGATGCCCGGATGCGAAGCTATTTCGGCGTCTACACGGTGCGCGACGGGCCGGGTTATCGCGAGCTCGATCATGGATCGACCGTCCATGGCATCCAGCTTCGTGGGTCGATCGCGCGCGAGCGGACGCCGACCACCTATTATGCCCCCTATTCCGGTGTCGGGCGGGCGATGCGCGCCGCGCCGATGCTCTATGGCCCGGCCGCCCGCATCGGCGTCGTCGGGTTGGGGACGGGTACGCTCGCCTGCTACGCGCAGCCCGGGCAAAGCTGGCGCTTCTATGAGATCGATCCCGTCATCGTGCGCATCGCGCGCGATACCGGCCAGTTCAGCTATTTGCGGCTATGTCAGCCCCATCCGGTCATCCGGGTCGGCGATGCCCGGTTGCGGCTGTCGGCAGAGGCGTCGGCCAGTTTGGACCTGCTGGCGCTGGATGCCTTTTCCTCCGATGCGGTTCCGGCGCATCTGCTGACGCGGGAGGCATTTGCGACCTATGCCCGGGTGCTGTCGCGGCGTGGGTTGATGCTCGTCCACATCTCCAACCGCTTCGTCGATCTGGAGCCGCTGGTCGCGGCCGCCGCGCGGGATGGCGGCTGGGTGGCGGCCAAGCTTCATTACGTCCCGACCGAACTGGACCGGCGGGATGAGGCCACCCCATCGGTCTGGCTGGCGCTGTCGCGCGATCCGGCGGTGCTGAAGACGCTGGAGAAGCAGGGCGGCGACTGGACCCCGGCGGTCGCTCCGCCGGGGCTGGCGGCCTGGACGGACGATTATTCCAGCATCCTGCCCTTCATCCGCCGATTCTGAGCGGATCAGCCGCTGGGCAGTTGCGCGGTCAGCGCCTTGATCTGGTCGCCTTGCTTCGTGGTCTGCGCCGTGGCCCGCTCGCGCAGCGCGACGAGCGCGGGATAGTCAGGCTCCAGCGCGGCGGCGCGCTTGATCGCCAGGTCATCGATCTCGGTCAGGATTGCCGAGCTGCGCGAGCGGATTTCGTCGAGCGTGGCGAGTTCGGTCTGCGCGGCCAGCCACGCGTCGCTGCCGACCGCCTGACCCTTGGCCTTGGCGACATTGTCGCGAGCACGGCCATAGGCGGTGGCAAAGGCCGCACCGGCTTCATCCAGTCGTCCGCCCAGTTGCGTGATCTGCGTATCGAGCGCGGGATCGGGGCGGAGAACCACCGGCTTGGCGGCAGGCTCGGCAAAGCCCTGTTTCTCGACCGGCCGGACCGCCAGCGAGGGATAGGGCGTCGTGTCGCGATCGCGCGCGCATCCGCCCAGCGGCAGGGCGGCGAGCAGGCCCGCCATGACGAGCAGCGGGGCGGAACGGAGCGGGGCAGGGGAGAATTGGGTCATCGCGGTCATCCTAGACACGGAACGTTGCCGGTCAAAAGGCCGCGACGCGCCATTCGTACCTTCGCCAGAAAAAATGTGGATAACCCCAGCAAAGGGCTTGCCACGCTTTCGAAGCGCTTCTAAGAGCCCACCTCCACAGCGCGCCCGTAGCTCAGCTGGATAGAGCATCAGACTACGAATCTGAGGGTCGGACGTTCGAATCGTTCCGGGCGCGCCATTTTCCTACATCGTTGGATCAAGAAGCCCGGTTCTGCTCATTGGCCGAGCTTGCATCCTGTTTCTCCCCCCGCAGGGGGAGAAAGCGCAGGCTGCGTCAAGGTTGGACTTCCTTGCCCTCCCAGTCGAACAGCTTGCCGCTGTCAGGCGCCTTCAGCCCGTCGATGACGTCCAGCAGCTGTACCGCGGCGCGGTCGGGCGCGAACAGGCCGCCGGGGCGGACATTGCCTTGAAACGGCTTGGAGAGCGCGGTGTCGACCGTGCCGGGATGCAGGGCGACGATGATCGACCGATCGTTGCGCCGCTTATGCTCGACCGCCAGCGTGCGGATGAACTGGTTCAGCGCCGCCTTGGACGCGCGATAACCGTACCAGCCGCCCATCCGGTTGTCCGAGATCGAACCGACCCGCGCCGACAGCGCGGCAAACAGCGTTTTGCCGGTCCGCGGCATGATCGGGAGCAGATGCTTGGCGACCAGCGCCGGGCCGATCGCGTTGACCGCGAAATTGCGCGCCAGCCAAGCGGGATCGAGTTGGTCGATCGCCTTTTCCGGGCCGCGCTCCCCGTCATGGAGCAGTCCGGTCGCGACGATCACCAGATCGGGGGCGGGGCCTTTGGCGATCCGGGCCGCGGCGGCGGCGATGCTCGCCTCATTCTCCAGGTCGAGATACGCGTCGCCGGTCATCGAGCGGGCGAAACGGGTGACCGCCACGCCCTCGTCCTCCAGCGCATCGGCGATGGCCCCGCCGATCCCGCCCGACGCGCCGATGACGACGGCCTGTTTCCACTCGCTCATCGCACGAATCTCCATATGTCCGGCGTGCTTGCCTCGGCGTCGAACGCATAACCGTCGCTATCGAAACCGCGCATCGCGTCCGTCTCGGTGACCCGGTGCTCGACCATCCAGCGCGCCATCGCGCCGCGTGCTTTCTTGGCATGGAAGCTGACGAAGCGGTCGCCCTCGCGGAAATCGACGGCGATGATGCGGATCGAGGCAGGCAATTGTCCGTCGACCGCATGCCAATATTCCTGGCTGGCGAGGTTCAGGATGGTGCCCGACCCCTCGGCCTCGATCTCCTGGGCGAGCCGCTTGGCGATGCGGTCGCCCCACCAGTCGGTCAGCTTGCCTCCGCCCGATCCGCCTCTATGTGGCGCCCAGCGCGTGCCCATCTCCAGCCGATAGGGCCGCATCGCGTCCAGCGGACGGAGCAAACCATACAACCCCGACAGCATCCGCAGATGGTCCTGCGCGAACAATATGGCGGGCTCGTCCAGCGTCTTGGCCTCCAGCCCGGTATAGACGTCGCCGGCAAAGGCAAACAGGGCGGGCCGCTCCGGCGCATCGGCGAAGTCGCGAAACCGCTCGGCATTCAGTTTTGCGAGCGCGGGCGAAATGCGCATCAGCGAGCCCAGCTTCTCCTCGCCCAGCCCGGAGGCGGCCTGGGCCAGTTCATCGGCTTCCCGGGCGAAATGGGGCGAGGTCGGCGCGAGGGCGGGCAGGGGGCTCTGGTAATCGAGCGTCTTGGCGGGGGAAATGACGGCAATCATGACCGCGCCCGCTAGCGCCCGGAGCGTTCGCGTTCAATCCGCGTTCAGCGGTGGGTGGATAGGTGGCGACGCATCATCGCATTGCTTGAACGGGGCGTCCGCTGTCCCTACAAGCCCCGCCATCTACGGTTGTGGACCCGACAGGCTCTATTCTTGGAGAAATTTCGCATGAAGATCATTCCGAAGCTCGCGCTTGCGGCCGTGCTGGCGACGAGTGTGAGTGGGGTCGTCCTGACCGTTCCGGCCGTGGCGCAGAAGAAGAAGGGCGAGGAAGCCGGTGGCCTGAAGCTGAGCCCCGAGGCGCTGAAGGCCGCCCAGGCCGCGCAGCCGGTGATGCAGCAGAAGAACTATGCCGCCGCTGAGCCGCTGGTCGCTGCGGTCGAAGCCGCCGCCAAGACCGAGGACGACAAGTATATCGCGGCCGCGCTGCGTTATGAGCTGGAGTCCGGCAAGCTGTATGCGGCCCAGCAGGCCAATCCGAATGCTCCGATCGACGAGGCGGTGCTCGCCAAGCCGCTCGACGCGCTGATCGCCAGCCCCTCGACCCCGGCGGCGGACAAGCCGCGCTACGTCTATCGTCGCGGCGCGCTGGCCTATAACGGCAAGCAGTATCCGATCGCCCTGCAATATTTCCAGCAGGCCAAGCAGCTCGGCTATAACGACCCGAACCTGCCGATGCTGATGGTCAAGGCCAAGTTCGAATCGGGCGATGTCGCAGGCGGCAATGCCGAGCTGGCATCGGTCATCGACCAGATGAACGCGTCGGGCCAAAAGGCGCCGGAGGATTATTACAAGTACGCCATCGGTCGCGCCAACAAGGCGAAGATGGTGCCGGAGACGCTGGGCTGGCTGCGCAAGTGGGTTGCCGCCTATCCGACCGCGCAGAACTGGCGCAACACGCTGGTGATCTATGGCCTGCAGCCGGGTTCGCTGGCGACGCTGGACAAGAACCAGAAGCTTGACCTGTTCCGCCTGATGCGCGCTTCCAAGTCGCTGGCCGACCAGAACGACTATATGGAATATGCCCAGTACGCGACCGACAAGGGCCTGCCCGCCGAAGCCGCAGCCGTGCTGAAGGAAGGCATGGCGACCGGCAAGATCCCGACGGGCAATGCCACCGCTAAGGCGATGCTGACCGCAGCGGACGCCAAGAGCAAGCAGGAAGGCTCGCTGGCCCCGACCGAGGCGCGCGCGAAGTCGGCGGGTGACGGCAAGCTCGCCGCGCTGACCGCCGAGGCCTATTACGGCCAGGGCAATTATGCCAAGGCGGTCGAGCTCTACCGCGTCGCGCTGCAAAAGGGTGGTGTCGACGCCAATGAGGTGAACACCCGCCTGGGTATCGCGCTGGCCGCGCAGGGCGACAAGGCGGGCGCGACCGCCGCCTTCGACGCCGTGAAGGGCACCCCGCGCGCCGATCTCGCCGCATTCTGGAAGACCTGGCTGAGCACCCAGGCGTAATGCAAAAGGCCCCTGCGCCGCAGGGCGCGGGGGCTTTCTCCTTGCGAGCGTCGTTCGCGCTCAGCGACATCGAAGGCAATCGCACATAAAAAGGGCCGGTCCTCCCACGTGGAGAACCGGCCCTTTCCTGTCGGTGGCAAACCCGATCAGTCCGCTTCGATCGGTATCCCCGACACCTGCTTGGCGGTCCGGATCGTCAGCGAGGTCTTGACGCTGGCGACGTTGGGCGCGGGCGTCAGATGGCCGGTCAGGATTTCCTGGAAGCTCTTCAGATCCGACGCGACGATCTTCAGGATGAAGTCGATCTCGCCGTTCAGCATATGGCATTCGCGGACTTCGGGAATCCCTGCGACATGCGCCTCGAACGCGGCAAGGTCATGCTCGGCTTGGCTGCGCAGCGACACCATTGCGAAGACGGTGATCGGAAAGCCCAGGCGCGCGGCATCCAGATCGGCGTGATAGCCCCGGATGGCGCCCGCTTCCTCCAGCGCGCGAACCCGGCGCAGGCAAGGCGGCGCGGTCAGGCCGACCCGCTCGGCCAGCTCGACATTGGTCATTCGGCCATCGGCCTGCAACAGCGCCAGGATCTGCCGATCGATGCGATCCAGCGCCATTACACAATACTCCACATAAACTGTCGAATCCCTAAGCCCTATGACGGCCAGCTATAAGAAAATTACGCACTATCGCAATTCTTCGACAATGCAAAGGCGCGCAGAAGGATATTTGCAGGTTACCAGTTGGAAGGATAAGGACGCTAAACAAGCATGCTGGCGGCCGAAAGGCCAAGGATGAAGGGAGCTCCGTGCGGTTCGACGACAGTCTGGCGACGATTTTATCGGCCGACACTGCGACGCCATTCGGCGCGCAGACTGCCTGGCGGCAGCTTGTCGACCTGATGAGCCGTGGCCGCGTCCTCGCCGACGCACCGATGCTAGCCCGCTTGGACACGCTGCGCGCCTCCGTACCGGTCGAGGTTCGCGCGGCCAGCGCCCGTATGCTCGCGATGGCGCATCCGCCGGTCGAACTGGTTTCCTTCTTTACCGAGGATGAGCATGAGGTCGCAGCCTCCCTGTTGCGGATGGCGCGGCTGAGCGATGCCGAATGGCTGGCCCTGCTGCCTCGGTTGAGTCCGCGCACGCGGTCGGTCCTGCGTCATCGGCGCGACCTGTCGGATGCGGTCATGCGCGGGCTGGACAGTTTTGGCCGGGTCGATTTCGTCCTGTCGCATGACCCGGAGCCGGAAGCCGCCATGGAGCAGGTCGAACCCGTTGCCCCGGCGTCGGTCGTCGAAGCCAGGCCTGCGCCCGTAGAGATCGCGTCGGCAGAAAGCCCGGAGGCCGAACCGCCACCGCTCTCCATTCTGCTCGATCCGCTGCCGATGCAGGCTGCGACACCTTTCGTTGCGTTGAGCCAGGTGGCGCGGGGCTTGCCGTTCATGGCCGAGGCGCTGCGCCACGCCCCCGCGCCCACCGCGCCGCCGCGTTACGAGATCGCCGATCTGGTCGCGCGGATCGATGCCTTCAACCAGCGGCGCGAGGAAGTGACCGGGGCGACGCACAGTGATGCAGGTCCTGCGCATTTCGATTTCGACACCGATCCGACCGGAATGATCCTGGGCGTCGACGGCGTGACGCGCGGACCGCTGGTCGGCGTCAGCATTGCGGAGACCGCGATGCAGGGGCTCGCGCAGTTCGACGGCGTGGCGATGGGAGCCTTTCGTCGCCGCTCGCCCTTCCGCGACGCGCGGCTGGAGATTGGCGGTGCATCAGCGGCGGCAGGGTCGTGGCGGGTATCGGCCATGCCCTGGTTCGATCCCGTGTCGGGCCAGTATATGGGTTATCGCGGCAGCGGTCGGCGGCCGCGCCGGGACGAAATGGCGAATGTGACCGAAGCGACGGTGGGCGACACCTCGCCGTCTGACTCGCTGCGCCAGCTGGTCCATGAACTGCGCACCCCCGCCAATGCGGTGGCGGGCTTTGCCGAACTGATCGAAAGCGAACTGCTGGGACCCGTGGCACCGGTCTATCGCGACCGCGCCAGCGCCATCCGGTCGATGGCGGCGGATCTGCTCGCTTCGGTCGAGGATCTGGATACCGCCGCCCGGATCGAGGGCCATGTGCTGGAGCTGCGGCCGAGCATCGTTCCGCTGGCGCCCCTGATCCAGCGGGTGCTGGCCGAACTCGCACCGCTGGCCGAATTGCGCCGGGCGGAAATCCGCTTCGATCCGCCTGCGACCCCGATCGCCGCCTTGGCCGACGACCGCGCGGCCGAACGGTTGCTGACCCGGCTCTTCTCCGTCCTGCTGTCGAACTGCGTCGTTGGTGAGCGCCTGTCCGCCAGCTTGGCGGAAGATCAGGGCATGGCCGCGCTGCGGGTCGATCGTCCGCTCGCCCTGACGGTCGAAACCGAGGCGGCGCTGCTCAGCGAGGCGGGGGATGAGGAGCAGCGCGAGGGCGCACCGCTGCTCGGCACCGGCTTCTCGCTGCGACTGATCGACAAGCTGGGTGCCGAAATGGGCGGCGGGCTGAGCATCGGTCTGCACCGGGTCGTGCTGGCACTGCCCTTGGGCGATGATCGGCGGGCAGGGCGGGCCTCGTCCGGCTGATCGTGCCGAAGCCGGTCCGCCCCTGGCGTCCAGACGCCGCCGCCCCGGCCGAGCGGATCGCATGGCCGGACGACTTCGGCCCTCACTTTCTGGTGTTCGTGGATGTCGAGGAGGAGTTCGACTGGTCGGCACCGCTCGACCGGCGGCACCGTTCGACCAGCGCGATGCGGGCCTTCGCTCCGGCCCATCGCCGGTTCGCGGCGGCCGGGGTCGGCCTGAATTGCATGGTCGATTATCCGGTGGCGGTCGATCCCGCCTCGGTGGCGATCCTGGCGGAATGCGTCGCGGACGGGCGCTCGGAAATCGGTGCACAGCTTCATGCTTGGGTCACGCCACCGCATCACGAGGTCGTCGATCCCTTTACCAGCCATGCGGGCAATCTGCCTTTGGCCTTGGAAGCCGCCAAGCTCGATACGCTGACCGAGGCCATCGCTACGTCCTTTGGAACGAGGCCGCGCATCTTCCGCTCGGGGCGTTACGGGCTTGGCCCCTCATCGCTGGCGCTGCTCGCCGAGCGGGGATATCGGCTCGACAGTTCGATGCGGGCGCTCCACGACTATGGTGATACCGGCGGCATGGATTTCAGCGGGATCGACTCGCATGGCTTTCGTCGCGACGGCATGATCGAACTGCCGCTGACCAGTGTCTATGCCGGTCTCCTTCGAGGACGGGGTGAGAGCCTCTATCCCAAGGCCGGGCGCTGGCCGCACGGGCGAGGTGCGATGGCGCGATTGGGCCTGCTCAACCGCATTCCGCTGACGCCCGAGGGCGTGAGTATCGGCGATGCACTGGCCGGGATCGACCGCGCGGTGGCGGACGGCGTCCGCCTGCTGACCTTTTCCTTCCACTCACCGACGCTGGAGCCGGGGCACACGCCCTATGTCCGCACGACACACGATCGCGAGATGTTCGACCGCTGGTGGGACCGCGTGTTCGATCGGCTGGCCCGGCACGGCGTGACCGCCACGACGATGGCGGAGGTGCTCGACGCGGCGGATCGCGCCGCCGGGTAGCCGGACCACGACGGACGCGGTCCGGCATTATCGGCTCATTGACGCTTCATCGCCTCGATCAGCTTCTTGACGTCCTGGCTCCGGCCGCGCGGCAGGATCAGGATATCGTCGCCGCTCGCCACCACGATCAGGTCTTCGACGTCGACGGCGGCGATGCGCACCCGGTCGGTGCGAATCAGGCAGTTCTTGGTATCGATCGCCAGCACTTCACCACGATGGGCATTGCCCAGACCATCGAGATCGCTGATCGCGTGCAGCGCGTCCCAGCTGCCGACATCGTTCCAGCCCATGGCGACCGGCACCACCGCCACGCGGTCGGCGCGCTCCATCACCGCATAGTCGATCGAATCGGAGGGGCAGGCGGAGAATTCGGTTTCGTCCGGCAGGATACGCTTGCCGTCATGCTGGGCGGCGCGGACCGCCTTTTCAGCGGCGACCAGCATCTCCGGCGCATGCTGGCCCAGTTCTTCCAGATAGCGGTCGGCGCGGAACAGGAAGATGCCGCCGTTCCACGCATAGTCGCCCCGCGCCAGCATCGCTTCCGCACGCTCCAGCCGGGGCTTTTCGACGAAGCGGGCGACCTGATGGACACCCGATGCGATCTCACGCCCCACCTGAATCCAGCCATAGCCCGTTTCGGGCTTGTCGGGCGCAATGCCGAAAGTCGCCAGCCAGCCTTGCGACACCATGGGCAGCGCGGCGCGAATGGCGGCGTGAAACGCGTCGAGATCGGCGATCACATGGTCGGACGGCATGACCAGCAGCACGTCCTCCGGCTTGGCGACCAGCGCGGCGAGCGCGATGGCGGGCGCGGTGTTGCGTGCCACCGGCTCCAGGATCAGGGCCTGGGGCGGCGTACCCGCATCGACCAACTGACCCTCGACCAGATCGGCATGGCGCTGTCCGGCCACCACGATCGGGGCGGCGAAGTCGTTGGAATTGGTCCGCTGCGCTGTCAGCTGCAACATGGTCTCATCGGCGGTGAGCGCCAACAACTGCTTCGGCATCTCCGGCTTCGACATCGGCCAGAGACGCGTGCCGGAGCCACCGGATAGGATGACTGGCACGATTTGATTATGCATGAATGCCCCTTCGTTATGCCGCACCATGCCGGTCCGACCCAGCTGGCGCGGTGCCTATAACGCGCAAAAACGAATTTCTTCACGCTTCGTTTGTCATTGTTTGCAAAAATTAGGACGGATCACGGAAAAGGTCGTGGCGAAGGCCGTTTGGGGGTTATGCGTTGAGTAGATGATCCGCCTGTTCAAACATTATGTCCCCCATGCGGCGCTGTTGCTCGGGCTGGTCGATTTCCTGCTTCTGATGCTGGCGGCGGAGCTGGGCTGGCTATTGCGGGCACGGCAGATCGGCTTTCCGGCGGGAACATTCGTGGAGCGACTGCCTCAGGTGCTGAGCTTCGCCATCCCGCTTCAGATCGCGTTGCTCGCGGTCGGCGCCTATTCGGCGGCTTCGTTCCTGTCGCTGCGCTTCGCGGCGGCGCGGTTGATGGTGGCGATCTCGCTTGGCGTCATCTTCCTGTCGCTCATCTACTTTTTCCTGCCGAACCTGTCCTACTGGCGGTCGAGCCTGTTTTTCTCGATGATCCTGGCGGTCGTGCTGCTGGTCGTGGTGCGAGGGTTGCTGGGCGGGTTGCTGGGTGGCGACCGATTCAAGCGGCGGGTCATCCTGATGGGGGCGGGCGAGCGGGCGGCGCAGATCGTCAAGCTGGCATCGCGGCCCGGCTCCAACTTCCTGGTCGCTGGCGCGATCGCGATGAATGCCGACGAGACGGCCGTGCCGGAGGCCGTCCAACGCGCCGACATCGTGAGCCTGCGCGGCTTCGTGATCGACCGGGAAGCCAGCGAGGTCGTGCTGGCCATTCAGGAACGCCGTAACGCCTTGCCCTATCAGGACCTGTTGCGGGTTCGCACGACCGGCGTGCAAGTGTCCGAGCTGTCGAGCTTTCTGGAGCGAGAGACGGGGCGTATCGATCTCGCCTCTGTCAGCCATAGCTGGCTGATCTTTTCCGAGGGTTTTTCTTCGGGTCGGATGTGGTCGGCCATGTACAAGCGTGCCTTCGACGTTGCGGTCAGCCTGATCCTGCTGGTCGTCGCGCTTCCGATCATCCTGTTGACCGCGATCGCGATCCGACTGGAATCGCGCGGCCCGGCCTTCTACCGACAACGTCGCGTCGGCCTGTTCAACGAGCCGTTCGAGATATTGAAACTGCGGTCGATGCGCCAGGATGCGGAGGTGGCAGGCCAGGCGGTCTGGGCGGAAAAGGACGATCCCCGCATCACCCGTATCGGCCGCTTCATCCGCAAGGTCCGCATCGACGAACTTCCGCAAATCTGGTCGGTCCTGGCGGGGGAGATGAGCTTTGTCGGGCCGCGGCCCGAGCGGCCGCAATTCGTCGAGCAGCTCGAACAGCAAATCCCCTTTTATGCCGAGCGGCATATGGTCAAACCCGGCATCACCGGCTGGGCCCAGCTCAACTATCCCTATGGCGCGTCGATCGACGATGCGCGGGAAAAGCTGGAATATGACCTTTATTACGCCAAGAACTATTCGCCCTTTCTGGACGCCCTGATCCTGTTGCAGACGCTGCGTGTCATCCTGTGGCCATCGGGCGCGCGGTGACGATGGCGGAGGTGTCGGAGAAGGCTCCGTCCTATCAGGGGCGGGATCGGCGCAAGTCGCATCCTTATCCGATGATGCGGCGCAAACGGCGTATCTGGCGGCGGCGGTCGATCCGGCGGCGGATCAGGATCATCGCGGTGCTGCTGGCGATCGGTCTGGCCGTGGCCGGGCTGCTGGCCCTTTTGCACGGCCAAAAGGCGCCGGTCGATCCGGCGCTAGCCCTGCGCCGCGCGACGACCGCGCTGGAGGCAGGGAACTACCACGCCGCGCATGACCAAGCGCGACAGGCGGCGATCGCTGCCCCGCGTTCGGCGGCGGCGCAGATGATGCTGGCCCGCACTAGCCTGTTGTTGCGCCAGGGCGTCGCGGCAGAGGCGGCGCTCGACCGGGCACTGGCCGATGGCGTGCCGCTGGTGGCCACACTGGCGCAGCGGGTGGAAGCCCGGTTGCTGCTCGGCAATCTCGCGGGGGCGCAGGACGCGGTCGACCGAATGCCCGCCGAGCGCGATGCCGCGATGATCCGTGCGGCGGCCCGACTGAAGGCCGCGCAGGGCGGCGGCGGAGCAGCTTTGCGCCGGACCCTCGAACAACTGGTCGCCCGTTACCCCGACGACGCCCGCAGCTGGACCGAATTGGGCCGCAGCCGGTTTGGGGCAGGGGACATGGACGGTGCCTCACGCGCAGCGGCGCGGGCGGCTGCACTCGCGCCGGCCGATCCCGATGCGCTGACGCTGCAGGGCGAGGTGGTGCGTGCCCGCTACGGCCTGGCGGCGGGGCTGCCCTGGTTTCAGGCGGCGTTGAAGCGCGATCCCTATGACCATCCTGCGCTGATCCAATATGCCGCCACGCTCGGCGATCTGGGGCGTGCGACGGATGCTCTGGCGACGACGCGGACTGCGCTCGTGTCCGAGCCGGGCAGTCCGGAGGCATTATACCTGCAAGCGGTGATCGCGGCGCGGGCAGGGCGCTTCGCGCTGGCGCAGCAGGCCCTGGAATTGACCGGCGGGGCGTTGCGGACGCGACCTTCGGTCGCATTGCTGGACGGCGTGCTCGCTTATGCGCAGGGAAGGCCGCAGCATGCAGTGCGGGTCTGGACCCGGCTGGTGACGATGCAGCCGATGAACGTTGCCGCCCGCGAGTTGCTGGCGGCGGCGCAGATTGCGGCGGGGGACCGTCCCGCCGCGCTGGCGACGCTGCGTCCGATTCTGTCGCGGGCGGATGCCGATGGCTATGCCCTGCGTCTGGCGGCTCTGGCCATGCCCGATCGATCCGCCGCGCTGCTTGACCGGGCGGCACAAGGGCGGCGGGGCGATGCTGCGATCTTCCTGGCGGACCGCCCCGTAGCCGAGCTTGCCATCGCGGCCGGAAACGCGCCGACCGACCCGACCTATGCGCTGGGCCTGATCCGTGGGCTCGCCAGTCGCGGCGATCGGGCGGGCGCGATCCATAAGGCGCTGGCGCTGGTCCGGGCTAGCCCCGGTGCTCCGGCGGCACAGACGGCCTATGGCGATACGCTCGCCACCGCCGGACGCATGGCCGAGGCGGTCGGCCCCTATGCCCGTGCCGCCGATCTGACCTTCGACGAGCCCACGATGCTGCGCCTGATCGACGCCTATCAGCGGACCGGACGGTCGCAGGATGCCGCTGTCAGCCTGGGCCTGTATCTGTCGCAGAATCCGCAGAGCGTGGCGGCCCGCCGCCTGCTGGCGCAGTGGCAGATGGCGGCCGGGCGCTGGGACGAGGCGATCGAGACGCTGGAGGGGCTTCGCACGCAGATCGGCCTGCGCGACGTGGCGCTGCTTCAGCACCTGGCGGTCGCCTATGCCCAGTCGGGCGATGGCGTGGTGGCGCGGCGCTACGGCGCGGCGGCGTATCGGCTGGCACCGATGAATGCGGGCGTGGCGGACGCCTATGGCTTGGCGCTCGCGGCGGCTGGAGATGAAGACGGCGCGCGCCAATTGTTCGACAAGGCGCTGGCACTAGCACCGGGCGATCCGACCATCATGACCCACCGCGCCCGGCTCTGATCGCTGTTCGCTTGGCAGGGCCATAAGCGTGCCTTACCAGCGGCATCATGACCGATCTCGCCACACCGCTGCTCGAACGCATCGCCGCCGCCTTGGAGCGGATCGCGCCGCCGCCATCGCCCTCGGCCGATCCGCTGGCGCATCCGGCCTATCTGTGGCGGAGCGGCGCGCTCCACGCGGCGCGCAGCTTCGCGCCTGTCCCTCTGACGCTGCTCCAGGGGCTGGAGCGGCAGCGGGAGGCGTTGCTGACCAATCTGGTCCGGCTGGCCGATGGTCACGCGGCGCAGGACGTGCTGCTCTGGGGCGCGCGGGGTACGGGCAAGTCGGCGCTGGTCAAGGCGGGCGTTGCCGCCGTGCAGGCCGAGCGGCCCGGTCGCCTGGCGCTGGTCTCGGTCGACAGCCTCGACAGTTTGCCCGATCTCTTCGCGATGCTGGAACCCGTCGACCGCGCCTTCGCGGTGTTCATCGACGACCTGGGGTTCGAGGGCGCGGGCGAGGCACGCAAGCTGCGGTCGCTGCTTGACGGTGGAGCAGAGGCGCGACCCGCGCATGTCCGGCTCCTCGTCACCGCCAATCGCCGCCATCTTCTGCCCCGCGACCTGAGCGAGCAGGATAGCGCCATCAACCCGCGCGACGTGGTCGACGACCAGCTGGCGCTGGCGGACCGCTTCGGGCTGAGCCTGGGGTTCCACACGCTGGACCAGGATGGTTATCTGGCGATCGTGCGCGGCTATGCCGATCGCTACGACCTGCCGTTCGATGGGGACGAAGCGGTCAATTGGGCCACACGGCGGGGCAGCCGATCGGGCCGGGTCGCCTGGCAATATGTGGTCGATCTCGCCGGGCGGACGGGGCGCGCTCTGTAATAATTTTGGCGACAGTTAAAAAACCGCTTGCACGCTTCCGAACCGCTGGCTATTGGCGCGCCTCCAGCATGGATCGGCCTTCCCGAACGGCCTTAGAAAACGATCCATACTCCTAGTCGGGGAGTAGCTCAGCCTGGTAGAGCACTGCCTTCGGGAGGCAGGGGCCGGAGGTTCGAATCCTCTCTCCCCGACCATTTTCATGCCGTCGCAAACACCTCCGAAAGGAGGTCCAGGACCGCCATGGGTCATTGGCACATTCCGGTGTCAGTCCGATGAGCTTGGCCGGGCTTCCCCCTTTAGCCCTGATCTGCTCGGCATCGGCCGACTGCCCGCCCCCTAGCTGCCATTCTTCCCTGTGGCCATGTCGTCTGCAAGCGGTCCTCCCGCCACGCTTACCTCGGCGCGCCACGTTTTGACGGGCGCGCCGGAGGCTGTGTGTCAGTCCACTTCCCGTGTGATCGGATAACGGAGCACAAAGGGATGTCCCGGCCCGGCTTGCGCGTAGAGCCAGGTGAGCCGCGCGTCGGGATCGGCCGCGAAGGCCGGGTCGTCGTGCAGTTTCGCCTCGAACGCGGCCTTTACCTCAGGCTGAGTCGCCAGCACATATTCCCCGAGCTTGGCGACGACGAAGGCATCCGTATCGGGGGCGGGGGCGAGCATCTCGGGAAAGAAGCCCCAGGCCAGGAACGAGTCCTGGCTTTCCGGCTCGAGCAGCGCCGCGGCCAGCAGCCCTAACGGCTGATCGGCAGGCACCCGCACGCTGCCGACCGGCATCACCTGCTCGGCGCGGTCATGCGCGAAGCCTGCGCTGATCGGATAGCGGCCCTCCTTGGGCTGCGTCACTTTGGGGTCGATCAACCGGACCTGATCGACGGTCAGCGTTTTGGGGGCTGCGATCGTCTCGAACGCGATGCCGTGCAGACGCAGCCGCTCGATGACTTCGGTCTGTTCGCGCGGGACCCACCACGCCTTGGGCAGGCGAACCGTCTCGGTCGGGATTTGGCCGATGATCGGCATGCGGAAGGTGATCGGCTTGGCCAGCCAGCGCTGTTCCCGACGACCCGAGGCTGGCGAGACATAGGTGTCGAACGCCACTCCCTTGAAGTCTTCGATCCAGCCGATGGGCGTGGGCGCGGGCTTCCAGCGGGTCAGCAGTTCGGCCGGACGGCTGGCGCGATCCTCGGCCTTGGCGGCGGCGATGCGGGCGGCGTCGGTGCCCGCGATCGTCAGCGCCGCCTCCATCAGGACATAGGTGCCGAGCACGCGCCGCCGATAAGGCTTCAGCATATGGTTCTCGACCAGCACGGTCGGCATCCCGATGAAGTCGCCATAACCGGTCGAGTAGCGCGGTCCTTCAGGGCTGTAGCGGATGCCTTTGTCGGGTTGGCGCGTGTCGATCGGGCTGGGATAGATGGTCGGGACATGCCCGGCCTTGGTCAGCGCCTGTGACACCGCCGGGCCGAAGCGGCTTTCCAGCCAACCGGCGGTCGCACGATGCCGGGCGTACTTGCCCCAACCGGCATAGGTGAAGGTCACGTCATACTGCATGTCGAAGCCTTCGCTGACATGGCAGTCGACATAGAGGATCGGGTCAAGCGACCGGATCAGCCCGATCATTGCCCGCGATTCCGGCGCATCGAGCTTGGCATAGTCGCGGTTGAGGTCGATATCGCGGGCGTTCGCGTCGCGGCCCTTTTCGGCGGGGCCGCGGATATGCGGATAATTATAGGCGCTGCGCTGTTCGTGGCCGTCGATGTTATAGACCGGCACGAAAACCAGATCGACCTTGTCCAGCAGGTTGTCCTTGCCGCGCAGCGCGATGTCACGCAGCAGCATCAGCCCGGCATCCTTACCGTCGATCTCGCCCGAATGGATGCCGCCCTGGATCAGTACGACGGGTTTGGTCGCGCCCCCCTTGCTAGCGCGGACATAGATCATCTCGCGCCCTTCGGTTGTGCGACCGAAGCTCTTCACGGTGATGAGCGGCGAGGCGGCGGCAAGGCGCTCCAGCCAGGCGCGGACCTCGGCATAGCGGGGCGTCGTGCGGAACCCTTCTGCCTCCGCCGGCGTGATCCAGGGATCGCCCGCCGGGACGATCAGCCGCTCGCTCGCCCCCTTCCACGGCATGGCAGGCGGAAGGATTTCACTCGCAAGAGAGCGCGGCGCGACGTCGGCGGCAAGGGCCGGGGCTGCCATCACAGCCGTCAGCGCGCCGATGGCTCGGACGAGGGATCGGGAAACGGGAAATTCGGCGTGATGCAAGATCGATGTCCACCATGAAGAAGATACGCAAATGCCGCTGCTATAACCCCGAAGCAGAGACAATATAACATTTCTTTATCATTGGCGTCATTTGCCGCTGGCGGGCGCGACCGGTTTCGTCGGGGAGGCGGGCGATGTCGAGCCAGGAGCGACGGCTGATCGGCGGCTAGACCTGGAATGTCACCCGGCGACAAAAAAATGGGCCCCGACTGTGCGTCGGAGCCCGTAGGGGGGAGGGAAGAGAAAAGACGCTTAGAAGGTCCCGCGCAGGCCGATCAGGAACTGGCGGCCCGGCTTGTACTGGGTGAAGGTCGCGTTCTCGAACTGGAAGTAGGAACGCAGCGTCGCGTTGGTCAGGTTGGCGACGTTGATGGTCAGCTGCGGCGCGCCCTTCATCCCGAAAATCTTGTCGAGGTCGAACGCCGACGAGAAGTCGTAGGTGGTATAGTCGGTGCCGAACAGGGCGGCCGCCGGAATGCCGTTCTGCGCCGCGCCGCTGTTCTGCGAACCCTGGCGCGACGTCGTGGCCAGACGCAGCATCACGCCGTTCTTCTCGTAATAGGCGGTGATGTTGTAGGTGAAGGGCGCGACGCCGAAGGCTACGGCCGGACCGTTGCTGGTCTGATCGACGATGGTGGCATTGGCATTGAAGCCGAAGCCGGTGATGCCGAGCGGACGGGTCAGGAAGTCGAGCGGCTGCACCCACTGGAATTCCAGGCCGTTGATGGTCAGCTTATTGGGCACGTTGACCTGCGAGGTGACCTGCACCTGCGCCTGAGACGGACCACCGCGCGAGTTGATCGCGATCTGCTGCGTCGGGTTCAGCGTGTCATAGGTGATGCCATATTGCGCCAGATTGGAGAAGGGCACCGTGCTGATCGCGGTGGTGGTGAAGCCCTCTATCGACTTGCGGAACGCGTTGAAGCTGATCACGCCCTCGCGACCCGTATAATATTCAAAGCCCAGGTCGAGATTGGTCGACAGGTAAGGCGCCAGCGCCGGATTGCCGATCGAGGCCTGGTCGGCCGAGGGCGCGCCGAAGTTGATGCCCGGCAGCTGCGCCGACGGATCGGGCCGGGTCATGGTCCGCGAACCCGCGACACGCACCACCGCATGTTCGCCGATGTCATAGGCGAAGGTCGCGGCGGGCAGCCATTCCGAATAGACGTTGCGCGTGGTCGCGATGTTGATCAGGCTGGGATAGCGGCTGCCGTCCGGCAGGGTCCCGCCGCTGGCCGTCGTGTTGCGCGGATCGGGCAGCGAGACGCGGCCCGAAATCGTCTGGATCGTGTTGACGTAGCGCAGGCCGACATTGAAGCGCAGCGTGTTGCCGCCCAGCTCCTGCGACCCGTTGACGGTCGCGAAGGCCGATTTCACGACCTCACGAATGAAGCCCGCGCTCGCGCCGGTGTTCGCGCCGCCATTCTCCGGCGCATTGTCGTGATAGAATTGGTAGTTGGTCGCCTTCTGGAAGGCGGGCCAGTCGACCGTCACGAAGCCCGCGGGGCCAGGCATCAGATAGCTGGGCGCGGCGCTGTTGGGGACCAGTGAGCCGCCATAGCTGACCGGGCCGCTCAGCCCCGAGGTATAGCCTGTGCCGTAACCCGGATAGGTCGGATAGCCCGCAGGCGCGGCCCCCGGCGCGTTCAGCCCGGCACAGGGCGGCTGCGAGTTGGGCGAGGGGACCGAAACGTTGGGATTGTTGCCGCAGACCGCATTCTGCCAATATTGGCTGTTGTCGAAGCCCCGGATCTGACGCGACGTATCGTCATAGGCACCGCCGACCTTCAGGTTGAGCGCGGTATCGCCCCAGGTCAGGTCGCCGCGCAGCCCCTTGTTGATGTTGAGGCGGCGTTCGTCCTGCAGGTTGACGCGGCTGCCCGCATACCAGCCGAAATTCTTCGGATCGTTCAGATCCAGTCCGCTGGTGATTGTCGGAATGCCGCCCGTGTTGGAATAGGTCACGGTGTTGCCGACGCCCAACGGCGTGGTCATGCCGACGGTCGGGCTTTCGCGGTGGAAGGTCGAGCGCGCGTAATTGCCCTGGAAGTTCAACTTCAGCTTGTCGTTGATCTCCCACTCACCGCCCGGATTGACGCTCCAGAGGTGCGTCGTCTCGGTATAGGGGCGGAATTCGTCGAAGAACTGGACATTGGCGAAGGTGCCGCCGGTCACGGTGCAGCCCGCGCTGCAATCGGACTTGTCGAAGGTCAGGTTGGTCGGGATGATCGCGCCGTTGCGGACGATCCAGGCCATGTCCTCGCGGATCAGCTCGTTCTTCTTGAAGCCGTAGAGGCCGTCGACATAGAAATGCAGCGTGTCGGTCGGGCGATATTCGGCGCTGACGATCGCGTTGATGCGGTCGCGCGGCCCGCGAATGCTGGCTTGGCGGCCCAGGCGCGGGAGTAGGCCGTTGTCAATCTGCTGGATGGTCGCGCCGGGATTGTTGGCGAGCAGGAACGCGCTGTCGATCGTGGTGCCCGGAACCAGGCCCGCGCCCGCGCCGGTCGGCACGGTCGAGGGGATGGTCCAGTTGCCGCCGCCGATGCTGTTGCAGACGTTGTTCGCGCCGCACTGCGCGGCGGTCAGCGCGGGGTTGGTGTAGCCGATCGTCTCGAACCCGCGCGTATCGGTGAAGATGCGCTGCGCCGAGACACCGGCGAGGATACCGAAGGTGTCGTTGCGCCAGCTGCCGATCAGCGATCCGCGCGCGCCGATCCGGTCCTCAGGCGTCTGCTTGGTGCCCTGGACGTTATAGGCCAGGAACGGCCCGCTGCGGTCGAACGGACGGGCCGAGCGCAGGTCGATATTGCCCGCCGCACCACCTTCCAGCAGGTCGGCGGTATAGCTCTTATTGACGGTCAGCTTGGTGAAGAGATCGGTCGGAAAGAAGCTGAGGTCGACCGAGCGGTCGGTCCCTTGCGCATCGGTCGCGCCCGACGAAGCAACCGCGATCGGCGCGCCGTTCAGCGTGACGTTGGTGAAGTTCGAGCCCAGGCCGCGAATGGCGACGTTGGTGCCTTCGCCGGTGACGTCGCGGGTGATGGTGACGCCCGGAATGCGGTTGAAGGATTCCGCGATGTTGGTGTCGGGAAACTTGCCGATGTCCTCGGCGAAGATCGAGTCGGTGAAGCCGGTCGACGCGCGCTTGGCGTTGGTCGACTTGGCCAGGCTCGAGCGATAGCCGGTGACGACGATATCCGCGCTCGACGTGCCCTGGCTGTCGATCTGGGGTGCGGGCTGGGCAGCGGGGCCATTGTCCTGGCCATCCGCGGGCGCCTGTTCCTGCGGTGGGGCGACCGCTTGCGCCATGGCGGTGGAGGCGCTCATCGCGCCGACCGCTGTCGCGCAGAGCAGGGCGATACGGCGCAGGCGGATTGGGGGCACGGACTTCATCTCAGATCCTCTCCATGGGTCCGCTGTCGTTCGTTGCGACATGCGGGAAATTCGTTTGATTATGGGGTCAGGCGGGGATTTCGGGCCGACACACGACCACGCACGGTCTGCCATGCCGGTGTGTGCGGAGCACCCGGATCATGGGACACTGGACACCGGACAGGTCCGGCCAAGCTATCGTGGAAACCATTCTGCTTCCCCTCCCAACCGTCTTCTGCGGTTATCTTTGATAGCGCTATCGATACGCTTATTGGTTAGTGAGTCAAATGCAAACTGGTCAGGCCGGAACCGATGAACCGTTATTCATGTCGGTGTGGCGTACCGGCGTCGAAGATTTCGTCATAATTAGCTGATCCAACGGTATTTTATACGAATATCTGGGCCCCGTGGTGGTATCGGGGTTGGCCCGACCAAAGACGGTTACCGCGCACTGCGCATCGCGTGGTGACGCTTGGGTCGGGCAGCGTTCTTGAACGCTATCGCCAGTTCAGGCCTGGGGCAGGGTGATCAATGGGCCTGCCCCGGCGCATGGGGGAATTGCTGGGCCTTGTACCAGGCGAGATCATGCTCGGGCGGTCGCACGCCATCGGGCAGGGGGCGGTGGTTGACGGACATCCAATAGGCCAGGCTGGCATCGCGCCACCAGCGCGCCTCGCGCTCCTGAATGGCGAGATAGGTGGCCGTCTTCTGCCAGCGTTCCGCGTCGATCTTGTCGCGCAAGCCATCCCATTGCCGCTGCATTCCGGCGACATAGGCGACCCCGCGATCATAATGGGCGACCAGATCCTCCCACAGGGTGCGGCTGTCCTTCATGCGATAGTCCCAGGGCAGATGGTGGAACCAGAGTAGCATCGACTCGGGCGTCGTTCCCGGCTTGGCAAAGGCCTTGGCGACCGGACCGGCATATTGGCCGACCGCGTCGCTGCCCGTCGCCGTCCGGTCGAAGCCGATGCCGTTCGCATCGGCGCGGTGATAATAGACTGGGTTCCATTCCGGCCGCGCCAGCTCCGACACCCAGGGTCCCGGCCCATAATGATGACCCGTCGCCATCAGGTGCGCCAGGCCCAGCGCGCCGGTGTAATCGACCACCGCTTCGCGCGATCCCATCATCATCGCGGTGACGGTATCGACGACCTGGCGGTCGGTGCCGAACGTCTGCTCGGCCCAGTCACGCGCGATGCTCTGCGCCGACAGATCGGGGTCCCAGGCCAGGCGGCCGAAGGCGTACCAGTTGGCCTGGTTGAAGGTCGATCCGCTCCAGTCGCGGTCGCGCCCGATATTGGCGACGCCCGCCATGCCGGTCAGCGCATGATGCTCGGCCGTGCCATCCACCACATCGGCGACGGTTTCGCCCGGCTTCCACCCGGTCTTTGCGTCCAGCGTCTCGGCAAAGAGCGGGCCGAGATAGGCCAGATGGGTCGCAAAGCCCAGATATTCCTTGGTAATCTGGAACTCGATCATCAAGGGCGTACGCGGCATCGCGCCGAAGAGCGGATGGAAGGGCTCGCGCGGCTGGAAGTCGATCGCGCCGTTCTTCACCTGCACCAGCACATTGTCGGCGAACTGGCCGTCGAGCGGCTTGAACTCGGTATAGGCCTGTTTGGCGCGGTCCTCGGGGTCGGTCTCGGCGTAGACGAAGGCGCGCCACATCACGATGCCGCCATGGGGCTTCACCGCGGCGGCGAGCATGTTCGCGCCATCGGCATGGCTGGCACCATAGTCGCGCGGGCCCGGCTGTCCCTCGCTGTTCGCCTTGACCAGGAAGCCGCCAAAATCGGGGATGCTGCGATAGATTTCGTCCGCCTTGGCCTTCCACCACGCGGCTACTGCGGGATCGCGCGGGTCGGCGGTTTTCAGGCCGCCCAGCTCGATCGGGGCGGAGAATTTGACCGAGAGATAGACCTTGATGCCCCACGGCCGGAAGACGTCCGCCAGCGCCGCCGCCTTGGCGATATAGGGCGCGGTCAGGCTGTCGGCCTTGGCATTGACGTTATTGAGGACGGTGCCGTTGATCCCGATCGAGGCATTGGCACGGGCATAATCGGTGTAGCGCGGGTCTTTGAAGTCGGGGAGCGTCCACCAGTCCCAGAGCGACTGGCCCGCATAGCCCCGCTCGATCGAACCATCGAGATTGTCCCAGTGGTTCAGGACGCGCAGCTTCACCTTGGGCGCGGATCGCAGGTTCAGGGCATCGGCCTTGCCGCCCGTGGCGAGGTGACGGATCAGCGCGAAGGCCCCGTAGAGCGCGCCCCGATCGCTATTGCCCGCCACCAATATCATGCGCTGGTCATTGAGCGTCACGTTGCGGACCAGATAGCCCTCATCGCCCAATCCGTCGAACGGCAGCTTCAGCGAGCGCAGGGCAGGGGCGGCGGCGGTCGCCAGCAGGATCGGCGGCGTGCCGCCCGGCACCGCGCGGCGCAGTTCGGCCTCGGCCAGGGTCAACGTCGCCGAGTCGCCCAGCCGCGTCACGGTCGCCTGGGCGGTGGCCGGTGCCTGCGCCCTCAACCACAGGGCATAGCCGTCCTCGGCTGCCGCCGGGCTCACTGCTATGACCAATGAGACAGACAGCGCTCCGATCAGCGTGCGGAACCTGGTCATGCCATTCTCTCCTGTTGCACCGCCGATTGACAAGCCGGTGCTTGGGCCTCACGTTACCGCTATCAGACCAATTGGCAAGTCGGGTTGAAACGGCTGCCTGACAGGAGGGGCCGTCATGACCCACAGGCCGCACTACTCGCGCCGCATCGGACCCCGCGCCCTGTCCGCCGTCATGCCCGCCGCCGCCTGAAGGACACGCCCATGCCCAAGATCGTTGCCGCCCGCCTGATCGTTACCTCGCCGGGGCGCAATTTCGTCACGCTGAAGATCGAATGCGATGATGGCACCACCGGTCTGGGCGACGCCACGCTCAACGGCCGTGAACTGGCGGTGGCGAGCTATCTGCAGGATCATGTCATTCCCTGCCTGATCGGCCGCGACGCGCACCGGATCGAGGATATCTGGCAGTTCCTGTACAAGGGCGCCTATTGGCGGCGCGGGCCCGTGACGATGACCGCGATCGCGGCGGTCGACATGGCGCTATGGGATATCAAGGGCAAGATCGCCGGGCTGCCGGTCTATCAGCTGCTCGGCGGGGCGTCGCGTGAGGCGTGTCTGGTCTATTGCCACGCCAACGGCACGACGATCGAGGATACGATCTCCACCGCCATCGCGCACCGGGACGAAGGCTATCGCGCGATCCGCCTGCAATGCGGCGTACCGGGTCTTGCCTCCACCTATGGCGTTGCCAAGGCGGGGCAGCGTTACGAACCCGCCGATGCCGACCTGCCCAGCGAAAGCGTCTGGTCGACCGAGAAATACCTCCGGGTCGTGCCGGAGCTGTTCGCGGCGGCGCGCGAGGCGCTGGGATGGGACGTGCATCTGCTGCACGATGTGCACCACCGCCTGACGCCGATCGAGGCGGCGCGGCTGGGCAAGGACCTGGAGCCCTATCGCCCCTTCTGGATCGAGGATGCGACCCCGGCGGAAAACCAGGACGCCTTCCGTCTGATCCGCGAGCATACGACGACGCCGCTGGCGGTGGGCGAGGTGTTCAACTCGATCTGGGACACCAAGCACCTGATCGAGAACCAGCTGATCGACTATATCCGCGCGACCGTCGTCCATGCGGGCGGCATCACCCATCTGCGCCGCATCGCCGGGCTGGCCGACCTGTATCAGGTGCGCACCGGCTGTCACGGCGCGACCGACCTGTCGCCCGTCACCATGGCGGCGGCGCTGCATTTCGGCCTGTCGGTGCCGAATTTCGGCATCCAGGAGCATATGCCGCACACCGAGGAGACCGACGCGGTCTTCCCCCATCATTACCGGTTCGAGGACGGCATGATGCACCCCGGCGACGCGCCTGGTCTGGGTGTCGAACTGGACGATGAACGGGCCGCGACCCACCCCTATAAGCGCGCCTATCTGCCCGTGAACCGGCTGGAGGACGGCACGCTGTGGAGCTGGTGAGATGAGCGACCTGACCCAGGCCGCCGCCACCGCGCCCGAAACCGCCACCCATGCCGTCCCGCCGCCGCGTGGCCGGGTGCGCTGGGTCATTTGCGGCCTGCTCTTCGCCGCTGTCGTTCTAAGTTACATCGACCGGCTGGTGCTGGGCGTGCTGAAGCCCCAGCTATCGGCGCTCTATGGCTGGACCAATAGCGGCTATGGCGACATCACCGGGTATTTCCAGGTCGCTTACGGTCTGGGCTTCCTGCTGTTCGGCTGGCTGATCGACCGGATCGGGCCGCGCGCGGGCTATCTGCTGGCGATGGGGGCGTGGACGGTCGGGCATTTCGCGCAGACGCTGGTGACGTCGACCACCGGCTTCGCGCTGGCCCGCATTCCGCTGGCCTTTGGTGAGGCGGGGACCTTTCCCTCCGCACTGGCCGCCGCGTCGCAATGGTTTCCCAAGAAGGAACGCGCGCTGGCGATCGGCATCTTCAATGCCGGGGCCAATGTCGGCGCGGTCGTCACGCCGCTGCTCATCGGCTTCCTGATCGCCGACTTGGTGCTCGACTGGCGCTGGGCGTTCATTATTACCGGGTTGTTCAACCTCGTCTGGCTGACCGCCTGGTGGCGGCTTTATCACCCGCCGCACGTCCATCCGCGTATCACGCCCGAGGAACGCGCCTGGATCGAGGCGGAACCCGTGGAGACGGCGGGCCGCGCCGGTTTCCTGACGGTGATGCGTCACCGCGAGGCTTGGTCCTATATGACCGGGCGGTTCCTGATCGATCCGGTGTGGTGGACCTTCCTGTTCTGGTTGCCCGACTTTTTTCACAGCCGCTACGGCTATGACCTGAAGAGCTTCGGCCCGCCGCTGGTCGCCATCTATATCATGGCCGATGTCGGGGCGATCGTCGGCGGCTGGTATAGCTCGCGACTGCTCAAGCACGGTGTCGAGACCGGTCGAGCACGCAAGCGGGCGATGTTCGTCTGTGCGCTGTTCGCGCTGCCGGTGATGTTTGCAGCCCAAGCGAGCAGCATTTGGATCGCGGTGGCGATGATCGGCCTGGCCTGTGCCGCGCATCAGGGCTTTTCGACCAATCTCTTCGCGCTGCCGGGTGATCAGTTTCCGCGTTATGCCCAGGGTACGCTGATCGGGCTGGGCGGCTTCTCGGGTGCGGTGGGCGGCTTCATCACGTCCAAGGCGCTGGGTGCTTTGCTCGACCGGGTGGGGAGTTACCAGCCCTTCTTCATCGCCTGTGGTGGAGCGTATCTGGTCGCGCTCCTCGTCTTCCACCTGCTCAATCCGCGATATCGCGACGTGCGGATCGGCAGGGACTGAGGCGGTGAACGATCCCGTTCGGGAAGGCCCACCGCCCGGATCATGGGATCAATGCGTATAGTGCAGCGAGGGGCGGTCCGGCGACAGGCCGCTCGGTGCCAGCTTGGTATTCAGCACCCAGCCGACATTGTCGTTTTCGTCGGCGACTTCCCACCACAGGCCGTTCTTGGTGCCCGTCGGATAGACGACCGATCCGGCGGGAATGGTGCGGATGACCTTGCCCGCCGCGGATGCGCTGCTGCGCAGGGCGATATCGGCCTGAGCGGTGAAAGTCTTGGCGGGGGCCGCTTCCGCCGTTCCGGCCGCGCCGGGCGTCAGCAGGCCCAAGCCGCTGACCAGCTTGGAATAGGCCTGGATGAACGACAAGGTCACGATGCGACCGATATCGGTATTGTCATAACCACCGCCCACGGCCCCTGCGACCGCGAAGAAGCCGCCGCCGCCCAGCGCCAGGTTGTTCTTGGCGGCATAGCCTTCCTCGGTCGCGATCGTCTCGGTCGTGCGGACGTTGGTGAGCGAGAGGACGGTGTTGGCCTCCATCTTCTTGGACTTGATGCCGCCGAGCAGACCGCCGACGCGCCCGCCGAGCAGGCCGCCGATCCCCGCCACCGCTCCACCGCCGCTGGCGTCCGAATTGGCGCCTTGGACCTCGGCAACCAGCACATAGTCCGCTGCCTTCACCTGGCCCTGGCCGACATTCGACCCGCGCTGCAGCCCCAGATTGCCGCCCAGCGCGCGTTCGCGCTCTGCCGCGTTCAGGCCCGCGCCGCGGTCGACCAGATTGAAGCAGCCCGAACGCTGGACCAGCACCTTCAGCAGCTTGGACGGAGGTGCGAGGTTCCAGGCGCCCGTCACGCTGGACGTGTCGCCGTCGACGATCGAAAGCGTGCCCAGTTTGCGCGTGCAATGCGGCACGTCATTGGCCGTGGCTTCCTGAAGGCGCTGTCCACTGGTCGGCTTGGCCAGCTTTTGTGCACTGATCGGGCTGGCGGCGATAAGGCCCAGGCTGGCGATAACGGTGGCGACGGACGATTTGATCACGCTATGCTCCCCAACAACGCGCACGATCCCAGGGATTGCAGCCCCCCCGACCGTGCATCCTGCGGCAGGCGTCTAGCACTCTGTCGCAGGACAGGCTAGGCGCTGCGGGATTATGACCACGCCGCTCGACAAGATTCGCAACTTCTCCATCATCGCGCATATCGACCATGGTAAGTCGACACTGGCCGATCGCCTGATCCAGTTCACCGGCGGCCTGACCGACCGCGAGATGAGCGAGCAGGTTCTCGATAACATGGAGATCGAGAAGGAACGCGGCATCACCATCAAGGCGCAGACCGTGCGCCTGGCGTACAAGGCGCAGGATGGCGAGACCTATACGCTGAACCTGATGGACACGCCGGGCCATGTCGACTTCGCCTATGAGGTCAGCCGGTCGCTGGCCGCCTGCGAAGGCGCGCTGCTGGTCGTCGATGCCGCCCAGGGTGTCGAGGCGCAGACGCTCGCGAACGTCTACCAGTCGATCGAGCATGACCATGAGATCGTGCCCGTCATCAACAAGATCGATCTTCCCGCCGCCGAACCCGAAAAGGTTCGTGCCGAGATCGAGGACGTGATCGGCATCGACGCCTCGGGTGCGGTACTCGCCAGCGCCAAGTCGGGCATCGGTATCGGCGATATCCTGGAAGCGATCGTCAAGAATATCCCCGCGCCCAAGGGCGACGCGACGGCGCCGCTGAAGGCAATGCTGGTCGACAGCTGGTATGACCCCTATCTCGGCGTCGTCATCCTGGTCCGCGTGATGGAAGGCACCCTGAAAAAGGGGCAGCAGATCAAGTTCATGCAGGCGGGCACCACTCATCTGATCGACCGGGTCGGCTGTTTCCGGCCGAAGATCGAGCAGCTGACCGAACTGGGCGTGGGCGAGATCGGCTTCATCACCGCGCAGATCAAGGACGTGGCGCAGGCGCGCGTCGGCGACACGCTGACCGACGCCAAGAAGCCGACCGAACAGGCGCTGCCGGGCTTCAAGGAAGTCCAGCCGGTCGTGTTCTGCGGCCTGTTCCCGGTCGACGCCAACGACTTCGAGAAGCTGCGCGAGTCGATCAGCAAGCTGCGTCTGAACGACGCGTCGTTCAGCTTCGAGATGGAAACCTCGGCCGCGCTCGGCTTCGGTTTCCGCTGCGGCTTCCTGGGCCTGCTGCATCTCGAGATCATCCAGGAGCGTCTGACCCGCGAGTACGACCTCGACCTGATCACCACCGCGCCGTCGGTGGTCTATCAGATCGAGCTGAGCCATGACGGCGGGCAGATCGACCTGCACAACCCGGCCGATATGCCCGATCCCAACAAGATCGCGTCGATCAGCGAGCCGTGGATCGAGGCGACGATCTATGTCCCCGACGAATATCTCGGCTCGATCCTGAAGCTGTGCCAGGACCGGCGCGGTATCCAGAAGAACCTGACCTATGTCGGCGGGCGGGCGCAGGCGACCTATGAACTGCCGCTCAACGAAGTCGTGTTCGATTTTTACGACCGGCTGAAGTCGCTGTCCAAGGGCTATGCCAGCTTCGACTATCACCAGATCGGCTATCGCGAGGGCGACCTCGTGAAGATGTCGATCCTGGTCAATGAAGAGCCCGTCGACGCGCTGTCGATGATCGTCCACCGCGGCACCGCCGAGACGCGCGGGCGCGGTATGTGCGAGCGGCTGAAGGAACTGATCCCACGCCACCTGTTCAAGATCCCGATCCAAGCGGCGATCGGCGGCAAGGTGATCGCGCGCGAGACGATCAGCGCGATGCGCAAGGACGTGACCGCCAAATGCTATGGCGGCGACGCAACGCGCAAGCGCAAGCTGCTCGAAAAGCAGAAAAAGGGTAAGGCGAAGATGCGCGAGTATGGCTCGGTCAGCATCCCGCAGGAAGCCTTCATCGCCGCGCTCCGCATGGGCGACGAGGCGTAAAAGATCCTCCCCGGTTCGGGGAGGGGGACCATGCAAAGAATGGTGGAGGGGGCTCGCCACAAGGGACGTCCTTTCGGCAAGCCCCCTCCGTCAGCCCTTCGGGCTACCACTTCCCCGTGCCGGGGAGGATTAAAGTAATAAAATCGTTCCTTGTGCGTTACAGCCCATTGACGCCATCAAGGCGAAAAGGGGAACGCCGATGATGGGATTGCGACTAGCCGCGCTGATCGGCGCATTGTGCGTATCGGCGCCAGTTGTCGCTCAGGACCGAGCGCCTTTGGTCCTGGCCGCCGCCAGCCTTCAGGAATCGATGACCGCCGCGGCCGATGCCTGGGCGAAGAAGGGGCATCCGCGCCCCGTCATCTCCTTTGCCGCCTCTTCGGCGCTTGCGCGGCAGGTGCAGGCGGGCGGCAAGGCGGACCTGTTCGCGTCCGCCGATGAGGAATGGATGGACGTCCTGCAGAAGCAGGGCCTGCTCGCCGATCGCACCCGCAGCGCCTTTCTGGGCAACCGCCTGGTCGTGATCGCTCCCACCGGCAAAGGCGGACAGGTGACCACGCGCACGCTGGGCAAGACGCTCTCCGCCGGACCGCTCGCCATGGCGGATACCGATAGCGTGCCCGCCGGCAAATATGGCAAGGCCGCGCTCGAAAAGCTCGGCGCCTGGGCGATGGTCGCGCCCCATGTCGTGCGCGCCGAGAATGTCCGCGCGGCGCTGGCCCTCGTCGAGCGCGGAGCGGCACCCTATGGCATCGTCTATGCCACCGATGCCAAGGCGTCGCCGCGTGTCCATGTCGTCGGACTGTTCCCGGTGGCGAGCCATCCGCCGATTACCTATCCGCTCGCCCGGCTGAAAGCCTCGACCAATCCGGAGGGCGAGGGCTTTCGCCGCTTCCTGTTGTCGGGAGAAGGCAAGGCGATCTTCCGCCGGTTTGGTTTCCAGGCGCGATGACCGCCTGATGCTGTCGGCCGAGGAATGGGGGATCGTTCGCCTGTCGCTGCTGGTCGGCGGCACGGCGATGCTCGTAACGCTGCCGATCGCGTTTGTCCTTGCCTGGGCCTTGGCGCGGGGGCGGTTTCCGGGGCGGGTGCTGCTGGACGGGATCGTCCATCTGCCGCTCGTCGTACCGCCAGTCGTCACCGGCTGGGTGCTGCTGCTCGCCTTCGGGCCGGAGGGGGCGGTCGGTCGTTGGCTGGCGGAGTGGTTCGGGGTGAGCGTGCTGTTCCGCTGGACGGGGGCGGCCATCGCGGCGGGGGTCATGGCGTTGCCGTTGGTCGTGCGCGCCATCCGCCTGTCGATCGAGGCGGTCGACCCCCGGCTGGAGCAGGCCGCCCGGACATTGGGGGCGGGGCGGGCACGGGTCTTCGCCACCATCACCCTGCCGCTCTGTGCACCCGGTGTCCTGGCGGGGCTGGTGCTAGGCTTTGCGCGCTCGATCGGGGAGTTCGGGGCGACGATCACCTTCGTCTCCAACGTGCCCGGCGAGACGGCGACCCTGCCGCTCGCCATTTATTCCGCGCTTCAGCGGCCGGGCGGCGAGGAGATGGTATGGAGGCTGGCCAGCGTGTCGGTCGGGCTGTCGCTGGTCGCGCTGGTCGCCTCCGAGTGGCTGGCGCGGCGCATGGGGCGAGGGTTGCATGTCCTTTGATGTCGACGTCACGGTGCGACGTGGCGAGGTGCGAATTTCGGCCTGCTTCGCCACCGGACCGGGCGCGACCGTGTTGTTCGGGCCGTCGGGAGTCGGCAAGACCACCATTCTGCAAATGGTCGCCGGGCTCGTCCGGCCGGACACGGGCCATGTGCGGGTCGCGGGCGAGACGCTGTTTGATGCCGCTGCCCGGATCAACATCCGCCCCGAGCATCGCAGGATCGGCTATGTCTTTCAGGAACCGCGCCTGTTCCCGCATAGGCGGGTCGCGGCCAATCTGCGTTATGGCATGACGCGCGGAGGCGGCGACTGGGACGGCGTGATTGCGATGCTGGGGATCGGCCATCTGCTCGATCGCTGGCCGCGTAGTCTTTCCGGCGGCGAGGCGCGGCGCGTGGCGATCGGCCGCGCCTTGCTCAGCGATCCGCGCGTGTTGTTGCTGGACGAGCCCTTGTCCTCGCTCGACCGGGCACGGCGGGGGGAGATACTCGACGCACTGGTCGCGGTGCGCGACCGGACCGGCATCCCGATCTTGATGGTGACGCACGATCCCGAAGAGGCCGAGCGGATCGCCACGGATATCGTCAGGCTCTGATCAGCACCACAGTACCTGGCGGATCAGATGCGGCCGGGCGCAGGCGCGATCGGGCAGGGGAAGCGGCTGGCCCGGCCGCCACAGGTTCAAACGGCGTTGGATCTCGGGCATTTCGGAATCGATGACCGCCAGGGAATTGCCGTCGCCATAGCGCGTCCCGCTGCGATAGCGCAGCACCGGCGCATAGCGGCCTGCCGATCCCAGGCGGTAGACGGTCATCCAGAAGCCGAAGGGCGCGTTCCCGGTCGGCTCGGCGGACACGATCACGCCTTGCAACGGACCCTTGGCGATATAGCGGACCTCCTGATTGTTGTTATGGCCGGTCATCAGTTGAAAGACGCGGACGAAGCTGTCGCGGGTTCGGTCGTAGCTCAGGACGACGCGACCGACACGCTGATCGCCGTTGACGCCGTACATGCTCGCCGCCTCGACCCAGAGGAGCGGCCGGTCGGGGCGGGGATGGATGATCCGCGTGGCCAGCAGGAAGTGCGGCTGGAAAAACATACCCTTGTCGCCAGCCGAGGCGACCATGTCGTCAAGTGTCGGGCGGCAGGTCTTGCCCCCATCACGGGTAACGCACAGGTGAAGCGGCCCCGGCGCCTGCTCGCCCAGCGGGTCCTCGACATCCGCGCCTTGCGTTACGCGCAACTGCCAACCGGGAGGCAGGCCAAAGGGTTGGGAGAGATCGACGGACGGTATCGGCTTGGGTGGCGCGGCGCCGGTTGCCAGGCCCACGGCCAGCAGTACCGCTCCGATCACTCCGTGCATCGCCCGTCCTCCCGCTGATGTTGTAGAGTGTAGCAAGGCATGTGGCCGGACCATGAATGCAGGGTGACACTCATGCTAGCCAGTGCCGCTCGGTCAGAACAAGGTTGTCAGCAGCACGCCGCCGATGATCGCCACGCCCGACAAAATCTGCCGAGCGCCCAGTCGCTCGCGAAACAGGCGATGCCCGGCCATGGCGGCGATCGGCGCTTCGATGATGCCCAACGCCCGGACCGGCGCGGCGGGCGACAGGGCGAGCGCCACGAACCAGCCCGCCGAGGCGCAGGCCCCGCACAGCCCCGCGCCCAGCGACGGCCGCCAGCGTCGCGCCACCTCGACCAAGGTCGCCGGATCGCGCCAGGCGAGGATCAGGCTCATCGCGCTGGTCTGCATCGCCTGAACGACGGCGACGCAGACCAGCGCGGCAAAGACCGGGTGCGCGGGGTCCAGCGCCAGCGCGGCATGGCGAAAGGCGTTGAGTGAGAAGCCGAAGAACAGCCCCGAGGCCAGCCCCATCGCCGCCCCGATCAGCGACGCCCGGCGTTGCTCAGGCGGCGGCCAGGACAGGGCGACCAGCCCGATAGTCGTGATGACGACACCGATCCAGGCGATGCTACTGATCCGGTCCTGATAGACGATCAGGCCGAGCAGGGCCGCCAGCGGCAGCGAACTCTGCTGGAGCGCGGTGCCGACTGCGAAGCCCGAGCGCTGCATCGCGTCCAGCAGGGCGGCGGTCGCCAGCACCTGCGACGTGGCGCCGACGATGGCCGACAACCAGAAAGCGCCGCTCCAGTGGAGATCGGCTCCCGGCATGACGAAATGGCCGACCGTGACGAACAGGATCGAGAAGGGCAGGCCGAACAGGAACCGGACTAGCGTCGCGCCCCACGGCCCCGAGGAGGACATGACCCCACGCTGCAGGGCGTTGCGCGCGACCTGGAAGACCGAGGCGGCGATGGTGGCGGGAATCCACAAGAGGTTCGACATGGGTGCGTTCGTCCGGTCGGTAGGGCGTGGTGTGCCCCAAAACGAAAAGAGCGGCCCGTTGCCGGGCCGCTCCTTCGTGCTTCGTGCTGCCACGCCGTCGGACATGAACGGCCTTGCCGTTCCTGCCGCCCGCCGAGGCATGTCCTCGGATCGCTCGCGCAATCCGAGGCTGCCCGCAATTAGCGCTTCGAGAACTGGAAGCTGCGACGCGCCTTGGCGCGGCCATACTTCTTACGCTCGACGGTACGGCTGTCGCGGGTCAGGAAGCCAGCGGCCTTGACCGGAGCGCGCAGAACCGGCTCGAACTTGGTCAGCGCCTGGCTGATGCCGTGCTTGACCGCACCGGCCTGGCCCGACAGACCACCGCCCTTGACGGTGCAGATCACGTCATACTGACCTTCGCGCTCGGTGATACCGAACACCTGGTTGATGACGAGACGCAGCGTCGGACGTGCGAAATACACTTCCTGGTCACGACCGTTGATCGTGATCTTGCCCGAACCCGGCTTCAGCCAGACGCGAGCGACGGCGTCCTTACGACGGCCGGTCGCATAGGCGCGGCCGAACTTGTCCAGTTCCTGCTGACGCAGCGGGGTGGTGCTGATGCGCTCGGCGGGAGCGGCAGGCGCTTCACCGGCAGCGGCGGTCTGCGCCGGAGCGGCAGCGGCCTGCTGGTTCAGGGTGGCGCCGAGATCGGCGAGCGACTGGCGGTTATCGGACATTATGCGCCCACCTTGTTCTTGCGGTTCATCGACGCGATGTCGAGGACTTCGGGGTTCTGAGCGGCGTGCGGATGCTCGGTGCCGGCGAAGATACGCAGGTTGCGCATCTGCTGACGGCCCAGCGGGCCACGCGGGATCATGCGCTCGACGGCCTTTTCCAGGACGCGCTCGGGGAAGCGGCCTTCCAGGACCTTGGCGGCGGTGATGCCCTTGATACCACCGGCATAACCGGTGTGCTTGTAGTACACCTTCTGACCCAGCTTGTTGCCGGTGAAGCGCACCTTGTCCGCGTTGATGACGATGACATTGTCACCGCAATCGACGTGCGGGGTGAACGACGTCTTGTGCTTGCCGCGCAGGATGTTCGCGATGATGGTGGCGGCACGGCCGACAACCAGACCATCGGCGTCGACGATATGCCACTTCTTCTCCACCTCGTGCGGCTTGGCCGCCTTGGTGGTCTTCATGAGCGCCTTCATGGGCGTGAGACCTTTCGGTTTGAAATGCAACACGCCGCCCGTGAACCCGGACGGCGCGAACGAGGGTCCAATGCTGGAGCACCCCCGAAATGTCAAGCAAAGTGGGGCTTTGCTGACGGGTATTATAATACCTTATGGTTTTAGCCAGTGCGTCCCAGTCGGTGTGCGGCGGCGGTCGCGGCGATCAGCAGGAGCGCGGCATTGGCCTGATGCGCGACCGCGATATCGATCTGCACGCCCGACAAAAGCGTGGCGATGCCCAGGCCGATCTGGACCGCGACCAGCACGATGACCAGCCAGCCGGCCCGCAACGCGCCGCCCCGGATCGCCCGCGCCGCCATCCAGACGAGCATCCCCGCCGCCGCGAAGGCGAACCAGCGATGGATGAACTGCACCACCACCGGATTGTCGAAGGCATTGGCGATGGTGGGCGACATCATCGGTGTGCCCGCCGGAAACCACGCGTCGCCCATCAGCGGCCAGCTGGAAAAGGCATAGCCCGCATCCAGCCCGGCGGTCAGCGCGCCGAACATCAGCTGGACGAACAGCGTCAGCACTGCACCCGCGCCGAGCCAAGTCAGCCGGGCAGGGGCCGCCAGCCGGTTGCGGTGCAGCGCCGTCAGGTCGAGCGCGGTCCACACGATGCCCGCCAGGATGAACAATGCAGTCAGCAGGTGGACTGTCAGCCGGATATGGCTGACATCGGTCCGCTCGACGAGGCCTGAGGCGACCATCCACCAGCCGATCGCACCCTGCAGCCCGCCCAGCGCCAGCAGCGCGACGAGACGCGGCTTGTAGCCGACCGGAATGGCCTTCCTCGCCCAGAACCAGATCAGGGGCAGGGCGAAGGCCATGCCGATCACCCGGCCCAGCACGCGGTGCAGATATTCCCAGAAGAAGATCGCCTTGAACCCGGCCAGCGTCATGTCGCGGTTGAAGGTCCAATATTCCGGGATACGCTTGTAATTGGCGAACTCGGCCTGCCACTGCGCGTCGGTCAGCGGCGGCACGATGCCGGTGATCGGCTTCCATTCGGTGATCGACAGGCCGCTATTGGTCAGGCGCGTGATCCCGCCGACCACGACCATGGCGACGATCAGTCCGGCGACCGCAAAGAGCCAGCGAGCGAGGCTGCGGGGGCGGGCGGTAATCATGAAGGCAGAGCTCGGTTGCAGCATGATGCTCTCATAGGGTTTCGCGCCCGCGTGCGATAGTGGACCGAATGCCCCGCCGCCGGGACCTTGCCCGTCGGGGCGGCACCGCCTAAATCCCCTCCATGGCGCATGCTCACACCCATCAGGAGCCCCAGGGGGCCGACCTCTCCGTTGCGGCCAAGGCTACGCTGGAACGCGCCGGGGAGCAGTGGACGGCGATGCGTGCCAGCGTGTTCGAGGCGCTGGCCGGGTTCGACAAGCCCGCCTCGGCCTATGACATCGCTGATGTCATGTCGCAGTCGCAGGGGCGGCGTGTGGCGGCGAACAGCGTCTATCGCATCCTCGACCTGTTCGTCGGCGCGAACCTGGCCCGCCGGGTCGAGAGCGCCAATGCCTATGTCGCCAACGCGCATCCCGATTGCCTGCACGACTGCATCTTCCTGGTCTGCGATACATGCGGGCAGATCACCCATATCGACGATGATCGCCTGACCGGCGCGGTTCGCGATGCGGCGGTCGGTGCAGGGTTCCGGCCGGAGCGTCCGGTGATCGAGGTGCGCGGTCGCTGCGCGGACTGTTCCAAGGGCTGAGCCTTCAAAACTCCTCCCCGGTACGGGGAGGTGGCAGCGCACAGCGCTGACGGAGGGGGACTTCCTTAAAGGTCATCGTTTGGGGGACGCCCCCTCCACCAGCTTGGCTGGTCCCCCGCCCCGTGCCGGGGAGGATCACGCGCTTTGCGCGAGACAGTCGCTCATCCTTTCAAACCCACCCGCCTAACGTACGTGTCATTTTGCGACATTGACATGCCGGAAAAAACGCGGAATGAATGCTGGTAACGTTACCAGAAAAACAGAATCAAAAGGGATGAGGATCATGATGAAGACGGGAACGCACACCCGGCGGCTGCGCCGTCACGCCTTGGGGGCGGCCAGCCTGATGGTTCTGGCGGGCGGGATGATGGCCGCACCGGCCTGGGCACAGGTCACGCCGAACCAGGCAGCGCAGGATGCTCCGTCCGATCCGGCCCCCGCACCCCAGACCGAACAGCTCGACGAAGGCGCGGCGCGCGACATCATCGTGACCGGATCGCGCATCACCACCGGCGGCTTTACCGCACCGACCCCGACCACGGTGATCGGCGAGGAACAGATCGCCGCCAACGCCCAGCCCAACGTCTTCACCACGGTCGCCCAGCTTCCCTCGCTCCAGGGTTCGACTGGCACCGCGACCAACACCTTTAGCACCTCGAGCGGTCAGCAGGGCCTCAGCTCCTTCTCATTGCGCGGCGTCGGCGCGATCCGCACGCTGACCCTGCTCGACGGCCAGCGCGTCGTCGGCGCGAACGTGACGGGCGTGCCCGACATCAGCCTGTTCCCGCAGCTGCTGATCAAGCGGGTCGATGTGGTTAATGGCGGCGCTTCGGCCTCCTATGGCTCGGATGCGGTCGGCGGTGTGGTCAACTTCATCACCGACACCCGGTTCAAGGGGATCAAGGGCAATATCCAGGGCGGCGTCACCACCTATGGCGACGATCAGCAGGTGCTGGTGCAGCTGGCGGGCGGCACCAGCCTGTTGAACGACAGCCTGCATGTGATCGCCAGCACCGAATATGCGCATGAGGACGGCGTCGGCGGCGGTGATTTCGGCATCGGTCTGGCGAATGGCCGCGACTGGTTTCGTCAGTCGACGCTGATCAACCGCAACGTCCTGAACGACGGGTCGCCGCAATATCTGTTCCGCGACTATGCCCAGTCCTACAACTACACCAAATACGGCCTGATCACCGCCGGGCCGCTTCAGGGCATCGCCTTCGATCAGTCGGGCAATCCGTTCCAGTTCCAATATGGCTCAAACGGCGTGCCCGCGCGCGACGCGGCGGGCAATGTCCGCGGCTGTCTGCCGGGCTTCTGCCAGGGCGGCGACCTGTCGGGCAATGTCGATGCCGGACGCTCGCTCCAGTCGAAGATCCAGCGCGTCAACAGCTATGGCCGCATCGGCTATGACTTCGCGCCCAATGGCGAAATCTATGGCACGATCAACATCGGCCAGGTGAAGACCAACAACCAGCCGGTCGGTGGGCAGAACCGACCGAACCTGACCATCGAGTGCGCCAACCCCTATGTCCCCGCGCTGGTCAAGGCGCAGTGCGCCACGGCGGGGATCACCAATTTCCAGTACGGCACCAGCAACGCGGCGCTGGGCAACACCCAGGTCTATACCGATCGCCGCCAGTTCCGCTTCGTCGCGGGCGCCAAGGGGCGTGAGAGTGTCGCCGGATCGGACTGGTCCTACGACATGTATTATGAGCACGGCACCAACTATACGGATGTCGATGTCAGCAACATCATGCTGTCCCGCCGCTTCAACCAGGCGATCAACGCGACGACGCTGAACGGCGCGATCGTCTGCGCCGACGCCACCGCGCGCGCCAACGGGTGCCAGCCGCTCAACATCTTCGGCGGCAATCCTTCGGCCGCGGCGCTCAGCTACATCATGCCGCAGGCTGGCCCCTATCAGCGGACGCGCCAGACGCAGGACGTCATCAGCCTGAACTTCTCGGGCTCGCCCTTCTCGTCCTGGGCGGGGCCGGTATCGGTCGCGTTCGGCGGCGAGTTCCGCCACGAATTCTACCGCGTGCGCGCCGACCCATACGGCGCGGGCTTTGCCAACACGCCTGCCAATGCCAACTACCCGGCCGACCCGGCGCTGCTGGCGGACGGCAACAACTGGTATGCGGGCAACTACAAGAACGGCAGCGGTGCCTATAGCGTCAAGGAGGCGTTCGTCGAAGCGAACCTGCCGGTCATCAACTCGGACGCCGGTGGCCGCGCGAATATCAACGGCGCGGTGCGTGTCACCGACTACAGCACCTCGGGCACCGTCTGGGCGTGGAAGATCGGTGGCACCTGGGACCTGCCGGTCGATGGCCTGCGTATTCGCGGCGTGACCTCGCGCGATGTCCGTGCGCCCAACCTGTCCGAGCTGTTCGCCGCGCCCGTCACCACGACGCTGCCGGGCTTTTTCGATCCGTTCCGCAACGTCACCGTGCTGGCGCTCCAGAACACCATCGGCAACGTCAACCTGACGCCCGAGATCGCGCGCAACACCACGCTGGGCATCGCCTTCTCCAACTCGCAGGCGATCCCGGGCCTCAGCCTGTCGGTCGACTATTACAAAATCAAGATCACCGACGTGATCTCCAGCCTTGGCGCGCAGGACATCGTCAACCTGTGCTATCTGAACATCGCGCCCGAGACCTGCGGCGTGTTCAATCTGAACAACCCGAATGGCCCCAACTTCATCAACGTTCAGTCGTTCAACCTGGCGTCGATCCTGACCGACGGTTTCGATATTGAGGCGAGCTATCGCTGGCGTAACCCGCTTGGCCTGCCGGGCAGCCTGACGCTACGCGCGCTGGCGACCAATATCCGCCGCTTCATCACCGACACCGGTCTGCCCAATACGATCCCGAACGACACGGCGGGCGTGAACATCGGCAACACGCCGAAGTGGAAGTGGCTGGCGGTGCAGACCTATGCCACCGACGACTGGTCGCTGCTATTGCAGGAGCGCTGGTTCAGCGATGGCAAGCTGGGCAACCAATATGTCCAGTGCACGACCGGCTGCCCCGCCTCGACCGCCAATCGGCCGACGATCGACAACAACTTCATCCCTGGCGCCTTCTATTTTGACATCGGCGGCACCTATAATGTGACGAAGGCGGTCAGCGCCTATTTCAAGGTCGATAACGTATTTAATCGCGATCCGGCGCGGTCGCCCTATTTCGTCAACCCGGCGCTGTACGACGTGCTCGGACGGGTGTTCCGGGCGGGCGTGCGGTTCAGCTTTTGAGAGGGGATGACAGGATGAACGCGCGCAGGATGATGCCGCTGTTGCTGGCGGTGCTGATGGGGACGGCGGCCGCGACCGATGCACCGCGTAGCGTCCCGGGGTCCAACCCGATCATTCGCGACCGCTTTACCGCCGATCCCGCGCCCTTGGTCGTTGGCAACACGCTGTACCTCTATGTCGGGCATGACGAGGCGCAGCGCGACGAGATGTTCAACATGAAGGAGTGGCTGGTCTATTCGACCACCGACATGCGCCACTGGACGCCGCATGGTCCCATCATGAATGTGAAGGACTTCAAATGGGCCAAGAAGGACGCCTGGGCCAGCCAGGCGGTCTATAAGAACGGCAAATTCTGGTTCTATGCCGCGGTCGAACATGACGACACCCATCCGGGCAAGGCGATCGCGGTCGCGGTCTCGGACAAGCCGACCGGGCCGTTCGTCGATGCCAAGGGATCGGCGCTGATCACCAACCAGATGACGCCCAAGGGCACGCACAGCTGGGAGGATATCGATCCGACCGTGCTGACCGACGACGACGGCACGACCTGGATCGCGTGGGGTAATCGGCAATGCTATATCGCGAAGCTGAAGCCCAACATGATCGAGATCGACGGCCCGATCACCGAGATCACGCCGCCGCATTTCGAGGAAGGGCCCTGGCTGCACAAGCGCGGCAAGCTCTATTACCTGACCTATGCCTCGCTCGACCGGACGACGCAGCGGGACGAGCATGTCTCCTATGCCACCGCGCCGTCGTTAAAGGGGCCGTGGACCTATCGCGGGCTGCTGACGGGATCGGGCAAGTACAGCTTCACCATCCATCCCGGCATCGCCGACTTCAAGGGCAAGTCATATCTGTTCCTGCACAATGCGACGCTCGCGATCGGCGACCAGAGCGGCGCGATCGGGCGTCGCGCGGTGACGGTCGAGCGGCTTTATTACAACCCCGATGGGACGATGAAGCCGGTGGTCCAGACCCAGGCCGGTGTGACGGCATCGGCGCGGTAGAGGGTGGAGCCTTGCGTCATCGCTATTCCTCCCCTGCAAGGGAAGGGGGGCCATGCAGAGCATGGTGGAGGGGGATGCCCCTATCGAAAGCGGGACACCCCTCCGTCAGGCCTGCGGCCTGCCACCTCCCCTTGCAGGGGAGGAATGGATTTACGCGCGCGGCGGGGCGGTGGAGTCGCGTTCGACCAGCTGATGCTCCAGCACCGTGACACGCGGCTGGCCGTTTGTCGCCGATACTCCGCCCCGAATGTCCTGGATCAGTCTTTGCAGCGCTTCGGTCGCCAGGGCGCGGACGGGCTGGTGGATCGTGGTCAGCGGCGGCCAGAGCGTCGTCGCCACGGTGCTGTCGTCGAAGCCGACCACGGTCAGGTCGCCCGGCACGTCCAAATGCCGCCGATGCGCGACCGAGACGATCGCGGCGGCCATGTCGTCGTTGCTGGCGAAGATGGCGGTCGGCGGTCGCTGAGCCTCCAGCAATTCCTCGCCCGCCTTCAGGCCCGAGGCATAGCTGAAATCGCCCTGGACGATCCGGGTTTCGAGACCTTCTTCCTCGGCGACCGCGCGGCGAAACCCCGCGAGGCGCGCGATGCTGGCCGACTGGTCGGGATTGCCGTGGACAAAACCGATACGCCGATGGCCCAGGCCGATCAGGTGGCGGGTCATGTCATAGGCGGCGCGGTCATTGTCGATCCATACGCAGATCGCATCGGGGGCCACGCCGCCGACCACCGCAACCGGCAACCCCGCCTCGCGGATGATGTCGCGCACGAACGCCGACTCTCCCAGCGGCGGCGCCAGGATCAGTCCGGCGATACGCTGGTCGATCAGCCCCTGGATCGCCTCGCGCGTCGGCGGTCGCCCCTGTTCGCCCTTCAGCAGGAACAGCTGCGCCGCGCGGGTCGAGGCTTCCTCGAACACGCCGACCAGCAGCTCGCTCATGAAGGCGGCGCTGGGGTTGGAATAGATGACGCCGATCCGCGTCTCGCTGGACGTGACCAGGCTGCGCGCCATCAAATTGGGCGTGTAGTTCAGGCGCGTGATGACTTCGCGGACATGCGCGCGAACCTCGTCACGGACACCAGGATCGCCGTTGATGACGCGCGAGACAGTCATCGGCGAGACACCGGCCTCCTTGGCCACGTCGATGATGGTCACGCCGCGTGGGCGCCGTCGGCTGTTCGTCACGGTCATCCTGTCCTGTCACCGGCGCGCGCGTTGGGCCGGTATTTACAGAATGCCGTGCCCCGCGACGGGGCGAAACGTCAATGGGGCGGAAAGATGCCACAGAGTTTGAAAGGCCGGGTGTGAGGCGTTTTCCCTATATTCGCTGGACGATTATCGCGTTGTTCGTCGGGGCGATGGTCATCAATTATCTGACGCGCAGCATCCTGGGCGTCGCCGCACCCGCGATCATGACCGAACAGCATATCAGTTCGGAGCAATATAGCTGGATCACCGGCGCCTTTCAGTTCGGCATCATGTTCCAGCCGGTGGCGGGCTATCTGCTCGACCTGTTCGGGTTGAAGTTCGGCTTTTCCCTGTTCGTCGCGGTCTGGTCGCTGATTACGCTGGGCCATGGCTTCGCGACCGGCTGGCTGGGGTTCGCGGGGCTTCGCGGCGCGCTGGGGCTGGTCGAGGGATCGGCGCAGCCTGCTGGCATGAAGGTCGTCGCCCAGTGGTTTCCGGCGCGAGAGCGCGGCGTGGCGGGCGGCATCTATCAGATCGGGGCGTCCTTTGGCGCGGTCTTCGCGCCGCCGCTCGTCGCCTGGGCGGTGTTTCATCACAGTTGGCGCGCGGCCTTCTTCGTGGCGGGCGGGCTGGGCCTGCTCTGGGTGCTGGCCTGGCTGTTCTGGTATGCGCCACCCGAGCGGCACCGGGCCGTGTCCGACCGCGAACGCGCGCTGATCGTCGAGGGGCAGGAGGCGTCGCTGGCCCGGCATCGCCGTCGCCCGCCGCTGGGCGAGCTGCTGCGGCGGCGCAATCTCTGGGCGATCGCGGCGGCGCGGTTCCTGGCCGATCCGGTCTGGGGCATGTTGTCGCTGTGGATGCCGCTCTACCTCGTCCAGGCGCGGCATTTCGACCTGACCCAGATCGCCTTGTTCGCTTGGCTCCCCTTCCTGGCGGCCGATCTGGGGTGCCTGTTCGGACCCGCCGTCGTCGCGTTCCTGCAGCGGCGTGGCATCAACCTGATCGATGCGCGGCGTAGCGCCTTTACGCTGGGCGCGGTGCTGATGACCGGCATGATGTTCGTCGGCAGCGTGACCAGCCCGGTCGCCGCGATCGCCTTGCTCTGCCTGGGCGGCTTTGCGCACCAGACGCTGTCGGTGACGGTCATCACGCTCTGCTCCGACCTGTTCCCGCAGGATCAGGTGGCGACCGCGACCGGCGTCTCGGGCACGGCGGCCAATCTGGGCGTGCTGCTGTTCACGCTCAGCCTGGGTTCGCTGGTCGATCAGGTCGGTTATCAGCCCTTCTTCATTCTGCTCGGCCTGCTCGATCTCGCCGGTGCGGCCCTCCTCTGGACTTTGGTGCGCAAACCCGCATGACCCCGACCAATCCCATTTTGCGCGGGTTCAATCCCGACCCCTCGATCGTGCGCGTCGGCGAGGACTACTATATCGCGACCTCGACCTTCGAATGGTATCCCGGTGTCCAGATCCACCACAGCCGCGACCTGGTGAACTGGACGCTTGTCGCCCGGCCGCTGAACCGCGCCGACCAGCTCGACATGCGCGGCAACCCCGATGGTTGCGGCGTGTGGGCACCGGATTTGAGCTATCATGACGGCCGCTTCCACCTGATCTTCACTGATGTGAAGCGCTATGGCCGCACCACGGTTGACGGAGCCAAGGGCGCGTCGCTGCGCGATTTCCACAATTACTGGGTATCGTGCGACCGGATCGACGGCGAATGGAGCGATGCGGTCCATCTGAACAGCAGCGGCTTCGACCCCGCGCTATTCCATGACGATGACGGGCGCAGCTGGTTGCTCAACATGTTGTGGGACCATCGGCCCGACCGCAAGCGTTTTGCCGGGATCGTCATCCAGCAGATGGACTTGACCACGGGGCGTTTGCTCGGCGAGCGGCGGCGCATCTTCGATGGCACGGCGCTGGGCTTTACCGAGGGGCCGCATCTCTACCGGCGGGACGGCTGGTATCATCTGTTGGTTGCGGAGGGCGGGACCGAGCGTGGTCATGCCGTGGTGATGGCGCGCTCGCGCGATCTGTTCGGCCCCTATGAGGTGCATCCCGACGGCCCCGTGCTGACCGCGCGCGATACGCCCGACGCAACCCTCCAGCGCACCGGACATGGCGATCTGGTCGAGACGCCGGAGGGGGAGACCTGGATGACCTATCTGTGCGGCCGTCCCTTGCCGGAGAGCGACCGTTGTGTGCTGGGCCGCGAGACGGCGATCCAGCGCATGGAGTGGGGCGCGGATGGCTGGCTGCGCTGCGCCGAGCCAACGCCGGTGGGGCCGCCGCCCGAGCGGGTCGATGCACTTGATCGGTTCGACGGACCGAGCCTGCCGCCCGCCTTCCAATGGCTGCGGACCCCTCGGCCCGAGCGGCTGTTCAGCCTGACCGAGCGGCCGGGTTATCTACGCCTGTTCGGCCGCGAGACGATCGGCAGCCATTTCGAGCAGGCGCTGGTCGCGCGCCGCCAGACGGCCTTTGCCTATGAAGCGCGCGCACTGGTCGAGTTCGAGCCCGCGCATTTCCAGCAGGCGGCCGGGATCGTCTGCTATTACAACAGCACCAAATATCATTTCCTGCACATCACGGCCGGAGACGATGGCGAGAGGCTAATTCAGGTGCTGTCCGTCCTGCCGGTGGGCGAGGGGCGGAGCGTTCTATCCGCGCCGACACCGATACCCGCCGGGCCCATCGAGCTGCGCGCGTCGGTGGATCATGATGTCCTGCGCTTCGCCTGGCGGGCAGGGGAGCAGGGCGAATGGACGGGGTTGCCGGATATGTTCGATGCCAGCATTCTGTCGGATGAAGCGACGCTGGCCGGATTGCCCAATTTCACGGGCACTTTCGTCGGCATGGCCTGCCAGGACATGAGCGGCACCGGTCACCATGCCGATTTCCGCCATTTCCATTATTCGGAATAGTCCGCGCTGCCTTCGGCTCTGGTCACGATGATTGGACAGACCAATATGGACAGCCCTGTTTTACCCCGCTAAGCTCCCTTCCCAAGACGGGTGACGATGATCGCCCGGTGGGTGAGGGGAGTGACGGCCTGTGCGGGTACGCAATCTGCGTTGGTGGATCGTAGCACTGATCTGTGCGGGCACGATCGCCAATTATCTGGCGCGCAACTCTCTGGGTGTGCTGGCCCCCGAGCTGAAGTCCGCCCTTCATATGTCGACCCAGCAATACAGCTATGTCGTCGGCGCGTTTCAGCTGGCCTATACCATCATGCAGCCGGTGGCGGGGGCGTTCATCGATCGCTTCGGTTTGCGCGCCGGTTTCGCGCTATTCGGCCTGGCCTGGTCGGCGGCGAATATGCTCCATGCGCTCGCCATCGGCTGGCTGAGCCTGGCGTTTTTCCGCGGCGTGCTGGGCCTGTTCGAGTCGGCGGCGATCCCGTCAGGCATCAAGGCGGTGGCGGAATGGTTCCCGGCGCGCGAGCGCTCGGTCGCGGTCGGCTGGTTCAATGCGGGCACCTCGCTCGGCGCGCTGATCGCGCCGCCGGTGGTGGTCGCGGTGGCGCTGTGGGCAGATTGGCGCACCGCCTTTCTGGTGACCGGTGGTGTCGGCATCTTCTGGGCGGCGGCCTGGTACATCTTCTATCGCTCGCCCGACGATCACCCTGCGATCACGCCTGAGGAAAAGGCGATGATCGCGGTCGAAAAACCCAAGGGCCCCGTCCGCCGCGCCAAGGCCAAGGACATCCTGCGCACCCCCCGTTTCTGGGTCATCGCGGTGCCGCGCTTCCTGGCCGAGCCCGCCTGGCAGACCTTCAGCTTCTGGATTCCGCTCTACCTCGCCAGCGAGCGGGGCATGGACCTGAAACAGATCGCGCTGTTCGCCTGGCTGCCGTTCCTGGCGGCGGATGTGGGTGGCATCCTGGGCGGTTATCTGTCGCCCTGGCTGATGAAGCGCGGCGTGTCGCTGATCCCGTCGCGGGTCGCGGGCGTGGCGCTGGGCGCGGTGCTGATGATCGCGCCGGGGTGCATCGGGCTGGCCGCCAGTCCCTATACGGCGATCGCGCTGTTCTGCATCGGCGGCTTTGCGCATCAGATGATCTCGGGGCTCATCAACACCCTGTCGTCCGACGTCTTCGCCCCCGCCGAGGTCGGCACCGCGAATGGCTTTATCGGCCAGGCGGGCTGGATCGGCGGGCTGCTGTTCTCGCTGCTGATCGGCCAGCTGGCGGATACGGTCGGCTATGCGCCGCTGTTTGCCGTGCTGGCGGTGTTCGACCTGATCGGCGCGGCGGTGCTCATCATCTTCATCCGGCGTCTGACGCCCTTTGCCATCACCAATGAGGAGCCCGGCCGATGAGGCGCGCCACCCTGTCCCAGCCGCCGCGTTTCGCCCTGACTGCGCGTGACCGGGGACGCATCACCCTGACCGCCGATACCGGCGCGGTCGCACATCTGTTCGTGCTGGAGGCGGACGTCATGCGCCTCCTGCTGCTGGCCGAGGGGCGCGTGACCAGCCCTCCCAGCTGGGCCATCGCGCCGGGGGCAGAGGACATTGCAGAGCCCGGCCGCGACCGGATGGACGTGTCGGGCTTTGCCTGCCCCGATTTTACCTGCGACGAAGCGGACGGCACGCTGACCGTCGCCACCGACCGGCTGTGCGTGACGATCGCGCTCGACGGGCTGCACAGCCGCTGGGAACAGCGGGGTGAGGACGGCTGGCATGTCATTACCCAGGACCGTCCGACCCAGGCCTATGACTTTGGCTGGTGGGACGGCCGGGCGCATCACTATGCGGCGCGTGTTCCGGGCGAGCGATTTTACGGCCTGGGTGACCGGACCGGCGATACCGACCGGGCGGGGCGGCGCTTCCGCCTGACCAATGTCGATCCGATGGGCTTCGACGCCGAGACGAGCGATCCGCTCTACAAGTCGATCCCTTATCTGCTGGTCGCCGATGCCGAGGGGCGCTGCCATGGCGAGTTCTACGACACGGTTGCCGATGTCACCTTCGACCTGGGGCAGGAACTGGACAATTATCACGGCCTCTACCGCCATGTCGTGGCCGAGGCAGGGGATGTCGATCGCTGGATCATCGCCGGGCCCGATCCGCGCAGCGTCACGCGGCGCTTCACCTGGCTGACCGGGCGTCCCGCGCTGATGCCGCGCTGGTCGCTGGGGTATTCGGGATCGACCATGACCTATACCGATGCGCCCGATGCGGCGGCGCAAATGGCGGGTTTCCTCACGCTATGCGAGCAGCACGATCTGGGCTGCACCTCGTTCCACCTGTCGTCGGGCTATACCTCGATCGGCGACAAGCGGTATGTCTTCCACTGGAACCGTGACAAGTTTCCAGACCCCGCCGCCTTCATCGCCTCCTATGCCGAGGCGGGGGTGCGGCTGGTCCCCAATATCAAGCCCGCGCTGCTACGCAGCCATCCGCTTTACGACGAGGTCGCGGCGGCCGGGCTGTTCGTCGCCGACGAGCAGGGCGTTCCGGTCGAGGCGCAATTCTGGGACGAGGTTGGCAGCTATATCGACATGACCAAGCCCGAAGCGGCCGCCTGGTGGCGCGATCAGGTGACCGCCGCGCTGCTCGACCATGGCATGGAGGCGACGTGGAACGACAATAACGAATATGAACTGTGGGACGCGCGCGCCCGCGTCCATGGCTTCGGCCAGAGCCGCCCCGCCGCCGAGATGCGGCCGGTCCAGCCGATCCTGATGACTCGCGCCTCGCGCCAGGCGCAGATCGCCGCGCGGCCGGATACGCGGCCCTATGTCGTCACCCGCTCCGGCATGGCGGGCCTGCATCGCTATGCCCAGACCTGGTCGGGCGACAACCGTACCGCGTGGAAGACGATCCGCTACAATGCGCGCCAGTCGATCGGGCTGGCGCTGTCGGGCGTGTCGAACAGCGGTCATGACGTTGGCGGCTTTTCCGGCCCCGCGCCGTCGCCGGAACTGCTGGTCCGCTGGGTGCAGGCGGGGGTGCTGATGCCGCGCTTCAGCATCCATAGCTGGAACGACGATCGCACGGTCAACGAGCCGTGGATGTACCCGGAGGTGCTGCCCGCCATCCGCCGGCTGATGGCGCTGCGCCAGACGCTGATCCCCTTCTTCTACGATCTGCTGCACCGTTATCATGCGGAGTATGAGCCGATGGTGCGGCCGCTCTGGCTCGACTTTCCGCAGGACCCGCAGGCATGGGGTGAAGGCGACGAGCATATGCTGGGGCCCGATATCCTTGCCGCCCCGGTGATGGACGAAGGGGCCGAGAACCGGTCTGTCCGATTGCCGGCCGGTAGCGATTGGGTCGATGTCTGGACGGGTGCGCGGTTCGCCGGAGGAGAGACGGCTCGGCTGTCCGCGCCGCTCGACGGACCGCCGCCGATGCTGGCACGAGCGGGCTCGGCGATGCTGGTCGATCTGGCGCGGGGCGGCTGGCAGCCCGAACCGATGGAACGCGGCCTGTGGCTGTTCCCGCCCGCGTCCGGCGCACTCGATTGGTCAGGATACGATGATCAGGGCGATGGCCATGGCCCCGTTCGCCGCTGGCATCTGACGGGGCAGGCCGATGCAGGAAAGGTCGTCGTCACGCTGACCTGCGAGGCGGGGAAGGGCGAGCGGATCACCCTGTTGCTGCCGCCCGGCGATGCGCGCCAGCTGGTCGTGCAGGGCGGGGAGGGCACGACGGTCGAGCATGACGGGCGGCGAGGCGTGCGGATTGTGATGTAAAGGTCACGCTTTTCCGCAAAGCTTTGCAAGAGGCTGGCGAGGCTTTTCAGGGGTCAAATAACCCCATTGCATTGGTAAGACCATTTGGTATGCTGGGTTTCTGATAGCAAGACCGGCCCAGACCGGCTGCAGAGGAGGGGATTATGAAGATGCTGCGTTCCACCGTGGCCGCGACCGCGTTGATCGTGTCGTTGGCCGCCGCGACCCAGGTTTCCGCCCAAGAGACCACCCCGCCGCCAGCCGATCAGGCCAAGCTGAGCCAGGATAGCCAGGGCGCTCCCGGTGGCCCAACCTCCGCGGTCGCCCCCGAACCGACAAGCGCAGGCGACATCATCGTCACCGCCAACAAGCGCGCCGAGAATGTCCAGCGCGTGCCGCTCGCCGTCTCGGTCGTCGCCCCCGCCCAGCTCGCCGCGGCCGGTGTGCGCAACTTCACCGACATCGGCAAGGTCTCGTCTTCGCTGGTCGTCCGTCCGGCGGAACAGCCGCAGAACTCCAACATCTCGCTGCGCGGCGTCGGCACCTTCGCCTTCGGCATCGGCGTGGAGTCGAGCGTCGCAGTGCTGGTCGACGAAGTGCCGCTGGCCTTCCAGGCGCGCGCCTTCACCGACCTGCCTGATGTCGAGCGGATCGAGGTGCTGCGCGGGCCGCAGAGCACGCTGTACGGCAAGTCGGCCTCGGCCGGTCTGGTCAACCTCATCACCCGCAACCCGACCTCGGAACTGCGCGTCCGCGCCAATGCGGTAGCGACGACCGACCGCGAGCGCGGCGTGAACTTCAGTGTGTCGGGCCCGATCAACGAGCAGCTCGGCTATGTCGTCTCGGCGGCATATAATGACTGGGACGGCAATATCCGCAACCTGTTCAACGGCAAGCGGGTCAATGGCCGCGAGACGCTGAACCTGCGCGGCAAGATCCGCTGGGAGCCGACCGACACTGCCGCGCTCACCATCTCGGGCAATTACGTCAACGGCAATACCACGGTCGGTCGTCCCTTCCTGGCGTTTGGCGCCAATGCGCGGCTGCGCGGGACGGCGGGGCTGACCCCTGCGGTTGTGCTCCCCGGTGTCGCGGTCAGCGCGACCAATCAGGATATCAGCAACAATTACGACTCGCGCACCCGCTATGAGGGCGGCGGCGGTTACATTCGCGGCGAGTTCGGCATCGGCAAGCTGAACCTCGTCACGATCAGCTCCTATGACCGGTTCCACCTGAACGATTATCTCGACCATGACGATACGTCGGCGCCGGGCAATCTGGGCAACAACACCCAGATCGGCGTGTTCAACTCCGAGCAGGTGACCGAGGAAGTCCGGCTTCAGTCGGACGCCGACCAGCCGTTCCGCTATACGGTCGGCCTCTACGGCGCGAATGTGAAGTTCAACCGGCCCTTCCAGCGCGGGCCGTATTTCTCGCTCGCCAACTGGTATGCCACCTCGCAGTCGCGCCAGGTCGCGGCCTTTGCGCAGGTGGACTGGACGATCGTCCCCGACCTGACCTTCACTGGCGGCGGACGCGTGCAGAACGAGCGGGTCGCCTATACCTTCCGCGACAATCTGGCGGGCACGTCCTTTGCGGGTCATGCCAGCGATACGGCGGGCACCTATCGCGGTACGCTGCGCTATGATTTCAGCCCGACGGTCAACGCCTTCGTGACCTATGCGACCGGTTACAAGGGCCAGACCTATGACCTGACCACCGGCTTCAACCGCAACCGCGCGCTGGCCGGGCCGATCAAGCCGGAGCGGTCGCGCGACAAGGAGCTGGGCATCCGCAGCCAGTTCCTCGACCGCCGCCTGACCGCGAACGTCACTTTCTTCGACACCAACTACCGCGATCTTCAGGCCCAGACGATCGAGACGCTGGCGGACGGCACCTCCAACTATCGGCTGACCAATGTCGGCAAGCTCAACACCAAGGGTATCGAATTCGAGGGCTCGATGCGCTTCAACGATGAGTTCAACCTGGGCGGTGCGGTCACTTATCTGGACGCGAAGTATACCCAGTTCGACGTGGCCCAATGCTATCCGCTCCAGACGGCGGCGCAAGGCTGCACGGGGTCGCCCGCCAGCCAGAACCTGACCGGCACGACCGCGATCCAAGCGCCGAAGTGGAAGTTCAACGCCAATCTGGACTATTCGCCGCATCTGACCACCGATCTGCGCGGCGTGGCGCAGGTGAACTGGCAATATCAGAGCAGCCTCTACTTCCAGGCCCGCGATCCGCAGACCTTCCAGCCTGCCTTCAGCATCGTCAATGTCGGTCTGGGCGTGCGGGACGAGGATCGCCGCTGGGAACTCGTCGCCTTCGTCAACAACCTGTTCGACAAGCAATATTATGGGTCGCTGGTCAACACGGCGGGCAATTTCGGCAACAACGTCGCGACCCAGGCGGTCCTGCCGCGTGACTTCCGCCGTTATGGCGGCCTGCGTCTCGGCTTCAACTTCTGATGCGGCGCGCGGTCGCGGCGGCGGGCATGGTGGCGATGGCGGCCCTGGCGGCCGTCGCGATCGCGCAGGAACAGACGCCGGTCGAGGTTCCGGCGCGGCCGCCGGTCGACGCGCCCGAACTGGCACGGCTGGGCCGCTATCCGGTCGGGGTGCAACGCACCCGCTTCGTCCAACTCGGCCAAGCCGATCCGCTCCAGGGCCAGGATCGACCCGCCATCGTCGACCGCGAGTTGCCGATCGTCATCTGGTACCCGGCGGCGTCGGCCGGGCAGGGGATCAGCTATCACACCGCGCTGTCGGGCGAGGACGGCCGCGACGTACCCTTCGACCTGCCGGGGCTGGCGTCGCCGGACCGGCCGGTGGCGGGCGGTCGTTTTCCGCTCGTCATCCTGGCGCATGGCTATGGCAACACGCCCGAAGTTTTATCTTGGCTAGGCGAGAACCTGGCGAGCAAGGGCTATGTCGTCGTCGCACCGGCCTTTCGCGATCCGCCGATCAGCATCCGCACCGATGCCGCCCGCGCCGGCCCGATCGCGCGGCGTCCGTTGGACATCGCGTTCGTCGCCCATGAAGCCCAGAGGCGGGCCACTGCGCGAGATGGCATCTTCGCTTCGGCCGATCCGGCTCGCGCCGCGCTGATCGGCTATTCGATGGGGGGCTACGGCGTGCTGACCGTGGGCGGCGCGCCGCTCAATCCGGCGATGGCGGGGCTGAGCCGGGGTGTTCTTGGCCCCTATGCGGAGGGTGGTGCGAAGGCGGCCGAACTGGCGGTGCCGGGGGTGAAGGCGATCGTTGCGCTGTCGCCCGCCGCGCGCTTCGGTGACGTCCCGATCTGGACCGGCAAGGGCGTGGGCGCGATCGCGGTTCCGACGCTGATCGTCGTCGGCGATCATGACCGGGTGGTCGGACATGAGGCGGTGCGCGCGCTGTTTACGACGCCTGCGCCTGCGCCCCGCTATCTGCTGACCTTCCAGCAGGCGGGGCACAGCATCGCGCTGGTCGCCGCGCCTCCGGCCATGCGGCAGCGTTTCTGGGATATGGACTGGTTCGAGGATGCGGTGTGGCGCAAGGACCGGCTGCTGCCCATCCAGGCGCATTTCATTACCGCCTTTCTCGACCGTTATGTGAAGGGCGAGAAGGACAAGGACGCATATCTGAACGGTCTGACGGTTCAGTCGGATGCGGGGCGCTGGCCCGGTGCACCGGTCGGTCGGGTCGCGCAGTACAGCCCCGGTCCGCCCGCCTCAACGGTGTGGAAGGGGTTCCAGCCCGGCCGCGCGGTCGGCATGACATTCGAGTATCGGCCCGCCCCCTGAGCACCGCTCTGGCGCAGGCGAGCATATCGGCTAAGGTCAGCGACAACAGGGAGAGGAACGGGATCATGGCAAGGGGTTGGACCGGCATCTTGGCCGGAGTGCTGGCGCTGTACAGCGGACCGCTGGCCGCACAGGCCGTCACCCCCGGCGCGCCGCCGTCGCCCGGCCCGGTGCTCGCCTCGGCGGATTTGCGCGACGGCACCGACCTGTCGGGACCCTGGCATTATTCGATCGACCCTTTCCGCTCCGGCATTGCGGGCTTTCATGGCGGCATGCCCGATGCGGGCCAGCAGCGCTGGCGCGACGTCGACATCCGCGCGGCGATGGCGAAGGACAGTCGTGTCCTTTACGAGTTCGATCTGGCCCATTCGCCGTTGACCTCGCTGCCGTCATCCTGGCTGACCCAGGCACCGAAGCTTCGCCATTATGACGGTCTGATGTGGTTTCAGCGGACCTTCGCCGCGCCGGAGGTACGCAAGGGCCGCTACTTCCTGCGCTTCGGTGCGGCCAATTACGCGACCATCGTCTATCTGAACGGCAAGCAGGTTGGACGGCACGAGGGCGGCTTCACCCCCTTCGCCTTCGACGTGACCCGGCTGCTGCGCGACGGACAGAACCAGATCACCGTCGGCGTCGACAGCCAGGCGACCGAAGCAACGGTTCCGCCCCCCGTCACCGACTGGGAGAATTATGGCGGCATCACCCGGCCGGTCCGCCTGATCGCGACGCCCGATACCTATGTCGACGATGCCTGGGTCCGGCTGACCCGTGACGGCAAGATGGCGGTCGACGTCCATCTCGACGGGCCGGAGGCGGCGAACCGCGCCGTGCGCCTGCGCATTGCGGAGCTGGGGCTGGACCGGGCAGGGACCACCGACGCCAACGGGAATTGGCGCGCGACCATGGCGGCACCGCGCGCGCTGATCCGCTGGTCGCCGGACAGACCCAAGCTCTATGAGGTCACGATTGCGTCCGGCGAGGACCAGTGGCGCGACCGGATCGGCTTTCGCACCATCGAGCGGCGCGGCGTGGACATCCTGTTGAACGGCAAGCCCATCTTCCTGCGCGGCATTTCGATGCACGAGGAGGAACTGGGTGTCGACCCGACCCGTGCGATGACCCCCGCCGCGTCACGCGCGTTGCTGAGCGAGATCAAGGACGGGCTGCATGGCAATTTCGTGCGGCTGGCGCATTATCCGCATTCCGACGTGACGGTGCGGCTGGCCGACGAACTCGGCCTGATCGTGTGGAGCGAAGTGCCGGTCTATTGGCGCGTCGCCTGGTCCAACCCCGATACGCTGAACCGCGCCCGCACCATGCTGGCCGAGAATATCCTCCGCGATCGCAACCGCGCCTCCATCGCCATCTGGAGCGTCGCCAACGAGACGCCGGTGACCGATGCCCGCAACATCTTCCTGCGGACGCTGGTCGGCGATGTCCGGCGACTGGACGACACGCGCCTGGTCAGCGCGGCCCTGCTGGTCGAGCGGGACGAGAGCGCCGATCACCCCGTGATGACGCTGGCCGATCCGCTGGCCGACGCGCTCGATGTCATGGCGATCAACACCTATAACGGCTGGTACTCGCAGGATCGCCTGGCCGATCTGGCGCGCAGCGAATGGCGGGTGCCCGCCGACAAGCCGCTGATCTTCTCCGAATTCGGCGCCGATGCCCGCGCGGGCTTCCACGATCCCGCCAACAAGCAGAAATTCTCCGAGGAGTATCAGGCCGATTATTACCGCGCGACGCTGAACATGGCGGATAGCGTGCCGACCCTGCGCGGCATGTCGCCGTGGATCTTGAAGGATTTCCGCTCTCCCCGCCGCCAGAACCCGGATTTCCAGCAGGGGTGGAACCGCAAGGGCCTGATCTCCGAAACGGGACAGCGCAAGGAAGCCTTTGGTGTGCTCAGCGATTATTACGGCACGAAGGCGGTTCAGCGATAGGTCGAATGTTAAACGCTTGAGCCCGAAAGTGGGGTGAGGGCGTTAAGCCTGCCATGACCCAGGACGACGAAAAATGGATGCGCATGGCGATCGAGGTGGCGCGGTCGAAGGGTTCCGATCCCTCGACCTCGCCGTTGGGCTCGGTGATCGTGCTGGATGGTCGGGTCCTCGCTGCCGAGCGTAACCAGACCGAGGAGCTTCCCGACGCCACCGCCCATGCCGAGATGATGGCGATCCGCCGCGCTTGCGAAGGAGAGGGCGAACTCGAACTGCGCGGCGCCACGCTCTATTCGACGCTGCAGCCCTGCGGCATGTGCACCATGGCATCGATCTGGTCCAAGGTCGGGCGGGTCGTGTACGGCGCGGGCCGCGACGACGTCCACCCCATGTATTTCGAGGCACGGCATGTCGACACGCTGGGCTTTATCGCCGATGCCTATCGCGACGACATCGTGATCGAAGGCGGCTGCCTGCGCGAGGAATGCGCAGCGCTCTATTATCCGCCCGATGCCGACCTGGCCGAGGACGAACAAGCCAACCTGTAAACTTCGCCGGAAATAGGCCTTGCACCGTCCCCCCCGCTTCCCCTAAGGGCAACCCCCTGTCGGGGAGTGGCGCAGTCTGGTAGCGCGCCTGCTTTGGGAGCAGGATGTCGCAGGTTCGAATCCTGTCTCCCCGACCATCCGCATCTAAGTCTTTGATTTGGCGTCTTAACGACGGAAATCAGGGACGGTTGTCCCCCCCCGACTGTACCCCTCGCTGTACCCCTTGGGGTGGCGGAAGGGGCTTTTCGAACGTGGGCTTGCGCGGCAGTCGCTATTGGTGGCGGAAGAAAATGACGGTCGCTGGCGTGCGGTTAACGCTGGCGTTACCCACCGGTTCGATGAGCTTTACGGATGCGCGGGTATCACATTGCGCCTCGGCTCAGCGACGGAAGCCTTGCGCATTGTGTACAGCGAATGATCCCCGGGCATCAGCCTCGATCAACGCACGAAACTATTGAGTGACGCGCTGCTGCTGCAACTGCGTCATCTCGCCGCAAAGCAACATGTCACACGTCTTCCGCTGCCGAACATGCGGCATTTGATATCCCCTTATCGAGAGGCGCGGCGCGCGTCGCCGGCCCGGTCGGCGTCAGCCCGCGATGATGGTCGAATCGATGTCCGCGATCGTCCGCACGCCGGTCAGCGCCATCGCCACCCGCATCTCGCGGTCGAATAGTTCGATCAGGTTGGCGACCCCCGCCTGGCCATCGGCGGCGAGCGCGTAGACGAAGGCGCGGCCGAGCATGGCCGCGTCCGCACCCAGCGCCAGCATCCGCACCACGTCGAGCCCCGATCGCACCCCCGAGTCCGCGAGGATCGTCAGCTGCCCCTTCACCGCATCGGCAATGGCGGGCAAGGCGCGCGCAGACGACAGCACGCCGTCGAGCTGTCGCCCGCCATGGTTCGACACGACGATACCCTGCGCGCCAAAGCGCACCGCCTCGCGCGCATCCTCGACATCGAGGATGCCCTTGATGACGATCGATCCCTTCCAGACATCGCGAATCCATTGCAGGTCGCGCCAGCCGATCCCCGGATCGAAATTGGCGCCCAGCCAGCCGATATAGTCCTCAAGCCCCGTGGCCGCGCCGCGATAGGCGGAGATATTGCCCAGATCGTGCGGCCGGCCATGGATGCCGACGTCCCAGGCCCAGCGCGGGTGCGTGATCGCCTGCAGCATCCGTCGCCATGCGGCCCCCGGTCCCGACATGCCCGAATGCGCGTCGCGGTAGCGCGCGCCGGGGACGGGCATGTCGACGGTAAAGACCAGCGTCTCCACCCCCGCCGCCTGCGCGCGTTCCAGCGCGTCGCGCATGAAGCCGCGATCCTTCAGCACATAGAGCTGGAACCAGATCGGCGCGGGCGACTGGCGCTGCACTTCGTCGATCGCGCAGACCGATACGGTCGACAAGGTGAAGGGCACCTGCTTGCTCGCCGCGGCGCGGGCGGCCTGCACCTCGCCGCGCCTCGCATACATACCCGTCAGGCCGACGGGGGCAAGGACGATCGGCATGCCGACCGACCGGCCGAACAGCGTCGTGCCCAGATCGATATCGGCGACGTCGCGCAGCACCCGCTGGCGCAGCGCCACCTCGGACAGGTCGGACACATTGTGGCGCAGCGTATGCTCGGCATAGGCGCCGCCGTCGATATAATGGAACAGGAACGGGGGCAGGCGCCGGCGCGCAGCTTCGCGATAGTCGGTGGGGGCGGAGATGATCATCGGGTGGTTCCCAATCTATAACGAGAGTTCGGCGCTGCGCGCGGCGGTGGCGCGTTCGGTGCGGGCCAGGTCGTCCTCGACCTGCCGGACCGTGGTGCGCACGAATTCGAGATGGACATCGGCCGCATCACGCGCGCCGTCGGCGTCGCCCGCCACGATCCGTTCCATGATCGCGCGGTGCTGCGCCGACAGCGCCTCGAACGTTCGCGGCACGGCGTAGATCTTTTCGCGGCTCTGCGAGATGCTGGTGTGCAGCAGCCCGAACAGGCTGGACATGACATGCGTCAGCACCGCGTTGCGGGACGCATGCGCGATGGCGAGGTGGAAGGCCGCATCGGCATGCGCCTCCGCCGCGACGTCGCCCGCGCCGTGCAGCTTCTCCATCGCGTCGAAGCGGCGGCGGATACGGTCCTTGTCCACCGCATCGGCGCGCCGGGCGGCATGATAGGCGGCGGTGCCGTCCAGCGACTCCCGGACCTCGAAGATGTCATGGCCATAGCCCGGATTGGCCTCGACCAGCGGGGCCAGCGGTTCGGCGATCATCTGTTCGGTCCATTGCGCCGACGGCTCGGCCAGGATCGCCCCGGCACGCGGGCGGATGATGATCCGTCCCTGCGCCGCCAGCCGGTTCATCGCCTCGCGCAGGATGTTGCGCGATACCCCCAGCGTCTCGGCCAGCGATCGTTCGGAGGGCAGGCGCGCGCCGGGCAGCAGCTTGCGCTGGGCGATCAGCGCCTCGATCGCGGTTTCCGCCCGGTGGGATACGCTGGCTGGCACGCTCATGGGATCATCCATGATAGGAGATAGGCCTGGACCGTGGTGATGATCCCGACCAGCGCGCAGAGCGGCAGGCTGTGGCGTACGGTGAAGCGGAACAGGTCGGATTCCTTGCCGACCAACCCGACCGCGGCGCAGGCGATGGCGATCGACTGCGGAGAGATCATCTTGCCGGTGACGCCGCCGGTCGTGTTGACCGCGACCAGCAGCACGTCGCTGACCCCGATCTGGTGCGCAGTATTGGCCTGGAGGGCGGCGAACAGCGCGTTGGCCGAGGTATCCGATCCGGTCAGGAACACGCCCAGCCAGCCGAGGAACGGCGAAAAGAAGGTGAAGGCTGATCCCGTATGCGCCAGCGCCAGCGCCAGGGTCGCCGACAGCCCCGAATAATTGGCGAGGAAGGCAAAGGCGAGGACCATGCCGATCGAATAGATCGGGATGAGCAGGCTTTTCAACGTGTCGACAAAGGTACGGGCCGCATCCGCCGGCTTCATCCGCAGGAACGCGATGGTGACGATCGCCGCCAGCATGATCGCGGTGCCGGTCGCCGACAGCCAGTCGAACTTGTACACCGCTTCATAGGGCGTGACCTGTGGGACGATCGGCGGCACCTTGGCGACCAGCTTGTCGAGGAACGGCACGTGCAGCTTCAGCACGAGGTGCGCGAGCGGCCCGTTGGCGGCGAACAGCGCCTTGACCGGGGCGATGCTCCACAGCGTGACGAACACGGTCAGGATCAGGAACGGCGACCAGGCCCAGGCGATCTGTGCGGGCGAATGGCGAACCGTCTGCGCCGTGACCGGCGCGACCGGCACCGCGCCGTCGGCGGCGACCTCCGCCGCGTCAAAGCGGAAGATGCGCTTGGGCTGCCAGAAGCGCAGGAAGATGGGCAGGGTGATCAGGGTCGCGAGCGCCGCGGTGATGTCGGGCAGCTCCGGCCCGATGAATTGCGCGGTCAGAAACTGGACGATGGCGAATGACCCACCGGCGACCAGAATGGCGGGCCATGTCTCGCGCACGCCGCGCGGGCCGTCCATGATCAGGATCAGCCAGAAGGGCACGAGAACCGACAGCAGCGGCAATTGCCGCCCCGCCATCTGTCCGATCAGGAACGGGTCGATGCCGGTTACCTGTCCGGCGACGACGATCGGAATGCCCATCGCCCCGAACGCCACGGGGGCGGTGTTGGCGATCAGGCACAGGCCCGCGGCATAGAGCGGCCGAAAGCCCAGCCCGACGAGCAAGGCCGAGGTGATCGCGACCGGCGCGCCGAACCCCGCCGCGCCTTCCAGAAAGGCACCGAACGCAAAGCCGACCAGCAGCAGCTGCAGCCGCTGATCCTCGGTGACGTTCAGGATCGATTGCCGGATGATGTCGAATGCGCCGGTTGCCACCGCGATACGGTAGAGAAACACCGCGCCCAGGATGATCCAGGCGATCGGCCACAAGCCGTAGAAGAAGCCGAACACACCGGCGGCGATCGCACTGTGCATCGGCATGCCGTACAGCGCGATGGCGACAGCCAGCGTCAACGCTACGGTGATCGTTCCCGCGACATAGCCTTTCAGGCGAAAAACGGTCAGCGCCAGAAAGAAGAAGATGATCGGCACGGCTGCGACCAGGCTGGAGAGCCAGATATTGCCCAACGGATCGTAATTCTGCGTCCAGACTTGCACGACACCTCTCCCGGCATTCTGGTAGTACCAGATATGGGTTATTTAGATTAAAATCTGCCTGTCGGGACCATTCGTCAACGAATTATCAGGCTGTTTTGCGCTTTCTGGTACTGCCAGAATTCTTGTGCGGCGTGCTGGGCTTGGGTGCAGGATGACAGGGCGGAATAAGAGCGCTGCGAAAAACCGATGCTGCGGACGCGCGCTAGTAAGGAAATGCGCGGGCTGCGGCTGGCGACTCGATCCGCCTGTCGATGTGTCCAGGGCTGATCCGGGGCACATGCTGTCAGGCTTCGTCGTCAGCTTATCGGAGCGCGATCTCAGGCCCATTTTCCGCAGGCTTGGTCACTCAAGAGCCATCCGGTTGCCCGATTGCCGGAAGGGCTCGGACCCGTATGGCTGTCCCTATCTAGGCCGTGTGCAAGCGTAATCGACCACGGCGTCTCACGGCTGACAAGCGCGATGGGGCAGTGAAAGGCGCAAGATCGTACCCGATGAGGGGAGGGTTTCGATACGGACCTGCGCTTCCATCTGCTTGGCCAGGCTTCGCACGAGCTTCAGGCCAAGGCTGTCCGAACGATGGAGATCGAAGCCTGGCGGCAGGCCTGCGCCGTCGTCGATCACGCACAATTCGATGGCGTCGTTTTCGCGTGTGAGCGTGACGGCAATCTCGCCGAAGTCCCGATCGGCAAAGCCATGCTCCATCGCATTGGCGATACCCTCGGCCATGATCAGGGCCAGCGGGATCGCCAGATCGGGGGAGAGGCGTATCCCGGGAGCAGCCTCGATCCGATGCAGGACTCCCGGCTTGGTGTCGGCGGCAAACAGGTCGGCCATCAAATCCCGGAGGAAGATGTCCAGTGGCACCTGCTCGCCCGTCGTCGAGTAAAGCTGCCGCTGAATACGACCGATAAGCTGGAGCTTCGTGGACGCATCCGCCAGAACCATGCGGGCGGTCGGATCGATGACCTGCCGCTGCTGCAGGGATAGCATGGCGCCGACCATCTGGATGTTATTGGACACCCGGTGCTGCAATTCGCTGAAAAGCAGCTCGGTCCGTTCGGCCAATTGCCGCTGCTCGTCCGCCAGGCGGGACGAGCGCTGATTGGCCCGCTGCATGGCATCGACGAGGCCGATGTCGACCGCGACGACGCCAGCGTAAAAGCCCAGGGCGACGAACGTGCGCGAATCCAACCCGAATGTGTGGGTCGGAGGGATGAAAAAATACCAGGCGAGAAGACCGCAGAGGATAGCCGAGAATGTCCCCGGACCACGGCCGAACAAGAAGGACGAGACGATGACCGCCGGAAAGAATGTCAGGTACGGAAATCCCGGCGGGAAGGCCGGATCAAGCTCCCATCGAATCCACCATGCGATGGCGGACAGCAGAAGCGCCGCCAGATAGGCCAGGGGCCTGCGGTCGCGAAGCAGCGGCAACCGCCCAAAGACCCGATGCGTCGCTCCCATGTTCGGTCCAAGGCCCCTCGTGTGAAGCTCCCCCCTGCGCGATTAGGCGAAGCATTGCAAATGCAGGTTAAGGCTCCACGGGTGTAGACAATTTCGCCGTTCACCCGAATAGTCGTTCGAAAAGGGGAAACGATGAAGGGTCCTTATCCCAAGGCCCTGTCGATTTGTCTTGAGACATTGCCGTCGCGATCCCGCTCCGCCCAAAGGAACAGCACCTCGCCGCCGCTTACCTCCTGTAGTCGCGCGCCGATATTCTTCTTCTCGCGGCTGTCGGCATTGTCCGTGCGGTCGGCGCCCTTGTATTCGATGATGAGCTTGCGGCCATCCGTCAGTTGCGCGACGAAATCGGGGTAGAACAGGTCGGTCGACGTCGGCAGCGCATAGGACCAGGCCGTGCGATCGACGTTGCGTACCCAGTATTTGACCGCCGGGTGTTCGTCGATGTGCACCGCCGCCTGCCATTCCTCGCCGCCATGCTTCAGGTCGCCGACCTGGGCGAACAGATGCTTTTGGAACCTGTACCCCGGCTTGTAGGGCGTGCGCGGGTCATAGCCCGCCTTGCTGAAGCGGAACCCGTTGTCGCCCAGCGCCAGCACCGGGGCGATATCGCCGAGCAGGAGCTGAACACCGCGCGCGCCAGCGTCCCGGCGCAGCTGGCCGACCCGTGCCACGATCGCGCGGCGCAGGGCATATTTGCCTCGAACGAGCTGGGCGAGCGGGATGCGTTTCGCGACGCCCTCCACCACGCGGCGGCAATATTCCAGGAAGATCGGCTGGGCGACGTCGCGCTGGCGCGTGGTGCGGTCGAGCCAGCGCGACAGCGCCGCCACGTCCCAGTCGGTCGCGTCGTCCAGCGCCAGTTCGGCGGTGGCGTCGATACGGGCATAGACGACCTGATCGCCGTCGACGTCCATCTCGAACGTGTCGGGCCGGTCGGTCAGCGTAAAGCCCGGCAGGCTGGTGTCGACGTGCCGCAGATCCCAGCCGCCGACATCCACCAACGTGTCGGGGAACACGATCTCAAGCTGTCCGTCGCGCTCGATGGCCAGGCGGGGGAGTGTCAATTCCTCGCCCTGCTCGGCTGGTGACAGCGAGGCCGTACGCTGCACGATGAACGCTTCGATCGCCGTCTCTGGCGACGCGCCGGGCGCACTGACTGCCGCGGCGACCTCGCGCAGCACCGTGTCGGGCGCGGTCGTGTCGAAGGTGATCGCCACCCCGCCCGCGCCGTCGTCGGCGATGCGCGTCGCCGAGACCATTGCGGGCGTCCAGCTGCTCTGGTCGGGGCGTTCCTGCACGTGCAGCACCGGCAGCTCGGGTCGGGTGAACAGCGGCTGGTCCTCGCGCCAGTCGAACGTCTCGGGCTGCTCGACGATCGCCTCCAGCGCGGTTCGCTCGTCAAAGCCCATTTCGGTCAGCCGATCCTTCAGCCCCTCGGCGGCCTCGAAGAAATTGCGTTCGGAGACATGGGCATAGGCGCGGTTCAGCTCTTCGGACGAGCGCCGGGTCGCAAAGGGCATGCGCAGCACGCGGCCCAGCAGCTGCTCGACGGCTCCGCCGCTGCGAATGCTGGCGAGCGAGCAGAAGACATAGGCAAAGGAACAGTCCCAGCCTTCCTTCAGGGCATCGACGGTGATGACGTGCTCGATGATGCAGGCGGGATCGAACAGGTCGATGCCGTCCAGCTCGCGCTGGTTGCCCGTCGCCACCGCAATCCGCTCCTCGGGGATTTTGCAATCCTCGATCAGATGGCGCTTGACGACGTCGACCGTCGCCTCGGCACCCTCGCGCGCGGGCTGGGCCTGGTAGAGCGCGATCGGGCGGATGCCGCCGCCGTCGCGCGCCGCGATACCGTGCAACCAGGCGCGGTTGTCGACGGCGTGGGTGATCGCCGCCTGCCAGCTACCATGCTGCGACAGGTGGATCGGCAGCTTGATCATGTCCGCCGCCTTCAGCTCGGCGGCGGTGGCGGAGACGATGACGTTGGAGCGCACCGGCGTCGCGGTAAATTCCACCACGGCGGCGGGTGCCAGGCGGCCGAACGTCTCACCCGACAGGGTGGAGGTGAAATTGTGCGCCTCGTCCACGATCACCAGCGGGCGGTGCAGCTTCAGCAGGTTGGCGAAGCTGGCGATCGGCTTGCCCCGGCGCGGGCCGTCCGCATGCCGGGCGGGATCGGCTGCACCGGACACGGCGGGGGGCAGGGCGGCGAAGTGCGGCTCCAGCTCTTCATCGTCGCGATAGACGTTGCGATCGGCGACATTGTTGACGCGGAAGGACTGGACGGTCGCGACGATCACCGTCGCGGCATCCGCCATGTCCTGCGGGCGAAGTTGCCGCCGCTCGTCGATGCCGTACACACGGACCGCGCCGCCGAACTGCGCCTCCAGCGCCTGGCGATAGGGGTGACCGATCTTCTTGAGCGCGCCCAGCGTCTGGTCGGCGATCGCGCTCGACGTGACCAGCCACAGCACCACCGGATAGCGACGCGCCAGATAGGTATCGCGGGCGATGCCGATGGCGTGCGCGGCGAGCAGCGTCTTGCCGCCGCCGGTCGGCAGGCGCAGGCAGCAATAAGGCACATCGGGCAGGCCGCTCAGCGGACGATAGGTCGCGCCATAGGCCCCCGGCTCGCCGACCGCGCAGGCGGCGGCATAGGCGGCCGCATGGTCGCGGATCGCCGCCTGGTCGAGGAAGGTGCGCAGCGCGTCGAGCGCCCGGTGCTGATAGTCCTTCAGTTCCATCAGCGCGCCTTCACGTCATAGGGGGTCTGCTTGAAGACGACCTGGGTTTCGGCCAGACGCGCCGCGCCCAGCTTCGACCATTCGCCATAAACGGTCATCGGCCCGTCCCAGCCGCTTTCCGCCCGCAGCCGTTCGAGCAGTGCGGCGGTCAGGACGTTGCCGCCGCTGACCGACCGGTCGCCGAGGATGCCGTTGTACAGCAGGGCATAAGCCATGCCGTCATGCACCCCCAGCATGGGCGTATCGGCCGCGCCAGTGAAGGGGGTGCCCGTCTCGCTGAACCAGATATGCGCGGCGAGCGTCGCGAAGCGGATGCCGTCGGCGATATGCCCGTCCGCCTCGAACACCGGTGCGCCCAGCCGATAATAGCGATAGCCACCGCCGCCGGTCCAGCCGACCGCTTCGGACACACCGCCCTGTTCGCCCGCGATCACCTTGTCGAGGCGCGGCTTGCAATGGGTTTCGGCATGATCGCCCATCTCGATCCCGATCCAGCGCCGCCCCATCTTGTGCGCCACCGCCGCCGTGGTGCCCGAGCCCAGGAAGCTGTCGAGCACGAGGTCGCCGGGGTTGCTGGCGATGTGGAGGATGCGCTGCATGAGGCGTTCGGGTTTAGGGGTGCCAAAGCTGACATCGGCTCCGAACAGTGCGTTCGACTCCTTCTTGCTTTCATCCGTGTGGCCGACTTCCTCATGCGGCCACCATGTCCACGGCACGAGCCCCTCCACTTCAGAAAGGTAGCGCACAACGCTGGGCTGCGCATTTCCATCGCGGCCCCAATAAATCCGATCTGCGGCCTCCAGCTTCCGAAACTCACTTTCTACCATGGACCAGCATCGTCCTTCCGGCGGGCGGTGGGAGCGACCGTTTGGGGCGACGATCTCGTACATTTGGTTCGGTCGAAAACCCTGTGCGGTCATGGGCAATCCACGCCACCGTTTAGCTGGATCTGTTTCCTTAGAATTATCCGGGTTTCGGTAAATCTTGGCCTGCTGCTCGTCGAGCGGAAGGCGATTGCGATCGGTTTTAAAACGATCTGGTGACTTTGCATACACGGCAATGTATTCGTGCACATCGCCAATTGCGCCGCGGTTCTCGCGTGAATATCTCTTTTGCCAAACCGGACTGGCGATGAAATTCCGCCGTCCAAATACCTCATCCATCACGACCTTAAGGTAATGCCCCTCATTGTCGTCGATCGAAACCCAGATGCTGCCGTCCTCCGCCAGCAGTTCGCGCAGCAGCACGAGGCGCGGATAGATCATCGCCAGCCATTGGCTATGTTCCAGATTGTCGTCATAATGCTCGAACGCCGACCGCGTATTATAGGGCGGATCGATATAGATGCACTTCACCGCGCCCTTGTAATAGGGCAGCAGCGCCTTGAGCGCGTCGAGATTGTCGCCCTAGATAAGCATGTTCGCGGCGTCCGCATCCCCGCCGTCCAACATGGGCACCGCTTCCAGCAACCGATACGGCACCGCCGCCGCCGCGCGCACATCCTCTCCGCGCGTCATCCAATCCAGTATCGGCACCTTGACCCCTGCATTCTAACGATATGCTGCCCGTCCTAGCGTCTGCCCGTGCAGAAGGGCAATGCGGACGCTCCAGAATAGTGGGGTTCGGGGCCCGGTCGCGCCGACCGAAGCGGGGGGCGTGCGTTGCGCCAAGCGTCTGAAAACGCTTGCCCCCGGCAACGGACAATCCGCCCGGGTTAGGGCTGGGCGGGCTTGGGCGCCTGCACACCGGCCGCCTTGCGCATTGCGTCGATTTCGGCGGCGGTCTTGAAATCCAGCAGCTCGATCTGGAACACCAGGTCCGAATTGGCGGGGATCGGTCCCGATGCCTCGGCTCCATAGCCCAGTGCGGCCGGGACGCAGAGGCGAATGATGCCGCCGCGACCGATCATCTGCACACCTTGCGAAAAGGCGGGAATGACGCCGTTCAGCGGCATCGGCGACTGCATCGACTGATCGAACACGGCACCCGTCGCGCTCAGATAACCGATATAGTTGACCAGCACCGTATCATCGGCAGCGGGCTTGGCCCCCTCTGCGGCGCGCAGCACCGTATAGCCCAGGCCGGTGGGCGTGCGCGCGGCGCAGACGCGCTTGGCCGGGGGCAGGACCGGGTTGAGCGGCAGGGGGATGATCGCGTTATCGGCGCTCACCGGCTTCGGGGCGGGTGCCTTCTGGGCGGCGACGGGCAGGGCGGGCCATGCGGCAAGCACGGGCAGGGTGAGCATGGCAAAAAGGCGGCGGAGGGGAAGCGAGCGGTTCATGCCCCGCGCCCTAGTCGGGTGATGGGGGCCGATCAAGGACCGCCACGCGCTCGTTGTTATCCTCTTGTCTTGCGAAGGATCGCCACCAGGGCAGTATCCAGCGCGGAGAGGAAGCGCGATCGGTCCTCCTTGGCGAAGGGCGGCGGGCCGCCGACCCGCTCGCCGCCGGCGCGCAGGTCGCTCATGATCGCCCGGACCGCCACCGCATTGCCGATCGAGTTGGTGGTGAAGGGCTTGCCGTTTGGCGCGATCACCGTCGCACCGGCCTTCAGGCACCGGTCGGCCAGCAGGATGTCCGCCGTGACGACGACGCTGGCGGCTTGGGCGTGCTCGGCGATCCAGTCGTCGGCCGCATCGAAGCCCGCCCCGACGACGATGCGCGTGACGAGCGGATGCTGGGGTATGCGAAAATGGGTGTTGCTGACCATCGTCACCGGCACCTCCAGGCGGAAGGCCACGCGATAGATTTCTTCCTTTACCGGGCAGGCGTCGGCATCCACGAGAATTTGGGGTTGCTGCTCCACGCCCGGGGCCATGCCATGATCGGCCCCGGCGCGGCAATGTCCCGTGGTCCGGCCGGGGGCTGGCGTTACGGCGCGGTCGGGGCTGTGTCCTGTACCACCGCCTCGAAAATCTGCGACCGGTCGGGGCCCTCCGCAATGTGGAGCAGCACCCAGTCATTGTCGTGCCGCGCGACGATCACCCGGATGCGGTCGTTGAACAGACCATCGGGCAGACCGACCGGCGCGACCTTGCCCGAATTGAAAATCAGGCTGCCCATCGCCTTTCCGCAGGCCGGGCCGATGCAGGAATAGACGGTGGTCCATCCGGCCTTGCGCAAAAGGTCCGTATAATAGCGTTCGATCTGCAGGGGCGCCGTGGCGGGCCGGACCCGGTAATCGATATGCGTGACTTGGCCTTCCAGCGTCCGCCGGTTGGTCGAGCCCTCCTCATTGGCGATCGGACCGGTCGGCATGACGATCGTGTCGAGCGAGGGCGCGCGATAGCCGTCGATCACGGCACCGGGGTAGCGCGGGAACAGCGGATGATCCTGGCCGTCGCTATCCTGCGCCAGCAAGGGCGGGGAGGCGATAAGGGCGGCGATGGTCAGCGACAGGCGGAAAATCCCGTTCATGGCGTTCGGTCCCTTGGTCCGGGGATGCGCGTCGCATCCGTTCCGGCCCCAGACCTTACATCGTCCGGCCCGTCCGGCAATCGGGCATCGTCCGCGACAGGCTTAATCCAAATTAACCGTGTCTGGTGCCGAAAGCTTAACCCCGCGCCGTCAGTGGAGCGGCCCTCGCCGGGGGGCGCAGATAGACTGAAGGAACGGCTGCGATGCAGAATCTTCGCATTTCGGGAAAACTGCTGGCGTGCTTTTCCCTCTTGCTGATCGCGCTCATGGGACTGGCGGCGCTCACCGTCGTCCGCCTGGGTGAAATGCGCGACGTCGCGGTCAATCTGGGCGGCGAGCAGCGCGCCCAGCTCGAGGCGATCGCGGTTATCAACGCCAGCACGGCGACCTATCGCGCCACGGTCGGCCAGCATCTGTTGTCCGTCACGCCGGAGGACCGGGCAGTGGCCCAGCGGCGGATCGACGAGCTTCGCGACCAGATCGCGGAGCGGACGCGCTGGCTTCGGCCCCGGCTGGCGAATGACGAGACGCGCAATGCACTCGATACGTTCGTGCGCGACTGGAACGAATATCGCAGCCATGCCGAGGAAACCTCGCGCGCGGCGACGGCGGGATCGCCCCAGGCCATTGCGCTTTTCCGGGTCGCGCGGCCCTATTTCGTCACGGTGAACAAGGCCGCCGATACGCTGCGCGTGAAACAGTCGCAGGCGATCGACGCGCTGGTGGCCGAGGCGAAGGAGAATTATCAGACCAGCCAGTGGATCGTGATCGGCACCGTGATCGGCGTCGCCCTGCTGACCATGACCATGTTGATGCTGCTGGTTCGCCTGATCGCACGGCCGGTCGGTGCGATGAGCGGCCTGCTGGGCAAGCTGGCGGCGGGCGAACGATCCGTTGCGATCCCCGCGAACGACGCGCGAGACGAAGTCGGCGACATGATGCGCGCCGCCGCCGCGCTGCGCGATCAGCTGGCGCAGGCCGATCGGCAAAAGGACGAACAGGCGGCGCTAATCGTCTCGACAATCGGGACGGGGATGCAGGCCCTGGCCGCCGGGGATCTGACCGCCCGGATCGATGTCGCGCTGGATGAACCCTTTGCGTCGTTGGCGAGCGACTTCAACCACGCCATGACCCAGGTGGAGCAGGCGATGGTCGCGGTGCGCGGCGTCTCCGAAGGGCTCCGCGCCGCCTCGGGCGAAATCCGGTCGGCCTCCGAGGACCTGTCGCAGCGGACCGAGCAGCAGGCCGCCAGCCTGGAGGAAACCGCCGCCTCGATGCACCAGATCACCGACATGGTGGGACGCTCCGCCTCCGACGCGAAGCGCGCCGATGCGGTCGCGGCGGACGCCAGCAGCGCGGCGCAGAGCGGCGGGCAGGTCGTGCGTGAAGCGGTGGCCGCGATGAGCGGGATCGAGCGGTCCAGCCACGAAATCTCGGAAATCATCAGCGTCATCGACGGCATCGCGTTCCAGACCAACCTGCTGGCCCTGAATGCGGGCGTCGAGGCCGCACGGGCGGGCGATGCGGGCAAGGGCTTTGCCGTGGTGGCCAGCGAGGTCCGGGCGCTGGCCCAGCGATCGGCCGATGCGGCCAAGGATGTGAAGTCGCGGATCGTCGCCAGCAACGAACAGATCGAAAGCGGCGTCGAACTGGTGGCCGAGACCGGACGATCGCTGGAGCAGATCATCGGCCGGGTCGAGGAGATCAAGGCGCTGATCGGCAGCCTCGCCCACTCCGCCGAGCAGCAGGCGGGCGGCCTGGGGCAGGTGAATGTCGCGGTGGATGAGATGGACGATGTGACCCAACGCAACGCCGCCATGGTCGAGGAAACCACGGCGGCGGCCCGCGAGCTGACGGACAAGGCTAACGAACTGGCGACCCATGTCTCCCGGTTCCAGATCCGGGGTGCCAGCCCCGTTGCGATGCCGGTGGCGCGATCGGTGTCGCCAGCGCCTGCGCCAGCCCCGTTGCCGTCCAAGCCCGCGATCCGGCTGGTGTCGCAAGGCAACACGGCGCTGGCCGACGACGAGTGGCGGGAATTCTGATCGACGCGGGCAATCGTCCCCGACGATCGTCAGGCGAGGCGGCGTCTCAGCCTGACGATCGTCGGGTCGCCTTCCACGGGGTGCGGCTCGAACCCCATGTCGGTTTCGACCAGGATAGCCGACCGGTTGTCGCGGTCTTCGATGGCCTCGATCGCCCGATATCCCTTGCGCCGGGCATGCTCGACAAGATGGTCGAGCAGGGTCCAGCCGATGCCCTGCTGTTTCCTGTCGCGCTGGATCGCGATCGCCGCCTCGGCCGTGGTGGCGCGGTCGTCGCCCGCCAGCATGGCCGCCGCCACGATCGATCCGTCGTCCGCAAAGGCGACCAGGCTTTCATTCGCCTCGTCATTGGCGTGGATCATGCTCGACAGGCGCGCATGACTGACCTCACGCACCCCGGTCAGGAACCGGAAGCGCAGATCCTCGGGCGACACCCGCGCGAAAAAGGCGGCGAGGGCGGGTTCGTCCGAGTCACAGGTCGGGCGGACGTGCAGGCGCACGCCCTGGCGGGTGACCAGCAGTTCGGTGTCGGTGGTCGTCATCATGTCCTCCTGGGATGAGAGGATCATGCGGCGACTGGCCTCGCATGACATTGACCATGGTCAATATGGCTGCCCGCCAGCCATGGGCTGCGGACGCCCTTCTGAATGCCGGGTCCGCTCCCCGACATCAAGGCTCCAGCCCCAGGGCGGCGCGGTCGGCGGTGGCGGCGGCGAGTTCGGCGCGGGCGGCGGCGATGCGGGCCTGTGCGTCGATCAGGCGGACGCGGGCGTCGTTCGCCGTTTCCTCGCGCTGGTTGACCAGGAAGAAGTCGCTCGACCCCAGCTCGAAGCGTCGCCGTTCGGCGGCGGCCAGGCGTTCGGCGAGCTGGCGTTCCTGTTCGGCGATGCTCGCCAGCTTTTCACTCGCGCCGACGCCGATCGAGATACCCTCCACCTCGACCGCGATCTGGTCGCGCAGGAAGCGGCTGCGGGCGGCCAGTGCGTCCATCTCGGCCTGTGCCTCGACGATCTTGCCCTTGGCGGCGCGGTTCTGGAGCGGCAGGGAAAAGCGAAAGCCGATCGCGGCTTCGAGCGGCGTACGAGAGGAACCGCCCAGGCCGACGGGACCGACATCCTTCGCCATCTCGCCGCGCAGCTCGAGCCGGGGACGCAGGTCGTTCTGCGCCAGCGCCAGCCGCGCCGATCCCTGATCGATCCGGGCGAGCAGCATCTGAAGATCGGGGCGTCGCCGCTCGAAATCCTGGCGCGCGATCGCCGCCACGCCGGACAAGGCGGAGGCGTCGGCGGGCAGGCGCTCCGGCCCGACCAGCACCGGGTCCCCGGCCGCGTCGCGGTAATAGAGGGACAGGGCATTGGCGGCGGCCTGGAAGTCGCCCTCGGCCCGCACCACCAGCGCCCGGCGGCGAACGAGGTTCTGATCGTTTTCGGCCAGCAGGATGTCGGGCCGCGCGCCCAGCTCCACCTGGCGGGCAAGGCCGCTGCGCCGACTTTCGGACAACTGGAGCAGGTCGCGATAGGCGCGCAGGCGCAGCCCCGCCGCGACCCAGTTCTGATAGGAGTCGATGGCGCGCCGCTGCATACCGATCGCGACGGCTTCTCGCTCGAACCGGGCGATGTCGATATCGCCCGATGCCAGCGTCCGCCGCGTCCGCCGTTCGTCCACCAGCCGGTCGCGCAGCAGCGAATAGAGCGCGCCGACCTTCACCTCGCCCAGGCGGTTGGTATAGCTCTTGTCCTCATAGACGGGGAAGTTGCCCCGGCTGACGCGGTAGTCGCCATAGAGATAGCCGCCATTGTCGCTCAGCGGCCGGGTGACCCCCGCCGAGGCGACGGTGCCGTCATAATAGCCCAGCGTGCGCGACCGTCCCTCCGCCTCGAACACCGTGTCGAAGGCGCCGCTGGCGGTAAGGGCGCGCCCCTCCGCGCTGCGGATTTTGGCCAGTGCCTCGACGATCTGCGGCGCGGCGCGGGCGGAGGTGCGCAGCACCTCGTGCAGCGTCAGCGGGCCGGACGTGGCGGCGGCCGGGGCGGGGACGGGGTTGGCCGCGATACGCTGGGCGAGGGCGGGACCTGCGAACAGGGGCAGGGCGACCAGCAGGGGCGCAAGCATCAGCGGCCGGATCATTTCGGTTTCCCCGCCTTGGCCGCGATCTTCTTGTCGTCGTCCTTGTCCGCATTCTTGTCGGTCGCGGTCTGACCGAATTCCAGCGGGAAGTCGTTGAGCTGGCGCCAGAGTTCATAGCCGACGGTAACCGTCTGCCCCTGGACCCAGCCCTGCACCTTGCCGCCCAGCCGGACGAAGCGGCGCTCCGGCCAGGCGGGCTTGCCGGGCATGGGCTCGACCAGGATACGGAACAGCCCCTGCGCGTTGGCATTGGGATCGATCGTCCGGACGCGACCGTCGAAAAAGCCATAGGCGACGGAAGGCCAGCCGCTGAACTGGATGGCGGGCCAGCCCTCGAACTCCAGGCGCACCGGGCCGCCTGGGCGGAGCAGCGGCACGTCGCGGCCGTCGATCATCAGCTCGACCGCGCGTTCGACCTGTTCGGGGGCCACGACCGCCAGCGCGGTGCCCGCCGACACCAGCGCACCGCCGGCGGCGGCGTTCAGGTTCTGGATGCGGCCATCGCGCGGCGCCCGGACAAGCTGGGCCGACTGTCGGTTGAGCTGGACCTCGATACGGTTCAGCTTGGCGCGCGACTCCGCCAGCTTGGCGCCGGAGTCCGCGACCTTGATCTGCGCCTGCTCGTAATCGCGTCGCGAGGCCAACCCTTCGGAATAGAGCTGGCGGGTGCGGTTGACGTCGAGCTGGGCGACCGCCTGCGACTGGCGGACGGAGGCGATCTCTGCCTTCACCTGCGCCCGCTCGGCGGCGAGGCGGGACAGGAGGTTGGGGTCGAGGTCGATGATGCGGGCGATCGGGTCACCGCGCCGAACATGCTGGCCGTCATGGACGTACCAGCGCTCGACCCGACCGGGGACCAGGGCGGTCACGTCCTGCGCCCGGTCCTGGGGATCGAGCGAGACGACCTGACCGCGGCCCTGGGCGGTTTGCAGCCAGGGCACGAAGAACAGGATGAAGATGGTCGCGGCGATCCCCACGGTCACGATCCACGCGATGGCGACGGTAACCCGGGGCGGGCGCAGCGAGGCGAGGGTGCGGAAATGCGCGAGATGTTCAGGCGGATGCGACATCGGCGCCCTCCTGCTGGCAAGCGGTCTGAAGATCGGCGAGCTGCGTGAAGCGGCGCTGCTCGGTCATGCCGAGATGGAGATAGCCATCGAGTTCCAAATCCTCGGGCCGCCCGGTGCAGAGCAGCACGGTCGTCCCATGCGCCTTGAGCAGCCGCAGCGCGGCCACCAGCCGTTCGGGCGGCAGCAAGTCGTAAAGCTGGCCCAGCAGCAACAGCTTGGGCCGGACGAGGAGCGCATTGGCGAGCTTCAGCGCCATGGTCTCGCCGACGCTGAGCGGATAGCCGGTCGAGCCGAGCAGTGTGTCCAGCCCCTGCGGCAGGCTCGCCAGGCGGCGTTCCAGCCCGACGATGGCCAGCGCCTGCATCGCATCCTGCACCAGCTCGCCCGAGGCCAGGCGCAGATATTCGCGGATCGTCACCTCGACGATCGTCGACCGGTCGAGCACCGTCACGTCGGAGCGCAGGTGGTACATGTCGAACGAGCCGAGGTCGCCTCCGCCGATCTGGATCAGCCCGCGATCGGGCAGGCAGTGGCGTTTCAGCAGCATCGCCAGGCGACGCTCCGCCCCCGGCTCGGCGACGGTGACCATCTGCTCGCCCGCCGCCAGCGACAGATTGTAGCGGGCATCGTCGAACACGACATCGGTCATCTTCACCGCCCCGTCGCGCGGGCCATTGTCGCCGCGCACATTGGGCTCCTGCGGAATGGCGAAGAGCAGCGACAGCTCCTCCGAACTCGCCGCCAGATCGTAGAAGGTGTCGAGATACCAGCCGAGCTGCGAGATGCCGTAGAAGACGCCCGATAGGATCAGCTCGGCCGCGACCAGCTGGCCCAGCGACAACTGCCCCTTCAGGATCAACATGCCGCCAAGCAGCAGCAGCCCCGCGCTGGCAAAGGCATAGATCAGCAGGAACGCCACGGTCTGGGCGAACTGATAGCGGAAATAGCGGCGATGCGTGCCGACATAGCTGGCGGTCACCGCCTCCGACCGGTCCATCGCGAAGTCGAGATGGCGCAGAGACTTGTAGAAGCCGTTCGATCCGCCCACGCTTTCCAGCCAGCGCGCGGCGTTGTGCTTGGCATGGCTGAGCGCCACCGCCCCGCTGATCGCCCCGCGCCGCCACAGCATCCACACCAGCAGGACCGCCGCGACGAGGACGGTGTTGAAGGCCAGGAAGACGGGGTGGTAGAAGCTGGTGATCGTCAGCCCGATGACCGCCTGCAGCACGATGGTGAAGGCGCCGATGACCAGGCTGGGCACCGATTTCTGCACGACCACCAGATCGAAATAGCGGTTGAACAGGTCGCCGCGATTGCCATCGGCGAAGAAGGGGTCCTGGGCATGGACCGCGCGCAGCGTGACTTCGGCCACCACGCGCGAGAAGAGCCGCCGCTCGAACGCCGCCATGATCCACACCCGCAACGCGCTGAGCCCCGCGACCATCAGCAAGAGCAGCAGCAGCACGCCCGACAGCGCCCAGAGCGGCGCGGGCATAGCGGTGTTCGCGACGCTGTTGATCAGCAGCTGGACCGAGATCGGCGTCGCCAGGGCAAGCAGGCTGATCGCCATGGTATAGACAAGCCCCAACCGCACATAGGCGGCATCGGGGCCGATAATCTGCGATAGCCAGCCTATCGCGTCCCGAAATCCCAATCGCTGTGAAGCCACGTTCGTCCCCCTTCGTCTTTCGAGCGAGCCGATAATGGCCAATTTTTGCTGGATCTTTGCTGGACGCTTAAGAAAGGTACGCTTCGGTCTGATCCATGTGATGTCAACGTAATGACATATCATGGGCGAGACCAATCGGATTTCCGGTTGATCGCCGACCACGTCCGGACCTGCGCTAGGCAGTTGCTGGAGAAATAGCGGAGACGGTCCGCTACGCCTCGAACGCCTAATGCCGCGCCATGTCATGGCTTGTCTGTCGTGCTAGGGGGATGCCATGACGGTGGTGTTGGATAGCAAGCCGACGGCATGGCGGCGGGCGGGCGAGGTGTTTCTCGTCTTTCTAAAGCTGGGACTGACCGCGTTCGGCGGGCCCATCGCACATCTGGGGTATTTTCGCCAGGAACTCGTCACCCGTCGCCGCTGGATCGGCGAGCAGGCCTATGGCGAGATCGTCGCCCTGTGCCAGTTCCTGCCCGGCCCGGCCTCCAGCCAGACCGGTTTCCTTTTGGGGCTGTGGCGGGCGGGGCCGCTGGGGCACTGGCAGCCTGGCTGGGCTTCACCCTGCCATCCGCGCTCATCATGCTGGCGGTCGCTTATGGTTCGGCGCGGCTGCATGGCGAGCTTGCCAAGGCTGTGATCCATGGCTTCAAGCTGGTGGCGATCGTTGTCGTCGCCCAGGCGGTCTGGGGCATGGCGCAGACGCTGACGCCAAATTGGTGGCGACGGGCCATCGCCCTGGCCGCCGGGCTGGTACTGGCACTGGTCGGCGGTGCGGTGGGACAGATTGCCGCGATTCTGATCGGCGCGGCCGGGGGACTGGCGCTGTGCCGCGCACTTCCGGCTTCGCCTGCTACAGGGCTGGCCATGGCTGTTTCGCGGCGAGTGGGGGTGATCAGCCTGACCCTGTTGGTGGTGCTGCTGGTCGGTCTCCCCATGCTGGCGGGAGGTATGGGTTCCGAGATTTTCGCCATCTTCTACCGGGCAGGGGCGCTGGTGTTCGGCGGAGGGCATGTCGTCCTGCCGCTGTTGCGTGCCGATCTGGTGCCGACGGGTCTCATGACCGATGACCAGTTCCTGGGCGGCTATGGCGCCGCGCAGGCCTTGCCCGGACCGCTATTCGCGATCGCCGCCTATCTGGGGGCGGTCACGGCGGATAGTCCCTGGGGCGCAGTGCCCGCCCTGATGGGCATATTCCTGCCAGGGTTGCTGATCGTCATCGGCGTCCTGCCCTTCTGGTCTTGGCTGCGACATCATCCGGCGGCGCGCGCAGGCGTGGCGGGCGTCAATGCCGCCGTTGTCGGCATCTTGGCCTGGACCCTGTACGATCCGCTGTGGACGAGCGGGATTGGCTCGATCTTCGACATGCTGCTGGTCGCGGCGGGGATCGTCGCCCTGATGCGCTGGCATTTCCCCCCGATCGCCTTGGTGGTGATGCTGGTGGCGGCTTCATGGGCGCACGCCGTCACGGCATAGCGGATGATGCCCACGTCACCGGGATGCGCAGATAGGATACGCCGTTCGCGTCGGCCCGATGAAAGCGACCGGCGCGGATATTGACCTGGATCGCGGGCAGCAGCAGCTTCGGGACCGACAGCCCGGCATCGCGCCGCTCGCGCATGGCGACGAAGTCGTCCTCGCTGACCTCGTCATGGACATGGACGCTGGCGCGCCTCTGTTCACCGACCGTCGTTTCCCAGCGATAATCGTCGCGGCCGGGCGCCTTGTAATCATGGCACAGGAACAGCCGCGTCTCGTCGGGGAGCGCCAGCAATCGACGGATCGAGCGATAGAGGGTTCGCGCATCGCCGCCCGGGAAGTCGGCGCGCGCCGTGCCATAGTCGGGCATGAACAGCGTGTCGCCGACGAACGCGGCGTCGCCGATCCGGTATGCGATGTCCGCTGGCGTATGGCCGGGTACGTGCAGCACCTCCACGGCCAGGTCGCCAATCGCAAAGCGGTCGCCATCCTCGAACAACCGGTCGAAGTCCGAGCCGTCGGTCTTCAAATCCTTCATCACGAACATCGGGCGGAAGATCTTCTGCACGTCGCGGATCGCCGCGCCGATCCCAATCCACGCGCCCGTGGCGGCCTTGATGAAGGGAGCGGCCGACAGATGATCGGCATGGGCATGCGTTTCCAGCACCATCGCGATCCGCCAGTCCTGTTCGCGTGCGAAGGCCAGGATTCTCTCGGCCGACCGGGTATCGGCGGCACCGCTCGGCATGTCGAAATCCAGCACCGGATCGATCACGGCGGCGGCGCGCGTGACAGGATCGCCGACCAGATAACTGATCGTGTTGGTCGGTTCATCGAAAAACGCCTCGATCACCGGTTGGGTCATGATGTCCTCCATTCGCCCTTGCTAATATATTAGGAAGAGCTACATAAGCAATATCTAATGGAGTGACGATGATGCTCAAACCGCCGATGGACCTGGCGACGTTCGAGAAAAAGGCGGGCGGCGTGGCCGACACGCTGAAGGCCATCGGCAACGCCCGCCGGCTGATGCTGCTGTGCAAGCTGGTCGAACATGGCGAGGTGACGGTGGGCGATCTCGCCCGCGATGTCGGCCTGTCGCAATCCGCCTGTTCGCAGCATCTCGCGAAGATGCGCGACGAGGGCCTCGTCACCTATCGGCGTGAGAGCCAGACGCTCTGGTACGCCATCGCCGACCCGCGCGTCGAAACGCTGCTCGCCACCCTGTACCAACTCTATTGCAAGGACTGATGTGATGACGCTTGTCACCCTGTCTCCCGCCGAAGCCCGCGCCGCAATCACCGCAGGCGCGCGGCTGATCGATATTCGTGGCGCCGACGAACATGCGCGCGAGTGGATTGCCGGCGCCGTGAATCTGCCGCTCGACCGGATCGGCGAGCTGGCGGGCGACGGCAGGCCGATCGTCTTTCACTGCAAGTCGGGAATGCGTACCGCAGCCAATGCGGACCAGCTTCGCGCGGCGGCGGGCGCCGCCCCGGCCTATATCCTGGGCGGCGGTATCGAGGCGTGGCGCGGCGCGGGCCATCCGACCCTCACCGATCGGTCGCAGCCGATCGAAATCATGCGTCAGGTGCAGATCACGGCGGGCGCACTGGTCCTGATCGGCGTGCTGCTTGGCCTGTTCGTCGCACCCGGTTTTTTCGGTCTGTCGGCATTCGTCGGCGCGGGGCTGATATTCGCGGGCGCGAGTGGCTGGTGCGGCATGGCCAACCTGCTGCGCCTGATGCCCTGGAACCGGCGCGCGGCCGCGTAGGCCGGTCATGAGCAGCCTCACTATCCTTGCTGCACTCGCCTCGGGCGGGGTGATCGGCCTGATCCTGGGCCTTGTCGGCGGGGGTGGATCGATCCTGGCCGTTCCGCTGCTGGTCTACGTCGTCGGCGTCGGGTCACCCCATGCCGCGATCGGCACGGCGGCGGTGGCGGTCACGGTCAATGCGGTCGCCAGCCTGATCGGTCATGCACGGGCGGGCCGGGTCAAGTGGCGCTGTGCGGGTGTGTTCGCGGCATCGGGCATGATCGGGGCGGCGCTGGGTGCGGAACTGGGCAAGGCGTTTGACGGCAAGCGCCTGCTCGTGCTGTTCGGGTTGCTGATGATCGGAGTGGGCTTTTCGATGCTGCGACCGCGACGGACGGCGGAGGCGCCGGATGTCCGGCTGACGCGCGGGAGTGCCGCGACGCTGCTGCCGCGTCTGATACCAATCGGGCTGGGCGTAGGGCTTGCCGCCGGGTTCTTCGGGATCGGTGGCGGGTTCCTGATCGTGCCGGGGTTGGTCCTGGCGACCGCCATGCCGCTGCCCTTCGCCATCGGCACCTCGCTGGTGGTGGTCAGCGCGCTGGGGCTGACCACCGCGGCGTCCTATGCCGCATCGGGGCTGGTCAACTGGACGCTCACCGCATGGCTGGTGGCGGGCGGTGTCGTTGGCACGATCGGCGGCATTGCGTTGGGTAAACGGCTCGGCGGGCGCAAGGGCGTACTGGAGCGGGGTTTTGCTGCGGTGGTGATCGGTGTCGGCGTTTATGTGAGTGCCTCCTCCCTCTGAACAAAGGTGCCTGCTCGACGACGAGACACCAGCAGCGTAACCAGCGCCACAGCCGCCATCGCCGACCCCGCCAGCGACACGGCGGGCAGGCCTAGCCCGGCCCCGATCACGCCGCCGCCCAGCGCCGCGCCGATGGCATTGCCCAGGTTGAACGCCCCGATGTTCATCGCGGAGGCCAGGTTCGGGGCGTCGGAGGCCGCATCCATCACCCGCATCTGTAGCGGCGGCACGATCGCGAAGCTGGCAATGCCCCAGATCAGGATCGCGATGGCGGCGGTCACCGGCCATTGCATCAAGACCGTAAAGCCCAGCAGGGTGATGGCCATGATCGCCAACATGGCCATCAGCGTCCGCTCGACCGACCGATCCGCCAGCCGACCACCCAGACCATTGCCGATGGTCGCGCCAACGCCGAACAGCATCAGCATCGCCGTGATATAGCCGGTCGAGCCATGCGTCACGTCGCGCAGGATCGGCACGATGTAGGTGAAGACGGTGAAGACACCGCCAAAGCCGATCGTCGTCAGGGCGAGCGCCATCATCACGGGCCCCCGCGTCAGGACCCGCAGTTCTCCGCGCATGTCCCTACCCCCGGTCGAGGGTAGCGAGGGGAGGGCGAGGCGCAGTGACAGCATGGCGATTGCCCCGACACCCGCGATCCCGGCAAAGGCGCTGCGCCAGCCGATCGCTTCGCTCACCCAGGTCGCCAGCGGCACGCCGCCGATCGTGGCGACGGTCAGTCCGGTGAACATTGCCGCCACCGCGCCTGCGCGCTTGTCCGGCGGCACCAGGCTGGCGGCCACCACAGACCCGACACCGAAGAACGCGCCGTGATTGAATGAGGTGATGACCCGCGCCGCCATCAGCATCCAGTATCCATCGGCCAGCGCCGACAGCGCGTTGCCGAGGGTGAAGATGCCCATAAGTGCGATCAACAACGTCCGGCGGTCGAAGCGCGCGGTGGTCAGCGTCATCATCGGCGCACCGATCAGCACACCCATCGCATAGGCGCTGATGAGCAATCCGGCGGACGGTATCGATACGTGCAGGTCACTGGCGATCACCGGCAACATGCCCATCGGCGCGAACTCGGTCACGCCGATGCCGAAGGCTCCGACCGCCAGTGCGATCAGCCCAGAGTTGAATTTCATGATTTGGGTTCCTCAAACCATCGGCGGCGCGAGGCGGGCGAAACCCTCCTGCTGCCGATAGGGCGTGTGTGGATAGGGCGGCAGCACGTCGCTCGCCGCATCGAGGATCGCCACCTGCTCGGGCGTCAGCGTCCAGCCGACGGCGCCCAGATTGTCGCGGAGTTGCGCTTCGTCGCGCGCGCCGATGATGACCGACGCCACGGTCGGCCGCCGCAACAGCCAGTTGATAGCAACTTGCGGCACCGTCTTACCCGTCTCGGCCGCTATGGCCTCCAGCGCGTCGACCACGTGGTAGAGATGCTCATCCTCGACCGGCGGCGCGAACTGCGCGGTTTCGTGCAACCGGCTCCCCGCCGGGATCGGCCGTCCGCGCCCGATCTTGCCGGTCAGCCGTCCCCAGCCGAGCGGACTCCAGACCAGCGCGCCGACGCCCTGATCGGCGGCCAGCGGCATCAGGTCCCATTCGTAAGCGCGGCCGACCAGCGAGTAATAGACCTGATGCGCGACGAGGCGCGGCCAGCCATGACGCTCGGCCAGGCTTTGCGCCTTCATGATCTGCCAGCCGGGATAGTTGGAGACGCCCGCATAGCGGACCTTGCCGTCGGCGATCAGCCGGTCGAGCGTGCCCATCACCTCCTCGGTCGGCGTCGAGGCGTCGAAGGCGTGAAGCTGGAGCAGGTCGATCCGGTCGGTGCCGAGCCGCCGCAACGCCGCTTCGACCGCGTGGATCAGTCGCGCGCGTGACGCGCCCCAGTCCTGCGGGCCATCACCCATGGGCAGGCCGGTCTTGGTGGAGATGAGGACAGCGTCGCGTCGCCCCTCGATCGCCGCGCCCAACACCTCTTCCGATGCGCCGTCGGAATAGACGTCGGCGGTGTCGAACAGCGTGATACCGGCGTCGAGGCAGATGTCGACCAGCCGCCGTGCCTCGGTAACGTCGCTGGTGCCCCAGGCGCTGAACAGCGGGCCCTTGCCGCCGAACGTGGCGGCTCCGAACGACAGGGCCGGCACGCGCAGGCCGGACGATCCCAGTTGCCGATATTCCATCATAGGTCCTTTGCGAATTCCATGGTCTGGCGCATAAATGGACGGTCGGGCCGGGCAGAAGAATGCCCTGCCGGAGCAAAGGATTTGTGCGTTGGATGCAAAGCTCGCCGGACAAGAGGATCGCGCCCGGTCGCTCGCCCTGTTCGCGAGCGTCGTGGAGGCGGGCAGCTTCTCTGCCGCCGGCCGCACGCTGGGGTTGACGCCATCGGCGGTGGCGCGGGCGGTCGACCGGATCGAGGCGCGACTGGGCGTGCGATTGTTGCTGCGGTCGACGCGCGCGCTGACGCTGACCGTCGAGGGGCAGGCCTATCTGCTCGCCGCGCGGCGTATCCTCGCCGATCTCGATGATGCCGAGCAGCAGATCGCCGACCAGGGCGCGCCGCGCGGGCGGCTGCGGATCAATGCGGCGCTGTCACACGGACGGCTATGCGTGGTGCCGCTGCTCGGCGATTTCGCGCGGGCCTATCCGCATATCCTGATCGACATGGCGCTGACCGACACGCTGGTCGATATCGCGGGCGGACAGGCCGATGTCGCGATCCGCTTCGGCCCGCTCGCCGATAGCGGGCTGACCGCGCGCAAGCTGGGCGAGTCCGGCCGGGTGATCGTCGCCTCGCCAGACTATCTGGCGCGTGCGGGTACGCCTGAGGTGCCGGAGGACCTGCACGCCCATAATTGCCTCAGCTTCAACTTCCGCCGGGCCGAGCCGATCTGGCCGTTCCGCCGGGATGGCCGGGACTTCGCGCTGAGCATCGAGGGCGGGATCGTCGCCAATAATGGCGAGACGCTGGGGCAGCTCGCGGTGGCTGGAGTCGGCATCACCCGCGTCGGCCGCTTCAGCGTCGCGACCGACATCGCCGAAGGGCGGCTGGTGCCGCTGCTGGAGGAGTATAATCCGGGCGATGTCGAGCTGATCCATGCCGTATTCGTCGGCGGCTCGACAACGCCTGCGAGGGTGCGCGTGTTCGTCGACTTTCTGGTCGAAAGGCTTGCGGGCCGAACGCCGTAATGCGGCCCAGGTCAGGGATCGAGAGGGTCGGCGGGGTCGATGAACAGCCCGGTTCGGCGGGGCAGGATCTCGACCTCATTGGGCGAGCGTTGCGCCTTGATTTCGGCGGGTTGGTAGCCGAGCTCGCGCTGGTTGCGCTCGGCGAAGGCGGGCCCGGCGATATAGCTGGCCTGCCCGACATTGGTGACGACCAACGCCGGTTTCGATGGTGCGTTCATGGCCGCGAGCAGGCGGGCCGCGTTGCGCACATTGGTGGTCGTGTGCCGGGCATAGGGATCGACCACCAACGCCTCGGCGGGCACGCCGTAGCGTTCGATCAGCGCGCGCCGCATCTCGATCGCCTCGAAGAAGCGCGTGCCGCGCGGATGGACGGCCGATCCGCTCAGGATGATGAAGGGCGCGAAACCTGCGTGATAGCGGGCGGCGGCCATATGGACGTTGAGCTTGCCCGCCGCGCTGAGCGGGGTGGTCAGATCGTCGGGACCGATGCCGGGCACGATGATCGCGCTGTACCTGTAGCGCGACCAGGCGACCGTCCGGGCATGACGAAAGGCGGCGGCGTTCTCCTGGGCCGCCAGCGGGCCGAAGTGCACGGCCTCCAGCCGATCGGCCGAGTCCAGCAGGGTGAGGGCCAGTACGAGACCCGGATCATGGGCCGAGCCCGCTTCCCCCCGCAGCGCGTCGGCGGAGGCGAGGGCGGTGGCGACCAGAGCCGTCAGAGCCGGACCGGTAACGCCCGGGCCGTCGATCAGCGGATAGGCGGGGGCCACGCCTTGGGCATAGACGGTGATGACCTTGTTCAGCCCGGCCAGTTCGCGCCGGATCGCGGCCCCGTCGCCCAGCGTCGCCAGCCGCGCGATATCTGCATCCGGCCAGCGTGCGGCTTCTATCCGACAGCGGGTATCGCCCTTGCACTCGGCATCACGCTCGGCCCGGTCGGCCAGAAGCGTTCGGGTGGCCGGGGCCGCCATCACGGCGGTGACGGTCGGGAACAGCTGACGCTGCAACGTGGCCAGCACTCGGTCATCGGCGGTCGCGGTGGCCGATGGCACGGTGCTGGCCATGCCGGGCGCCGGGCTGGCGAGAAGGAACGGCATGAGGAAGGCGATACGCTTCATGGTCATTCGATCTTCCGGGGTATCAGCGTGTCGCGCGGCAGGGGCCGGTCACGGCATCGCACCGCCACCCGCCAGCAAAGGGCGCGAGATGATAGTCGGTCCCATGAACATTGGGCGTCGTCAAATAGTCCGTGGACACGATCTGCGCGCCAGAGGCCAGCGCCGCTTCGCGCCGGGCGGGATCGTTACGCCGGGCATCGGCGGTGTCGATATCGGCGCGCGTACGCACCAAATAGCCCTTGGCGACGGCGGCGCGGATATCGGCCTGGCGGGTGAGGGCATTGTCGAAGAGCAGGAAGGCGGTGTGCGCCATGCCCGGCTTGCCCTGCACAAAGGCCATGCGCCCCTCGAGCGAGCGATGCCCGTCGAGATAGGGGGCGAAGGCGGCGAAGTTCATTCCCGGCACCAAGAACAGGAACACGAACTTGCCGCGCGCCTGCGCCAGGGTGGGCCAGCGTTTGGCCAGCACGGCGGCTTCCAGCGTCGGCATTGTCCCACGCACGTCGTCGGGCGTCACCACGCGGTCGCGCCCGATGATCTCGGCGATCGAGCGGTCGACCTCGGCAAAGGCGTCGGCGTCGAAGGGTGCGACGCTGTGCTCGCCCGCGCCGCTGAGCTTGGGCTCGAGCAGCACGAAGACCGGGCTGTGCCCCGGCGTCGCATCCGACCATTGGCGCAGCAGCGTCAGGCAGGAGCGGAAGGTCGGGCACTGGCTGCGAAAATCGAGATCGGCGACGTGGAAAACCTTCAGCCCCGGCTCGCGCAAAGCGTCGCGATCGATGGTTTTCAGGTCCTTCTCGCCACGTGCGGCGAGGGCGCGATAGGGCGCTGGATCGGCATAGAGGCCGCCCTTGGGGTCGGGCTGCAGGTCGAGCTCGACGCTGCGCACGCCGCTGGCGAGCTGGGCCTCCAGCGGCATCTGGATATAGCCGAATGCATCCATCGGATCGGCGAGGCCGCCGGGATGCTCGTCGGCCAGCGCGGCACGCTGCTCGGCCGAGAGATTGGCGGGGGGCTGCGCGAATTGGGCACGAATGCGTGGTGCCATCATCGCCATCACGCGCGGGTCGGCGGGCAGGGCGTAGCTGTTGTGCGTGCCGACGACCTGGATCTGGTTCAGCTTCAATGCCTCGTCGGCCGGGCGCGGGCCGGACTGGGCCAGGGCTCCCGCCGCCAGTGCCATGGCACCGACGGCGAGGATCAGGCGTCCGGTCACCACGAGCGGCTCACGACCAGGCGGACGTTGCGACCAAAGACGGGGCGCCCATAGATGGCGGTGGCGTTGCCTTGGCCGGTCAGCGAGTCGGTGCGGGTATTGCCCTCGGTCAGGCCGTGCGCGTTGGTTAGATTGTCACCGACCACCTGCACCAGCCACGGCCCGTTCGTCACCATCATCCCTGCGCCGAAGCTGCCAAAGGCGGGCAGGGCGGTCTGGTTGAAGAAGTCGGTGTAGCGCTGGCTGGTATATTCATAGCTGCCGTAGAGCGAGGCGTGGGTCGTGCCGATGTCGAAATCGACGGTCGGACGCACATGGCCATAGAGCTTGGGCTCGCGGATGATCTGCTTGCCGTTCACCGCGCTGGGGTCCGCGCCGACATTGTTGACCAGGTTCTTGTACTGCGGATCGCCGACCGTGATCGAGCCGGCGAGCGAGAAGGTGCGGCCGAAGGCCAGACGGCCGTCCGCCTCGATACCCTTGGTCACGGCCGTGCCGATGAAGGTCACCGGCTGGTCGTTGCGGCCGGTCACCGGGTTATAGGCGGTGAAGCTGGCGTTGAGCGGATCGAACTTGGTGTAGAAGCCGGTCAGGTACAAGTAAGACCCGCCCGACACCGCCTTCAGACCGACCTCATATTGCCGCGCCTTGGACGCGATGGCGACCGGCACGGTGCTGAGCACCGTGGTCGAGCTGGTCGGGATTTCCAGCTGCGAGATGCGGGCATAGGTGCCGAAATGACGCGTCAGGTCGTAATTGACGCCCGCGGTCCAGTTGGTCGCCTGCGGCGTGTAGCGGTTGCGGATCGCCGAACCGGTGAAGGCGCGGGTGTTGTTATCGGCCAGCGTCGTCGGGTCGCCCAGATTGGCGCTCGTGGTCAGCGCCGCATAGCCCGCATAGCCATACCATTCATGGCGAATGCCCGCATCGACGCGCAGCCGGTCGGTCACGTCCCAGGTGTCGTTGAAATAGAGCGCGGCCATCCGTGCATCGACATTGCCGCGATTGAGCGTGGTCGTGTCGCGCAGGACACCGTTCTGCGTCACGCTGCCGACGATCGCGCCGTTGGCGTTATAGGCGAAGAGGTCCAGCGTCCGGGGCTTGCCGCGCACCTCGATCAGATAATCCTGATAGGCCTGAAGGACACTCTGGCCCCAGAGCGAACCGTACAGGCCCGCCTTTACGTCGTGACGGCCGATGGGCGTGTCGAACTGGCGCGTGACGCTCAGGTCGGCCTGGCCCGAATAGAAGTTCGATTCGACCGCACGGTACTGGCCCGACATGACCAGGCCCGACGCGCCGTACGGATCGTAGGTGGTCGCGCCGTTCGTGCCCGCAATGGCATAGCCCATCCGCGTGACCGACGGGCCGAAGGCGGTACGCGCGGCGTTCAGATAGCTGGCGGCGAAGCTATTGCCGTCGACCGGATTGGTCGTCGAGTAAAAGGCGTCGAAGCTGTTCTTGCCGATGGTCACGCCCGACTTCAGCGAGACGGTCCAGTCGTCGAACTCCGCCTGATAGGTGAAGGCGAGGTTGCCGAAGCGGATATAGCGGCCATTGGCGAGATCGCGGTGCAGCGTCGTCAATCCACCACCCGCATTCTGGAAGGTGATCGCCACGTTGCGCAGCGCGGGCGAGTTCATCGTGCCCGTGAAATAATCGATATAGGGGTTGAGCGAGACCGACGGGTTGCGGGGGTCGTTGGTCGGGATCGGCAGGTAGAAGACATTGTGGTCGTCGACGAACTGCGCGCTCAGCTTGAAGAAGCCATTGGAGAAGTCATGCTTGATGTTCGCGCGGATTTGCCCGCCGCGATCATTGGGGAAGCCGTTGTCGCGATAGCCGTCATGATAACGGACGAAGCCGCCGACCGCATAATAGGTGTTCTCGCCCAGCGGCCCGGCCTGATAGGTGTCGAAGCGATAGAGGCCGGTATCGCCCAGCGTCAGCTGCGCACGGCCGCGCGTGGTGGCGGTGCCGGTGACGGTGATGTTGTTGACGATGGCGGCGGCGTCGCTGGCATAGATGGGCGCGGGGCCGCCGCGCACCACTTCCATCCGCTCCGTCATCAGGTCGTAGCGGTTCATGCCTTCGCCGGCATTGAAGAAGAAGCCGTCGATTTCCTGATAGAGCGGCAGGCCGTCCTGCTGGAAATACAGATAGCCGCGATCGGTCGGAATGCCGCGCACGCGGGTGATGTTCTGCACCTCGCCGCCGGTCGCCTCGACCTGGATGCCCGGCACGTTGCCCAAGAGGTCGGCGGTGTTCAGCGGCGCGATCTTCTGGATGTCGGTCTGCGACAGGCTGTTGACGGCATAGGCGACGTCGAAGCGACGCTCGGCACGGGCCGAGCCGGTGACGACGATGTCGCCGCTTTGCTCGGCGGGCGTGTCGCCGGTTTCGGCGGTAGTGGCGGCCGAGGCCTGGGTCGCCTGTTGCGCCTGGACGGGCGCGGCGGCCAGAGCGCTGAGCGCGACAAGGCCTGCGGTGGTCAGAAGATGCTGCTTGGTCATGGAAAGCCCCCGGATGAGATGGCGGGCCTTTCGCTGCGCTTTGTGACGAATTTTATTATTTCTGCAAAAATAAATAAAAGCGTCGCGAACGGCCGATAGGTGCGGGCGGGTGAGGACGAATTTCCAACTCGACCGGGCGCAGCAGCGCGTCGTGCACTCGCTATGGGTCAAGGGCGCGGCGTCGCGCCTGGACCTGGCGCGCAATCTGGGGTTCAGCCCGGCGGCGATGACCGCGATGGCCCGCGACCTGATGGCGGTGGGGCTGGTCGAGGAAGCGGAGAGCCTGCGCTCGCCCGCGCGTGGTCGCCCGTCGGTGCCGCTGCAGATCGCGCGCGACGCCGGCTATGCGATCGGTGCAGCACCCCATCACGGCGCGGTCGACGTGACGCTGGTCGATTTTCATGGCTCGCCCATCGCCTCGGTCCGGGAGGCGTTCGAGGATACCGGTCCCGAGGTTTTCGCCCGGCAGGTCCGGCGGATCGTGCACGAGCTGGTCGAGCGTCATCACCTGCTCGGGCGGCGGCTGATCGGGTGCGGCGTCGGCGTGCCAGGGCCCAAGGCGGTAACCGATCGCCGCCATTGGCTGACCGTCCCCAACCTGCCGACCTGGCGGGACATCGATTTGCAAGCGGTGATCGGCGATGCGCTGGCGCTGCCGGTATGGATCGAGAACGACGCCAATGCCGCCGCCCTGGCCGATTTCTATCTGGCCGGGGTGGCGCAGCGGTGCCGCTCGGCACTGGTCATCCTGTTCGGCCACGGCATTGGGGCGGGCGTGATCGAGAATGGGCGGCTCGCCAAGGGGCAGAACGGCAATGTCGGCGAGATCGGCCTGTTATTTCCCAGCGACCGTCCCCGTCCCAGCACCGTCGACCTGCTGCGATGCCTGCGCGCGGCCGGGCATGAGGTACGATCGGCGGACGACGTCGCCCCCCTGATCGCCGCCGATAACGAGACGGTGGCAAGCTGGACCCGGCGCGCGGCGGCTCAGCTCGATCCGGTCATCAGCAACGCGCTGGCCTGGTTCGATCCGGGCGAGATAATCCTCTCCGGCCCCTTGCCCCAGCCGATCCGCGAGCAACTCGCGCTGCTGCTGTCGGACCGGCCCTGGTATGACGAACTGGGCCGCCCGGCGATCCGGGCGTCGGCGATCGGGGAGAAGGCGACGGTGCTGGGGGCCGCGCTCCTGCCCATCCTGGCGAGCGCGGGCATTGCGGAGAGCTTCTCGGTCGCCGTCGATTAAGCGCCGCGCTCGATGCGGGTGAGGACCTGCCGATCGGCCCTCAGCGCGTCGGCGATCAGCGCGATGCCCCGGTCCAGGTCGTGGCCCAGGCCACAGACGAAGATGTCGATCGCCGCATAGCCGGTCTCCGGCCAGGAATGGATCGTCATATGCGATTCCGCCAGCATCGCGACCCCGGTAATCCCCTGTCCCTCGCCAAAGGGGTGGAGGTGCAGCCCGACCAGCGTTGCGCCGATCGCGCGGACGGCTGCGCGCAGCGTGTTCTCGATCAGCGCCATGTCGTCCAGGCCCCGACAGCCATACAGGTCGGCAATCAGGTGGGTGCCAGCCTGGTTCATGCCCGGCTACCCCGGATCGACGCGAGCGCCTGTTCGGCGGCTTCCGCGCCGTGGTGATGCGCTTCCTCGAAGATCGACAGGCCGCTCAGGTCGGAATGGGCGAAGAACAAGGGCGGCTGCGGTCGGGCGGCGTGGCGACGCGCGTCCCCCCAGATGAAGCCGGGCTCGGGCCGGATCATCGCATGGCCCCAGCGCCAGACATCGATCCGCCGGATCGCGCCATCCAGATCGGGATTGGTCGCCAATAGGTCGTCCCGCACGATGTCCTGCCACGCGGCGAGCGGCCGTTCGAGCATCAGCCTGCGGGCGGAGGCGGGCGTCATGCGCGACAATGGCATGTACCAGGTCAGCACGGTCGCGCCGGGGGCCGTCGCCAACGACTGATGCGTCGCCACGACATAGCCGAGCGACTCGCTGGTCGCCGACACATTGTCCCAGGCCAGGTCGAAACCCGGACCTTCCGGTGGCCGGTCGACGGTGACATTGGCGACGATCCACGGCGCATAGCGAAAGCCGGTCGCATCCACGCCCTTCACCAGCCGGGCCGTCACGAAGCGCGGCGTCGCCAGGATCGCGGCGCGCGCGTGCAGCCGGGTCGAGTGGCCGCTGGCTACGTCATGGCTGTCGACCACCACCCCGTCGCCCTGACGCTCTACTCGCCAGGCGATGCGTCCGGTCTCGATCGACCCGCGCACGCGCGCCGCCATGGCGCGGGCCAGATGCGCATTCCCCTCGGGCCAAGTGAGCACCAGGTCGCCATCGACGTTGGCGGCGGCCCCGCGTCGGCTGGCGAAATAATGAATGCCCGCCCAGGCCGAGACCTGATCGGGCTCGGTGCCATAATCGTCGCGACAGGCATAGCGGACATGATCGCGCAGCATACGAGAGCGCCACCCCTGCCGGTCCAGCCACTGGGTCATGCTGATCCGGTCGAGCGCCTTCAGGTCCTCCGCCGTCGAACTCAGCGCCATGGGTATGGCAAAGGCGGGCCTGCCATCGTCGCGACGATCGCGAAACGCCTTCATCTCGGCGAAGAAGGCGGCGATGTCGCGGCGGTCCTCGGGGCTGAGCGCGGTGCCGGGCACCAGCCCCTCGTGCCAGCGGCCCAGGCGCAGCAGCCGTTCCTCGGGCGCGGAGACCACTTGATAGCGGTCGAAGACCGGCTTGCCATCCTGCCAGCCGGTGATGATGCCCAGCCGCTCCAGCAGCGCGATGACGCGCGTCGCTTCCGGGTTGGGAATGGGCAGGTAATGCGCGCCCAGCGGATAGGCGGAGACGCTATTGCGCCCGCCACGGGCATTGCCGCCGGTTTCGTCCTCCAATTCGAGCAGGCGAAACGCGACTCCCGCGTCGGCCAGCGTCCAGGCCGCCGACAGCCCGGCGATGCCGCCGCCGATGATCGCGATATCGGTATGCTGCTCGGTGGAGGGTTCGGGGAAACCGCCGTCGCGCAGCCGGTGGCCGCGTGCCAGATCGGCCCCGCTCAGCTCGCCGGCCATGGCCGGATGCGCGCAACCGTCGAGCAACCCCGCGACGGCCGCCCCGGCGATCAGCGTGCGGCGGGTCAGCCTCATCCCTCCACCTTCGCCCATTCTTCCTCGAACCGGCGAACCAGCACTTGGTTGTCCAGCCGGTTCACGCTGACCGGCCGCCGCGCCATGTCGCGCGGAAAGGCGAAGGCCAGCCGCTCGGTCGTCGGATCGAGGAAGCGCAGGCCCGCGGGTAGGGGCCCCGCCGCCGGAAGCGCACCCAAGCCCGCCAGCACGAAACCCCATTCGCCAAAGCTCGGCACGTAGACGTGATAGCCGCGCGTCGTGAAGCCCGCCGCCTCCATGGTCGTCGCCACCGTCCAGAAGGCCTGGGGCGCGACGAGGGGCGAGGTGCTCTGCACGCTCACCACCGCGCCGGGGCTCAGCGCGCGCGCCAGCTCACGATAGAGGCTGACGGTGTAGAGCTTACCCAGCGAGAAATTGGTCGGATCGGGAAAATCGACGATCGCCGCATCGAAACTCCGCCGATTGTCGCGCAGCCAGCGAAAGGCGTCGGCATTGACGACATGCACCTTGGGCGAGGAAAAGGCATGGGCGTTGAGCGTCGACAGCATGGCACTGTTGCGGAACAGCGCGGTCATGGCGGGGTCCAGGTCGACCAGCGTTACCGACCGGACCCCCGGATATCTTAGGATCTCGCGCACCGCCAGCCCGTCGCCGCCGCCCAGCACCAGCACGTCACGCAAGGCCGCCACCCGGCTGAGTGCGGGATGGACCAGCGCCTCGTGATAGCGATATTCGTCGCGGGACGAGAATTGCAGGTTGCCGCTGAGGAACAGGCGCAGATCGTCGCGCCGCTTGGTGATGACGATCCGTTGATAGGGGGTGGAGGCGGCATAGACGATGGGATCGCCATAGGCGGCGATCTCGGCCGTCCGCTGCAACCGTTCCGACCAGAGGAAACCGGCCAGCAGGGCGAGCGCGACGGCGATGGCCACCGCCAGTTCGCCGCGCAGCCGTCGCCCCGGCAGTCGCAGGATCAGCGCGATGGCGACCGCGACGTTGAACAGTCCGAACAGGAAACCGGTGCGGATCAGCCCCAGCTTCGGCACCAGCAGCAGCGGGAACAGCAACGAGGCCGCCAGCGCGCCGATATAGTCGAAGGTCAGCACGCGCGAGACGAGATCGCCGAACTCCAGCCGGTCCTTCAGGATGCGCATCAGCAGCGGGATTTCCAGTCCCACCAGCGTGCCGATCGCCAGCACGATACCGTAAAGCGGCAGGCGGAAATCGGCCACCCGGTCGAACAGCAGGAACAGCAACGCCGCCGAGGAGCCGCCGATCACCGCGACCAATATCTCGACCCGGACGAACACCGCCAGCTCGTCGCGCCGGACATAGCGCGAGCACCACGATCCGATGCCCATGGCGAACAGATAGGTACCGATCACGGTCGAGAATTGCGTAACGCTGTCACCCAGCAGATAGCTGGCCAGCGTTCCCGCCAGCAGTTCATAGACCAGGCCGCAGGTCGCGACGACAAAGGCGGACAGCAACAGGGCCGCGCCCGCGCGCGGTGGCGGCACGATTGGGGACATGGGATCAGCCGTGGATCGCGGCGCCGATGATGATCGCGATGGCGACGGCGATTGCCCCGCTGAAGATCGCGACTGCCTGGTTCCCACGACAGATTTCCCCCCACAGATCGGCGGGGGTCAACCGGTCCCAGATCCAGAAACCGACGGCGAAGATAAGGACGCCCAGCCCGGCATAGAGCAGGGTCGCGAGCAGCACGGTGGTGGACAGCATTCCTTGCTCCGTCATTTGTGGGTGGGCCCATGCGCGCCGCGAACGCCGCCCGCCGACCGCGCGCCGCCGCCCGGATGGCTGTCGGCGAAGGGCGAATAGCTGCGCATCACGGCCAGCGTGAAGAGGGCGACGACGCCCAGGCAGAACAGGGCGTAGAGGATCGTGCTCAGCCGCATCAATCGTCTCCCTTGATCGGTGCGACCCGCCGCTGCTCGAACGCGAAGTGGAGGATCGCCAGCAGGCCCGGCCACAGCGACAGCGCGATCAGCGCCAGGATCATCGGCCCCGCAAAACTGCCGCCCGACGTCACCCGGATCGTGACCGGGACCGTCTGCCACGACACAGGCGGCGATTGCGCGCCGGTCCAGCCATGGACCGCGGCCTCGACCACCAGGTCATAGGTGCCGCCGGGAATGCTGGCATAGCTGGTGCTCGGAGAACGATCTCCTTCGCTCCAGCTGCCATCGGAGTCGGTGCCGCTATAGCGTTCGGCCAGGGCATAGGTGTCGAAACTGCGCTGGGTGCGTCGATCCACCAGCGCATAATCCAGGTCGACCCAGCTGTTGGACAATGTGTCCGCGCGGGCGTCGACGATGATCCGATTATACGCGGCGGGCAGGGACAGGGTGGCGACCACGCGCTCGATCGGCGGAGCGTCCTGCGTCAGGTCCATCGTCTCGGTCAGGAGCGTCCGGCTCGGTTGGCCCAGGACTATTAACACCGCGACCAGCGCCATTGCGGCGGCGGCGAAGACGAACGCCGCCTCGCGCAAGGATCGGAGATGGGGCGACGGCTCGTGCGGTGACGGCGTGGCGCCCGACGGCCTTGGCCGGAGTTCCAGGCCGAACGCCGCTTCCGCCTCGCCGACGCTCAGCAGGGTCAGCAGCGTCCAGCTCCGCTCTTGCGCATTCTCCTCGCAGGTCAGCATCGCGCCGGGGCGAACATAGTCCGTCACATGGACCTGCTCGCCCACCCTGACGCGCCAATAGAATTCGCCGACGACGAAGGTCACCGACGCCGCGTACCCGGCCCCGAAGCGGCGATAGCGCGCACCGTCCAGCTCGTACCCGTCGAACACCGTGTCCGGTGTGCGATCGATCAGCACGCCCAGGCTGAAGCAGCGGCCGTCATCGACCAGGAAGCGATAGCCGAGATATGGATTGAACAGCAGATATTCCTGCCAACCCTGATAGCCATCGGTTCGCTCGAGATAGCCGATCACTTCCCATTGTTCGCCGCGCAGTGTGCCCCGCGTGCCGAGCGCGATGGCGGGCTGGCGCATCGCCTGCTGCGCGGCGGTGATGACGCGCACATCGTTGGACGTCGCATCGAGCGTGGTGCCGCAATGCTCGCAGACCAGCGACACGCTCAGCCCCGCCGCGCGCAACGCGATGGTGCCGCCGCAACGCGGGCAGGTGACGGCGCGCACCGTGTCGGTCATTGCCCCATCCTCACGCCGCGTAACCCGGCATCGGCCAGCCATCGAAGCGGCGCAGGCCGGTGGCGGCGATCTCGGCGAGCGTGACGTAGCGGCCGCTATAGAGGCTGGTCCCGGTGCCATCGCGCTGGATCGTGGCGCAGCGGCCGTCCGATGCGGTCAGGTCGACGCTCAGCGCCTTGCTGCCGCTCGGGGTCGATGTCGGCAGTTCGCCCTCGCTGGCGACGCACTCGACATAGCGGACATCGGCGACGCTATATGGCGTGCTGCCGATACGGGACTGCTCGCCGACCTCCGGCTCTCTGCCGCCCGCAACCTTGCGATAGGTCGCGTTCTGTTCGGCGTCGCCGCTTGTGGGGGCGAGCAGCATGTAGCGGCCCGCCGCTTCGCCCAGCCACCAGAAGCGCCCATCATCGACGGCGGCATACCATTCGTTCCACGCCCCGTCCGTCCAGCGCCAGCGGACACGGCCGACCAGCTCGAAACCATGGCCGTCGAACCGTCCGCGCACGCCGAGTTGCAGCGGGCTGACGTCCTCGGGCACCGCCGCCACCTGACCGACGCGGCGCAGATCGTCGCCGTCGCGCACCAGCAGGCTGCGACAATAATCGCACACGCGCGTGGGCAGCGACGAGCGGAACGCAACGGGCGCGCCGCATTGGGGACAGGCAAATTCGGTCATGTCAGCCGATCTTGGCGAGCAACGCAGCCTTCTTGGCCTCGAACTCCGCCTGGCTCAGCGTGCCGGCGACATGCAGCTTGTGGAGCTTTTCGATCAGCGCGAACGGGTCTTCCACAGGCGCGGCGGCTGCCGGTGTGCCCAGGCCCGAGGCCATCGCCTGGCCCAGTGCGGCCCCGGCCGCCGCCCCCGCGCCGATCCCCCCCATGCCGCCGCCCTGGGCCGCAGCGGTGTCGATCGCGTCGGCGGTCTGGAAGCGGACATAGCGGTCGAGGTCGCCGACGACCCGCATCGCGCTCGCCTTGTCGAAATGCGCCTGTACTTCATCGGGCAGCGAGACGCTCTCGACGAAGAAGCTCGCGACTTCCAGCCCCCATTGCGCGAAGGCCGGGGCGACGGCCTGGCGTAGCCGCTGCGACAGCGCCTGCTGGTCACCCGCCAGATCGACAAAGGCGATCTCGGCGCGCCCGAACTCGCTGGCGATGGCCGTGGCGATCGCGCCGCGCAGTTGCGGCTCGACATCGCCGACGCGGACATGCTCCAGCGTACCCATCACCGTCGCCTTGAATCGGGGCACATCGGCGATGCGGAACGAATAGCTGCCGAAGGTCCGTACCCGGATCGGCCCATAATCCTTGTCGCGCACCGTGATCGGTTGCGCCGTGCCCCATTTCAGACCCCCATGTTCGCGCATGGTGAAGAAATAGAGGTCGGCCTTGAACGGCGAGACAAAGCCCTTGTCCCAGTTCATCAGCGCGGTCAGCACCGGCAGGTTGCCGGTCTCCAGCGTGTGTCGCCCCGGCTGGAACGCATCGGCGATCCGCCCTTCGTCATAGAAAAAGGCAAGTTGTCCGTCGCGCACGGTCAGCGATGCGCCGTTCTGGATCGCATGGTCGCGCATGGGATAACGAAGGGCGAGATCGTCCGCTGCCTCGACCCAATCGATCACGTCGATGAACTGTTTGCTCAGAAAATCGAACAGACCCATGTGTACGCTACCCCCGTGGGTGGCACGCTAGCCGGTTGGGCGACGAAATCAATATCCGCCTCGACCCGGATGGCCAGGCGGCAACGGTGCTCGGCGCGGACCAAAGGCGGGGTGACCGGTGCGTTACTTGATTGATCGTGCTTGCAGTTCGTTGAGCGGTGGATGTGAACCGGCAGAGCGTCGCTGCGGACAAAGATGGTCTAAATGTCGGTTGATACGTAATTCGCCGCCGACGAACCCATCATTAATCATCGGTCATTATAGCTGCGCCTGATCTATTCTTCGATCGACGCGAATAGCCCCGATCGAAAAAGGCATTAGGGGGCATTATGACAGGTGTAAAAATGTGCTTCGGCGAAGCGTTGCGCTCGATCTGAGCCGTGACGGCGCCAACGCGGAAGGCCAAGCCTTCGGACGCGCCGTAGCCTGAACGGCAGAGGCGGGGCCCGCCTGTTTCCGCTCGTATCTCTGCTCGCAATCGCCCCAGAGGAATGACGATGGCATCGCGTCGCTCCATCACCTGTATCGCCGCCTTGACCTTGGCGGCCTGGTCCTGCCCTGCGACGGCGCAGACGCGTTCCGAAAACGAGCCGGAGGCAGGGCCGCTGGCCTTGGATCTGATCTACAAGGCCGATCTGATCGCGGTCGGGGCGAGCAAGCGTGTGCGGGGCGTGCGCTATCTCGACAATCTCGACGCCGTCGCCACGCTCGATCTGGACCGAGCGACCCATTGGAAGGGTGCGAGTGCCTATGTCGGCATTCTCAGCAATGCGGGTGGGCGACCCAATGCTATCGCGGGCACCTTGCAAGGCGTCAACAATATCGAGGTCAGCAGTCCCGACCTGCTTCTCTATCAGGCTTGGGTGCAGCAGCGTTTCGCCGGCGATCGTGCTTCCCTCCTGATCGGCAAATATGATCTGAACAGCGAATTCTATTACAATGCCGCTGCGTCCCAGTTGATCGCCCCCGCCTTTGGCATCGGGTCGGAACTGGCGGCGACCGGGCCCAATGGTCCGTCGATCTTTCCGCAGACCGACCTGGCGGTTCGGCTCCGGCTGGACGGCAAGCATCATTATGCCCAGGCGGCCATCGTCCGTGCGCCGCGCGGCACGACCGATCAGGGCGGGCGGCGCTCGGCGCTGTTCATTGCCGAATTCGGGGTGAAGGGGCGAACCGCGATCGGCGTCGGCGGATGGACCTATAGCCATCGCCAGCCGCGCACCGTGCCACCGGGCGTAATCGTCACGGCCGATACCGCCGCCTCGCACGGTGTCTATGCGCTGGTCGAACGTGATCTTGTGGGGCAGGCGGACCGGCCTGGGCACTGGATCGGGTTCATGCGCGTGGGCTTTTCCGATGGATTGACGACGCCGTTCGGCGACGGCCTGCAACTGGGCGTGGTGGGACATGCCATCCTGTCCGGGCGGCCCGATTCCCATCTCTCCATCGGCTTTGCGACCGCTGGCATCAGCACCGCCTATCGCCAGTCCAATCCGCCCGACGAAGCGCCGCTGGTGAAGTCGGAGACCATGGTCGAACTGACCTATAGCGACCGGGTGACGCCTTTCCTGACGCTTCAGCCCGATGTCCAATATGTCCACCGCCCATCGGGGCTGCGCGACGCCCCGGGGGTGCTCGTCGTCGGGCTGCGTGCGATTGTGGACTGGAAAGTGTTTTAGCGCCGCCGCCGGTTCTTGCATCGAGACGGCGGCGGCATAGGGTGACCGCCTATGCCGCGCATCCGCACCGTCCTGTTCATCTGTAGCCAGAACAAGCTGCGCAGTCCGACCGCCGAACAGGTCTTCGCGCGCCGCGAGGACCTGGAGGTGGACTCGGCCGCGACCAATCATGACGCGGAGAACCCGGTCACGGCCGAGACGATCGCCTGGGCCGATGTGATCTTCGTCATGGAAAAGGCGCACCGGACCAAGCTCCAGCGGCGCTTTCGCACGGCGCTGGGCGGCAAGCGGGTGATCTGCCTCGACATCCCGGACGATTTCGCCTTCATGCAGCCCGAGCTGATCGCCCTGCTGGAGGCAAAGGTGGGACGGCATCTGCCCGTATCACCGGGGGCGGGGCGCTGATCCGCCGGTTCGTCCTGTCTGCGATGCTCGCGCTGGTAAGTGGTTGTTCCAGCCCTGCGCCGCCCGAACCCTCAACCCTGATCGTGTGGGCTTGGGAGCGGCCGGAGGACCTGCGCTTCCTGAAGCCGCCGGTCGAGGTGGCGGTGCAGAGCGGCTTTGTGGAACTGGTCGGCGATCAGGTCGTGGCGCGCGGGCGTCGCCATCCGCTGCGGGTCGAGCGTCCGCCCGGCATCGTGCTGGTCCATATCCAGATCGACGAGCGTGTGCCGCTCCGCTGGACGCCAGCCCTTCGTCAGCGGACGAGCGCAGCGGTGCTTCATTATGCCACGCGCATCCCCGCGCCGATGGTGCAGATCGATTTCGAGGTGCGTGCCTCTCAGCGCCAAGTGTTGCTCGATCTTCTGGGCGATGTCCGGCGCGGTCTGCCCCCGAATGTCCGTCTGTCGATGACCGCGCTGGCGTCGTGGTGCGATACCGAGGACTGGCTGGACGCGGCGCCGGTCGATGAGATCGTGCCCATGGTCTTTCGCATGGGGCAGGGGGACCGGACCATGCGGGACCGGCTGGCGAAGGGCGGGGATTTCCGTCATCCTCGTTGCCGGACGGCTCTGGGAATCGCGACCGACACGCCCGTCCGGCGAGCACCGCCGGGACGGCGCGTCTATCTGTTCGATCCTCGCAGTTGGACGCCAGCGGATTTCACGGCCGTGCGCAGGGAGGTCGAGGGATGGCATTGAAGGGGTGGTGGTCGGCCGGGGGCGTGGCGCTGGTCCTGGCGCTGGCGGGGCCGCGGGTCATCGCCTCGGGCGGGCCGCCGCCGACACCGCATTATGTCCTGTCCTCTCCGCAGGATGCGGCGGAGCGTGCCGCGCTCGCCGAAGGACGGATCGGCATCGTGAAGGCCGATGCGAGCGAGCCTTTGCTCTATCTCGACTGGCGGGCGCTCAATGGCTTGCGTGTCGGCAGGGCGGCGGCCGACGCACTGGCCAACCCCTGTTGTGGACAGCCGCCCAGCCAGACGATGCAGGACTGGATCACCGCGCGACGGCAGGTGTCGGGCGCGCAGGCGGATATCTATTATGTCCCGACCGAGCGGCAGGGTCCCGACTATACGACGATCCCGACCTGTTTCGACGACGCCTTCCTGACGGCGACCGCGACGCTGAACGACCGGGTGAAACGCTATGGCGCGGGGGCGGTGGATGTCCGCGCCTGGCTGGCCGGGCAGGACGGCGTGTTCCAGGCGTGCAGCACGCCGGGCGTGACGCTTCCTGCGCTTGCCGCCGCCGCACCGTCCTGGCTGCGCGCCGACCGGGCGTATCAGCTGGCGGCGATCGCGCTCTATGATGGCCGATGGGACGAAGCGGCGAAGCGCTTTGCGGCGATCGCACGCGATCCTGCGTCGCCGTGGCAGAGGACGGGGCTTTATCTGGAGGCGCGGGCCACGTTGCGCGGCGCGCTGGCCGCGCGGCGGGCCGACGCGTTCGCGGCCGCCCATGCTGCGATCGACCGGCTCGCCGCCGCTCCGGCCGGAACCTATGGCCGGGGCGAGGTCGGGCGGATGCGCCAGATCCTCGAATATCACGAGCGCCCGGCGGCGCTTCTCACGCGGCTCGATCGTGAACTGGGCGAGCGCGACGCTGGACCGGACGTGGCGGTCGCCTTTCGCGACTACATGACGCTCAGCGACAAGGCGGCGACCAGGCCGGAAGCGGCGGACTGGATACGCACGCTGCAACCCAAAGACCGCAAGGCGGCGTTGACCCATACCCAAGAGCGTTGGCGGGCCACGGGCAAGTCCGTCTGGCTGGTCGCGGCCCTGGCGCTGGCCGAGCCCCGAGAAGCGTCGGCGCTGGTCGGTGCCGCCGGGCAGGTCGCGGCCACCGATCCCGCATGGCTGACGGTGCAGTATCACGCGATCCGGTTGACCATGGCGTCGACCGATCCGGCACGATTGCGCGAGCGGGTGGACCGGGTGCTGGCGCGGGACGATCTGACCATCTCGGACCGGAATATCTTCACGGCCCTGCGCACCCAGCTGGCGACCTCGCTGGCCGATTTCGCCAGGGTCGCGCTCCGCTCGCCCTATTGCGAGGCGGGCAGCGCGACCTGTATCGACAGCATCTGGCCGGCGGGTGACGGACTGGTCGGGCGAAGGGCGGGGCGGTTCGTCGGTTTCGGGGCGGAGGCGCGGGCGATCATCGACCGGCTGCCGCTGGCCGAGCATCTGACGCTGGCCGGGGACGAGGCCATCCCGCGTGAACTGCGCCTCGACCTCGCGCTGACCAGCTATGGCCGCGCGGTGCAGTTGCAGGACAATGCCGCCATCGATCGATTGGCGTCGATGCTGGAGACGCTGCTGCCGCAACTGGCGACCGACTGGCGGCGGATTGCGCATACGCCTGTGGGAAGCCCCAAGCGCTTTGCCGAGGCCTTCGTCATGGCCAAGATTCCGAGCCTTCGTGTCGATCTCGCCGATTACGCCCGGCCGGAAGGGACGGAGCCGCAGTTCAGCGGTTATTGGGAGGACTGGCTGCTCCTGCCGCCGGGGCGCGCGACACAGGCCGGGCGCGTTCCGCCGCCGGGGGCCTATCTGCCCGACGCCTATGGTTATGGCGGCGAACCGGGTGACGCGGAGCAGGAGGCAGCGGATCTGACCTGCCTGACCCGGTGCGGACCGGGACATGCTCCGCTGCATCTGCCCGGCTTCGCGGTGGCGGGACTCGGCCGGGCGCAGGCCGAGCGGCGCTATTTCCTCTATGGCTCGTCAAAGGCCCCGCCGCCTTATGCCCGGTCGCTGTGGGACGACATGCTCGCCTATGTCCGCTCCCATCCGGCCGAACCACGCGGGGCCGAGGCGCTTTACCGCCTGATCCGGGTCGCGCGCTGGGGCGGGAACCACGATCATCTGGGCAAGCGGACATTCCGCTTGTTGCACGATCGCTATCCCCGCTCCGTCTGGGCGCGCCGGTCGCCCTATTATTACGACTAGGCGCGCCGCTTGCTGATCAGGCGAAGATCTCGGTCAGGCGGTCGACGTCGGGACCGTCCTTCCAATGGCGCAGTTCGATGAAGATCGCCGCGAAGACCAGCGTTGCCCAGGTGATGATGGCCGCCGTGATGACCGATTGCAGCAGCTGCAGCAGGATGGACGGCGACTGGACCGCCGCCGTTTCGACATGGCCGCTAAAGGCGCCGAGCGTGCCGCTCGCGGCCATGCTGCCGATGCCGAGCGCCAGCGAGACGAGGAAATAGATCACGATGGCGAGCAGGCCGATGCCGAAGACGCGCCAGCGCGCGCCCTTGGTCAGCGCACGGCTGCGGCCGAAGGCGCCGAAGATGCCGGTGCGCTCGGCTACGACCGCAGTCGTGCTGACCGACCACATGACGGCCAGGATGATGCCGGGCACCACGAGGAAGACAAAGCCGAGCCACACCCCGATCAGGAACAGGATCTGGACAGCCAGCAAAGGCAACGCACGCGATACCCCGAGTCGCAGCACCTCGGCGACCCTCGCGGTACGCCCCTGATCGTGGGCGATGGCGACGTGGATCAGCGCTCCATAGGCGACCAGCCAGAGCAGGGCGGCGACGATGCCGTACAGGCCGATACCCACGTACAGTCCCTGATTCGCCTGAGCCGCTCGCCAAGCGGGACCCATTAACAGGTCTATGACGAGTTGCGGCACGGCAATCAGGACGAAGGTCAGACCCAGCGTGGCGACAGGGTTGGCCTTGATAACGTTGAAACTGCGTGAAAAGACATTGCCGACGGACAGGCCGTGCGGTGTTTCGGACGTGATGGCCTGACTTGCCATATGCTCTCCCCCTCAGGTGCGTGGGCATGGTGGCAAGGCCCGTCCGCCCTGTCCACCCATCCCATTGCCCGGCACTCCGACACTATACGATTGCACCGGTCGGCGTTCCGTCTACAGTCGGGGCGGGGCACCGCGACGTCGCTTGGGAGGGCATCATCGCCGGATTGGAACAGAAGGCGGCTGCGGCCGATCGTGTCGCTGCGGCCCACGCCGCGCTGCGCGCCGATCCGTCGATCCAGTTCACGCTTGTCCCGTCGCCCAAGCCGCCCGAGCCGCCGGAGTGGTTGAAGGCGCTGGGGCGGTTTCTGTCCGATCTGTTCCGCCCAATCGGTCGTTTCCTGCGCTGGCTGACCAGCCTGATGCCCGATGCGCCTTATGCCCGCATCCTGCTTTGGGGGCTGATCGCGGTCATCGCCCTCGCGCTGATCTGGATGATTGTGGAGCGGTTGCGCTCGGGCGAGTGGCGCTTGCCGAAACGGCGGCGGACGTCCGAGGCCGCTGCCATGGCCGATGACGATCACTGGGCGCCTGACGCGGCCCCGGCCCGTGCCTGGCTGGCGGCGGCTGATCGGCTGGCCGCCGAGGGACGGTTTGCCGAGGCGATCCATTATCTGCTCTTCCACTCGATCGACGATATCGCCCGCCGCCGCCCCGCCCTGCGGCGACCGTCACTGACCAGTCGCGAACTGGCGTCGGCGAGCCTATTGCCCAGTGCGGTGCGTCCGCTCTTTGCCAGCATCGCCGTGTTGGTCGAGCGCAGCCTGTTCGGTGGCCGACCGGTCGGATTGGAGGATTGGGAGGTCGCCCGCGCCGCTTATGCCGACCTCGCCCTGCCGCAACGGTGGCGCGCATGAGCGAGATCGCGATGGGCAATGGGCGTCGGGGTGGGGCGGCCGATCACCCGTTCTCGCCGCTGACGATCGTGCTGATGCTGGTCATCGGCATTATCGGCTTTGCGGGGTCGTTGCTGCTCGGGGCCTATGCGCCCGACCTGCGATCGGGGCAGAATGGTGGCACCCATGCACTGTCGAATGCCGCGACCGGCTTTTCCGGCATCGTGGAACTGGCGCGCGCGACAGGGCGCAACCCGCGCATCGTGCGGGCGGAGGACGGGTGGGACACCGACGACCTGCTCGTGGCTACGCCAGACCACGGCATGGTCGATGTCAGCAAGTTGATGGCTGCCCGGCAAGGGCGCGCGACGTTGCTCGTCCTGCCCAAATGGGTGGTGAAGGGCGATGAGGATCACAAGGGCTGGGTGACCCAATCCGGCCTGTTGCCTGCGTTCGATCCGGCCCGCATTCTGGCCCCCGCGACCGAGATCGTGGTCACCCGTGTTGCCAGCGGCGGCCGACCGCTGCACGCCGTCGTCTGGGCGCCGCCCGCGCTGAACGTCGCGGCCCCGCGCCCCTTGCAGGTGATGACATCGAAGGCATTGGCCCCGATCGTCACCGACGACGAGGGCGGGATCGTGCTGGGGCAGGTCAAGGGGACCAGCACCTATATCCTGGCCGACCCGGATATCCTGAACAATCACGGCATCCGTCGCCTGGACCGCGCCCGTGCGGCGCTGGCGGTGTTCGATTTCGTGCGCGACAATGCGTCCAAGGGGATCGCGTTCGACGTGACGCTGAACGGTCTGGGGCGGGGTCGCAGTCCGCTCAAGCTCGCCTTCGAGCCGCCCTTCCTGGCCATGACGCTGGCTATCGTCGTCGCGCTGGCGCTCGTTGGGTGGCAGGCCATGGTCCGTTTCGGACCGGAGCGTCCGCCCGAACGCGCCATCGCCTTCGGCAAGGCGGCGCTGATCGACAACAGTGCGCGGATTGTGCGCAAAGCGGGGCGGGAAGGCGGACTGGGCCCACGCTACGCCGCCCTGATCCGCGAACGGGCGCGGACGATCTTCGGCGTGCCGGGCCGCCTGACCGATGCGGAGGCGGATCGCTATCTCGACCGCCTTCAGGGGCAGGGGACCTTCACCGCGCTGGTCGCGGAGGCGTCGCAGGCCCAGCATCCCGCCGACATGCTCGCCAGCGCCCAGGCGCTGCACCAATGGCAACAGGAGAAGACACGGTGACGGTTGAAGAGGTCCAGGCGCTGGGGCAGGCGATCCGCGCCGAGATCGGCAAGGCGGTGGTCGGCCACGACACCACGGTCGACCTGTTGCTGGTCGCGCTGTTCGCGGGCGGCCATGTCCTGCTGGAGGGGCCGCCGGGCACCGCCAAGACGCTGCTGGCGCACAGCTTTGCGCAGACGCTGGGCTTGGATTTCGGGCGTATCCAGTTCACGCCCGACCTGATGCCCGGCGATATCATCGGCGCGAACCTGTTCAACTTCCAGACCTCCACCTTCACCCTGACGCGCGGGCCGATCTTCACCGAGCTGCTGCTCGCCGACGAGATCAACCGCACCTCGCCCAAGACGCAAGCCGCGCTGCTGGAGGCGATGCAGGAGCGTACCGTCACCATCGACGGCGAAAGCCTGGCGCTGAGCAGCCGGTTCACCGTCGTGGCGACCCAGAACCCGATCGAGCAGCAGGGCGTCTATCCGCTGCCCGAGGCGCAGCTGGACCGTTTCCTGTTCAAGCAGATCGTGCCCTATCCGACCGCCGAGGAGGAGCGCCGGATCGTCGCCGGGCACGGCGCACGGCCCTCCGCCATGTCGCCGGTTGACTGGGGTGTCGAGACGAAGGCCGATGCGGCGACGATCGAGGCGGCGGTGGCGACGGTTGCCCAAGTCCGGCTGGTCGACGAGGTGATCGATTATATCGTGGCGCTGATCCGCGGCACGCGCGGCGTCGCCGATCTGGAGAGCGGGGCCTCGCCGCGTGCGGGCGCGATGCTCGCGGGGGCGGCCCGGGCGCGGGCGGTGCTGGACGGTCGCGATTTCGTGATCCCGGACGATGTGAAGACGCTGGCACCGGCGCTGTTGCGCCACCGCCTGATCCTGTCGCCCGCTGCCGAGATCGGCGGCCGTGCGATCGAGGATGTCGTCGCCCAGATCATCGAGACGATCGAGGCGCCGCGTTGATCTATCCGACCCGCATGGCGGTACTGTCGGCGGCGATCGGGGCTCCGATCGCGCTGCTGGTCGCGATGCTGTTTCCGGCCACCTGGTATGCGGGTCTGGGCTGGCCGATCGGCGTGGTGCTGCTCGTATTGGCCGATGCGATGCTGGGCCGGGCCCGAGCGGAGGTCGTCATGGAACTACCGCCCTCCGCCGCTGTGGGGGTGCCGCTGGCGGTGCCCGTCGCGCTGACGGTCGAGGGACGACCTTTGCGTGGACCCGTGCAGTTGGCGGTTGCGGGCGATCCGCTGGTCGCCTGGGCCGATGAAGGGCGGCTCGATATCGCGGTCGAGGGCGGAAAAGGCGTCAGCCTGTTGTCGCTCATCCCCCATCGCCGGGGCACCGCGCATTTCCCAACACTGTGGCTGCGCTGGAGCGGGCCGCTGGGGCTGACATGGCGGCAACGGCGGATCGAGGAGGAGCGCACCCTGCCGATCCTGCCCGATGTAGAGGCGGTGCGGCGACAAGGCGCGCAGGTGTTTCAGCGTCATGCCGTACAGGGCCTGCTCGCCCAAAGTGATCGTGGCGATGGCAGTGATTTCGACGCGCTGGTTGAGTTTCGGTCGGGCATGGATCGGCGCGCGATCGACTGGAAACAATCGGCCCGTCACCTGAAGCTCTTCGCCAAGGAGTATCGGACCGAGCGCAACAGCCAGATCGTGTTTGCGATCGATGCGGGACGGCAGATGTCCGACCCGGTCGACGGTATCCCACGCGTCGACCGGGCGGTGTCGGCGGCCTTGCTGACTGGCTGGCTCGCATTGAAGCTCGGCGATCGGGTGGCGCTCCATGCCTTCGACTCGCGGCCGCGTGTCGCCAGCGGGTTCATCGGCGGGTCGGCGGCCTTCCCCGAACTCCAGCATCTGGCCGCGGCGATCGACTATAGCGGGGACGAGACCAACTATACCTTTGCCCTGACGACGCTCGCCGCCCGGCTGACGCGGCGATCGATGATCGTTCTGTTCACCGAATTTACCGACCCGACCTCTGCCGATTTCCTGGTGCGGGCGGTGGCGCGCCTGTTGAAGGCGCATCTGGTGCTGGTCGTGGTGCTGCACGACGACGAGCTAGAAGGCTTTGTCGAGGCTGCGCCCGTCACTCCGGCCGATGTGACCCGCGCGGTGACGGCGGGGGCGCTGCTGCGCGACCGGCGGCTGGTGTTGCTGCGCCTGCGCCATCTGGGCGTGCATGTCATCGAAAGCCCGTATGACGAGGTAGCCGAGCGGCTGGTCGAGGGCTATGTGGACCTCAAGCGTCGGAGCCTGTTGTGAGCGCCTTCGTCGAAGCCGTCCCGCCGCTGGTCAATGCCAGCCGTTTTCGCGCCGCGCATGAAGAGGAGTGGGCGCGGCTGGATGCGCTGCTCCAGCGGATCGAGAAGCGGTCGGTGCGTGTGCTGTCGGAGGACGACCTGCTGGCGCTGCCCGTCCTTTACCGAGTCACCCTGTCTTCGCTGTCGGTCGCGCGCGAGACGTCGTTGGACCGGGCGCTGATCGCCTATCTCGAGCAGCTGTGCGCGCGGGCCTATTTCCAGCTTTACGGCGTGTCGGACTCGGTCTGGCGCGATCTGGCGGGCTTTTTCACCCGGGGCTGGCCCGGTGCCGTCGCGTCCCTGTGGCGCGAGACATTGGTCATGCTCTTTCTGACCGTGGCGAGCACGCTGGCCGCCTACTGGCTGGTCCGCGCCGATCCCAGCTGGTTCTACGGCGTCATTCCCGAAGCCCTGGCGGGCGGGCGCGACCCCAGCGCCTCGGCCGAGGCGCTGCGTGCGACGATCTATCAGAACAAGGAAAGCGGGCTGGGCGTCTTTGCCAGCTTCCTGTTCGGTCATAATGCGCAGATCGCGATCTTCGCCTTTGCGCTGGGCTTCGCCTTTGTCGTGCCGACCGCGCTGCTGATCGTCTATAACGGGCTGACGCTGGGCGCGATGATTGCGGTGTTCGCCGATAAGGGGCTGGGGCCGAACTTTCTCGCCTGGCTGGCCATTCATGGCACGACCGAGATGTTCGCGATCATGATTTCGGGGGCGGCGGGCATGCGGATCGGGACGGCCATCGCCTTTCCGGGGCGACGGAGCCGAATGGCGGCGCTGGTTGCGGCCGGGCGAACCTCGGCCATCGCGGTGGCGGGCGTCGTCCTGATGCTGGGCGTCGCGGCGATCCTGGAGGGGATCGGGCGGCAGGTGGTGACGAGCGACGGTCTGCGCCTCGGCATCGGCATGGCGGTGCTGGCGATGTGGCTGATCTATTATTACGGGATCGGGAGGCGACATGCGCTTCATTCGCCGCACTAAGAAAGCCCCGCACACGCTGAAGCGCAGCTTCGTCACGCCGGAGGGCGTCGATCTCCAGCTCGAACTGGGCGGAGCGGGAACGCGGGCTGCGGCTTTCCTGATCGATCTGGTGTTGATGATCGTCGTGCTGATCGCGGCGACCCTCTCGCTGTTTCTCTTCAGCCAGGCGACGCGCGCGGATGTCGCGGCCATTTTGTGGCTGATCGGGGCCTTCTGCCTGCGCAACGGCTGGTTCGTGCTCTTTGAGATGAGCGGACGTGGCGCGACGCCGGGCAAGCGGCTGATGGGCCTGCGCGTGATCGCGCGTGACGGTGCCCGGCTGACCGCCGGCGCGGTGCTGGCGCGCAACGCCATGCGCGAGATCGAGATATTCCTGCCGCTATCCTTTCTGGGCGAGCAGGCGGCGACGGGCACGGCGGATGCCTTTTTGACCATCTTCGCCCTGTCGTGGAGCGGCATCTTCCTGTTCTTTCCGCTGTTCAACCGCGACCGGTTGCGGGTCGGCGATCTGGTCGCGGGCACCTGGGTCGTGCAGACCGTTCGGCACAGCCTGGCCCCGGATCTGGTGGCGAACACGCACCGCCCGCGTCGCGCATTCTCCGATGCGGCGCTGGCGCTGTACGGTGTGTATGAATTGCAGACGCTGGAGGATGTCATCCGCACCGGCGACGCAGAGGCACGGGGCGCGGTCGCCGCCACGATCCGGCGCAAGGCGGGGCTGGCCGATGATGGCGATGCCGACGGCTTTCTCGCCGATTATTACGCCGCTTTGTGCGCGCGGCTGGAGGGTGGTCTTCTCGTCGGGCGTCGCCAGGCCGACAAGTACAGCGCGGCCGGGCGGTAAGGCGCGTCAGGCTGCGGCGCGCTCCTCGTCGATGATGGCGCGGGCGACGACGGCACATTGCCCACATTTGGGCGGGCGACCGAGCGCCTGATACATTTGGCAGGGGGTGACCGATCCGGCCCGCGCCGCATCGCGGACCTGGGATTCCCGGATGGCATTACACACGCAGACGACCAAGGCGCTCTCCATCTGAAGCACCGCCTTCGTAGCGCTAATGAGAGTGGATCGCAAGGCTGTTGCGATGCGTTTGCAAATATTATCACCCGTTTCCATCGGCGGCCATCCGCCACAGCCGCTCCAGCGGTCCCTGGCCGAACCGGTCGAGCCACGGCTTTGACCATAACAGCATCAACGCCCAGACCGGCGGGATCAGCCAATACAAACTCGCCCGATCCCACCGTGCGAATTGGCCCAGGCCATGGCCGTAGAAAATTAGGGTCATCAGGACGCTGGTCCCGAGATAATTGGTGAAGGCCATGCGCCCCGCCGCCGCGATCCGCGTCGTCCACCACGTCCCGGGCCGGAGCAACAGCAGGATCAGCGCGGCATAACCCATGGTGCCGATCAGCCGAAACGGCGTGTCGAGCAGCAACTCACCCAGCGCCACCATGCGTACGTCGAACCCGCTCCACCAGATGGCCGTGGCGGTGGCGGCATAGGCCGGGATGGATAGCCCCAAGCCCCACAAGGCCCAGCGCCGGTAGCGTTCGCGCGACCACTCGCCGGTCAGGAGGCGGGACTTCAGCGCCGCCATGCCCAGCAGCATCGCGCTGAGCGTATCGGGGCCGATCTGGATCAGGTCGAACAGCGGGTTGCCGTTATGGGCGATGCGAAAGGCGGTCGAGGCGGTCCACGGCCCCCGCATCGCCGTGATCTCGGGCATCAGCCGTGCCGCGCCGGGTATACCGAACGCGTCCTGATAGAGGTTCCAGAGCATCAGTCGTTGCGGCGTGTTGCGCGCCGCCGCCTCGAAAAGCCCGAGGCACTCCAGTCCGGCCATCGTCATCGACAGGCCCGCCATGGCAATAGCGGTCAGCACCAGTGGCCGAACGCCCAACCCGACAAAGGCCAGCGCGATCACACCGACCAGCGCATAGTGGGCAAGGATGTCGCCGGACCAGATGAAGGTCAGGTGGGCCATACCAAACAGGAACAAGACCGCCATGCGCCGCAGATGCAAGGCTGCGCCGTTTCGGCCCGCCGCGTCAGCGCGCGTCAAGATCAGCAAGGTCGACGCGCCGAACAGCATCGAGAACAGGCCTCGCATCCGCCCGTTCACGAATATCTCGGTGAGGAACCATGCGACGAGATCGCCCCCGCGCGCGCCGCCCCAGGCGAGTGGATTGGAGTAAGCCGGACCGGGAAGCGCGAAGCCGGGCAGATTGGCCAGCAGGATTGCCATCACCGCCACCCCGCGCAGCGCGTCCAGCGTTAGCAGCCGCTCGCGGGGCGACGCCTGGACGGGGGTGGGGATAGGGTCGGGACCGTCGGCCAAGGGAAAGCTCCGTTCAGGCCGGTGGCCTTACCGCCTGGCGCGGGTGATGCAACCGGCGGCGCCGCCGAAGCATTGCCCGACCATGGGATTATCGCCTCGCCTGACCGGACGTGCCACGGCGCGCTCACATCATTCGCCCGCCTCCTCGGCTTTCCTGCGTCGGATCGAACCGTTCTTTGCGGGCCGCGACGTGACCGGCGGGCCGCTGCTGCTGGCGACGATCCTTGCGCTTGTCCTGACCAACAGTCCTTGGGCGCGAGCCTATGAGGCGTTTTGGGATATGCCGGTAAAGCTCGCCTTCGGCGCGCGGCAGGTGGCGCATCCCTTGGCCGAGTGGATCGACCACGCCCTGTTGCCGCTATTCTTCGTCATCGTCGGGGCGGATGTGAAGCGCGAAATGGTCGCCGGGCCCTTGGCGCGTTGGCGGACGGCGGCCTTTCCGCTGGCAGGGGCGGTCGGGGGCATGATCGTGCCGGTGGCACTCTTCCTTTTGGTCGCGGGCGGCACCCCGGCGGCGATGGGGTGGGGGAGCGTCATCACCACCGATACCGCCTTTGGCCTGGCCCTGATCGCATTGTTCGCCACCAGCCTGCCTGCGGGCCTGCGCGCGTTGATGCTCGCCTTTGCCGCGGTCGATGATGTCGGCGGCCTGCTGGTCATCGCCTTTGCGTATAGCGATGCGATCGATCCGGTGGGACTGGCGGTCGCGGCCGGTGCGCTGGCGGGCATCATGGGGTTGCGCCGGATCGGTTGGGTGTCGTCAGTCCCCTATGTCCTGCTCGGGATGGTCGTCTGGGGCGGGGTGCTCGAGTCCGGGATACATGCGACGATCGCCGGGGTCCTGATCGGACTGACCGTGCCCGTAAAGCCTCGGCTCGCTCAGCGGGACTTTGCTGAACGGGTGCAAAAGCCGATCGATGCCTTTCGCGACGCGCATGACGCGGCCGAGCGGACCGAGGACGATGGCCGCGAAGCGGAACTGCGCGACCGCGCCGAGGAGCGGCTGGGCTATCTGCACGAGATGGCCTCGGCCACGCGCGAGGCGAGCGGACGGTTGATCGAACTGCTGACCCCTTGGGTCAATTATGTCGTGCTGCCGCTATTTGCGCTGTCCAATGTCCGCATCCATGTTTCGGCCGATCTGCTGGGAATGATCGGCAGTCCGCTGGTGCTGGGTGTGGTGCTGGGGCTGGTCGTGGGCAAGCCGCTTGGCTTTATGGCCTTTACCTGGGCGGCAAGTGCCATGGGGCTGGCGCAGCGTCCCGATCGGGTCAGCTGGCCGATGGTCGCGGGCGTCGGGATGCTGGCGGGGATCGGCTTCACCATCTCGCTGTTCATCGCGGGGCTCGCCTTTGGCGAAGGACCCCTGCGCGAGGCGGCGTCGCTGGGCGTGGTAATCGCCTCGGTGCTGGCAGCAGCGATCGGCTATGCGACCCTGCGCCACTGTGCGGAGCCCCGGCCCGTCGCCGAGGCTCCGCCAGAGGATTAGGCGAGGGCGGCGTCCGCGCCCATCAGGGCGGGGAAGAAGCCTTCATGCGCACGGCGCAGATCGTCGAGCGACACGACGAAATCGCCGTCCTCGCGCTCGAAGATCAGGCGGGTGCCCGCCGTGCGGCCGATCCGCTCGACCTCGACGCCCGCCTGATGCGCGTTGGCCAGGAAGTCCATCAGCGCGGTATCCTCGACCGTCGCGATGTACAGGCCCTGATCCTCGGCGAAGAGCTGGCGGCAGGCCTCACCCTGTTCCGGGAACTGGATCAGCGCGCCGATATTGCCCGCCAGCGCCATCTCGGCGACCGTCACCGCGATGCCGCCGTCCGAGACGTCATGCACGGCGGTCAGGTGGCCCGCGGTGATCGCTTCGCGCACCAGGTCGCCGGTGCGACGCTCGGCATCCAGATCGATCGAGGGGGGCGGACCCGCCTCGCGCCCTTCGATGTCGTGGACTTCGCGCAGCCAGAGCGACTGGCCGATCTCACCCTTTGGGGTGCCGATCAGGACGATGACGTCGCCCGTCCCCTTGAAGGCAATGGTCGCCGACTTGGACCAGTCGGCCATCAGGCCGACGCCGCCGATCGCCGGGGTCGGCAGGATCGCCGAGCCACCGCCGGTCGCCTTCGACTCGTTATACAGCGAGACGTTGCCCGATACGATCGGATAGTCGAGCGCGCGGCAGGCCTGGCTCATGCCCTCAAGGCAGCCGACGATCTGGCCCATGATTTCCGGGCGCTGCGGATTGGCGAAGTTCAGGCAGTTGGTGATGGCGAGCGGCTTGGCGCCGACCGCCGTGATGTTGCGCCACGTCTCGACCACCGCTTGCATGCCGCCGGTCACCGGATCGGCATAGCAATAGCGCGGCGTGCAGTCGGTGCTCATTGCGAGCCCCTTTTGCGTGCCATGGACGCGGACCACGGCGGCGTCGCCTCCAGGGCGCTGCACCGTGTCGCCGCCGACCATATGGTCATACTGTTCCCAGATCCACCGACGCGAGGCGATGTCGGGCGAGCCCATCAGCTTGAGCAGATCGGCCGCCGGGTCCTGGCAACCGGGCGAGGTGATCGCAGCCGGAACTTCGGTCGGCACATGCGGACGGTCATAGAGCGGCGCGTCGTCGGCCAGCGGGGCGAGCGGAATATCGCACACCACTTCGCCCTTGTGGCGAAGGACCATGCGGCCGGTTTCGGTGACGTGGCCGATGACCGCGAAGTCCAGCTCCCACTTGCGGAAGATCGCCTCGGCGAAATCCTCGCGGCCGGGCTTCAGCACCATGAGCATGCGCTCCTGGCTCTCCGACAGCATCATTTCATAGGCGGTCATGCCCTCTTCGCGCTGGGGCACGTCGTCCATGATCAGTTCGATGCCGACGCCGCCCTTGGACGCCATCTCGACCGACGACGACGTCAGGCCCGCCGCGCCCATGTCTTGGATCGCGACGATCGCGTCCGACGCCATGAGTTCGAGGCAGGCCTCGATCAGCAGCTTCTCGGTGAAGGGATCGCCGACCTGCACGGTCGGACGCTTGGCCTCGGCATCCTCGCCGAAATCGGCCGACGCCATGGTCGCACCGTGAATGCCGTCGCGGCCGGTCTTGGAACCGACATAGACGATCGGATTGCCGACGCCGCTGGCGGCCGAATAGAAGATCTTGTCCTGATCGGCGACGCCCACGGTCATCGCGTTGACCAGGATGTTGCCGTCATAGGCCGGGTGGAAGTTCACCTCGCCGCCCACGGTCGGCACGCCGACGCAGTTGCCGTAACCGCCGATGCCATGGACGACGCCCGAGATCAGGTGGCGCATCTTGGGGTGATCGGGACGGCCGAAGCGCAGCGCGTTCAGGTTGGCGACCGGCCGCGCGCCCATGGTGAACACGTCGCGCAGGATGCCGCCGACACCCGTTGCCGCACCCTGATAGGGCTCGATGTACGAGGGATGGTTGTGGCTCTCCATCTTGAAGATGGCGGCCTGGCCGTCGCCGATATCGATGACGCCCGCATTCTCGCCGGGACCGCAAATGACCTGAGGCCCTTCGGTGGGCAGCTTCTTCAGGTGGATGCGGCTCGACTTATAGCTGCAATGCTCGGACCACATGACCGAGAAGATGCCGAGCTCCACAAGGTTCGGCTCGCGGCCCAGCGCGGTCAGGACGCGCTGATATTCTTCTTCGGACAGGCCGTGGTCGGCGACGATCTGGGGCGTGATCTCGGTCATGGCCCGCGCCTTTAACGTGGTGTCGCGTGTTCGTCACTATCGCTGTTGGGGAAGATGCTATCCGAAGTGCATCGATGCCGCGATCGCCAGCCCGGTAAAAGCCAGAGCGCCCGCGATCCAGCCCGCCCCGGCGCGGATCGCCGCCTCGATCCCCATCGTCGAGGCGGTGGGATTGTCGCTTTCCAACTTGCGGGTCGTTGCGCGGATAAGGCGGGGCAGGTCGTCGCCCAGTCGGTCCAGTTCCAGTGCGAGCGCGGCCGCTCGCCGGGTCCAGCGTTCAGGCGACAGTCGCGCCTCGACGATCCGCGCGCTGGCCCGGCGCAGGGCGGTGGACAGGTCGAAGTCGGGTTGAATGCCGCTCAACACGCCGTCGATGGTGATGAGCGCCTTGAACAACAACAGCATGTCGGGCTGCAGGACGATGCGTTCCTCGCGCAATATCGGGAAGATATCGCCGAGCATCGCCGCCATCCGGATCGGCCCGCCGCCATGCCGCGCGACCAGCCTGTCGGCCACTGCCTGAAAGCGTTCGGGCGCAATATCATTAGTTTGCGACCAGTTCTTTAGCGTTTCCGCAAGAAGGTTCGGGTCACTGTTCGCGATCGACTGGGTGAAGGCGATCACCTCCTCGCGCCGTCGTGGGGAAACATGGCCGATCAGCCCCAGGTCGAGCATCGCGATCCGGTTGCCCGGCAGACAGAGCAGGTTGCCCGGATGCGGATCGCCATGGAACCGTCCGTTGATCAGCGTCATGTCGAGCACGATGTCCGCCCCGGCCGAGGCGATGGCGGCCGGATCGATGCCCGCCTCGCGCAGCATGGCCGCATCGCGCGGCGGCACCCCTGCGACGAAATCCATGACCAGCAGGGTTTCGGAACTATAGGCCCAGTGGATCACCGGCACCACGACACGCGGGTCGCCGGTGAAATCTTCCCGCAGCCGGTCGGCGTTGCGGCCTTCGTTGGTGAAGTCGAGCTCTTCGAGGATGTCGCGGCCCAGCTCGCGGATCATGCGGACCGCGCCATAGCGTCGCGCCTCGGCATTGGTCGCCTCGACCATCGAGGCCAGCTGGGTGAGCAGGCGGAGATCCGCCTCCATGATCGCCCGGATGCCGGGACGACGGATCTTCAGCACCACGTCTGTCCCGTCGGGCAGCGCGGCGCGGTGGACCTGCGCCATCGAGGCGGCGGCAAGCGACTCGGCGTCGAAGCGAGCGAACGCCGTCTCGGGCGATTCGCCCAGCGCCGCCTCGACCTGTTCGCGAAGCTGGTCGAAGGGCAGGCGCGGCGCCGCGCTGTGCAGCCGTTCCAGCTCGGCAATCCATTCCGGGGGCAGCAGGTCGGCGCGCGTCGCCAGAATTTGCCCCAGCTTCACCCAGACCGGGCCGAGCGCCTCCATCGCCTGGCGGGTGCGGGCAGGCAGGTCGAAGGGGAAGGCATCGGGGTCGCGCCGCGCGGCGTCGAGCCCCAGCCGCGCGAGCAGGACATCCAGGCCGAAGCGCGACATGGTCGCAATCACCTCGGCCAGCCGGGCGCGGTCCCGTGCCGCCACCCGGATCGCGCTCAGCATCATCGCCTCAGGCGTAGGGCGGTTGGGTGAAGCCCGCCGGGCTGAGCGTGAAGATTTCGCAGCCCTCTTCGGTGATGCCGATCGAATGCTCGAACTGCGCCGACAGCGATCGGTCGCGCGTTACCGCCGTCCAGCCATCGTCGAGCAGCTTCACATCGGGACGGCCGATATTGATCATCGGCTCGATAGTGAAAATCATGCCGGGCTTCAGTTCGGGACCGGTGCCGGGGCGACCGGCATGCACGACTTCGGGGGCGTCATGGAACAACAGGCCCAGGCCATGGCCGCAGAAATCGCGGACCACGCCGTAGCGGTGCTTTTCGGCATGCTGCTGAATGGCGTGGGCGACGTCGCCCATATGGTTGCCGGGCTTGGCCTGCTCGATGCCGAGCATCAGGCATTCATAGGTCACCTCGACCAGCTTTCGCGCCTTCAGCGGCACGTCGCCGATCAGGTACATACGGCTGGTATCGCCGTGCCAGCCATCGACGATCGGGGTCACGTCGACATTGACGATATCGCTAGCCTTCAGCGTCTTCTCCGACGGAATGCCGTGGCACACGACGTGATTGATCGAAATGCAGGTCGAATGCGCATAGCCGCGATAGCCCAGCGTCGCCGGAACCCCGCCGCGCTCGACGATGAACTCGTGGATCAGCCGGTTGATCTCGGCCGTGGAGACGCCCGGCACCATGTGCGGCACCAGCATGTCGAGTGTCTCGGCGGCCAGACGGCCCGCCTTGTGCATGCCGTCGAACGCCTCGCGGCCCCAGAGCTTGATCGCGCCGGTCCGCCCCTGGGGCGCGTCGGCGGAAACGGTCACATAATCGGTCATTCGCGCGATATAGCGTGGCGTCACCGGTTTTGCGAGGCTATGTCCGGGCCATGACATCCGCTTCCGCCCCCGAGCGTATCTGGACCGCCGCACTGGTCATTATCGGCGATGAAATCCTGTCGGGCCGCACCCAGGACAAGAATGTCGCCCAGGTCGCCGCATGGCTGAACGTGCAGGGTATCCGGCTGGCCGAGGTGCGCGTCGTCGCCGACCGGACCGAGGCGATCGTGGAGGCGGTCAACACGCTGCGTGCGCGCAACGATTATCTGTTCACCACGGGCGGCATCGGGCCGACGCATGACGACATCACGGTCGATGCGATCGCCGAGGCGCTGGGCGTGCCCGTCATCGAACATGCCGAGGCGCGGGCGATCCTGGACCGCTATTATGTCGATCGCGGCGGCGTCACACCCGCCCGCGCGCGGATGGCACGGACGCCGGAGGGCGCTTCGCTGATCGCCAATCGCGTGTCGGGCGCGCCGGGCATCCGGGTCGGCAATATCTTCATCATGGCGGGCGTGCCGCATATCGCCGCCGGAATGCTTGATGCGTTGACCGGCACGCTGGAGGGCGGGCGGCCCGTGGTGTCGGGCACCATCGGCTGCTGGGTCGGCGAGAGCGAGGTCGCGGACCTGCTGCGCACGGCGGAAAAGGCGCATGCCGGGGTGGCGATCGGCAGCTATCCCTTTTTCCGTGAGGGGCGGACGGGTGCCAATTTCGTCGTGCGCAGCCCCGATCCCGATCAGGTCGAGACCTGCCTGAACGACCTCACCGCCGCCCTGAAGGCGCAGGGGCATGACGTCGTTTCGGGGGGGATCTGACACCGATGGCGGCACCGGTTCTGGTGACGGGCGTGGCGGGCTTTATCGGCCACGCCACAGCGCATCGGCTGCTCGCGCGCGGCGAGACGGTCGTCGGCGTCGACATCCTCAACGACTATTACGATCCCGCCCTGAAACAGGCGCGACTGGCGAGTCTGGAGAACAAGGCGGGCTTTGCCTTCCACCGGATGGATGTGGCCGATGCCGGTGCCATCGCGGCGTTGATGCGCGATCACGGTATCACGCGCGTGGTTCACCTGGCGGCGCAGGCGGGTGTGCGACACAGCATCGACCATCCGTTCGATTATGAGCGGTCGAACCTGGCCGGGCATCTCGCCATCCTGGAGGCCTGCCGCCACCAGCCGGAGTTTGCCCACCTCGTCTACGCCTCGTCCAGCTCGGTCTATGGCGACAAGCCGATGGGCGGCGCGGGTTTCAGCGAGGATGAGCCGTCGGTGTCGCCGGTTTCTCTCTATGCCGCGACCAAGCGCGCCTGCGAATTGATGAGCCAGTCCTATGCGACGCTCTATGGCTTTCCGCAGACGGGGCTGCGCTTCTTCACCGTCTATGGGCCATGGGGTCGGCCGGACATGGCCTATTTCTCGTTCACCCGAAAGATCGTCGCGGGTGAGCCGATCGAGGTGTTCGGCGAGGGCCGGATGGCGCGGGACTTTACCTATATCGACGACATCGTCGACGGGATCGTCGGTGCGCTGGACCAACCGCCGCAGGGTGGCGATCACCGCCTGATGAATATCGGGAACAGCACGCCCGTCGGGCTGATGACGATGATCGAGACGCTGGAACGGACGATCGGGCGCGAGGCGGTGAAGATCATGAAGCCGATGCAGCCCGGGGACGTGACCGCGACCTATGCCGATGTGTCGAAGCTGAACGCGCTGACCGGCTATGACCCCCAGACCGATCTGGCCGAGGGGCTGGAGCACTTCGTCCGCTGGTACAAGGGCTATTACGGCGTGTGATCGCCCCCGTCGTCACGCCGCCTGCGCGCGGGCAGGTGCGTACCACAGCATCGGATCGTTCATCGACTGGACGCTGATCCAGCTATACGGCACCTTTGACCAGTTGGTGACATAGGGCGAACGCCCGTCCAGCACGACATCCTCCACCTCGGTCCGCGCGACTAGCACCGTGTGCAGGCCCGCATCGCGTGAATAGACGACGGCAAAGGCCAGTCGATCCGGCGGAAAGCCCGCAGCGATCAACTCGGCCCGCTTTTCGATGGCTAGGTCTTCGCAATCGCCGACCGCGTTCCTGCCGTCGCCACTCCGCCGCCACAGTTCGCCAACGCCATAGATTTCGGCATCGGTACGCTGGCGAACCCGGCCGTTTACATGGTGGTTCACCTGTTTGAGCATGGCCTTCAGCTCCGCCTCCGGCAGGGCCGTCGGCGAGGGGGCGGCAGTGGGGATGTCCGGCACCGAAGAAGGCGGTGCGGGCGTGTCGGGCAGGGTAAACGAACAGAGCTGCGTCGAGACCGCCGCCAACATGCTGGCGATCGCACCGGGCGCGCAAGGGGCGGGCCGAACCCACAGGCTTGCGTTCGACAGTCGTTCGGCGGAGCCTTTCGGGAAAAAGGCAAGGTCTTCGCCACGTCGCTCTGGCCGGGCAACAGCCTGTACGAGATCGGGCGGGGTAAAGCTCTGCCACGCTGTGGCGGCGCTCGGCGAAGAAGCGGCGGCCAGCGGACAGCCGTCCGCCATCGAATCTGCGCTATCGTGGAAGACGGTCAGTCGCGTGTTCAGCCTCTGGCCTAGACCCAATCGCGGGTCGATGGGCGGAGGCGGACACGGCGTAGGCGTTAGTGAAGCGGGTCCTAAGACCGGCCGTGCCGACGTCAAATCGGACGAGGGGGCAGGGTAACGTGGGGCGCCGCCGCCCGCTCGCTCGCTCAAGCCTGCCGTGACCAGGGTGGCGCTCGCCACCAGCGGCCGGGTGGGCGAGCAAAAGCCGGGCTCGGTTCCGCTTTCGCACATCTCGACAAAGCCACGCGGCGCGGCGGTCGCCTGGCCGGGCTGAATGAAGCCGCCGGGCAGATCCTTGGCCTGCGCCTCGCTCGCGCACAGCGTCGCCGCCGCCAGGGTCAGCAGAGCGGATTGCGTCGTCGTTCGGGCAGATAATGAAACCATGCCGATCTCCTCGAAATCGAGAGAGACCGTGGCGGATCAGCCATTGCGTGCAGGTTCAGGGGAAAGGTTTAACCGTCATTTACCATTTTCAATAGGTCACGCTGCGCGCCGTCGACAAAGGGGATGCGGATCGGACGGCGCGATCCTTGGGTTTACCCGAGCAGGTCGGCGAGGATCGCCGCGATGAGCGTCCAGCACAGAATGGCCAGGCCAAGGATGGTCGCGACCTTTGCGGGACTGATCTGGCGGATGCCGTCGAGCAGGTCGATGTCGCTGACCCGGTCATCGATCCTGTCGGCGGCCATGGACCGGGATGGCCCGGAAAAGACCGGCCGCGTCGCGGAGACAGTCGCTGCGCGGTGCTGAACGTCGGGCATTGCGAAAACCTTGTGCGTGGGGCCGTCGCTTATAGAACGGACACGCTTTCCGGCCTTTTAAGATATCATGACAAAAGCGGCATGTCTCTCCGACTGCGGCCGAGCCCAGCGCCATCCTGCCTCAATATGTATTGTGGTGGACGACGACGCCGAAGGTCATGAACAGAATGCGTATGTCGCGCCACAGCGACCAGTTGGACGCATATTCCAGATCGGACTGGAGCCGCTTCGTCAGGTCCTCGCGCAGCACGGTCGAGCCGCGCAGGCCACGCACCTGCGCCAAGCCCGTGATGCCGGGTTTCAGAACGTGGCGATGCCAGTAGCTCTCGTCGACGTCCCAGAACAGCCGGTCCCCCGCCAGCGAGCCCAGCGCATGCGGGCGCGGACCGACCAGACTCATCGAGCCGCCCAGAACGTTAAAGAGCTGCGGCAACTCGTCGATGCTGGTCTTGCGGATCAGGCGGCCGACGCGGGTGACGCGCTTGTCCTGTCGCTGCGTCGAGCGCGCGCCCTGCGAGTCGGCCTGGGCGACATGCATCGAGCGAAACTTAATGATATCGAAATAGGCGTTGTTGCGCCCGATCCGCCGCTGCCGGAAAAAGACGGGGCCGGGGCTGTCGAGCTTGATCGCCACGCTGACCAGAACGAGGATCGGTGCCAGCGCGACGATGATCGGAACGCACAGCGCCAGGTCGAAAGTGCGCTTCAATAGGCGCTGCTGCACGTCGAGCGGACCGGCCGCCACCTTGACCGTATCGTACTGGCCCAATTTGCCCAACCCGATCGCACCGAACCGGCCGAGCGTGTCGACCACGATCTCGCCCTGGGCGTGGCCGCCCTTCAACATCATCGCCCAGTTCTGGTAACGCTCGGCGGTCGAGATCACGACCACCCGGTCGATGCCGTGCAGGAGCGCGGCGAACCGGTTAAACATGGCGGGGTCGCGCAGGTCGGGCACCAGGTTGATCGCGGCGGCATCGATCATCTGGGCACCGGGTACCGGAGCCGCCTCCACGCCGTCGACGATCACCAGTTCCCGCCAGATCTGGGTCGGCCAGATCCGCGCGATGACCGATCGGAAGGTCAGGCGACCGGCGACGATCAGGGCGATAGTCAACGCCATCACGCAGGCCAGGGCCAGTCGCGAAATCTGCTGCTCGACCCGAAAGAAATAGGAGATCAGGAACAGGATCGCGAAGGTGAAGATCACCGCGCGCACCGCAGCGGACAGGCTGCCCGCCCGGGCACGCAAGGCATGTCCGCCATAGGCCCTCGTGCCCATCGCCATGCCAATATAGATCGGCATGGCGATCGCCATGACCGAGAACCAACTGCCGACCAGCGTCTTCAACGGCTCGATGATCGCAAAGGCGAGCATGAAGGCGATCAGGTCGACGCCCATCAGCAGGAAGGTGAGACGCAGTCGAAGGGCGAAGGGCGTCAGACCCCGTCCGCGTTCCGCGTCACGATCCGCCATGCCGCCACCCGCGACCCGCAAGACGGCGCGCTCCACCACATGTTCAATCCCTTCGGACAACCAAAGGCTCCAATATATCCATGCGATCTAGCGTTGGACGCATTCGAAGTACGGCTCTTCGTCCCCCGCAGGAGCATCCGACGTCGGGGCTATTACAAAAGCCACACCCCGACAACGCACGAAAGAGGAGGTGCCGGGACGGCGGCCGGGTCGCAGCGTCATCTGGGCGCCAGTGCGGCTTCGTGCCACGGCCAGGACCCTCGGCGTGTAGGGGCGGGGTGAATTAATCGCTGCATTGGAATATCTTACGCGCCATCATCAAAATGCTGATGGCGGCATTGATTATCGAGATAGCCAAATTGGTGCGGATTAACGGGATATTAAGCGGCTGCGTGGCACCATGGTTTTGTCCCCATCATGGTTGGATCGTCTCGATATGACACAGCTCGCACATCAGGCCGCGCTTACTCGTCCCGACCGCCGGACTCATGTCCGCACCGATGTCGGGCAGCGGGCCGTGATGCGGCGGGACGGGCAGGCGCCGTCGCCAGTCACCATCGTCAACGTGGCGCGCGAAGGCTGTGCGTTGAGCGTCGAGGCGGAGCTCGAACCGCGCCAGCTGGTCGAAATCGACATGGCCGGGCTGGGGCCGGTCAGCGGCCGGATCATATGGCGGTCTGCCAGCGCCTATGGATGTCGTTTCGACGAGGCATTGCCGGCGGGCGCGATCACGCAACTGCTTCTGGCCGAGGATGACGGGGCTGTCGGTGCGAATATCATGCCGGGACCGCTATCGCGGGCAAAGGTCAGCCCCGGACTTACGCTGGCCGTTCTGACCGGGATGGTGATTTGCACCTGGGTCGGTCTCGCCGAGGTTGTCCTGCAATTCGCCTGAATGCGCGTCGTTAATCGTTAGCGCTGGCTGAAATGATAGCGGCTCGCATAGACGACGCTGCGCAGGCATTCCTGCTCGCTTCGGCCCAGCGTCGGGGAGACGTCCATGCGCACCGCATTGTTGAGCTGTGGAACAAGGGCGAACTGCCAGGATTGAACGCGGCAAACCTGCGCCATCCCGGCGGTAAGCGCGGGCAGGGTGCGCGCTTTCGCCACCGCCGCAATCTCCAGCTTGCGCACATCGGCAGAGCGCGTGTCCCGGGCAGGCTCCGTCACCTCGGCATCGGGCACGGGTAGCGGGCGGCGGTTCGACTGGGCGAAACCCATGGTCGCGGTCGTCACAAACAGCAGTGCCGATATCGGCCGATAGATTGGTCGCCAGGTCATGGCGTCCTTTATAGCGGCGGTCCGGGCAGGCCGATTGCGCCGACATGGCGCCGACTGTCCACGAATGGGACGATGCTGCACCTGCGTTGTTGCTGGTGCCACGGGGCTACAGTATCCCTTGTCGTGTCAGGGGGAATTTTCATGCGGTTTGCTAGGTTCTTCTTGTTGCTCATCGGCTGCACGATGCCTGCCACGGCCCAGACGGCGGCGGGCAGCGGGTCGGCACCAGCGCGACAGGTCGATGCGGGTCCCGCCGCCGAATCTTCGGGCGACTACAGGCTGGGCACGGCCGACAAGGTGCGGGTGATCGTCTATAACGAGCCAACGTTGTCGGGGGAGTTCACGGTCAGCGATAACGGCACGCTGTCGCTGCCGCTGATCGGTGACGTGCCCGCCAATGGCCGTTCGCCGCGCGAAGTGGCTTCGGACATTCAGGCCAAGCTGGCCGACGGCTATCTGCGCGAACCGCGGGTCAGCCTGGATGTGCTGACCTATCGCCCCTTCTACATTCTGGGCGAGGTCACCAAGCCGGGTGAATATGCCTATTCCAACGGGCTGACTGCACTGAACGCGGTCGCCCGCGCGCAAGGGTTCACGTACCGCGCCAACAAGCGGAAAGTGTATCTGAAGCGCGCCGGGGAGTCCGCCGAGAAGGAAGTCAATATCGATGGCCTGGAAATCAGGCCCGGTGACACGTTGCGTATCGGTGAACGGTATTTCTGACCGGTCGGGGACCGGCCGTTCTAGAAATTATAGGCCTAACGGCAAAACAGGGGGAATTATGACGGCAACGAGGTTGGCCGCCTGGGCGGCGCTTGGGTTCATGGTGGCGGGCGAAGCACAGGCGCAGCAGACGCCGCCGACCACGGTCGTGCAGGCCGATCCGGCGGCCGTCACCGCGCTCGCCAATGCGATCCAGCAGGCGCTGGCCGCACTGCCCGCCAACGCGTCGAAGGCGGACATCGAAGCCGCGATTGCCTTTCAGGTATCGCAGTCGGGTCAGCCGAACGCGGTCGTCCTTGCCGCCCTGAACCAAGTCGCCAGCCAGTCGCCCAAGTTCGCCGGTTCCGTGAAGGGCTATGCCCAGAAGGTCGCGCGCGGCGAGGGCGAGGCGGGCACCGGCGCGCTGGCCCAGCGCCAGTCGCTGTCCACCCAGTCGCTGGGCGCCGGTCCTTCGGGCGGCGGCGGCGGCACGTCGGATTATTCGCGTCGGCCGTAAGGCAGACCTCTCCCATCCTATCGGAGGGCTGTCATGCCTTGGACCTCCAAACTTCTTCCCTGCGTCGCCGGTCTGGGCGTCGTAGCGTTTTCGCCCGCCTCTGCTCAGGTGGCGCCGCCGCCGCCGGTCATGATCGGCACGCCCGCCTTCCAGTCGGCGATCCCGTTCGACTATCGTCGCGGGCGCAACGAAAGCGTGCTTGACCGCCAGCGTCCGCTATTCCAGCCGCTCGGCATCCCCGCCGGGGGCTTTACGCTCTACCCGGCGCTGTCGGTGACGACGGGATACGACAATAACGTCTATCAGGCCCAGACCAACAAGACGGCGGATGGTCTGGTCACGGTCAATCCGTCGGTGAACCTCCTGTCCAACTGGTCGCGGCACAGCCTGGCGATCGATGGTGCGGGCACGATCACGCGATATTTCAAACAGTCCCCACGCGACGAGAATGGCTGGACGACCGGGGCGCAGGGGCGCCTGGATGTCGGCGGCGACGATTCGGTGACGCTGGGCGCGCGCACCAGCAAGATCTACGAATCCCAATTCTCCGGTTCGGCGATCCAGAATGTGCGCAGTTCGGTGCCGATCCAGATGTCGGTCGCCCGTGCGGTGGCGGATTTCCGCTTCACCCGGCTGCGCACCGTCCTGTCGGGCGATTACACCGACTTCGCCTATCGGACGGTCACCGCCAGCGACGGCACACCGTTCAGCCAGAGCAGCCGTAATCGCGGCATCGCGCGCGCCATCGGCCATGCCGAATATGGCCTGACCCCGGATACGGGCGTCTTCGGCGAGCTGGTCTATACCAATACCAGCTACCGCAACGAACTGTTCCCGGGCATTCCCAACCGTTCGTCCAATCAGGTTCAGGCGCTGGCGGGTCTGTCGACCGATCTCAGCGAGCTTCTGCGCGGCAGCATCGGCATCGGTTACATCAACCGCAAATATGAGGCCGCCCGGTATCGCACGGTCGCGGGCCTGTCGTTCAACGGGAAGATCGAATATTTCCCGTCGCAGCTGACCACCGTCACCTTGTCGGGGCGGCGCGAGGTGGACGATGCCAGCCTGATCGGCACCAGCGGCTTCTTCGCGACCAACGCGGCGCTGCGCATCGATCACGAGCTGCTGCGCAACCTGCTGGTCAATATCGGCGCGGATCTGGAATTCGACGATTACCGCGACTTTTCGGGACGCGCGACATCGTTCCGTACGTCGGCAGGCGGACAGTATCTGGTCAACCACCAGCTGTCGATCAACGGCCAGCTCTTCTACGGCCGACGCACCACGAACAGCCCCCTGGCGGGGCCGGAACTGTCCCAGGCCAAGGCGCTGATAGGCATCTCCTACCACCCCTGAGCCCCGTAGCATTCGAGGACATTTTATGGACGTAATGGCCCATACCGGCCTGTCTTCCCCGACCGGGGGAGAGCCCGAGACTCTTTCGTCCATTTACCGCCAGGTGCTGGAAATCCTGCGACTGCGCTGGCGCACGCTGGCGGCGACCTTCGTCACCATCGCGGTGCTGGGGACCGCCTATACGATGATGCTGACCCCGCGCTATCAGGCGACGGCGCGGGTGAAGATCGATCCGTCGAAGAGCGCGGCGCTGGGCCAGATCACCGATGCGGCCAGCTCGATCCCCGATCAGTCGGTGGTCGAGACCGAAGTCAGCGTCATGCGCTCGCACGATATTGCCGCCGCCGTGGTCGCGCGCGAACATCTGCTCAACGATCCCGAATTCACCAAGGGGATGCCGCCGCTCGGAGCCCGCGCGACCCCGGCGCAGATCGCCGACCGTACCGAGGCGGTGGCGCAGGCCGTGCTCGGCCGCATGTCGGCATCGCGGGAAAAGGCGACCTATATCGTCGAGGTCGGCTTCACCTCGACCAACCCGGAAAAGGCCGCGCGGATCGCCAACGCCTTTGCGGAGACCTATATCGACGCCAGCCTGACGCGCCGTAACGGCACCGCCAGCCGCCAGGCCGAGTTCCTCCAGAAGCGACTGAGCAGCCTGAGCGCCCAGGCGACGGCGGCCGACGAGCGGCTGGCCTCCTATCGCGCGGCCAGCGGTGTGGTACAGACCGGCGGTGGCAGCACGAGCGTTATCGACCAGCAGATTGCCCCGCTCGCCGGGCAGTTGGCCACGGCCCAGTCGGATGCCGCCGCCGCCGCCTCCAAGGTTGCCGCGGCACGGGCGCAGATCCGCACCGGCGGTATCGACGCGGTGTCGGCCGTGCTCGACTCCGAGGTCATCAAGAACCTGCGCAGCCAGCGTGCGCAGCTTCTCTCTGAACAGGGCGAGGTCTCGACCCGCTACGGCCCCAAGCATCCCGAGACGCAGCGTATCGCGCAGCAGATCCGCACCATCGACCAGCAGATCCTGGACGAGGCGAACCGCGTGATCGGCGGCCTGGAAAGCGAAGCTCGCGCCGCCTCGGCCCGTGCCGCCAGCCTGCAGGCCAATTTGAACGTCCTACGCGGCCGTCAGGCCCAGACGACGCGCGCCTCGGCAATGGCTGAGACCTATGAGCGGCAGGCGGATTCGAGCAAGCAGGCCTATGACCGGCTGGCGCAACAGGCGCAGACCAGCGACCAGGCGGCCAGCAGTTCGCTGTCGCAGGCGCAGGTGATCGAGAACGCGACCCCGCCCAGCAGCCCCAGCAAGCCGAACAAGCGCATGCTGCTGGCCGCCACGTTCGTGGGTGCACTGCTCGCCGGGTTGGGCGTGGTCTGTCTTCAGGAGTTGACGTCGCGCGGGCTCCGCTCGATCGCCGATGTGCGACGGCTGGGCCTGGACGTGCTGGCGACCGTGCCGCGTCTGGGGCGTGGTCACGCGGCCCCGGCCGACGAGGTGATCGCCAAACCGATGAGTTCGTTCGCCGAAGCCTATCGCGTCACCCGCCGTTCGCTGGCGTCGGCGTCGAGCGGGCGACCGATGGTGGTCGCCATCACCTCGACCCTGCCCAACGAAGGCAAGACGACCAGCGCGCTCTCGCTGGCGCGGATCATGGCGATGGCGGGGGAGAAGACCCTGTTGATCGACACCGATCTCCGTCGCGCGGGCTTGCGCGAGGCGACCGGCATCACACCCGAACGCGGGCTGGTCGAGCTGCTGCATGGCGACATCACGCTGGCCGAGGCGGTGGTCGCGGATCAGGTCGAGGGCCTCGACCTCCTGCCGGTCGCACAGGCCAATTACAGTCCGGAGGACCTGTTCAGCGGCGACGCGATGGCCGATCTGCTGACCCAGGTGCGTGGCTCCTATGACCGGATCGTTCTCGACTGCGCGCCGCTGCTCGGAGTCGCGGATGCTCGCACGGTGGCGATGCTGTCGGACGCGGTGCTGATGGTGATCAAGTGGAATGCCACCCCGCGCAATGCCATCGCGACCGGGCTGAACTGGCTGGCCCGCGACAAAGCGCCTGTCACGGGGGCGTTGCTGACCATGGTCGACCGCTCGGTCGAAGCTTACGGCGCGCTCTACTATTCCAAGAAATATGCCGAATATTATCGCGCCGAGTAACGACCGAGCTCCCGTTCCACGGGCGCGCGCCGCGTCGGCTGGCCCAGCCGACGCGGCGACGCGTATCCTGTGCCTGTCGGTGCTCGGCGCGGCGCTGGCCTGGGCAGCGTCGGTCGGTGTCGCCGAATGGCGTGTGCAGCGCTTGGTCGCCGACCGCATGGCGCAGGCGAGCGGCCAGACCGTCTTCCCGGCCGCCGATCTGCTCGGGCATACCGAGCCGCTGCCGCCGCGCGGGGCCTTGTCGCGCGGGCTGATGAAGGCGACGGCGGCGTTCGGTTCGACCGGGGCGCTGCGCCGGTCGCTGATCGTGGCGGCGCGACGGGATGTCGAACAGGCGCTTCGGGCACGACCGATATGGCCCGCCGCGCTCGTCGGCCAAGTCTTTCTCGATTATGTGGATGGCGGCGTGGCCAGCCCAGGCGCCCACCGCTCGCTGGCCGCCAGCTATCGCGCCGCGCCGTTTCTGCCCGAAGAGGGGGAATGGCGTGTCCGGTTCGGATTGGCCGCCTGGCCATGGTTGACCGCCGACGTGCGCCGGCAGGTTCTGGTCGAGGGCGTGTGGCAGGCCGAGCTGTCGCCGACCCGCTTCGAGGCCATGACGCAGGCGTTTCGTGAGACGCCGGCGGCTGCGGTCTTCCGTGCCCGATTGCTCCGCCATGGCGACCACACGCCGCCGTCCATGTCCTCGACCGCCCGGTCCGCGTCCTTCGCGGGCTAGGCGTGGCACCATCAGAGAGATGATCCGGTGAACGATATGTCGCCCCCTGCGCCGCGCCCCGAGCGGCCCGGTGCCTCGCGGCCGAGGGTGTCGGTCGTGATGGCATGCTATAATGTCGCGCGGCACCTGGCCGTGTCGATCGCCAGCCTGTTCGACCAGACGCTGGCGGACTGGGAATTGCTGGCGGTCGACGACGGCTCCGCCGACGACACGCTGGCGGTGCTTCACCGTTACGCGCAAACCGATCCGCGTATCCGCGTCCTGGCGATGGAACGCAATTCCGGGCCGAGTGCGGCGCGCAACCGCGCCCTGGACGAAGCGCGGGGTGAGTGGGTGACGATCCTCGACGCCGACGATCGCGTCTTGCCGGAACGGCTGGCCCATATGGTCGCGGCGGCGGAGGCGGGATCGTTCGACATGGTGTGCGACGACCTGCTGTTCTATGATGAGGCTGCGGACTGCATCACCGGGCATGCCCTGACGCTGGCCTCGCCGCAGGAGCGGCTCGATCTCGAACGTTTCGTCATGAGCGAGCGGCCGCATTCGCCGTTCAACTACGGCTTTCTCAAGCCGCTGTTCGCCCGTTCTTTCCTGGAGACGCATGGCATCCGCTATTCGGAGGAGATCCGATTGGCGGAAGACTTCATGCTGGTCGCCGAACTGCTGTTGTGTGGCGCGCGGGCGGCGCTGCTGAACGAAGCGATGTATGTCTATACCACCCAGACCGGGGCGAGCAGCGGCCAGCAGTCGAGCGGTACGCGCACGAACTTCCGGCCGGAGATTCGCATCGAGCTGGCCGACACGCTCATCGCGCGGTATCGTGACAGGGCGGATGCGGCGCAGATGGCGATCCTGCATCGCTATCGCGGATGGCAGGTGATGTATGCCCATGCTCACCGGATGGGGCGGTATCGGTACGAACGCGATCATGGACCCATGCTTCGTCTCGCTTTGAAGCATCCGCGCGCGGCATGGCATTACATGTCGTGCACCCGGTGGGGACGTCTGCTACGGCCGCGCGCATGATCGTCGCGGGATTGCCCGCGCATCCGGTGGCCCCTGGCCCTGTTTCGAGAGACGCTTCGACCGCGATGAACCGCCATGATTGACGCCCTGGACGACGAACGGTCGATCTTCGACCCGGTGAATACCCAGCTGCGCGCGCGGGTGGCCTCGGGCGTGTCGGTGACCGCCGCGCTGCAGGGCCTGCGCGTCGTGTTGCAGATGGCTTCGGTCGTGGTGTTGTCGCGGCTGTTGCTGCCCTCCGATTTCGGCGTCGTCGCGATGACCAGCCCGGTGCTGGGCTTCATGATGATCTTCCAGGACCTGGGGCTCAGCCAGGCGGCGGTCCAGCGCCGCATTCTGACCCAGCGGCAGGCGAGCACGCTCTACTGGCTGAACGTCGTGTTCGCGGCGGTGACCTGTATCGCGGCGCTGGCGATCAGCCCGGTCGTGGGCTGGTTCTATGGCGATCCACGCGTCTTCCATCTGCTCGCGGCCTATGCGCCGCTGTTCTTCCTGTCGGGCTGCTATGCGCAGCACAGCGCGCTCCTGACCCGGCAGATGCGGTTCAGCCAGCTGGCGATCGTCGAGGGGGCGGCGGGGACGATCGGCTTCGTCGCCTCGCTGGTCGCGGCTTGGTTCCTGCGCAGCTATTGGGCGGTGTTCGTGCTGTCGCTGACCACGACGCTGGCGACGGGGGCGGGCATGATGCTGGCGACGCGCTGGATGCCCTCGCGGCCCCGGCGCGACCCGGACGGGCGCGACATGCTGCATTTCGGTGCCGGGGTGACGGGTGCCAATATCTTCAATTTCCTGTCGCGCAATCTGGACAATATCCTGATCGGCAAGGTCTGGGGCAGCGTCGCGCTGGGCCTGTACGATCGCGCCTATAAGCTGCTGCTGTTTCCGCTCCGCCAGGTCAACAACCCGATCCAGCGGGTCATGGAGCCCGCGCTGGCGGGTCTGGTCGACGAGCCGCGCCGCTATCGCCACGCCTATATGCGCGTGGTGCGGATGATGGCGCTGTTCACCACGCCTGCCATTTTAGGTACGATGGTGTGCGCCGACTGGTTCGTCGATCTGGTCCTGGGATCGCGCTGGACCGAGGTCGTGCCGATCTTTCGTGCGCTGGCCCTGGCCGGTTTGCTGGAGATTTTCGGCAGTACGCTGGGCTGGCTGATGATTACGCAGCGGCGCTCGTCGGACCTGGCGACCTGGGCGCTGGTCAATACGACGGTCTGCATCATCTCCTTCGTGGCGGGACTGCCTTGGGGCCCGCTGGGTGTCGCGATCGCCTATTCGACGAGCGAGGTGCTGATCCGCACGCCTGCGGCATGCTGGTTCGTTGGGCGTAAAGGGCCGGTGTCGCGATCCGACCTGTTCTGGCTGATCGCGCCCTTTGCCATGGCGCTGGCGGCCGCCGCCGGAGTGTTGCTGGTGTTTCGCGGTCTCTGGACCGGGCCGACCTTGGTCGCCCTCGGGATCGGCTATGCCTTGGCTTTTGCCACGACCTGGGCGATCCTGGCGTTGTTCGGCGATGTCCGCGCGGCGCTGTTTGAGGTTGTCGGCTTTGCGCGGCAGCTGATCGGGGGCGGCTTGACGCGGTTGCGCAAGCGAACGGCCTGAGCGCCGCCCTTTACATGTAGCGCGAGGTACGGCTGCCGATCAGCCCGGCGACACGCCCTACGGCATGCGCCACGTCCAGGCTCGCCCGCGCGGTACGCTTGGAGTTCAGCGATACCATGCCGAGTCCCAGCTTCGCGACGCTCGACACCAGCCCGCGCGCGGCACCGGTGACTTCGCGCCGGGTGCCGTCATGCAGGCGGCGCAGCTGCCCCATATAGGTGCCGGTGGTGTAGGCGCGACTGAGCAAGGCCTGGTTGGTCAGCCGGTCGGCGGGCGTCGGTTCCAGCACCAGCGCCTCGTCGCACCAGACCAGCGTGCCGCCTGCCCGCTGAGTCCGGCGGAACAGGTCATAATCCTCGCCGCCCGATCCGTTGAAGCGAACGTCGAACAGCGGAAAGCCGAGCAGCCGCTCGACCCGGCGCGAGATGGCGAGGTTCTGTGTGGTCTGCAGGCGATCGATCGGGCCGGTCGGATGGGTTTCCCGCCCGGCAAAATGGCTGACCCGCGCCAGCACGGGCGCGTCATCGGGGACCAGGCCGTCCACCGGTCCGCCGACCAGATCGCCCTGGAACCGCTCGCCACAGTCGATCAGTGCTTTGAGCCAGCCGGGCGTGACCATGCCGTCATCGTCGAGCATGACCAGCCAATCCCAGTCGGGCACCTGCCCGCCGGCCGCATGGATGATGGCGTTGCGGACATGGGATAGCCCGCGCTCGGGCACCGGCACATAATGGGTCGGCATGTCCTGTCGCCCCAGCACGATCTCGCGCGTCCGGTCCGAGCATTCATTGTCGGCGACCACGATCCGCAGGACGGCCGGTTCCAAGCGGACTTCATCGATCAGGCTGTCGAGCAGCCGGGTGAGCAACACCTGACGGTTGAACGTCGGAATCCCGATAACGATCGACTTCATGCCTGGTCTTCTGCCCCCTGAGCACGGACCGACCCGAAGCGGCTCGACGCCTTGTGCTGCCCAGCCGGTAGTGCCGCCATGGTGTCCATCACGCAATGCGCGAGTCACGACGTAAGCCTGCCCGTGACGCCGGGAGTGTATCGCAGCGGGACCGAAACGGCGCGAATGCCGGTCCCGTTTGCCAAGCGTGGCCGGTGAATATGGCCATCCTGTACCGCAATGGGGCGACCGGCTGTGGAGCATGGACTTGGACGACGGACGCTACAGGATTTTCGACCAAGGATGTCGTGGCAAACGGTCCGCCAGTATGTTCAATATTTCAAATATTTGACCGGCCATCATCTTCCGGAATGAAATGAGAATGAAGGGAATGTTGATATTGTGAGGCGGCGTGGTTCGTTGGGATGACAATGGTTTCATCAAAACGTTAACTAGTATGTCGTGCACCCGATGATTAGTCGCCCGCTCGAGGTAAGGGGGCGCTATGATTTGGCTTGTTTGCACGACTGACAGTCGTGATGGCCTAAGTGAGCATTATCGGCGACTGGTGTCGTCTTTGCAGGTCGTTGCGGGGCAGGTCGATTTGACCTTGTTCACCCTGTTTCAGCGACCCGGTGCGGAGGCGATGCCAGCTATTGCCGGGATGCCCGGCTTTGTCCGGCCGTTGATGAGCGATACCCGCCTTTCGCTGTCCCAGGCGCGAAACCGTATCCTGCGTGCCATTGCGGCGGAGGAAGGCTTCACGGATGATTCGCTGATCCTGTTCCCGGACGATGATTGCTGGTTTACCGATGCCTATCTGCCCATCGTCGGGCAGATGTTCGCACAGGACCCGCAATTGCAATATTGGTTCTGCCGCTACGGATCGTCGCCCGCCGCCGACCCCGCGCTGTTCGGCGCGACGCGGCCAGCGCGGGCGAGCGACGTCGTGCGGCGCAGTTCGTCGATTACGCTGGTCATCCGTGGTTCGCGAATGGCCCGAATCGGTCTGTTCGACGAGGGGCTGGGTGTCGGCAGTGCGCTGAATGGCGGCGAGGATACCGATTTCGCGGTCCGTCTGTATCGCTCGGGGGGCAAGGGGCTGGCCTGCCGTCACGCGCTGATCGGGCATCGGGACTGGAATCCCGCCAACCGGACCCGCTATTTCGCGGGATCGGCGACGGTCCTCGCGCGCAATGCTTGGGCGAGGCCGGGGCTGGCAGGCGAGTATCTGCGCAAGATGATCTCGGGCCTGTCGCTGGTCGCGAGGGGTAAGCTGTCGCTGAGTGACTTCGCACTCGGCCTTCGCGCTCTCCGGTGGCCCGTTGTGCGGCCCGGTCCGCTGTCTCCCTCTCTGTCGCTGAAAGGCTGATGTCGATGCTGGGCGATACCATCATCATCAATTTCCATGGGATCGGCGAGCCGGAGCGACCGGTGCCCGACGACGAAAAGCCCTATTGGATCAGCGAGGCTCTTTACGAGTCCATCCTGGACCGCATCGCCGAAGCCCGCGATCGGCGTCGCTATCGGATCACGTTCGACGACGGTAATATGTCGGACGTGGACATCGGTCTGCCCGCGCTGCGCCGGCGCGGGTTGACGGCCACCTTCTTCGTGCTGGCCGGTATGTTGGAGGAGCGCGGGTTCCTAAACGCCGCGTCCGTTCGTACACTAGCGCGCGAGGGGATGGGCGTCGGCACGCACGGTCTGCACCATCCGGCCTGGCCCGATTGCGACGACGCCCGTCTGAATGCGGAACTGGACGACAGTTGTGCGATCCTGAACGAACTGATCGCCGCGCCGGTCACAGAGGCTGCCATACCCTTTGGCCGGTACGACCGGCGGGTAATTCAGGCACTGCGGCGACGGCCGTTCCGGCATGTCTACACCAGCGATTGCGGCCTGGCCCGCTCCCGCGCCTGGTTGCAGCCGCGCACGTCGATCCGTTGCGATATGGACGAGGCGACGGTTGCCGCCGTCGTCGCGGGTCAGCGTTCCCTGCCGAAGCAGTTGCTGGATAGGGTGCGCGTGGCGGTCAAACGCCGCCGCTGACCTATTTGTCGGCCGAGTGGCGCGTCAGTTGCGCCGCCCGTGCCGGATGTCGACCAGCCCCAGGTGCAGCGCGCGCTTCATGACGGACGGCGACGGATAGCGCGTGACCGCCGCGGCGAGATGACGCCACGCCTGGGCATGGCGGCCAGTTACGCGGACATGCTGCTCCGCCCGCTTCAGCTCGTGCATCGCCGCAATCCAGCGGTGCGGCGCGGCGACGGGCAGGCCCGCGACGATCCGCGCGAACACCATCTCATGCCCGCGCAACAGCTTCTCGGCATCCCGCGACAGCTTGTTGTTCGCATCGAAAGTGTAATGGAGCAGCAATTCCTGCACCACGCGCAGCGGTCCGATCCCGGCGAGCTTCAGCCATAATTCCCAATCCTCGCAATTGGGCAGGTCCTCGGAAAAGCCGCCGACCGCACGGAAGGCGTCGGTGCGGACGAGCCCGGTCGAGGTGGATGCGAGGGTGTTCTCGACCTCCAGCAGACGGCGCGTCACCACCGGAGGGGGCATCAACCGCCGCTCGGGCCGGCCCGCATAACGGTACAGGATGCCGCAAAAGATGCCGGGGCATTCGGGGTGGGCGGCGGCCAGCTCCATCTGCCGTTCGAGCTTGGTCGGCTCCCACTCGTCATCGGAGTCGAGAAAGGCGAGATAGTCGCCCGTCGCCACCGCCGCACCGCTGTTGCGCGCGACCGCCGCGCCGCCGCTGACCGGACGGCGGACCAAAACGAGCGTGTCGATCGTCTCGCAGAGTTGCTCGACCACGGCGGCGGTCTCGTCGGTCGAGCCGTCGTCGACGACGACGATCTGCTCGGCCGGACGCGTCTGGGCCAGGCAGGTTTCGATTGCGCGGCGGATCAGCGCGGGCCGGTTGCGAACCGGGATGATGATCGAGACGGTGGGGGAGGTGGCCATATGCCTGTTCGCCTTCTTCGTCAGGCCGCAGGGCCGGAATGCGGCGCCTGTCGCCACGCGGCGGCGGCGTCGCGTAGCGCCCGGCGGAAATCCCGGACCGGCATGGAGCGCATCGCGGTCAGGGCCGCGCCGACCGCCACCTTGCGCAGCGCGGCCTTCCGGCCGCCGGGTACGCTGCGCGCATGGCGGACGATCGTGACCAGCGCACCACGATAATAGCGCGCGCGCATGGCGGTGTTGCGGTCCCGGTGACCGATGACGGCGGCATCGAGCATTTGGGAGACCCTGGCGGCGCCGAATGCGCGGATCGCGAAATCGGTGTCCTCGGCCGATCCCAACGGGGCACCAACGCCCAGCTCGGGGTCAAATCCGCCGATCGCGTTCAGCACCCGGCCGCGTACCACGATGGTGTTCGACGAAGCCTCGCGCAGCACATCCTGCAGCACGGGCTGGCGCTCCCGGGCGGGGGCGACCGCAACCGGTGCGCTGCCATAGCGGCAGAACCAGAAGTCGAGTGTCGGCTGGGCTTGAAAGCGGTGGACGATATGCTCCAGCGCGCCGTCGGGATACCAGGCATCGTCGTCGGGAAAGGCGACCACCGCATCCGGTTCGACCGTCACCGACTCGATCAGCCGGTTGCGCGCGACCGACAAGGGCAGGTGGCCGGTCACTTCGCTGACCTCGACCCAAGGGGGCAGGTCGATCGAGCCATCCTCGGCGCATTGACGCAGCAGCAGCAGGCGGACGGCCGCGCCGGTCGTGGTGCGAAAGCGCGCGACGGAGGCGATCATGCGTTGAAGCAGCTCGGTCCGGTCCCCCCGCCCGTCGGTGGTGGAGATAAGCAGGATGGGCGGATAGGCACCCGTGCGCTGATCAGCGGATTGAAGGTAGAGCGAAGAGGTCATGTCGGCCCCGTGCTATAGTCGCGCCGATGCGCCAGGATGCAGGCGACTGCGATGATCGTGGTCGCGGCGTAATTGGGGGCGAGGTAGACCGACTCGGTAAAGTTCTCGAGCACGATGTTCAGCGCCAGCAGCAGCGCAGCCTCGGCATTGCCGTTCGACGGCCGCAGGATCATGCCGGTGAACGAGCGGACCAGCAGGTAGAGCATGACCACGACGACGAGCGTCAGGCCGACGAACCCGGTGCTCAGGAGCACCTCGATAAAGCCGTTATGCGCCTCGGCGATTTCCCACATGCCCAGCCGCGCGAGCAGGCCGTTCTCACCGATATAATCCTGCCAGAAGGACAGATATCCATAGCCGAGCAGCGGGCGTTGCATACCGGCATTCCAGGTCAGCTCCCAAATCTCGGTGCGTCCGGTCAGGGTCGCATCGCGACCGACCGATCCGCTCATCTCGGCCAGCAGGGTCGGGCCGACAAAGGCGACGAAGCCCGCCAGCAACGTGGCCATCACGACCAGCAACAGGCGAAGACCGGCATTCGGCGTCTGGGCCAGCACCGTGCGGTTCGCCACAAGCAGCATGGTGGGGATCAGGAATGCGATCATGCTGGTCGCAGACTGGCTGAGCACCAGCATGACCAGTCCGGCGAGAATGCACGCGACATAGGGCGACCGGACCCAGGAACCGGGGCCGATCCGCACGGTCAGGACCAGGATGACCATGCAGCTGGACAGCGCATTGCCGAAGGGGTTCTTGTCACTGAGAATACCGCGCAACGCGCCCTTGTAGACGTCGCCATAACCGCCCGCGATCGTCGCGAGATGCGGAAACGCCGCCGAGAACAGCGCGCTCAGCACGATGAAACACACCGCCATCGACCGCAGCCGCGCCAGTCCCAGCGCCGTCGGGCTTTCCAGAAAGACGGTCGTGGCGATCAGGCTCGCGAGCAGCAGCTGCGTCGCGCCGCGAATGCTGTCCCAGGGATAGGCTGACCATGCGACCGAGACGAACATCAACGCCACGATCGCATAGGCCGCGGCATTTTCGCGGATCAGGGCACGGAAATTCGCCCCGCGATGGAGCGTGAGGACGATATAACCGCCCAGGGTCATCAGCATGGCATAGCGGGCGAGCGAGAAATAGCGCGCGCCTGCCGACTGCGCGGCGTCCAGCTGATACTGTCCGCCGGTATAGAGCCAGAGGAATGCACCCAGCTGCAGCAGGAACGCGACGCATAACAGACCGCGAAAACGCCGCTCGCGCGGGCTGAGCGACGAGCTGCCCCGCATCGCGGCGAAGGGGGCGGGCGGCGTTGCGGCCGAGGGGATCAGCGCGGGGCTCGTCATGCGCGGCCTACCTTCCAGGCGTCAGAGCGGCGATTAGCCATGCTGGAGCGACGGTTCGGCGACGTCGTCAATGACCGGTTTGGGGGCGTCGACCGAGCGGAATCGGCCATAATGTCCGACCTCGATGTCCCGGCGGACGATCTGTGCCGGGTTACCCGCCACGATACAGCGGGGCGGCACGTCCTTGGTTACCACGGCGCCGGCCGCGACGATCGACTCGTCGCCGATGCGGATGCCGGGCATGATGATGCTCTTCGCCCCGATGAAGCAATGGCGGCCGATTACGGTGTCGACATACATGCCGCGCGTCATATCGTGGGTCAGGATGGCCGCACCGAACGCCACATAGGTCCGCTCGCCGATATGCATCCCACGCGGATAGGTGCGGTCGAACTTAGCGGTCATCGACATGCGCACCGTGGGGTGCAGCGACATGCCCCAGACGCGGTTATAGTAATAGATACGGGCGCGGATCAGCGCGCGTTGCAGCCACAGGAACTTGTTCAGACTGGCCATAGACTGTTTAGTCGGCACGCGGACACGGAATTCTGCCCGAACGATGCCTTCCCCCTTGCTGCACTGCCATAACGATCCGGGGTGCATGCGAAAAGCAACGATCCCGCACCCGACAGGGCCAATATGGGTCAGGTGGCCGTCATATTGGGCTTGCGCCACAGTTTGCGGAGCTGCGCGGCCAAGGTCCCGTCGTCGACGGGCATCTTGCGCACGAAGAAACAGGGGCCGGTGCCGTGGATGCCATCCAGACGGAAATTCGGATCGGCGAACAGCGCCAGATGCGTCTCGTTCAGCACTTCGGGACTGGCGCTGCGGCGGCTCCAATCGGCCCAGGTCAGCGCACAGCCGATCGGCCGCCGGGTCAGTCCCGAACTGAGCAGTGTCTGAAAGAACATCTCGTCCGGGCATCGTGCCGACCGGAATAGCCCCAGGCTGGGATGACCGCTGTCGACGAAATCGAGAATGGCGCGGCCCGCGTCGGCCGAGATCACCCACCAGCTACCGCCGGTATGGAGCGTCAGCCCTTTCAATCGTCGGTGAACGGCGCGGTCGGGCAGCAGGCGAAGCACGCGATTGAGCAGGCGGATCGCGCGGGCCTTGCCGCTGCCGCCTCGCTCGCCACCCTCGACAAAACGCTTGGAAATGCGGCTCCACGGTTTCTTCAACGCGACCGAAGGGAAGGGGGCAGTGTCGACATGCTCCTGTCCGCTGGCGTGCAGATAGGCGAGCAGCGTCTTGGGCGAGGACAGGGGATAGTCCGCCCCGCTCAACAGCGCGAGATGGGTGAGGTCCGGCTCGTCGCGGAGCGCACGGCGCATCAGGTTGAGCGTCGCCTGAACCTGCGACCACCCGCCCCAGTGCACGTCGACCCGATCGTCGACGAACGTTGCGCGCGGGCCGATCGCGGTTTCGAACGGCGTCAAGGGGGCCTTGCGGTCGATGTGGATCCATGTGCGCGCGACCGGCGACTGGAGCGCCTCGACCAGGCGCAGGAGCTGTGCGGGGTTCGCATGGGCCTGGATGAGGTAACCGATCACATGCCAATCCTTGCTCGCGTGGCCGTGTACACAAGGCATTACCGGCCCGGCGGGTAGGACACCGCCGCTTGTCGACCAAGCCCTATCGATCGGTTGTAAGGCGACGCAAGAGCCCAGCGGGAGAGGGTGCCCCGCAGTGGAACGGTCGGATGGTGGAGATCGGGTCGAAAAATAGAAGCGAACAGAGCGTTAACCTTCGCGCGAAAGCGTCCGGTGAGGGGGGCAGGGCAAAACGATTGCACACAATCGAAATGGAAGAGCCCCATCATGCGTCGGATGCTGCCTACGCTTCTGTCATGCGCCATGCTCAATGCCTGTGGAGGCGGGTCGGCGACCACCGGCGGGCCATCCTCGGTCACGGTTGTCACCGCCCCGGCGGAGGTCGTGCCAACGCCCACGCCCACCGCCACACCGACGCCTACCCCCGCGACGGCCGACACGACGACCTTCGCCCAGACCGAGGCGATTTCGGCGATCCCTGTTGGCGACGTGCTGCGCTGGGCTCCGCCGACGTTGACCAAGGAAAAGGTCGTCGATCTGCGCTCCGTCGCGCATCTCGAGGCGTCGTACAAATTCCCCTATGACCAGGACCTGCGCATCCTGCTGCCGACCAACCGGGCGGTGGAGGAGCCGTTGCAGATCATCGGGGGCCGCAACATCGTGCTGATGGGCGGCGAAATCCATGTTCCCTCGGTCAAGCCCTATGCGGCAAGCACCTCCTTCGCGAAGGGGGACATGATCGTCCTGCCGACGGGTTCGTTCGCGATGTATCAGGCGGTAACCGGTGGCAAGACGGGCGCATCCTCGACGCCGTCGGGCACCGGCAGTTCGATCGCGGACGGGACCGTGACATGGCGCTATGTCGGCCTGCATCCGCGCGCCGCCCTGAAATTCTCGGGCCAGCCGAGCGGCAGCACGACCTTCATCGAAGGGGTGAAGATCGACCTCGCGCAATCCTATGGCTATGATGCGATCGAGATCGGCGGCTGGGACCAAGCGACGCCGGGGCCGGACTATACGATCCAGAATGTCCGCCTGCTGGGCGCGATGTCGACGACCAGCGGGCTGCACGCCGATTTGGTCCAATTCTATGGATCGTGCCGCAACCTGCGCATCGACAAGCTGACCGGTACCTCGCAATATCAGGGGCTGTTCCTGTCACCGCAGCATCTGCTGGGCAGCGTGGAGCTGCACCGCGTCGACCTGCGCTATATCGATCCGACGGCGCAGAGCGGCTATCTGCTCTGGCTGTTCGACGACCAGAACCAGAAGCGTCAGCCGGTCCTGCTCGACCAGGTCTATGTCGGCACCAGCAGCTGGTCGTACAAGGCGGGGATGGTGCAGGAACAGGTCGTCTGGCCCGCCAGCAACAAGATTCCGTGGAACAAGCTGGGCGGCGCGGTCCTGAAGGGCAATGTCCTGACCTGGCCGACCATCCCGGAGATCAGCGGATCGGCGCTGGTCGGCCAGCCCTTGGTCGGGCAGTTCGTCCGCGAGGGGGCGGCGGGGCTGAACTATCGCTCGCCGGGGTATCGGGGGCTTTAACGCGTATCGACGGCCCGACGTATCGCCCGCCCCCAGGGCAGGCCGATCAACACCGTCGTCAAACCGGCCATGGCGGGCACGTCGAGCGTGATGTCGACCATCGCGCAGGCCAAAACTAGCGTCGTGGCGACCATCATCGCGCGGAGCAATGGATCGGCGCGCTTCGCATCGCGGTGCCGATGGATATCGAGGAGGATTGCCGCCATCGTCGCCATCGTCAGCAGAAGATAGGGCACGCCGCCTTCCAGCAGCAGCGACAGGACCTCGTCATGCGCGGAATGGACATACCATAGCAGGTTGGCCTGCTCGGCGGTGCGCAGGCTCATCAGATTGACCTCGTCGAAGCTGAGCGGGCCATAGCCCCAGAGCCAGGATTTCGCGGCCAGCCCGGCATAATGGCGCCATATCTCGACGCGGGTAACCGCATCGGTCGAGGTCATCGTCATCCGGTCCATCGTGACGTCGCCGATCGTCAGCGCTAGCATGATGAGGACGAACCCCGCGACCGCGAGCAGCGCGAGCCCTTTCGGACGAAGCAGTCGCCGTCGCAGCAGCGGATCGCGCCCCGCGACGAAAGCCAGCCCGATGACGAGCAGCAACAGCGCGGTGCGCGAGCCGGTGATGAAGCAGGCGCCGGTGCCCATGGTCAGGCCGAGCATCGCGGCGATGCGTGCCACGACGCCGCTGTCGCGATCCTCGCCGCTTTCGCGCATCAGGGTCAGCCAGCGGCCAAGGCCGAGCAACGCGATAACCCCGAACAAGCAACCCGTGGCATTGGCGTTGAGTGACGTGCCGGTGAAGCGGTCGACCAGAATGCCTTTGTCGACGCCCCAGACATGGCCGGGGTCGATCCCACGCAGGATCAGGCCGGTGGCGATCTGGATCAATCCGATCAGCACGATCCAGCCAATGGCGATCCGCATCAATCCCCGCCGATAGCCGATCCACGCCGATGCCAGCAGCAGGGCGAGAAGGCCGATCGCCCGCACCACGCCGGGCGCGACCAGATCGGGCGCGACGGCGTGTCTCGGCAGCGCGTGGAGCGCGACCCAGCCGATGGTCGCCAACGCAAGGATCAGGACGGGTGCGGCTGCACGCCAGAAGGCGGCGGGCGGCGCGAGCAAGACCAGGACGGCGATCGCCACGGCCATCTGTCCCGCCGCCGCCAGCAGCGCGAGCAACGGTCCGTTCGCGCCGAATGCCAGTTGCTCTGCGGTCAACAGGCTCGCCAGCAGGACCGCGGCCGCCCGTGTCCGCGCCGATCCCCATTCCGTCCTGAACTGTCCTTCGCCCATCCGCTCCATCCCATGGACCTAGCGCGGTTTTCCAGGTCATGCGACGGCCTTGCCGGAGCAGGGATTCTCGAAACAGGGCAGGTCGGGACGCCGATCGACCGCGCCCCGTCCCGTATCAACGCGCGGTCAGCGTTGCGATCTTCGGCTTGGCGGCGATGACCGGCGCGGCCGCCGCCTGTTGCGCCGCCGATCCGGGGTGCGTTCCATCGGCGCTGTTCGAGGTCGACACTATGGACCCAGCGGCGTGCGCCTTGCGCGCGGCATAATAAGGTGTCCTGACCGTATAGCTGCCATCGCCATTGTTCACGACCGACACCGCCTGCGATGCGATCTCGATATTCGGGCTACCGGGCTCGAACACCAGATATTCCCCCGGCCTGGGCGCAACCGTGGCGTTCACCTTTATCCCGCCGCCGGAGATGTCGGTCCCCGCCGCCAGCGCGCCGGTCAGCGTCCCCCCGCCGGACGCGGCCAGCGGCGTCTGTTTCCATTTCGGCACGCCCGTGCCGTCCTCCGCCGCCTGATAAGCCGGACGCAGATCGACCGCGAATGCCAGCGGCGCGGGGCGGGTCATGATCCAGTCGTTGACGGTCTGGAGCGGCGACTGGCTGCCCAGCCCGTTGCCCGTCTGTGCCGACAGCGTGGTCCGGCCGCTGGTCGTGTCGGCGGTGCGCGGCGTGATCGTCGACTGGATGATGGGCACGCCGGGAAAGGTCTTGGCCAGGAAGCTCCACCAGGCCGTTGCCCGCGCTTCCATGTCCGCGACCGCCGTGTCGGGCGGCGTGCCTTCCGGGTAATACATGGACGAAAAGTCGTTGCGCAGCCCCTGGCTCCAAATGGCCGAGAAGGGCCAGACCTGCCGACCGTTCAACACGGTACGGATATGGGAGAGCAGAGCATAGCGCAGGCCGAAGCGACCCTCAGCCAGGTCCATGAAATCGGCCATCTGCGCGCCGTGATGCCCGAAATTGCCCACCCCGAAACGGCCAGTCGTCGCATCATCGTCCAGCCCCCGTGTGACGCCGCCGACCATCCCGCGCGTGCTGGCGAGTTGGGGCAAGTCGTCCTGCTGGGTGATGCTGTCGCCGATCTCCAGTACGGATGGCTGCCGTGTCCAAGGGATGAGCACTGCCACGGGCGAATAGCCATTGGTCGTGTTCGCCGCGAGCCCGACATTCGCGATCGAGCCGCCCGCCGCATAGGACGGGTTCGCCGTCGCCAGATGCCGCCGCACCTCGCCCAGCTGGCCCATGCTGGTGAAACCGCGCGGACGCGCGGCGCCCATCGCGGTGCTGATCGAGGTCCGCAGAAATCCGCCGGGCCAGGGCGTCGGCACGGGATCGCTGATGACGAAGCCGCCATTGCCCATCACGACGCTGCCCGCCCCGCCAAAGGTCAGCGCGACGCGGGTGCCGGTGCCGTTCGTCCCGGTGAACGCAACGACATAATCCAAGACGTTGCTATTGCCCGGCCGCAGTTCACGCGCACTTCCGGCGGGGCGCGAATTGGGGTCCAGCCCGAAATTGGTGAAGACCACGCGCCAGCCCGCCGGTTGTGGCGTCAGATAGAGGTCCGACAGCTCGGTCAGCCGGTTCGCGTCCGACGCCGCCATCCGATAGAGATCGGCCCCGGCGGTGCGGAAGGACGAGGTGCCGAACATCCAGGCCGGGCCGGTCGGCGTGCCCGCCGGTTGGCCATTGGCGATGGGCCCGGGATTGGTGGCGACGACCTGCGCTGCGGCGGGCCCGGTGACGACGGCCGCCCACGCGGCGATGGTGATCCACAGCTGCCGCATCACGGCACCCGCGCGAGCGTGGCGACGCACTCGGTCGAGCCGGTCGGCAGGACCACGTCGACGATCGCCTGACTGCCCAGGGCAACGGATGTCGCACCCCCCGCCGCATCGCTGCTCCCTCTGGTCAGCAGCGTCAGCATCGTCACGCCGTCCGGCCCGCGATAGCGTAGCGCCAGCGTTCCCCCATTATAGGACCCGCAGGCCTGACCGAAGATATAGGTGCCGCCGTAAACCGTCTGCGCCGATCCCGCGCTGTTGGCGACGGCGAGCGTCAGGTTTTCCTGCTTGGCCGCGACTGGCAAGGGCACCGCCGGGCCGACGGGCACGCAACTGCCATCCGACTGTCGCACGCACGGCGCGGAGCCGGGGGCATAGCCACCGGGAAACTGCACCGAGCTGCCCGTGGTCTGGGCGGCTCCCGGCACGGCCCAGGTCCATATCATGGCGGCCAGCACCGCCCACAGCGTCCTCCGAATCATTGCTGCTCCCTCCCGAATGTCGGCACCCTTATGTTCCACCTTCGTTCCTGTAGGACAGGGGTAATGGGGCGGTGCCGCGAGGTCGGGGCATTTTGTTGGACGCGTACGGCGGGGAAGCCTTCCCTGAATGGCACAAACTGATTGGTGCCCTGGTCTTGCCGCCCGACGCACCGCCTTGTCGATGATCGACCCGGTGGTAAGGAAACGACCTGCCAGCGGGGGCGGACGGGGAGAAGGGTCATCGGCAAGCAGCGCATCGTCATCTACGACATCGTGTCGCAGGCGCCGTACAGCGCCGCCTCGCTGGGGGATGCCAGCGTCGGCATCGGCGGTGCGGAAAATACCGTGATCCATATCGCGACCGGATTGGCGAAAGTCCATGACGTCACCGTCCTGCAAAGCGCGCGGCAGGGTGGCGACCGGATTGAGGACGGCGGCGTTACCTGGGCCTCGACCGAGGATGCCGAAGGCCCGGTCACCGCGGCGGATGTCATCATCCTGCAGCGCAAGTCCCAGCCGCTGGTCCGCCTCGCGCGGTGGAACCGCCGCGCCCGCTATATCGTGTGGATGCACGACTGGCAGCCGGTCGAGGACCGCTCGGTCCGTGGCGGACGCTGGAAACGCGGCCTCAAGGCCGAGGCGCGCAGTCTCGTCGCGCGCGTGCTCGGCGTGCAGTGGATCGGCGTCTCGCGGGCGCATGTCGGTAATATCCGCGCCTTCCTGGCCGCCGATCGCCTGACCAGCAGCGCGCGCGAGGCGGGGCGTGTCGGCTTCATCTACAATCCCGTCGTCATCGGGGCGGCCCCCGCCGATACCGCTTACGACCGGAACCGCCTGGTCTTCTTCAGCGCGGCCTGGAAGGGTCTGGACCTGGTGCTGAAGGCGTTTGCGGCGGTCCGCTCGGCGATGCCCGACATGGAATTGCGCGTGGCCAGCCCCGCTTATGATTTGGGCGAGGGCCAGTGTCAGGAGGGCGTGGTGATGCTCGGCCCGCTGCCGCAGGACCGCGTCTTCGCCGAAGTCCAACAGGCGCTCTGCGTCTTCTATCCCGCTGACCGGGTGCCGGAGACTTTCGGTCTGGTCTTTGCCGAAAGCCATGCCCTGGGCACGCCGGTGCTGGCGCATGACTTCGGCGCGGCGACCGAGTTGCTGGGCCCCGACGAGCGCATGGACGTGACCGACACCCAGGCGGTGGTCGAACGGGTTCGCGCCTGGCGGGACGGTGCGAGGCCAAAGGTGAAGGCGCATGACGCCTGCGATCTCGACCGGGTCGTCGACCAGTGGCTGGCGCTGATCGCCGCTGATCCGAAAGCGCCCCCGCCGGGGCAGTAATTCCCTTGGCCGAGGGTGGGGCGCGGCGTCTCGGGCGGAAATCCGCTATGCCGCGATGAAAGCCCGCAGCCGGTCGACCAGCGCGTTCCGGTTGGCGCTCTGTTCTAGCTGAAAGGGCGTCAGGTCGGGCGTGGTGAGCAGCGCCTCCAACTCTTCGTCGCTGTGTGCGATATGGATGCCGGGCCGGTCGCACAGCGCGGCGACGGTGGCCAGCTGATGTTCGTTGCGATGCTCGCCCAGGCTGGCGCGGCGCGGATAGAGAATGATCGGCTTGCCCGCGCGGCCCGCGCTCAGGATGCTGCCGATGCCGGCATGACCGACGATCACGCTCGCCTCTCGGACGAAACGATCGAAGGTCACCGGGTCGAGATGTTCGTGCCGGTCCAGATGCGGACGCGCGTCGGTGTCGCCGCAGGTCTGGGCGACGATGCGAAGGCCACGCCGCCCGGCGATGGCATCCAGCGCGCCGACGAAGCGGGGGAAGGGCAATTGGGTGCCGACCGTCGCGAAGATCACAGCACCGACCCCGCATAGCCCGCGCCCGAGCGCTCGGCGACGAACGGCCATTGCGACAGCCACATATCGGCATGCGCCTTGGCCTTTTGCCCGGCCATGGACAGTTCCTCGGCATTGGCGATGCTGTCTACCCAGATCGTCTTCACGCCGAACCGCCGCCCGATCGCAAGCGCCAGGAAGCCGGGCAGCGCGCCGGTGCTGACGATCACCTGCGGGCGAACCCGCGCCATCACGCGCAGCAGGTCGAGGACACAGAACACCGCCGACATCGGGCTGTTGCGATTGCAGTCGTGGATCACGCGCACGCCCGCGATCCCGGCGCGCTCGCCCAGGCCCTTCATCGTCGTGGCAAAGCTGATGTCATGGCCGACAAAGGCATCGCGCAATAGCAGCATCTGCTCCCAATGACCGCCGCCCGACGCGACCGCCAATATCCTTTTGCGCGTGTCAGCCAATGTTCGTTCCCCCGTGAAGCCGAGGGCATATCCCGCCGCACCGGCACCCACAATCGTCCAGCATCGCGAGCGCGCATCGAAACGGTACAGCTTGGCGTGAGGACAGAGAGCATGGCGCCCTTTGGTCACCAGTACGGCTTGACAGTCACCATGACGGCCCGTTAGAGCGCCCAAGTCGCGGTTTTCCGCCGGTTTGCGGGTGTAGCTCAATGGTAGAGCAGGAGCTTCCCAAGCTCACGACGAGGGTTCGATTCCCTTCACCCGCTCCATCACAATCTTCGATATCGCAATGATTTGGGCGCTCAGGCCACGTCGTTACCCGACGATGCTCTGGCCCATGGAAAGACGCTTGCCGTTGGTGACGATCACCCGGTCGCCGAGATGCGTCGCGGCGAACAGCTTGCGGGCGAAGCCGGTCGGTACGCCGACGCAACCATGGGTGGCATTGCCATAGCGCACGTCGCTGGCATGAATGGCCACCCCGTCATTGGTCAGGCGCAGCATATAGGGCATCGGCGCGTCGTACAGGTTCGACACATGATCCGCATCCTTTTGCAGGATAGGAAAGACACCGAGCGGGGTCGGCATATTGTCCGCGCCGTAAATGATCGCGGCGGTCCCGATTTCATAGCCGTCGCGGAAGATCGACACGACCTGCGCCGCCAGGTCGACCGTGATGACCACCGGGCCGTCGGGCGCGCCGCTTTCGTCCCAGACATAATCGCCGTGGCTCAGCGGTTTCTTCAGGTCGAGGATGCGGCGGACGACGAAGGGCGCAGGGGTAGGCGAGGGGCTTGGTGCGGCGACCGGCGGAGGGGGCGCGGCCGCGGCGGTCATGCGCGGCCGGGAGGGAGGGGCCTTGGTCGAAACAGGTGCTTGGCGGCTGTCCCGCAGGGTCAGCCAGGCACCGCCGCCCAGGGCCGCGAGGAGGATCGATCCCGCAAGGAACTGCAAAGCCCGCATTTGCACCGTTCCTAGCTGACGGGGCTGAACGAAGCGTTAGCGGATCTCGACCGTGACATGGCCGAGCGCAGCCATGCCCGCCAGCCTTTGGTGCATCTCGGCGCTGGTCGGCTGGACGCCGATCCCCTCGATCGACAGGACCACCGCATGGGCAGTCGGTCCGATCCGCCAGATATGGAAGTCGTGGATACGCGTGTCGCCCGGCCTCTCGATCCGCTCGCGCACCTCGGCGGCGAGCTTGGGGTCGGCGGCGTCGAGCAGGACGGTCGACGCCTGCTTCATCAGCCCGACCGACCAGTTGGCGATGACGACTGCGCCAAGCAGGCCCACCGCGGGGTCGAGCCAGACCCAGCCCAGATAACGCCCCGCGACCAGCGCCAGGATCGCCATGACCGAGGTCAGCGCATCGGCCAGCACATGGATATAGGCCGCGCGCATGTTGGTGTCGCCGCCATGCGGGTCATGGCTGTGGCCGTAATCATGATGGTGATGGTCGTCAGAATGGCCGTGGCTGTGCCCATGGCTATGTCCGTGATCATGCCCATGGCCATGACCCAGCATATAGGCGCTGACGAGGTTGATGAGCAGGCCGAGCACCGCCACGAAGATCGCATCGCGAAACGCCACGGGCTGCGGATCGCTGAGCCGCGTAATCGATTCGTACGCGATGCCCAGCGACACCAGCCCGAGCACCATCGCCGATCCGAACCCGGCCAGCTCGCCGACCTTGCCGGTGCCCCAGCTGTAGCGCGGATTGGCGACATGCTTTTTCGCATAGGAATAGGCGATGGCCGCGATGCCCAGCGCGCCGACGTGCGTTGCCATGTGGAATCCGTCGGCCAGCAGCGCCATCGAGCCGGTGAAGTAGCCCGCGACGATCTCGGCCACCATCATGCCCGCCGACAACCACACCACGGCGCGCGTGCGCCGGGCATTCTCGTCATGGGCATGGCCCAGATAATCATGGCTATGGATCGTCACTCTGGTCGTCCTCGGCAGGCGTTCGACGGGATTTAGCGGAAATGGCGGCGGAGCAGCTTGGCAAGTTCGGCGGCGGCGGCGGTGCGTTCCTCGTCGGACAGGCCGGGGGCCGCGACATGGGCGTGAAGATGATCCTCGACCAGCTCGTCCATCAGGCCCGCCACCGCGCCACGCACCGCCGCGACCAAGTGCAGCGTCTCGGCGCAATCGGCATCGGCAACGACCGATCGCTCGATGGCCGCGACCTGTCCCGCGATCCGGCGGACGCGGGCGATGATCTTGTCCTTGCTGGTGGTAACATGCGCCATAACGCATAGGGGTATAGGGTATATTGGCGATCCAATCAAGACGCGGCTTGCCGGGCGGATACCGCATCGGCCATCAGGGGGCTTGGGTAGAGTAAAAGGGGCGGACGGATGCGGGGATGGATGGGTTGGATCGTGGCGGCGGCCATGACGGGGGCGGCGAGCCCCGCTTCGGCAGCGACGATCCTGTTCGTCGGCAACAGCTTCACCTTCGGCGCGAACTCGCCAGTCATGCGCTATCGCCCTGATCTGGTTCGCGACCTCAATCGCGAGGGGATCGGCGGCGTCCCGGCGCTGTTCAAGACCTTTGCCGAGGAGACGGGGCAGGATTGGACGGTCAGCCTGGAGACGGCGGGCGGCCGCGACCTGGCCTATCATTACGAGCAGAAACGGCGCGAGATCGACGGACGCTGGGATGTCGTCATCCTGCAGGGTTACAGCACCCTCGATCCGCAGCGGCCCGGCGATCCGGTGCGCCATGCCGAGGCGGCGGGCGCTCTGGCCGGGATGTTCCGCCAAGCCAATCCGCGCGTCCGGGTCGAACTCGTGTCGACCTGGAGCCGTGCCGACCTGACCTATCGCACCGCCAGCCCCTGGCGCGGCAAGCCGATCACGGCGATGGCGGACGATGTGGCGGCGGGCAATGCTTATGCGTTGCGGCGATATCCCACGATCTCGGGCGCGATCCCGGTGGGGCGCGCGTGGAACCGCGCCTGGGCCGAGCGGATCGCCGATCCCAACCCCTATGACGGCATCGCCTTCGGTCAAATCGATCTGTGGACCTGGGATCAGTATCACGCCAGCGCGGCCGGTTATTATCTGGAGGCGCTTGTGATCTTCGGTCGGGTTACCGGTTATGACGTGCGGCGGCTGGGCGAGCAGGAGCGGGCGGGACGCGATCTCGGGCTGGAGCCCAGGACGATGGCGCGGCTTCAGGCGATCGCCCATGCCGAGGTGATCGGCGTCACGCCGTAACGATCGCGCCGTTCTGCACGGTGACGGGCCAGGGCGTCAGCCGCTGGCCCCGACACGGTCCGCCCAGGCAAGTGCCGTCCTCCACCCCGAAGATCGCGCCGTGCCACGAACAGGCGATCCGCTGTCGATCGGGGGTCAGATAGGCGTCGAGTTCCTGCGCCAGCGGAAGTCCCATATGCGGGCAGCGATCGACATAGCCATGCACCGCATCACCCTGCCGAACGATAAAGCCATGGAAGCGCCCAGCCCGCATCTGCAGCACGAAGTTGCGCGCCGCGCCGTCCGCAATGGTGTCGAGCGGCCCCAGCGCGATCCCGGCGGGGGTGGCGGTCAGACGTTCGTCGCTCATCCGGCATCGCCCTGTGCTTCCGGCGCGGCCTCGGGCACTCGCTCGCGTAGGCGGTTGGCGGCGGCGATCAGCTTAGGAAAGGGCGTCAGGTCCACCGCGAACCGCTCGGCATTATAGACCTGCGGCAGGATGTGGCAGTCGGCTAGCGTCGGACGGTCGCCATAGGCATAGCCCGCGCCATGCCGCGCGATCAGCGTTTCCAGCGCGTCGAAGCCCTCGGTGACCCAGCGGCCGATCCAGTGGCGGATCGCGGCCTCGTCGGCGTGCAACTCCTCGCGCAAATGCGTCAGGACGCGCAGATTGTTGATCGGATGAATATCGCAGGCAACGATCGCCGCCATGGCGCGAACGACGGCCCGTCCGGCGCTGTCCTCCGGGAGCAGCGGCGGATCGTTATAGCGTTCCTCGATCCATTCGAGGATTGCCGGGCTCTGGATCAGCACGCCGTCCGACGTCTCCAGCGCCGGGACCAGACCTTGTGGTTGCAGCGCGCGAAAGGCTTCGGTGCGCTGCGCCCCGGTGCGCAGGTCATGGGCGATGCTGTCATAGGACAGTCCCTTCAACCCCAGGGCCAGCCGCACGCGATAGGCGGCACTCGACCGCCAATAGCCGTGGAGCGTCAGGCTCATGGCAGCCGGGCCTTGGGGAAATCCTTCCACACCGCGTCATAATCGAGCTGCGCGTGGGTGAGGGCATGTTCGGTCGGGCGATAGGGCCAGCAGCTCTCGACCATGAAGGCCATGGTGCCCTCGATCCGATGGGGCTTGAGGTCGGCGTTGCTGGCGCCCTGCCAGCTCGCGAGGTCGGGGCCATGCCCCGCCATCAGATTATGGAGTGACAGGCCACCGGGGCGGAAGCCCTCCGCCTTTGCGTCATAGGCGCCGGTGATGAGGCCCATCGCCTCCGACATGACATTGCGGTGGAACCAGGGCGGACGGAACGTGTCCTCCGCCACCATCCAGCGCGGCGGGAAGAGCACGAGGTCGGCATTGGCCCGGCCCGGCACGTCGCTGGGCGAGGTCAGCAGGGTGAAGATCGAGGGGTCGGGATGGTCGAAGCTGACCGTATTGATCGTGTTGAAGTGCGACAGATCATAGCGCCACGGCGTCAGATTGCCGTGCCACGCCACCACGTCAAGCGGACTGTGGTCGAGCGTCATCGTCCATAGCGAGCCGAGGAATTTCTGCACGACCTGGGTCGGTTCGTCGCGATCTTCGAACCAGGCGACCGGCGTCTCGAAATCGCGGGGATTGCCGAGGCCATTCGCGCCGATGGGTCCCAGATCGGGCAGGCGGAACAGGCAGCCATGGTTTTCCGCGACATAGCCTGCCGCTTCGCCATCGGGCAGCTCGACGCGGAACCGCACGCCGCGCGGGACCAGCGCGATCTGGCCCGGTGCGATGTCAATGCGGCCAAGCTCGGTCAGGATGGTCAGGCGGCCCGACTGGGGCAGGAAGACCAGTTCACCGTCCGCATCGACGAAGACCCGCTCCATGCTGCGGTTGCAGGCATAGACATGGACGGCGACTCCCTCGAGGTCGGCCGGATCGCGGTTGACGAGCATCGTCGTCATGCCGTCGATCCAGTCGGTCCCCGGCGGCGTCATCGGCGCGGGGTCCCAGCGCAAACGATTGGGGGGCAGGGGGCTGTCGCTCGTGCCCGGCGCGAATCGGGCCGCGCCGTCGTACCGCTCATAAGGCGGATGCTCAGCGGTCGGACGCAGGCGGTAGAGCCAGGAGCGGCGGTTTTCATGGCGCGGCGCGGTGAAGGCGGTGCCGGAAAGTTGCTCCGCGTACAGGCCATAGGCCGGGCGCTGCGGCGAGTTGCGGCCTATGGGGAGGGCGCCGGGCACCGCCTCGGTGGCGACGTGGTTGCCGAAGCCGGGGATGTAGCGCGGGGTTGCCGTCTCGTTCATGATCCTCTCCTTTGCTTTTCCTCCCCTTTTAGGGGAGGTGGCAGGCCGCAGGCCTGACGGAGGGGTGTCGCCCTATCGAGAGCGTGACACCCCTCCACCATGCTACGCATGGTCCCCGTCCCCTCGGAGGGGAGGAATAAGGACTGCGCGGGTCAGGCGTCGACGGTAATCACGCCGCGCCGGATCTGATCGAGTTCGATGCTCTCGAACAAGGCCTGGAAATTGCCGTTGCCGAAGCCCTCATTGCCCTTGCGCTGGATGATCTCGAAGAAGATCGGGCCGACCATATTCTCGGTGAAGATTTGCAGCAGGATGCCCTCTTCGCCGACATTGCCGTCGATCAGGATGCGGTTCTTGCGCAGTCGCTCCAGGTCTTCGCCATGGTTCGGCACGCGCTTGTCGACCAATTCGTAATAGGTCTCGATCGTGTCCTGCAACCGGACGCCGCGCTGCCGCAGCTTCTCCACCGTTTCGTAGATATTGTCGGTGGTCAGGGCCAGATGCTGGATGCCTTCGCCATTATATTCGCGAATGAATTCCTCGATCTGGCTCTTCTCGTCCTGGCTCTCGTTCAGGGGGATGCGGATCGCCTTGTCGGGGGCGATCATCGCCTGGCTGAACAGGCCGGTCGCCTTGCCCTTGATGTCGAAATACTTCTGCTCCTCAAAACCGAACAGCTTGGAGTAGAAACCCGACCACGTGCGCATCTCGCCGCGACGGACATTGTGGGTCAGGTGGTCGAGCAGGTCGAGCCCGACATTGTTCTGGGCCTCCGCCTGCTGCCAGCCCTCGATCTCGGTCCAGTCGGCGAACAGGTCGCTGCCTGCCTTCACCAAATAAAGATAGCTGCCACCAATCCCCTCGATCGCCTGGGCATCCGGGGTCAGGCAGCCGCGCGTGGCGTTGACCGGGGTCGCGCCGCCCTGCACCGCATGATCGAAGGCTTCGGCCGGATCGGCGACGTAGAAGCCCATGCCGCTGGCCGAGGGGCCATGCTCGGCGCGGAACTCGGCCGCCTGGCCTTCGGCCTCTGCATTGAGCAGCAGGGTGATGCGGCCCTGCTTGTACCGGGTGATCGCCTTTTCGGGGTGACGATGAGTAGGCACGAAGCCCATCATGTCGAACTGATGCGCCAGCGTCTCGGGCTCGGGCGTGGTAAATTCACAGAAAGCGAAGCCGTCCAGGCCCAGCGGATTGTTCGGGGTGGTTGCCATGACGTCCAACTCCTGATCCAGTATCTTCCGTTACTAGATCGCAGAACAGGAAATTGGTGTCAAATGTTACGATCTCGCGAATTGCGGCTGGACGGCTTTCTTCCCTATCGCCTGTCGATCACCTCGAACCTGGTCAGCGACCACATCGCCAGCGCCTATCAGCAGCTGTTCGGCCTCACGATCCCCGAGTGGCGACTGATCGCGATCGTTGCGGAGGAGGAGGCCGTCGCACAGTCGGCGGTGTGCGAGCGCAGCCGGATGGACAAGGTGACCGTTTCGCGCGCGGCCATCGCGATGGTCGGGCGCGGATTGCTCGCCCGGACCGCGCATGACGGTGATCGACGCTCGCACCTCCTCGTCCTGACCGACGCAGGGCGCACACTCTATGCCGATGTCGCCCCCAAGGCATTGGAGCTGGAGGCGCAGCTGTTCGCTGGCTTCACGCCGGACGAGCTGGAGGCGTTCGTCGCCATGCTCCACCGCATCGACGCGGTGGCGCTGGCGCAGCGCGATCAGCCCAGGATGGAGCGGTAAAGCGCCAGATACCGATCGGCCATCCGGTCGACCGAAAAGCGTGTCGCGGCTGCCTTGCGACAGGCGGCACGGTCGATCTCACCGATGCGGTCGACGGCGGCGATGGCTTGCTCGACATTATCGACCAGAAATCCGGTTACCCCGTCCTCGATCAGTTCGGGCATCGATCCGCGCCGGATCGCGATGACCGGCGTGCCGCAGGCCATCGCCTCGATGACCGACAGTCCGAACGGTTCGTCGAAGTTGATGAGGTGGAGCAGCGCCTTGGCCGCTCCCAGCGTCGCAGTCCGCTCCGACCCGCCGACGGGGCCGCGATAGACGATGCGGTCGTCATCGACATGCGGGCGAACCTCGCGCTCCCAATAGCCCTGATCCTGGACGATCCCGGCCATCACCAGACGGCGACCGGCGGCTTGGGCGACCGCAACCGCTTCGGCGGCACCCTTGTCGGGATGGATGCGACCGAAGAACAGAAAATCCTCGCTACCCTCTGGATCGAAAGGGAAATCCTCGATCGGGATGCCGTGATGAATGGTGTCGGCATAGCGTAGCCGGGGGTGCCGGTCAGCGTCGGAGATGGCGACATAATGCACGCGGTCCTGATAAGGCTCGTACATCGGCATGATCCGTTCGGACGAGAAGCCATGGATCGTGGTCACCATCGGCGTGTCGACCAATCCCGAAAAGGCATGAGCGGGAAAATCGGCTTGGTTGTGGATCAGGTCAAATTCGCCCGCCCGCGTGAAGACTTCGGCGAGGTGGCGCATTTCCCACACCTTCGCATCGACCGAGGGGTCTTCGGAATAGGGGGCGGGGACGGGACCCGCCAGCGTGGCGCTGGTGATGCTGTCCTGCGTCGCGAACAAGGTGACGTCCACGCCGCGTGCCACCAGTGCCTCGGTCAGCAGGCTCGTCACCAATTCCCAGGGGCCATAGGCGCGCGGCGGCGTGCGCCACGCGATCGGGGCAAGCATCGCGATCTTCATGCGGCGGTGTCGACTTTCAGGATCAGGCCCTCATCGGGGCGCAAAAGGGAAGGGGCCCGATCGGGCAGCGTGGCCAGCGTCGACAGGATGGGACGGCCGGTGAGATCAACGGGGGCGGGGGCGTCGCTCAAATTCAGCGCGATGATGAAGCGCTCTCCATCCTGTTCCCGTTCATAGGCCAGAACAGAGCCCTGCGCCTCGATCAGCCGGATCGAACCGGTTGCGAGCGCCGGGCTGGACCGCCGAAGCGCGAGCAGGGCGCGGTGCAGCGAAAGCATCGACCCCAGCGTGTCCATCTCGGTGGCGACATTTCGCTCTTGCCAGCCTTGCCCGAGCGGGAGCCAGGGCTCGCCGGTCGTAAAGCCGCCAGCGTCGCTGTCGTCCCACGGCATCGGCGTGCGGACCGGATCGCGCCCCAGGCCCAGGCCGGGCTCGCGCAACTCGCGCGGGTCACGGATACGATCGGGTGGGATGTCGCCATTTTCCATCCCCAGCTCGTCGCCATAATAGAGGGTCGGCGTACCGCGCAGGGTCAGCAGCAACATCGCCGCGACCCGCGCCTGTGCCGCGCCGCGCTTGGTCGCACTGCGCGGGCGATCGTGGTTGCCGAGCACCCAGTTCGGCCATCCGCCCGGTGGCAAGGCCGCCTCATAGTCGGCGATCATGGTCGCGAGGTGCCGGGCATCCCAGGGCGCGTCGATCAGCTGGAAGTTGAAGGGCAGGTGGACGCCCTCTCCCTGCTTGCCATAATAACGCATCAGCCGCGCGACCGGCAGATAGATTTCGCCGATCAGCACCCGCTCGTCCCCGTCCCGGCCAAAGGCATCAGCGATGGCGCGCATGTCGGCGGCGATATCGTGCACCTCCGGCTGGTCGGTCGAATGCAACTGGAAGACCCGGTTCATCTCGCCGGTCGCCGGGTCCCAGTCGGGGTTGATGGGATTGTCGGGGAAGTCGGCATGTTTGATGATGTGCCAGAGCACGTCGATGCGGAACCCGTCGACGCCGCGCGCGAACCAGAAGCGCAGCACATCGAGCATCGCCGCGCGGACGTCGGGGTTGCGCCAGTTGAGGTCGGGCTGTTCCTTCAGGAACGCATGATAATAATATTGCCCGGTCGCCTCGTCCCAGGTCCAGGCGGACCCGCCGAAATCGCTGATCCAGTTGTTGGGCGGCCCGCCATCGGCAGCGGCGTCGCGCCAGATATACCAGTCGTGCTTGGGATTGGTCCGGCTCGCCCGGCTTTCGACGAACCAGGGATGCTGGTCGGAACTGTGATTGGGCACGAAGTCGAGCAGCAGCTTCAACCCGCGCGCATGGGCCGAGGCGAGCAACGAGTCGAAATCGGCCAGCGATCCGAACCGCGGATCGACGCCGCAGTAATCCGCCACATCATATCCGAAGTCGGCCATAGGTGAGGGAAATATAGGGGAAAGCCAGATGGCATCAACACCCAGCTCGACCAGGTAATCCAGCCGAGCCTCAATGCCGCGCAGGTCCCCTATGCCGTCTCCATCGCTGTCCTGGAACGACCAGGGATAGATTTGATAGAGGACGGCCGATTGCCACCAGGGCCGCCCGCTCATGCGAACAGGGCCTTGGGCAAGCGGGTCAGCCGGCAGGCGAGATCGGCCTCGCCGCTCGCCACCAGATACTGGTCGCCCATGTCGATCATGCCGGTCGAGAAAACCACCGGTGTCGGCAAATACATCTGGTGCGCGATGGAAGCGGTCAGGGCAGGATCGGCCTCCAGCACGGGATGGTCGTCGGCCAGGTGCAGGATGCGGGTCGGCTCCTCCTTGTCGAACAGCGCCCAGAAGCTGCGATAGATGCCGACCGACTCGCGCCGCTCGACCCCGTGATACAGGGTCAGCCAGCCGCGCTCGGTCAGTATCGGCGGCGTACCGCCCCCGACCTTCATCGCCGAGATGGAGTCCTTCCGGGCCCGGATGCCGGGGGCTTCCAGTGGTTTCCAGTGCAACGCGTCGGGCGAGGTGGCGAAGTTGATCGAGGGTCCGCCGACAAACGGGCTTTCATCAGGATAGGCGAAATACACCTCGCCCAGCGGGCGGGTCAGCGCCAGGAAACGACCGTCGACGAGCCCCTCGAAGAACAGCATGTCCTTGTTCTGATGATCCAGAATGATCCCGGCCAACCGATAATCCAGGCCATTGTCGGAGATGTGCAGCGTCGTCGAATGCCGCTCGGCCGAGACCGAGCATGTGGTCATGTACCAGCGGTCGCCGATCCGGCTGATCCGCGCATCCTCGACCCCGTAATCCTGCCAGGTCGCGGCAGGTTCGATCGCCTTGTCGTAATGGACCGCAACGATCGCGGTGCCGTCCGCCGACAGCTCGACGGGCAGCAGCCAGGACAGCGATGTCAGCGCCAGAATACGGTGCGCACTGCCGCGAATGGCGAACTGGCGCGGGTCGGTCATGTCGACCTTGGACAGGGGATAACGGTCGAGGACGTAGCCCTGCTCGGTCCAGCGGATCGCCCGAACGTTCGCGCCGGCAACCGGCTCGCGCAACGCTTCGGCCACGCGGACCATCAACAGGATATTGCCGTTCGCCAGCCGGGTCATCCCCGGATTGAAGGCGCCCAGCACATAGGTCGGGTCGGCTATGCCGCGTCGTAGCGGCGAGCGGGACAGATCGACATCGTCGGGGCGAAAGATCAGCAGGTCGTCGGACATGGCCCGCCAACGCCCGCTGTCATCACCCGTTCCCGATCACGCCGCCGTCGCCACCTTCAGGAACACCGACCAACGATGCTCGAAAAACTGGTCGGGGGTCAGGCCGGAGAAGGGATCGGGCAGATCGAACTGCATCCGGCGGCTCGGTCCGTCGATCATGTCTGCGAGCAGATTGAACAGGGCCAGAGGCGTTTCGTCGGAGCGGAGCAGGCCCGCGTCCTGCGATGCTTCGATACAGGCAATGATCGGATTGGAGAGCACCTTGTCCCAGGTCGCGAAACGATGGCGAAGCTCCTCCGAGAAGACGGCCTCGGACGTCAGAAAGGCCATGAAGCGCACCGAATCCGGCTCGACGCAAAGGAAGAAGAACCGACGGGCGGCGCTCTTCAGGCGTTCGAGAGGATTGCTGCCGGCGGCATGGTCCAGCATCGCCTGATTCAACCGGTCCAGGTCACGGGTCACCACCGCATCCAGCAACGCCATCTTACCCGCATAGCGACGATAAATGGTGTGTTTGCTCACCCCGACCGACAGAGCAATCTCTTCCATCGAAGTGCCTTCGATGCCCTGTGAACAGAACGCATCGCGCGCACCGGACAGGATGATGTCGTCGATATGCTGTGCCTGTTCGCGGGTCGGGCGACCAGCGGTCCGTTTCGTGATGGCCATGATCCCCCTTTGCGGCGTCCTCAGTCTCAGGTCAAATTTAATTGCACCTTGCCGTTGCTTTTTTGCACGTGCGAGGTACAGGGGGCTTGAATGACTGAAACGTCATCTGCTTCAGGGAGTTTCACGGCGTGTCCAAATTTTCCGTGCTCGGATCGTCGCTTGCGATGGCATTGGCGCTGGCGGCCTGCGGACAGCAGCAACAGCAACCCCCGGCGCCCCCGCCGCCGGTCGTGACCGCGATCACGGTGCAGGCGGGTGCCGTGCCCAACATCATCGAGCTGCCCGGCCGGATCGAAGCGATTCGCACCGCCGAAGTCCGGGCGCGGACCGACGGTATCGTCGAGGCGCGACTGTATCGCGAGGGCACCGATGTCGCGGAAGGCCAGCCGCTGTTCCGCATCGACCAGCGCGATTACCGTGCGCAGGTGCAGCAGGCGCAGGCCGCGCTCGCCCGCGCCGAGGCCGCGCGCGTCAACGCCGCATCGATCGTGCGCCGCTATCAGCCGCTGGTCGCCGAACGCGCGGTGAGCGCCCAGGAATTCGACGCAGCCCAGTCCACCCTGCGGCAAGCGGATGCCAGTGTCGCCGACGCCCGCGCCGCCCTGTCGCGGGCTCAGCTGCAGCTCAGCTACACCATCGTCCGCGCGCCGATCGCGGGCCGGGTCGGCCGCGCGCAGGTGACCGAAGGCGCGCTGGTCAGCGCGACCCAGGCGACGCCGCTGACCCAGGTCGACCAGCTGTCGCCCATCTACGCGGTCTTCACCCAGTCGAGCGCGGCGCTGAGCGAGCTGATCCAGCAGGCGCGTTCGGGCGGCGTCGCGCTGCCCGACCTGTCGAAGATCACCGTGCGCCTGACGCTGGAGGACGGATCGGAATATGGCCCGACCGGCCAGCTCGACTTTGCCGGCCAGACGGTCGATCCGACGACCGGTAGCCAGCAGCTGCGCGCGCGTTTCCCGAACCCCAATCGCATGTTGCTGCCGGGCCAGTTCGTCCGTGCGCATGTGAATGCGGGCACGATCAAGAGCGGCATCTCGGTGCCGCAGCGTGCCGTGCAGCTGAGCAACCAGGCGGCGTCCGTCATGGTCGTCGACGGCAACGGCACCGTCCAGTCGCGCCCCGTCACGCTGGGCGGACAGGTCGGCGGCAACTGGGTCATCCTCTCCGGCCTGAAGCCGGGCGAGAAGGTCGTGACCGAGGGTTGGCAGAAGGTGCAGCCGGGCCAGAAGGTCCAGCTTCAGGGGCAGCAGCCGCAGCCGCAGGGTGGCAAGGCCGCCCCGGCCGCCGCTGCCCGCTGAACGCCGGAGTAGAGCATCATGAATCGCTTCTTCGTCTATCACCCGGTCTTTGCCTGGGTGATCGCGCTCTTCATCGCGCTGTTCGGCGTGATCGCGCTCCGGCTGTTGCCGATCGAGAGCTATCCGTCGGTCGCGCCCCCGGCGCTGAACCTGGCGATCAGCTATAACGGCGCCGATGCCGAGGTGATGGACCGGTCGGTGACCGCCGTCATCGAGAAGGAACTGAACGGCGTCGACAATTTTCTGTACATGGCGTCGACCAGCCGATCGAACGGCACGGCGCAGATCACCGTCACCTTCAAGCCCGGCACCGATCTGGACGTCGCGCGCACGCAGATCCAGGACCGGCTGAGCCGCGCCGAACCGCGTCTGCCGCAGGAAGTCCGCGCGCTGGGCATTCAGGTGACCGAGGGTACGGCGGGTTTCTTGGAAGTCATCACGCTCAGCTCGAAATCGGGCAAGACCAGCCCGGTCGAACTCGGTAACTTCGCCGAGAACAATATCCGCAACGAACTGCGCCGCATCGACGGTGTGGGCGACGTGCAGCTGTTCGGCTCGCCCTATGCGATGCGCATCTGGCTCGATCCGCAGAAGCTGGCGGGCTACAGCCTGTCGGCCTCCGAGGCGCTGGCCGCCGTGCAGGAGCAGAATAGCCAGACGGCGGGTGGCTCGATCGGCGCCCAGCCGCTGACCCGCACCGCCGAGTTCACCGCACAGATCATTACCCAGAACCGCTTCGCGACGCCGGAACAGTTCCGCCAGATCATCATCCGCGCCAATCCCGACGGCTCGGCGGTGAGGCTGGGCGATGTCGCGCGGGTCGAACTGGGCAAGGACAATTACGGCTTCCGCCTGACGCTGAACGGCAAGGAGACGGTCGGTCTGGCCGTCCAGCTGGCGAGCGGTGCGAATGCGCTGGCGACGGCGGATGCTGTGTCGGCCAAGATGAAGCAGCTTCAGGGCAGCTTCCCCGCCGACGTCACCTGGAGCGTGCCGTTCACGACGACGCCGTTCATTACCGCCTCGGTGGAGAGCGTCATCCACACGCTGGTCGAGGCGATGATCCTCGTCTTCCTGGTGATGTTCCTGTTCCTGCAGAACTGGCGCGCCACGTTGATCCCCGCGATCGTGGTGCCGATCGCACTGGGCGGCGCGTGCATCGGGCTTCTCGCCTTCGGCTTCTCGATCAACACCCTGTCGCTGTTCGGCATGGTGGTGGCGATCGGCATCCTGGTCGACGACGCGATCGTGGTCGTCGAGAATGTCGAGCGTATCATGTCGGAAGAGGGGCTGAGCCCCCGCCGCGCGACCGTGAAGGCGATGGGGCAGATCACCGGCGCGATCATCGGCATCACGCTGGTGCTGGTCGCGGTGTTCATCCCGATGGCCTTTTTCCCGGGCTCGACCGGCGGCATCTATCGCCAGTTCTCGGTCACGCTGGCCGTCTCGATCTTCTTCTCCGCACTGCTCGCGCTGACGCTGACGCCTGCGCTCTGCGCGACGTTGCTGAAGCAGGAGGACGCGCATCTGGAGGATCGGCCGGAGCCCAAGCCGGGCGTGCGCGGCCTGCCGCAGCGCTTCTTCAACTGGTTCAACGACAAGTTCGGACGTGGCACCGAAAAGTACACGGGCGGCGTGACGAAGATGATGTCGCGGCCCAAGCGCTGGCTGGCCGTGTTCGCGGTCGTCGTCGTCCTGACCGGCCTGGCGTTCACGCGCATCCCCGGCGGCTTCCTGCCGACCGAGGACCAGGGCTATATCTTCGTGTCCTATGACGCGGCCCCCGGCGCGACGCTGGAGCGGACGGGCGCGGCGATCACCAAGGTGGAGAACTTCCTCCACGCCCAGCCGCAGGTGGCCGACATCGTGTCGGTTGCGGGCTTCAACTTCTTCGGCCAGGGTCAGTCGGCGGGTATCTCGTTCGTCAACCTGAAGCCCTGGCATGATCGTCCGGGTGTCGCGAACAACTCGACCACCCTGGTCGGCAAGACGATGGGCTTCGTCCAGTCGATCCCGGAGGCGACCATCTTCGCGCTCGACCCGCCGCCGATCCAGGCACTGGGCAATGCGACGGGCTTCTCGATGAAGATCGAGGATCGCTCGGGGCTGGGCGCGGCGGCGCTGCAACAGGCGCAGGGTGCCATCCTGGCCAAGGCGTCGCAGAACCCGGTGCTGATGGGTGTTCGTCCCGAAGGCTTGGGACCGGCACCGCAGCTGTACGTCGATATCGACCGTATCCAGGCGCGGGCGCTGGGTCTGCAGATCGCCGATGTGAACCAGACGTTGTCGATCGCTTTCGGCTCCGCCTATGCCAACGACTTTGTCCGTGATGGCAATGTGTTGCGCGTCTATCTTCAGGCCGATGCGCCGCAGCGCATGTCCCCCGAGGACGTGCTGGCGCTGCGCGTCCGCAACGCGCAGGGCAATATGGTGCCCTTCTCGGCCTTTACGAAGGTGCGCTGGCAGAACGGGCCGCAGCAGCTGGAGCGCTATAACGGCTATCCGTCGCTGACCGTCTCCGGCATGGCCGCGCCGGGCCAGTCGACCGGCACCGCGCTGAAGGAAATGGAGAAGATCGCGGGCGAGGTCCTGCCGCAGGGCATGGGCTATGAATGGACCGGCACCGCCTATGAGGAACAGCAGGCGGGTGGCCAGATCGGCCTGTTGCTGAGCCTGTCGCTGGTGGTCGTCTTCCTGCTGCTCGCCGCACTGTACGAAAGCTGGGCGATCCCGCTGGCGGTGTTGCTGGTGGTGCCGTTCGGCGTGCTGGGCGCGGTGCTGATGACCATCTTCCGGGGCTTCTCGGCGGACGTGTACTTCAATGTCGGGCTCATCACGATCATCGGTCTGGCGGCCAAGAACGCCATCCTGATCGTCGAGTTCGCCATTGAGGACCAGCAGGCAGGCCGCACGCCCTTCGAGGCGACGGTGGAGGCGGCGCGGCAGCGTCTGCGCCCGATCCTGATGACCAGCCTGGCCTTCATCTTGGGCATGGTGCCGCTGTTCGTCGCCAGTGGCGCGGGCGCGGCGAGCCGCCGGGCGGTCGGTACGGGCGTGATGGGCGGCATGATCGCGGCGACCGCGTTCGGCATCTTCTTCACCCCGGTCTTCTACATCGCCGCCAAGAAGTGGCTGGTGCGCGAGCATGACCATGAGGCGGCCGATGCCGAGGAGGAATCGCGTGAGCGTGACGAGCGAACCGGCGAAGAGGAGGGCCCGGCCCATGCGTAAGGCATTTTCCCGTGCGGCCGCCACGCTGGCGCTGACCAGCGCGCTGGCGGGGTGCAACCTGGCGCCGCAATATCGCCAGCCGGTTGCGCCGGTCTCCGCCACCTATCCCGAGGCGGCGACCGGTACGCGGAGCGCGGCGGAAATCGGCTGGCGCGAGTTCTTCGCCGACGAACAGCTGAAGGCGTATATCGCCGCCGCGCTCGCCAATAATCGCGATCTGGCCCAGGCGGTTGCGCGGGTGGAGCAGGCGCGCGCGCAATACCGCATCCAGGATGCGCAGCGGCTGCCGGCTCTGGACGCCACGGCGGGGGCGTCGCGGACGCGTATCCCGCTCAATTCGCTGGGTTTCGGCAATGCCATTCCCGGCGCTGGCGATGCGGCGAACCCGACCTCGATCACCTATAATCAGTTCTCGCTCGGCGCGCGGGTGTCGAGCTTCGAGCTCGACTTCTGGGGGCGCGTCCGCAATCTGGCGGAGGCTCAGCGGCGGCAATATCTGGCGACGGTCGAGGCGGAGCGTGCCTTCCGCCTGTCGCTGGTGGGACAGGTTGCCGCGACCTATCTGCAGATCCGCGCCGCCGAGGAGCAGATCGCGCTGGCCGAGCGTACCGTCGCCAGCCGCAAGGAAGGGCTGGGCATCGCCAAGCGGCGGATGGATGCGGGCGTGACGTCCAGCGTTGATTACGACCAGGCGGCGGCGCTGCTGACCCAGGCGGAGACGCAGCTGGCCGAGCTGCGGCGGATGGTCGCGCAGTCGCAGAACCTGTTGACCGTATTGGTCGGCGGCCCGATCACTGGTCCGCTCCCCGCCGGACGGACGCTGAGCGACCAGAACCAGTTCGCGGCGATCGAACCGGGGCTCCCGTCCGCTCTGCTGGTCAACCGACCCGACGTCCTCCAGGCCGAGCAGCAACTGCGCGCCGCCAACGCCAATATCGGCGCGGCGCGCGCGGCGTTCTTGCCCAGCATCTCGCTGACCGGCCTGGCGGGGTTCGTGTCGCCCGCACTCAGCAGCCTGATCGACGGCAATTCGCAGCAATATCAGGTCCAAGGCGCGGCGCTGTTGCCCATCTTCGACTGGGGACGTCGCAATGCGCAGCTGAAGCTCAGCCGGGCGCAGGCCGACGAGCTGACCGCCGCCTATCAGCGCGCGGTGCAGGGCGCCTTTCGCGAAGTGGCGGACGCGCTGGTCGCCCGGCGTCGCTATGCCGAGCAGATCGAGGCGCAGACGCGAGCGGTGGATGCGCAGCGGCGGCTCGCCCGCACCGCGCGGCTTCGCTATGGCAACGGCATCGCCATCTATCTCGAAGTTCTGGATGCCGAGCGCAACCTGTTCTCGGCCGAGCAGCAGTTGCTGACCCTGCGCAGTGCCGCGCTTCAGAATGACGTCACCCTCTATGTCGCGCTGGGCGGTGGCCTGCGCGAAGGCGGTCAGGCGACCACGGTTCCCGCGAGCGGCTAATCCCCCAGCCGACGCGGTCGAGCGAGGGGCGTACGGGAACCTCCCCCCGTGCGCCCCTTTGCTTGTCGGGGCGATGCGCCTAACCGACATGGCAATGAAACAGGAGCGTGGAATGACGGGCTGGACGATCGGGGTCATCGGCGGATCGGGTCTGTACGCGATCGATGCGCTGGAGGATGTCGAAACGCTGGTCCTCGACACGCCCTGGGGAGCGCCGTCCGATACGCTGGTGCGCGGACGGATCGGGGCGGTGCGCTTCGTCTTCCTGCCGCGCCACGGGCGGGGGCACCGCCTGTCGCCGACCGAAGTCAATGCGCGCGCCAACATCCACGCGCTGAAGCTGGCGGGCTGCACCGATGTGCTGGCGATCTCGGCGATCGGGTCGTTGCGCGAGGAATTGCCGCCCGGTCATTTCGTCGCAGTCGACCAGTTTATCGACCGCACGGTTCACCGCGACACCAGCTTTTTCGGGGCCGGGCTGGTCGCCCATGTCTCTATGGCCGATCCGGTGTGTCCGCGCCTATCGACGCTGGCCGCGCAAGCGGGCGAGCGGGCGGGGGCCAGCATGGTGCATGGCGGCACCTATCTGGCGATGGAGGGGCCGCAATTTTCGACCCGGGCCGAAAGCCATCTCTATCGCCAATGGGGTGCCGATGTGATCGGCATGACCGCGATGCCCGAGGCCAAGCTCGCTCGCGAGGCGGAGCTGCCCTATGCGCTGATCGGCATGGTCACCGACTATGACTGCTGGCGCGAGGACGAGGCGCATGTCGAGGTCGATGCGGTGCTGGCGCAGCTGGTGTCCAATGCGGCGACCGCGCGGGCGCTGGTGGTCGAACTGGCCGGGCTGCTGCCGGAGGAGCGGACCGCCTCGCCGATCGATACGGTGCTCGACCAGGCGCTGATCACGCACATCTCGCATGTAGACCGGGCCAAGGCGGATAGCCTCGGCCCGATCGTGTCGCGCGTTCTGGCCGCGCGCGGCGGCTAGGAAATCAATCCTCGACGATCTGGCTGTTCTTGCCGGTGTCTCGCATCTTCAGATAGACGATCAGCGAGATGCCGATCATCGCGGTGACATACCAGTAGAAGCCCTGCTCGAAGCCCGACTTCTTGAACAGCAGGGCAACCGACTCCGCCGTGCCGCCGAAGATCGTGTTGGCCAGCGCATAGGGCAGGGCGACGCCCAGCGCGCGGATATGCGCCGGGAACAGCTCGGCCTTCACCACCGCGTTGATCGAGGTATAGCCGGTCACGATGATCAGTGCGGCCATCACCAGGGCCCCCGCCACGAGCGGATCGCGCGTCGTCTCCAGCGTGGAGAAGATCGGATAGGTCAACAGCACGCCCGCGATACCGAAGGCGACCATCAACGGCTTGCGCCCGATCCGGTCGGACAGGCCACCCGCCACCGGCTGCAGCAGCATGAAGACGAACAGGGTGACGGCGTTGATCTGGCTCGCGACCTCACGGCTGAAGCCGCTGGTGTTGACCAGGAACTTCTGCATGTAGATCGAATAGGCATAGAAGGCGAGCGTGCCGCCCGCGGTCAGCAGCATGACCGTCAGCGTTTCCTTCGGATGCTTGGTGAACAGCTGGATCAGCCCCGATTTGGGCGCATTGTCCTTCTTGACGTTCTCGAAGCTCTTGGTCTCGGCCAGACCGCGACGGATATAGAACACCACGACCGCCAGCACCGCGCCCAGCGCGAAGGGAATGCGCCAGCCCCATTCGTCCAGCGCCGCCTCGCTCATCGTCGACTGGAGCACCAGCAGCACGCAGATGGCGAGCAGCTGGCCGGAGATCAGCGTGACATATTGGAAGGACGAGAAGAAACCGCGCCGGTCCTTGCCCGCCATTTCCGACAGATAGGTCGCGCTGGCGCCATATTCGCCGCCGACCGACAGACCCTGCAACAGGCGCGCCAGAACTAGCAACGCGGGCGCGGCAAGACCGATCGTCGCATAGCCGGGCGTCACCGCGATGATCAGCGAGCCCATGCACATCAGTGTGACCGACAGGGTCAGGCCCGACTTGCGGCCCTTGCGATCGGCATAGATCCCCATCACCCAGGCGCCGATCGGCCGCATGACGAAGCCGACCGCGAAAACCGCCGCCGCGCTCAGCAGCTGCGCGGTGCGGTTTTCGGACGGAAAGAAGTGCGGCGCGAAATAGAGGGTGAAGGCGGAGTAGACATACCAGTCGAACCACTCGACCAGGTTACCGGTCGATCCACCGATGATGGATTTCAGGCGGTGCCGATCGGAATCGGCGGTGATGTACGACATGGTCTACTCCCCTTTTGTCGTTGGATTACAGGATATCAGAAGCGGAAGCTCAACCATCCTGCCCAGAAATCGGAGCTTTTCAGATTGGCCCGTTGCAACACGGTGTCGGCCTTGAAATGCTCGTACCGGCCGACGAAGGACAGGCGCGGCGTAATGGTCCAGGTGGCCTGCAGACGGGCGACCTCGGCCACCTTCTTGCCGCGCACATTCTGCGTCCCCGCCCAGGCCGCGCCACTGGCACGGTAGACCGCATCGAACTCGTCGGGCCGCCACGCAAAGCCATATTCGGCCGCGACGCGCAGGTTGCGGATCGGCGTGAAGGTGACGTTCGGCGCGGCGTAGAGCAGGTTGGTCGGCGTCAGGAACAGGCCATAGCTGTAATAGATATTGTTGCCGAACAGACCGCTGGTCGTCTGCAACTCGCCGCTGCGCTGATAGGCGCCGCCGCCCGAGCCATAGTCGACATGGAAGCCGACGCGCGGCGCATCGGGCTTCTTGCCCAGTCGATACGTCTGGGCGACGAACGCCTGCCAGGCCGAGATCGGACGGTCGCCGAAAGTGCCGCGCTGGTTGTTGACGGTCCAGTCGATGTTGACCGGCCCAGCATCACCGTACGCGTGCAGACCTAGGAAGTAGCGTTCCTCCAGCGCCGTCGTCGGCCCCCACACGGCCCGGCGGTTGCGTAAGCGCCAGATGAAGGGGTCGAGGTACAGCTTCGATCCGCCGAACAGCTTAGGCGAGAGGCGGAAGCCGAAGGTCGCACCGGTGAAGCGGATATCGGGATTGGTCTTGTCGTCGCTGATGCCCTGTTGGCCATAGGTGACGTAATTCAGGTCGAAGATATCGACCCGCGCATCCTTGCCACGGGCATAGGCGCGAACGCCGTCCAGCACGAAATACAGCGTGTTGTTATCGCGCCCGACGGTCAGCAGCTGCGGTCCGTCGAAAAACTCCTGGCGGCCCGCACGTACACCGACGTCGATACCGGACACCTTGCCCTTCACCTCGGCGAACAGCTGCTGCACGGCCAGCTGGTTGCGCAGATTGCCGGCGGGCGTGCCCAGGTTGATGCCCTGCAGCTCGGCGCGGCCCAGTTCGCCAAAGACGCGGAAATGGTCGCCCAGATGCACATCGGCACCACCGACGATGCGCGCGATATCCTGGCGCTGCTGTTGGACTTCGCGCAGATTGGGGTTGGTGGTGATGTTCACCCGAGTGCGCAGCTCGCCCGAGAAGGTGACATAGGATTTGCCATCCTCGGTCAGCTTCACGCACTTCAGCGCATCGATAAAGTCGTCGCGCTTGGCGGGATCGCAATATTTCCGCCAGTCCTCCGCCCAACGCGACTGGTTGTATCCGCCCACCGTGTTGCCATCGCCCGAAGCGCTGGCCGGGTAGGCGGTGGCGGCCGGGCTGGCGGGTTCCGCCGCAGCCTTCGGCGTCACGGTCTGGGCCGTCGCCGGAAGGGCCGCCATCGCGATTGCCGACACCGCTGCGGTGCCAGCCATCCAAATGAATTTCATGAGATTTCCCCCTCGATCACGCCGATCTATCATGTCACCGGCTGCCATAGCCTATCCTGGTAAACATATTGGCCCGACCGACAGGATCGATCGGGCCCGGACAGGATCAGGCGATGGCGGGCTGGGCCGCAGGAGGCTGCGGGGCGGCATTCAGGGCGGCGTTGAGCGCATCCTGATCGAGAGCATTTTCCCAACGCGCGACCACGACGGTGGCGACCGCGTTGCCGATGAAGTTGGTCAGGCTGCGGCATTCCGACATGAAGCGGTCGACGCCGAGGATCAGGGCCATTCCCGCGACCGGCACGTCGGGCACGATCGACAGGGTGGCGGCCAGGGTAATGAAGCCCGCGCCGGTCACGCCCGCCGCGCCCTTCGAGCTGAGCATCGCGACCAGCAGGAGCGCCAGCTGCTGCCACAGCGACAGGTCGACACCGCATGCCTGGGCGATGAACAGCGCGGCAAGGGTCATGTAGATGTTGGTGCCATCGAGGTTGAACGAATAGCCGGTCGGTACGACCAAGCCGACGACCGACTTTTCGCAGCCAGCCTTTTCCATCTTCACGAGAAGGTTGGGCAGGGCGGCCTCCGACGACGAGGTGCCGAGCACCAGCAGCAGTTCGGCCTTCAGATAACGGATCAGCTTCAGGACCGAGAAGCCGTTCAGGCGGGCGATGGTGCCCAGCACGACGACGACGAACAGGATCGAGGTGAGGTAGAAGGTCGCGACGAGTGCGCCCAGATTGACCAGGCTACCGACACCGTATTTGCCGATGGTGAAAGCGATCGCGCCGAACGCACCGATCGGGGCAGCGCGCATCAGGATGCCGACCATGCGGAACACGACGACGCTGATTCGTTCCAGCGCGGTGAGCAGCGGACGGACGGGCTCGCCGACCAGTGCCATCGAGATGCCGAACAGGATCGCGACCATCAGCACCTGCAGGATGTTGCCCTGCGTGAACGCGCTGATCAGCGTGTCGGGAATGATGCCGAGGAGGAAGCCGGTGATCGTCGTCTCATGCGCCTTGGCGGTATATTCCGCGATCGACCCGACCTTCAGGGTGCTGGGATCGATGTTCATGCCCGCGCCCGGCTGGACGACATTGGCGACGATCAGGCCGACAATGAGTGCGAAGGTCGAGACGGTGATGAAGTAGAAGAACGCCTTGCCCGCAACGCGGCCGACGGAACCCAGTTCGCGCATCCCGGCGATACCCGTCACTACGGTCAGGAAGATGACCGGGGCGATGATCATCTTCACCAGCTTGATGAAGCCATCACCCAGTGGCTTGAGCGACTCACCGAACGCAGGCCAGAAATGGCCGATGATTGCGCCGAGCACGATCGCGACCACCACCTGAAAATAGAGGTGAGACCAGAGACGGGCCCGCTTGGGCGCCTCTGCAACGGCATAATCCTGGGCAATCATGGCTTTCATCATCCTCCACAAAAGGGGCTGGACGCGGTATGGCCGCATTCCAAGTTGCAACGATTGTGCGGGACGCAACACGAATTGCAAAATGATGCGTTAATGATTCTATATTACTGATATACAACGATAAAATGCGCGATGTCATTAGCTGTCGCGCGAAATTCCGCATGGCGTTGTCGCCTGCGTTGCGATAATCCGCACATATGGCGTTCCTGTCCGCTTCGATGCGCCGTTATCTTCGGCGCTATGCGATGCCCCTTCTGGGCGTCTTGCTGCTGACCGCCGCCGCATCGCTGCTTCTCAGGGTCTATGCCCATCGCCAGGCGCTGGCCGCGCTTCACGCCGATGCCAGCCGGATCGCGCGGCAACAGGAACGCTTGTTGAACAGCGAGCTGCAGCGTTTCCGGCTGCTGCCCATCGTGCTCGTCGAATATCCCGATCTAAGCGAAGCACTGCGCGAGGGCACGGCGCAGGCGAGGGATCGACTCAACGCCAAACTGCGCGGGCTGGCAGAGCGGACGGGCGCGCCGGTCATCTACGCGATCGATCGACGGGGGCGGACCATCGCCGCCTCCAATGCGGGCGAGCGGGACAGCTTTGTCGGGCGCGACTATAGCTTCCGCCCCTATTTCCGTCAGGCGATGCGGACCGGCACGTCCGAATATTTCGCGCTCGGCAACACCAGCCATCGCCCCGGCCTGTTCCTCGCCCGGCGCATCGGCACGGCTGCGGCACCGGAGGGGGTCGTGGTCGTCAAGGTCGAGTTCCAGCGGCTGGTCCAGGCCTGGGCCAGTGACGCCGGGCAGAGCCTGCTGGTCGACGATCATGGCGTGGTGGTGGTGAGCACCGCCACGCGCGCCAATTTCACCGCGATCCGCCCCCTTTCGGCGGAGGCGCGCGCGGAAATCGCCGGCAGCCGCCAGTTCGGTGACACCATGCTGCGCCCCAGTCCTTATCGGATCGGCGGCAGCGAAGCGACCGACCGGGACGGCACCCGCTATATCGTCGGCATCACCCCGGCACCCTTGCCCCATTGGCGGTTAATTCACCTGCTCCCCTCCAAGCCCGCGCTGCGCGAGGCGGATAGCTGGGTGCGGTCGGCCACGGCGCTGGTTGCCGTGGCACTGTTCGGCCTGACGATGCTGTTCATCTGGCGGCGGACCCGCGCCGAGCGCGCGGCGCTAGCCCGCGAGGCGCTGGAGGAGGAGGTCGCGCGCCGCACCGCCGAACTTCGCGCCACCAACGACCAACTGACCGTCGAGATCACCGAGCGAATTCGCGCCGACCAGCGTTTCCGGGCCGCCCGTGAGGAGCTGGCCCAGGCCAATCGGCTGGGCTCGCTCGGCTCGATCACGGCGGGCGTCGCGCATGAGATCAACCAGCCGGTCGCTGCCATCCGCACCTTGGCGGACAATGCCCGCACGTTCCTGTCGCGGACCCAGCCGGACAAGGCGGCGGGCAATCTGGCGACGATTGTCGAGCTGACGGAACGGATCGGGACGATCGTCCAGGAGATGCGGCGTTTTGCCCGGCGCGGCGCGCATGGCCTGGGCCCGGTGTCGCTGGACGAAGTGCTGGACGGCACGATGCTGCTGATCGGCGATCGGTTCCGCACCGCCGGGGTCGCGCTGGAACGGCCGAGCGGCCAGCCCTTGCCGATGGTCGTGGCGGGCCGCGTCCGGTTGGAGCAGGTGCTGGTCAATCTGCTTCAGAACGCACTCGATGCGGTGGCGGATTGCCCGGCCCCGCGCGTGCGGCTGGTCGTGTCACAGGGGCCCGACGGCGTCGACCTGACCGTCGAGGACAATGGACCGGGGCTGGACCCGGCGATCGCCACGGAAATCTTTACGCCTTTCGTGACCGGCAAGCCCGACGGGCTGGGCCTGGGGCTGGGCATCGCAAGGGACATCATGACGGAGTTTGGCGGTATGCTGGAGGTCATTCCTTCGGAACTGGGCGGGGCGGGTTTCCGCATCAGGATGCGCCGGGCATGAGCGAGACGTTGCGCGTTCTGCTGGTCGATGACGACACCGTGCTGCGCCAGGCGCTGGCTCAGTCCTTCGAGCTCGCCGGGATCGATGTCGAGGCGCATGGCGATCCGCTATCCGCACTGGAGGCGATCACCGCCGACTTTCCGGGCATGGTCGTGTCCGACATCCGTATGCCGGGGATCGACGGGATCGAGCTGGCCCGGCGCGTGGCGGCGATCGATACGGAGATACCCGTGATCCTGATGACCGGGCATGGCGATGTGCCGATGGCGGTCGCCGCGCTGAAGCAGGGCGTGTTCGATTTTGTCGCCAAGCCCTTCGCAGCCGACCATCTGATCGCCAGTGTCGAGCGCGCGTTGGAGATGCGGCGGCTGGTCCTCGACAATCGACGCCTGCGCCGTGCGGCGGAGGAGGCACAAGGCGCCTATCCGCTGATCGGCGAAACCCCAGTGATGATGCGCCTGCGCGACACCGTTCGCCAGGTCGCCCAGGCCGATGTCGACGTGCTGGTGGAGGGAGAGACGGGGACCGGCAAGGAGCTGGTCGCCCTATTGCTTCACCGTTGGAGCGGACGACGGACCCGGCCCTTCGTCGCGGTCGACTGTGCCGCGCTGCCCGAGGCCATCGCCGAGGATGAATTGTTCGGCCAGGCGCATGGTCGCCATCAGGGGCGGATCGCGGCGGCGCATCGCGGCACGCTGTTCCTTGATGAGGTGGACAGCATGGGTGCCGCGCTGCAGGGCCGGATGCTGCGCGTCGTGGAGGAGCGCGAGGTGCGGGCGATCGGGTCGGAAGACCCGCAGGTGCTCGACCTGCGCATCGTCGCGGCGGCCAAGTCCGATCTGGCCCAGGCGGTGGTCGAGGGGCGGTTCCGCGCCGACCTGCTCTATCGCCTGGATGCAGTTCGGCTTCGCGTCCCCCCGCTGCGCGAACGGCGCGCCGACGTGCCGTTGCTGTTCGCGCATTTCCTGCGGGAGGCGGCGGAGCGGTTCGGGCGGCCGGTGCCGATGATCGACGGCGCGATCCAGGCGCGGCTGCTGTCTCATGACTGGCCGGGCAATGTCCGCGAGGTCCGCAACTATGCCAATCGCGTCGCGCTGGGCCTGTTCGGCGAGGCGCAGGAAGCGGGCGATCCCTTGCCGCTGCCCGAACGCGTCGAGCAGTTCGAGGGCGCGACGATCCGGTCCGTGCTGGAGGAGGTGGCGGGCGATGTCCGCGCCGCGCTCGCTATCCTGGGCATTCCGCGCAAGACCTTTTACGACAAGGTGGCCCGGCACGGCATCGACCTCAACGCCTATCGGCCGCATCGCGCCTGACTCCGTCCCATTCCCCTTGACGGCGGGGCGGGGGCGGGGGAGCATGACCGCACGACGCCGACCATCGGCGCGGGGGTTTAGGAGAATGCCATGGAGGAGGCCGCAGACCGTCTGGCGCGCGATCCGCGCTATGTCGCGCTGGTGCGCAGGCGAGGGCGCTTTACCACGATCCTGACGCTGATCATGCTGATCGTCTATTTCGGCTTCGTCCTGACCATCGCGTTCGACAAGGCGTTGCTGGCCCGCTCGGTCAGCGGCGGCGCGACCAGCTGGGGCATTCCGGTCGGGCTGGGCGTCATCGGCCTGGCGATCGTGCTGACCGGGCTTTACGTCTGGCGGGCCAATCGCGACTTCGATCCGGTGATCGACGCGCTTCGTGCGGAATATGGCGCATGAGGGTGCGGTGTCTGGCGCTCGGTGCGCCGCTCGCCCTGTTGCCCGTCTCGGCGGCGCAGGCCCATGCTATCGGCCCGGCCGTGCAGCAGGCGACGAACTGGACCGCGATCGGCATGTTCGCCGCCTTCGTCGCCCTGACGCTCGCCATCACCCGCTGGGCCGCGCGGCGGACGCGGACGGCGTCGGACTTCTACACGGCGGGCGGCGGCATCACCGGCTTTCAGAACGGCTTGGCCATCGCCGGGGATTTCATGTCGGCGGCGTCGTTCCTCGGCATCTCCGCGCAAATCTATGCCGATGGTTATGACGGGCTGATCTATTCGATCGGCTTCCTGGTCGGCTGGCCGATCCTGTTGTTCCTGATGGCCGAGCGGTTGCGCAATCTGGGGCGCTTCACCTTCGCCGATGTCGCCTCGTTCCGCTTTGCGCAGACACCGGTGCGGATGGTCGCGGCCTGTTCGACGCTGCTGGTCGTCCTGTTCTATCTCATCGCGCAGATGGTGGGGGCAGGGCAGTTGATCCGGCTGCTTTTCGGCCTTCCCTATGGCTATGCGGTGGTCATCGTCGGCGTGCTGATGACGATGTACGTGCTGTTCGGCGGCATGACCGCGACCACCTGGGTTCAGATCGTCAAGGCGATGATGCTGCTCGGCGCTGCCAGCTTCATGGCGATTGCGGTGCTGGCACGTTTCGGTTTCAGCCCTGAGGCGCTGTTTGCTCGTGCGGTCGACGTGAAGACCGCGCTGGCCGCCCTGGCCGGAGCCGGGCCCGACGAAGCCGTTGCCAAGGGGCGCGGGATCATGGGGCCGGGCGGGTTCATCAAGGACCCGGTGTCCGCCATCTCGATCGGGGCTGCGCTGATGTTCGGCACGGCAGGCCTGCCGCATATCCTGATGCGCTTCTTCACCGTGCCCAACGCCAAGGCGGCACGCAGCTCGGTGCTGTGGGCGACGGGCTGGATCGGCTATTTCTATATCCTGACCTTCGTCATCGGGTTCGGGGCAATCGTGCTGGTGGCGACCGATCCAGGCTTTCTTGAGGCCGATGGGGCGCTTCGCGGCGGTAGCAACATGGCGGCGATCCATCTGGCGCAAGCGGTCGGCGGCAACCTGTTCCTGGGCTTCATCTCGGCCGTGGCCTTTGCGACCATTTTGGCGGTGGTGGCGGGGCTCACTCTGTCGGGCGCTTCCGCGGTCAGCCATGATCTCTATGCGACCGTCATCAAGAAGGGGAAAGCGGACTCCGCTTCCGAACTGAGGGTGTCGCGGATCACCGTGCTGGTGCTGGCCGTCGTCGCGATCCTGCTCGGTATCCTGTTCGAGAAGCAGAACGTCGCCTTCATGGTCAGCTTGGCTTTCGCGCTGGCGGCGTCGGCGAATTTCCCGGTGCTGTTCCTGTCGCTGCTCTGGTCGACTTGCACGACGCGGGGCGTCGTCGCGGGCGGCCTGGTCGGGTTGCTGACCGCGCTGGTCCTGACCATCCTGTCGCCCGCTATCTGGGTGACGGTGCTGGGCCATGCCGCGCCGATCTTCCCTTATGGATCGCCGACGATCTTCTCGATGCCGCTGGCCTTTCTGACCATCTGGCTGGTGTCGATCACCGACAGCAGCGGCCGTGCGGCGGTCGATAAGGCGGGCTATCCGGCGCAGCGCGTGCGCTCCGAAACCGGCATCGGCGCGGCCTCCGCCCACGACCATTGAGTGCTTGGCCCGCTGTCCCTAAACGGGGCAGCGGGTACAGGTGGCGCGGCAATTCGCCCGCGCCGAAATGGTGAATGATCCGTTAACACGACGCCATGCGACGTCGCCTCATCCTGACCAACGAAGCCGCCCGCCACCCCTTCCGGCGCTCGCTCCCGCCCCCTGCGCCGACGCGCAGCCGCCGGGATGACGACCAGGACCTGCGCCTGTTCGTCCTCAGCTTCACCGCCTTCTTCGTCTGTATCTACAGCTTCCTGTTCTGACCGGACGCGCTTGGCCGGTCAGGCGGGCCTGACGCAGCCATCGTCGCAGGCGCGGTGCAGGCGGAGCGCCAACCAGGCGGAGACCAGGCACATGCCCGCGACGAGGAACAGCATGTCCTCCGGCGTGACCCCCGCCGCGCTGATCCCCAACACGGCGGCAGACCCGATGGTCATCGCAAAGCAATTGACGATGTTGTTCGCCGCCACGGTCCGCGCGGTCTGGTCCTTTTCCACCGTGGTGGTCAGAAAGGCATAGAGCGGCACGACGAACATGCCGCCCGTCGTGGCGATGGCGAGCAGCGTCGCGAGGATTCCGATCGCGCGCGGCTCCGCCAGAAACGCCTGCCAGCTGTACAGGCCGCCATCGGGGGCCGGGGTCCAGTTGCGGCAGAGGATCGAGAACAGGACGACGAAGGCGCCCATGGCGATGACCGAGACCGGCGAATAGCGCGCCGAAATCTCACCCTTCAGCATCGTGTTGATGACCACCGATCCGATCGCCACACCGATCGAGAAGATCGCAATGGCCAGGCTGGCGACTTCCTTGTCTGCGGTCAGCACGTTCTTCACCAGCGGTGGGAAGACGATGATCAGGACCGACCCGATCGTCCAGAAGAAGCTGATCGCGACGATGGCCAGGAACAGCCGCCGGATATGCAGTGTCGCTGCGATCAGCCGCCATGATGCGGTGAAGGGATTGAAGTTCAGCTTGAGCGGCGGCCCCTCGCGCGGGGCGGGCGGCACCTGCCGCGCAGTGAACCAGCCCAGCACTGCAACGACCAGAACGCCCCCGGCCGCGACCTCGATCGGCACCCAGCCTGCAACCACCGTTCCCAGCAGTATGGCGAGGTAGGTGCCCGCCTCGACCAGGCCGGTGCCGCCCAGGATATCGTCGGGCTGCAGATGCTGGGGCAGGATCGCGTATTTGATCGGCCCGAAAAAGGTCGAATGCACGCCCAGCGCCAGCACGGTGCCCAGCATCAGGCCCAGGCCCAGATTGATATAGCCAGCCTTGGCGATCATCAGGCCGAGGGCACCGACGATCATGATGCCGATCTCGGCCGTCTTCACGATGCGAATGATCCGCGCCTTGTCATGGCTGTCCGCCAGCTGTCCCGACAGCGCCGACAGCAGAACGAAGGGCACGATAGACAGGCCGGTCGCCAGCGCGTTGAAGTTCGCCTCGGCATGGGCGTCGTTGAAGATCGCATAGGTGGCGAACAACACCATCGACGTCTTGAACAGATTGTCGTTGAACGCGCCAAGGAACTGGGTGGTGAACAGCGGCAGGAACCGGCGCCGCTTGAGAAGCCCGAGGGCATTGAGCATAACGAAAAATGGCCCGATCGTGGCAACAGGATGACGCCAACATAACCATGCGGTGGCGCATCGCCAACCGGTTAAAGCGGTTTGTCATGCGCGAGGGAGAGGTTAGAAGGCGTCATGCTGACGCTGCCCAATCTGTTGACGCTTTCGCGAATCCTGGCCGTGCCGCTGCTCGCGGGGTTGTTGTGGCAGCCCGACTGGGCGCTGGGCTATGGCATCGCCTTTGTCCTCTACTGCCTGATGGGCATCACCGATTATTTCGACGGCTATCTGGCGCGGGCGCAGGGCGCGGTGTCGAAGCTGGGCGTGTTTCTCGATCCCATCGCCGACAAGATCATGGTCGCCTCGGTCATCCTGGTGCTGGTCGCGGTGCAGGTGCTGAGCGGGTGGAGTGTGATTGCCGGCCTCGTCATCCTGCTGCGCGAGATCGCGGTGTCGGGCCTGCGCGAGTTCCTGGCGCAGTTGCAGGTGTCGGTCCCCGTCTCGCGGCTCGCCAAGTGGAAGACGACGTTGCAGCTCGTCGCGCTGGGCGGCCTGATCCTGGGCGGAGCGTTGCCGGGCTGGCCCTGGCTGCACGTCGCGGCGCTGGCGGCCCTGTGGGGTGCGGCGGTGCTGACCATCGTCACGGGCTGGGATTATCTGCGCGTCGGCCTCAAGCATATGGATAGCTGATGACGCTGACGATCCTGTATTTCGCCTGGGTTCGGGAACGGATCGGGCAGGCCGAGGAGTCGGTCACTCTTCCCCCCGATGTCACGACGGTGGCGCAACTGGTGCGCTGGCTTGCGGCACGGGGCGGCGGCTATGCCGAGGCGATGGCCGAGCCCGAGCGGTTGCGTGCGGCGGTCGACCAGAATTTCGTCGGGCCGGACGCGTCGATCGTCGGCGCGCGTGAGGTGGCGATCTTCCCGCCGGTGACCGGCGGATGATCCGCATTCTGGTAGCGCGCGATCCCATTGACCTGGCGGGCGAGACGGAGCGGGTCGAGACCGGCGATGTCGGCGCAGTGGCGAGCTTTTGCGGGCTGGTGCGCGCAGATGACGGCGTCGACCAGCTGGAGCTGGAACATTATTCCGGCGCGACCGAGGCAGCGCTCGACCGCATCGCCCGACTGGCGACCGAACGCTGGTCGCTTCAGGCGGCGACGATCGTCCACCGGGTCGGCCCGATGCGGCCGGGCGAGCGTATCGTCCTGGTCCTGACCGCCGCGCCGCACCGCCGCGATGCGCTGGACGCCTGTGCCTATCTGATCGACCGGTTGAAGACCGATGCTCCGTTCTGGAAGCGCGAGACGCGAGGCAAAGAGGCCCGCTGGGTCGAGGCGCGGGACAGCGACACGGCGGCGGCCGAGCGCTGGAGCACCCAGGCCCCATAAAAAAGGCGGAGCCGAAGCCCCGCCTTTCCCAATGCGATCCTGTGGGACCGATCAGCCGATCTTGGGCACGTTGATGCCGTTGGTCAGGTGGACGACGCCATTGGTCGCATCCACATCGGCCTTGTCGACATAAGCCTTCTGGCCGTTGACGTCGGTCAGCATGATATTGCCGTTCGGGCCCAGCTGCGCGGTCAGCGGCTGGCCCGCCAGCGTGGTCAGCGTTGCGGTGCCGTTGCCCGCCGCGATCTGCGCCTTCAGCTGCTCGGCGGTCAGCTTGCCCGACACGACATGGTATTTCAGGATGGTCGCCAGCACCGGCTTGTTCGCCGGCTTGCTCAGATTGTCGAGCGCGCCCGCCGGCATCCGGCTGAACGCCTCGTTGCTAGGAGCAAAGACGGTGAAGGGGCCCGGGCCCGCCAGATCGGTATCCAGACCGGCGGTCGTCACCAGCTTGGCGAGCGTGCTGCGATCCGGGGTCGCGGCAAGGATCTGGACGACATTGCCGGTCGCGGCGGGCGTCGCGGTCGCCGGAGCGGCGGGCGTTGTGGCGGGGGCGGGCATCGTCTGGGCCGGGGCCGCAGGTGCCGTGGTGGTCTGGGCAACCGCCGCACCCGCACTGGTCAGGGCGGTGGCGGTCGCGAGGATGGCAAGGGTCTTCAGCATGAAAGCATACTCCCGTTCTTCGGGCGGCGGAGCGAGGTCGCGTCGCGCCGCAGGTGGAAGGGCAGGCCAGCCGTTCGGCAACCGAAACGGCCGTCCTGCCGGGAGTAACGCACTTAATCGAGTTTTGGCACCAACACGCCATTGACGATGTGGATCACCCCGTTCGCCTGGGCCAGATCGCCCGCCTCGACATAGCTCTTGTTGCCGCTGGCATCGGTCAGGGTGATGACCGACTGGGTCATGGTGACGGTCAGCGGCTCGCCCTGCACGGTCATCAGGGTCGCGGTGCCGTTGCCTGCCGCGATCCGCCGCTGGAGTTCGGCGACGCCGATCGTGCCGGGCACCATGTGGAAACGGATCACCCGCACCAAGGATTCGCGGTTGGCGGGTTGCAACAGCTGGTCGAGCACGCCGGGGGCCAGGCGACCAAAGGCTTCGTTCGAGGGTGCGAACACCGTGTAGGGCCCGGGGCTTGCCAGCGTGGTGGCGAGCCCCGCCGCGCGCACCGCCGCCACGAAGGACGACAGCGATCCGGTGGCCGCCGCATTGTCCAAGATGGTCCGGGTCGGGGCCATGGGCTGGTCGGTCGGCGCAGGCATGGGGGCTTCCACCGGCGCCGTGACGGAAGGCGTGGCGGGCGCCTTGCGCTCATTCCGCCCGCCCGCGCAGCCGCCAAGGCTGACCATGGCGATGATCGGCAACAGGGCGATGGTGTGCCGTGCATTGAGGGTCATGGGCGAAATCTCCTTCGGATGGCTGGGGGCGCTCAGGCCGCTTCGGCGAACACCTGGGCGAGCAGGCGGAAGTCCTTTTCGCGCGGACTGGCGCGTCGCCAGACAAGCGCGATCTTGCGCATCGCATTTTCCGCATCGAGCGGCCGGGCGGTAATGTTGGTATTCTCCAATATCCCCGCCCGCAGTGCCATTTCGGGCAGCATCGTCATGCCCAGGCCGTTATCGACCATCTGGACGATGGTGTGCAGCGAGGTGCCCAGCATCGTGGCCTCGGCGCGCAGTTCGGGCCGGTTGCACGCTGCAAGCGCATGGTCCTTCAGGCAATGCCCGTCCTCCAGCAGCAGCAGACGGTTCTCGTCGATCGCGGCGGCCGGAATGGCGGCGGGCGGCGCGTTGTCGTCGTCCGTCGGGAAAGCGACGAACAGCCGGTCGTCGAACAGAGGCTCGGCCGTCACCTCTCCGCAGGCGAAGGGCAGGGCGAGCAGCACGCAGTCGGTGCGACCATTGTGCAGCCGCTCGCACGCCGGCCCGCTCGGCTCCTCGCGCAGAAACAGTTTCAGGTCGGGATAGTCGCGGCGCAGGCGCGGCAGGATGCGGGGCAGCATGAAGGGCGCGATGGTCGGGATCACCGACATGCGCATCTCCCCCGACAAGGGGCGCCCGGCCGCACGGGCCATATCGCCCAGTTCATCCGCCTCGCGCAGGACCCGCCGCGCCTTGTCGGCGATCCGCTCGCCCAGCGGCGTGAAACGTACCACGCGCCGCGTCCGCTCGACCAACGTCACGCCGATCAGCGTCTCCAGCTCGCGCAGGCCCGCCGACAGGGTCGACTGGGTGACGAAACACGCATCCGCCGCCCGGCCGAAATGGCCATGGTCCTGCAGCGCCACGAGATATTGCAGCTGTTTCAACGTCGGTAGGTAGGTCGCGGCCATTGATCGTCTCAGTCGATTGCGATCTGACAAATAGCTTGTTGGATTGATCGCGCCAGTCCCCATATCTGTCGCGGCAACGAATACAGGCGGTCCACCGCCGATCGTTCGAGAGGATGGCTGAAGCCCAATTTTTGGAAGAAATGGAGGCTATTGCCATGTTGACCGTTGGAGACAAGCTCCCCGCATTCACCGTGCCCGTCCAGCAGGGCACCAACGCGCTGCCCGCCGGCGAGACGATCAGCGACACCTCCTATGAGGGCAAGTGGAAGGTCCTGTTCTACTGGCCCAAGGACTTCACCTTCGTCTGCCCGACCGAGATCGTCGGCTATGCGCAGCTGAAGGACGATTTCGCGGACCGTGACGCCGTGCTGATCGGCGCGTCGACCGACACCGCGCACGTCCACCTGGCATGGCGCAAGTCGGACCCCGATCTGGCCGCTGCCGACTTCCCCTGGATCGCGGACAATGGCCGCGTCCTGGCCGATGCGCTGGGCATCGTCGACAAGAATGAGCATGTCGCCTACCGCGCGACCTTCATCATCGATCCCGACAATGTCATCCAGCACGTCACGATCAACGGCCTGAACGTCGGCCGAAACCCACAGGAAACCCTGCGTGTTCTCGACGCGCTGCAGACCGACGAGCTGTGCCCGTGCAACTGGAACAAGGGCGACGACGTCCTCCAGCTAGCGGCCGAATAATCCTGTCGTCCGGGGGCGGAGCCGTCCCCGGACCCACTTTCCCGATGCCCCGGCGAGGGTTGCCGATCCATTGCGGTCGGCAGCCCGGACTGGGGCGTCGTTTATCTGGAGCCCTTCCATGTCGCTCAAGGAATTTGCTGGGCAACTGCCCGACTTCGCCAAGGACATTCGCCTGAATGTCGGATCGCTGCTGAACGAGGCGCTGCTGAACGATCAGCGCAAATACGGCCTGCTGCTTGCCTGTGCCCATGGCACCGGCCACAAGCCGCTGGTCGATGCGGCGGAAGCGGAATGCGCGGCCAAGCTGTCGCCCGAGGCCGCCAATGCGGCGCGCGCGGCGGCGGCGGTGATGGCGATGAACAACGTCTATTACCGCTTCACCCATCTCGCCGGGAACCAGGAATATCGCAACCTGCCCGCCAAGCTGCGCATGAACGTCATCGCGGCACCCGGCATCGACAAGGTCGATTTCGAGCTGTTCAGCCTGGCCGTGTCGGCGATCAACGGCTGTGGCATGTGCATCGATGCGCATGAGGCCGTGCTGAAGAAGGCGGGCGTCTCGGCCGAAATCATCCAAACCTCGGTCCGCATCGCCGCGGTGATGCAGGCGGTCGCGACCGTCCACGCGGCAACGGCGTAACATCGATCCTCCCCGGCACGGGGAGGGGGACCGCCGCGAAGCGGTGGTGGAGGGGGCTTTCCGCCAGCTACACTCTGTGTGGCAAGCCCCCCGTCACGCCCATGGCGTGCCATCTCCCCATGACGGGGAGGATTTACCGGACAATTGCCTGGTACAACCCCCACAGGCTGGTCAGCGTCAGGATCACGCCCACCAGCGTCAGCAGTGTCCGCGCGGGCACCCGCTTGGCCAGCATCGCCCCGAAAGGCGCCGCACAGATGCCGCCGATCAGCAGGCCGACCGTCGCCATGGTGAACGCGCCCCAGCCCAACTGGGTGATGAACGTCGCCGAGATCGTTGCGGTCAGAAAGAACTCGGCGGTGTTGACCGTCCCGATGGTGGTGCGCGGGGCCGCACCCTGCGCCAGCAGGTTGGAGGTCACCACCGGACCCCAGCCGCCCCCGCCCGCCGCGTCCAGAAAGCCGCCAATAAAGCCCAGCGGCTCCACCACCTTGGGTTCGCGGGTATGCGGCTTGTGACGCCACGCGCGGATCAGCAGATAGAGGCCGATGGCGGTCAGATAGGCGAGGATGAAGGGCTTCACGACCGCCGCATCGATATTGGACAGAACATAGGCGCCCAGCGCCCCGCCTATCACACCCGGGATCATCAGGCGGAGGAACAGCCGCCAGTTGACGTTGCGATGCACCGCATGACTGATCCCCGACACGGCGGTGGTGAAGGTTTCGACGCTGTGCACGCCCGCCGAGGCCGCCGCCGGCGGCACACCCAGGCTGATGAGCAGGGTATTGGAGATCACGCCGAACGCCATGCCCAGCGCGCCGTCGACGACTTGGGCGGCAAAGCCGACGCCCACAAAGGGCAGGATATGGATCAGCTCGCTACTCGTCGGGTCCATCATGTCTCCTTTAAGCCTTTCGGCCGGTCGGCCATGCCGTGTCGGGACCAACGCTGCAACAAAGATAGAGTTTGTCGCGCCGCATCGGCGGCTGCGACTATCTGGATTTCACGCTATACCGTGCTTAAATGCCGGTATCGCATCTGGGGACATGCTCATGCCGAGCCGATTGGCCGCCTATCTTGATTCGATCCGGGCTCGCGACCCGGCTCCTCACTCGCGCGCGGAGATCTTGCTGTATCCGGGCGTCTGGGCGTTGGCGGGCCACAAGGTCGCCCACCGCCTGTATAAAGCGCGAGCCTTTTTCCTGGCGCGGCTGGTCAATCACTTCACCCGTTTCGTGACCGCGATCGACATTCACCCCGGTGCAACGATCGGCCGCAACTTCTTCATCGATCACGGCTTCGTCGTGATCGGCGAAACCGCCGAAATCGGCGACGACGTCACCATCTATCAGTGCGTGACGCTGGGCGGCACCAGCCCGGACAACGGTGTGGCGGGCAAGCGTCACCCGACCCTGATGGACGGCGCGATCGTCGGCTCCGGTGCTCAGGTCCTGGGCCCCATCACCGTGGGCCCGAGAGCGCGGGTGGGCGCGAATGCCGTCGTGACGCGGGATGTGCCCGAAGGCGCAGTGATGGTCGGCATCCCCGCTCGCCCGACCGTAGTCGAGGGCGGCGCCGCGCCCGAGCCCCGGTTCGTCCCCTATGGCACGCCATGTTCCGAGGTCTTCGATCCGCAGACGCAGAAGATCGAGATGCTTCGCTGTGAGCTGGATACGATGCGGCGACGGCTGGACGCGGTTCTGGCCGAGCAGGAAGAGCGGCGCGATCGGGCCTGATGGGGATCGTACCCTTTCCACGCGCTGCCGGGCAGGTCGGCTTCGAGCGGGTCGAGCTGAACCGCATCCTGGACCTCTACGGCCGCATGGTGGCGGCGGGCCATTGGCGCGATTATGCGATGGACCTGGGAAAGGATGCGGCGGTCTTCTCGGCCTTTCGTCGCACCGCCGAGCGGCCCGAATACCGGATCGAGAAGCGCCCCGCTCTGCGCAATCGGCAGGGCATGTGGGCGTTGATCGGCGAGGGCGGGGCGGTGCTGAAGCGCGGACATGAACTGGGGCCGGTCCTAGCTCCGGTCGAGCGGCGGCTGATGAAGCTGGTCGAGGAATAAGAAAGGCGCCGGTCCCCTGAATGGGAACCGGCGCCGTCCTACAGCCGGGTGATGGGCTGGTGCTTACTTGCCGCCACGCTGGCGGCACTGGTCATACTGACCCTTCTTACAGATCGGATAGCTCTTCAGCGGAGCCGGGGCCGGATAAGCCTGTTCAGGGGTCGGCGCCTGCTTGAAGATGATCGGCGCGCCCGGCGCGGGCGGGGCGGCCATCGGCGGCTGGGCGGGCTGATAGCCGCCAGCAGTCATCGTCGCGGCGGAGGCAGCGGCATTGGCCTGCATCGAGCCATTGGTCGTGTCGGTCGAGGTGCTGGTCTGCATCCCGGCCTGCGCCGAGGTATCGGTGGTGCCGGTCTGGGCCCCGGCCTGTGCCGTGGTGTCGGTTTGGGTCGTGGTCTGGGCCAGGGCGGGCGTCGCCATCAGCGCGGTGGCGGCAAGAAAAACGAGCTTCATGCGAATCTCCTATTCAGAAGCGCAAGTGCGTTAGCGCGGTGGGTGAACGCCCCATGCCGCACTTGGCTCCCTCGTTTCGCTTGCGACCCGATCCTGACGGGTTTTTACCTCAGCCCCCGGCGTCGAGCGAATAGCCCGCCGAACGCACGGTGCGGATGATGTCGGGGCGGTCGCCGATGTTGATCGCCTTGCGCAGGCGGCGGATATGCACGTCGACCGTCCGGCTCTCGATATCCGAATCGTGGCCCCACACCGCATCGAGCAGCCGCTCGCGCGAGAAGACCCAGCCGGGATGCTCCAGGAAATGCTTGAGCAGGCGGAATTCCGTCGGCCCGAGCGAGACGACTTCCCCGGCGCGGCGCACCTTGTGACCGACCGTATCCATCTCGATATCGGCATAGGTCAGCGCCTCGCCAGCCAAGGCGGGGCGGACACGGCGCAGCACCGCACCGACGCGGGCGACCAGTTCGCGCGGCGAGAAGGGCTTGGTGACGTAATCGTCCGCGCCTGTCTCCAGCCCGCGCACCCGGTCTTCTTCTTCCCCGCGCGCGGTCAGCATGATGATCGGCACGTTGGCCGTTTCGGGCGAGCGGCGCAGGCGGCGGCACACCTCGATCCCCGAAATCCCTTCGACCATCCAGTCGAGCAGGACAATGTCCGGTGTGCTTTCGCGCGCCAGCAACAGGGCCTCCTCGCCGTCCGGCGTGTGGGTGACCTCGAAATCCTCGCGCTTGAAATGGAAGACGAGCAGTTCCGCCAGCGCGGCATCGTCTTCGACCAGCAACATCTTTACCCGTGCCATCGTGCCTGTTCCCTCAAGAAGGCAAAGTACCGCCACGATCCCGCTCACCCATCTGGGTGCCGGTCGCGGCGAAATAGACCATCTCCGCGACGTTCGTCGCATGGTCCCCGATCCGTTCGAGATTCTTGGCGATGAACAGCAGGTGCGCGACCTGCCCGATCGTCTTGGGATTCTCGACCATATGGGTGACGAGCGTGCGGAAGATGGAATCGTAGAAATCGTCGAGCGCGGTGTCGCTGTCGCGGACCCGGATCGCCGCCTCGGCATCGCGCGCGGCAAAAGCGTCGAGCACGTCGTGCACCATCGCCGAGGCGATCTTGGCCATGGCGGGCAGGATCGAGATGGGCTCGATCCGGTCCTCGCTCTCGAGCATCGGTACGCGCTTGGCGATGTTCTTGGCATAGTCGCCGATGCGTTCGACGACGCTGGCGATCTTCAGGGCCGCGACGACTTCGCGCAGGTCGTTGGCCATCGGCGCACGCAGCGCGATGGTGCGCACGGCCAGCCGCTCGACCTCGGCCTCGATCAGGTCGATCGCCTTGTCGTCGTCGCGAACCTTGCGCGCCAGTTCCAGGTCGGAGCGTTGCAGCGCCTTGATCGCATTGGCGATCGCCTCCTCGGCCAATCCGCCCATCTGGCTGATGAGACCGCGGAGACGCCCGATATCGTTGTCAAAGGCTTTTACGGTATGGTCCATGATCCTCGTCCTCAGCCGTACCGGCCGGTGATATAGTCCTTCGTCCGTTCTTCCCGTGGGTTGGTGAATATGTCGGACGTCTTTCCGTACTCGACGAGCGTGCCGAGGTGGAAAAAGGCGGTACGCTGGGAGACGCGGGCTGCCTGCTGCATGTTATGGGTGACGATCGCGATGGCATAGCGGCCGCGCAGGTCGTGGATCAGCTCCTCGATCCGGGCGGTCGCAATGGGATCGAGCGCGCTGCACGGCTCGTCCATCAAGATGACTTCGGGGTCGACCGCGATGGCGCGGGCGATGCACAGCCGCTGCTGCTGGCCGCCCGACAAAGCGGTGCCGCTTTCCGACAGGCGATCCTTGACCTCGGCCCACAGCCCCGCGCGGGTCAGCGAGCGTTCGACGATCATATCCAACTCGGCGCGCGACGACGACAGGCCGTGGATGCGCGGGCCATAGGCGACGTTTTCGTAGATCGACTTGGGGAAGGGGTTGGGCTTCTGGAACACCATGCCGACCCGCGCGCGCAGCTGCACCACGTCCATCTCGGGCGCATAGATATCCTGCCCGTCGAGCCGCACATCGCCAGAAACGCGGGCCGACGCGATGGTGTCGTTCATCCGGTTAAGCGTACGCAGAAAGGTCGACTTGCCGCAGCCCGACGGGCCGATAAAGGCGATGACGTGATCCATGTCGACATCGATCGAGATGTCGTGAATCGCCTGCTTGGCGCCATAGGACACGCTGACGTTGCGCGCGCTTATCTTGGGGGTGCTCACCAGCGTGTCTCGAACCGATTGCGAAGGTAGATGGCCAGCCCGTTCATCGCGAGCAGGAAGACGAGGAGGACGATGATCGCGGCCGAGGTCTTCTCGATGAAGCCCCTATCGACCTGATCGGACCACAGGAAAATCTGCACCGGCAAGACGGTGGCCGGATCGGTCAGCCCCTGCGGCGGGGCGGCGATGAAGGCGCGCATACCGATCATCAGCAGCGGCGCGGTCTCACCCAGCGCGCGGGCCATGCCTATGATTGTGCCGGTCAGGATGCCGGGCAGGGCGAGCGGCAGGACGTGGTGGAAGATCACCTGCACCCGCGATGCCCCAATCGCCAGCGCAGCGTCTCGGATCGATGGCGGCACCGCCTTGATTGCGTTGCGCCCGGCGATGACGATCACCGGCATGGTCATCAGCGCCAGTGTCAGGCCGCCGACCAGCGGGGCGGAGCGAGGCAAACCGAAACTGCCCAGAAACACCGCTAGGCCCAGCAGACCGAAGATGATCGAGGGGACCGCCGCCAGATTGTTGATCGACACCTCGATGATATCGGTCCAGCGGTTCTTGGGCGCATATTCCTCCAGATAGAGCGCGGCGAGCACGCCGATGGGGAAGGCGAGCGCCAGCGTCACCAGCATGGTCAGCAGCGATCCCTTGGCGGCGCCCCAGATGCCGACCCGCGTCGGGTCGGTCGCATCCGCATCGCGCAGGAAGCCCAGGTTCCAGCCGATCGACAACACGCCCTGCGCCTGTAGCCGCGCGACGACGCGTTCGGCTTCTGGTGTGCCCTCGCCCTTGGCCGCGACATCGTAACGGCTGGCGACGGGCAGGGCGAAGACGGTCGTCCGGTGGAGGATGGCCGGGTCCGCCTTGATGGCATCGCGAACCACGATCCACGCACCCGGCGACAGCAGGTCCGATCCGATCGGCCCGAAGGCGGTCGTGGCGGCGCTGTCGACCGCGTTCTCCAGTCCCGCACCCGCCAGCGCCAGGTCGGCGCCACGCCCCTTCAATCGGGCCGGTTCGATCGGCAGTTCGGCGGCGGCCAGGTTGACCGGCAGGGTGACCCGGGTTTCGGTAAAGCCGCGCAGCCCCTGGGCCAGCATCGTGATGAGCAGGAAGGCCAGGAAGGCCGCCGACAGCGCGACCGCCGCCGCGCCCAGCCGCCGGAAGCGTCGCTCCGCCGCATAGCGCCGCCGCAGACGCCGGGCCATGGCCGGGCTGCCCCACCCGTGAGGCTTGGGGGCGGGCGGGTTATTCATAGCTTTCCCGATACCGCTTCACCACGCTCAGCGCGACGATGTTGAGGAGCAGGGTGATGACGAACAGCGTCAGGCCCAGCGCGAAGGCCGCCAGCGTCTTGGGGCTGTCGAATTCCGCCTCACCGGTGAGGAGGTCGACGATCTGGCGGGTTACGGTGGTCGTGCTGGCGAAGGGGTTGGCGGTCAGCGTCGCGACGCCGCTTGCCGCCATGACGACGATCATCGTCTCGCCGATCGCGCGGCTGACCGCGAGCAGGACGCCGCCGACCACGCCCGGAAGCGCGGCGGGCAGCATCACGCGGGTAATGGTTTCCGATGTCGTGGCGCCCATCGCCAGACTGCCGTCGCGCATCGCGCTGGGGACGGCGGCCAGGCTGTCATCGGCCATGGACGAGACGAAGGGGATGATCATCACCCCCATGACGAGGCCTGCAGCCAGCGCGCTTTCGGACGAGGCCCAGTCGATGCCGATGGCGACCGCGAACTGGCGGACGGCGGGCGCGACCGTCAGCGCGGCGAAATAGCCATAGACGACCGTCGGAATGCCCGCGAGCACCTCCAGCACCGGCTTCATGATCCGGCGCGCGCGTGGCGCGGCATATTGCGTCAAGTAGATGGCGCTCATCAGGCCGAAGGGGATGGCGACCGCCATCGCGATCACCGCACCGATGAAGAAGGTGCCCCAGAACAGCGGCACCGCGCCCAGCGCCGCACCCGGATCGCGCGGGTCGATGACCTGCGGGCTCCAATGCGTGCCGAACAGGAAATCGGTGACCGGCACGACCGAGAAGAAACGGCCCGCCTCATAAAGGAGTGAGGCGACGATCCCCGCCGTGGTCAGGATCGCGATCAGCGACGCGCCGAGCAGCAGTCCCAGCACGACCCGTTCGATCCGAGTCCGTGCCGAGAAATCGGGCCGGACGTGCAGATAGGCATAGGCCCCGCCCGCCAGCGCGAGCAGCAGGACGATGGCGGTCGCGATCCAGTCGAACCGGGTCTGTGCCCGGTCATAGGCCGGGGCGAGCGTGCGCGACAGGGCATGGAAGGCGCCGTGCGTCCGTCCTGCCGCCAGCGCGCGCGCTTCGGACAGGATGGCCGCCCGCTCGAACCCCGGCGGCGGCAGCTGCGCGGCGGCGGGTGTGGCGATCACCGTTTCGGTGACCAGCGCGGGCGAGGTCGCGGCCCACACCGCCAGGAAGATCAGCGGCGGCACCACCGTCCACAGCGCGACATACCAGCCATGATGATGCGGCAGCGAGCTGACCCGCACGACATGGCCGCGCCGAAAGCCCAGCGCGCGCATCCGCGTGCTGGCCCAGGCGATGACGCCCAGCCCGACAATCAGGATCAGGAGGATCGCGCCGTTCATGACGGCAGCTTCGCGGGATCGAGCGGAATTTCCCGCGCGATGATCGCCCGTGCCTTCGCCTCGACGGCGGCGGGCGAGGCGATCAGGCCGCGCCGAACAAGCGGGCCGTCCTTGCCCCAATTGGCCGCATACAGCCGCAGAAAGGCGCGCAGGCCGGGAATGGCATCCAGATGCGCCTTCTTCACATAAACATAGAGGGGGCGCGATCCCGGATACTGATCGGCGGCGATGGCGGCGTAGGTCGGCTTGACCCCGTTGATCGCCACGCCGTCCACCGTCTGCCGATTTTCTTCCAGATAGGAATAGCCGAAGACGCCCAGTGCGTCCGGGTTGGCCTGCAGCTTCTGGACGATCAGATTATCATTCTCACCCGCATCGATATAGGCCCCGTCGTCCCGCACCCGGGTACAAAGCGTCCGATGCGCGTCGGGATCGCGATGGCTGAGCGCGACCGCGCCCGGCTCGACCGCATCGCAGCCCTTCATCAGGATCAGCTCGGCCAGCGCGTCGCGGGTGCCGCTGGTCGCTGGCGGCCCATAGACCTGGATGGGAATGGCGGGCAGCGCCGGATTGACGTCGGCCCAGGTGCGCGCGCGGTTAGGCTTGCCACCGGGATGCGCCGACAATGCACGGTACAGGTCGACCGTGGTCAGCGCCATGCGCGGACCGCGCTTGGATTCGGCAAAGGCGATGCCGTCGATACCGATCTAGATTTCCAGGATATCGGGCGCGCCGTGTGCGGCGCATTCGCGATACTCGCTCGCCTTCATCCGGCGTGAGGCATCCTCGATATCCGGGTGTCCCGCACCGATCCCGGCGCAGAACAGCTTCATGCCCGCGCCCGTGCCGGTGGATTCGATCACCGGGGCCCGGGCACCGGGGTCGGCCGCGACGAAGCGCTCCGCGATGATCGTGGTGAAGGGATAGACCGTCGATGAGCCGACCGCCGTGATCTGCTCGCGCACACCCGCGCCGCCGCCATTGGCCTGATCGTGGCAGGCCGCCAGCGCGAACATCGCGGCGAGAAGGCAGGGCAGGCGCATCATGTTCCTTGGAAGGGGGCGACCATCGTGGTTGCGAACCGGCGCTGCCATGCTCACCGGACCCCCGTGTGACATTTTTATTGTGGTTTTGTGACAGCGCCCTCGGAAACCGCTCGATCCGCACTTTTCAGCGCGGGCAACCGCACCGTGAAGGTCGTGCCCACCCCGACCTCGCTCGCAATCTCCAGTTTGCCGCGATGCCGCTCGACGATGTGCTTGACGATGGCAAGCCCCAAGCCCGTCCCGCCGATGCTGCGGCTGCGCCCCGAATCGACGCGATAAAAGCGCTCGGTCAAGCGCGGGATATGGCTGGCGGCGATGCCCTCGCCCCGATCGGCGACCGCCAGTTTCAACATGGCGCCGTCGCGCGCCAGCGTAACCCGGACCGGCGTATCGGCGCGGCCATATTTCATCGCATTGCCGATCAGATTGTGGAGCATCTGCGACAGCTGGGCACGGTCGCCCGCGACCGGCGGCAGGTCCTCGGGCCATTCGCAATGGATATCGTCGGCGCGCGGGGAGCCCGAATCGAGAAACTCGTCCCAGACATGCTGCACCAAGTCGCTCATATCGACCGGCTGGGCGGGCTGGCGATATTTGTCCGCCTCGATCCGGCTGAGCGAAATAAGGTCCTCGACCAGCCGCTGCATCCGCCGCGCCTCGTCGAACATGACCTTTAGGAAGCGGGCACGGATTTCGGCATCCTCGCCCGCTTCGTCGCTCAGCGTCTCGATAAAGCCGAGGATCGAGGCGAGGGGGGTGCGCAGTTCATGGCTGGCATTGGCGACGAAATCGACGCGCATCCGTTCGGCCGCGTCATGCGCGGTCTGGTCGATCAGATGGACGATGCGCTGGCCGCTGCTCGTATCGGCGACGCGCATTTCCCAGCGCTGCTCCAGGGAGCCCAGCCCCACCAACGAGATCGCATGATCGGAGTCGGTCATCGCTTCCTTCGCCAACAGGCGTTCGGCGGCGGCGGGGTGGCGGATGGCGACACGCGCATCCTCGCCGACGATATGCCCGCCGAGCAAGGCGCGGGCGGATCGATTGGCGAGGATCACGCGGCCCTTCTCGATCAGCAGCACCGGCTCGACGATGGCGTCCAGCGCTTCTTCGAGAAGGGGGGACAGGGCGTCCTCCTCCTCGGCCAGTCGACCTTCGTCCTGTTCATCGGCGACGCCTTCGCTCGCGACCAACGCCGCCGCGATGCCGCCGACCAGCGTGATGATCGCAGGGCCCGGCCCGGCGCTCAGAAACACCACCAGCGCGGCCACGACAGCCACGATCACCGCCCATAAGGTACGAACGCCGAATCCCATGGGGTGTCGATGTAGCGGTCGACGCGTCGTCTGTCTTCCTTGCGCCCTCGATATGATCCGGCTTTTGGCCAGTTTTGGGAAGCTTAAGCCTTTGCTCAGCGTCTTGTGGCAAGGCGGCGAATATGGGACATCGCGACTTCATGGACGACACGCCTCCCGATCAGGGGCCGCCCCCCGAGGAGCCGGCCGCCGCTCCCGCCTCCAGCGTGACCAGCCGCCGGATGCTGATGTTGGGCGCGGTCGGCACCAGCGCGGTCGTCGCGATCCGCCCCGCGCTGGCACAGGCGACGGGCTCGATCCTGAACTGCCAGATCCCGGTTCCAGGCCCAGGCGATGCGGGCAAGTATATCGCCAGCGACGGCTCGCTCGCACCGCCCAGCCTGCTCGGTCCGATCCTCGGCTATGGTCCCTTTCCGCCGCCCCCGCGCCCCTTCACGGGCGAGGAGGTCCACAAGGCGATGTACGAGGGGGCCAATCTGCCCGGTGCGACGTACAAGAGCAGCCAAGCCTATCTCGCCTATATCAGGAAGCTGAAGATGGGGCAGAGTGGCTATACCTGTTTCCTGTCCGTGCAGAATCCCCGGACCTGATCGCATGGCCGGTCCGCGCTACCGCGCGGCGGAGGCGGCGCTGCTGATCGTCGAGCCGCTCGATATCTTCACGGCGATCTTTCATCGACCGTCGGGCATCACCCATCTGGTGAACGAGCCGGCGCCCCAGATCTTGGAACTGCTCGCCGACGCGCCCCTTGATCAGGACGCGCTGTTCGCGCGGCTGGCGGCGGAATATGAGCTGGGCGATGCGCAAGGCGACGGCATGGCGATGCTGCGCGCCCGGCTCGACGAGCTGGAGGCGGCCGGGCTGGTCGACCGGTTGTGAGGCACCGCATTTCCCTGCAGGTCGGGCCGGTGGGCTTCCGTATCGGATCGGACTGGCGCGCACCGATCGCCGCGCTGGATGCGCTGTACCGCGACTATCCCCGTGCAGAATTTGCCGATTACAGCGTTCGGCTGGAGGCGACCTCCTTCTGGCGGCGATGGGTCAGACCCTCGGTGCGCACGACGGGCGATTATCACCTGCCCGACGCCGCACCCTTACCGCTGGCGCAGGGGTTGCTCGCCGCCGAAATGGGGATGAACCTTCAGGTCGCGCTCGGGCATCGCCGCCACTTGCTGCTCCACGCGGCGGTGGTCGCGCGGGGCGACCGGGCGATGCTGCTCAGCGGCGTATCGGGCGCCGGCAAGTCGACGCTGGCGCTGATGCTGTCGGAGCTGGGCTGGCGCATTCTGGGCGACGAATTTGCGATGATCGATCCGGCGACCGGCTGGGCGCATCCCTTCCCGCGTCCCATCAGCCTGAAGAACGAAAGCCTGAGCGTCATTCCTGCCGGGCGCCTGGTCGGCCCGCTGCTGTCCGGCACACCCAAGGGAGAGGTCCGGCATGTCGCCCCCGACGCTGCCGCCATCGCCGCGATGACGCAACCCGCGCGCCCGGCTCTGCTGGTCTTTCCCCGTTTCGGTCATCCGCTGGCGTTGCAAGGCATGGCGCCTACCGAGACCTTCGTCCGGCTGACCCAGGCATCGACCAACTATGTTGCGCTGGGCGAGGCGGGGTTTCGCACGCTAACCCGGCTGCGGGCGGAGGTGCCCGCCGTCGCGCTGGACTATCCCGATGGCGAGGCGGGCGTCGCGGCGGTGGAATCGATCTGGAGCGCGTTGTGAGCGCGATCGAGACGCTGATCGCGCTGCTTCGCGCGCCGGTGCGGGCGGCGACGCTCGATCTTGCGGAGTGGACCGAGGTGGTGACGGTCGCGCGGGCGGAGACCCTGCTGGGTACGCTGGCGTACCGGCTGGATGGACTGGCGATCCCAACCGTCGTTCAGCAGGTGCTGGAGGACGCCAAGGCCGAGGCGGAGGAGATACGCCGCACGGCTCTTTGGGAGGCGAACCGCGTGGCGCGGGCACTGGCCCCGCTCGGGGTGCCGGTCATCCTACTGAAGGGAACCGCCTTCGTCGCAGCGGGGCTGGCGGCGGGGCAGGGGCGCGGGATCGGCGATTGCGATATCCTGTTGCCGCGCGCGTCCCTCGACCACGCCGAAAAGCTGCTCCTCGACGCAGGCTGGGAGTGGGTGAAGTCAGACCCCTATGACGACCTCTATTACCGGCGCTGGATGCACGAGCTGCCGCCGCTGATCCATGGCGAGCGGGATCGGATGGTCGATGTGCACCACACCATCCTGCCGCTGACCGCGCGACCGACACCGGATGCAGGTGCGTTGATCGCCGCTGCCGAGCCGTTGGGCGGTGGACTAGCGGTCCTGCGCCACACCGACATGATCGTCCATGCCGCTGCGCATCTGTTCGCCGATGGCGACCTGAGCGGTGGGTTGCGCAACCTCTGGGACATCCATGCGCTGGTCGAGGAGCGCGGTGTCCAGGGGTTGGAAGAGCGGGCCCGGCACCATGGCCTGTCGGCGGCGGTCGTGCGGGCGATGCGGTTGAGCCATGCGCTATACGGGACCGATGTGCCAGAGCCGTGGCGCGGCCTGACCACGATTGACCGCATATACCGCCATCGGCTGACGGCGCGGGACGGCTGGGCGCGTGAGCGGCGGCCCGTGACGCGCCTGGGCTTCTATATCCGCTCGCACGCCATCCGAATGCCGCTGCCCATGCTGGCGCGGCATTTGTGGATCAAGTGGCGGAAGGGGCGAGCCGTTCCAGCGTCGGAATGAGTTCGCCGTAACCATCGATGATCGCATCGGCGCCCAGCGCCTCCACCGGCTGGCTGAGGAAGCCGAAGGAGCAGGCGACGACCGGAAGGCCGGCAGCGCGTGCGGCCTGTACGTCGAAGATCGAATCGCCGACAAAGGCCGCCGATCCGCCGCCGCATTGTTCGACCAGCGCCTGGATCGGCCGGGGCGATGGCTTGGGGACGCCCAGCGTATCGCCGCCGATGATCGCGTCGAACCGGTCGGTGAGCCCCAACGCCGCGAGAATGGCGCGCGCGAACCGCTCCAGCTTGTTGGTCATGATGCCCAGCCGCACGCCCCGCGCGGCCAGTTCGTCCAGCGCGGCAAGCACTCCGGGAAACGGCGCGGTGTGGACTGCGAGATGCGCCTCGTAATAGTCGAGCAGTTGCCGGTGCAGCGTATCGAGCATCGTGTCATCATAGCCGCCGGTCGCCTCCAGCCCGTGCTTCAACATGGCCCGTGCGCCGCCGCCGATCATCGGCTTGACCGCCTCGACGCTCAAGGGCGCGCGACCGATCGTGCCGAGGGCATGGTTGACCGCCGCCGTCAGGTCGCCGCTGGTGTCGAGCAGCGTGCCGTCCAGGTCGAAACCCACGATGGCGAAAGGAAAATCGTGCGATGAATTGACGTCCATGTCTCGTCCTGGTGCAGTCTCCCGCTGGCCTTGAACCCAAATCCGTGGCAGGCGCAACCACCATGACGAGACCAGTCGCCGCCATCATCCTCGCCGCGGGCAAGGGCACCCGCATGAAGTCGGACCTGCACAAGGTCCTCCATCCCATTGCCGGGCGGCCGATGCTGCTCCACCTGATCGACAGCGTGAAGCAACTCTCTCCCGAGCGCATGGTCGTGGTGACCGGCGCGGGGCGCGAACAGGTCGAGGCGGCGGTCGCGCCGCTGGGCGTGGGCACCGCGCTTCAGGCCGAGCAGCTGGGCACCGGTCATGCGGTGGCGCAGGCGCGGGAAGCGCTGTCAGGTTTCGACGGCGATGTGCTGATCCTCTACGGCGATGTGCCGCTGGTCGAGGCGCGGACGATGCAGGCGATGATCGACCGGCTGGGCCAGGACGACCAGCCTGCCGCGGTGGTCTTGGGCTTCCGCCCCAGCGATCCCGCCGCCTATGGCCGGGTGATCGCCGACGCGTCGGGCCGGATCGACCGGATGGTCGAGTTCAAGGATGCCGATCCTGAAGAACGCGCCGTAACCCTCTGTAACTCCGGGCTGATGGCGGTGTGCTCCGCCGACCTGTTCGGACTGCTTGACCGGGTCGGCAACGACAATGCGGCGGGCGAATATTATCTGCCCGATATCGTGATGCTGGCCGCCGCCGATGGTCGCCACTCGGCGGTGATCGAGACGGGGGCGGGCGAGGTCGCAGGCGTCAATAGTCGCGCCGAGCTGTCGGTGGTCGAAGCCGACTGGCAGACGCGTCGCCGGGCTCGCGCCATGGCTGACGGCGTGACGCTGATCGCGCCCGATACGGTGTGGTTCTCGCACGATACGAAGCTGGGCCGCGACGTGGTGATCGAGCCGCATGTGGTCTTCGGCCCCGGCGTGCATGTCGCCGACGGCGTGACCGTTCATGCCTTCAGCCATCTGGAGGGCGCGACCGTCGCCACCGGTGCGGATATCGGCCCCTATGCCCGTCTGCGCCCCGGCGCGGACGTGCGCGAGGGCGCGCGGGTCGGCAATTTCGTCGAGATGAAGAAGGCCGTGCTGGGCCCCGGTGCCAAGGCGAACCACCTGACCTATCTGGGCGATGCCGAAGTCGGGGCCGGGGCCAATATCGGCGCGGGCACCATCACCTGCAATTATGATGGCTTCCTGAAGTACAAGACCGTGATCGGCGAGGGGGCCTTTATTGGCTCTAACTCCGCGCTGGTCGCGCCGGTGACCATCGGCGCGGGAGCGATCGTCGGTGCGGGTGCGGTGGTGACGAGCGATGTCGAGGCCGACGCGCTGGCGCTGGTCCGGGCCGAGCGCCAGACCAAGCCGGGCTGGGCGAAGCGTTTTCGAGAGATGATGACGGCCAAGAAGGCCGCGAAGAAGGCTGGGGAGTAAGCTTATGTGCGGTATCGTGGGAATCCTGGGCGGCGAGGATGTCGCCGAACGCCTGCTCGATGGGCTGCATCGCCTGGAATATCGGGGCTATGACTCGGCGGGTATCGCCACCATCGACGACGGTGCGATCCAGCGGCGGCGCGCCTCGGGCAAGCTGATCAACCTGGCCAAGGAACTGGCGGCGCATCCGTTGCCCGGCTCGATCGGCATCGCGCATACCCGTTGGGCGACTCATGGTGGCCCCACCACCAACAATGCGCACCCCCACGCCACCGATCATGTCGCGGTCGTCCACAACGGCATCATCGAGAATTTCAAGGCGCTCCGCGACGAACTGAGCGGGCGCGGTCGCGTCTTCACGAGCGAGACCGACACCGAAGTCGTCGCTCACTTGGTCAGCGAAAAGGTCGAGCAAGGTCTCGATCCCGTTGCCGCCGTCCGCGAGGTGCTGCCGCGCCTGCATGGTGCCTTCGCGCTTGCCATCCTGTTCCGCGACCAGCCTGATCTGCTGATCGGCGCTCGACTCGGCTCGCCGCTGGTCGTCGGCTATGGCGATGACGAAACCTATCTGGGCTCCGACGCGCTGGCGCTCGCGCCGTTGACCCAGCGTATCGCCTATCTGGACGAGGGCGACTGGGTGGTCTGTACCCGTGAGGGTGCGCAGGTCTATGACCGTGATAACAATCCGGTCGACCGCCCGGTCACCCTGTCGGGCGTCACCGGCGCGCTGATCGACAAGGGCAATCACCGCCACTTCATGCAGAAGGAAATCTACGAGCAGCCGATCGTCGTCGCACAGACGCTGCGCTCGTACCTCCAGCGGCTGGAAGGCAAGATCGCGCTGCCGATCCCCGAGTTCGACCTGTCGGGCATCAAGCGCGTCACCATCGTCGCCTGCGGCACCAGCTTCTATGCGGGCATGGTCGCCAAATATTGGTTCGAGCAGTTCGCGCGCGTGCCGGTCGACCTCGATGTCGCCTCCGAGTTCCGCTACCGCGCACCGGTGATGGAGCCGGGCGGCCTGATGATCGTCATCAGCCAGTCGGGCGAGACCGCCGACACGCTGGCCGCGCTGCGCCACGCCAAGGCGGAGGGGCAGACGATCGCGGCCGTGGTCAACGTGCCCACCAGCTCGATGGCGCGCGAGGCCGACCTGCTGCTGCCGACCCATGCCGGGCCGGAAATCGGCGTCGCCTCGACCAAGGCCTTTACCTGCCAGTTGAGCGTGCTGGCCGCGCTCGCTGCGAACCTCGCCAAGGCCAAGGGACGTCTGAGCGCCGACGAGGAGAAGCAGATCGTCCGGCACCTCGCCGAAGCCCCCGCCGCGATCAACGGCGCGCTCGCTTATGACGAAGCGATCGAGGGCATGGCGGGGGCCGTCGCCAGCGCGCGCGACGTTCTATATCTGGGCCGTGGCACCGACTATCCGCTGGCGCTCGAAGGTGCGCTAAAGCTTAAGGAAATCAGCTACATCCATGCCGAAGGTTATGCGGCGGGTGAGATGAAGCACGGCCCGATTGCGCTGATCGACGAGCATGTTCCGGTCATCGTCATCGCGCCGTCGGGCCCGTTGTTCGAAAAGACCGTATCGAACATGCAGGAGGTGCAGGCGCGCGGTGGCAAGGTCATCCTGATCTCCGACTATGACGGGATCGAGGCGGCGGGCGAGGGTTGCATCGCGACCATCACCATGCCCAAGGTCCACCCGCTGATCGCGCCGATCGTTTATGCGGTGCCGGTGCAGTTGCTCGCCTATCATGTCGCGGTCGCCAAGGGCACCGACGTCGATCAGCCGCGCAACCTCGCCAAAAGCGTCACGGTCGAGTAATCGCGGTCCGAACTCTGACCATTTACGTCACATTAAGCGTCTCCGGTTACCATCGCTCCACCAATTGCTTGACGATGGAATGATGGTGACCGGATGCGTATTCTGATCGTTGACGACGAACCGGCGGTACACGACAGCTACGCATATTGTTTTTCCGGCCATTCGGACGGCCAGCCGACCCGCCGCGATACGCTGGATGCGATGGCCGCCGAGCTGTTCGGGGCCGCCGATCCGGTGACGTCGGAACCCGGCGATACGGCCCAGCGCCCGTTCCGGCCGCATCATTGCCACCAGGGTCTGGATGCAGTCGCGGCGGTCGAGCAGGCGCTGTCCGAAGGTAATCCCTTCGCGGTCGCCTTCATCGACATCCGCATGCCGCCTGGCATCGACGGACGCGAGACGGCGCGACGCATCCGTGCGCTCGATCCCGATGTCCATCTGGTGATCGTCACGGGCTATTCCGATTTCTCACCGACGGATATCGGTAAGGTCGCCGGGCCGCCGGACAAGATCTTCTACATCGCCAAGCCGTTCGAGGTCGCCGAGATCTCGCAGATGGCGCTCGCGCTCTGCCGCCGCTGGGACAATGATCGCGAACTGGCGGCGGCGCGTGCGACGCTGGCGGCGCAGGTCGTCACACTCGAGGAAAAAACCGCGGAGCTGGCCGCGAACGAGAACCGGGCGATGCACATCGCCATGCACGACGCCCTGACGGATGCGCCCAATCGCGTCGCCTTCCTTCGTGGAATTCAGGAGCGCGGGCGGCGACCGGGGCCGTTCGCGATCGGCATGATCGATCTCGACCGGTTCAAGCTGGTCAACGACACGCTCGGCCATCTGGCGGGCGACGAATTGATCCGCGAGGTCTGTACGACGATCCAGCATGCCGCGCCCGACAATGCACTGGTCGCACGGTTGGGCGGCGATGAGTTCGGCTTGTTCTTCGACGCGGGCAACGAGGCCGAGGCTGTCGTCGCCTGCGAGCGGATCGTGGCGGCTTGCGCCGCCAGCTTCACCATATTGGGCCATGCGGTTCGGTGTGGTGCGTCGTGCGGACTGGTGATGAGCGGCAAGGGTGCAGAACATGACCCGACCGATCTGGTCCGCCAGGCCGACCTGGCGCTGAACGATGCGAAACGGGCCGGTCGCGGGGTCGTCCGGGTCTTTGACGAGCGGATGGATGAAAGCATTCGCGTGCGCCGCGGGATCGAAGCGGGGCTGACCAATGCGATCGCCCGGAACGAACTCAGCCTGACCTTCCAGCCGATCGTGGCGCGCGGCAGCCTCGACATCGCCGGGTTCGAAGCGCTGGTCCGCTGGACCACGAAGGAACACGGGGCGGTCAGCCCGGCGATCTTCATTCCGATCGCTGAGGAAAGCCATCTGATCCACGAACTGGGTGACTGGGTGCTCGACCATGCGCTGGCCGAGTTGCAGCACTGGCCCGGCCAATATGTCTCGGTGAATTTCAGCCCGGTGCAGTTCCGCCGGTCCCACTTCGTCGCCCATGTCATGGACAGCGTTCGTCGCGCGGGCGTGGAGCCGGGCCGCGTGCAGATCGAGATTACCGAAACCGCGATCTTCGACGATGCCGAGCGCGCCGCGCATACGCTGTGCGAATTGCGCCGCCTGGGCTTCCGCATAGCACTGGACGATTTCGGCACGGGGTATTCCAGCCTCTATAATATCCGCAAGTTCGCGCTCGATTGCCTGAAGATCGATCGCAGCTTCATCGACGGGATGGGGCGCGAACGGGAATCCGCCGCGATCGTCCACTCGATCATTCATCTCGGCAGGGCGCTGGGCTTGGGCGTGATCGCCGAGGGGGTCGAGACCGAGGCGCAGGCCCAGGCGCTTCGTGTTGCAGGGGCAAGCCATCTGCAGGGCTATCTCTTCTCGCGCCCGGTCCCCGCGATGGAAGCCCGGGCGCTGGCGGCGCGGCGTAACTTGCCGCTGCCGGGCAGCAACGTTTCCGAACTCCCCATCGCGGCAGGTGCGCGGCGCTGATCGCCGTGAAGCGCTTGCGGAAATGGATCGGCGCGCGGCTTCGCCCGCGCTCGTTGCGCGATACCATGGTGTCGGTCCTGACGGTGGCGGGCATTGCGGGCGCGATCGCGCTGGCCGCGCTGCTCGGCCTCGTCATTTCGCCCAGCTTCGCCGAGCTGGAGAAGCGGGCGACCGATGGCTATCGCCACCGCGCGCGGGTCGCCTTGAGCGAATTTGCGGCCGGCAGCGAGGAGTTGGCGCGTGAACATGCGAGCGCTCCGCAAGTCCCCGCCGAGCTGGCCCGCAGCCTGTTCGCCGCCCATGCCGTCGATGCCGTCGCCTATCGCACGGCCGACCACGCTGCCTGGGACGTTAGCCTGCGCGCAGGAGAGGGGGGACCGGGCGCTGCGTCGCGCACGGCCGCGCTATCGCGGGAGCTGAGCCGCCTTGATCCCGATCGTCTGATCGGTGGGGCGTCTTCGACCAAATTCTATCTGCCGACTGACCATGGTTTGTTGGCGGTCGGCCTTGCCCGATCGGTGACCGGGGCAGGGCATCTATCCGGCTATGTGGCGGTCGCGCGCCATCTGACGGCGGGTCATTTGTCGGCGCTTCTGGGCAAGACGGCGCGGATCGTCCGCCCGCCGCTGGGGCAGGCCGACGCGGTTTCGGCCAGTTCGCGCATCGTCGATATCGCGGTCCCGGTGCGCGGGGCCGATGGCAAGCCGGTCGCGACGGCGGCCTTCCGCGTGTCACGCGAAGTCGTGTTGCTGGGACGACGCGTGTTGCTGCTGGCGGTGGCGGGATCGATCCTGCTGCTTGTCTTCCTGCTCCTAATGCTCCGACGGGCGCTTGCCGCATTCGTGCTGGCACCGCTCGACCGGGTCGAACGGCATATGCAGCGGGTGCAGGCCTCCGGCGCGCTCCTTCCCTTCGAGGACAGCCGCAGCCGGGACGACGAGTTCGGGTCGCTCGGGCGCAGCTTCAACGCGATGCTCAACCAGTTGAAGGATCTGCGCGAACAGAATGAGATTCAGAGCTTTGCGCTGGGCCGGTCGGAAAGCGCCGTGGGGGTGTTGCACAACGTTCGCAACGCCTTGGCCCCGCTTGCGACCATCCTGAGCCATGGCATGGGTGCGAGGACCCTGCCGGACCGCGAGTTGATCGATCGGGCTCTGGCCGAATTGCGGGGCGACGACATCGACCCGACCCGGCGCGCCAAGCTCGTTACGTTCGTCGCCACCGCGCTGGATGCGGAGACGGTGGCCCGGGATGCGCTTCGCATGCAGCTGGAGGTCGGACGCGATGCCATGCGACAGACGCTAGAGATCATCGGCGCGCAACAGGCCCGCGCGCATGAGCGGCCACCGCGCGAACGCTGTGACGTAAGCGATATCGTGGCGCGAAACGCGACGATCGCGCGCTATGCCCGATCGGTGTCGATCGAGGTCGACTTCCCCGCTCGACCAGCGCCTGTGCTGGCCAATCGCGTGATCCTGAGCCAGGTGATCGGCAATCTGTTTTCCAACGCGGTCGAGGCGATCGTCGCCACCGGGCGCGACCATGGCACCATCGTCGTCGAGATCATGCCGCCCAACGACGGCCGGTTGTCGGTGCGGATCATCGATGACGGCGAAGGCTTCGAGCCGTCCCAGGCGACGCGGCTGTTCCAGCCGGGTTTCTCGACGCGGACGGAAAAATCGGGTGGCCTGGGCTTGCACTGGTGCGCCAATTCCATGGCGGCGATGGGGGGCGCGCTGGAACTGCGCAGCGCGGGGAAGGGGAGCGGTGCAGTTGCGATCCTGACGCTCGACTTCGACCCCGAACCCGGCGTTACGATCGGCGAACTGGCCGCCTGATCGTCAGAGCGGTAGCTCCTCTTGATGGGGACCCTGTTCCCCATCCTCGCGGTCGATCAGGCCCGACAGCGTAAGGCCGAGCAGCCGGACGCCCCCCGAAACCGGCAGCTGCTGGTCGAGAAGGTCCAGTCCGATCGCCAGGAACTGGGCACGCTCCGCGACCGGATGGCTGGTCGAGCGGGCACGCGTGATGGTCCGAAAATCGCTGTGCCGCAGCTTCAGCGTCACGGTCCGCCCAGCGACACCGTTTCGTTCGATCCGGGTCCAGGCGGCATCCACCACCCGCTCCAGCGCGGTCCTCAGCGCGTCGCGATCGGACAGGTCGTCCTCGAATGTGCGCTCGGCCCCGACCGACTTGGCGATGCGCTGGGCCCGGACCGGCCGATGATCGATGCCGCGCGCCGCGCCGTAGAGATAATCGGCGTAGCTGCCGAAATGACGTTGCAAGAACTCCAGCGGACGATCGCACAGGTCCTGCCCTGTCAGGATGCCCAGCGCCTCCATTTTGCGCGCGGTTACCGGCCCGACCCCGTGGAAGCGCTTGACTGGCAGGCTGGCGACGAAGGCCGCGCCAAGGGCGGGCGGGATCACGCACATCCCGTCGGGCTTGTTCTGGTCCGAGGCCAGCTTGGCGATGAACTTGTTGTAGCTGACCCCGGCCGAGGCGGTCAGCCCGGTCTCCGCCTTGATGGCCGCCCGGATAGCCGCGGCAACGGCCGTCGCCGATCCCAAGCCGGCGCGGTCCTCGGTCACGTCGAGATAGGCTTCGTCGAGCGACAAAGGCTCGATCAACGCGGTATAGCGGGCGAAGATGGCGCGGATCTGTCCTGATACTTCGCGATACACGTCGAATCGGGGCGGCACGAAGACGAGTTCGGGACAACGGCGCGCGGCCGTGACCGAGGGCATGGCGGACCGCACCCCGAAAGCGCGCGCCTCATAACTGGCGGCCGCCACCACGCCGCGCTTGCGCGATCCACCCACCGCCAGCGGTCTTCCGCGCAAGCTGGGATCGTCGCGCTGCTCGACCGATGCATAGAATGCGTCCATGTCGACATGGATGATCTTACGGCCGTCATGCGTCGCCCGTGCGTCGGTCGTCGACAAAGAAGAATTCGGCACCGCAGAGCTCATGGCGATCACACGGCCCGCTGCGTGCGGGCCAGCTGAAACGAAACAGGAACAATGATGGCGCGTCAACCCCTTGATGAATAGACCCGACCCGGTTCATCAGGTTAACCCACTTTTATGGGGTGCCATGTCATACGGTCCGGGGACTATCGTTTGACGTATATACGATCCTTGGGCGCCGCGGCCCTGTTGCTCCTTCTGTCGATCCTGCCTGCTGGGGCCGGGGCCGAGAGGAGCGATCCTTGGGCGGCATGGCAATGGGCGACGTTCACACGCCTGAGCGATTCCGTGGATTTGCCGCACGTCACTACGACGGCGATCACGCATGCCCGCGACGGTACGATGTGGATCGGTACGCGTGGCGGGCTGACCCGCTATGACGGGCAACGGGTGCGGAGCTTCAAGCAGCGACTGTCCGATCCCTATTCGCTGCCTGACAATTATGTCCGCTCGCTGCTCGCATTGCCCGATGGCAGTGTGCTGATCGGCACCAACGTCGGCGGCCTAGCGCGGTACGACGTCCGCACCGACCGCTTTCATCGTCTGATCGCCAAGGGGCAGCGGACCGGAACGCGCATTTTCGACCTGACGCCGGATGGGGCCGGTGGCGCCTATGTCGCATCGGACGGCGGTGTTCATCATTACGATCCTCGCAACGACCGGCTCGATCCGATGGCGGCAGAGGCGATCCGCGACGACAAGGGCGGAAACCAAGTCGTCTTTTCGGTTTTTCGCGATGCCGATGGCACTGTGTGGGCCGGAACGGAGGAAGGGCTGTGGGTTCGCGCGCCGCATGCCGACCGATTCGTCTTGGTGCCACTGAGCGGCACCGCGCCGAAGGACGATATCTGGGCCATCCAGCGGGACAGCCAAGGGCGGCTGTGGATCGGAACGGGCTCGGACGGGATTTACGTGAGCCCGGATCGCGGAACACGGCCTCGTTTCGTCCAGTTCCGCACGCTGGCGGGTGATTCTCCGCTGGTCGGCCACCGCACGGTGCGTTCGCTGCAGGAGGACCGGCAGGGCCGGATGTGGGCGGCGACCGACGGCATGGGCATCCTGCTGATCGATCCGGCGCACCATTATTCGGTCATGCCGATCCGCCATGTCGCGGCCAACGCACTGTCGCTGGCGGGGGATACGGTGCGCGACCTTGCGCTCGACGGATCGGGCGGCATGTGGGCGGCGACGGAGCTGGGCGCGGCGCGAGGCAGGGGACCAGGTGGCGGCGTGCTGCAGATCGGAGCGGCGATGCCCGACCCTCGGAAATCGCTGTCCGACGACAATGTTCGCGGAATTCTGGTCGACCGCCAAGGTGTCATCTGGCTCGGTTTCAGCAAGGGAACGGTCGATGCGCTCGACCGGCAAACCGGCGTGGTGCGGCATCTCCCCCTGCCGGGTTTCCATGGCGGGCAGGACATCAAGGCGCTGATCGAAGCGAACGACGGATCGATTCTGGTCGGCGCTCGCGGCGTCGTGGCGATCGACCGCACGACGCTGAAGACCCGTGCCCTGGACGTGCCCGGACTGGGTGACCTGCCGGTCATCTCCCTGGCCCAGACGCCCCATGCGCTGCTGATCGGCACCTATCGCGGGCTGTTCGTCCGCAACCGGGTCGACGGACAAGTTCGCCGATTCCAGCACGACCCAGCCGATCCGCACAGCCTGCCCAACAACGAAGTCATCAATATCGTCGTCCGATCGCCGACATCGGCGCTGGTCGCCACGCCGTCCGGGCTCGGGCTGTTCGACCTCCAGACAGGCCGCTTCACCAATTTTTCCAGCCGGGCAGGGCATTCCGCCAGCCTGCCGCAGGATTATGCCGGGTCGATCGTTCTCGCCGGTCGCGACATCTGGGTCGGCACCTATGGCGGCGTCGGTCTCGGCCATGCGGTCGCGAACGGATGGCGCTTTGAGGCGATTACCGAGGCGCAAGGACTGGCCGGCGACAATGTCGCGTCGCTGACGATGGATAGCCGCCGCCGGGTATGGGTAGCGAGCGCAGGCGGCATTTCGGTGATCGATCCGTCCGGGCACACCGTCCGCACAATGAGCCAGCGCGATGGTGGCACGACCAGCGCCTTCAACCAGCGGGCGGCGGGAAAGACCCCAGATGGCTCGCTGCTGTTCGGCTCGCCCGACGGCCTATTGATTCTCCAGCCGGATCTGCTGCTGACCCACCGCGAGCGGGTCAGGACCGGGGCGCTGATCATCAGCGCGGCGGAAATCGACGGTAGGGCGGTGACGATAGATTCTGCTTCGTCCGCGCTGGCGCTGCATTTGGGACGGGACGGCCGGACGTTGCGGGTCGGCTTTGCCTTGACCGACTTCGATTCGCCGGAGGAAATCCGCTATGGCTATCGGCTCGAAGGGTTCGACCGAGACTGGATGACCGTTCCGGCGCGCACACCGGCGGCGGCCACCTATACCAACCTTCCCGCAGGCAGCTATTGGCTGGACCTGAGGGCCGAGGTGCCCGGCCTTGCGCCTCAGGTCATCACGCGGCGTTTCCGCCTGATCGTCGATCCGCAATGGTACGAGACCTGGCCCGCGCGGGTGGCGCTGGCGCTGGGTTTCCTGCTGGGACTGGCGGGGCTCGTCTGGCTGGTGACCACCGTGGTCCGCCGTCGTGCCCGGATTCTGGAGGCGATGGTCGAGAAGCGCACCAGCGAACTGCGCACCGCCAATGCGCAGCTCGACCGGCTGGCGAGCACCGATCCTCTGACCGGCCTCGCCAATCGTCGCACGCTGATGACCGCACTGGAAACCGCGCGCGAACGGGTAATGCGCGACGGTGAGGGCTTTGTCTTTGCGTTGCTCGACGTCGATCACTTCAAGCGGATCAACGATCAGTACGGACATAGCGCCGGGGACGAGGTGCTGGTGCAGTTATCTGCGCGACTGCAACGGGATGTGCGTGCCGACGACACGCTGTCGCGCTATGGCGGCGAGGAGATCGCGATCCTGTTCGCCAGCGCAGGCATCGATACCGCGATGGCGGTCGTCGAACGCTTGCGCCGGGACGTCGCCGCCAGTCCGATACAGGTCGGCGATCAGGTGATCGCCCTGACCATCAGTGCGGGCGTCGCGCAGTGGCAGTCGGGCGAGGACGTCGGCACGATGATCCGGCGCGCCGACGAAGCCCTTTACTGTGCCAAGCGCGGTGGGCGCGACCGGGTAGCGCGGGCGGCCTAGGTCTTGCGCGGAACCGTCGAAGGGGCGCAGGGTTGGCCTGTTCCATGACAGAGTCCGCTTCCCCTGACGTCGCCCGGTCACCGATTTCCCGCTCAGGCCGCCTGGTGCGGCAACAGGGGGCGTTTCTTCTGCAAGGCGATGACGGCACGCTGGTCGAACTGCGGCTGATGCGGGTGCCGGTCGATCATGTCGGCAAGCCAGTGACCGTGACCGGGCATTTGCTGGCGCCCGGCCTGATGGAGGTGGAGGGCGTCCGGGGCGGCTGACGTCCGCCCTTTGCTCAGTGGCTGGCGCCGCGCCGGGGGAGCAGGTGCAGGACGCCCACGATCGCTGCGCCGACGATCAGGCCGACGATCGCCGATCCGATGGCGCCGATGATCCAGGCCACGGCTCCGCCCGCCACCGCCATCGCCTCGCCCGCATGATGCGCGGTGTCATGGATCAGATGGGGCAGGGTGGTCAGCCCGAATTCCTCCATGCCATGGACGATGATCCCACCGCCGACCCAGACCATGGCGGCGGTGCCGACCACCGCCAGCACGCGCAGGACCAGCGGCATGGCCTTCACCAGGCCCCGGCCAATCGCCTGAGCCGCGCGCCCCTCACGACGGGCGAGGTGCAGGCCGATATCATCCATCTTCACGATGCCGGCGACCACGCCATAGACGCCGATGGTGATCGCGATGCCGACCAACGCAAGGGCGATCGCCTGGGTCCCGATCGACAGATCGGGCAGTTCCGAGAGCGCGATCGCCATGATCTCGCCCGACAGGATCAGGTCGGTGCGGATCGCGCCCGAGACCTGTCGATCCTCCAGCACTTTGGCATCGACCGGGACGGCCTCGGCTGCGTCTTCATGGCCGCCGGTCAGCGTCTCGAGGATTTTCTCGCTCGCCTCGAAGCAGAGAAACGCGCCGCCCGCCATCAGGATCGGGGTGATCGCCCAGGGCGCAAAGGCGCTGAGCAGCAGGGCGGCCGGGAGCAGGAAGATCAGCTTGTTGCGCAGCGACCCCAGCGCGATCTTGCCGATGATGGGCAGTTCGCGCTGTGGCGCCAGCCCGACGACATAGCGCGGCGTTACCGCCGTATCGTCGATGACCACACCCGCGGCCTTGGCGCCGGCGCGTGCCGATGCACCTGCCACATCGTCGAGCGACGCCGCCGCCAGCTTGGCGATTGCCGCCACGTCGTCCAGCAATGCGACCAGACCACCTGCCATCGAAGCGTCACTCCCTTGAACCCTATGGCCTGTGCCTAGAGCCTGTGTTGCGCCGATGCACGGGAAAATGACGGCTCCGTCATGTCTGCCAGGACGCGCCGCGCCATTGCTCGGCCAGGTGACCGAGCAGCGCAGGGACGGCTGCGGGCGCACCCAAGGCTGCGTAGATGGCCCAGATGCCGACCGCGACCGATCCTTCATAAGCGGGCAGCACTCGCACCAGCCGTCCGTCGGCCAGCGCATCGGCGACATCCCAGAGCGAGCGCAGCGCGATGCCGCCGCCCGCCAGCGCCAGTTCGCGAACCAATTCACTGCTATCGGTCTCGACCACGCTGTCGCCGGAGACGGTCGCGCCGGTCAGCCGCCAGGGAAACTGGCCGCGCGCCGCGAGCAGGCGGTGCTGGCGAAGCGCGGCGATCGTTCCGGGCGTCCCCGCACGCGCGAGATAGGCCGGGCTGGCGCACAGGATACGGCGATTGTCGGCCATGCGACGCGCGCCGAGCCCCGTGGGAGGCGTGGCGGTGATGCGGATCGCCAGGTCGACACCTCCGCCCAGCAGGTCGACATAATCGTCGCTCAGTTCGACCTTCAGCCTGATATCGGGATAGCGGCCCAGAAAGGCGGGCAGGAAGGGCGCGATCCAGAGTCGGCCGAACGAGGTCGGGGCGCTGATCGACAAAGGCCCGGCGGGCTCGGCCGCTGTCTGGGCCATGCGCGCTTCGGCGGCGCGGAGTCCGGCGATCAGCGGCCCGACCTCGGCGTGGAACGCGGCCCCGGCAGGAGTGGGGGACAGCCGCCGGGTGGTCCGATGCAGCAGGCGCACGCCCAGGCGCGCTTCCAACCGCGCCATGCGCTTCGATACCATGGCGGGCGACAGCCGCCATGCTCGTGCGGCGGCGGCTAGGCTGCCTTCGCGGACGACATCGACGAACAGCGCAATATCGGGGTCCATTCGTTCCTCCTGCGATCGACAGCGGTTCGATTATGCCTACTGTCACGCGTAATAGCGATGCACTATTATGGGCCCGGATGTTTGAAGGAGAGACGCGATGATGCAACGCCACGGCCTTTCGATCGCGCCCGCGCTGGTCGCTTTTCTGGAAGATCGCGCCTTGCCGGGCAGCGGCGTCGACCCCGATCGCTTCTGGTCGGGCATGGCGGACATTCTTGCCCGCTTCGCCCCCGAGAATGCCGCCCTTCTGGCCCGGCGCAATGCGCTTCAGACGCGGATCGATGACTGGTACGCCCAGGGCGGCGCGACTGATGGTGCTGCCCAACGGGCCTTCCTGACCGAGATCGGCTATCTTACGCCTGAGCCCGCCCCTTTCACCATTGCGCCGCACGATGTCGATGCGGAGGTGGCCGAACTGGCCGGGCCGCAACTGGTCGTGCCGATGCTCAACGCCCGGTTCCTGCTGAACGCCGCCAATGCGCGGTGGGGAAGCCTGTACGACGCGCTCTATGGCACCGACGCGCTTGCGCCGGTTCCGACCGAGACGGGCTATGACCCGATGCGCGGCGCGGCGGTCATTGGCTGGGCTCGCGCCTTTCTGGACGATGCGCTGCCGGTCGAGGGCGGATGGCAGGGCGTCACGGACCTGGCCGAGGCCGTCAAAACCCTGCGTGCCCCCGACCAGTTTCGGGGGCGCAGCGAACGCGGTTGGCTGTTTCGCAATCACGGCCTGCATATCGAGATCATGGTCGATCCAACCCATCCCATCGGCCGGACTGACCCGGCGGGTATCGCCGATATCGTCCTGGAATCCGCGCTGACCACTATCTGCGATCTAGAGGACTCGGTCGCGGCGGTCGATGCCGAGGACAAGGTTGCTGGCTATGCCAATTGGCTGGGCCTGATCGACGGCACGCTGACCGCAGAGGTCGAGAAAGGCGGGCGGACGACGACCCGACGGCTGGCCGGCGACCGTGCCTGTATCGCGCCGGACGGCCGTACGTTCAGCCTGCCGGGGCGCAGCCTGTTGTTCGTTCGCAATGTCGGCCATCTGATGACGACGCCCGCCATCCTGCTGCCCGATGGGTCCGAAGCGCCCGAAGGCATTCTCGACGCCATCGTCACCAGCCTGATTGCGATGCGCCAAGGCCGCTCCATCTACATCGTGAAGCCCAAGATGCACGGGCCGGAGGAGGCGGGCTTCGCTGATCGGCTGTTCGATGCAGTCGAGGATATGCTGGGCCTCGACCGGCATCGGATCAAGATCGGGGTGATGGACGAGGAGCGCCGGACGTCCGCCAATCTGGCCGCCTGCATCCACGCGGTGAAGGACCGGATCGTCTTCATCAACACTGGCTTTCTCGACCGCACCGGTGACGAAATTCACACCGCGATGCAGGCGGGGCCGATGGTGCGCAAGGCGGCGATGAAGGAATGCGACTGGATCGCCGCCTATGAGGACCGCAATGTCCAGATCGGCCTGGCCTGCGGCTTTGCGGGACGGGCCCAGATCGGCAAGGGCATGTGGGCGGCCCCCGACCGCATGGCCGACATGCTGGCGCAGAAGGGCGCGCATCCGCAATCGGGCGCGACGACCGCCTGGGTGCCGTCGCCGACCGCCGCCACGTTGCACGCGACCCATTATCACCGGACCGATGTCGCCGCCCGCCAGCAGGCCCGGACGGTCGAACCGATCGCGGCGCTGGAACGGCTGCTCACCCCGCCGGTCGCCACCGCGCCCGACTGGTCGGCAGAGGAGATCACGGCCGAACTGGACAATAATGCGCAAGGGCTGCTGGGCTATGTCGTGCGCTGGATTGACCAGGGTGTCGGCTGTTCCAAGGTGCCCGACCTGCACGATATCGGCCTGATGGAGGACCGCGCCACGCTGCGCATCTCGTCCCAGCATATCGCGAACTGGCTGCACCACGGCATCGTCACCGCCGATCAGGTCGAGGCGGCGCTGGCGCGCATGGCGGCGAAGGTCGATGTACAGAATGAGGGCGACCCCGCCTATCGGTCGCTTTCCGAAAACCCGGATGGCTTGGCGTTCCAGGCGGCCCGCGCGCTGATCTTTCAGGGCATCAGCCAGCCCAATGGCTATACCGAGCCCCTGCTTCACCGCTATCGGCAGGCGGCCAAGCAGGTTCTGGATCAGATGGAGATGGCATAGTGCCGCTTTATGCGCTGGACGACCACCGCCCCGATGTTCACGACACCGCCTGGATCGCGCCCTCGGCCGATGTGATCGGGCAGGCGATCCTGGCTGAGCATGTCAGCCTGTGGTTCGGAGCGGTGCTGCGCGCCGATAACGGCGTCATCCGGGTCGGCGCGCGGAGCAATGTGCAGGACGGTGCCGTGCTGCACTCCGACCCCGGCAGCCCGCTGACCATCGGGTCGGATTGCACGGTCGGGCACCGCGCCGTCCTGCACGGCTGTACGATCGAGGATGGCTGCCTGATCGGCATGGGCGCGACGGTGCTGAACGACGCGGTGATCGGCGCAGGCTCGCTGGTCGGGGCGGGCGCGCTCGTCACCGAGGGTAAGGTCTTTGCGCCCGGCAGCCTGATCGTCGGTGCGCCTGCCCGCGCGGTACGAACGCTGGAGCCCGGCGAGATCGCGCGGTTGCGCGAATCGGCCACCGGCTATGCCTCGCGTGCAGCCCAATATGCCGCATATTTGCAGCCACTCGGCGAGGATCGGCCCGGACCGGCCGTTGACGATGGCGTCGCACCTGCCTAGCCAAGCAGGGTGACGCCGCCCACTATCCTGATCGTCGAGGACGATCCCGCCCTTCGGACCCTGACTGCCCGCGCCTTGCAGGAGAACGGCTTTGCCGTGAAGCTGGCCAATGCCGCGCCCGAAATGTGGCAGGCGCTGGACGTCGGACAGATCGACCTGATCCTGCTGGATATCATGCTGCCGGGCACCAGTGGTATCGACCTGTGCCGCCAGGTCCGCCAGAAGAGCGCGGTCCCGATCATCTTCATCAGCGCCAAGGGCAGCGAGGTCGACCGGGTGGTCGGGCTGGAGCTGGGTGCGGACGATTATCTCGCCAAGCCGTTTGGCACGCGTGAACTGGTGGCGCGCATCCGCGCCGTGCTGCGTCGCGGCGGCCTGGAGAACACGCCGGGCGAGCGCGAGGCGGGCATATTGGGCTTTGACGGCTGGACCGCGAACCTGCCGCGCCGCGAACTGATGTCGCCCTCGGGCGCGCAGGTCGAGCTGACGGGGGCCGAGTTCGACCTGCTCGTCGCATTTCTCGACAATGCCCAGCGGGTCGTCGCGCGTGAGCGGCTGATCGAGCTGTCGCGCGCCCGGATCGGCGACAGCTCGGACCGCAGCATCGACGTGCTGGTGAGCCGTCTCCGCCGCAAGCTGTCGGGCGCAGGGGGCGCGGCGCCGATCGTCACGGTGCGCGGTGTGGGGTATATGTTGAACGTGCCGGTGGAGCGGCGGTGATCCGCCCTTCGGTCGGCCTGCTCGGCCGGATCGTCGCGATCCTGCTGCTGGCGGTGACGATCGAGTTCGCCATCTCTACCTATCTCTACGAACGGGCCAGCCATGTTTCGGTCCGTGATGACGAAGCGCGGCGGCTGGCCGAACATCTGATCGTCGCGCGCCGCGTCCTGAATGAGCGGCCACCGATCGAACGTCCCGAAGTGGCCGAGGAACTGACCACCGATCGGTACATCGTCAGCTGGTCTCCCGCCGCGCCGCCGCGCCCCACCATCGCGCCCGCCATGGACAGCATGCAGCGCCAGATCGTCGACTGGGAGCCGACCTTGGCGGCGACCGACATCCACTTGCGGCTGACCTCGCCCGGCCGCACCTCGGTGGTGTCGGGCGACCTGCGCCTAGACGACGGCACCTTGCTGAGCTTTCGCATGAGGGAGGGGGTGCGCACGCTCGACTTGGCACTGGGGCGGGTATTGCTGGCGCTGATCCCGGCCATTGCGCTGATGTTGTTGAGCGGTGCGTTGATCGGGCGGACGCTTCAGCCGCTGCGGATGCTGGCGCGGGCGGCGGACAAGCTGGGCCGGGGGCAGGGCGGCCACGCCCCGCTGATCGTGCCGGAGAGAGGGCCGGGCGAGGTGCGCCATGTGACCCGCGCCTTCAACCGGATGCAGGCACGTATCGGCCGGTTGATCGACGAGCGCACCCGTGCGCTGGCGGCGGTGGGCCACGATCTGCGCACCCCGCTTGCCCGGCTTCGCCTACGCGCCGACGCGATCCATGACGATGAGGTGCGCGAGGCGATCGGCACCGATATCGAGGAGATGGAGGCGATGGTCGCCTCGCTGCTCGCTTTTCTCGGCGGTGAGGGCGATGCCGAACAGCCCGAGCTGACCGACCTCGCCATCCTCTGCGCCAATCTGGCCGATGATGCGGCCGACCATGGCCGTGACGTCCGCTATGTCGGACCGGATCACTTCGACTGCCGATTGCGCCGGTTCGGGGTGAAGCGCGCACTGACCAACCTGGTCGAGAATGCGCTCCATTACGGCGATCACGCCACGATCACTCTGCGCACGGAGCCCGGTGACGATGTGCGCATCCGCGTCGAGGATAATGGACCGGGCATCCCCGAGGAGTCGCTGGAATTGGTGCTGGAGCCGTTCGTCCGGCTCGACACCGCACGGCGGCGGGACACGGTGGGCTTTGGCCTGGGCCTGTCGATCGTCGCGCGGGTCGTCGCGGCGGAGGGCGGGGAATTGACGCTGGCCAACCGTCCCCAAGGGGGTCTCTGCGCGGAAATTCGTCTTCCGCACTGCCGGACATGATTTGTCACGGTTTCGCTGCACGACAGCAAAACTCACTGCGTATTACAGTTCCTAGAGGTTGGCTTCGAGCCCCACCCCCTCGGGGAACGGAGCCGCCTCACCGTTTTCATGTTTGCCCGTGAACCATTTGCGATAGCGGGCGAACAGAGCGTCTGGCCAATCATTCGGGAGGTAACCGATGACGATGGAGTTCGATTTGACCGCACTGGAATTGCAGGGTGCCCTGCTCGTGCTGGCGGTGATCATCACCTTCGCCGCCATCGAGGGCTGGAAGGCCCGCTAACCCGCTTCAAAGTTTCACGCGTTTCGCAAGGACTCCCCTGCCGCCCCCCTCCGGCATGAGTCCGACCGGAAAGGGGTAGGCGGCCCGGCTCAGGGCCGGGTCGTCTGCTCCATCACCGCCAACCGGCCCTGGATCGCAGCGACCAGTTGGGTCGCCGTATAGGGCTTGGTCAACAGCGCGGCGTCCATATTCGCCGCTTCCGCCGCCATGCCGCCGTCACCTGTCGCGAAGACGATCGACAGCTTGGGCCGCAACTGCCTTGCCCGCCCAGCCAGTTCGACGCCTGACTCACCCGGCAGGTTGAGGTCGGTCACCAGCACATCGATCTGCGCCGTCTGAAGCGCGGTCATCGCCTCTTCGGCGGTCACGGCATGGACGACGACAAAGCCCGCATCCTGCAGGGTTTCGGCCGTATTCATACGGATCAGATCGTCATCCTCGACCAGCAGGATGGTACGGCCATCATGCAGCGGCTGGGGCCGAACCTCCTCGACGGGTGGCTCGGAGCGGGTGGATGGAGCCTCGCTCGTCGCCATGCGCCGCTGGCGCTGGTTGGCCAGCACGTGCCGGAACTTCCGCGCCAATGCTTCGCGGGTATAGGGCTTGGAGAGCAGCTCGACACCCCGGTCCAGCCGTCCGCCATGGACGATCGAATTCTCGGTATAGCCCGAGGTGAACAGCACCGCGATATCGGGCAGCCGCTCGCGCGCCTTGCGGGCGAGCTCGGGGCTCTTCAACGTGCCCGGCATTACGACATCGGTGAACAGCATGTCGATCGGGATGCCGCTTTCGATGACGTTCAGCGCACTCTGCGCGTCCACCGCCTTCAACACCCGATAGCCCAAGTCGGACAGCAGTTCGACGACGGTCGCGCGCACCTCGGCATCGTCCTCGACCACAAGCACCGTCTCGGTGCCGCCGGTGATTGGGCCGGTATCGACCGCGACCTCGACATCCTCGGCCTCCATCGCGCGGGGCAGATAGAGCTTGATCGTGGTGCCGTGGCCGACCTCGGAATAGATCTTCACATGGCCGCCCGACTGTTTGACGAAGCCATAGACCATCGACAGGCCCAGCCCCGACCCCTTGCCTTCGCTCTTGGTCGAGAAAAAGGGCTCGAAGACCTTGTGGATGATGTCCTCCGACATGCCACTGCCGGTGTCGGAGACGGCGAGCATGACATATTGGCCGGGCGTCACCTCGTCATGGGTGCGGGCGTAATCGTCGTCGAGATGGGCATTACCCAGCTCGATGGTCAGCTTGCCCTGGCCCTCCATCGCGTCGCGCGCGTTGATGGCCAAGTTCAGCAGCGCATTCTCGATCTGTGCCGGATCGATGAAGGTGTTCCACAAGCCACCGCCAACGATCGTCTCGATCTCCACGCCCTCACCGATCGCGCGGCGCAGCATGTCGTCCATGCCCTGGACGAAGCGGGTGACGTTGACGACCTTGGGCTCCAGCGCCTGGCGTCGGCCGAAGGCGAGCAGCTGCGCGGCGAGCTTGGACCCGCGCGAGACGCCCGCCATCGCATTGGCGACACGCTGTTCGGCACGGTCATTGCCCGCCACGTCCTTGCCCAGCAACTGGAGGTTGCCCGACACGACCTGCAACAGGTTGTTGAAGTCGTGCGCGACACCGCCGGTCAGCTTGCCGATCGTCTCCATCTTCTGCGCCTGGGCCAGCTTCATCTCGGCTTGGCGGCGCTCGGCGATCTCCTCGATGACGCGGCTTTCCAGCGTCTCGTTGAGCTGGCGCAGCTGCGCCTCGGCGCGTTCGCGGTGGTGGACCTGACGCGCGAGGATAGAAGCCTGATCGCGCAGTGCCTGTTCGGCGGCGCGCTGCTCGGTGATGTCGGTATGGACGCCGACCCATTCGATCAGTTCGCCGTCGGCGCCGATGATGGGCAAACCGCGGATGGCGTAGGTACGCCATTCGCCGTCATGGCGACGAACGCGATGTTCGTGGATGAACATGCCCTTCGTCGCCACCGCCTCGTTCCAAGCGACGACCGAGGCCGCGGCATCGTCCGGGTGGACTGCATTTGCCCAGCCGAAGCCCTGATATTCCTCCAGTGACTGGCCGGTGATCGCGGCCCAGCCGGGTTGTTCCCCGATCATGCGGCCATCGGCGCTGTTGGTCCACAGTACGCCATGCACCGCATCCATGGCGGCACGAAAACGACGATTGCTGCGCTCGACCGCTTCCGAATGGCGCATCCGCTCGTCCACGTCGAAGACCAGGATGTGGAAACCCATGACCATACCGTCATCGCCCCGGCGGGGGATATAGCGTGTCTCGGCTCGGCGGCGGCTGCCGTCACGGTGGTGCAGATGGACATCCGCCACCACCGTCTCGCCCGCCAGCGCCCGGTCGATCAGCGGTTTGCGCTCGCTATAGTCGTCATCGGTCAGTATATCGCCGATGCGCTGCCCCAGCATGCCCTCCGGGTCGACACCGAGAAATTCGCGGTAATAGTCATTGGCGAAGCGATACCGTTCCTCGCGATCGACGAAGGCGACCAGAACGGGCAGCGAGTCGGTGATGATTCGCAGTTCCGCTTCGCTCTCGGCCAGGCGGCGCTCCGCAGCGACGCGACCGGTATTCTCGACGACGGTGCACATGACGCCGCCCACATCGCCACGTTCGAGATAGACGGGCGTGTAATAGAGGTCGAAGACCACCTCTTCCTCGACACCCGCGCGCGTCACGATCAGTTTCTGATCGCGAAAAGCGATATCCTCGCCCCGGAAACCGCGCTCCAGAATGTCACGATTCCAATCCCAGATTTCGGGCCATACCTGCTCGACGAGGCCGCCAAAGGCCGCAGGATGGCGTGGCCCCGCGACGCTGCGATAGGCGTCATTGTAGAGCATGACATGATCCGGTCCCCACATCAGGACCTTGGCGATCGGCGAATGCACGATATTGGCGACCGTTGTGCACAAGACACCGGGCCACCGGCCGATGGGGCCGAGCGGGCTGTCTGCCCAGTCGCGGTCGCGGACCAGCTGTCCACACTCGCCGCCGCCGACCAGCCAGGTCGCCGGATCGCCGAACGAACTGTCCGTCCGCATCCGCTCGATCGCGGCGATCAGCAGGGCTTGCTCGTCGGCAAATTCGCCTGCTTCGACGGCCTGGGCAACATATCGGTCGAGCTGCGGCGGGAGCGACAGCATGCGCGACAGGGGAGTGTTCATAGTCTGACGCATGAAAAAGCTACACCATCAAGTCAATCGGACAACGGGCCAAACGCCTCGAATTCTGTCTTCTTTCCGTATCACTTATGTCATGAGCGTCCGGTTAAGGGCTGCGGATGATGCGGTTCCAGGATCAGCGTCGAGCCCTCTACCCGCCAGCTTTTGAGCCGCGACAAGAAATTCATTCCCAGCACATCGGTATCGCCAAAGGCGGGCGAGACGACGACGGGCACGTCATCGGCGCGGATGGTGCCGATGCGCAGCGAGTCGATCTGCGCGGTCTGGGCGCGGGTCATGCCGTTGGCGGTATTCAATATGACCGGGAACACCGGTTTTGCGGGCTTCAATCCGACGGCCCGCGCGGTATCGCTCGACAGCGCGGTCAGCGTCGCGCCACTGTCGACCAGCATCCGTCGACTGACGTCGCCGATCGTCACCCGCGCCCAGAAATGGCCATCGGGCGACATGCGGATGCGCACCGTATCGCCCACCACATTCTGATCCTGAAGCTTGAGGGCCTGCATCGCGCGCTGGATATAGGGATCGAATTGCTGACGCTGTTGCAGAACGACGATCAGCAGACCGCCCAGGATGACCCAGCTGACCAGATTGAGCGCCACGCGCAACACAGGCACCCGGCGGGCCAAAACCACCGCCAGGATTGCCGCGGCGACCAGGGCGGCGAGGGGCAGGGGGATGCCCAGATCGGGTATCATGAGAAATCATTTCCTTCCGCCACCCGATATGGGTCGCGTGAAGGCGCAATCATAGTGGCGGCCAGCTGTCTGACGGCTGACCGCCCCCGGTGGGAAATCAGGCTTGCTCGGGTGCCCCCACTTCGTCCGCGCTGAAGCGCCGACCGCCATACCAGCGGCGGAAGCTGCCATCGGGCTGGCGGAAATAGCGAGCCCCTTCGTGAAGAACTGGCGCGCCCAGCGACCGATAAGCTGCCCAAATGCCATAGACCATGGCGACCACCGCCAGGACCTTGATCCACTCCATCGACTCGCCCCTTATTTGTTATTGGGGTGAGGCTCGTGATAAATATGGTGGAGATCAAGTAAATAAGTTGCTGCATTGCGGGGTGAAGGCGCCAATATTGACGCTGCATTGCATCAATTTGAACCGGGGAATGGGCGGCTGAGCCATGGCGAGCTGCGCAAACCGAAGCGTCTCGGCCGGTTGGCGGCCTTGGTGATGCCGATCCTGGGTCCGGTGATAATGTCCGGCACCGTGTCCACGTCTTCCAGTAGGAAGGGCGGCCTATCGAGCGATGCCCCGTCCAGCGCCATGTCGATTGCCAATGCCGCGCATAGCCGCCCCGGACCGGCGCACAATTCCCGTATCGGGCGAGCGATGCCGCGCCGCTCCAGCATGGAATCGACGCCGTGTTGCGGCTCGATCGCACGGATCAGGACGGCGCTGCCTGGCGTGCCGCAGACGATGTTGAGGCAGTGGTGCAGTCCGTAAATGCGGTACACATAGGCATGGCCGCGCGGCCCGAACATCGCCGTATTGCGTACGGTTCGTCCGGCGAAGCTGTGTGAGGCGGGGTCGGCCGCGTCATACGCCTCCGTCTCCACGATGATCCCGCCCACGCCGTCGACCGTCAGGGTTACGCCAATCAGCCCTTGTGCGACCTCGTCGACCGGCTGCGTGTAGAAGTCCGGCGAAAGCAACGACATCGATGCCGCTCAGCTGCCCATCGTAACCCAGAACCAGAGCGGCATGGGCCCGGCTCTGTCCGCCAGACGGATCATGCCCTCACTGGTTTCCACCGCCGTATCGCGCCAGTCGATCACGCCATCCTCGCCGATCAACGGCATCACCCGTAGACCGAAGATGCAGGTCAATCGCTGATCGCCATGCTGCCGCTCAAAGGCGATCACCCGGTCCCGGCCGTAGCCTGTGACCGGTAGGGGGGTATAGCGGCCCTGGAGGAACAGGTCCGGGCAACGCCGCCGCAGGGCGAGAAGATCGCCGATCAATTTCTGCTTTGCATAGTGTCCATCGGCCAGCGCGGCTTCGCGTGCGGAATAGTCGACCGGGCGGCGATTATCCGGGTCGACCAGGCTCAGATCGGCGAACTCCGTGCCCTGATAACAGTCGGGAATACCGGGTACGGTGTAGCGCAAGGCCACCTGGGTCAGCATATTCACTTCGGCCGCCGATGCGATCCGGCGGAGCAACGCGGTCATTCCTTCGCGGAAATCCTTCCCCTGTTCTCCGTCGATCAGCGCTTGGGCCAAGGCGTTGCACCGTTCTTCATAATCGGTGTCCGGCGCTTCCCAGGACGAGCGCAGCTTGGCCTCGCGGAGTGACTTTTCCTGCCACGCCGCGATCCGTGCAGAGAAGTCGCCGAGATCACGTTCCTCCGGCCAAGCGCCGACCAACGTCTGGATCAACATGTACCAGTCGGCCGGATCGACGCCCTCGGCCAGCTCGACGGTCTGACGCCACCAAGCCTCGACCTGCAGCCGCCATTCGTCGGGCATGGCGCTCAACACCGCCAGCCGGGCGCGAACATCCTCGCCCCGCTTATGGTCATGGGTGGCGGTGGTCAGCATCGCATGGGGGAAGCGTTCGGCACGGCCCTTCATGCGTTCGTGGAAAGCGGCGATGGACATGCTCAGGCGGCCTGCATCGAAGCCGACATCGTTGCGCGAGAGCAGCACGGCGTGGCGGTAGAAAGCGGTATCCTCGACCGCCTTGGCCGCGATCGGTGCGGAGAGTTGCTGGAAGCGTCGAACCGCGTCGGCCAGCAAGGCTCGCTCCCCTGGGCCTTCGCCCGCAAGCCAGGCCAGTATCCGGTCGACGACAAAGCCCTCGCCCGGCGGCAGCAAAGGATCGACGCGGCGGCGCGCTAGTTCTCGAATCGCGAGGTCGCTGGCCGGGGCGTCGGGGCCATAGGTCCGATAGACCGGGAACACCCACAGCAGCCGCTCGATCGCGCGGCGCAGCATCGGTGTGGTGATAGCGCATTCAAGCGCCTCTGCCGAAGTCGTGAGGGCAGCAAAGGCCGCGACGCACTGGTCTAGCTGCCCCGCAAACTGCCATGCCAGCAGATCCTGCCGGGCCTGCAATTCCTCCGGCGCGAAATGAGGGGATCGGCCGCTCAACTGTGCCCAGAGTTCGGCCAGCGGCCTTGTCCCCTCCGGCGCATGGATTAGCGCAGAGACCTCCTCCATGAAATCATAACCGCTGGTGCCGTCGACGCCCCAGTCCTGACCCATCGGCTCATCGGCGGCGAGGATTTTTTCGACCACGATATAGCCGCGGTTCCCGTCGGCGCGCGGGATCGCGTCGAACCGCGCGCGCAGCTTCCGGCAATAGCCGATCGGATCGGTCAGGCCGTCGACATGATCGATCCGCACCCCGTCGATCAGACCTTCCTCATAGAGTCTGAAATAGAGGGCATGGCTTTCCTCGAACACCTCTTCGTCCTCGACGCGAAGGCCCGCCAGATCGTTGATGGTGAAGAAACGGCGCCAGTTGAGCTCGTCGTTCGCCACGCGCCAGGAGGCGAGCCGATAATGCTGCCGATCGAGCAGGTCGGCGACCGGCACGTCTTCGGCCCGATCCTGATCCTCGTCCCGTACCGGCAGGCGATGCTCGCCGTAAGCGACGATCTCGGCGCGTCCATCCCGGCGTTCGACCGCGATCTGGCCGTCCGCCAGCACCTTGGCCAATGGATCGCCCAGGATCGGCAGGACCAGCTTGCGCGACCAGTCGATGTCGAAGTAGCGCGCGTACCGGCTGGCCTCGCCATGGGCCAGCACATCGTTCCACCACGCGTTTCCGCCGCCCGCGACGCCCATATGGTTGGGCACGATGTCGATGATGACCCCCATGCCCAGCCGCCGGGCGGCCCGGGACAGCGAACGGAACGCTTCTTCGCCGCCCAATTCGGGATTGATCCGGGTCGGGTCGATCACGTCATAACCGTGCATCGATCCTGCCGCCGCCGTGGTGATGGGCGAGGCATAGACATGGCTGATCCCCAGCCGGTCGAGGTAGGGAAGCAAAGCCTCCGCCCGGTCGAAGGGAAAGTCCTTGTGGAACTGGAAACGATAGGTGGCGCGCGGCGTCATGGTCGGCGTCCTTGAAGAGGGATCAGCGGGCATTGAGCATGGCGATGCGGGCGGCAATCGCCTCGCTCCGGCACACTGCATCCAATGTCTCGGGCAGGCGGCGTCGCCAGTTGGGATGCTCGTCGATGGTGCCCGGCAGGTTCGGCTGTTCCTCCAGACCAAACAGGTCCTCGAGCGGCACGATGGCGAGCGGGCAGGGGGTGGCTGCGACGGCGTTGATGGCGGCATCGACCACGGGCTCTGGCTCCGGCGGCAGAGCTGTGTCGTCGCCGATCACGGCCCAGAGAGCCGCCTTTTCCTGCGCGCGGTGCTCGCTATCCCCGGAGGATACCGAACGGCCTGCAATTTTTGCCCGCCAGTCGAGGTCGCGGCCGGTCCACCAGCCCCGGACGGTCGGGATGTCATGGGTGGCGGTCATCGCGATAGCCCCTGCGTCCCACTGCTCCGGTCGCGTGAACCGGCCGTCGGCGTCCCGCTCGAACGGCAGCACCCGCATCCCAAGCATCCCGACGCCGGCCATGGTGTCCCGAAACCCCGGAGGCACGGTGCCCAAATCCTCGCCGATCACGATCGCACCACGGCCGCCATTGGCCCGTCGTGCCTCGATCCGCAGGATGCGGAGCAAATCGGCAAAGGGCATGGCCAGATAGGCGCCCTGGTCGGCCGGCGCGCCCTCCGGGATTACCCACAAACGACACAGGCCGAGCGCATGGTCGATACGGATGCCGCCTGCGTGCGCGAAGACGGCGCGCAGCGTCTGGATGAAGGGCGCGAAACCCAGTCGGCGCAGCGCGAAGGGCGACAGAGCGGTAATGCCCCAATTTTGCCCTTCCGGCCCCAGTGGGTCGGGCGGCGCGCCGATCGACAGGCCGCTCAGCAATTCGCCCGGACGGCTCCAGCTGTCCGCCCCGTCCGCCGCCACGCCAATGGCGAGATCGGCGATCAGCCCGATGCCCATCCCCGCCTCGTGCGCGGCGGCCGATGCCTGCGCCAGTGCACGGTCGGCCCACCATTGCGCAAAGGCGTAAAAGGCGATCGCATCCTCATGCTCCGCCACGAAATGGGTCACGGCCGCTCCGGTCGAGTCGTGAAATTCGGATGGCCAATCGCGCCAGCCCTGCGCCCGGTCCCTAGCGTAAAAATGCGCCTGCAACGCATCGAAACGGACCTGCGCTTCCAGCCGTTCGCCCTGCTCGTGCCGCCACCGGGTGAAGTCCGACCGGCTCCTATCGTCCAGCCGGTCATAGGCCAGCCGGAGGTCGCGCAAGCGGTCGGGCGCCGCCGTTGCCCAGTCGATCAGCGACGGAGAATCGTTGACTGGGTCTCCAGCGGGAGCGAGCCAGATGTTGCGGAACAGGCGGCTCGACGGGGCATAGGGGCTGAACCGGCTGGCATCGGCGGGGAAGAGGGCATGGACGGGACTGATCGCAAGGGCCGAAGCGCCGGACTGGCCCAGCGTCCGGGCGGCCATCGCCAGGCTGGCAAAATCGCCATAGGCCCTGCCGCCTTCCCGAAGCGACGGAATTTGGACGGCGCTGCTCCAATGACGCCCCGGCGGCGGGGCGGGGCAACGAGTAGGGGCCACCGCGACGGTGATGCTGCGGCCGCCTTGCTCCAGTCGATGATAGCCCCAGTCTGCTGTTACGGAGAGTATGCCGTCGTTCAGGACGACCGACCGCACCTCGCCATTGTCGAGCGTCAGCTGCGCGAGCCCATCGGCCCATTCGCCGGGTAGCGCGATGGCCTGATCGAGTTCGCCGGAGACGAACACCGGATCGCCATGATCGGTATCGAGCCGGTCGAGGATCGCTGCCAACGCTTCGTCCGAGACGCATTGCTCCTGTCCCTTGGCGTCCTGCCACTCGCGCGACAGCCCTGCCGCCTCGGCACGGGCGTGGAGGTCGCTCATGCGGAAATCCAGGCGGCGAAGCGGTCTTTTTCGCGGAAGATCAAGGTGCCGTCCTCCTGATCCAGAGGCAGTGGATCGGGGCCGAGATCGATCAGGATCGTCAGCATGGCCCCGTCCGCCATCCGCCAGCGCGCCTTGACCCGCGCTTCTCCGCTGGCATCGGCCGATAGGCCGACCGCCCCTTTCAGCCGCGGTACGATATGGACCTGTCGCAGGGTCAGCAGCTCGCGATACAGGGCCCGCCATTCGCCTGCCGCCGGTCCGGGTTCGGGAATAGAGGCCTCGAACGTGCTGCGGGCGTTCGGATCGGGGATACGCTCACGCGCTTCGGGGTCGGCGAAGGCGTCGAACTTGGCGAACTCGCGGCGGCGGCCTTCGCGGACCGCATCGGCCAATTCGTCGTGAAAATCGGTGAAGAACAGGAAGGGGCTCGCGCTGCCCTCTTCCTCGCCCATGAACAGCAAGGGGATTTGCGGCCCGAGCAACAGCAGCGCGGTCGCGGCCCGGAGCCGCTCGCGATCGGTCAGCCGGATCAGCCGCTCGCCCATGGCGCGGTTGCCGACCTGATCGTGGTTCTGAAGGAACGCGACGAAGGCGGTGCTGGGCAGGTCGCCCGACGGCTTGCCGCGGGGCTTACCGTCATGGTTGGGTGAGCCCTCGCCCTGGTAGATGAAGCCTTCCTTCAGGCAACGCGCCAGCCGTTCCGCTGGGCGATCGGCGAAGTCGCCATAATAGGCGCTGGTCTCACCGGTCAGCAGGACGTGAAGGACGTTGTGGAAATCGTCGTTCCACTGCGCGTCATAACATCCGGCCCGCAGCCGCTCGGCATCGTTCTTCTCGTTTTCGAGAACCAGATGGACATGCCGCTCGGGCAGCGCCGCGCGGATTTCGCTCGCCATCCGGTCGAGGAAATCGTCATTGGCGATGGCATGGACGGCATCGAAGCGCAGCCCGTCGATCCGATAATCGCGCAGCCACATCAACGCATTGTCGACGAAGAAGCGGTGCACAGGATCGGCATCGACCGCCACTGCGCCGCCCCAGGGTGTGTCGATATCCTGATGGAAGAAGGCGCTGGCATAGGCGTTCAGATAATTCCCGTCCGGCCCGAAGTGATTATAGACCACATCGAGGAACACCGAAATGCCCAGGCCATGGGCGGTATCGACCAGCGTCTTCAACTCGGCGGGCGAGCCATAGGGCTCGGCCACGGCATAGGGCAGCACCCCGTCATAACCCCAGTTGCGGGTGCCGCCAAAGGCGTTGACCGGCATCAGTTCGATCGCGGTAACACCCGATGCGGCGATGGCGGGCAGCCTATCTCGCATACCCTCGAAGCCGCCCAGCGTGCCCGCATGAACTTCCAAGATGACCATCTCTTCCCAGGGCCGACCACGCCATTCGGTAGCGCTCCAGGCGAAGGGTGGGTCGACTACCACGCTCCAGCCATGGACACCCCCCGATTGAAGCCGGGAGGCCGGATCGGGCACCGCTAGGTCGGCATCCAGTCGATACCGGTAGCGCGTGCCCGCCGACGCAGGCGCCGTCGCGGTGAACCAACCTGCGTCGTTCCGATGCATCGCCACGGAAGGCGCGCCCTCGATCTCCAGCGTCACCGCCTCCCGGTCGGGGGCCCAGAGGCGGAAACGGGTGTCGGCGCCGTCGCGCAGTTCGGTGCCCCAGGCGGTCATGCCTCGATCGCATCCTGCCAGGTGATCAGCACGGCGCTTTGCGGCCCGACCTCATAGCTGTCGCCGATCTCGATCTCGCCCTGCTCGGGCTTGGCGCTGTCGATCAAGACGGTGCGTGCGGCATGGGGCGGGGGCAGGGTGAAGGTGATTGGATCGGCCGAGGCGTTAAGCAGCAGCGACACGGCTTCGACCCCGCCATCCTCGGTCGCGGTCGCTCGGCGCATCATCAGGGCGCGGCCTTCGGGATTGTTCCAATCCTCGGGGCTCAGTCGCTCGCCACGTTCGTCCCACCATTCAATATCGTTGATGCCATGGCCCGGCGTGTCTTGCCCGTAGAGGAAGCTCGGCGCACGCAGCACGACATAGCGTCGCCGCAATTCGGCCAAACGCGCGGTGAAGGCGATCATTCCTTCGCCCTCTTCCGAGGCGGCGGCTTTCCAGTCGAGCCAGCTGATCTCGTTATCCTGGCAATAGGCGTTGTTGTTGCCGTGCTGCGTCCGACCGAATTCGTCGCCCGCCACGATCATCGGCGTGCCCAGAGAGGCAAGTAGGGTCGTCATCATCGACCGCATCACGCGACCGCGCGCATCCTTGATGCCTTCATCGTCGGTCGGCCCCTCGGCTCCCCAGTTGCGCGAGTAATTTTCCGAATGGCCGTCGCGATTGTCTTCCTTGTTCGCCTCGTTGTGGCGCTGTTCGTACATGACCGTGTCGGCCAGCGTGAAGCCGTCATGCGCCGCCAGCATGTTGAGGCTGGCCCAGGGTCGCCGCGCCCGCCGGTCGAACAGATCGCCCGAGCCCGCCAGGCGCGCCGCCAGATCGCCGCGCTGGCCAGGATCGCCACGCCAATATTTGCGCACCGTGTCGCGATACTTGTCGTTCCACTCGGAAAAGCCGGGCGGGAAATTGCCGAGCTGATAGCCGCCGGGTCCGACGTCCCAGGGCTCGGTCAACAGCTTCAGGCGGCCCAGCACCGGGTCCTGGCGCAGCACGTCAAAAAAGGCGGAACCCGGATCAAAGCCATCCGCCTCACGCCCCAGCGTCAGCCCCAGGTCGAAGCGGAAACCGTCGACCCCAAAGCTGGTCGCCCAATAGCGCAGCGAGTCCGCCACCATCTGGATCACCCGGGCCTTGGACAGGTTCAGCGTATTGCCGGTGCCGGTGTCGTTGATCGTGTATCGCGGCTGATCCTGGACCAGCCGGTAATAGCTGGCATTGTCGAGCCCGCGCCACGACAGGGTCGGGCCCTTTTCCGACCCTTCGCAGGTGTGGTTGTACACCACGTCGAGGATGACCTCGATCCCCGCCTTGTGCAGCTTGTGCACCGCGCGGCGCAGTTCATCCTGGGTATCGGTCGCGAAATAGGCCTGCTCGGGCGCGAAGAAGCCGAGCGTGTTATAGCCCCAATAGTTGCGCAGCCCCTTTTCCTGCAGGAACCGATCCTGCGTGAAGCTGTGGATCGGCAGAAGCTCGATCGCGGTGACGCCGATGCGCTGCAGATGCTTGATGACCGCCGGATGGCCGAGCCCGGCATAGGTGCCCCGCTCACGCGGCGGAACCAGTTCCATCAGCTTGGTCAGGCCCTTCACATGGGCTTCGTAGATCACCGTTTCGGACCAGGGCGTGTTCGGCTTCACGTCGCGCGACCAGTCGAAATGATCGTCGACCACCACCGCCTTGGGCATGGCGGCGGCGCTGTCGCGCTTGTCGAAGCTCAAATCCTCCTTCTTCGAGCGGATCTGATAACCGTGCAGCGCATCGGTCCATTTGATCTCGCCGTGCAGCTTGCGCGCATAGGGATCGAGCAGCAGCTTGTTAGGGTTGAAGCGGTGCCCGGCCTCGGGCTCGTAAGGTCCACGCGCGCGGTAGCCATAGAGCAGGCCCGGCCCGACATCGGGAAGATAGCCGTGCCACACTTCGTCGGTGCATTCGGGCAGGGTGTAACGCTTCAGTTCGCGCTTGCCCTGCGAGTCGAAGATGCACAGTTCGATACGGTCGGCATTGGCGGAGAAAACGGCGAAGTTGACGCCCTCTCCATCGAAGCAGGCGCCCAGCGGATAGGCGGAGCCGGGCAGAATCTGGTCGGGCAATTCGGTCAAGAAATCTCTCCGGCAAAAGTCGAATGACGATCCGTGGAAGGGTGCCTTGCGAAGGGCGCAGTCATGTTTAGGGGCGTTGCCCCGCTATGGGCGTCAGGCGGGTTTGGCGGCGCGCGGCTTGCGTGTCTTGGGCTTCGCCTCCGCTGCCCCCGTTACTTCCGTCTTTTCAACGGGCGTGGCCTTTTTCGAGCGAGCGGCGGTCGGTTTTTTGGGCTCAGGAGACTTCACACCCACATCGGGGATGGTGAGTTCCCGCTCCGCCATTTCCCAATGCTCGCGGTCGCGGCCATGGGGCTCACCCTCGGCCTGCCAGATGTCGTAAGCGCGCGCGCGAAGCTGTTCCTGCCTGTTATCCACCGTCGACTCCCTGCCGTGACATCAACTGTCATCGCCAGCGTAACGATTATGGGAGAGAATATGCTCCCCCATAATCGCGTTGATACGTATCAATTCCCGGTGGGCGATTTTGCCTTGACCTGGTCGGGCGCGCGAACCGCCGAAAGGGTCTGGCGCTGGCTGGCCGGATCGATGCGGCGGGTGCGGGTAAAGGGCGGCAGTTCGACGCGCTTTCCAGTCTCCATCGCCTTCACGATCCCCTCGATCACGCGCAGATCGGACAGGCCTTCCTCGGCATCGGGCTCGGGGTCACGGTCGTTCAGGATGCAGTCGGAGAAATAGCGCATTTCGCCACCGAACTGGTCGGTATGCTTGAACGCCTCATGGCTTTGCTTGTCGCCAATGGTGACGTCATGCTCGATACCCGATTGGAAGCCATAGGCCGGGCTCATATGGATCGAACCCTTCATGCCCGCGACGATCAGGCTGTCGATATTGTTCATCGCGTAGCTGACCGTGAAGCTCGCCAACTTATCGCCCGGCATCCGCAGGACGACCGCAAAGGTATCGTCCAGATCGCCCAGGCCTGCGCTCGGCTGGCGCGTGGCAACAGCGCTTTCGACCGCGACCGGCTCTGCGCCGAACAAATAGCGGATGGCGTTGATGGGGTAGGGCGCCATATCGAAGAGCGGCCCGGCTTCCAGACCATGCTTGGCACGGTGATTGTCGGGGTCCAGCTTCTGCCCGAAGCAGGAGGTAAAGCCGACCAGCTCACCCAGTTCGCCGTTCCTGATCTTCTCGATCGCCGCCAGCGTGCCCGGCTCGAAGTGCAGGCGATAGGCTGTCATCAACTTGGCGGTAGAGCGTCGCTCGGCGTCCTGAATGGCGCGGGCCTTCTCGCTGGAGACCTCGAGCGGCTTTTCGCACAGCACATGGATGCCCGCGTCCAGCGCCGGAATGGCGAATTCGGCATGTCGCCAATTGGGGGTGCCGAGATAGATGGCGTCGCAGATATTCGCCGTCAGCAGCTTGTCGAACTCGTCATAGGAATAGACATGCTCGACGCCGTATTTCTTGGCGAGCAGGCGTCCCTTCTCGGCGTCGCCGGTGACGATCGCGGTCAGTTCCGAATTGCCGGTATGCTCGATGCCGGGCAGCATGGCCGACTGGGTGATGTCGCCCGCCCCTACGACTGCGTAGCGGACCTTCTTCGTGCCGAAACCGAATGCCGATGCCAGGCTCATGGCGATGCTCCCAATTGACGTAACGGATGCTGCAACGCGCCAGTCCGGCGAAGGTCCCACGGAGATTTAACGGGTCTGGCGAGTTTTCAGCCGCCTAACCTGTATCAGTGGAGCGCCTGCCATCGTGTCTCTTCCCGACCAGCACGCCGATCCGCTGCGCGATGCCGAAGGATTTCTCGACCTCGAAAATTATGCCGCGCTGGGGGACGGGCGTAGTGTCGCGCTGAGCGGGGCAGACGGGGCGATCGACTGGTGGTGCGTACCTAACATGGATTCCGCGCCGCTGTTCGACCGGCTCCTGGACGGGGAGCGCGGCGGGACATTCGCGATCACGCCCGTCGAGCCTTTCACCGTCGAGCGACGTTATCGTACGCACAGCAACGTGTTGGAGACGACCTTCACCACCGCCAGCGGCCGGGCAAAATTGGTCGAATCCCTCAACAGCGGTCCCGCCGGGAGGCTCCCCTGGGCGGAGCTGGCGCGCCGGGTGGAGGGACTGGACGGGTTCGTCCGCTTCGCCATCACCCTTCGGTTCAGCCGCCGGGCCGACACGGTCAGCCCCTATTTCGCGCCGGCGGGCGGGCATAATGTCTTTCATGTCGACCGCGTGCTGGGCGTGTTCCGTCACTGTGCGCGTGTGACCATCGATCATGTCGAGGACGGGCTGGTCACAGGCACGGCGTCCGTGGGGCCCGGCGACCGCGCCCGCATCGCGATCATCGCGGGCGAGGACGAGCCGCTAGTCTGCCAGGATATCGAGCAGATCGACGCGCGCATCGACCTGTCGGACGGTGAGTGGCGGCAATGGACCAGCGGGCTGAAGGTGCCCGAACTCCACCGCGACCGTATCCTGCGCAGCGCGCTGGCGTTGAAGCTGCTGCTCTACTCGCCGACCGGGGCGATCACGGCGGCGGCGACCACATCCCTGCCCGAGGGGATCGGCGGCGAGAAGAATTACGACTATCGCTACGCCTGGGTTCGTGATGCGGGCTATACGATCAAGGCATTCCTGCGCATCGGCGCGCATGCCGAAGCGAAGGCGGCGTTCACCTGGCTGCTCAAGCGGCTGGGCGAGGGCAAGCCGCAGGTCTGCTATACGCTGAACGGGCGCCCCGTGCCGGAGGAGCGTGAGATCACGGTCGGCGGCTATCGTGGGTCCCGGCCGGTCCGCGTCGGTAATCTGGCGGGAGGCCAGCACCAGCACGGCATTTATGGCGACATTTTCGAGACGGCGAGCCGCTTCGTCGCCTGTGGCAACTTCCTCGACACCTCCAGCGCGGAGACGCTATCCCACTTGGCGGACGACTGCGCCGATCGGTGGCGGCAACCCGATGCGGGCATCTGGGAGCTGCCCGAGGAACGCCATTACACCATGTCGAAGATCAGTTGCTGGCAGGCGCTGGCGCGGGCGGTGGAGCTGGCCGATGAAGGGCAGATCCCGACGACTTGCCGCGACCGCTGGGCCCGCGAACGCGACCGGATCGAAGCGTGGATCGGCGAGCATTGCTGGTCCGAGGCGCGCGGTTCCTATCTGATGCACCCCGACAGCGACTCCCTGGACGCCAGCCTGGCGCTGGCGGTGCGCTTTCGCTTCGATGGGCAGGACCGGCTGGCCCGCACACTGGACGCGCTTGACCGGGAATTGGCGGCGGGGGCCTTTCACTATCGCTATTCGGGCGTGCAGCAGGAGGAAGGCTGTTTTCTCGCCTGCACCTTCTGGATGATCGAGGCGCGCGCGATCCTGGGGCAGACCGAGGCCGCGCAGGCCGCCTTCGACGCGGCGACCGAGGCGCTCGATAGCCGGGGCGCAGGGCTCTATGCCGAGATGATCGATCCGAAGACCGGCCATTATCTGGGCAACATGCCACAGGGGCTGACCCATTTGGCCGTCATTCAAGCGGCGGCGACATTGGCGGGCGAGGAATTGTGATGGTGGCGAAGCGACGCGCAACTTGCTAGCAGCGGCTCGATGAGTGTCGCCTCCTCCGATCCCAAGCTGGCCTTTCTGGAAGGAGGAGGGGAAGCGACACGACTGATCCTCGCACGGGATTGGACCGGGCACCCGATGGGGCCGCCACAGGATTGGCCCGAATCCTTCCGCATCCCGCTGAGCCTTGTGCTCAATTCGCCCGAATCGATGATCCTGGCCTGGGGGCCCGACCTTCATTTCTTCTTCAACGAGACGTATTTTCCGCTGCTGGGCCCGCGCCTGCCTTGGGCGATGGGCGCGCGCTTCGACGAGGTATGGGCCGATGCGCTGGAACAGGCGCGGCCGATCATCGACGATGCGCTGGCGGGGCGGACTCAGCGTTTCGTCGATCTACCCTGGAAGCTCGATACCGACCGGGGCGAGGCGCACACCTTCTGGTCCTTTTCCTATTCGCGGGTGCTGGACGGCGAAGGCAAGGTCGCCGGACTGTTCATCTTCACCAACGAGACGACCGCGCGCGTCCATGCCGATGCCGCCCTGCGTGAGAGCCAGGAGCAACTGTCGCAAGCGTTGGAGGAGTTGCGGGGGCTGAACGTCACGCTGGAACAGCGGATCATCGAACGGACCGCCGAGCGCGACCGGATGTGGGACGTGTCGCCCGACCTGCTGACCGTGATCGACCCCGAAGGCACGATCCGCCGCGTCAACCCGGCGTGGCGGGTTTTGCTGGGCTATGAGGCGAGCGACCTGATCGGCCGGTCGGTAATGGATTTCATCCACCCCGATGATCGGGAGGGCGCGCGAGCCGCGCTGCGTACCTCGCTGGAAGGGGGCGTCCCGCGGATCGAGTTGAGGATGCGCCATGCCGAGGGTCATGACGAATGGATCGCCTGGGTCGGGGCCTCCAGCGAGTTCGAGGTCTTTTCCGTCGGTCGCCACATCACCCAGCAAAAGGCGGCCGAGGCCGCGCTGCGCGCCACCGAGGAACAGCTGCGCCAGGCGCAGAAGCTGGAGGCGATCGGCCAGTTGACGGGTAGCGTCGCGCATGACTTCAACAATCTGCTGACCGTCATCCGCGGCTCGATCGACCTGCTCCGCCGCGCCGAGTTCCCGGCCGAGCGTCGTCAGCGCCAGATCGACGCCATCGCCGACGCTGCCGACCGCGCCGCCAAGTTGACCGCGCAGCTGCTTGCTTTCGCGCGCCGCCAGCCGCTGACTCCCGAGATTATCGATGTCGGGGACAGCATCACATCGCTGGTCGATATGATCACGACCCTGTGCGGCCCGGGCATAGCACTGGACGTCGATCTGGCGGAGGTGCCGTGTCGCGCGCATGTCGACCGCAGCCAACTCGACACCGCGATCGTCAATATGGCGGTCAATGCGCGGGACGCGATGGCGGGGCAGGGGCGGCTGACCATTCGGGTGAGGTCCGAGGCCGATGCGGTGGGCGAGCGTCAGGTGCGGATCGCGATCACCGATACCGGCGAAGGTATCCCGGCCGATCGTCTCGATCAGATTTTCGAGCCCTTCTTCACCACCAAGCGGCTGGGGGCGGGCACCGGCCTGGGCCTTAGCCAGGTGTTCGGCTTTGCACGCCAGTCGGGTGGCGACGTCCATGTCGTCAGCCAGCCGGGTGAAGGAGCCACCTTCACCCTCCTCCTCCCACAGGTGGACGGCTTGCCGGTCAGCGAAGGCCGCGCGGTGATGGCGACAGGCCACAAGCGTGCCGAGCGCCGTGTCCTCGTGGTCGAGGACAATATCGAAGTCGGCCAGTTCGCCGTCGAGGCGCTACAGACGCTGGGCTGTCATACCGTCACGGCGACCAACGCGGCCGCGGCAATGGAGGAGTTGAAGACCGGCGCGGATCGGTTCGACCTCGTCTTTTCCGACGTCATGATGCCCGGCCAGTCGGGCATCGATTTCGCGCATGAGATCAGCCAGCTTTACCCTCAGCTCCGTATCCTGCTGACCAGCGGTTATAGCCAAGTCATCGCGGATGAGGGCAGCCATGGCTTTGCCCTGCTGCGCAAACCCTATACCTTGGCGGAGCTCGCGCAGCAGATGGACCGACTGTTCGACCAGTGATCGCCGCCGGAGCGATCAGTCGAGATCGTTCTCGCTAACCACGACCAGCGACTGGGTCATGTCGCGGGCGAGCGCGATCTGAGCCGCTTCCAATATGTCGTCGGAATAGCGCTCGAACAGTTCCACGGCGTCGCCGTCCGGCACGTCACCGCTCAACGCTTCGAGAAGGTCGTACTGGGCCGCGAACTGATATTCCTCGCCGTCCAGTTCCCCGACGAATTCGACCTGTCGGTCGGACACATTGTCCTCGACCGTGCCCGCAACCACTGTCAGCGTATCTTCAGCCATATCTGCCCTTTCTTGCTACCGCGTCGGGGACGCCGCAAACGCGCGGCGGTTCCATGGCGCGGCGTTATTTGACTCGGTGCCAGCGCTGTTCCTTGCACCCCAGCCGCCCGAACAGGCAGCCCTCGCCGACGAGCGTGCGGGCGTCGATCTGGGTAATGGTGCCCTCGACCTCTCGGCCGATATCGGGGATGAAGACCGTTCCCGCCCAGCGGCCGGGTTCCTCTTCCTCGAAATCGGTGAACAAGGGCGTCCCTACCAAGCGTGGGGAGCCGCCACGCTGGGCATCCGCCTTGGCCTGTTCGCTGGCCCAGACGACGGTGCCGCACATCAACTGCGCGTCGCGTCCCCGACCGCAAGGGGCGAAGCGCACCTGTACTGTGTTCGAGGGATTGGCCCAGGTTCCGGCTGGAACTCGCGCCTCCGCTACGCTCCCGAAAAGTCCGCCGCTTGCCAATGCCATGGCTGTCACGGCCTTGCGCCAATTGCCTGTCTTCATAACGCCTCCTGCCCGGCCTGATACGCGGCCAGGATGAATGTAGGATGGCGCGCGCCCAAAGCAAAACGGCCGACGGGTCGCCCCGCCGGCCGTTTCATACCGAAGATCGCGAGACGCGTTACGACGCGCGCTTGGCGAGTTCCTTGTTTATACCCAGCGCCGCCAGCGTCGCGACTGCGCCCGACAGCAGGTAGACACCCACCGACAACAGCCCGAAGTTGCTCGACAGCAGCAGCGCGGCCAGCGGCGCGAAACCCGCGCCCAGCAGCCAGGCGAGGTCCGAGGTGATTGCGGCACCGGTATAGCGACGCAACGGCGAGAAGCCCGAGTTAATGACGCCCGACGATTGGCCGAAGCCCAGGCCGAGCAGCAGGAAGCCGAGCACAATATAGATGGTCTCGCCGACACCACCCTGGCTCAGCAACTGCGGTGCAAAACCCGCATAAGCGGCGATCGCGGCAGCCGACGCGCCCAGCAAGGTGCGACGACCCACCCGGTCGGCGATCTTGCCCGAGGCGAGGATCGCGATGACGCCGACGATGCTGCCGACGATCTCGATCATCATGAAGTCCTGCGGGCGTTCCTTGTTGAACAGCACGACCCAGGACAGCGGGAACACGGTGACGATGTGGAACATCGCGAAGCTGGCGAGCGGTGCGAACGCGCCCAGCAGGACGGTGCGGCCTTCGGCCCGGATCGTTTCGCCGACCGGTGCGGGCTGAAGCTCGCGGGTCTCGAACAGGCGCTGGAATTCCGGCGTCGCGACAATACGCAGGCGGGCGAACAGCGCCACGACGTTGATCGCGAAGGCCACGAAGAACGGATAGCGCCAGCCCCAATCGAGGAAGTCGGCGGTGCTCAGCGTCGTCAGGAAGAAGGCGAACAGGCCGTTGGCGACCAGCAGGCCGAGCGGTGCGCCCAGCTGCGGGATCATGGCGTACCAGCCGCGACGACGCTCCGGCGCGTTCAACGACAGCAGCGAGGGCAGGCCATCCCAGGCGCCGCCCAGGGCCAGGCCCTGCATGATGCGGAAGATGCCGAGCAGCACGGCGGCCGACGTGCCGATCTGCGCATAGCCGGGCAGGAAGGCGATCGCCATGGTCGAGCCGCCGAGCAGGAACAGCGCGATGGTCAGCTTGACCCCGCGACCCAGGCTGCGGTCGACCGCCATGAAGATGAAGGTGCCGATGGGCCGCGCGATGAACGCCAGCGAGAACAGCGCGAACGAGTAAAGCGTGCCGGTCAGCGCATCGACATATGGAAAGATCAGCGACGGGAACACCAGCACCGAAGCGATGGCGTACACGAAGAAGTCGAAGAACTCCGACGTACGCCCAATAATGACGCCGATGGCGATATCGCCCGGCGCGACATGGTGCGGATCGCGGGCATTGACCAACTGCGCGTCCCGCTCAAGGGGCGTCGAGGTCGATGCGGTTAACTCTGCGCTCATCGGCTGCCAGTCCTGACTTCTTACCTGTACCTAAGGCGGGCCAACTGCGATGCGAAAAGACCGCGCAGGACCGCCATTCTGCTGCGCCTATGCGCCTTTCGGCGGGCGGGGGGGATTGGACAAACTGTCCAATGTGCGCAGGTGCAGCAAAGGCGTAGCGGCGCTTTCCATATGTCTCATTCGTCGAGCCTTGCGCGCCTGCGCCCTCTTCGCTGGGCCGCCTTGCCCCTCCTGGCCATGCTGGGGGGATGCGACGCGGTCGTGCTCAACCCTGCCGGTGACGTCGCCGTGCAGCAACGCGATCTGGTGCTGATCGCGACGGCCCTGATGCTGCTCATCATCATTCCGGTGATGGCGCTGACGGTGCTGTTCGCGTGGCGCTATCGCAAGAGCAACACCGAAGCCGAATATGATCCCGAGTTCGACCATTCGACGATGCTCGAGCTGGTGATCTGGTCGGCCCCGCTGCTCATCATCATCTGCCTGGGCGCGGTGACGTGGACCAGCACGCACCTGCTCGATCCCTATCGCCCGATCGAGCGCACCGCACCGGGCCAGCCGGTTGCGGCGGGCGTCAAGCCGCTGGAAGTTCAGGTCGTCGCGCTCGACTGGAAGTGGCTGTTCATCTATCCCGAACAGGGCATCGCGACGGTCAACGAGCTGGCGCTGCCGGTCGACCGACCCGTCGAGTTCCGCCTGACCGGCACCTCGGTGATGAACGCCTTCTACATCCCCGCGATGGCTGGCATGATCTACACCATGCCCGGCATGGAGACGAAGCTGCACGCGGTCCTGAACCGCGAGGGCACGTTCAAGGGCCTGTCGTCGCACTATAGCGGCGCGGGCTTCTCGGGCATGAACTTCCCGGTCTACGCGCTTCAGTCGAATGGTTTCGACCAATGGGTGGACAAGGTCCGCATGTCGCAGGCCGGGCAGGGCAAGGGCCAGGGTCAGCTGACCCGCGCGGCCTTCCTGACCGTCGAGAAGCCGAGCGAATATGTGCCCGCCATGTACTTCAATGGCGTCCAGGGTGGCCTGTTCGACCGCGTCGTCAACCGTTGCGTCGCGGAAAACACGCCGTGCATGTCGGACGTGATGATGCACGACCGGATGACCGGTGGCGGCGATCCGCACAAGATGAAGGTCGGCGAGGGCAATCCGCCCGTCAACAATACCGGCCCGATGCACGGGGAGCGGACCAAGGGTGCACTGGAAAAGTCGCCCGAGGAAATCGAGGTCTCGCCGCACCAGAGCTTGGAGCCCACGCCGTCGAACGGCGAGCAGGATGCCGGTGAGATGAAAAACCGCCGCATGTCCTTCCTTTCCATCCCGCAGACCCCCGGCCCGCAGACCTTTGGTCATGCCGGTGCGGGTCGCGGCTGAGGCACGCCATCATGGAAAACATCATAAAGACCATCTTCGGACGGCTATCGATCGAATCGTTGCCGATCCACGAGCCGATCGTCGTCGGCACCTTCCTGGGTGTCGCGGTCGGCGGCATCGCGGTGCTGGCGCTGATCACCAAGTTCAAGCTGTGGGGCTATCTCTGGAAGGAGTGGTTCACCACGGTCGATCACAAGCGCATCGGCATCATGTACATGGTGCTGGGCATCGTCATGCTGCTGCGCGGCTTTGCCGACGCGCTGATGATGCGCGGGCAGCAGGCGATCGCGTTCGGCGATAACCAGGGCTTCCTGAACTCTCACCATTACGACCAGGTGTTCACCGCCCACGGCGTCATCATGATCTTCTTCGTGGCGATGCCGATCATCACCGGCCTGATGAACTATGTCGTGCCGCTCCAGATCGGTGCGCGCGACGTGTCCTTCCCGTATCTCAACAATCTGAGCTTCTGGATGACCGCAGGCGGCGTGGTGCTGGTCATGGCCTCGCTGTTCATCGGCGAGTTCGCGCGGACCGGCTGGCTGGCCTTCCCGCCCTTGTCGGAGCTTGATTTCAGTCCCGATGTCGGCGTCGACTATTATATCTGGGCACTGCAGGTAGCCGGTGTCGGCACCACCCTGTCGGGCATCAACCTGATCGCGACCATCATCAAGATGCGCGCGCCGGGCATGACCATGATGAAGCTTCCGGTGTTCTGCTGGACCTCGCTGTGCGCGAACGTCCTGATCGTCGCCAGCTTCCCCGTGCTGACCGCCACGCTGGTCCTGCTGTCGCTCGACCGCTATGTCGGCACCAACTTCTTCACGAACAATCTCGGCGGCAATCCGATGATGTACGTGAACCTGATCTGGATCTGGGGCCACCCGGAGGTGTACATCCTGATCCTGCCGCTGTTCGGCGTGTTCTCGGAAGTCACCTCGACCTTCTCGGGCAAGCGTCTGTTCGGCTACACCTCGATGGTCTACGCCACGATCGTCATCACGATCCTGTCGTACCTGGTCTGGCTGCACCACTTCTTCACCATGGGGTCTGGCGCCAGCGTCAACTCGTTCTTCGGCATCACCACCATGGTGATCTCGATCCCGACGGGGGCGAAGATCTTCAACTGGCTGTTCACCATGTACAAGGGGCGCATCCGGTTCGAGCTGCCGATGATGTGGACCATCGCGTTCATGCTGACTTTCTCGATCGGTGGCATGACCGGCGTTCTGCTGGCCGTTCCGCCCGCCGACTTCGTGCTGCACAACTCGCTGTTCCTGATCGCGCACTTCCACAACGTGATCATCGGCGGCGTGCTGTTCGGTGCCTTTGCCGCGATCAACTACTGGTGGCCCAAGGCCTTCGGGTTCAAGCTCAACCAGTTCTGGGGCAAGGTGTCGTTCTGGCTGTGGGTCGTCGGCTTCTGGGTCGCCTTCACGCCGCTTTACATCATGGGTCTGATGGGCGTGACGCGTCGCCTCCATCACTTCGACGATCCGTCGCTGCAGATCTACTTCATCGTCGCCCTGCTGGGTGCGCTGATGATCGCGGGCGGCATCGGGGCCTTCCTGGTTCAGATCGGTGTGTCGATCTGGAAGAAGGAAGAGCTGCGCGACGTGACGGGCGATCCCTGGGACGGCCGCACGCTGGAATGGGCGACCTCTTCGCCGCCGCCGGACTACAACTTCGCGTTCACGCCGGTCATCCATGAGCTGGATGCCTGGTACGACATGAAGGACAAGAAGGCGCAGGCGCCGGTCGAGGGCTATCGTCCGATCCACATGCCGAAGAACACGGGCACCGGCGTGATCATCGCCGCCCTGTCGACGGCCGCCGGGTTCGGCATGATCTGGTACATGTGGTGGCTCGCCGCTTTCGGCCTGATCGGTGTCGTCGTCGTCGCCATCTGGCACACGTTCAACTATGACCGCGACTATTACATTCCCGTCGAGGAAGTCGTGGCTACGGAAAGCGAGCGGCGTCGTCTGCTCGGGCAGGGAGCCTGATCCATGTCGACCGACATTCTGAGCGCCGATCCGGCCAAGAACCCGACCTATTACCTGGTCGAGGACGAGGATCATCATCACGAAGGCGGTGGCTCGACGGCCATCGGCTTCTGGATGTACCTGATGAGCGACTGCCTGATCTTCGCCATCCTGTTCGCCACCTATGGCGTGCTGGGAACGAGCTATGCGGGCGGGCCGACCCCGCGGGAGATTTTCGAGCTCCCGCTGGTCGCGCTCAACACCTCGATGCTGCTGCTGTCGTCGATCACTTATGGCTTCGCCATGATCGCGATGGAGAAGAACCAGAAGTCGAACACGCTGATCTGGCTGGGCATCACCGGCCTGTTCGGTCTCGCCTTCCTGTCGATCGAACTCTACGAATTCGCCAACCTCATTCATGAGGGCGCGGGTCCGCAGCGTTCGGCCTTCCTGTCGTCCTTCTTCACGCTGGTCGGTACGCACGGTCTGCACGTCACCTTCGGTTCGATCTGGCTGGTCACGCTGATGGTGCAGGTCGGTCGCTTCGGCCTGATCGAGGCGAACAAGCGTCGCCTGATGTGCCTGTCGATGTTCTGGCACTTCCTGGACGTCGTTTGGATCGGCGTCTTCACCTTTGTCTATCTGCTGGGAGTTCTCCGTTGAGCGCTCATAACCCCCATGGTCATGGCGACCACGCCGACCACGGCCATGATGCCCATGCGCATGGCGACACCCACGGTCACGGTTCGCTCAAGGGCTACATGATCGGCTTCGTGCTGTCGGTGATCCTGACGGCCATTCCGTTCTGGGCGGTGATGACCGGCGCGCTGGGCGACACCCAGACGACCGCGTTGGTCATCATGGGCCTGGCCTTTGTCCAGATCGTCGTCCACATGATCTACTTCCTCCACATGAACACCAAGTCGGAGGGTGGCTGGACGATGATGGCGCTGGTCTTTACCGCCGTGCTCGTCGTGATTACGCTGAGCGGATCGATCTGGGTCATGTATCACATGAACACCAACATGATGCCCGACATGGCCGCCCAACTGGGCGGTGGCATGTAATGACGGATGCTGGCGTCGGCGGGGGGCGGCGCGGCCGCTCGCCGCTGATGCTGGCGATCCTGACCGCGATCGGGCTGGCCCTGGTCGCGGGGTTCGTTTCGCTCGGCGTCTGGCAGTTGCAGCGCCGGGTCTGGAAGCTGGACTTGATCGCGACCGTCGACGCGCGGCTTCATGCGGCACCTGTCGCGGCACCACGCTCAGCCGACCAGTCCGACGTCTATCGTCCGGTCACCGCGCAGGGGCGCTTTCGCAACGATCGCGAGACCTTCGTCCAGGCAGTGACCGAGCGCGGCCCTGGTTACTGGGTGCTGACGCCACTGATCGGGCCGAATTTCACCGTCCTCGTCAATCGTGGTTTCGTCCCGCCCGAGAAGCGGCAGGACCATAGCCGCCCCGAAGGACCGGTGCGCGTCACGGGCTTGGTCCGCGTGACTGAGCCGGGTGGCGGCTTCCTACGCTCGAACGACCCTGCCGCCGATCGCTGGTATTCGCGCGATGTCGCGGCGATCGCCGAGGCGAAGCGGCTGGGACCGGTCGCTCCCTATTTCATCGATGCCGACGCCAGTCCCAATCCGGGCGGCTATCCGGTGGGCGGACTGACCGTGGTCGCCTTTCGCAACAGCCATCTCTCCTACGCGCTGACATGGTTCGCGCTCGCGCTGCTGACGGTGGTCGGCCTCGTCATCCTGTGGCGGCGGGGGCGCGAGTGACCTCGGGCGAGCCGCCCTTCCTGCCCTTCACGATGCGCCCGCGCGAGCCCGATCCGACGGCGGGCACGGCGAATATGCGCCAGCTCATCCACCTGCGCTGGATGGCGGTGGCGGGGCAGCTGGTGACGATCCTGTTCGTCAATCGTGTCATGGGGGTGCAGCTTCCCGTGCCCGCGATGATGGGCGTGCTGGTGATGGCGGTGGCGATCAACCTGCTCAGCCATGTCCGGCTGCGTTTCCACCGTATCACCAATACCGAGCTGCTGTTCGCGCTGATGTTCGACGTCGGGACGCTGACGCTCCAGCTGTTCCTGGCGGGCGGGGCGACGAACCCGTTCATTTCGCTCTATCTCATCCAAGTCGTGCTGGGTGCGGTGTTGCTGGAGACTTGGTCGGCCTGGGCGCTGGCGGGGATCACGGGTGTGTGTTTCGGTCTGTTGTCGCTGCACCATCGACCGCTCAGCTTTCCGCCCTGGCTGTTCGGCGACATTGCCGGACTGCATACGCTGGGCAATTGGCTGGGCTTTGCGCTGGTCGCCGGGCTGCTCATCCTGTTCGTCACCCGCATCAGCCACAATCTGCGCCGCAGCGCCGCGCGCCTCGCCGACCTGCGGCAACAGGCGTCGGAGGAGGAGCATATCGTTCGGATGGGCCTGCTCGCGTCGGGCGCGGCCCATGAACTGGGCACGCCGCTCGCCAGCCTGTCGGTGATCCTGAGCGACTGGCGACGCGTGCCGAAGCTGCGCGACGATGCCGAGCTGATGGGCGAGATCGCCGAGATGCAGGCGGAGGTGCAGCGGTGCAAGGCGATCGTCACCCGCATCCTGCAATCGGCGGGCGAACCGCGCGGCGAGGCAGCGGAGCTGTCCGAGGTCGGCCGCTTCATCGATACCATCGTCGACGAATGGCGGCAGAGCCATGCGCAGGTGACGCTCGACTATCACCGCACCGATGACGATGCCGCGATCGTATCCGACCCGGCGATCAAGCAGGCGGTGTGGAACGTCCTCGACAATGCGGCCGAGGCGTCACCTGCTTGGGTCGGCCTGAGCGTCACGCGCGAGGGTGGGGCGGTCGCCGTGCGGGTCACCGATTGCGGTCCGGGCTTTACCTCCGCCACCCTGTCGCAGGTTGGCCGTCCCCAGCAGTCGACCAAGGGTGAGGGGCACGGCGTCGGCCTGTTCCTGGTGGCCAGCGTCGTGCGCAAGCTGGGCGGCCGGATCGAGGCGACGAACCGCCCGGAGGGTGGCGCGGTGGTGACGCTGACCCTACCTTTAAGCATGATCGGCGTATCGGATCGGGAGTAGGATATGGACGAAGAACGCACGTTGGTGATCGTCGAGGATGACGAAACCTTCGCCCGCACCCTGCAACGCTCATTCGAGCGGCGTGGCTACCGTGTGTGGGTCGCGGCCAGCCCGGATGCGCTGGTCGCCGTGCTGCGCGAGACGACGCCGCGCTACGCGGTGGTCGACCTGAAGCTGGGCCAGGCCTCGGGCCTTGCCTGTGTTCAGACGCTTCATGCGCATGATCCGGGCATGTTGATCGTCGTGCTGACCGGCTTTGCCAGCATCGCCACGGCGGTCGAGGCGATCAAGCTGGGCGCCTGCCACTATCTCGCCAAGCCCTCGAATACCGACGATATCGAGGCGGCCTTCCACAAGGCGGGCGGCGACGCGACCACCGCGATTACCGATCGACCCAGCTCGATCAAGACGCTGGAGTGGGAGCGGATCAACGAAACGCTGGCCGAGACGAACTTCAACATCTCGGAAACCGCGCGGCGGCTGGGGATGCACCGCCGGACGCTCGCGCGGAAACTGGAGAAGCGCCACGTCCCCTGACGTGGCGCTTCTCTCAACAGATCAGCGGCGTTTTTCGGCCGCGATCCAGTCGGCGATCTTCTTCTCCAGCACCGGCATCGGCAGCGCGCCGGTGTCGAGTACTTCGGCGTGGAAGCGGCGGGGATCGAACTTCGCGCCCAGCTCCGCCTTGGCCTGCGCCTTCAGGCGGCTGATCGTCAGCTGGCCGATCTTGTACGCCAGCGCCTGGCCCGGAATGGCGATATAGCGCTCGACTTCAGCGGTCGCGTCGGTGCGGGCCATGGGGGAGTTGGCGAGCATATATTCGATCGCCTGGTCGCGCGTCCAACCCTTGGCATGGATACCCGTATCGACGACCAGCCGCATAGCGCGCAGCATCTCGTCGCTCAGGCCGCCCATCCGCTGATAGGGATCGGTTTCTATGCCCAGTTCAGGCCACAGCGTCTCGGCATAGAGCGCCCAACCCTCGGCATAGGCGGTGTTGCCGCCGAAGCGCATGAAGGCAGGAAGGGCGGCATTTTCCTGTGCCAAGCTGATCTGGAAATGATGGCCTGGGACCGCCTCGTGCAGGTACAGCGTCTCCATCTCCCACATGTAGCGAGAGGGCAGGTCGTAGGTGTTGTAATAAAAGACCCCGGGCCGCGTCCCGTCCGGCGTGCCGCCCTGGTACGAACCGCCCGCATCGGTCTTTTCCTTGAAGGCCGGGACGGGGCGAATTTCGAGCGCGGTCTTGGGGATCAGCGAGAATTGCTCACGGATACGTGCGTCGATGCGGCGTCCGATCGCTTCATACCCCTCGCGGAGCTGAGCGGCGCTCTTGGGCGCGAATTGCGGGTCGGTGCGCAGGAAGGTGAAGAACTCTGGCAAGCTGCCCTTGAAGCCGACCGCCTGCTTCTGAACCTCCATCGCCTTCAGGATACGCGCGACTTCGGACAGGCCGAGTTGGTGCACATCCTCCGCCTTGAGCGGCAGGGTCGTGTTCTGTTCGATCAGATAGCTATAGAGGCGGTCGCCGCCTTTCATGCCCGAAAGACCGACGCTATCCCGCGCGGCGGGCAGATAGGTGTCGGCCAGGAAGCTCCGCATCCGACGCTCGGCGGGCAGGATGACGTCACGGATCTGCGTCGCATAGGCCGCCTTCAACCGTGCCTGTTCGGCCGCCGGGATGCTGGCGGGGAAGCGCTTCACCGGGCCATAGAAAGTCGAGTCCTCGACAGGCCCCGCCAGCAGATTGTCGAACTGCGCGATCATGTTGCGCACGACCAGCTTGGGCTGGACGACACCACTGGCCATGCCTTGGCGGAAGCGGACGATCGCTTCGTCGAGCAGGCGGGCATATTCGACGTTACGCTTCAGGTTGTTGTCGTAATCGGCCACCGTGTTGAACGGTGCCGCACCCTGGCCGGAGGCGAATTCGGGATAGAAGGTCTGGATGCCGTAGAAGTGGTCCATCGGCCGCACGATCGTCAGCGCGACAAGCGCCGGGTCGAGTCCCTTCAGCGTCGTCTGCGTCTGCTGCTGGAAGACGTCATAAGCGACCTGATTGGTCGGCGTCAGCGCAGCCCGGTTGATCTGCCCTAGATCCTTTAGGTCCTTTTCGGCCGCCGCCCGCTCGGCGTTGATATAGGCATCGGAAAAGAAATCGCCGATCCGGTCGGCACGGCGCATATCGCCACGGAACAGACCGTTGATCGGATTGCGCGCCAGGCTGGCTTCGTCGCTATCGTGGAAGAGCCGCTTCAGCCGGGCATCCTCCTTGCCCTCACCGGGCTGGGCTGCGGCGATCGGAGTCGCCTGGGCAAGAGCGAGGGCAGGCGTGGCCGACACGGCCAGAACGATGGCAAGGGAGAGAAGGCGCAAGCGGGTATCCCGACAGGAGAAGCAATCCGACCTTGGTAGAAAGCCCTTTCCCCGCCCGCAAGCCGTTCAACGAAAAGCGCCCTGCGATCGCATCAGGATCGCAGGGCGCTGATAAGCCGCCAAAAATGGCGATTTAGACGGTCGTCTTGTTCGTGGCCGCCTTGGCAGCGGCCGACCCGGCGTTGCTGGCGGCCTTCACGACATTGTCGAACAGCGAACGCGCGCGGTCCTTAGCATTGTCCTTGGTCAGGCCCGCTTCCTCCAGCTCGCGCAGACCGGTTTCCCGTGCGGCCTGCGTCGCTTGGCGGATCGTCTCGCCTAGCTTCTTGCCGAGCGGGGTCAGCACTTCCTTCTCACGCGCCGAACGCGGGATGAGCGCGCCAGCGATCACGCCGACCGCGAGGCCGCCGACCAGGATGCCGAGCGGGTTGGCTTCGATGGTACGCGCGGTCTTGTGCGCGAGCTCGCCCGCCTTGTCCTTGGCGTCGTGTAGCACCTGCGATGCGGTTTCGCGGCCATGGTCCAGCTTTTCGCGGAGGCCGTCGGTCTGCTGATTCTGATGGGTCTCGGTGGTCATGGCCAACATCCTTCTGGGCTGTGCCGCCGGGTGCTCGTCCCGGCGCGCCAAATCAGCGTTTGCGTTTGAACAGGCGGGCGATACGCCGACGGTTGAGCAGCAAGCCCAGAACCGCGACACCGCCTGCCACGGTGGCTGGGTTGTTCTTCGCGGTCTCCAGACCCGAACAGGCGGCGGACAGGCCCGCTTCCTTCGCCTGGGCGGCCAGTGCCTTCGGCTCCAGGCGAGCCTGAATGCGCGAGGCAGTCTGGTTCATCCGCTCGCGCGCTTCAGCTGCGCGCGCTTCGGCTTCGGCGACGGTCATGACTGGCCTCCCGACAGACGCGACTTGCCGACCATAGCCAGGACACCTGCGACGATCAGCACCACACCGACCACGATCAGCGTTGCCGCAAACGGCCCGGTCAACGGGGCGAGCGCGAAGATCAGGCCGACCAGCAGCGCGATCAAAGCCGAAAGGCCAAGTCCCGCCGCCACGCCGAAAAAGATCGCCGCACTGCGATAACGGCCGATCTTTTCGGTCGCCCGCGCCTTGGCGAGATCGATCTCGGCGGTGATGAAAGAGCGTCCATCATCGACCAGCTGCGACACCAGCGAGGTCAGGGTCTCCGGCTCCGACGTGACCGCCCTCAGGGTCTCGGCGACCCGGGTCACGCGGCGCCGTCGACCGACTGGCGGGTTTCGATGCCCGACTGCACGACACGGGCCAAGACGAAGCCCAGCGCGGCGGCAACGCCGATCGCGACCGCCGGGCTCTTGGTCACGAAGGCGCGCGCGTCGTCGAGCAGTTCCTCGACATTCTTGTCCTTGATCGCACCCGACAGCGACGTCACGGTGTCGGCGGCCGATCGTGCATATTGGCCATATTGCTGACCCAGCTTCTCATCGACCTGTACGGCGGCATCGTTCAGCATCTGCGCGACCTGATCGAGTGCGGAACCCGCCTTGGCCTTGCCATCGCCTGCCAGCGCATGGATCTTGTCGACCGCCTGCTGCTGCACCTTGGTCGCGCCCTCCTTCACCTGCTGCTTGGCATCGGCAAGCCCTGCCTTTGCCTTAGACGCCTCCGTCTCGCTATCAAAAGCAGCGTTGGGGACGGCGACTTCGGGGGCAACGGCGGTATTTCCGGCGAAGCTCGGCTCACCAGTGTTGGCGGCGGGAAATGTGCTGTCGGTGTCAGCCATCGGAAAACCCTTTCCATTTGGCCCGGGTGAACGGGCGGTTTTGCCTCTTAACCCCGGCAACGGAACCACGGTTCCATGCTTTTCCCGCAATTGCCCTTCGCACAGTCACACGATAGAGCCGCGCCGAGACCTTCAAGGCTGATGTAGGAGCATCGTTACGTGACCGCAATCATCGACATCCACGCGCGTCAAATCCTGGACAGCCGGGGCAACCCCACCGTCGAGGTGGACGTGCTCCTCGAAGACGGCAGCTTCGGCCGCGCCGCCGTGCCGTCGGGCGCGTCGACCGGCGCGCATGAGGCGGTCGAGAAGCGCGACGGCGACAAGAGCCGCTGGATGGGCAAGGGCGTCGAGGCGGCGGTCGAGGCGGTCAATGACGAGATCACCGACGCGATCCTGGGCATGGATGCCGAGGACCAGGCCGATCTCGACCGTACGATGATCGAACTGGACGGTACCGAGAACAAAGGCCGCCTGGGCGCCAACGCGATCCTGGGTGTCAGCCTGGCGGCGGCCAAGGCCGCGGCCGAGGCGCGCGGCCTGCCGCTCTACAAATATGTCGGGGGCGTCTCGGCGCATCTGCTGCCGGTGCCTATGATGAACATCATCAACGGCGGCGAACATGCCGACAATCCGATCGACTTCCAGGAATTCATGATCATGCCGGTCGGTGCGGCGAACATCATGGAAGCGGTCCGCTGCGGCTCGGAAATCTTCCACACGCTGAAGAAGGCGCTGCACGAAAAGGGTCTGGCGACCGGCGTGGGCGACGAGGGCGGCTTCGCTCCCAACATCGCGTCCACCAACGAAGCGCTCGACTTCATCATGGCCTCTGTCGAGAAGGCTGGGTACAAGCCGGGCGACGACGTGATGATCGCACTCGACTGCGCCGCGACCGAGTTCTTCAAGGACGGCAAGTACAATATCTCGGGCGAGGGCAAGATCCTGTCGAGCCATGAGATGGCCGAGTATCTCGCCAACCTGACCCGCCAGTATCCGATCCTGTCGATCGAAGACGGCATGGCCGAGGACGATTGGGAGGGCTGGAAGGCGCTGACCGATCTGATCGGCGACAAGGTGCAGCTGGTCGGCGACGATCTGTTCGTCACCAACCCCAAGCGCCTGAAGAAGGGTATCGAGGGCGGCTATGCCAACTCGCTGCTGGTGAAGGTCAACCAGATTGGCACGCTGAGCGAGACGCTGGAGGCCGTGTCACTGGCGCAGCGTTCGCGCTACACCGCCGTCATGTCGCATCGCTCGGGCGAGACCGAGGACGCGACGATCGCCGATCTGGCGGTCGCCACCAACTGCGGCCAGATCAAGACCGGCTCGCTGGCGCGGTCGGACCGGCTCGCCAAGTATAACCAGCTGATCCGCATCGAGGAAGAGCTGGGCGATTCGGCGCGTTATGCCGGTCGCGATATCCTGATCCGCGCTTGAAATCGAAGGGCGACGGTACGATTATGCGAAGCGTGACCAGAAAGACGTCGCCCTTTATCCGCACCATGCAGCGGGCCGCCTTGCCCGCTCTGGGGCTGACGATCGTTGCGTTCTTCGGCGCCTATGCAGTGCTGGGACGCAACGGCCTGCTCGCTTATGGTGAGTATCAGCGTCAGCTGGTGAAGCGAGAGCATGATTATGCCGCGCTCGACAAGAAGCGGACGGTGCTGAAGAACCGCGTCGCGCTGCTCGACCCCGATCATGCCAATCCCGACATGGTGGACGAGATGGTGCGCAAGGAACTGAACGTCGCCCATCCGGACGAGGTGATCGTTCCCCTGAAATAAGAAAGGGCGGCCCGAAAAGGCCGCCCTTTTCGTTTAACGACCTAGGAAGGTCAGCAGATCGTCGGTCAGACGATCGCTGTGCGTCACGTTCAGGCCGTGCGGCGCGCCGTCATATTCGACGAGCTGCGCCTGGGCGATGCCCTCAGCCGCCGCGCGACCCGCCGCATCGATTGGCACGGTCTGGTCGCCAGTCCCATGGATGATCAGCGTAGGCACCCGGAATGCCGACAAATCGGGCCGGAAATCGGTCTGGCTGAACGACTCGGCGCAGGCGAGGGTCGGCTTGAGCCCCGCCTGCATCGCGACGCTCGTCGCCCAGTCGAGCACCTCATCGCTGACGGGGCTGGAGATATAGCCGACGCCGAAAAACTGCTTGAAGAATGTGTGACGCAGGAAGTGCGCGCGGTCATCGCGCAGGCCTTGGCCGATCTGGTCGAATACCGACTGTTCGGTGCCGTTCGGATTGTCCTCGGTCTTCAGCATATAGGGCACGACCGATGCGATCAGTCCGGCCGCGATGACGCCCTTGCCGTCGTGGCGGCTCATATAGCGGGCGACCTCGCCACCGCCCATCGAAAAGCCGATGACGGCGGCATCCTGCGCGCCCGTCGCCTCCAGCACATCGGCGAGATCGTCCGACAGCGTATCGTAGTCATAACCCGACCAAGGCTGGCCAGAGCGACCGAATCCGCGCCGGTCATAGGCGATGGCACGAAAGCCTGCCTCGGCCAGCGCCATCATCTGCGCATCCCACATATCGGCCGACAGCGGCCAGCCATGGAGAAGGACCACCGGGCGTCCTTCACCCCAATCCTTGACATAGATATCGGTGCCGTCGCGCGTCTTTACATATGGCATGGTCTGCTCCTGCACGGTGCTGCGGTAATGCGCGGGCTGAACGGCCAGGCTCGCCAGGCCGTTCCGTCCGTGGTGCGGCATCACATCGCCCTGAAGCACATCGATTTCAGAGACTTCCGATAGGGCCGATCAAGGGCGCAATATTGCGTCGCCCATGGTTGCCAGTGCCGCGTGACAAGGTAACATCCCCTCCATTCGCGAATGGGACGGAGCAGAACGAAAATGCGGGGATGGCGTGGACTGCTGGCGGGGACGATGCTGGCCGGACAGCTTGTGGCGGGGGCTGCCATGGCGCAGACCGGCGCCATGACTGACAATGATCCCTATATCTGGCTGGAGGACAAGGACGGCGCCAAGGCCCTGGCCTGGGTCGAGGCCGAGAATGCCAAGACGCTGCCGCGACTGCAGAATGATCCACGCTACCAGACCTTCTATGGCGAAGCGCTGGCCATCGCGTCCGCCAAGGACCGCATTCCGATGCCCGGCCAGCTTTACGGCCGCATCGTCAATTTCTGGCGCGATGCCGATCATCCGCAGGGGCTTTGGCGCTATACGACGGAGGCGGATTATGCCTCGGCCAACCCGAAATGGACCACGCTGCTCGACCTCGACGCGCTGAGCAAGGCGGAGGGCAAGAAATGGGTCTGGAAGGGCCTGACCTGCCTCAGCCCCGAGGATCGGCTGTGCCTGATCGCCCTGTCGGAGGGCGGCGAGGATGCGATCGAGTATCGCGAGTTCGATATGGAGACGGGGCAGTTCGTGCCGGGCGGCTTCCGCCTGTCGACCTCGAAGCAGGGCGCAAGCTGGCTCGACAAGGACACGCTGCTGGTCAGCCGTGACTGGGGGCAGGGGACGCTGACCAAGTCGAGCTATCCCTTCGTCGTGAAGATGGTGAAGCGTGGCCAGCCACTGGAGAAGGCGACGGAGATTTACCGTGGTGCGCCGACCGACGAGCTGGGCACCTATGCGGCTGTGCTGACCGACGCCCAAGGTGACCGTGCCGTGGTCATCGAGCGGCGCAAGACGTTTTTCGGTGGCGACAAGCTGTTGTGGACGCCAACCGGCGGGGCCAAGCCGATCGCCATGCCCGCGCGCGCCTTCCCCTCGGGGCTGGTCGATGGCCGGGTGATCTTCCAGACCAGCGACGCCTGGGGCGAGCATCCGGCCGGTTCGGTCGTGTGGGCGCCGCTGTCCGAGCTGGAGGCCGGGACGATCGCCCCGCGCACCTTGTTCACGCCCACCGATCGCCAGGCCGTCGAGGGCGTGTCGACGACCAAGGATCGGGTTGTCGTGACCTATATCGACAATGTTCGCGGCCGGGCGAGCGTGTTCGCGCCGACGTCGACCGGCTGGTCGGCCTCGGCGGTGCAGGTGCCCGACAATATGGCGGTGGACGTGGTCAGCACCAGCGACCGGTCGGACATCGTCTATCTCTCCACCGCCGGCTTCACCACGCCGACCGTCCTCTCCCGCTTTGATGCCAGTCGGCCGGCTGCGCCGCAGGTGTTGAAGACGCTGCCTGCGCGCTTCGATGCGGCGGGGACGACGGTTCATCAATATGAGGCGACCTCGACCGACGGGACGAAAATTCCCTATTTCGTCGTGCTGCCCAAGGGTGCGAAGCTCGACGGGACGGTACCGACGCTGATGACGGCCTATGGCGGGTTCGAGGTTGCGCGGCTGCCCAGCTATCTGGGCTCGACCGGCAAGATCTGGACCGAGCGGGGCGGGGCCTATGTCCTGGCCAATATCCGCGGCGGCGGCGAGTTCGGGCCGAAATGGCATGACGCGGGCCGCAAGACCAAGCGTCAGGTCATCTATGACGACTTTGCGAGCGTGGCGAAGGACTTGTTCGCGCGGAAGATCACCAATCCGCAGAAACTGGGCATCTATGGCGGCTCGAACGGCGGCCTGCTGATGGGCGTCGAACTGACCCAGCATCCCGATCTGTGGAAGGCAGTGACGGTCCAGGTGCCGCTGCTCGATATGGTTCGTTACCAGAAGATTGCGGCGGGCGATTCGTGGAAGGACGAATATGGCTCGATCGACGTGCCGGAAGAGGCCGCATTCCTGCGCAAGATTTCGCCCTATGCCAATATGCGCAAGGGTGTGACTTATCCCGAGCCCTATATCTGGACGACGACCAAGGACGATCGCGTCGGCCCGCAACATGCGCGCAAGTTCGCGGCGCGGCTGGCCGAATATGGCATCCCCTATCTCTTCTACGAAGATACGGCGGGCGGGCATTCGGGCGATGCCGACATCGCGCAGGGTGCACGCTTGAGCGCGCAGCAGATGGTCTATTTCGCGCAGAAATTGATGGATAGCCCCAAGCGCTGATGAGCGCAGGCCGGGCGGTGGCGTCGCCCGGCCTTTTCGCCTATGACGTATGCGGCAATATTCCGCTTGCTGCATTGCGGCAGGATGGGCAAATGCGGGGCATGACCGATATGTCGACGACCGAGCGCCGTCCGGCTGAGCCGGCGGCAGGCGCTCCCGCCATCATCTTTGAAGCGATCGTCAAGATGCAGGCGGTCTCCGCCATGTACAATCGCGGCGAGGTGGTGCTGGCGCCCCATGTGATCTTCACGCGCCATGACGAACTATACGTCGACGCGACCACCATCGAGCGTGACGGCAAGCCTCCGCGCGAGGAAAAGATGGGGACGTTCAAGCTGGCCGGGCTGGGCTCGCTCCGCCTGACGCCGCGTCGCTTTGCCGCCAGTGCGCTGTTCGAGCGCGATGCCGAGAAATATCAGAACGCCGCGCTGATGATGATCGAGCCGGCCTGAACGCATTCGTAGAACGCCGCCCGCACCGGGATGCGGGCGGCGTCTTTATCGTCAGCGACAGCGGACCTGGTTCTGGTCGATCGACCGCCCCGCCAGTGCGCCACCGGCCGCGCCGAGCAGCGTCGCGATCGTGCTGCTGCGCCCGCCGACCAGATTGCCCAGGATACCACCGGCCGCACCGCCGATGATCAGGCCAGTGGTGCCGTCCGAACGGCGGCAATAATAGCGGCCATCGGTCCCAGCATAGACCCGGTCCTGTGCCTGGAGCACGCGCTCGCGATATTGCGGGCCTTCGCGATAATCGCCGACCGGATCGTAATAAGGCTCGGCATTACGGTCATAGCCATCGGCGGGCACCGGCGGCGCAACGCGGTAGCCGCCCGGACCGGGGCCCGGAGGGGGCGGGGGCGGCGCATAGCCGTCATTGCCATAGTCGCGGCCCATGCGCGACATGTAGAGGTTCACCTCCTGGTGATAGAGCTGATACTCACGGTCGAACCGCGCCTGCGCCGCGCGGAAGCGAGCGTCGTCGGCCGTGCTCTGCGCGCTCGCGGGTATCGCCGTCATGGTGACGGCGGCGGTCATCATTGCGATGGTCAGATGACGAAAGCCCATCGGTCCTGTCCCTCCAAAGCCCGGACAATCGGGTTGAGGAGACCGATACGGATGCGAACTGATATGGTTCCTGAACGGGCTACGCCGTCCTTCGCCTTAAGAATGGGTGAGGACCGTCTTCCGCCTCACCCCTTCGTGACGAAGCTGTCCATCACCCGTTTGCGCCCGGCCTGCTCGAAATCGATCTCCAGCTTGTTGCCCTCGATCGCTGCGATGTCGCCATAACCGAACTTCTGGTGGAACACCCGTTCGCCGACGTTCAGATCGCCGCGCCCCTTCTGCCCCAGACCGACCGAGGGCGAGCGCGACTCGACGATGCGGGCGGGACGCGCGGGCTGAGCGGTCTGGCCGGTCGCGGCACGCTGCCAGCCGGGGCCGCGCCCCGTGCCGCGCGCGACATTGGCGAAGGGGTCGGCATGTTCGGACCAGTTGGCCCGCCACAGGCTTTCGCCGCCGGTCATGCTGGTCTCGCTGTCGATATGCTCCGGCGGCAGTTCGCCGACGAAGCGGCTGGGCAGGCTGGAGGTCCATTGGCCGTAGATGCGGCGATTGGCGGCATGGAGGATGATCGCCTTGCGCCGCGCCCGCGTGATCGCGACATAGGCGAGGCGACGTTCTTCCTCCAGGCTGCGCGTGCCGCCCTCGTCGATGGCGCGCTGTGAGGGGAACAGCCCTTCTTCCCATCCTGCCAGGAACACGGTGTCGAATTCCAGTCCCTTGGCCGCGTGGATCGTCATGATCGTCACCTCCGGCTCGCGCTGGTCGCCGTCGCGGTCCATGACCAGCGCCACATGCTCCAGGAACGCGCCGAGCGACTCGTAATCCTCCATCGCACGCACGAGTTCGGACAGGTTCTCCAACCGCCCCGCCGCCTCAGCCGATTTTTCGTTCTGATACATGGCGGTATAGCCGCTCTCATCGAGCATCTGCCGTGCGAGTTCGGCGTGCGGCAGGTCGCGCGCCATGTCGCGCCAGCGGGCGATGTCACCGATCAGGTTGCCCAGGCTGCGCCGCGCCTGCGGAGTCAGTTCGTCGGTGTCGAGGATGCGTGCCGACGCAATGGTCAGCGGCAGGTCCTCAGCACGGGCGAGCTGATGGATCTTGGCCAGCGCCTTGTCGCCCAGGCCGCGCTTGGGCACGTTGACGATCCGCTCGAACGCCAGATCGTCGGACGGCTGGTTGACGACGCGAAGATAGGCCAGCGCATCGCGGATATCGGCCCGTTCGTAGAAACGAAACCCGCCGACGATCCGGTACGGCATGCCGATGGCGATGAACCGGTCCTCGAATTCGCGGGTCTGGTGCGACGCGCGAACGAGGATGGCGATGTCGCCATAGGACGTGCCGGAGCGCCGCGCCGACTCGATCTCTTCGCCGACCCGGCGCGCTTCCTCCGGGCCGTCCCAGACGCCAAGCACCCGGACCTTCTCGCCGACGTCCAGCTCGGTCCACAGGGTCTTGCCCAGCCGCCCGCCATTATTGGCGATGACGCCGGACGCCGCACCCAAGATGTGCGGGGTCGACCGATAATTCTGCTCCAGCCGGATGACCTTGGCGCCGGGAAAGTCCCGCTCGAACCGCAGGATATTCTCGACCTGCGCACCGCGCCACGAATAGATGGACTGATCGTCGTCGCCGACGCATGCGATGTTCTTGCGGGCCTGGGCGAGCAGCCGCAGCCAGAGATACTGGACGCTGTTCGTGTCCTGATACTCGTCCACCATGATATAGCGGAAGCGCTGCTGATAATGCTCCAGCACGTCGCGGTGCGTCTTCAGGATGGTGAGCATGTGGAGCAGCAGGTCGCCAAAGTCGCAGGCGTTCACGCTGCGCAGCCGTTCCTGATACTGACGATAGAGCTCCGCCCCTTGGCCATTGGCATAACGCTCGGCCTCGCCCGCATCGATATCGGCCGGGACCAGCCCCTTGTTCTTCCACTCGTCGATCAGACCACCGAGCGCGCGGGCGGGAAAGCGCTTCTCGTCGATGTCCGCCGCGACGATCAACTGCTTGAGCAGGCGAAGCTGGTCATCGGTATCGAGGATCGTGAAATTGGATTGCAGCCCGACCAGCTCGGCATGGCGGCGCAGCATCTTCGCGCCGATCGCATGGAAGGTGCCCAGCCACGGCATCCCCTCCACCGCATCGCCGACCAGACGACCGACGCGCTCGCGCATCTCCTTGGCGGCCTTGTTGGTGAAGGTGACCGACAGGATTTCGGACGGCCACGCCTTGCGGGTATAAAGCAGGTGCGCCAGCCGCGCGGTCAGCGCCGCCGTCTTGCCCGTTCCCGCCCCCGCCAGAACCAGCACCGGGCCGTCGGTCGTCAGCACCGCCTCGCGCTGCGCCGGATTGAGGCTGCGCAGATACGGATAGTCGGTCGACAGCGCGGCGGGATCGGAGGGGGAGACGGTCATCGCGAACAGTTAGGGAACGTTTGCAACCGGGGCAACCACCAGCGTCATCGAAGCCCGCTTGTTTCATCGCGAGACTCGTCATGATGACGACTTGTTCACGACGCGAAAGCGACATGCGCCGCCCCTAATGGCGCGGCGTGCCGACGAGCATCGGGGTGCCGCAGCGGTTCCCACGACGCCGCGACGGGCACGTCCCGATGCAGGAGCAACACCCGATGAAAATCTTCACGGCGGCCGCCTTTGCGGCCTCTCTTTTCGCGTCTGTCGCTGTTCATGCCGAGGAGCGCGAAACCGTCTCCATAACCGTTCGTCACGGCGATCTCGACCTCCGTCGCGCCGATCACCGCGCCCAGCTCGACGCGCGCATCCGCCGGGCGGCGATGATCGCCTGCGGGACGGTAACGGCCGACCTGCGCCAGAATGACGACATCGCCCGCTGTCGTCGCGAGATGACGGCCGATGCGGCGGTGAAGGTTGCGGCGCTGTCGCCGTCGCGTGTTCAGCTCGCAAGCAATCACTAAGATCGGTCTTTCCGCACGACTGGGCGACCCTACAGGGCACCCGGTCGTGTTCGGCCGCCGGTCCGTGCGGGACCGATCGTCATCAAAATGTCACTCGAAGGGCGCAACGGATCATCACCATGACAGCTCAAGCGCTCGCCGGTGGCCAATCCGAATCCCGCACTCGCGGACCGCGTCTCGACGCCGGACTTCATCCGATGGGGCGGTGGCTCTTTGCCGCGCTGCTGGTCGGCGGCCTGCTCTATGCAGGCTATAGCGTCGCGATCGACACCGCGCGCGTCGGCGAGCCGATGGCGATGGGCGTCTTCGCCTTTCTGGGCCTCGCCCTGCTGATCGCGCTCGGCTTCGAGTTCGTGAACGGGTTTCACGATACCGCCAATGCGGTCGCGACCGTCATCTACACCCACTCGATGCCTGCGCCCCTGGCGGTCGTCTGGTCGGGTTTCTTCAATTTCCTGGGCGTCGTGACCTCGACTGGGGCAGTCGCCTATTCGATCATCACGCTGTTGCCGATCGACCTGATGCTGCATGTCGGCTCGGCTGGCGGGTTTGCGATGATCTTCGCGCTGCTGCTGGCTGCCGTGCTGTGGAACCTCGCCACCTGGGCGGTGGGCCTGCCCAATTCGTCGAGCCATGCGCTGATCGGCTCGATCCTTGGCGTCGGACTTGCCAACCAGCTACTATCGAACATCCCCGGCACCTCGGGTGTCGACATGGCGCAGGTGCAGAAGGTCCTGTCGGCGCTGTTCTTCAGCCCGCTGATCGGTTTCGTCGGCGCGCTGATGCTTCTTCTTCTGATGAAGCGCTTCCTGCGCGACAAGCAGCTCTATCGCGAGCCTGAGGGCGATACGCCGCCGCCGCGCGGCATCCGCGCCTTGCTGATCTTTACCTGCACGGCGGTCAGCTTCGCGCATGGCGGCAATGACGGGCAGAAGGGCATGGGCCTGATCATGCTGATCCTGATCGGCTGCGCGCCGACCGCCTATGCGCTCAATCGCACGCTGCCCCAGAGCGCGATGCCCGCCTTCGTGCGCAGCGCCCAGGTCGCCGCGACCGCCTATGCCGCGCACGGAACGCCGGGCACGCTGTCGGTCGATCGGGCCCGCGAGGCGGTGGTTGACGGCGTTCGCACCAAGGCCATCGACAAGCCGGAAGTCTATGCCGGCCTGTCGGTCCTGTCGCGTGATATCGGCGACCGGATCGAGGATTACGGCACTTTCAGCCGCGTGCCCGCCGCCGTCGTGCCAAACCTGCGCAATGATATGTACCTCGTCCTCGACACCACCCGCATGGTGACCAAGAGCGAGGGGGCCAAGCAGCGCTTCACCGCCGCCGAGATCGAGTCGCTCAACGGCTATTCCGCCTCGCTGGAACGCGGCACCCGCTATATCCCGCTCTGGGTGAAGGTCACCGTGGCGCTGGCGCTGGGGTTGGGGACGATGGTCGGCTGGCGGCGGATCGTGGTGACGGTCGGTGAACGGATCGGCAAGACGCACCTGACCTATGGCATGGGTGCCGCAGCCGAACTGGTGACCGCCGCGACGATCTTCGGGGCCGAATATATCGGCCGGCCGGTATCGACGACCCATATCCTCACCTCCGGCGTCGCGGGCGCGTCGGTGGCCAATGGCGCGGGGCTGCAGTTTCGGACGATCCGCAACATGCTGCTCGCCTGGGTCCTGACGCTGCCCGCCGCGATGCTGCTGTCGGGCACGCTGTACTGGCTGCTGCTGCAATTCGCGGGAGCGGTCGCGGGCTGAGTCGGATAAATCGGGCGGCGGGGTCTTTACGCGGCCCGTCGGCTTCTGCACGAGCAGGGCATGACCCCAGCATCGCCCGTGTCGCATCGTCATATCCTGCTCGCCAGCCTGACCGGCACGGCGGTCGAGTTCTACGATTTCTATATCTATGCGACCGCGGCGGCGCTGGTGTTCGGCCCGCTCTTCTTCCCGGCGTCCTCGGCCACGGCGCAGTTGCTGCTTTCCTATGCTAGCTTCGGGCTGGCCTTTGTCGCACGGCCGGTCGGTGCCATCGCGTTCGGGCATTTCGGCGACCGGGTAGGGCGTAAGTCCACCCTGGTCGTCAGCCTGATGCTGATGGGCGGCTCGACCGTCGCCATCGCCTTCCTGCCCACCTATGCCCAGGCCGGATGGATCGCACCGCTGCTGCTGTGCCTGGCGCGGTTGGGGCAAGGGCTGGGGCTGGGCGGCGAATGGGGCGGCGCGGCATTGCTCGCCGTCGAGAATGCACCGCCCGGCAAGCGCAATACCTGGGGCATGTTCCCACCGCTGGGCGCGCCGGTCGGCTTCCTCCTGGCCAATGGCTTCTTCCTGATCCTGGGCCTGATCCTGACCGACGACCAGTTTCGCGCCTGGGGCTGGCGTCTGCCCTTCCTGGCCAGCGCGGTGCTGGTGATGTTGGGCCTGTGGGTGCGGCTCCGCCTGACCGAGACACCCGATTTTGCCGAAGCCAAGCAAAGCGACGCACTACCCCGCGTGCCGATTGCCACGCTGCTCAGCGGACATGGCCGTGCGCTGCTGGCGGGGACGGGCGGAGTCATTGCCTGTTTCGCCATTTTCTACCTCGCGACCGCCTTTGCACTGGGATACGGCACCACGGTCCTCGGTTATCCGCGCGAGGCGTTCCTAGGGGTTCAGCTGGTCGCGATCCTGTTCCTCGCGCTGGGCGTGATCGTCTCGAGCGTCATGGCCGATCGGCGCGGGGCTCCGGCCATGCTGAAGCTGGGTTTCGCGGGCTGCGTGCTCGTTGGGATCGTCATGGGGCCGATGCTGGGATCGGGATCGCTGGCCATTGTCTTCGTCTGGCTGGCGCTGTCGCTGTTCGTGATGGGGTTCGCCTATGGCCCGCTCGGCGGCTGGTTGCCCGCGCTGTTTCCGGCGGGGGTGCGCTATACCGGCGTGTCGATGACCTTTAACCTGGGCGGCATCATCGGCGGGGCGTTGGCCCCCATTGCGGCGCAGGCGCTGACCGAGCGCGGCGGGCTGAACTTTGTCGGCGGCTACCTGGTCGCCGCCGGTCTGCTCAGCCTCGCCGGAACGGCCCTGGTGCGGGGCCGCGCGCTCGTTCAGCCCTGACGCAACAGGGTCAGCCGCGCCTTGCCGTGAACGCGTGAGGCGTCGACGGTAAAGCCTGGCATGGTGATCTCCTCCTGCTTGGCGGTTTCGATACTGATCCAGGTGCCTGCGCCGACCCAGCCGAGCCGCGCCAGCTTGTCGAGCGCAACGCTGCCCGCGCCAGTGCCATAAGGCGGGTCCATCAGGATCAGGTCCAGCGGCGCGCGCGCCGGCCCCAACGCCATGACCGAGGTCGCGCGCACATCACCTTGAGCCTCCAGCTTGGCGAGATTCGCGCGAAGGGCGTCGAGCGCGGCCTTGTCCTGCTCGACGAACAGGCAGGACGCCGCCCCCCGCGACAAGGCCTCGATCCCCAGCGCGCCGGAGCCGGCGAAGAAATCGCCGACCGCCAGTCCCTCGAAATCGCCCAGCCGCGCGGTCAGCATCGAGAACAAGGCCTCCCGCGTCCGATCAGCGGTGGGACGGGTCACGTCACCCTTGGGCGCGACCAGCGGGCGGCCCCGCCATTGTCCGGCAATGACGCGCATCAGCGGTTACCTCCCGGACGACCCGGCCGCGAGCTGCCGCCGGGCCTGCCGCCGCGCGTACCCGGCTTGGCCGGACCACCGGAGCGCCCGGACGGACCTTGCCCGCCGCGCGATGGCCGCGCGGGACGATCGCCGCGATCCTCACTGCGAACTGGCCGCTCGCCGGACTTGGCGAAGGGCTTTGCCTCCGACTGCGAGCGACCGGGGCGCGCCGCGTCGCCATAAGCCGAACTGCGCGCCCCTTCGTCGCGGCGGGGACGGTCGGTGGCGCCATTACGTGGCGGCCGCGCCGCACGATCGCTGCGATCCTCGCTGCGAAACGGGCGGTCGCCCGATTTGGCGAAAGGCTTGGCGTCCGACCGAGGACGAGCGGGGCGGGCGGAACGGTCACTGCGATCCTCGCCGCGAACCGGCCGCTCGCCGGACCTGGCGAAGGGCTTCGCCTCTGATCGTGCGCGACCGGGGCGGGCAACATCGCCATAGGCCGAGCTGCGCCCAGCATCCTCGCGGCGGGGACGGTCGGTAGCACCGCCACGGGGTGGCCGCGCGGGACGCTCGGCGCGATCGTCGCTGCGGAAGGACCGCTCACGGGTCGGGTGCGACCGATCACCCGTCTGGGCCTTCCCCTCGGGGCGGGCACGCTGCGTGCGAGGTCCGTCCTGTGCCACGCCGCGATCCTGCCGCTTCGGCACACTGCCATCGACAGGGGCACTCCGGGCCGGACGATCGCTGGGCGTCCGCGCCGGGCGCGCTCGGAAGCCCGGCTTCACCTTCGGGGGCTTGATCGCGTCGGCCGGAATCCCGCCTTCCAATGTGCGGCGGAACTCGACGATATCATATCCCTTGACCTCGCCGATCTCGCCCACCGGTAGGTCGTCGAGCAGGAAGGGGCCATAGCGAAGCCGGATCAATCGGCTGACCTGCAGCCCCAGATGTTCCAGCACGCGGCGAACCTCGCGGTTCTTGCCTTCGCGCAGGGTCATCTCAATCCAGACATTGGCGCCCGTACGCCGCTCCAGATTGGCGTCGATCTGGCCATATCGGATGCCGTCGATCTCGATCCCGTGGATCAGCTCTTCCAGCTGCGCCTGGGTGATGTCGCCGTACGCGCGGGCGCGATAGGTGCGCTCGACGCCCGTGGCGGGCAATTCCAGCTGACGCTTGAAGCCGCCATCGGTGGTCAGCAGCAACAGACCCTCGGTATTCAGGTCGAGCCGCCCCACCGGCATCAGGCGCGGCAGCCCGGCGGGCAGTCGGTCATAGATGGTCGGGCGCCCGGCGGGATCGTGCTCGGTGACGAGCAGACCGGTCGGCTTGTGATAGAGGAACAGCCGGGTCGGTTCGGGCGCGTCGACGGGCTGGCCGTCCACGGTGATGCCGTCGAGTGTGGAAAGCAGCGTCGCGGGCGTGTCGATCGTCGTGCCGTTCAGGGCGATCCGCCCCTCGGCGATCATCCGCTCGATCTCGCGACGCGACGCGACTCCGGCCCGGGCCAGCAGCTTGGCGATACGTTGATCTGATGTCATGATCGACGCTGATACAGAGGCAATGCGCCAAAGGAAATTAATTGCGTCGTTTCGCCGCAACGGCGCGTTACGGCAATCAGAACGGGGCAGAAAAGACGGGCCGGTACAGGGATGAGACTCTTCGGGCGAAAGAAGCGACAGCTCGTCAAGCTGCTGGTGGTCGAAGACGAGCCGCTGGTCGCCTTCGATAACGAACATGCCCTGACCGACGCCGACTACGAGATCGTCGCGACGGTCGACCGCGCCAGCAAGGCGGTGGCCGTCATCGAAAGCGGCGTGGCGATCGACTTGGTGCTGGCCGATGTACGGTTGGCCGATGGTAGCGGTATCGATGTCGCCCAGGCCGCGCATGGCCGCGACATCCCGGTCCTGTTCATCACCGGCACGCCGCCCGACGGGGCCGAGCATCTGGCCGAGGGCATATTGATGAAACCCTATGGCTCGCGCGAATTGCTCGCCGCGATCGAGGTGATCGAGGAGCGACGCGGTGGCCGGACGCCTGCGCGCTTGCCCTCCGGCTTTCGGCTGTTCGCCCGGGCCTGAGAGCACGAAGCCGACACCGCGCCCGTTGCCCGCATGGTCCAAGCCCGATAGGGTCCGGCCTTTGGTTCGATGCGGACGGATTTCCTTATGACGAGTGGGCGTTGGGTGGATGGCGTGCGGCCCTATGTCGAGCGGGCCCCGCTGGCCGCGCTGGCGCTGGGTATATCCTCCGCCTTTCCGCTGACGATGATCAACTCGACGCTGACCAGCCGCCTGGCCGAGGCAGGGATCGAGAAGAAAAGCGTTACCGCCTTTGCGCTCGTCATTCTTGCCTATAATCTGAAATGGCTCTGGGCGTGGATTGTTGAGGGGGTAAAGATCCCAGTCTTGCACCGGTTCGGACAGCGCGTATCGTGGCTGTTCGTGGTCGCCGCGTTGGTCTGCGCCGCGACGATCGGGCTGGGTCTGTCCGATCCGAAGGTATCACTGGCCCAGACCGCTTTCGCCGCCATCGCACTGGGTATTGCGGGTGCGACGTTCGATATCGTCATTGACGCCTATCGAATCGAACTGCTCGAGCCGCGCCAGCTGGGCGTGGGTGCTGGCATGAGCCAATATGGCTGGCGGATCGGGGCGTCGCTGCTCGCGTCGCTGTCGCTCATTATCGCGGCGCGGGCGGGATGGACCGTCGCTTATATGGCGAGTTGCGCCTTTGCGCTGCCCGCCCTGCTCACCGCCATCGTCATGGGCGAGCCCGAACGGCATCATGAGATCACCGCCAAGCGCCCGGGCGAAGGCGTCGTTCGTGCGGTGATCGGCCCCTTCGCCGAATTCTTCCGGCGGCAGGGCGCGGGCATTATCCTGGCCTTTATCCTGGTGCACAAGATCGGCGACACGCTCGCCAACCTGACCTTCCGGCTGCTGTTCAACGACCTGGGGTTCAGCAAGGACGAGATCGCTTTCTACGATGTCGGCGTCGGGTTCTGGGCGCTGCTGGTCGGTGTGTTCGTCGGCGGTGTGATCTACGCCCGCCTGGGCATGAAGCGTTCGGTCATCATCAGCCTGGTGCTGATGGCGGTGTCCAACCTGTCGTTTGCCGGACTGGCGGCGCTGGGTCATTCCAATCTGGGCATGGCGGGAGCGATCGGGTTCGAGAATTTCTCGAGCGGCATCGGCGGCGTCACCGTCGTCGCCTATTTCTCGGCGCTGACCGACCTGCGTTTCACCGCCGCGCAATATGCGCTGATTTCGGCGGCGGCCAGCATCGTCGGCCGTATCCTCAGCGGCACGACGGCGGGCGCACTGGTCGAGCGCTTTGGCTATGTCGATTTCTATGTGTTGACGACCATCGTGGCGTTGCCCGGCGTGGCACTGTTCTGGTGGATGGCCCGCTCCGGCCTGGTCGATCGCTCGATCGGCAGTGCGGGCGTCGAGGGGGAGGGAGACGCCCGGCAGGAGGCGACGGTCAGTAACTGATCGGTCGCCCCTCATCGGCAAAGGCGGCGCTGACCGCCGCCGCGCTGGCGAGTACACCATCGATGCGCCGCACGCCGAGCAGGTCCGCCATCAGGAAGCAGGCCTTTTCGGGGGCGACCTCCATCTGCGCCAGGATGGTCATGAGCGCCGCCTCCGCTGCCGTCATCCGGCCGCAGCAACAGGGAGCGATGGCGATCTGGCCCGTCGCATGGGCGGCCAGGTCCGCCATCAGCGCACGCATCAGCACGAGCGGCCGCCGGAAATCCTGTCCGAACACGGTGAACAGCGTATGCGCCGCCCGCGCATCGGCCAGACCATGCGCGCCCATCCGGCGAACGGCGAATAGCGCGATCCGGGCATGGGGGCAGGCTGGCAGCATATGCGGAAGGGCTGCGGCAAGGGTCTGGGTTTCGGCCATCGGCTTGGGACTCCATGATTATGAGCCCCATGCTAATTCCCCGCTATTGATAGTCAATCGCAAATAAACAGATTGGCGATCACGCTTGACCGTATCAATCCGGCGCTTCGCCGTTCTGCTCCAGAACCTGCCCGGCCAGATACAGCGACCCGGCGATCAGCAGCTGGGCGGGACGACCGAAGCGCTCGGCAATGACGCTCAACGCCGCCGCCGGATCATCGGCCGATAGGGCGTCCATGCCCAAGTCTCGCGCCTGCTGCGCCAGCACTTCGGGCGCATGGCAGGCATGATGCGGAACCGGCACCGTCACCACCATATCGACCATCGCACCCAGCCGCTCGAGCACCGGCCCGGCTTCCTTGTTGGCCAACATACCCAATACCAACGCACTCGGTCCCTGCGACCGCCACCGGGCCATGGCCCGCGCCACCGGTGTGGCCGCCGAGGGGTTATGCGCGCCGTCCAGCCAGCACCGACTGCCGTCCGGCAACCGGGCGGTGAGCGGCCCGTGACGCAACGGCTGCATGCGGGCAGGCCAGCTTGCGCGCGTGGCGGCGGCTTGCAGGGCCTGGTCGGGAACCGACACGGCCGATTGATGGCGGATCATGGCGACCGCCAGCGCCAGGTTGCGGGACTGATGCGAACCCGACAAGGCCGGGCGGGGCAGGGTAAGGCTGCCCTGGCGATCCTCATAACGGATGCCGGTCTTCGTCACGCTGCTCGACCAGTCGCGGCCTCGCGCGAAGACGGGCGCACCCGCTGTCGCAGCGACGGCCTCGATCGCATCGCGCAACGGTCTGGCATAGTCCATCGTGATCAGCGGGGTGCCGGACTTGGCAATACCCGCCTTCTCGCGGGCGATGCCGGTCAGGCTGCGGCCGAGAAATGCCTCATGGTCGATGCCGAGCGCCGCAACGCCGCACACGGCCGGGGGCGGCAGGATATTGGTGGCGTCCAGGCGACCGCCCAGGCCGACCTCGATGATCGTCGCGGCCGCCGGAGTGCGGGCAAAGCACAGGAAGGCGGCGGCGGTCGTCACCTCGAAGAAGCTCGCTCCGATACCCTCGGCTTGGGCCAGCACCTCTTGCAGTACCCCTGCCAGCGCCTCATCGTCGATCAGCCGACCGGCGATGCGGATACGCTCGTTGAAGCGAACCAGGTGCGGGCTGGAATAGACATGCACGCTCTGCCCCGATGCCTCGATCGCGGCGCGCAGGAAGGCGCAGGTCGACCCCTTGCCGTTGGTGCCTGCGACATGGAACACCGGCGGCAGATGAAGCTGGGGGTTGCCCAGCCGGGCCAGCAGCGTCGTGATCCGCTCCAGCCCCAGCACGTCGGCGCCGGGGGACAGGGCCCAAAGCCGGTCGAGTTGCGCCTGGACGGCCGGGTGATCGGAACGGGCATGATCGGGCATCGGTCGATCCCTATAGGCAGATAGACGAGAGGCGGACCTTGCGGCCCGCCTCATAATTCCTGGGCTCGTGAAAAGCGACGGATCAGGCCGCCTGACGCGATCCCGTCAGATAGCCGATGACGGTCGCCAGACGCTCGCGCAGGTCGCGCCGATGGACAACCATGTCGAGCATGCCATGGTCCAGATAATATTCCGAGGTCTGGAAATCGTCGGGCAGCTTCTCGCGGATCGTGTTCTCGATCACGCGGCGGCCCGTAAAAGCCAACGTCGCCTTGGGCTCGGCGATCTGGACGTCGCCCAGCATCGCATAGGCCGCCATCACGCCGCCCGAGGTCGGATCGGTCAGCACAACGATATAGGGCAGGCCCGCATCGTGCAGCATCTGGATTGCGACCGTGGTGCGCGGCATCTGCATCAGGCTGAGAATGCCCTCCTGCATGCGCGCGCCGCCCGAAGCGGTGAAGATGACATAAGGGCAATGGTCGGCAATCGCCGCTTCCACGCCGCGCACGAACGCCTCGCCGACAGCCAGACCCATCGAGCCACCCATGAAGGCGAAGTCCTGCACGCCGACCACGACCTTGTGGCCCAGGATGGTGCCGCGCGCATTGACCAATGCGTCCGTCTCGGCGGCGTTGGTCCGCGCAGCCTTCAGCCGGTCGGCATAGCGCTTGGAGTCGCGGAACTTGAGCGGGTCTTCCGGCACCTTGGGCGCGGGCAGCTCGTTGCAGCTGCCCTCATCGAGCAGATGACGGAAACGCACCTTGGGCCCGATGCGGTCGTGGTGATCGCATTTCGGGCAGACATTCAGATTGTCTTCCAGTTCCTTGGTAAAGACCATCTGCCCGCATCCCTTGCACTTGTGCCAGAGATTGTCGGGCGTCTCCTTCTTGACGACGAAGGGGATAACGTTGCGGACGCTGTTGAGCCAGCTCATGCGAGTTCCTTGCGGGCGTCGGCCAGGGCCGACGAAAGAGTTTCGATATAGGCGCGGACCGGTTCCGGGGCCGCCGCGCCATGTTCGCCGACCAGATCGACGATGGCCGAGCCGACGACCACGCCGTCCGCCACGCGACCGATCGCCGCCGCCTGTTCGGGGGTACGGACACCGAAGCCGACCGCGACGGGCAGAGACGTTGCTGCCTTCAGCCGCGCGACCGCATCCTCGATCGAGGCCTGCGCCGCCTGTTGCTGGCCGGTGATGCCCGCGACCGAGACATAATAGAGGAAGCCATCAGCACCCGTCAAAATCGTCGGCAGACGCGCGGCGTCGCTGGTCGGCGTGGCGAGGCGAATCGAGGCGATGCCCTTCTCGCGCAGTGCGACGCCCAGCGCATCGTCCTCTTCGGCGGGCACGTCAACGCAGATCACGCCGTCGACGCCCGCTTCGGCGGCGGCCTCGGCGAACCATTCGGGACCACGCACCGTCATCGGATTGGCATAACCCATCAGGACCAGCGGCACGTTCGCATGGCGCGCACGGAACGCCTTGGCGATGGACAGCACGTCGGCGGTGCGGGTGCCTGCGCCCAGGCTGCGGATATTCGCCTTCTGGATCGCCGGGCCGTCGGCCATCGGGTCGGTGAACGGCATGCCCAGTTCGATCACGTCCGCACCGCCCGCGACCAGCGCGTCGAGGATCGCGGCGGTGTCGCCCGGCGTCGGATCACCCGCCGTCACGAAGGTGACGAGCGCGGCGCGGCCCGCTTCGGCACAGGCGGCGAAGGTGTCTGCGATGCGGCTCACATCTTCACTCCCATGGCGTCGGCGACGGTGAAGATGTCCTTGTCGCCGCGGCCCGAAATATTGATCAGGATGATCTGGTCGCGGTCCATCGTCGGCGCGCGCTTCAACAGACCGGCGAGCGCATGGGCGCACTCCAGCGCGGGGATGATCCCCTCGACCCGGCAGCACAGCTGGAACGCGTCCAGCGCTTCGGTGTCGGTGATGCCTTCATAGACGACACGGCCGGTGTCGTTCAGCCAGCTATGTTCAGGCCCGATGCCCGGATAGTCGAGGCCCGCCGAGATCGAATGCGCCTCGGCGATCTGGCCGTCCTCGTCCTGCAGCAGATAGGTCTTATTACCGTGCAGGATGCCAGGCTTGCCGCCGGTCAAGCTGGCGGCATGCTGCGTGGTGCTCAGGCCGTGACCCGCCGCTTCGATGCCCAGCATCGCGACATCGGCGTCGTCCAGGAAGGGGTGGAACAGGCCGATCGCATTCGACCCGCCACCGACCGAGGCGATCAGCAGGTCGGGCAGACGGCCTTCGGCCTCCATGATCTGCGCCTTGGATTCGGTGCCGATCACCGACTGGAAGTCGCGGACCATCTCGGGATAGGGATGCGGGCCAGCTGCCGTGCCGATGATGTAGAAGGTGTCGTGGACATTGGCGACCCAGTCGCGCAGCGCCTCGTTCATCGCATCCTTCAACGTCTGCGCACCCGACGTGACCGGACGGACCTCCGCGCCGAGCAGCTTCATGCGGAAGACGTTGGGCGCTTGGCGCTCGATATCGCGCGCACCCATGAAGATGGTGCAGGGGATGCCGAAGCGTGCCGCCACCGTCGCGGTCGCCACGCCATGCTGGCCCGCGCCCGTCTCTGCGATGATCCGCGTCTTGCCCATCCGCTTGGCGAGCAGGATCTGGCCGATGCAGTTGTTGATCTTGTGCGCGCCGGTGTGGTTCAGTTCTTCGCGCTTGAAATAGATTTTCGGCCCCTTGCCGTCGGGCGCGCTCGCGCGCAGCGTCTCGGTCAGGCGCTCGGCATAATACATCGGGCTGGGGCGACCGACATAATGGGTCATGAGGTCGTCGAACTCGGCCTTGAACGCCGGATCGACCTGCGCCGCGCGATATTCGCGCTCCAGGTCCAGGATCAACGGCATCAGCGTCTCGGCGACATAGCGGCCGCCATAGTCACCGAAATGGCCACGCTCGTCGGGCTGGGCGCGGAAGGAGTTGGGGGCGTTCATCATCTATTCCTTGAGCGTATGCGAGGCGAGGCCTGCAAACGATCCTGTCACTGATTTGTCGCAACGGCTTTAAGGAAGCCTGCGATCTTGTCCATATCCTTGACGCCCGGCGCGCTTTCGACGCCCGACGACACATCGACCAGCGGCGCACCCGTCCGGCGGATCGCCTCCGCCACGTTACCGGCATCCAGTCCGCCCGACAACGCCCAGCGCAGCGGATGGCGCACGCCGTCCAACAGGCTCCAGTCGAAGCGCAGGCCCATACCGCCGGGCAAGGACGCATCGTCCGGGGTCTTGGCGTCATAGAGGATCAGGGTGGCGGCCCCCGCGTAATCGCGCGCCTTGTCGACGTCGCCGCGCGCCTTGATCGCGACGGCGGCCCAGACCTCGCGGTCGAACTTCGCGCGGATCGCGGCGACGCGGGCGGGGGCGGTACGGTGGAGCTGGATCGCGTCCAGCGTTCCGGCGCGGACCGCTGCCTCCAGCAACTGGTCGTCGGGATCGACGAAGACGCCGACCCGCTGGACATGGTCGGGCACGCGTCCCGCCAGCCCTGCCGCCACGTCGAAGGTTAGGTGACGGGGCGAGGCCGGGAAGAAGACGAAGCCGACATGGCTCGCCCCCCCGCCCAGGGCAGCGTCGAGCGTGGCGGTCGTCGTCAGTCCGCAGATCTTGGCGGTGGTGGGCATGATCGTTTCCCGAATGGGAGGGGTCGAAAAACGTCTTAGAGCGTGGCGGCGATCGCCCGCGCGGCCGCGTCGGGGTCTTCGGCCTGGGTGATCGGGCGACCGATGACCAGGATCGAGGCACCGGCGTCCATCGCGGCGCGCGGGGTGACGACGCGCTTCTGGTCGCCGATCACGCCGTTCGCAGGGCGAACGCCGGGCACCACGAAGAAGCCCTTGGGCCATGCCTTCTTGACCGCCGCGACCTCTTCACCCGAACAGACGATGCCGTCGACACCGGACTCCGCCGCCAGGTCGGCCAGGCGGCGGACATGATCGGCGGGCGAGCCGACGACGCCCGTGTCGGACAGGTCGTTGGCGTCCAGGCTCGTCAGCATGGTGACCGCGACGACCTTGGTGCCGACGGGAGCGGCGGCCTTGGCATCCTCCAGCATCGCGCGACCACCGCTGGCATGGACCGTCAGGATGGCGGGGGCCAGCGGCCCCAGCGACTGGACCGCCTTGGCGACCGTGTTGGGAATGTCGTGCAGTTTCAGGTCGAGGAATATCGGCAGGCCGATATGCGCCATCTCCCGCACGCCGCCAGCACCGTGCGCGCAGAAGAATTCCAGCCCCAGCTTCAGGCCACCGACATGGTGGCGGACCTTTTGCGCCAGCGCCTGGGCGCGGGCGAGGTCGGGCGTGTCGATGGCGACATAGATGCGGTTGCTCATGGGAAAATCAGACCATCGGCTCGGTGGTGGGGGTGGTGGGTACGGGCGCGACATAGGCGCTCGTCTCGGCCGAAACGGCGGCGAGCGAACGCTCCGCCGCGCTCAGCCGCTGACGCAGCCGCCAGCGTGCCGCATGCTGCCAGATCAGCGTCGGCACCAGGCCCAGCAAGAAGGTCAGGAACAGCAGCAGCGGCAGGTTCACGTCCGCCACCAACCCGCCGACCAGCCGGATCGGCACGGTCGTCCAGTTCCCGATCGTGAAGGCTGCGGCCAGAAAGGCCAGCAGGCACCAGAACAGCATTTTCAGGAACTGCATGCGCTTCTCCGCGTAACCCGGTCCGCCGCCCCCTGAAGAGACCGGCGGACGTCGCCATGGGCTGGCGGTCTAGCCGCGTTGTTCGAGCATGACCAGCCTTCAGCCGATCTCCCGGCGAAGCGAGGCGATCAGCGGCGCGACGGCGGTTAGCCGCTCTTCCTCCTCGTCCAGGATGGCGAGGAAAGCGCGCCGCTTGAATGCTGCGACCGCACCAGGCCTCAATCGGATGGTCGAGGCTAGGGTCGAAATGGCGATGTCGATCATCCGCTCCGCACCGTGCAGACGGCCCCAGAGATAATCGTTCTCGCGGTAACTGCGGCTGAAGAACGCGCCGAAGGTCAGGAACTGGATGCCCTTCAGGGTAGCCTCCGCCCCGCCCGAGCGGATCGCGGTCGCGTCGTCGGGCGCGATGCGATCGACCTTGATCGGATCGAACTCATCCAGCCCCTCACCCTGCAACAGCGGCAAGGTCGCCACGTCGAAATAGGGAAAACCCAGATAGGTCAGCAGCAAGGTCCGCCGGGCGGAGCGTGGCAGTCCGGCAAAGGCGGCGGCCAGCCGGGCATCGGTCTCCCCGTCCAGCCGGATCAGGTCGAGCCGCGCCTCCAACTGGTCGAGCAGCGGCCCGCCATCGTCGCGGGCGTGGCGAATGTCATGCGCCATGTCGGCATGGGCCGTGCCCTGCTGTCGCTCCAGAAATTCGGCCAGCATTTCGTAGATGGCGTCGCGCACGGGGGCCAGCTCGGCTTCGCTATGATCGGCCTCCAGCGCGGTCAAGCGACGGGCGAGCAGGCGGAGGCGACGAATGCGATAGCCGAGGTCGAAGGCGCGCAGGAAGTTGCGTGCCCCATTGCTGGAGCCGCCTTTGAAATGGATCGCCTCTGCGCCGACATAGCGCTCCGCCATGGTCCGCTCGATCATGGCGCGCAGGCGGCCGCGCCGCTGTGGCCCATCGTCCCCGATCGCCTCGGCAAAGATCGTCGCCATGGCGTCGATGACGTTGGCGAGCTTGAGATGGCCGTAGGCGGCGTAGCTGAACCCGGCCTTCGCCGCCGATGCCGCCTGCGCGCGCACCCGCCACGAGGCCAGCCGCGCAGCGGTCGGCCGGTCCAGGAAGAAGGTGCCGCCGAACAACTGCTCGATCTCGGCTTCCACATCCTCGCGGATGGCGGCGACGATCGCCTGCATCCGGTCGATCCGGCCGGAGCGCGCGGCGATCGCCTCCAGATTATCGCGGATCGGCTGCTGACGAGGCAGCTCGCTGATCGCGCCGATGATGGTCTGGAAGAAGCCGGGATGGCCGCCGCCGCCGGGCAAACGGAAGTGCATGCCCGGGAATGGGTCGATATAAACGAAGCGTCGATCCACCTGCCGCCGCGCCGGACGGCGACCGAGCGCTTCGATGGCCGGGCGGAAGGGTGCGTTGACCAGCACCGAACCGTCGATCAGCACCGCCTTGTCGGCGGCGCCCGCCGCATGATGACGGGGAAGGACGCGGCGCAGAAACGCGTCGCGGCTGTCCCATTGCTGGTCCCGGCTTTCCAGCACCCGGTCCAGTTCGGCGACGGTGAAGGGCGGGAAGGCACCGGGGAAGCTCGACGTGGCGCGCGCGGCGAAGACCAGTTCGGGGATCGCCGCCAACTGGCCGCCGCCGCTGTCAGTGAAGTCGACGACCATGCGATGTTCGGTCTCCACCACTTCGCCCGGCGAATGGAGCTTCAGCCGCTGGGGCTGGCCGGTGAAGTCGGTGACGGTGACGAACAGGTCCAACGGCTGGCCGGGCGGCAACAGGCGCTTGCCCGCCGGGGCGGCGGCCATCCGGTCGAACGCCTCGAGCAGCTTGCCCGTAAAGGCATCGGCGTCGAACGGCGGCTCGAACCAGCGCGAGCGGACGAGATGGCCGAGCTTGTAGCGCACCTCGTCACGGGTATCCTCATCCAGCGCCTCGATCTTGTCGCCGCTGCGCCCCGCCGCCATCCAGGCGATGGGCAGGGCCCACATCTTGGAGAAGCGAGAGGTCGGCGCAGCCTCGGGTGCGATCAGTGACTCGATGTCGCCCGCCTCGAGCCACAGGTCGGTCAACGGATCGAGCGACTGGCCGGTCGACAGGGCCTGTCCCAGGAAAATGCCGTTGATCCCGCCTGCGCTAGCCCCGGCGATGATGTCGGCGAGGACGCGAACCCGAACACCACCCCGCTCGGCCATCTCGTCCAGCAGGTCCTGATAGACGGCATCGACGGCGGACGCCGGCGGATCGCCCTCGTGCGAGGCGCGGCTGGCGCGGACGATCCGCCAGATTTCCTTGGTGATGCCGTGCATGTAGACGGCCAGGCTGATGCCGCCATAGCAGACCAGCGCCAGCCGCAGTTCCTTTTCGCTCATCAGCGGGGTGCCAAAGTCGCCCAGATGGGCAGATGGTCGGAGGCCTTGCGCGACATCGGCGTTGCATGGACCCCGCAGGCGGCGATGTGGAGGTCGGGTGTCACCATGATCCGGTCGAGCCGCCCGATGGGACGCCTGGCATGGAAACTGGGGCCGGTGTCCGCCATGATGAACTCCCGCGTAAAATCCCGAAGGCACCCGGCGGCGCGAGTCCATTCGTTCAGGTCACCCATCATGACGGTGGGACAGGGTTCGACGCAACTCGCCAGATGCGACAGGATTGCCGCCGCCTGTCGCCTGCGCCAGAGGCCCGACAGGTCGAGGTGCATGCCGACCACCCGGATGACGCCGCTTTTCGTCCTCAGGTCGGCCATCACCGCCCCGCGCGGCTCGAGCGAGGGCAGGTGGATCGCCTCAAAATCCAGAATTTGCACGGTCTTGCGGACCAAAATCGTATTGCCGTGCCAGCCCATCGACCGGGCCTTCATGCCATAGACGATCGGCTTCCAGTCGCTGTGATCGTCCAGCAGGTGAAGCGGGATCACCCCTTCGCGCTCACCGAAGCGGCGGTCGGCCTCCTGCAGGGCGATGACGTCGGCATCCACCTCGCGCAGAACGTCCAGGATACGGTCGGGATTGCGCCTGCGGTCGGCGCCGATCCCCTTTCGGATATTGTAGCTGGCGACCTTAATCATTCCGCCACTGTAACGCAGCGCGGTGGTTTTGGTGCCAATTTCGATGGCGTGGACGGAATGGAAATGGTGCCGGATGAGGGGATCGAACCCCCGACCTTCGGTTTACAAAACCGCTGCACTACCGCTGTGCTAATCCGGCGTTGCGGTCCCCCTAGCGTCAAGAGACACCGAAGGTCCAGCCCTCCGTTTGGGCGACCTCTGCCGTCAGCCCTGCCGGATGCCACAAATCTGACCGCGCCGCGACGCTGCGCAGCCAGGCGGAGGTCAGGATCGCATCGGTGCTGTGATCGTCATAGCGGGCCAGCGGGTGATGCCGTTCGCTGCCCAGCCGGGTCAGCGCGTCGTCCAGGGCCTCGGCACTCCGCATCTTGCTGCGCCCACGCGGACGCCCGGCATCGCGCGCCGCGATCGAGGTATAGATTTCGACGACCAGTGCGCCCTTTGCGGGCACCGGATCGAAGGGCCATATCCCGACATGCCCGTCCAGCCGCCGCAACAGCCGCATTCCGGCAAAACTGGCCTTCGCTACCTGGGACGCGCCAATCGCGTCATAGACGGTCGAGGGCTTCTTCCCACCGTCTGCGGCGATCTCGCACGCGCGCCAGTGGAGGAAGTCGGCTTTGCGTCCATCGGCCGCCCCGAAATAGAAATGCGTGCCCCGCCGCGCCTCCAGGAAGCTGCGTGCGCCCAGGTCGGGATCGTCGCTGCTCTCATCGACATAGGCCCAGAGAGCGCGGGCATCGGGCGTGGGAATATCGCCGGGCAGATGCGCGCCGCGCGCAACGAAGGGCGCTGAAAAGCTGAAGTCGAAGCCGATCAGCAGAGGCTCATCGGCACGCGCCAATATCCAGTCCGCCACGCCTTGGCGCGACCAGGCCCGGCCCGGTGGCGGCACCAGCTCAGGGGCGGCATGCCCGGCTCCGCAATGCGCCATGCGGATACCCGGATGCGCCGTCCCGTGAGCTCCCGACCAGTCGATCGCGACGAACCCCTCGAACCGCTCAGCCATCCCCATCCCGCAAAGCACGCCGCCGCTCGTCCCACCAGGCCATGCGCTCGGCGATCCGCTTTTCCAGACCGCGGCCCGAGGGAGTGTAGAATTCCTGCGGCGGCAGTTCGTCGGGCCAGTAGTTGGCGCCCGAGAACCCGCCCTCGGCGTCATGGTCGTATTGATAGTTCGCGCCGTAACCGATCTGCTTCATCAGCTTCGTAGGCGCGTTCAGGATATTGGCGGGCGGCATCAACGAGCCCGTCTCCTTGGCGGTCCGCCAAGCCTGTTTCTGAGCCTTGTACGCGGCATTCGATTTGGGCGCGGTCGCCAGATAAAGGCAGGCCTGCGCAATCGCCAACTCTCCCTCGGGCGAGCCCAGAAAGTCATAGGCGTCCTTGGCCGCAAGACACTGGGCCAGCGCCTGCGGGTCGGCCAGCCCGATATCCTCGACGGCGGCGCGGGTCAGGCGGCGCAGCACGTAGAGCGGCTCCTCGCCCGCCGTCAGCATCCGCGCGAGATAATAGAGGGCGGCCTGCGGGTCCGATCCTCGGATCGACTTATGCAGCGCCGAAATCAGGTTGTAATGCCCCTCCCGGTCCTTGTCATAGACCGCGACCCGGCGCTGCAGGAACGCAGACAGCCCGGCGGGGTCGAGCGGCTCGGGCAGGTCGACCGCGAACAGCGTCTCCGCCTGGTTGAGCAGGAACCGCCCGTCACCATCCGCGCTGGCGATCAGCGCATCACGCGCCGGCGGATCGAGGGGCAGGGGACGCCCCATCTCCACCTCGGCCCGCTCCAGCAACTGGTCGAGCGCCGCCTGGCCTAGACGATGAAGGATCAGCACCTGCGCACGGCTGAGCAAGGCGGCGTTGAGCTCGAAGGAGGGGTTCTCCGTCGTTGCCCCGACTAGCGTGACGGTGCCATCCTCGACATAGGGCAGGAAACCATCCTGCTGCGCGCGGTTGAAGCGGTGGATCTCGTCCACGAACAACAGGGTGCGCTGGCCCAGACGGGCATGGTCGCGTGCCTCGGCAAAGACCTTCTTCAGATCGGCGACGCCGGAAAAGACGGCGGAGATCGCGGCGTAGCGCAGGCCCACCTCGGCGGCGAGCAGGCGGGCGATGGTGGTCTTGCCGGTGCCGGGTGGCCCCCAGAGGATCATCGACGACAGCCGACCGGCGGCGACCATCCGCCCGATCGCGCCGCCCGGTCCGGTCAGGTGATCCTGCCCCACGACCTCCGCCAGCTGCATCGGGCGCAGCCGGTCGGCCAGCGGCGCGTCCGGTGACAGGGCAGGAGTGGCGGGGGCGGGGTCCATGCCCGCGAACAGATCGGCCATGTCCGCCATGTAGGGCACGAGCGGCGTCACGTCATCCTCTCACCCAAAGATATATCTTGGACCATCTTGACTCCGATCGCTCACGATATATCTTGGAGCTATCAAGAAAGGAGTTGCGTCATGCGACATCATCATCACCATCATGCCGAGGGGATGGATCGCGGCCATCGGCGGGGCCATTGGTCGTTCGGGCCGTTCGAGGTGAAATGGGACATCGAACGCGAAATGGGCGGCGGTCGCGGCCGGGGCGGGCGACGTGGACGGATGTTCGACGGCAGCGAGTTGCGGCTGGTTCTGCTCAAGCTGATCGCCGACGAGCCGCGCCACGGCTATGACCTGATTCGCGAGATCGAAACCATGACCGGCGGCGCCTATGTGCCCAGCCCCGGCGTCATCTATCCCACGCTCACCCTGCTCGACGAGATGGGCTTCATCGAGGAACAGCGGTCGGAGGGCGCCAAGAAGCGCTTCGCCGCGACCGAAACCGGACGCAGCCATCTCGCGGACAATGCAGAGCAGGTCGAGGCGCTGATCGCCCGCCTGAAAGCCCTGGGCGAGCACCGCGAACGCACCGACTCCGCGCCCGTCCGGCGTGCGATGATCGGGCTGAAGATCGCGCTGGGCGAACGCTTCAGTCGGGGCGATGCCTCGCAGGATATGGCCCACGAGGTCGCCGCGCTGATCGACGAGCTCGCCCAGAAAGTGGAGCGGCTGAAATGAGCAAGTCCGTTGCCCGCGTCCCGACGCTTTCGGCCAGCCGCTACCTGCAACAGCTCGCCAAGCACTGGAGCCACAAGATGGAGGTCGTCTTCACTCCGGAGGAAGGGACGGTCACCTTTCCCAATGGATCGACACTGGAGATGCGCGCGAGCAGCGAAACGCTCGACGTCATCCTCACCGTGCCGGAGGACGGCGACGTCGCACGGATGCGCGAGGTCGTGTCCAGCCATCTGGACCGCTTCGCCTTTCGCGAGGCGCCGCTGACCTTCGACTGGCGCGAAGGCTAAGCGTCAGGAGCGTTCGACGAACATAGCGCGGTAGGCGTCGAGCACCGCGTCGTTGACCTTGTCCCATCGGTAATCGGCGACCCGGGCCTGGCCCGCTTCACTGAACCGGTGGCGCAAGGCAGCATCGGTTGCGATCCGCTCCAGCGCGTCGGCATAACCTATGATGTCGCGCGCCTCGACCAGATAGCCGGTCTCGCCGTCCGCCACGAGGTCCATCGCGCCAGTAGCGTTGGCCACGACGACGGGCACGCCCGCTGCCATCGCTTCGGTCGTCACGTTGCCGAACGTCTCGGTGACGCTGGGATTGAAGAAGATATCCATCGACGCGACCGCCCGGCCCAGATCGTCGCCGGTCTGATAGCCTGCGAAGATCGCATCTGGCGTGGCCTTGGCGAACCAGCCTTCCGCCGGGCCCTTGCCCACGACCAGCACCTTGTGCGGCACGCCGCGCCGCCGCAACTCCGCGAGCGCCTCGGCAAAGACGTCCAGCCCCTTTTCCTTGACCAGGCGTCCCAGGAACCCGATCGCCACCTCATGATCGGCAATGCCGAGCGAGCGCCGCCATTCCAGGCTGCGACGCGAGGGCTGGAACCGGTCATGATCGATGCCGCGCGACCAGATGCTCATCGGCGGCGTCACGCCCCAGCCGCGCAGCAGCGCAATCATGCTGGGGCTGGGCGCAACGATCCGGTCGAACTTGTTGTAGAAGCGAGTGAGCAGGCGGATGATCGCCTTTTCGAGGAAGCCCAGGCCATAATAGGCCGGATAGGTCTCGAACCGGGTATGCACCGACGCCAACGAGGCGACACCCTTCTCCCGGGCCCAGCGCACCGCCGCATGGCCGAGAAATTCGGGGGCCGAGACATGGACGATGTTGGGCGCGAAAGCCTCCAGATCGGCGCGTACCTTGGCGGGCAATCCGCGCGCCAGCTTGTAATCGGCGCGGAAGGGCAACGGGATGGCGGGCACATCGACCAGATCGCCGACCGGCGGAAAGGCCGGGGTCGAGGATGTCGGCGAATAGACGCGCACGGCGACGCCCCGATCGAGCAGATGGCCGACGAGCAGGTTGAGCGTCTGGTTCGCACCGTCGCGCGTATAATTATAGTTGCCGCTGAACAGGGCGACACGAAACTGGTCTGGGCTCATGGAATCCGCCCCATAGACGGGTGACGACGCAAAGACCACTCCCGGCCCGGCGCATCATATCCGTTCCATTTTCGTTCCGCCGCCGCTAGAGATAACGCCATGGCCAAAGTTCAGAAGCGCTATGTCTGCCAATCTTGCGGATCGGTGTCGTCCCGCTGGCAGGGGCAATGCCCCGATTGCTCCGAATGGAACACCATGTTGGAGGAGGCGCCGGTCCAGCTGACCCCCTTCGCCGCCAAGCATAATCTGCAGGGCGGGGGCCGCGCGATCCAACTGGTCGGGCTGGACGCCGACATTCCGCTGCCCGACAGGATGGCAACCGGGATCGCCGAGCTGGACCGCGCGCTCGGCGGCGGGTTCGTCGAGGGTTCGGCCACACTGATCGGCGGCGATCCGGGGATCGGCAAGTCGACCCTGCTGCTCCAAGCCGCCGCCAAGCTGGCCCTGGCGGGTAAACCCATCGCCTATGTCTCGGGTGAAGAAGCCGCCGATCAGGTGCGTCTGCGCGCGCGGCGGCTGGGCCTCGGGCAAGCGCCGGTCCGTTTGGCGGCCGCGACGTCGGTCCGCGACATCCTGACCACCCTGTCGATCGGCACGCCGCCAGCACTGCTGATCATCGACTCGATCCAGACCATGCACTCCGACCTGATCGAAGGTGCGCCGGGCACGGTCAGCCAGGTCCGCGCGTCGGGCCAGGAACTGATCCGCTTCGCCAAGGAACGTGGCACCGCCGTCGTGTTGGTCGGCCATGTCACCAAGGACGGATCGATCGCGGGGCCGCGCGTGCTGGAGCATATGGTCGACACGGTGCTCGCCTTTGAGGGGGAGCGGAGCCATCAATATCGCATCCTGCGCGCGATCAAGAACCGCTTCGGCGGGACCGACGAGATCGGTGTGTTCGCGATGCAGACCGAGGGCCTGACCGAGGTCGGCAATCCCTCATCGCTGTTCCTCACCAACCGGGACGAAGGCGTGACGGGGGCGACGGTGTTCCCGGCGCTGGAGGGCACGCGGCCGGTGTTGGTCGAAATCCAGGCGCTGACCGTCCGGCTGGCCTCGGGTGCTACGCCCCGGCGTGCGGTCGTCGGCTGGGACACGGGGCGGCTCGCGATGATTCTGGCTGTGCTGGAGGCGCGGTGCGGGCTGAGCTTTTCGTCGGCGGAAGTCTATCTCAATATCGCGGGTGGTTACAGAGTGCAGGACCCGGCGGCCGATCTTGCGGTTGCCGCTGCGCTCATCTCGGCGCTGTCGGAGCGGCCGGTTCCGTCGGACGCGATCGTATTCGGCGAGATCGCGCTGTCGGGTGAAATCCGCTCGGTGGCGCACGGCGCGCTGCGGCTTAAGGAAGCGGGCAAGCTGGGCTTCGAGAAAGCCATGGTGCCGCGCGCGATGACGTCGGAGGAAAGCAGTTTGCGGATGACCGGCTTCCGAACCCTGGCCGAGTTCGTTGACCATATGTTGGGTCGGGGGTAGCGAGGGGGTGAGATCGCCACGTCCGCCCGCGCCGTGCGGCACGATGACAGGATAGGGCTGAAACATTGGACCGGACGCATTGACAGCGCTTGATATTCTTGTCCTGATCGCCGTGTTCGGCGCCGCCATCCAGGGTTTCCTGCGCGGCTTCGTGACCGAAGTCCTCGCGCTGTTTGCCTGGGTCGCGATCGTCGCAGCACTGAAACTGTTCCACATTCCGCTTGCCCAAGCGCTGACCGGCGTCGTCGGCACCGTATCCGGATCGGCCGTCCTGGCCTTTGCGCTGATCGTCGGCGTGACCTATCTGGGCGGACGGCTGGTCGCCCGCGCGATCGGCAGCCGAGCGCGGACCTCGATCCTGGGGCCGGTCGATCGGGCGCTCGGGTTCGGTTTCGGCGCGCTCAAGGGGTTGATCCTCGCCAGCCTCGTCTTTCTGGTCGTGGCCCTTCTGGTCGATACGGTCAGCGGTGGCCCGGCCCGCCGCCCCGAATGGATGGTCAAGAGCCGCACCTATAAGCTTCTCAACGCCACGAGCGCCGGGATCGCCGACTTCGTCGATCGCCGCCGTCGCGGCCTGCCGGTCTTCGGCGCCCCCACACCGGCCACCGACGCCGCCACCAACAGCGAGACGCCGTCATGACCGCGCCCCTCTACAATGCCGAGATATTGCGGCTGACCACGGCCATTCCGCACGACCAGCGGTTGACCGATCCGATGGCGAGCGTGGAAAAGCGCTCGCCCATCTGCGGTAGCCGGGTGACGGTGGACATCGATCTGGACGAAGACGGCCGCGTCAGCCAGGTCGGAATGCTCGTCCGCGCCTGCGCGCTGGGGCAGGCGTCCGCCGCGCTGCTCTCTGCGCATATCGTCGGGCGCAGCGTGAGCGAACTGGCCGAGGCGCGCGATGCCCTGACCGGCTGGCTGGCGGCGGGGCAGGGGGATGCACCCGACTGGCCGGGGCTGAAGGTTTTCTCGCCCGCGTTGACCTACACCGCACGCCACCCCTCGATCCGCCTGGCCTTCGAGGCAGCCGCTGAGGCCGCCGAACAGGCATCCGGCGCGATGGTTCGCTGATGCACAGCGAAGTCTCTCTGTTGCGCGACGGTGCGATCCTGCTGGGTTTCGGGCTGGCGTTCGTGTTGGTCTTCCGACGCCTGGGTCTCGGTGCCACGCTGGGTTATCTGGTCGCGGGCGCAGTGGTCGGCCCGCATGTCCTGGGTTTGGTCGGCGACGCCGAGTCGAAGCTGGGCATTGCCGAGATCGGCATCACCCTGCTGCTGTTCATCGTCGGGCTGGAGTTGAACCCAGCCCGGCTGTGGCGGATGAAGCATGAGATTTTCGGGCTCGGGCTGATCCAGGTCGCGGCCTGTGGCCTGGCCATCACCGGCATCGTCCTTCTGGCGCATTTCTCGCTGGAGGCCGCGCTGGCGCTGGGCTTGCCACTGGCACTGTCCTCGACCGCGCAGGTCCTGCCGATGCTGCAATCCTCGGGGCGGATGCGCACACCTTTTGGAGAGCGCGCGTTCTCGATCCTGCTGTTTCAGGACCTGTCGATCGTCCCGCTGATTACCATCGTGGCGGCCATGTCGCGCAATCCGGCGGACCACACCGGGCCGCCGGGCTGGATATTGGCGCTGGAGACCATCGGCGCGATCATCGGCCTGATCGTGGCCGGACGCTTTTTGCTGCGCCCCTTGTTCCGCCTGATCGGCAATATGGGCGAGCGCGAGATGTTCGTCTTCGCCGGACTGTTCACGGTCATCGCCAGCGCGGCGGTGATGGAACTGCTCGGCCTGTCGACGGCGCTCGGCGCATTCATCGCGGGCGTCATGCTTGCAGACAGCCCATACCGGCATGAACTGGAGGCGGATGTCGAGCCGTTCCGCTCGATCTTGCTCGGTCTGTTCTTCCTGGCCGTCGGCATGATGCTGAACCTGCCCGCCATTGCCGAGCGACCGCTCTTCGTCGCGGTGATGGCGCTGGCGCTGATCGCGACCAAGACGCTGGTCATCATGCTGATCGGCCTGGCGTTTAAGATGAACTGGCGTTCCGCCTTCGCGCTTGGGCTGCTGATGAGCCAGGGCGGCGAGTTCGGCTTCGTCCTGTTTGCCCAGGCACAGGCGGGTTATCTGATCGCACCCGAGGCCGCGAGCCTGTTTGGCGCGATCATCACCGTGTCGATGGCGACGACGCCGTTTCTGATGGCCGCCACAAGGCGTATCCGTGAGGAGCCGGTCATCACCCGCGGCGGCCAACGCGAGGGGCCGATGACCGATGGTGCCAACGCATTGATCGTCGGCTATGGCCGTTTCGGCCAGACGGTCGCGCAGATGCTGATCGCCAGCGACGTGCCCGTCACGCTGATCGACCGCGATATCGAGATGATCGACATCGCCGCGTCCTTCGGGGCCAAGGTCTATTATGGCGACGGCACCCGGCTCGACCTGTTGCGCCAGGCGGGCGCGGCCGAGGCGGAGTTGATCCTGTTCTGCTTGGACGAGGACCAGATCACGCTGGAATTTCTGGAAAGCGTCCACGCCGCCTTCCCGAATGCCGCGCTGTTCGTCCGTGCCTATGACCGCCGCGCCGTCCTGCGCCTAAAGGGCGGGCCGGCGCGATATGTCGTCCGCGAGGTTCTAGAGTCGGCGGTGAAGATGGCCCGGCTAGCCCTGGGCAGCCTGGAAGTCGACAAGGCCGAAATCGACCGTGTCGAAACGATGTACCGAGCGCGCGACAAGGAGCGACTGGCCGCCCAGGCCGCAGCCGGGAACCTGCACGCGGCGAGTGACCGGCTGATCACACAGGACGAACGAAAGGGCTGATCCATGGGATGGGTGGCGATCTTGGCCGCGTTGTCGGGTGCGTTGGCGATCGCCGCCGGGGCGTTCGGCGCGCACCGCGCGGAAGGCGCGGCGGTCGAATGGCTGCGCACGGGTGGGCACTATCAGCTGATCCATGCGGTCGCCGCGCTCGTCGCGCTTCGGATGGAGGCGCGCGGCGTCGCCTGGGCCTTCGTCATTGGGGCAGCGATCTTTGCGGGCACGCTTTATGCCATGGCCTTTGGCGCGCCGCGCTGGCTGGGGGCGATCACGCCGATCGGGGGCACGATCCTGATCGGCGGCTGGCTGTGGCTGGCCTGGAGCCTTCGCGGCTAAGCCGGGCTTCACCTGCGCGAGGGGATGTTCTAGGGACCGGCCATGGCCGATCCATTCTATATCACCACCGCCATCCACTATCCCAATGGCCGCCCGCATATCGGTCATGCCTATGAGATGGTGGCGGCCGACGTTATCGCCCGGTTCCAGCGTCAGGCGGGCCGCGACGTCCTGTTCCAGACGGGCACCGACGAGCACGGGCTGAAGATGGCGCAGGCGGCGCGTGCCCGGGGCATCCCGACACGCGAATTCGCCGACGAAATGTCCAGCCATTTCCATGTGATGGCAGACCGACTTGAGATTTCCTACGACCGGTTCATTCGCACCGTCGACACCGATCACTATGCCGCCAGCCAGGCGATCTGGAAGGCGATGCAGGATAAGGGCGACCTGTACCTCGACCGCTATGAGGGCTGGTACTCGGTCCGCGACGAAGCCTTTTACGACGAGGGCGAACTGACCACCGCCGAGGATGGCACGAAGCTGTCGCCGCAGGGCACGCCGGTGGAGTGGACTGCCGAGGAGACGTGGTTCTTCCGCCTGTCCAAATATCAGCAGCCGCTGCTCGACCTGTACCGCGACAATCCCGACTTCATCCGCCCGGAAAGCCGCCGCAACGAGGTGATGCGCTTCGTCGAGGGCGGGCTGTCCGATCTGTCGGTGTCGCGGACCAGCTTCGACTGGGGCGTGCCGGTGCCGGACAGCCCCGGCCATGTCATGTATGTCTGGGTCGATGCGCTGACCAATTACCTGACCGGCACCGGCTATCCGAACAAGGACAGCGATCTGGCGCGCTTCTGGCCCGCCAATCTGCACTTGATCGGCAAGGACATCGTGCGGTTCCACACCGTCTATTGGCCCGCCTTCCTGATGTCGGCGGACCTGCCGTTGCCGCAATCGGTGTTCGGGCACGGTTTCCTGCTCCACCGGGGCGAGAAGATGTCCAAGTCGGTCGGCAATGTCGTCGACCCGATGGGCCTGGCCGATGCCTTCGGCGTAGACGCGCTGCGCTATTTCTTCCTGCGGGAGGTCAGCTTCGGTCAGGACGGCTCCTATTCGGCCGAGGCGATCGTCACCCGCGTCAATGCGGAACTGGCCAACAGCTTCGGCAATCTGGCGCAGCGCACCCTGTCGTTCATCGCCAAAAATCTGGGTGGCGCACTCCCCGAAGTGGGACGGAGCGACCCGGCCGACGCCATGCTGCTGGAGGAGGTCGTCGTGGCATGCGCGGGCCTGAAAGCGGCGTTCGGCGATCTGGCGCTCAGCCAGGGGATCGAGGCATGGATGCGCGGCGTCTATGCCTGCAACCAGTACATCGATGTGCAGGCACCCTGGTCATTGCGGAAGACCGATCCCGAGCGGATGCACGCCGTGCTCGGCACGCTCGTCCGCGCGATCCGGATGCTCGCCATCGCGATCCTACCGGTCACGCCGCGCGGGGCAGGGCTCGTCCTCGACACGCTGGGGGTCGAGGAGCGAGATCACGCCGCGATCGACGATGATGGCTGGTATGCCCGCCGCGCGGCGAACGGCACGCCGCTGGCCCCGCCAACTCCGGCCTTTCCGCGCCTGGAAATCCCCGCCGAGGCCGAAGCCTGATGCTCGCCGACAGCCATTGTCATCTGAATTACAAGGGCTTGATCGAGGATCAGGCTGGGATGCTCGCGCGGGCGCGGGATCGGGGCGTGACGGCGATGCTGAACATTTCCACGCGCGAAAGCGAATGGGATGCGGTCATCGCCACCGCCGAGCGCGAGCCCGACGTCTGGGCGACAGTCGGCATTCACCCGCATGAGGCCGACGCCCATCCTCATGTCGACACCGCCAAGCTGGTCGAACGCGCCCGCCACCCGCGCGTCGTCGGTATCGGGGAGAGTGGCCTCGACTATTATTACGATCACAGCGACCGCGAGCGGCAGCAGGCGAGCTTTCGCGCGCATATCGCCGCGTGTCGCGAAACCGGCCTGCCGCTGGTGGTGCACACGCGGGACGCCGAAGAGGATACCGCCGCGATCCTGGCCGAGGAAATGGGGAAGGGGGCCTATCCTGGCGTCATCCACTGCTTCACCGCCAGTGGAGCATTTGCCGATAAGGCCTTGGCGTTAGGCTTTTATATATCGATTTCGGGTATCGTGACCTTCAAGAACGCGAAGGACTTGCAGGACACCGCCGCGCGCCTGCCGCTCGACCGCCTGCTGGTTGAAACCGATGCTCCGTTCCTGGCACCCGTGCCCCATCGCGGCAAGACCGGGGAGCCGTCCTTCGTCGCCGACACCGCAAAATTCCTGGCCGAGCTGCGCGGCGAGACGGTCGAGCAACTGACCACCGCCACCGCCGAAAATTTTCACCGGCTATTCGCGAAGACGCGCGCGTGAAAATCCGCATTCTCGGTTGCGGTACATCGTCCGGCGTTCCCCGGATCGGCAATGACTGGGGCGCATGCGACCCCCGCGAGGCGCGCAACCGGCGGATGCGCATGTCGGCGCTGGTCGAGCATGAGGCGACCCGTATCCTGATCGATACCGGCCCGGATATGCGCGAGCAGCTGCTGGCCGCCGAGGTCGGTACGGTGGACGCGATCATCTGGACCCACGACCACGCCGATCATTGCCATGGCATCGACGATGTGCGGCAAATCTATCATGCGCTGGGCCAGCCAGTGTCGGGTTATGCCCGCCCCGCGACGGCCGCGTCGCTGGAAAGCCGCTTCGGCTATGTGTTTCGCGGGAAGACCGGCTATCCGCCGACCGCGACCATGACGATGCTGGAAGACGACATGACGATCGGCGACCTGCGGGTGCGTACCGTGGATCAACCGCATGGCCGCATTCTGTCGGCAGGCTTTCGGTTCGAATGCGACGGCAAGAGTATCGGCTATGCCACGGATTTTCATGACCTGACGCCCGACATGGCCGATCTGTATTGCGATCTCGATATCTGGATCGTCGATGCGCTGCGCCGCCATCCACATCCGGCCCATGCCGACCTGCCGTCCGTGCTGCAATGGGTGGAGATGCTGAAGCCGCGCCGCACCGTGCTGATCCACATGGACCAGTCGATGGATTATGCCACGCTCTGCCGCGAACTGCCCGCAGGGGTCGAGCCCGCTTATGACGGGATGGAGCTGATCCCGTGAGCACCGACCGGGCCATGGACATCGTCTTTTATGGCCTGATCCTGATATTGCCGCTCAGCGCCTTGCTGGCTCGGCGCATTCCCATCGGCCAGACGATGCGCATGGCATTGATCTGGATCGGAATATTCGGTGCCATGTTCCTGGTGGTCGCCCAGCGCGATCGTCTCACGGGCTGGTGGCCGGGTTCCAAGGTGTCGGCAGGCACCGCGCGGATACCGACAGGCCCGGACGGTCATTATTGGGCCAATGTCCGCATCAACGGCATCGAGCGGCGCATGATGATCGACAGTGGCGCTACCAGAACGGCCTTAACAGTCGCCACCGCGCGCGCGGCCGGGCTAGACCTGAAGGAAAGTCCTTTCGGCAGCCTGATCGACACGGCCAACGGGCCGGTCACGGCGGACCATGTTACAGTTGCGAAGCTCGGCATCGGGTCGATCGTTTTGGACGATGTCGGTGCGGATGTATCACCGGCATTCGGCGATCAGGACATCATCGGCATGAACGTGTTGAGCCGTCTGCGTAGCTGGCGGGTCGAGCAGGGTGTCCTGACCCTCAACCCGCCAGACTGAGCTTGTTTTACATAATATATATTATCGAATGCTAGGAGATCGGTGTTGGAGCGCCTGCTGACCATCATGAAGCGCCTTCGCGACCCCAAGACCGGTTGCGAATGGGATGTGGCACAGAGCTTCGAGACGATCGCGCCCTATACCATTGAGGAAGCGCATGAGGTGGCCGACGCGATCGCGCGCAGCAACATGGGCGATCTCAAGGACGAACTGGGTGACCTGCTGCTTCAGGTCGTCTTCCACGCGCAGATTGCCGAGGACCTCGGACATTTCGTCTTCGCGGACGTCGTGACCGCGATCAGCGACAAGATGGAGCGGCGCCACCCGCATATCTTCGGCGATGTGGCCGAGGGCGGCCATCATCTGTGGGAGCAGATCAAGGCCGAGGAACGCCGTGCCAAGGCCGCCAGCGGAACACTCGATGGCGTGGCGCTCGGCCTGCCCGCGCTGATGCGGGCGGAAAAGCTCCAGAACCGGGCGGCGCGGGTCGGCTTCGACTGGCCCGACGAGGCTGGGCCACGCGCCAAGATCGACGAGGAAATGCAGGAAATCGTCGAAGCCACGCCCGACACACTGGAGGAAGAGTTCGGCGACCTCCTGTTCACCGTCGTCAACTGGGCCCGCCACCGGGGCGTCGATGCCGAGGCCGCGCTGCGCAACGCCAATCTGAAGTTCGAGCGCCGCTTCCGTGGCATGGAAGAAATCGCCGGTGAAGGCTTCCCCGCCCTCGACTTGGAGGCGAAGGAAGCCCTCTGGCAGGATGTCAAACGTCGCGACGGTTGAACCGTTCGTAATCCGGTTCGGACAGGCGGACGTCATAGACTGCCTGATCCCCCTCGATCACCTGATCAAGTACCTCGCCATGCGCGTGGAGCCAAGCGGCCGCCGCCCCGTCACCGGCATCCAGCGCGATGCGATAACGACGATGGCCCGAGGTCAGGGCGGCGGCAACCTGTTCGATCAGGTCGTCCACGCCCTCCCCCGTCATGGCGGAGAGTGCGACGATGTTCGGGCGACGTGCCGCTTCGACCAGTACGTCCTCGCGATGGTCGCCCTCGATCAGGTCGACCTTGTTCCACGCCTCGAACCGCGGGGTTTCGGGATCGACACCGATTTCGGTCAGCACCGCCTCGACATCGGCGCGCTGCGCCTCGGTATCAGGATGCGCGATATCGCGAACATGGATCAGCAGGTCGGCCGAAATGACCTCTTCTAGCGTCGCCTTGAAGGCGGCAACCAATTGGGTCGGCAGGTCGGAAACGAAGCCCACCGTGTCCGACAGGATCGCCTTGTCGATGCCGGGCAACTGGATTTGGCGCAGCGTCGGATCAAGCGTGGCGAAGAGAAGATCTTTCGCCATGACATGAGCGCCCGTCAAGCGATTGAAAAGCGTCGACTTTCCGGCGTTGGTATAACCGACCAGCGCAATCACCGGCCAGGGTGCCCGCTGACGACGTTCGCGGTGAAGGCCACGCGTCCGGCTGACCTGATCCAACTCCCGCCGCAGCCGCGCCATGCGGTCGCGGATCATGCGCCGGTCGGCCTCGATCTGGGTTTCACCCGGACCACCCAGGAAGCCGAAACCGCCGCGCTGCCGCTCCAAGTGGGTCCAGCTGCGCACGAGGCGGCCTGCCTGATAATCGAGATGGGCGAGTTCGACCTGCAATCGGCCCTCGGCCGTCGCGGCGCGCTCACCGAAGATTTCGAGGATCAGGCCGGTGCGGTCGATGACCTTGGCCTCCAGCGCGGTTTCCAGATTGCGCTGCTGCACCGGGGTCAGCGCGGCGTCGAACACGACAAGCTGCGCTTCCTCCATCCGCACCTGCTGCGCGACCTGCTCAACTTGGCCGCTGCCGATCAGCGTCGCAGGCTTGGGCGCGCGGACGCGCAACGCGACCCGCTCAACCACGTCCAGGCCGATGGCCATGGCGAGACCCGCCGTCTCATCGAGCCGGGCCTCGGCGTCCCGCGCGGCATCGCCCTGATCGGGCAGGACGATGACCGTCCGGGCACCGCGCGCAAACTCACCGCGGTCGCGATCGAAACCGGTGCTCAATCGTCCGCCGATCCCGCCTGCTCTTCGGCCAGGTTCAGCGGACGGGCCGGCTGAATGGTCGACACGGCATGCTTGTAGACGAGCTGCGCCATGCCCTCACGCTGCAGCAGCATGCAGAACAGGTCGAAGCCCGCAATCTGGCCCTGCAGCATGACGCCGTTGATCAGGAACATGGTGACGGGGTCTTCGGACTTGCGCACCGCGTTCAGGAAGATTTCCTGCAAAAGCGGGTTCTTACGCTGCTGTTCGTTCACGCCGTCCACAATCGCGGCGACGTCCAGCGGGCCCGAAGGCATGATGGTGGAAATGGCGTGCTTGTAGATCAGCTGCGACTGGCCGTCGCGCCGCAGCAGCACCGAAAAATTGTCGAACCAGGTGACGATACCCTGGAGCTTGACGCCCTTGACGAGGAACATGGTCACCGGCGCCTTGGAGCGGCGCAGTGCATTCAGAAACAGGTCCTGCAGCGAACCCGATTTGTCGGCCATGGGAAAGCCCTTGTTCTTGGCGGGTCCGTGCCCGCGATTAGCGCCGTTTCCCGGCGTCGGAGATGCGCCCGTGGACCGGGCACCGCCAATATCTAAGATTTCGAGGGGCGTTCGTCCAGAGGGACCACTCGCCCTTCGATCAATCCTCGCGCGTTTCGCTGATGCCCAGCAGCTTCAACTTGCGGTGCAGGGCCGAGCGCTCCATGCCGATGAAGCTGGCCGTACGCGAGATATTGCCGGAGAAGCGCCGGATCTGTACCCGCAAATACTCGCGCTCCCAGCTTTCGCGCGCTTCCCGCAACGGTGCGCCCATGATCGCGGTCGCGCCCGATCCGCCCATATCGGCCCCCTCACCCAGCACTTCGGCCGGCAGCAGGTCCAGGTCGATCCGACCGACCCGATCGCCCGGTGCCAGGATGATCGTCCGTTCCACTACATTGCGCAGCTGGCGGACATTGCCCGGCCAGTCATAGGATTGCATCGCCACCATCGCATCGGGTGCAATCTCGGGCGTACGGACGCGCCGCTCGGTCGCGTAATGCGCCATGAAATGCTCGACCAGCGGGGGGATATCCTCGCGCCGTTCGGCCAGCGACGGGATGGTCACCGGCACGACGTTGAGGCGGTAATACAGGTCTTCGCGGAAACGCCCCTCGGCAATCTCTTGGGTCAGATCGCGGGCGGTCGCAGAGACGACGCGGACATCGACCTTCACGACGCGTGTACCGCCAACGCGCGTAAAGCTCTGATCGGTCAAGACGCGCAGGATACGCGCCTGGGTTGCGATCGGCATGTCGGCGATCTCGTCCAGGAACAGCGTGCCGCCATGCGCCTGTTCCAGAAGGCCAGTGCGAACGAGGTCTCCCCCCTCCTCCACACCGAACAATTCTTCTTCGACGCGCTCGGGCGTCATCCGCGCGGCGCTGACCACCACGAAGGGGGCGTCCGCCCGGTTGCTCCAACCGTGGAGGAGCCGCGCGGCGACTTCCTTGCCGACACCCGCCGCGCCCATGATCAGCACCCGGCTGCCCGTCGCCGCCACCCGCTTCAGGGTGGCGCGGATGCCGTTGATCGCGCTCGACGATCCGGTCAGATCGGTCTCGCGCCCGGCGGAGGCGCGCAGCGAGGCGTTCTCGCGCCGCAGCCGCTCGGTCTCGGTCGCCCGGCCAACCATCAGGAGCAGACGTTCGGCCTCGAACGGCTTTTCAATGAAATCGGCCGCGCCCTTGCGAATCGCGGCGACGGCCGTGTCGAGATTGCCATGCCCCGAAATGACCAGCACCGGGATCGAGGGATCACGGCGCTTGATCTCGTCGAGCAGTTCCAGCCCGTCGAGCTTCGACCCCTGCAACCAGACGTCGAGCAGCACCAGAGACGGACGGCGCACCGCCACGGCCTCCAGCGCGGCATCGCTGTCCGCCGCGACTCGGGCGTCATAGCCCTCGTCCTCCAGCACGCCCGCGACGAGTTCGCGGATATCAAGTTCGTCGTCGACGACGAGGATGTCCAAAGCCATGATCTTTTACGTCCGGGTACGAGTCAAAGCAGTGAGCTGGCCCTCCCCAGCCAGTTCGGGTTCGGCGCCGCCCTGATCCAGCGCCGCGAGAGCACCGGCATCGAACATCATCGAAACGACGGTGCCACCGGTGGGATTGTCGGAAAAGCCGATCGTGCCGGCATGTTCCTCAATGATCTTGTTGACGATGGCGAGGCCCAGGCCGGTGCCCCGCGCGCGGGTCGTCATATAAGGCTCGATGATCCTATCGCGCTCAGGCGGCAGGCCGATACCGTTGTCCGAAACCGTGATGGTGACCATCGTCGCCTGCTGGCCGACGGTCATCACGACCTTGCCACCCTTCGTGCCTTCGGGCCTGGCTTCAATGGCTTCGACGGCATTCTTGACGATGTTGGTCAGTGCCTGGCTCATCTGTCGCCGGTCGCAGACCAGGGTCGGAGCGGGCTCTTCCTGATTGAGCTGGAAGGTCACCTCCGGGTGCGCGACTTCGTGCAGGAACATCGCCTGGGCGCAGATATCGGCGATCGCTTCTTCGCGGAACACCGGCTTGGGCATGCGCGCGAAGGACGAGAATTCGTCGACCATGCGGCGCAGGTCGCCGACCTGGCGGACGATGGTTTCGGTCAGGCGGCCGAACGTCTCGTCCTCCGGCCCGATGATCTTGCCATAGCGCCGCTGGAGACGCTCAGCCGCAAGCTGGATGGGCGTCAGCGGATTCTTGATCTCATGCGCGATGCGCCGGGCTACGTCGGACCAGGCCGCGCGCCGTTGATCGAGCAGTTGCTGGGTGATGTCGTCGAAGGTCAGGATGGGACCATCGCCGGTCTGCGCGATCCGCACCGCCAGCGTTCGCATATCACCGTGTAATGCGATCTGCACCGTGGCCTCGCGGCGCCCTTGGTCCAGCAAATCGTCGAGTTCTGGCGCGACCTCAGCCAGCTTGCGGCCCACCAGGCCATCCTGATCGGCGCCCAGCAGCAGGTCGGCCGAGTTGTTCGCGATCCGAATACACCGGTCGCGACCCACCGCCATAACGCCCGCCGATACGCCCGCCATCACCGCCTCGATCAGGGCGCGCCGGTTGTCGAGCTGCGCATTGGCCGTGACCAGCTGCGTGTTCTGACGCTCCAGCTGGCCGGTCATCTGGTTGAAGGCGTTGGCCAGCGTGCCCACCTCGTCGCGGGTGCGCGGGTCGGGCACTCGCGCCGTCAAATCACCGCCTGCGATCCGCCTGGCCGCTTCGACCAGCTCGCCAACCGGCCGGACAAGCCGGTCGGCGACGGCCAGCGCGATCCAGACGGCAATGCCGACGATCAGCAGAGCGATCGCGAACAGGACGAGGTTGAATTTGAGTTGGAGCGATCGGGCGCGCCCCTGAAGCGCGCGATAATCGTCGAATACGTCCTCGGCCGCAAAATGCTGCTTGCTGAGGAAGTCGGCATTCACACCGGTGCCGACATACAACATGATCCCCTTGCTATTGGGGAGGGGAGTGACCACCCAGACGCGGCGCTCGTTGATGCCGACCTCCGGCCGGTTGGCGCGCTGGGCCTGCTGCACCATGTCCGGGGTCACCAGCTCGCGGAACTTCGAGTCCGACGGCGGAAAGACATAGTCGTAGAATTTGAAGCCCTGCTTCGGGTCATAGGAGAAGAGTACCGCCTCCTCCAATTCGCGCACCAGCATCTGCGATCCGAGATATTGGTGAAATTCCTCGCGATTTTCCTTCAGGACCGGCAGGTTGCGGCCGAGGTCGCCCGACATCGCGCCAGCGCCTTTGACCCAGCGCTCGATGATCTGCTGCTGCGACTGGCGGGCGATATCCATCGCGTCGCCGAACGCCTTGCGCGCGCGGTCGGAAATCCAGAACTCGGCGGAGGACTGGAACAGCACCGAGGCCGTGACGACCGTCAACAGGATCGGAATGCTGGCGGTCAGCGAGAAGATCGCGACCAGCCGGACATGCAGCCGTCCACCCCCGCCGACCGGAGACTCATCCGCACGGCGCATCGCCACCCGCCGCCCGAGCAGCATAAGAAGCAGAACGCCCGGCACCAGGTTAAGCGCCAGTAAGGCCGCCATGACCGGAGGGGCGATCAGCCCTTGCGTATCATGGCGACTGTCGATGAAGACATAGGTGCCAATCGCGACAGCCACGGCGCCGATGATGACCGCGATCTCCATCGCCGGGGTCACCGCGAAACGGGATCGCGGTGGTTCGGCAGGTCCAGCAGGCTTCAGGAACGCCAACATCGTTGCAATCGTACAACGTGAAGCGTGTCCTGCAAGACACAATTCGTGAAAATAATGTCAGTCCCTATCCCGCATCGTCGTCGCCGCTGACCGGGATGTTCAAGCTGTCGAGCCGCTTGCGCAGCGTATTGCGATTGATGCCCATAGCACGCGCCGTGCGCAGCTGATTGCCGCCATGACGTGCCAGCATCGCCTCGATCAGGGGCCGCTCGACCTCGCCGATGATCCGATCATAGAGCGTCCCGTCGTCCAGCGCATGGGGCTGTGTCGTCGCCAGCCGGGTCAGATAGGCATGGACGGCCGCACTCAGATCGCCCCCGGCCCCACCACCGCTCTGCTGGACAAGGAACGAGCGTGCCTCTCCCAGCATGATACGTACCGCATCGGCGTCGATCACTTCATCGCGCGCCAGTACGGCCAGGCGCCGCATCATATTCTCCAGCTCGCGGACATTGCCGGGCCAGTCATGCGCGACGAGCACATCAAGCGCGTGGGCATCGATCCGGCGCCGCGGAAGCCCCTGAAGCGCGGCATTTTCCAGGAAATGGCGGGCGAGCAGCGGAATGTCCTGCCGCCGTTCGCGCAGGGCGGGCAAGGCGATCGGTACGACGTTCAGGCGGTAGAACAGGTCTTCGCGAAACTGGCCCGAGGTGACCTGTTGGCTGAGGTCGCGATTGGTCGCGGCGACGATGCGGACATCGGTGCGGATCGTCCGCGCGCCGCCCACCGTCGTGAACTCGCCGGATTGCAGGACACGCAGCAATCGCGTCTGCGCCTCCATCGGCATATCGCCGATCTCGTCCAGGAAGAGTGTGCCGCCCGCCGCCTGCTCGAAGCGTCCTGCATTGCGCTGCGCCGCGCCGGTGAAGGCTCCGCGCTCGTGCCCGAACAGCTCAGCCTCGATCAGTTCACGCGGGATGGCGGCCATGTTGATCGCTACGAAGGGCGCGGCGCGTCGAGGGCCCAGGTCGTGGATCGCTCGGGCGACCAGTTCCTTGCCGGTACCGGATTCGCCCGAGACCAGCACGGTCAGGTCGGTCGACACCACGCGCGCGATGACCCGGTACACGCCCTGCATCGCCTGCGACCGGCCGATCAGCGGCAGGGCGCGGTCATCCTCGCCCAGGCCATCCTCGACCAGCACACCGCCCCGCGCCAGCGCCCCCGCGACCGCCTGGGTCAGCGCATCGAGATCGAAGGGCTTGGGCAGATATTCATAGGCCCCGACCTCGGCCGCCCGGACGGCGGTGGTCAGGGTGTTCTGCGCGGACAGGATGATGATGGGCAGCGCAGGGAAACGCTCCGCCACGCCCCGGATGTGGTCGATACCATCGCCATCGGGCAGGATGACATCGGTGACCAGCACGTCCGGCGCGCCGCCCGCCAGCACGCGGTCCAGTCGCGCCAGCGTCTCGACCGCCGTCACCTCATGCCCCGCCCGGCGCAGCGCCTGCCCGACGACGGTGCGGATTGCGGCGTCGTCATCCACCACCAGGACGTGGCTCATGCCTGGGCCCTGGGCAGCAGCAGACGGAGTACGGTCATTTCGGGCGAACCCTCTCTTGCATATTGGATGATGCCGCTCATGTCGCGGACCAGCTTGTCGACGAGCGCGAGGCCCAGCCCTTGCCCTTCGCGGCGGCCGGAAACGAACGGGTCGAACAGGTGGTCGGCGATATCCGCCGGAGCGCCCGGCCCATTGTCGATGACGCAGATTTCGATGGGCAACGGCAGGCGGGGTCGCCCTTCGCCGGTGCTGACCGACATGCCGTGGCGATAGGCGGTGGTGATGACCATGCGCGGGTTACGCACCTCCCGCACGGCCTCGCGAGCATTTTTCAGCAGGTTGATGACGATCTGAAGCAGCGCGTCGCGGTTGATCCGCGCGGGCGGCAGCGAGGGATCGAAACGCTCCTCCACCGGAACTCCGCGCGCAAAACCGGCCAGTGCCACCCCGCGCGCGTGGGCCAGCAGCGGATAGATATTCTCCGATGCCAGCGGCAAGGGCCTGGTATCGCTGAAATCCTGCATGCGGTCGATCAGCGCGGCGATGCGGTCGACCTCGGTCGTGATCAGCGTCGTCAGTTCGCCGCCATTGAGCAATTGCGCCGCGCCGCGAATACCCGACAGCGGGTTTTTGATCTCATGCGCCAGCATGGCGGCCGCCCCCACCGCCGCCCTTGCCCCTGCGCTGCGCTCGGACGCGTGGCCGAGCCGCCGCGATGGCCCTGCGCTGTGCAATGTGATCGCATGCCAGCCCGGATAGTCCGGGATTTGCGCTTCGACGAAATCGACGCGGATTTTGGGGCCATGCGGTGTAGCGATGACGGTATCGTACACCGCGAAGCCATGGCCGTCCCGGCTGCGTGGCGCGTCGGGCGGCGGCAGGATCGCGGCGAGCGGCTGTCCAACCATCAGCCGCTCGGACAGGTTCAGCAGCTGTTCGGCCAGCGCATTGGCATGGGCGATGCGATTGTCGGGATCGACCACCACGATGGCCACGGGCAAGGCGGCGAACATCGCCCCGAACCCAGGGCGACTGCGCCCTGCCGGATCAGGCAGCCGCTGCAAGCTCGATCTGCGGCATGTAGAAATCGTACAGCATCGCCTTGACCCGCTCGGCGCTGGCTTCGTGGTTCACCGTGTTGCGGAACTCGGCCGAACCGTGCAGGCCGCGCGTGTACCAGCCGATGTGCTTGCGGGCCATGTTGACGCCCGTCTCGGTGCCATAATGCTCCAGCATCGCGTCATAATGCTCGGTCACGGCGCGATACTGCTCGTCGAGAGCCGGGTCCTCGCGGCGTTCGCCGGTGGCGAACCAGTGCATCACCTGCCCGAGCAGCCAAGGACGGCCATAGGCACCACGCCCGATCATGATACCATCGGCGCCCGACTGGTCGAGCGCCGCATCGGCATCGTCGATCGAGCAGATATCGCCATTGGCGATCACGGGGATGCTGACCGCGTCCTTGACGTTGCGAATGAACGCCCAATCGGCGCTGCCTTTATACATCTGGTTGCGGGTGCGGCCATGGACGGTGATCATCTTGACCCCGATATCCTCGGCGATGCGCGACAGTTCGGGTGCGTTCAGGCTGTCATGGCACCAGCCCATCCGCATCTTCAGCGTCACGGGCACGTCGACCGCCTTCACAGTTGCCTCGATGATCGCCGAGGCCAGCTTCAGGTCGCGCATCAGCGCCGAGCCCGCATCGCCATTGACGACCTTGCGCACCGGGCAGCCCATGTTGATGTCGATGATCGCCGCCCCGCGATCGGCATTCAGCTTGGCCGCCTCGCCCATCTCATAAGGGGTGCAGCCAACCAGCTGCATCGACACCGGCTCCTCCAGCGGGTGCCAAGCCGCCTTCTGGATCGACTGGCGCGTCTCGCGGATCGCGGCTTGGCTGGCGATCATCTCGGTGACGTTCAGGCCGGAGCCATAGCGGCGGACAAGCGTGCGAAAGGGCATGTCGGTGACACCGGTCATCGGTGCCAGCACGACGGGGCTGTCGATCGTCACCGGACCGACCTGGATGGGAGCGAGGTTACGCATCATACTGCCTGAAAAATAAGCATTCGCCTTATCGCAAGGTCCCCACAAAGGCAAGATTGGCGGCCTTGCCCAAAAGCCGCTAGGCGAAGGTTCATGAGCCAGGATGGAAAGATCGCCGCGCTGATCGTCGCGGCGGGCGGCGGCAGCCGGATGGGCGGCGGCGTGCCGAAACAGTTTCGCGATCTGGGCGGGCGGCCGATGCTGGCCTGGAGCCATGCCGCCTTCTCGACACATCCGGCGATCGATACGGTGTTGACCGTCGTCGCGGAGGATCAGCGCGACCATGCCGGCTCGATCCTGCCCGATGCCTGGATCGAGGCCGGCGGGGCCAGCCGTCGCGAGTCGGTGGCGCGCGGCCTCCGCCACCTGGCGCTGAGGGGCGTAACCAAGGTGTTGATCCATGACGCGGCCCGCCCCTTCCTTTCGGCCGACGTCATCGACCGCGTGCTGGAGGGGCTGAGTTCGGCGGATGGGGCCATGCCGGTGCTGGCCGTCGCCGATACGCTGGCGCAGGGCCAAGACGCCGTGCTGGGTGAGATCGTGCCCCGGGACGGCGTGGTCCGCGTCCAGACGCCGCAAGGCTTTCACCTGCAAGCCGTGATCGCCGCCCATGCCGCCTGGCCCGCCGAGGCGGAAGCCACGGACGACGCGCAGATGGTGCGACGGCTTGGCGGGCGCGTCGCTTTGGTGCAGGGCGATGCCATGCTCGACAAGATCACCTATCCCGACGACATGACCGGAGCCGATATGCGCCTGACCTGGGAAACCCGGACCGCCATGGGCTATGACGTCCATCGGCTGGAGGATGCCGAAGAATTGTGGCTGGGCGGCGTGCTGATCCCGCACCATCAGGGTCTGTCGGGGCATAGCGACGCCGACGTCGCGCTCCACGCGCTGACCGACGCGCTGCTCGGCACGATCGCAGCCGGAGACATCGGCACCCACTTCCCGCCCAGCGACCCGCAGTGGAAGGGCGCCGAGTCCGGCCAATTCCTGCAGCATGCCGCCAAGCTGATCGCCGACAAGGGGGGCCGGATCGATTTCGTCGACCTGACCATCATCTGCGAAGCGCCCAAGATCGGCCCGCACCGCGCCGCCATGGTCGAGCGGATCGCCGCGCTACTGAACATTGACCAGAGCCGGGTGAGCCTGAAGGCCACCACGACCGAGCGCCTGGGCTTTACCGGGCGTGGCGAAGGGATCGCGACCCAGGCCGTGGCGACGGTACGACTGCCAGGCGGAGCAGCGGCATGAAGCGCCTCGGCCTGATCGCTGCGCTGGCGGCCTTGCTCGCGCCCGAAATGGCGACGGCCCAGCGCGCCTGCATTACCGCGCCTGAGGCGGAGGCGATGACGCTGGTCGCCATGCCCGACATCCTGCGCGAGACGGGCAGGGTATGCGGCGCACGGCTGCCCGCCAACAGCCTGATCCGGGGCGGCGGTTCGCTGATCTCGAAATATGAGGGCGCGGCCGACCAGGCATGGCCCGCCGCACGGGCGGCGATCGTCAAGCTGTCCGATCCGGCGATCGATACGCTGCTTCAGTCGGACTATGCCCGGCCGCTACTGACCTCCCTGCTGGTGCCGTTCATCGTCGGGCGTATCGGGTTGGAGGATTGCGGCACCATCGACCGACTGGTGACCCAGCTTGCCCCCCTGCCCCCGCGCAATATGGCGGGTGTGGTCGTGACCGCGCTGCAATATCTCAAGACCGAAAAGGCGCGGGGACGGCAGGTCGCCGTGCCCGACCTGCCGCTGTGCACCAACGGAAACTGATATGGACGTCCTTCTTCCCCGCGAGCTGATCGAACTGGCCGAGCGCGTGGTCGTCGCCAATCGCGCGGCGGGTCGTCGCGTCGCGCTGGCCGAAAGCTGCACCGGTGGACTCGTCTCGGCGGCCCTGACCGAAATTCCGGGCTCGTCGGATGTGGTCGAGGCCGGGTTCGTGACCTATTCCAACCAGGCCAAGATCAGCATGTTGAACGTCAGCGCGGAGGTCATCGAAACCTTTGGCGCGGTCTCGACCGCAACCGCCTGGGGCATGGCGCAGGGGGCATTGGCGGCGAGCGAGGCGGATGTCGCGGTCGCGATCACCGGCGTGGCCGGGCCCGGCGGCGGCACCCCGAAGAAGCCGGTCGGGACGGTCGTCTTCGCCCAGGCGCTACGCGGCGGCGACCCGGAAGAGGTCAAGGCCGAGCGTCACGAGTTTGGCGATATCGGCCGTGGGGCGATCCGGCTTCAGGCGGCGCTGTTGGCGCTGGAGCTGTTGCTGCCGTAAAGTTTGGCGGCGCGGTCCTCGAACGCGCCGATCATCCGTCGGAGCGCGGTGCCGAACACCTGCCCCGCCAGCATCTCGAATACCCGGTTCTTGAACGCGAAGTCGACGGTGAAGTCGACCGCGCATCCCTGTTCCTCGGGTCGGAAACGCCAGTTGTTGCGCAGATATTTGAGCGGGCCGTCGAGATATTCGACGTCGATCGATTCCGGCCGCGCCTTGGTCACGCGGCTGGTAAAGGTCTCGCGCAGTCCTTTGAAGCCGACGATCATGTCGGCCACCGTTTCGGTCGGCGTATCCGAGCGGACCCTCATCGCCGACACCCAGGGCAGGAACTCCGGGTAGCGGGCGACATCGGCCACCAGATCGAACATCTGCTCCGGCGTATAGGGCAGATGCCGCGTCTCGCTATGCTTGGGCATCAGCGCGCAGTGGCCAGCTTCGCCTCACGAGCTGCCCGCAGCCGCTCGAAATCGCCGCCCGCATGATAGCTCGAACGGGTCAGCGGCGAGCTGGCGACCAACAGGAAGCCCTTCGCCCGTGCGATCGCCGCATAAGCATCAAAGGCCTTGGGCGTCACGAACTCGGCGACCTTGGCGTGACGCTGCGTCGGCTGCAGATACTGGCCCATGGTCAGGAAATCGATGTCGGCCGAGCGCATGTCGTCCATCACCTGATGAACCTCGAGCCGCTCTTCGCCCAGGCCCAGCATCACGCCCGACTTGGTGAAGATCGACGGATCGTGCCGCTTCACGCTCTCTAGCAGGCGCAGCGACGCATAATAGCGGGCACCCGGCCGGATCGTCGGATAGAGCCGGGGAACCGTCTCCAGATTGTGGTTGTAGACGTCCGGTCGCGCCTCGACGATCGACTCGATCGCGGCCTGCGCCTTGTTGCGGAAGTCCGGGGTCAGGATTTCGATGGTCGTGTTGGGCGTGGTCCGGCGAAGTGCCTGGATCACCTTCACGAACTGCGACGCACCGCCATCGGGCAAGTCGTCACGGTCGACCGAGGTGACGACGATATGGTTCAGCCCCATCTGCGCGGCGGCGTCCGCCACATTCTGCGGTTCCATCGCGTCGACCTTGCGCGGCATGCCGGTCTTCACGTTGCAAAAAGCGCAGGCGCGGGTGCAGGTGTCGCCCAGGATCATGACGGTCGCATGCTTTTTCGACCAGCATTCGCCGATATTGGGACAAGCGGCCTCTTCGCAAACGGTCGTCAGGCTCTTAGACCGCATCAGTTCGCGCGTGGCGGCGAACCCGGCGCTGGTCGGAGCCTTAACGCGAATCCAGTCGGGCTTGCGCGCGCGCCCCGGCGCGGCCAACGGTGTCAACTCGTTCATGGGTTGCGAAATAGCGATGCACCGGGTCGGACACAATGCCTACCGGCCTCGTGGTCAGCGCCCGGCAGACATACTTTGATATGGAACCGAAACGGCCGTGTCTGGTTGGCCTGCTAGAACGAAAATTCCTTCATGGGATAAGAGAGAGCAATGACCGACTTTAACGACCTCGTGGATGGCTATCAGCGCTTTCGGACCTCCGATTGGCGTCGCCAGCGCGACCGCTGGGCCGAATTGAAGGAAGGCCAGAGCCCTAAGGTGATGGTGATCGCCTGCTCGGACAGCCGCGTCGATCCGGCGCAGATCTTCGACACGCTACCGGGTGAAATCTTCGTCGTGCGCAACGTCGCCAACCTCGTGCCCCCGTTCGAGACTGGTGGCGGTCATCACGGTGTCTCGGCCGCGCTGGAATTCGCGGTGACGCAGCTGGAAGTGACCGATGTCGTCATCATGGGCCATGGCGCGTGCGGTGGCTGCAAGGCAGCGCTGACGCAAGGTTTCGCACATGCCCCCCAGGGCGAAGGCGGCTTCGTATCGGACTGGGTGAGCCTGCTGGACGGTGCCCGTGAGAAGGTAATCGCCAAGCATGGCGATGATGCCGATGCTGATGCTATGCGCGAGATGGAGCTCGAATCGGTTCGCACCTCGATCGCGAACCTGCGCACCTTCCCGTTCGTGACCAAGCGGGAAGACGCGGGTACGCTGACCCTGCGGGGTGCCTATTTCGCCATCGCTGACGGCGTTCTTCACATCATGGACGAGCAGGGCGAGTTCAAGCCCGCGGCTCCTGCACTCGTCGCGGCCTGAGCGAATCTGCCCGGTTCCCTGGACCCGGGCATGACACGAAAAGGGCGGACGCCACATCCGGCGCCCGCCCTTTTTTTTGGCCTTCGGAGAAGGATCAGCCCGCCGGAGCGACGACGACCTGATCCCCTTCCTTCTTGGGCTCAGCGGTCGAGCGGAGCGACAATTCGCGCATCTGCTTGTTGCTGGGCAGGCTGGGGGCACCCATCAGCAGGTCTTCGGCACGCTGGTTCATCGGGAATAGCGAGATTTCGCGCAGGTTCTGCGCCCCGCAGATCAGCATGACGATGCGGTCGACACCGGCGGCCATGCCACCATGCGGCGGCGCGCCGTACTGGAACGCGCGGTAGAGACCGCCGAAGCGCTCCTCGACATCCGCCTTGGACAGACCGACCTTCTCGAACGCCGCGACCATCAGCTCGGGCGACTGGTTGCGGATCGAGCCCGACGCGATTTCGAAGCCGTTGCAAACCAGATCATACTGGTACGCCCTCAGCGACAGCGGATCGGCGGAATTCAGCGCCTCAATGCCACCCTGCGGCATCGAGAAGGGGTTATGCGCGAACTCGACCTTCTTCTCGTCCTCGTCCCATTCGTAGAAGGGGAAATCGACGATCCAGCAGAGGCGGAACGCGCCCTCTTCGATCAGGCCGAGCTGCTCGGCGACGCGGGTGCGCGCCAGGCCCGCCAGCTTGGCGGCCGCCTCGACCTTGCCCGCCGCGAAGAACAGGCCGTCATCGGGGCCGAGGCCGAGTGCGGCGTAGATGGCTTCCATGCCCTCGATGCCATGGTTCTTGGCGATCGGGCCACCGAACTCGCCGCCCTTGCGGGTGACATAGCCCAGGCCCGCATGACCCTCGGCGCGCGCCCACTCGTTCATCTCGTCGAAGAACTTGCGGCTCTTCTCGGCGGTCTTCGGTGCCGGGATCGCGCGGACGACGCCGCCCGATCCGACGATCTTCTCGAACAGGCCAAAGCCCGAGGTCGTGAAATGTTCGGAGACATCGGTGATGATCAGCGGGTTGCGCAGATCGGGCTTGTCGTTGCCGTACTTCAGCATCGACTCGGAATACGGAATGCGGGGGAACTGGCCGATGGGGGTAACGGCGCGGCCATCGGCGAACTTCTCGAAGATGCCGCCAATCACCGGCTCCATCGTCTCCCACACTTCTTCCTGCGTGACGAAGCTCATTTCCAGGTCGAGCTGGTAAAACTCGCCAGGCAGGCGATCGGCGCGCGGGTCTTCGTCGCGGAAACAGGGGGCGATCTGGAAGTAACGGTCGAAGCCCGCGACCATCAGCAGCTGCTTATACTGCTGCGGCGCCTGGGGCAGCGCGTAGAACTTGCCCGGATGGATGCGACTGGGCACCAGGAAGTCGCGTGCGCCCTCGGGCGACGACGCGGTCAGGATCGGGGTCGAATATTCGGTGAAGCCACCAGCCTCCATGCGACGACGCATGTCGGCGATCACTTGGGTGCGGCGCACGATATTGGCGTGAAGCGTCTCGCGGCGCAGGTCGAGGAAGCGGTAACGCAGGCGGATATCCTCGGGATATTCCTGCTCACCCGCCACCGGCATCGGCAGTTCCTCGGCGGCCGACAGCACGGTCGCGCCGCGCGCGAACACCTCAATCTCGCCAGTCGCCAGGTTCGGGTTGATCGTGCCCGCCGAACGCGCCTTCACCACGCCGTCGATGGTCACGACCGACTCGACCCGGACGCTCTCCAGGATGGCGAGCGCGGGCGTGTCGCTGTCCGCGACGATCTGGGTGATGCCATAATGGTCGCGAAGATCGACGAACAGCACGCCGCCATGATCGCGCTTGCGATGGACCCAGCCAGACAGGCGGACCGTCTCGCCGACCGCCTCAGCAGTCAGCGCGGCGCAGGTGTGGGTACGATAGGCGTGCATGGCGGACATTCTCTGTACGTCTGGGGAAAGTGCTGCCGCTTCCCCGCCCGCCTCCTTTTTGTCAATCCCAATGTGCCCGAACGGGCTTCTCTTGCGTTCCTCTTTGTCAACCTGCGTCAGCCGGGCTATGTGCAGCAAATGCACGTTCATCCGTTGATTACCGACAGCGCCACGCTCGCCAATCTCTGCGCCCGCCTCTCGCAAGCCGACTATGTGATGGTCGATACCGAGTTCATGCGCGAAAGCACCTATTGGCCCGAACTCTGCCTGATCCAGATCGCCGATACCGAAGAGGCCGCCGCGATCGACCCCAAGGCGCCGGGGCTCGACATGACCCCGCTGCTCGACCTGCTGGTCAACAATGACGATGTGCTGAAGGTCTTCCATGCGGGCGGGCAGGATATCGAGATCATCTACAACCTGACAGGCAAGACCCCGCATCCTCTATTCGACACCCAGATCGCGGCCATGGCGCTGGGCCAGGGTGAGCAGATCGGCTATTCCAATCTGGTCGACAGCTGGCTGGGCATCTCGGTCGACAAGGGCGCGCGCTTCACCGACTGGTCGCGCCGTCCGCTCGACCAGCGTCAGGTCGATTATGCGATCGGCGACGTGACCCATCTGGCGGCGATCTTCCCCAAGATGCTGGAGCGTCTGCGCAAGACCGGGCGCGGCGCATGGCTGGACCAGGAAATGGAGCGGCTGGCCGACCCGGCGCACTATGCCAACGATCCCGATGTCGCGTGGAAGCGCGTCCGTGTTTCCGGTCGCAAGCCCGACATGCTCGGCCGCCTGAAGGCGCTGGCCCGCTGGCGCGAGTTGGAGGCGCAGGCCAAGGATTTGCCGCGCGGGCGCATCGTCAAGGACGAGACGCTGGCCGACCTCGCCGGGCATCCGCCGCGCAAGCAGGCCGATCTGGCCAAGGTGCGCGGCCTGTCGGCGACCTGGGCGGGCAATGATATAGGGGCGCGGCTGATGGATGCGCTCGAAGCAGCTCAGCCGCTGGACGCCGACGAGCTTCCCGCGCGCGACGAGCGCAAGCCGGGCCTGGGTCGTGAAGGCGCATTGGTGGCCGACTTGCTGAAGCTGCTGTTGAAGATCCGGGCCCGCGATATCGACGTGGCCCCCCGCCTTCTCGCCCGCGCCGACGATCTTGAGATGCTGGCAGCGGGCGTTCGTTCGGATTTGTCAGTTCTGGAAGGCTGGCGGTTCGAGCAGTTCGGGCGCGACGCGCTGGATCTGGTCGAGGGACGGCTGGGCTTTGTGGTGAAGGGCGGCAAGCTCAAGATGGTTCGCAATACGGAGGAGGTTGCGTGACGCGTGCGATCGGAATCATCGCGCTGACCGGACTTGCCGCCTGCGCGCCCGCCCCCAAGCCTGCGGCATTTGGCGAGGGCAGCACCTGCGGCGACACCAGGGTCGCCAAGCTGATCGGTCAGGTCTGGCGCGAGTCGCAGCGAGCCAAGACATTGAAGGCCTCGGGCGCGCCGTCGCTGCGGGTGATCGCGCCGGGCACGGTCGTCACGATGGACTTCCGCCCCGAACGGTTGAATATCGAAACCGACGCCAATGGGCGGATCACGCGCATCAAGTGCGGCTGATCCTCGCCGGCGTCTTACCCAGCGCCGTGGCCAGCGCGGCGTGGCGGCGTTCGACCGCCTCGCCGTAAAAGCCCCGGTCCTCATTCGTGAGGGCAAGGCCCAGCGTCGTCTCGCCGAGTTCCAGCGCGGTCCGCTCCAGCGGTCCGGCGAGACCGCCGCTCAACCGCTGCCCCAGACGAATGGCGAGGCCCCAGCTGGTCGCAAGCTTCAACTGGGCCGGGCTCGCCAGTTCGGCCAATGGAGAGGGTACGTCGAGGCCGCCACCGAGACTGGTGTGCAGCGCCTGGGCCAGCATCGCCCGGCCCTCCGCATCGATACCGACCCAATTGCCGTGGAGGGCGATCTCGACGCCGCGCTCCGCCCGGAATTCCGGGTTGGCACGCCAGCCGACATCGGCGAGCAGACAGGCCGCATGGCGCAGGCGTGCTTCGGCCGCCGCTTCGCCGACAAACAGCGGCGCGATCCACTGTTCGAGCAGATCGCCATGCTCCGGGAAGCGCCCCAGCAGCCGCCCCTCCTCGCGCGCCGCAACGATCAACGGATCGAGCGCACGGGTCTTTGCATCGAGGCCGCCATAGAGCAGCCCCTCGCGCAGGCCGAAGGCGGAGACGACCGTCGTGCTGCTGCCCAGATGCTTAAGCAACACGCTCAGCAAGGCGGTCGCATCGCCCAGTGTCGCGGCGCGGTTCGAAGATAGCCCCTTCACCTCGCGCAATCGTGCCTTGCTGAGATGCGGAATGGTCCGCGACAGCCGCAATATGTCGGTCGGCGTCAGCTCGTAAAGATGGATGATCGGGAGCGGGTAATCGGCCAACGTCATGTCCAGCCGCGCCAGCGCACGCCACGATCCGCCGACCAGATAAAAGGGCAGACCCCTGCCCCGGCTTTCCCAGCCCGCATCCTCAATCAGGCGGCCGATCTGTCGCTCGAAACTCTTGCTGCCTTTCTCGCGCAGCGCCGGGATGCGCAGGACGCCGAGCGGAAAGGAAACCCGGTCCTCGACCTCGCCATCACGAACGCGCACCAGTTCCAGACTGCCGCCGCCGAGATCACCGACGATGCCATCGGCATCGGGGATGGCCGACAGCACGCCTTCGCCCGCTGCCTTGGCTTCCTGTTCACCCGACAGGAGTTCGACGTCCAGCCCCAGCGACTCGGCGCAGGCGATCAGTTCGCCGCCATTGGCCGCATCGCGCACCGCCGCCGTCGCGACCGTCCGCAGGCTCGTGACGCCCATCTCGCGCGCCAGGCTGGCAAAACGGGCAAGCGCTACCTGCGCCTTGGCCAGCGAGGCGGGATCGATGGCCCCCGTCGCCGCCAACCCGCGCCCCAGCCCCGCCATCACCTTTTCGTTGAACAGGATCGCGGGAAGACGCGCCGGGCCCTGATAAACGACCAGGCGAACCGAGTTGGAGCCGATATCGATAATCGCCGTACGCGGCGCGCGGGAGACGGCCATGCTTCAGCGCTCTCCCGTCATCGCTGCCGCCGGAGCGACAGGGTCGGCACCGCCTTGCTGGTGTCGAGCGCGGCACCGCGCCCCGAAAGCGAAGGATTGGTCATGAAATACCGATGCAGGTTGAAGGGGCGATCACCCGGCGTATCGCGGACATAGCTGCCATCGGGCTCCAGCTCCCAGCTTTGTTCGTTGTCGAGCAGGTTGGCGACCATCACCTGATCCAGGATCTGGTCGTGCACGGTCGGGTTCTGGATGGGCAGCATATACTCGACCCGGCGATCGAAATTGCGTGGCATCCAGTCGGCCGACGAAATGAAGACCTTAGCCGAGTCGTGGGGCAGGACCTTGCCGTCGCCGAACGCCCAGATGCGGCTATGCTCCAGGAAGCGCCCGACGACCGACTTGACCCGGATGTTATCCGACATGCCCGGCACACCCGGCCTCAGACAGCAGATGCCGCGCACGATCAGGTCGATCTCGACGCCCGCATCGCTGGCTTCGTACAGCTTTTCGATGACCTGAGGATCGACCAGCGAGTTGACCTTGGCCCACAGGCTGCCCTTACGCCCCGCCCGGGCATGGGCGATCTCGGCATCGATCAGCGCCATCAGATTGTGGCGCAGGTCGCGGGGGGACAGGCTGACCCGGTTCATCGCCACCGGTTCGACATAGCCGGTGATATAGTTGAACATCTGCGCCGCATCGCGCCCGATCAGCGGATCGGCGGTGAAGAAGCTGAGATCGGTATAGATACGCGCGGTGACCGGGTGGTAGTTGCCCGTGCCGAAGTGGCAATAGGTGCGGAAATCGCTGCCCTCGCGCCGGACGACCATCGACACCTTGGCATGGGTCTTCCAGTCGATGAAGCCATAGACGACCTGCACACCCGCCCGCTCCAGCGCAGAGGCCCAATAGAGGTTCTGTTCCTCGTCGAAGCGCGCCTTCAGCTCGACGATGGCGGTCACCGACTTGCCTGCTTCGGCGGCCGCGATCAGCGCGGCGATGACCGCCGACTGCTTGCCCGCGCGGTAGAGCGTCTGCTTGATCGCCACCACGTCCGGGTCCGCCGCCGCCTGTTTCAGGAAGGCGATGACGACCTCGAACGTCTCATAGGGGTGGTGGACGACGATATCCTTGGCCTTGATCGCCGCGAAGCAATCGCCGGCAAATTCGCGGATACGCTCCGGGAAACGCGGGGAGTAGGACGGGAATTTCAGGTCCGGGCGATCCTCGTCGACCATCGCCACCAAGTCACCGATGCCCAGCATGTTGCCGCTCTCGGTAATGATCGCGTCGGAGCCGCCCAGTTCGTCACGCAGCACATCGGCCAGTTCGTCGGGCATGCCGGTTTCCAGCTCCAGCCGAATCACCCGCCCACGCCGCCGGCGCTTGATCGCGTTGGCGAAGTAGCGGACCAGATCCTCCGCCTCTTCCTCAATCTCGATATCGCTATCGCGCAGCACGCGGAAGGTCGCCGCCCCGTTGACGATATAGCCGGGGAACAACAGCCCCGAGAACCGGCGAAGGATGGTCTCGATCGAGACGTAACGCGATCCCTCGCCGGGCAGGCGGATGAAACGCGGCATGGTGGACGGAATCATCACCAGCTCGCGAATCGGGGCCTTGTCCGACACGCGGGTCAGGTCGAAGATCATCGACAGACCCTTGTTGGGGATGAATGGAAATGGGTGGGCCGGGTCCAGCGCCTGCGGGGTCAGGATCGGAAAGACCTGGTCGCGGACATGGTTTTCCAGCCAGGCACTTGCCTCCTGGTCGATGGCGTCACGACGCAGGACGAAGATGCCCGCCTCGTCCAGTAGGTTGCGCAGGTCACCCCACACTTCCTGTTGGCTCTCCATCAGGCGATCGGCTTCTTGCACGATCCCGCTCAGCTGCTGCCCCGGCGTCAGCCCGTCGACCGAGCGTTGCTCGACATCCTGTGCTTGCTGCCCCTTCAGGCCCGCCACGCGGACCATGAAGAACTCGTCGAGATTCGATCCCGAGATCGAAAGGAAGCGCAACCGCTCGAGCAGCGGATGGGCGGCGTTGCACGCCTCCTCCAGCACCCGCCGGTTGAAGGCGAGCCAGGAAAGTTCGCGATTGAAGTAACGGCCGTTCGGCTCGGTCGAGAAGTGATCGTCGTCCGGTTCGGACATTTGCGCGATATGAGCAGGACGGGTCATCGTTTCTCGCTTGGGCTTACGGCTCGGCGATCAGGCCAGCCGCGATCAGAGTGGATCGTGCAAGGGGAATGGACAAGCGCGCGCGCCGTTCCATCGCCCCCTGGTCGAGCATATCCACTGCGCGGATGACAGAAAGGTGACTCCGCTCGATCCGCAGCGTCAGCCACTCGATTAGGTCGGGTCGTGCATCCAGGCCGCGCCGCTCGAACAGATGCTCGAAGAGCCCCGCGACCAGCTCGTCATCGGGCGCGCCGATCTCGGCCAGGCTGCTGTTCGCCAGCCGCGAGCGCAGGTCGGGTAGCTTCACCTGCCAGCGCGGCGGCGGCGCATCGGCCACGATCAGCAGCGGCAGTCGGTCGGCCTGCGCCCGGTTCCAGGCATGGAATATCTGTACCTCCGGCACCCGCTCGGCATCGTCGATGATCGTGCCGCCGGTCCGCGCGGCGAAGATGCGCGCCAGCAGCGAGCGGCCCGACTTGCGCGGGCCGGTCAGGATCGCAGCCATGGTCGGCCACGCCTCCCATTGATCAAGCATCCGCGCCGCCAACCGGTTGGACTCGGTCATCAGGAACGCATCGGATCGGGGGTCGGCCGGCCATTGCAGCGGCAGCGCCATCTGGTTCATCCGGTCGTCACACTATCCGATGGAGGCGCGGGCGTCTGCACCTGGGGTGCGCGCCTGATGCGCAAGGTCGTGCCCGAACCGGACACCTGAAATCCACGCTGCTCAAGCGCGCGGCGAAGCTGGTCGGGATCGCCGTCATAGGTCACCGCCATGATCGATACGCCGCCCAGTGCCAGGCTGGTCGTACTGGCCCGGACCACGCCGGGAATGGTGCGCACCAGGCTTTCGGCATTCGCGACCGCGCTGGCGGTGGGCGCATCATATTGCAGCGAGACGGCGATGCCCGCGCCCGACGACGCGATGGCGGCGTCCAGTCCCGCGATTGGCTCCTCGCCCGGCGCGCTATCGTCGATAACGACCGCCTCCGCCTTGGGCGGCGGGGTGAGCGACGAATCGGGGTGCAGCGCACCGCTGGCCAGCGCCCGCTGATACAGTCCGTCCAGCCGCGCCACGCCGGTATCGAGCAACTGGTTCAGGCCGTCCGTGCTCCCGACCCGCAGGGTGATCGTACCCAGCAGCGCATTGTCGGGGCCATGCCGCGCCTCGAACACGCCGATCACCGGGCCGCCGGGCCATTGGCGATAGAGGTGGACGACCGGGATCAGGATGTCCGACGCGCCATATTGGTCAAGCACGGTCCGCCACCATCCGCGCGAACGGCGGCCGATCTGCCCGGCGTTCAGCAGCAGCGGATCGGTGCCGGTGCCCGACGGCCGGATATAGTCGATCGTGCTGTTGCCCGTGCGGAACCGCGCCCATGCCTGTTGCCACGGCGTGCGCGCCTCGAACATCTGCGACACGCCGCCCGAGACCTGTAGCGGCATGACCAGCATCGGCGGCGAGCGATCGGCATAGGCCGACACGCCCAGCACCGAGGCTGCGCGTACCCGGTCGAACAACACGCCCAGCTTGGCGACATAGCGGGTCGGGCCAATCTGTTCGTTCTCGACCACGATGCCGCTGACCAGCGAATCGAGCAGGCCGTCCGACGCACCGGTGCCGCTGCGTCCCAGTCGCTGGGCCAGCATCGCCCAGGCCTTGCGCTGCGCGATCCGCCAGCCGCCCAACCGCGCATCTTCCGCCGTCTTGCCAGAGACGTCGACCGACACCCCGGTCACTTCGTAGGAGCCGCCATTGTCGATGGGGGTAACGCCGCGCGATTGCCCTTCGATCTGGGCGAGCACCGCCCCGCCCCCGGCACCCAGGCCGACAAGCGCGACCAGACCGAACATCAAGGAGGGCGAACGCAAACGCATCGCGGCCTTTTGGCGAACCAGACGTGGAAATCCAAGCGCGATGTCGCTAACCGGCAAACATGACCGACAATAGCACGCCGTCCGCCACCCCTTCGCCCGCCGAAACCGGCGCATCCTACACCTATGCCGATGCGGGCGTTTCGATCGCCGCGGGCAACGCGCTGGTCCGCGCGATCGGCCCGCTCGCCAAGGCGACGCGGCGGCCGGGTGCCGATGCCGACCTGGGCGGCTTTGGCGGTTTCTTCGACCTGAAGGCCGCCGGGTTCACCGACCCGTTGCTGGTCGCGGCCAATGATGGCGTCGGTACCAAGCTGAAGCTCGCCATCGAGCACAACCGCCATGACGGCGTGGGCATCGATCTGGTCGCGATGTGCGCCAACGACCTCGTGGTGCAGGGCGCCGAGCCCTTGTTCTTCCTCGATTATTACGCGACCGCCAAGCTGGAGGGCGATGTCCCCGAGCGCGTCATCGCCTCGATTGCCGAGGGCTGTCGTATCGCGGGCTGCGCGCTGATCGGCGGCGAAACGGCCGAGATGCCGGGCATGTATGCGCCCGGCGACTATGACCTGGCGGGCTTCTGCGTCGGCGCGGTCGAGCGCGACCAGGTGCTGACCGGTGCGACCATCGGTGACGGCGACGTGATCCTGGGCCTCGCCTCGTCGGGTGTCCATTCCAACGGCTTTTCGCTGGTCCGCCGTCTGGCCGCCGACAAGGGCTGGAAGCTTGATCGTCCCGCGCTGTTCGATCAGGACGTGCTGCTGATCGAGGCGCTGATGGCTCCGACTCGGATCTACGTCCGTTCGCTGCTCCCGTCGATCAAGGCGGGTTCGATCAAGGGGCTTGCCCATATCACCGGCGGCGGGCTGCTGGAAAACATCCCGCGCGTGCTGCCCAAGGGCGCGCATGCCGTCGTCGATGCCGATGGCTGGGAACAGCCGCGCCTGATGGCCTTCCTGCAGGCGCAGGGTGGCATCGAGCCTGAGGAAATGGCGCGCACCTTCAACTGCGGCGTCGGCATGGCAGTGATCGTCGCGGCCGACCAAGCCGATGCGGTCGCCGAGACGCTGCGTGCGGCGGGCGAGACGGTCGTCACCATCGGCCGGGTCGAATCGGGCGAGCGTGGCTGCACCGTTAAGGGTTCGGCGGGCACCTGGAGCGCCAAGGCGGACTGGACCGCGACCCATGTCGGCTGACCAGCCGGTGAAGGTCGGTATCCTGATTTCCGGCCGGGGTTCCAACATGCAGTCGCTGGTCGCGGCGTCGAGGGAAGCGGGCGCGGCCTATCAGGTCGCCCTCGTCGCCTCCGATAAGCCCGAGGCGGCCGGACTGGCCTGGACGAAGGAACAGGGTATCGCCACCTTCGCCCTGTCGCCCAAGGGCATCGGCGAGCCCGCCTATGAAGCGGCGATCGACCAGGCTCTGCGCGATGCGAGCGTCGAGGTGATCGCGCTGGCCGGTTATATGCGCCTGCTGTCGGGCGATTTCGTCGCGCGGTGGCAGGGACGCATCGTCAACATCCATCCATCCCTTCTGCCGCTCTACAAGGGGCTCGACACCCATGCGCGCGCCATCGCGGCGGGCGATGCGAAAGCGGGCTGCTCGGTCCATGTCGTGACGGAGGAACTGGATGACGGCGAAGTACTGGGTCAAGCCGAAGTGCCGATCCTGCCGGGTGACGACGCTGCGGCACTTGCGGCGCGTGTACTCGTTGAGGAGCATCGTCTCTATCCCCAAGTCCTGACGGAGTTCGTGCGTCGATGACCGATACCCTGACCCGCATCCGCGACATCGCCATGCTGCTGCCCGGCACGACCGAGGACACACAGGCGAGCGAAACCCGCTTCTTGGTCGAAGGCAAGCCGTTTGTCCGCATCGCGGAAGGCGCGTCGGGCGTGCATGTCTGCGCCGCCGACGAAGGCACCGAGCCGCATTGGAGCGAGATCGCGCTGTTGGGCGACATCGACTGGACGCTGGTTGAGGATCGCATCGCGCGGAGTTGGGAACTGGTCGCGCCAACCGAGTTGCTGGAGGCTGGCGGCCGATGAGTGACCGGGCTGGTGACGAAGCGGCCGACCGCGCCAAATCACGGCGCCGCCTGCTGAGTCTGGCGGAGTTCGTTGCGGTGGCGGGACTGCTCGTCGCCGCGCTCACGCTCTATCTCAACTGGTCGCAACGGCGCAGCGATGCCGCCGACAAGGCGGCGACCGCCACGGCCCAGCGCAACGAACGCGCCCGGTTGGACTTGGCCGCCACGGTCGAGAATGACGGCCGCCGCCTGGCACTACGCGATCCGAATCACGATCTTCAGGATGTAGCGATCGACTTCCCGGCGAAGTCGGGCATTACCCGCCAAGCGCCGGTCGGCGATCCGGTGATCGAGGCAGGGCCGATCGCCGATCCGATCCTGTCCCTGACCGATGGCCAGACGGACACGAAGGAAGGCCGCCTGCCCGTGCTGATCACCGTCCGCTACTGGGACGGCGATACTGCGCGGACCGTGACGGGCCTGTACGACGTGATCTGGAGCACCCATGGCCGGTTGCTGCGCGGCCGAACGTTGCGGCTGGAAGGACTGCGGCTGAAGGATCGCAACGGCACGCCCGCCAAGCTCGACGCGGCCTGGGCGGCCAAGCGCGGCTAAAGGTCGCGGGCGTAGACGACATCGTCATAAACGGTGTCGCCGACGCGAAACTGGCGCGTTCCAGCCAGCGTAAAGCCTTCACGTTCGTAGAACGCGCGTGCATTGTGGTTCATTCCCAGTACGCCCAGCAGCATGCGGCGGCGTTCAAGGGCTCGCGCATCGTCGATGGCACGCGTCATGAGCTTGTGACCCAATCCGGTGCCGCGCGTCAGCGACAGGGCGTAGATGCGGCGGAGTTCGATGTCGCGGGGGCCGGTTTCGATCGGCAGATCGGGCGGCACGAGCAGGCTATAGCCGACCGGCGCAGCGCCGTCGGGATGCTCGGCCAAGGTGGCGACGCAGGACATGTCCGCGATCCAGCCATCGAACTTGGCGGCTGAGCTATTGGTGGTGCAGTGGCGCACCATGTCGGGACCGGTGATGATCCCGGCAAAAGTTTCGAGGAAACTGGCGGCCGCGACCAGCGACAGCGCGGGCGCATCGCCCGGCCCCGCCTGTCGCAGCCGCCATTTCATCAGCCGACGATTTCTTCCGGCTTGAAGAAGTACGCGATCTCGATCGCGGCATTCTCATCGGAGTCCGAACCGTGGACGGTGTTGGCCTCGATCGACTCGGCCAGTTCCTTGCGGATCGTACCCGGTTCGGCGTTCGCGGGGTTGGTCGCGCCCATGATGTCACGGTTGCGCTGCATCGCGTTCTCGCCCTCGAGAACCTGCACGACGACCGGGCCCGAGATCATGAACTCGACCAGATCGTTGAAGAAGGGGCGCTCCTTGTGCACCGCGTAAAAGCCCTCGGCCTGCTCGCGGGTCATCTGGATACGCTTCGAGGCGACGACGCGCAGGCCGGCTTCCTCCAGCATCTTGGTGACGGCGCCGGTCAGGTTGCGGCGGGTCGCGTCGGGCTTGATGATCGAAAAGGTACGGTTCGCGGCCATGATGGTCACGCAGCTCCTGAATAAGTTGGCTGGAAGTGGCGCCGCCCTAGTCGGGGCGGGCAGGCAATGCAATGTCTTATGGTGAGCGGCTGATCCTCGCCGGCGCAGGGACGATCCCTATGCGGCCTGTTCCCAGCGGCCCTGATCGTTCTGCTTCCAGTAACGCCGTTCCACCCCTTCGCGGTCGGCCAGCGCGCGCCAGGCTGCGCGCGCCTCGGCGATACGGTCGCCGTCGAAAAAGTGGAACGTGCGGTCGAAGTCGAGCGCCTCGTCGCGCCACACGCCGTCTGCCAGTGCGACATGGCGCGCACCATTGGTCGGCTGCACCTCGGATGCGATCAGGATCGGCTGGGCGGCATCGTCCGCTTCCCCCGCCTGGGCATGGGGCAGGAACCCGTCGGGGGGGATCATCCACAATTGCCGGTCGAGCGCGGCGCGCTGTTCTGCGTCACCGCTCACGATCAGCAGGCGACCACCGCCCGCCATCACCCGATCGGCGATGACGGGCAGCAGCCGGTCGAGCGGCGCCATCGTCAGATGGTAGAAATCGACCTGCACGCGCCGCTCCCTGCTTCGATTACGCCTCGAACCGCTCGGCGACGAACCGGTCGAGCAGGCGCACGCCGTACCCGGTCGCGCCCTTGTCGTGGTTGATGCCGGGCTTGTCCGACCAGACCATGCCCGCGATATCCAGATGCGCCCAGGCGACGCCCTCATGGATGTAGCGCTTCAGGAACTGCGCCGCCGTGATCGAGCCGCCGCCGCGCGGACCGACATTCTTCATGTCGGCGATCTGGCTGTCGATCAGCTTGTCATAGGCATCGCTCAGCGGGAAGCGCCACAGCTTCTCGCCCGTTTCCTTGCCCGCCGCCAACAGCGCGTCGGCAAGCGAATCGTCATTGGCGAACAGGCCGCCATGCTCGTTGCCCAGGCTGATGATCATCGCGCCCGTCAGCGTGGCGAGATCGACGATGGTCGATGGCGAATGCGTCTTCTGGACCCAGGTCAGCGCATCGCACAGGACCAGGCGGCCTTCGGCGTCGGTGTTGATGACCTCGATCGTCTGGCCCGACATCGACGTTACGACGTCGCCGGGACGCTGCGCATTGCCGTCGGGCATGTTCTCGACCAGGCCCATGACGCCGACGACATTGGCCTTGGCCTTGCGCGCGGCGATCGCCTTCATGGCACCGGCGACGGCACCCGCGCCGCCCATGTCCCACTTCATGTCTTCCATGCCAGCGGCCGGCTTGATCGAGATGCCGCCGGTGTCGAAGGTCACGCCCTTGCCGACCAGCGCCAGCGTCGCGGCATCGGCCGCGCCGCCATTCCACTTCAGGACGAGCAGACGTCCTTCGCGCACCGAGCCCTGGCTGACGCCCAGCAGCGCCCCCATGCCCAGGTCGCGCATCTGCGCCTCGTCGAGCACGGTGACCTCCAGGCCCAGCCCCTCGACATCGGCCAGCACGCGCTCGACGAAGGTCTCGGGATAGAGCTTGTTCGGGGGCTCCGAGACGAGCGTCCGGGTCAGCTCCAGACCGCCGTTCACCGCATGGATGCGGGCATAGGCCGCCTCGGCATCGGTGTCCGCGCCGACGATCGCAATACGGGTCAGGGTCGGCTTGGCGCTTTCGGGCAGCTTGGTGCGATAGACGTCGTGCCGCCAGCCGCGCTGGACCGCCGCCCCGGCAAATTCGGCGACTGCAGTCGCGGACGGCTTGGTACCCAGCCCGGTCAGGATCAGCGACGCCGAGGATGCGGTGGTCAGCAGCTTGGCGGTCAGCGCGCCGCCCGCCTTGCGCCAATCCGCATCGGTGCCCGCACCGATGCCCAGCAGGATGATGCGACGAATGCCACCGTCGAAGGGGGCAAAGAACTCGACCACGGAGCCCGCCTCGCCCTTGAAGCGCGCGGCCGCGATCGCGGCCTGGCCCATCGCGACCATGCCGTCCCCGCCCGCTCGAGCGAAGTCCGTCTGATCCTTGCCCAGCGGAATGACGACAACGTCGTCGGACTCGACGGAGGCATTGAACGCGATCTGCATGAAGAACCTCTGATCAACTGATATCGGATGCTACCATCTAGGCCTTGTGCCGCTCGAGGCAAGCGCGCGATTGCAGCAAGCCGCCGGTGATGCGATAGGCGGGCGTTCAGCGGCGTCGCCCGGCCGGGGGAGGCTTATCATCGTGTCGGCAAGGACGGACCAGATATCATCGTGCGCAGAATGACGCTTCTGACCGGCAGCGCCCTGCCCTTTGCCCTTCTGATGGCCGCGCCATCGGCCGCCCAGGACCTTCAGGATCGCGCCGTCGCGCCGCCGCCCAGCGAAGGGCCGGCACCCGACAATCCCGATCAGGTCCGTTTCAGCGCCGACCAGCTGGAATACGACATCAACGCCGATATCGTCACCGCGACCGGCGAAGTGCGGATGCTCCGCCAGGGCGAACGGCTGCGCGCCGACAAGGTCACCTGGAACCGCAAGACGGGCAAGGTCCTAGCGACCGGCAACATCGCGGTCACCAATCCCCAGGGCGATATCGCCTATGGCGACCAGATCGAGCTGACCGATTCGCTGAAGGACGGCGTGGTCGACAATATGCTGGTCGTGCTGGAACAGGGCGGTCGCCTGGCGGCCGTACGCGGCACCCGCCAGCAGGACGGCACGGTCAACCTGGAACGTGCTGCCTACACCCCTTGCGCGGTGGAGACCTCCGAAGGCTGCCCCAAGGAGCCCTCGTGGAAGATCACCGCGGTCCGCGTGACCTATCGCCCCGATCGCGAGCGCGTCTATTTCAACGGCGCCAAGCTCAACCTGTTCGGCTTGCCGACGATCCCGCTTCCCCGGCTGTCCGCGCCGGTCGGCTCCGGCGGCGACAGCGGTTTCCTGACCCCCGACATTCGGCTGGACCGCGTGAACGGCGTCGAACTCGCCGCGCCCTATTATTGGAAGCTTGCCCCCAATAAGGGGCTGACCGTCACGCCGCATATCTTCACCGCCGTGCTGCCGATGCTGGAGGCCCAATATGAGGCGCTGACCACCAAGGGCGCCTTCCGCATCACCGGCTATGGCACCGCCAGCCGTCGCAGCGACGACCTGAACACGCTCAATCCGACCGACACCAGCCAGGCGTTCCGTGGTTATCTGGATGCCGTCGGCCGCTATCAATTCTCGCCGGAATGGAGCCTGTCGGGCTCGATGCGGATCACCACCGACCGCACCTTCCTGCGCCGCTATGACATTTCGCGCGACGACCGGCTGCGCACCACTGCCAGCCTGGAGCATATCGACGCCGACAGCTATTTCGCGCTGACCGGCTGGTATGTGGAAACGCTGCGCGTCAACGATCCGCAGGGGCAGCAGCCGATCGCACTGCCCGAGCTCGACTATCGCCGCCGCTTCAACGACCCCTGGCTGGGCGGCAAGTTCGAGATGCAGCTCAATACGCTGGCGATCAGCCGGACCGCCGGACAGGATACGCAGCGCGCCTTTGCCAGCATGCGCTGGGACCTGCGTCGCCTGACCGACTGGGGTCAGGAGGTGACCTTCACCGCCTATGGTCGCGCCGACGCCTATAACGCCAACAACATCGCGACTACGCCGCTGGTCTATCAGGGGCTGGAGGGTTTCCAGGCCCGTGGTATCGGCGCGCTGGCCGTCGATGTGAAATGGCCGTTCGTCGGCGAGCTATGGGGCGGCAGCCAGCGCTTCACCCCGCGCGTGCAGATCGTCGCCAGCCCCAAGATCCGCAACATCGAAATCCCCAACGAGGACGCGCGGTCGGTCGACCTAGAGGACTCCAACCTCTTCGCGCTGAACCGCTTTCCCGGTTACGACCGGTTCGAGGATTCGACGCGTATCACCTACGGCGCGCAATGGGCACTGACCCTGCCGGGCTTCACCTTCGACACGATCGTCGGACAGAGTTTTCGCCTGAACGACCGGCCGACGATCCTCTATCCGGGCACCGGCCTGTCCGACCGCTGGTCGGATATTGTCGGGCGGACTGACATCCGGTTCCGTGATTTCGTCTCGCTGACCCACCGTTTCCGCCTCGACAAGGACAGCTTTGCCGTCCGCCGGAACGAGATCGATGCGACCGTGGGCTCACGCACCACCTATGCGCAGGTCGGCTATCTTCGCCTGAAGCGGAACATCTTCACCTCGATAGAGGATTTGCAGGACCGCGAGGAAGTGCGGCTGGCGGGACGCGTGCAGTTCGCGCGCTTCTGGTCGGCGTTCGGTTCGACCGTCATCGATCTGACCGACCGGTCGGAGGATGCGCTGTCGCTGTCCAACGGCTTCGATCCGATTCGCCACCGGCTGGGTGTGCAGTATGAGGACGACTGTCTGCGGCTCGGCTTCACCTGGCGACGCGATTATGTGAACACCGGCGACGCGCGGGCGGGCAACAGCTTCCTGTTGACGCTGGCGTTCACCAATCTCGGCCGCTAAGCCGATATTCAGCATGGGCGAACCATATCGCGACGGTTACGCGCCTTCGTCAGGCGCGATGGGGATCACAGACACGGTGAAGCACGACATTCGTACCAAGGGCCGCCGCTTCCGCGCGGGCGCAACGTTGATGCTGGTCGCGGTGGCGACGGGCGCGCTGGCGCAGACCGTGCCCGACCAGACCGTGCCCGATACGGGCGGCCTGAACATCCCGTCCAACATGCAGTTGTTCGGCAAGCTGGACCCCAATGTCCGCAAGCCGACCGCGATCGTCAACGACACGGTGCTGACCCAGACCGATATCGACCAGCGCATGGCGCTGGCCATGGCGCTGAACAACGCGACCAACCTGTCGCCGGAGGACCGCGACCGGCTGCGCATGCAGATCCTGCGTCAGTTGATCGACGAGACGCTGCAGATCCAGGAGGCGAAGACCGCCGACATCACCGTCAGCGCCGATGAGATCAACCAGGCCTTTGCTCGATTTTCCAAGCAGTTCGGCAAGTCGCCCAGCGAGATGAGCGCCTTCCTGCGACAGGTCGGTTCGTCCGACAAGTCGATGCGCCGCCAGATCGAAGGCGAGTTGGCCTGGAGCCGCTATCTGCGTCGCAAGGTCGAGCCGACCGTCAATGTCGGTGACGACGAAGTGAACGCGATCCGCGCCCGCCTGGAAGCGGCCAAGGGAACCGAGGAATATAACCTCAAGGAAATCTTCCTCTCGGCCAACGAAGCGACCCAGCAGCAGGTGTTCAGCAACGCTCGCCAGATCATCGGCGAGATCCAGAAGGGCCAGCAGCCCTTCGAATATTTCGCACGCAGCTTTTCCGAAGCGTCGACCCGCGCGGTCAACGGCGATCTTGGCTGGGTCCGCTCGGCCCAGTTGCCGCCGGAGCTCCAGTCGGCGGTGCAGCAGATGCAGGTCGGCCAGGTCGCCGGACCGATCCAGATCCCGGGCGGCTTCTCGATCCTGTACCTGACCGACAAGCGTCAGGTGCTGACCGCCGATCCGCGCGATTCGCGCCTGTCGCTCAAGCAGCTGACGGTGAAGTTCCCGGCGGGTACGACCCAGGCGCAGGCCAGCGCCCGTGCAGCCGAATTCGCCAAGGCGACCCAGGCGATCCGTGGCTGCGGCGACGTGCAGCGCGTTGCCACCACGCTCAACGCCGAAGTGGTCGACAATGACCAGGTCACCATCCGCCAGCTGCCTGCGCCATTGCAGGAAATCCTGTTGAAGCTGCAGATCGGCCAGGCAACGCCGCCCTTCGGTTCGCCCGAACAGGGTGTCCGCTCGCTCGTCCTGTGCGACCGCGAGGAACCGCGCTCGGGCCAGTTGCCGACCAATGACCAGCTCCAGAACCAGCTGGAGCAGCAGCGGGTCAATCTGCGCGCGAACCAGAAGATGCGCGACCTTCGCCGCGACGCGGTGATCGAATATCGCTGATGGGGGTAAAGCCATGATCCGGCCACTGGCGATTTCGATGGGCGACCCGGCCGGAATCGGGCCGGAGATCATTGCCAAGGCATGGGCTGCGCGTCGCGATGCCGATCTGCTTCCCTTCGTGGCGGTCGGCGACGCGCGGGCGGTCGAGCGGGTGTGGAACGGCCCGATCGTCCGGGTGTCGGACATGGCGGCGGCCGTCGCGGCCTTTGAAGCGGCGCTGCCGATCCTGTCGGTCGACGACGCGGGCGAAATTCGTCCCGGGCAGCCGGATGTCGAGGGTGCGCGTTGCGCCCTGCATTCGCTGGAACTCGCGGTCGGGTTGGTCCGGTCGGAGGCTGCCAGCGCGCTCGTCACCGGACCGGTCAGCAAGGCCCAGCTGTACGATATCGGCTTCAACCATCCGGGGCAGACCGAGTTCGTTGCCGAACGCTGCGGCGTTTCCGGGGCCAATGCGGTCATGATGCTGGCGGGCCCGAGCTTGCGGGTCGTGCCGATCACCACCCACGTGCCGTTGGCGGACGTCTCCGGCCTACTGTCGGTCGACCTGATCGTCGCGAAGGGCCGCGCGACCGCACGGGGACTTTGCAAGAATTTCGGCATCACCGCGCCGCGCCTCGCCTTTGCCGGGCTCAATCCCCATGCGGGCGAAAGCGGCGCCATCGGGCGCGAGGAAATCGACCTGATCGAACCCGCCATCGCGCAGTTGCGCGCCGAGGGCATCGACGCGACCGGGCCGTTCGCGGCCGACACGCTGTTTCACCCGCGCGCCCGCGCGGCCTATGATGCGGCGCTGTGCTGCTATCACGACCAGGCACTGGTGCCGATCAAGACGCTGCATTTCGACGAGGGCGTGAATATCACGCTGGGCCTGCCGATCGTGCGAACCTCGCCCGATCATGGCACCGCCTTCGGCATCGCGGGCCAGAACGTCGCGCATCCCGGGGCCATGATCGCCGCCATCGCGATGGCGGGCGACGCCGCGCGTCGCCGGGCCGCAGCCGCCGCCTGATATGGACCCCGTTACGCCCCTGCCGCCTTTGCGCGAGGTCATCGCGCGCCATGGTCTGTCCGCCGCCAAGTCGCTCGGCCAGAATTTCCTATTCGACGGCCAGTTGCTCGCCCGGATCGCCGCCATTCCCGGCGACCTGACCGACCAGCCGGTGCTCGAGATCGGTCCCGGTCCCGGTGGCCTGACCCGCGCCCTGCTAATGGCGGGCGCGAAGGTCACGGCGATCGAGCGCGACCGCCGCTGTATCCCCGCACTGGCCGAACTGTCCGAGGCTTTTCCGGATCGGCTCAAGGTGATCGAGGGTGATGCCCTGCGCATCAATGCGCCCGAGCTCTTCGACATCAAGCCGCATATCGTCTCCAACCTGCCCTATAATGTCGGCACGCCGCTGCTCGTCGGCTGGCTGTCGGGCGCGTGGTTGCCCTGGTGGCAGTCGTGCACGCTGATGTTCCAGAAGGAAGTGGCGGAGCGGATCGTCGCCGTCCCTGACCAGTCGGCCTACGGTCGGCTGGCCGTGCTGACCCAGTGGCGCAGCGATTCGCGGATCGCGATGCCGGTGCACCGCTCGGCCTTCACCCCGCCGCCCAAGGTCATGTCGGCGGTCGTGCACATTACGCCGAAGGAGGCGCCCGAAGGGGTCAGCTTCCGTACGCTGGAACGCCTGACGGCCGCAGCCTTCGGGCAGCGCCGCAAGATGCTACGCCAGAGTTTGAAGCCGGTCGCGGGCGCGAACGAAGCGATGGAGTCGATCGGCATCGACCCCGCGCGCCGGGCCGAAACGCTGTCGGTGGCGGAGTTCGTCGCCCTCGCCCGCGCCTTGGGGTGATTAATCCTCCCCGTTTCGGGGAGGGTGGCAGGCCGCAGGCCTGACGGAGGGGGCTTTCCGCCAAGGACGCCGTTTGACGATATCGCCCTCCACCATGCTGCGCATGGTTCCCCTCCCCGTACCGGGGAGGATTAAAGCTCTTACGGCATCGGCGGAGTCTTGCTTTCGACCTGAGCGGTCGTCACGGTCGCGGGCGGGCCCTTCGCGATCTGCGCGGCGAGCGCGGTCGCGTCGGCGCAGTCGGCCTTGCAGAGCGTCTTGATCTTCGCGAGGTTATCCTTCGCGCGCGCCACCGCACCGCGCTGCACCAGCGCCTCGCCCTGCCCGCGCAACGCGCGCGTGTCGTTCGGGTCGAGTAGCAAGGCCTCGCGGTACAACCGGATCGCCTTGCCCGGCAGGCCGCGCGCATCAGCGACCTCGGCGAGCAGCACGAACGCGGCCCGGTTGCGCGGATCGACGGTCACCGCCGTCTCCAGAATATCCGTCGCCCCTTCCAGATTGCCCGCCGCCTTCAAGCTTCGGCCCTGTTCCAGCAACTGCATCGAGCGGGCGTCGATCTGGCTGTCGGGGCGCTGGCCGCTGAGCGAGGTGGAAAGCGAAACCACCGCCAATGCGGCGGCGGCGGCCAGGGACGACAAACGCATGAGGAACTCCGGACGTGGCACTGGGCCCGATGCTAGCATGGCGCCCGGAGGCAGGCGACAAAAAAGCCGTCGGTGCCGTGGATGCCTGGATCGAGCCGATGGCCAAGACCGTGCGGCGTCCCGATGGCGGGCTGGATCGCCTCGACCGACCAGCCATCATGTCCGGCCAGAAAGGCCGCGACCTGATCCGTGCCCTCGGCATCGAGTAGCGAACAGACGATATAGATCATGCGACCGCCCGGCTTGACCAGCCCTGCGCCGATTTCCAGCACCTGCGCCTGCATCCCACCCAGCCGCGCCAGCCGCTCAGGTGTCAGCCGCCAGCGCGCTTCCGGGTTGCGCCGCCAGGTCCCGGTGCCCGAACAGGGGGCATCGATCAGCACGCCGTCCGCCTTGCCCGCCCAGTCGGCCAGCATCTCGGCCTCATGGCCCGGATTGAGCAGTCGGCTTTCGATAATGCTCGCCCCGGCCCGCTCGGCGCGTGGCGGCAGTTTCTGGAGACGTGCCCGGTCGATGTCACAGGCGAGCAGCGCGCCCTGATTGGCCATGGCGGCGGCCAGCTGGAGCGTTTTGCCCCCCGCTCCCGCACACAGGTCGACGATCCATTCACCGGGCTTCGCGTTCAGCGCGGCCCCGACCAGCTGGCTACCCTCGTCCTGTACCTCGACCAGCCCGGCGCGGTAGACCTCCGATTGTTCGAGCGCCGTGCCGTTGGGCAAGCGGATGCCGAGCGGGGCCAGCGGCGTGGCAGCCCCCTCGGGCCATTCGACCAGCACGGCGTCGCGCGTGGTGGCAAGGCTGTTGACCCGGAGATCAAGCGGAGCCCGGTCCACCAACGCGGCCTGCTGGCCTTCGTCCAGCCCGGAAGCGGTCAGCGCCTCGACCAGCCAGGCAGGCGCGACACCGCCATTGGCGCGGGGTTCGTCGGGTATGATTGGCGCGGGGCCATGGCCTATACCGTCGAACGTCGCCGCCACCGCCGGATCATGATCGGCCACCGCCACCATGGCGGCGCGGCCCGATACTGGCACAGCCCCAGCCTGGCGGATGGCGGCATAGACCAGCTCGCGCACCGCGCGTCGGTCTTTCGAACCAGCGTAACGGCGCGTGGCGAAGTAACGCGCGATCAGCGTGTCCGCCGCCGCACCGCCACTGGCGGCCGCGGCGACGATCTCGTCCAGCAACTCGATCGCCGCCTGGGTGCGGGCTCCGGGGGTCATGCGCGGGCGTCCATGGACTTAGCGGGTCGGGTAATTGGGAGCTTCCCGCGTGATCGTCACGTCATGGACGTGGCTTTCCTTCAGGCCCGCACCCGTGATCTGGACGAACTGTGCCCGCTCGCGCAGGGCCTCCAGCGTCGCCGAGCCGGTATAGCCCATCGCCGCCTTGATACCGCCAACCAGCTGGTGGATGACGTCGCGCGCCGGGCCCTTATAGGCGACCTGACCCTCGATGCCTTCGGGGACCAGCTTCATCTGATCCTTGATATCGCCCTGGAAATAGCGGTCCGCCGAACCGCGACCCATGGCCCCGACCGAGCCCATGCCGCGATAGGATTTATAGGCACGGCCCTGGTACAGGAAGGTTTCGCCCGGTGCCTCTTCGGTGCCAGCCAGCAGCGAGCCGACCATGCAGGCGCCCGCGCCCGCCGCCAGCGCCTTGGCCAAGTCGCCCGAGGTGCGCAGGCCGCCATCGGCGATTACCGGCACGCCCGATTTCCAGCCTTCCTCGGCGCAGTCCATGACGGCCGTCAGCTGCGGCACGCCGACGCCCGCGACGACGCGGGTGGTGCAGATCGAGCCCGGCCCGATGCCGACCTTCACCGCATCCGCGCCGGCTTCGATCAGCGCACGGGTCGCGGCGGCGGTCGCGACGTTGCCTGCGATCACCTGCACCGTGTCGGACAGCTTCTTGGCGGCTTCCACGGCGCGCGCGACGTCGCGGTTATGACCGTGGGCGGTGTCGATGATGACGCAGTCGACCTCAGCCTCGATCAGCGCGCGGGTCCGCTCGAACCCCTTCTCCCCTACCGTCGACGCAGCCGCGACGCGCAGCCGACCGGCCGCGTCCTTGGTGGCCGAGGGATAGGTCACCGCCTTTTCGATATCCTTGACCGTGATCAGGCCGACGCAGCGATAGCTTTCGTCGACGACCAGCAGCTTTTCGATCCGCCGCGCGTGAAGAAGGCGGCGCGCCTCGTCCTGGCCGACGCCGACCTTCACGGTCGCGAGATTCTCGTGCGTCATCAGTTCGGAGACGGGCTGCTGCGGGTTCTCGGCGAAGCGGACGTCGCGGTTGGTCAGGATGCCGACCAGACGGCCATCGAACTCGACGACAGGGATGCCGCTGATCCGGTGCCGCGCCATCAGCGCCTGCGCCTCGGCCAGGGTCGCGGTCGGCGAGATGGTGATCGGGTTGACGACCATGCCGCTCTCGAACCGCTTGACCTGACGGACCGCAGCCACCTGCTGCTCGACGGTCAGGTTGCGGTGGAGCACGCCCATGCCGCCCAGCTGCGCCATGACGATCGCCATGTCGGCCTCGGTCACGGTGTCCATCGCCGCCGACAGGACGGGGATGTTGAGCGCGATCGAACGGGTCAGTTGCGTGCGCGTGTCTGCGGTGCTCGGCAGAACGTCGGACTCCTGGGGCACGAGGAGCACGTCGTCGAAGGTGAGGCCGAGGCGGATATCCATGGGGCTGCCAAATCCTGCGGAGGGAACAAGTGGCGGGCCATGTAACCAAAGCAAGCCGTTCCCGCTAGGCCCTTGCTGCACCGCCATGCTAGAACCCGCATCAGACCGATAAAAGGGGGAGCCGTCCATGGGCCTGATCATCGCCGCACTCGCCGTCCTGCTGGTGTTGATGTATCTGATGATGTCGATCAAGATCGTCCGCCAGGGCTATCAATATACGATCGAGCATTTCGGCCGCTATACCGGCACGGCCATCCCCGGTTTCAATTTCTACCCCGCCTTTTTCTATCGTGTTGGCCGGAAGGTGAACATGATGGAGCAGGTGATCGATATCCCGGGGCAGGAGATCATCACCAAGGACAATGCGATGATCTCGACCGACGGGGTCGTCTTCTTTCAGGTGCTGGACGCGCCCAAGGCGGCCTATGAAGTGTCCGACCTCTATGTCGCGTTGCTCAACCTGGTGACGACCAATCTGCGGACCGTTATGGGTTCGATGGATCTGGACGAAACCCTGTCCAAGCGCGACGAGATCAACGCCCGACTGCTCAACGTGGTCGACCATGCGACAACCCCTTGGGGCGTGAAGATCACCCGCGTCGAGATCAAGGACATCCGCCCGCCGGTCGACATCGTCAACGCCATGGCCCGCCAGATGAAGGCCGAACGTGAGAAGCGCGCCAATATCCTCGAAGCGGAGGGCTCGCGCGCCTCGGAAATCCTGCGCGCCGAGGGGCAGAAGCAGGCGCGCATCCTGGAAGCCGAGGGCCGCCGCGAGTCGGCCTATCGCGACTCGGAGGCCCGCGAACGCGCGGCCGAGGCGGAGGCCAAGGCGACGCGGGTCGTGTCCGAAGCGATCGAGTCGGGCGGCACCCAGGCAATCAACTATTTCATCGCGCAGAAATATGTCGAAGCGGTCGGCAAGTTCGCGACCAGCCCCAATGCCAAGACGATCCTGTTCCCGGTCGAGGCGACCCAGTTGATCGGCACGCTGGGCGGTATCGGTGAGTTGGCCAAGGAAGCGCTGGGCAGCAGCAAGTCCGACGCCCCTGCCCCGCGCGTCACGACCAAGCCGGGGCCGTTCGACCAGTCCGCTTCGTGACGATCGCAGATCTCGATCCCGCCGCGTTGTGGCTCGCGGCGGGGCTGGCGCTGGGCATCGCGGAGCTGCTGGTGCCCGGCGTCTTCCTGGTTTTCTTGGCGATGGCCGCAGGTGTGACCGCCCTGACCGCCTGGGCCATCCCGGAATTACCGGTCGGGCTGCAACTGGCCGAGTTCGCGGTGTGGAGCGTCGCCTGTGTGATGATCGGGCGGCGCTGGTATCGGGATTTCCCGGTCGAGAGCGATGCGCCGGTGCTGAACGCGCCCACCCTTCGGCTGCGCGGGCAGATCGTCACCGTCACCACGCCGATCATCAGCGGCGAGGGTCGGGCGCGGCTGGGCGACGGCGAGTGGCCGGTACGCGGGCCCGATGCGGACATCGGCACCCGGTTGCGGGTTGCACATGTCGACAGCGGGGTATTGCTGGTCGAACCTATCAGCGATTGAATGGCGTGCCGAAGGCCAAAGGAAAGCGCCCTCCCCAGAACGCTTTCCCCTGACCAGCTTTAGGCCGTGACCGCCACCTTGGGCGCCGCCGCGCGGACGCCGTCGTCGACATGCTCGGCGAACTGCTGGAAGTTTTCGTTGAACAGATCGACCAGCTTGGCCGCCGTCGCGTCATAGGCGGCCTTGTCCGCCCAGGTGTCGCGCGGGTTCAGGATCGCGGGATCGACGCCTGGAACCGCCACCGGCACCTGGAAGCCGAAGTTCGGATCGGTACGGAACTCGGCCTGGTTCAGGCTGCCGTCGAGCGCGGCGTTGAGCAGCGCGCGGGTCGCCTTGATCGGCATACGATGGCCGACGCCGTACTTGCCGCCGGTCCAGCCGGTGTTGACCAGCCAGCAATCCACGCCCCCCTTGGCGATCCGCTCCTTCAGCAGGTTGCCATAAACCGAGGGATGACGCGGCATGAACGGCGCACCGAAACAGGTCGAAAAGGTCGCATCCGGCTCGGTCACCCCAATCTCGGTGCCTGCAACCCGCGCGGTATAGCCCGACAGGAAGTGATACATCGCCTGTTCGGGCGTCAGCTTGGCGATTGGCGGCAGGATGCCATAGGCGTCCGCCGTCAGCATCACGATATTGCGCGGCACGCCCCCCATATTGTCCTTCGACGCATTGGGGATGAAGTCGATCGGATAGGCGCCCCGGCTATTCTCGGCCAGGCTGTTATCGTCTAGGTCGAGCTGGCGCGTAACGGAGTCCATCACGACATTTTCCAGCACGGTGCCGAAGCGCTTGGTCGTCGCGAAGATTTCCGGCTCCGCCTCGGGCGACAGGCGGATCATCTTGGCATAACAGCCGCCCTCGAAATTGAAGACCGCCGTGTCCGACCAGCCATGTTCGTCATCGCCGATGAGCGTGCGGCTGGCATCGGCCGACAGGGTCGTCTTGCCGGTGCCCGACAGGCCGAAGAACACCGCCGTCGATCCGTCCGCGCCCATATTGGCCGAACAGTGCATCGGCATGACGCCCGTCGTCGGCAGCAGATAGTTGAGCAGGCCGAAGACCGACTTCTTCATCTCACCCGCATAGCGCGTGCCGCCGATCAGGATCAGCTTCTCGGTCATGTTGACCGCGATCACGGTCGACGAGCGGCACCCATGGCGCGCGGGGTCGGCGCGAAAGCTGGGCAGGTCGATGATGGTATAATCGGCGACGAACTTGCGCAGCTCATGCTCTTGCGGGCGAACCAGCATCGTGCGGATTAACAGGTTGTGCCAGGCCAGCTCGGTCACGACACGGACGCGGACGCGGTGCTCGGGCTGCGATCCGCCATAGAGGTCCTGGACGAACAGATCTTCCTTCTGGCCGAGCGCAGCGAAGAAATCGGCCTTCAGCGCGGCGAAATCGTCCGGGCTCATCGGCTTGTTGGTCTTGCCCCACCATACCGTGTCGCGGGTTTCGTCGTCGCGGACCATGAACTTGTCCTGAGCCGACCGACCGGTGTGCTCGCCCGTCTCGACGACCAGCGGGCCGTCCGCCGACAGCTTGCCCTCGCCGCGCGCGACGGCGGTTTCGATCAGCCGTGCGGTCACCAGGTTCCAGTGCAAAGTCGCCCGGGTCTCGATCCCCTGCGCCTGCAAACCGATCTCAGGAATCCGTTCGTTCATAAGAGTTTCCTCATTCCCCAAGGCGTCCGGGTCGTGATCGCCCGACGCTATTCAGCGCACGCGAATACGTATGCGTTGATCGATCCATAGCCGATTTGTTTAACACGTCAAACAGCACCGAGTGCGAAGATGGTTGAGCCGTGTCTCACTTTGGCCTAACCGACGCTCATGGCGGTTCCTTCGCATGACAGGGCTCTGGGGTTGATCGCATGACCGCAACCATCGCGCTGGTCGATGACGACCGGAACATCCTGACCTCGGTATCGATCGCCCTGCAGGCGGAAGGGTTCGTGACCCGCGTCTATGCCGATGGCGAGGCGGCGTTGAAGGCGCTGGTCGACAATCCGCCCGACCTGGCGATCTTCGACATCAAGATGCCGCGCATGGACGGGCTGGAACTGCTCCGCCGCTTGCGGGAGAAAAGCCAGATCCCCGTCATCTTCCTGACCAGCAAGGACGACGAACTGGACGAGGCGCTGGGCCTGGCGATGGGTGCGGACGATTATATCGCCAAACCCTTCTCCCAGCGCCTGTTGATCGCGCGCATCCGCGCCATCCTGCGCCGTTCGGAATATGTCGGCACGCCACAGGGGACACCCGCCGCCGATGCGCAGGGGCCGCTGACGCGCGGCGCGCTGGCGATGGACCCGGCGCGGCACCGCGTGACATGGAAGGGCGAGCCGGTCACGTTGACCGTCACCGAATTCCTGATCCTGGAGACGCTGGCGCAGCGGCCCGGCATCGTGCGCACCCGCAACCAGCTGATGGATGCCGCCTATCAGGACGATATCTATGTCGATGACCGTACGATCGACAGCCACATCAAGCGCCTGCGCCGCAAGTTCCGCCAGGTAGACCCCGATTTCGACGCCATCGAGACGCTCTATGGCGCCGGCTACCGATTCTCCGAGGAGTGAAGCCCCCGACCTGGCGTTGCGCTGGTCGGGCCAGATTTCGCTGACTCAGCGGATTCTGGCGATCAACATCTTCGCGCTGCTGCTGCTGGCAGGCGGGTTCTTCTATCTCGACAGCTATCGGACCCGGCTGCTCGACAACCGGGTTGCCCAGTCGCTGCGCGAAGTTCGGCTGATGGGCGAGGCGCTGACCTCGGTGCGGAGCGAGGAGCGCGATGTGCTGGTCATGCGGCTGGCCCGCGATACCGGGGGGCGCATCCGGCTGTTCGATGCCGGGGGCAATCTGGTGGCGGACAGCCGCGCGCTCGGCATCCGCAATGTCGTGCTGCGCGATCCCGACAAGCAGGACTGGGGGCAGGTGATCGCACGTTTCCTGGACGCCGGGATCGACACGGTGGTCGGCGCGGCGCGGCCCCCGCTCTATCGCGAGCGACGTGGCGGCGCGGAATGGCCCGATGTGCGGCTGGCGCGTGAGGGGCGCGTATCCGCCTCGGTCTGGCGTGCGCCCGACCGGACCCCGGTCATCACCGCGGCCGCCCCCCTGCCCGGCGGCGGCACGATCATGGCGACCGAAAATGCCCGCTTCATCACCGAGACGGTCCGGATCGAGCGGTTTCGCCTGAGCGTGCTGCTGGCGCTCGTCGCCCTCATCTCGGTCCTGCTGTCGCTGTTTCTCGCCAGGACGATCGTCCGGCCGCTCCGTCGCCTGGCTCGTGCGGCGGTACGGGTCCGGTTGGGGCGCGCTCGCGAGGTCGTGGTGCCCCGCCTGCCCGACCGGCGCGACGAGCTGGGGATGCTGGCACGCGCCCTGTCCGACATGAGCCTGGCCCTGCGCGCCCGGATCGACGCGACCGAAGCATTCGCCGCCGATGTCACGCATGAGTTGAAGAACCCGCTGGCGTCGCTGCGGTCTGCCGTCGATACGCTGGAGACGGTCCACGACCCCGATCTTCAGGCCCAGTTGCTGGCGATCGTGCGCGACGATGTGCGGCGGCTCGATCGGTTGATCACCGATATTTCTGATGCCTCGCGACTGGACGCGCAGCTCAGCCGTGCCAAGTTCGATCCGGTCGACCTTCATGCCCTGCTGGCAGGCCTGATCTCTCAGCGCGAGGCGCGTGGGGTCCAGCGGGGCATCCGCCTGCGCTTCGACTCGACCGAACCCGGCCCCGCCATCATTGCGGGCGAGGGCGCGCGGTTGGAGCGCGTGTTCGAGAACCTGATCGTCAACGCCCTGTCCTTCTCGCCCGACGATGCCGTTGTCGCAATCAGCCTGGCGCGCGAGCAGGAGGATGTTGTCGTCCGGGTGGAGGATGAAGGCCCCGGCGTGCCGGAGGAAGCGCGCGAGGCAATCTTCCGGCGCTTCCATTCGATCCGCCCGAGCAGCGAGGATTTCGGCCAGCATTCGGGCCTTGGCCTCGCTATCGCGCGGACGATCGTCGAGGCGCATCAAGGCCGCATCCATGTCGAGTCGCGCGAAGACCGGTTGAGCGGTGCCCGCTTCGTCGTTCGTCTTCCCTTGGCGGTGGGCGCATGACGGGGTCGCAAGAACCGGAACTGATCCACGCGACCGCCATCGCGATTGGCGAGATCGGCGTGCTCCTGGTCGGTCCGTCGGGTGCGGGCAAATCCGATCTGGCGTTGCGGCTGATCGATCGCGGCGCGACGCTGATCGGCGACGATTATCTCCACGCTCGACAGGTCGATGGCAGCCTCCAAGTCGTCGTGCCGGACCGGATCGCGGGACTGATCGAAGTGCGCGGGGTTGGCATCCTGCCCATTCCGCATCGCCCGACCGCCATTATCGGGCTCGCTATTCACCTGTCGAACGAGGCCGAAGGGGAAGAGCGGCTGCCGAACCCTCGCGAAACCGTGATCGCGGGTGTCACGATCCCCCTCTATAGCCTAGTCCCCTTCCCCGCGTCGGCCCCGATCAAAGTCGAGCTTCTGGTATCGCGCCTCAAGGAACGCCCATAATGGACCGAAAACGTATCCTGCTGGTCACCGGCATGTCCGGTGCGGGCACGTCGACGACGTTGAAGACGCTGGAGGATCTCGGCTGGGAGGTGGTCGACAACCTGCCGCTATTCCTGCTCGATGGCCTGCTGGAGGCCGCACCGCCGCGTGGCATGGAGGGCAAGAACCGGCCGCTAGCGATCAGCATCGGCGTGCGCACCCGCGACTTCGCCCCCAACCAAATCACGCAGAGCATCCGGCGGCTGAACGAAAGCCCCAATCTGGCGATCGAGACGCTGTTCCTGAATTGCGGCGGCGCGGAGCTGAAGCGGCGCTATGCCGAGACTCGCCACCGCCACCCCCTAGCGATGGACCGTTCGGCCGATGACGGCATCGCGCATGAGCGGGCATTGCTTGCCCCGGTTCGCGACATGGCCGACCGGCTGCTCGACACGACGAACATGACCAGCAACGACCTGGGCCAGTGGCTGCGTGCCAATTACGCGGTCGAGGGGCTCAGTGAGCCGGTGCTGACCGTCATGTCCTTCGGTTTCTCCAAGGGGCTGCCGCGCAACGCCGATCTGGTGTTCGATATGCGGTTCCTGCGCAATCCCCACTGGTCGGCCGAGCTCCGCCCCGGAACGGGGCTGGATCAGGGCGTGATCGACTATATCCGCCGCGATCCCGTTTATGAGACCGCCGTGGGCCAGATCGAGACGCTGCTCGACACGCTGGTCCCGCGCTATATCGCCAGTGGAAAATCCTATATCACCATCGCCATCGGCTGTACCGGCGGGAGACATCGTTCGGTCCATGTCGCTGAACGGATCGCGGAACGGTTGCGCAAAGGCGGATTTTCGCCCACGGTGGTACATCGTGATTTGAGTGCCGTGCCGAAAGACTCTCTGGAAGCCGGGCCGGCCAAGCAATGATGGATATGCGTGTCTGACATGATCGGTCTGGTTCTGGTGACGCACGGGCGGCTCGCCGATGAGTTCGTGACCGCGATGATACATGTGGTCGGTCCGCAGGAGCGGATCGCCACCATCGCGATCGGGCCGGAGGATGACATGGAGGAGCGGCGCGCCGACATCGCCGCCGCCATCGCCACCGTCGATGCCGGGCGCGGGGTGATCGTGCTGACCGACCTGTTCGGCGGCACGCCCTCCAACCTTGCCATCTCGCTGATGGAGCGTGGCCGGGTCGAGGTGATCGCGGGCATGAACTTGCCCATGCTCATCCGCCTGGGATCGGCGCGCAAGTCGATGCAGGTCGTCGAAGCCGTCGCTGCCGCGCGCGAGGCAGGTCGCAAATATATCTCGGTTGCCTCCGAAGTGCTGGGCGAGGCCGCCGCATGACGGAGCAGAGCCGCACCGTCCTCATCACCAACCGCCGTGGCCTCCATGCCCGCGCCAGCGCCAAGTTCGTCACCCTCGCCTCCACCCAGCCCTGCGAGGTGCGTGTGGCCAAGGATGGCAGCACGGTGACCGGCACGTCGATCATGGGCCTGATGATGTTGGGCGCCGCCATGGGCGACACGATTACGATCAGCGCGGCGGGTGACGGCGCGGGAGAGACGGTCGAGGCGTTGGTCGCGCTCGTGGAAGCGAAGTTCGGCGAAGATTGATGCCTCGTGAGATTACCGCTTATTCCAACCCGCTGATCAAGTGGGCTCGCGACCTGCGCGACAAGCGCCACCGCAAGCAGGCGCGCCAGTTCCTGGCCGAGGGCCTGCGCATCCTGACCGAAGCGCGCGAGACCGGGCGGCTGCCGCACCTTCTGTTCTACGCCAAGCCCTCTGCCAATCACCCACTCGTCCGCGATCTGGTCAAGGCGGTCGAGGCCGCCGAGGGTGAGGCAATCGAAACGACACCCGATATCCTGTCGAAGCTGTCGGGGAAGGACAATCCGCAGGCGGTCGTCAGCGTGTTCGAGGAATTCGCGGTCACACTGGACGATCTCGATCGCAGCAAGGCCGGTATCTGGCTGGTCGCCGAACGGCTGCGCGATCCGGGCAATCTTGGCACGATCCTGCGCACCGGCGATGCGGTAGGCGCAGGCGGGCTGATCCTGATCGGTGAGTGCGTCGATCCCTTTTCGGTCGAGGCGGTGCGCGCCAGCATGGGCGCGCTGTTCACCGTGCCGATCGTGCGCACCGAATGGCAGCCGTTCCTGGACTGGCTGCGGCAGGGGCCGGGCCAGCTGGTGGGGCTCAGCCTGGACACCGACTCGGACTACCGCGCGGCCCATTACACCGCGCCGACTTTCCTGCTGACCGGCAACGAGGCGCAAGGTATGCCCGACGACTATGCCGCCGCCTGCGACACACTGGTGAAAATCCCGATGCTCGGCAAGGCGGACAGCCTGAACGCAGCGGTGGCGACGGCGGTCATGGCCTATGAAGTTCTGGCCCAGCAGGGCGGCGTAAAGGCGGGCTGAACGCTCCCTTGTGATATCACTCGCCCCTGACGGAGATGGCGACCAACCACTCCGTCAGGACGTCGACCATTACTCCGCCACTTCCGCCGCATCGGTCAGCTCCGCCACCGGCATCAGCTTGGTCAATGGACGCACCGACTGTTCGATGAGCGGTGGCGACTCGATCGTCTTGCCGCCCGTATCGATGTTCAGTGCCTCGAAGCGCTTGGCGCTGGTCAGAACATTGCTCTCCAAGCTGCCGACAAAGGCATTATACGCGGTCATCGCCGTATCGAGATTCTTGCCCAGCTTCGCGACATGGCCACCCATGACCGACAGGCGGCCGAACAGCTCCTTGCCGAGCACACCAATCTCATGCGCCTGTTGCGCCAGCTTTTCCTGGCGCCAGACAGCGGCCACGGTCCGCGCGATGGCGATCAGGTTCGTCGGCGTCGCCAGCAGCACCTTCTTGTCGAAGGCAAAGTCCCATAGCGTGGGATCATGCTCCAGCGCCGCCGACAGGAAATGCTCGCCGGGCACGAACATGATCACGTATTCGGGCGCGTCCTCAAACTGGCTCCAATAGCTCTTGTTACCCAGCCCGTTGACGTGCGCGCGCATCGCCGCGGCATGACGGGACAGCCCTAATTGCCGGTCCGCCTCATCAACCGCGCCGAACGCATCCTGATAGTCGTTCAGCGAGACCTTCGCATCGATGATCAGCGCCTTGCCGCCCGGCACGCGCACGATCGCATCGGGACGGAGACGTCCGCCTTCACCGTCCGCGACGCTGACCTCGGTCTGGAAATCGGCATGTTCGGACAGGCCGCAGGTTTCCAGAACATTGCGAAGCTGCTGTTCGCCCCAGCGACCCCGCGCCTTGGGGGCGTTGCGCAACGCGTTGACCAGCTTGGCCGCTTCACCCGAGACGCGTTCCTGGCCGATCCGCATCGCCTCGATCTGGCCCTTCAACTCGCCGAAGGCGTCGCGGCGCTCGTCCTCGACCTTGCGCACCCCTTCTTCATAGCGCTGGAGCCGCTGGTGCACCGGGTCGAGCAAGGCCTTAAGCGTCTGGCCCGAGGCTTCCTCCGACTGACGGAACCGCGCCTCGGCCCGCTCCAGAAACTGGCGCTGAGCGACTTCCAGCGCACGGGCGGCGGCCTCACCGAACTGGGCGTTGATCTGTTCGCGGGCCTGGCCCAGAGCCTCCAGCGTCTGGGCATAGGCGGTCTCGCGCTCCTGCGCCCGCGCCCGCAGCTCAGCGATCTCGCGTAGCGCCGCGTTCCGCTCCGCCTCGACGGCATCGCGCGCCGCCCGGATCACATCGAGATCGGCCGCCCGGCCTCGTAGCTCGGCCAGCGCCTGGAGCGTATCAGTGCGTTCCCGTTCGGCCGCCTCGCGAGCCGCGCGCAGCGGCTCGACCTCGGCGGCGCGCGTCGTCGCGGTGGCCAGCTCGGCCGCCAACCCATCGGCCTTGCGCCGCGCGGCCAGCCAGCCGACCACGCCCCCCAGCAATAGGGCGAGCAGCGCGATGGCGATCAATTCGGGCATTTCAACAACCTGTCAGATACGGGAAACAGGTCGGAACATAGAACGAACGAACCCGGTCGAACAAGGCTATTCGACCGGCTTCGCGAAACGCAACGGTTGGCTGGGCTCAGCCCTTGCGGAGCTTGGTCAGCTTGCGCATCAACATGTCGCGCTTCAACCGGCTGACATGATCGATGAACAGCACGCCGTTCAGGTGGTCAATCTCATGCTGCATGCAGGTGGCGAGTAGGCCGTCGAGCTCGGCCTCATGCGCCTCGCCCTTTTCGTCCAACCACTTGACCTGGCACGTCGCGGGCCGCTTCACCTCGGCATATTGCTCGGGGATCGACAGGCAGCCCTCGTTATAGGTCGACAGCTCTTCGCTGACCGACAGGATTTCGGGGTTGATATAGGCCTTGGGGTTCTTGACCGGCTTGCCTTCCTCATCCTCTTCCTCCTGGAGGTCGATGACGAGGATACGCTGGTCGACGCCGACCTGAATCGCAGCCAGGCCGATGCCGTGCGCATCATACATCGTCTCGATCATGTCGGAGACGAGCTGGCGGACGCTGTCGTCCACCGTCTCGACGGGCTTGGAGACGAGGCGCAGGCGGGGGTCGGGAACTTCGACGATGGGAAGAATGGCCATGACGGTTTCGCTACGGTCAGCGGCCCAAACCGTCAAGCCAGCGGATCAGACGACCGGCCGCCGCGCCCGCAGCGCCTGGGCCAGTGTCCCTTCATCGAGATAATCGAGTTCGCCGCCGACCGGCAGGCCATGCGCCAGCTGCGTCACGCGCACCGGGAAGCGCTCGATCCGCTCGGCGATATAGTGGGCGGTGGTCTGCCCCTCCAGCGTCGCGTTCATCGCGAGGACCACTTCGTCCACCCCGCCGCCCTCGATCCGGCGGACCAGCGCGTCGATGCTGAGATCCTCGGGCCGCACGCCCTCCAGCGCCGAGAGACGCCCACCCAGCACATGGAAACGCCCCGGAAAGAGCCGCGACCGCTCCAGCGCCCAGAGGTCGGCGACCTCCTCCACGACGCACAGCGCCCCCGCATCGCGCCGGGGGTCGGCGCAGATCGCGCACGGGTTCGCCGTGTCGATATTGCCGCAGGTCGAGCAGGTCTCCAGCCGCTCCTCGACCGCGCTCAACGCGGCCAACAACGGGCTCAGCGCCGCCTCGCGCTTCTTGAGCAGATGCAGGACCGCACGGCGGGCCGATCGGGGGCCAAGGCCAGGAATACGCGCCAGCGCCTGGGTCAGCGCCTCGATCTCGGGGGATGCCATATGGGACAGATAGGGGGTTGCGCGCCGTCCCGCCAGCGGGGAGAGGACGGCTCATGCGGATCATCTTCATGGGTACGCCGGGCTTTGCCGTCCCGGTCCTGCACGCGCTGGTCGAGGCCGGACATGATGTCGTCGCCAGCTATAGCCAACCACCGCGCCCCGGCGGGCGTCGCGGACGGCAATTGGTGGCGTCGCCCGTGCAGCAGGCGGCGGAAAGCCTGGGCATCCCGGTCCTGACGCCGGTGTCGCTGCGTGTCGCCGAGGAACAGGCGCGGTTCGCCGACTTCGGGGCCGATGTCGCGGTCGTCGCGGCCTATGGCCTGATCCTGCCCCAGCCGATCCTGGACGCGCCGCACCTGGGTTGCCTGAACGTCCATGGCTCGCTGCTGCCCCGGTGGCGGGGGGCCGCGCCGATCCAGCGGGCCATCTTGGCGGGCGATGTGGTGACCGGCGTCGGCATCATGCAGATGGAGGCGGGCCTCGATACCGGACCGGTGCGACTGGAGGGCTCGACCCCGATCGGGCGCAAGACCACCGGCGAGCTGACCGACGAACTGGCGACGATGGGGGCCAGGCTGATGGTCCAGGTCCTGGCCGACCCGAATCGCTATCCGCCGCGTCCCCAGCCCGAGCACGGCGTCACCTATGCCGCCAAGGTCGATAAGGCCGAGACGCGGCTGGACTTCACCCAGTCCGCCGCCCAGCTGGAACGCCAGGTCCGAGCCTTCCAGCCTGCGCCGGGCGCGTGGTTCGAGGTTCAGGGCGACCGGATCAAGATGCTGTCCGCCGAACCGATCGACGCGAAGGGCGCGGCGGGTGAAGTGCTGGACGAACATTTGACCATCGCCTGTGGCGAAGGCGCGCTGCGCCCGATGACGGTCCAGCGTGCCGGACGCGGCGTGTCAAGCGCTCAGGAGCTGCTACGCGGCTTCGCCATCCCGGTCGGAACCCAGCTTTGACGCGTTTTGCACTGACGGTAGAATTTGACGGGCGGCCCTTCATGGGCTGGCAGCGTCAGTCGCATGGGCCAAGCGTGCAGCAAGCGCTGGAGGATGCCGTCCATGCCGTGACGGCCGAGCGCACCGCCGTTCACGCGGCGGGCCGCACCGACGCAGGCGTGCACGGGCTAGCGATGCGCGCGCATGTGGATATTGCCAAGGCCATCGCGCCCTTTCGCCTGATGGAGGCGATCAACGCGCGGATCAGGCCGAACCCGGTGGCGGTGCTCGACTGCATGACGGTGCCGGACGACTGGCACGCCCGCTTCTCATGCATCCGTCGGTCTTACGAATATCGGATCGTCAACCGCCGCGCGCCGCTGACCCATGAGGCCGGACTGGCTTGGCAGGTGCCGCAGCCGCTGGATGAAGTTGCGATGGCCGACGCCGCCGCGCGGCTGGTCGGACGGCACGACTTCACCACCTTTCGCTCGGTGCATTGCCAGGCGGATAGTCCGGTACGGACGCTGGACCTGCTGTCGGTCGAGCGAGAGGGGGCGCGGCTGTATATCCGCGCCGCCGCCCGCTCGTTCCTCCACCATCAGGTGCGGTCGATGGTCGGCTGTCTGGCCTTGGTCGGCATGGGCCGCTGGTCGCCCGACGATGTGGAGGCGGCCCTGGTCGCCCGCGACCGCGCGCAGCTGGGGCTGAACGCGCCGTCGGACGGGCTGTTCTTCGTGGCGGCCGATTACCCGGAGGAAAGCTGACGCGAGAAGCGCGCCGCCAATTCGACATGGGTCGACCAGCGGAACTGCCCCACCGGCTGCAGCCAGTCGAGCTGCCAGCCATGCTCGACCATCGCCTTGGCATCGCGCGCGAAGCTCGCCGGGTTGCACGAGACATAGGCGACCGCGCCCACCTCCGCCACGGCCAGCGCCTCGGCCTGATCGCGGGCCCCCGCGCGCGGCGGGTCGAGGACGATCGCGTCGAAGCGGTCGAGCTCGGCTTTGGTCAGCGGACGGCGGTACAGGTCGCGATGCTCGGCAAACACCATCCGCCCGGTCGCATTGGCCGCGCCCTTCAGCGACAGGATCGCATCGCGCGCGCCCTCGGCCGCGTAGACCTTACCGGGTAGCGCCAGCGCAAAGGTGCCGAGCCCGGCAAACAGATCGGCGGTCGTACGCGGCTGGCCCACGGCTTCGCGCACGGCGGCGACCAGCGCCGCCTCACCATCGCGCGTCGCTTGCAGGAAGGAGCCCGGCGGCAAGGGCACGCCCACCCCGCCCAGCGTGACCGTCACCGGCTCCGGCTCCCAGCGGGTTTCCGGGCCGAGCCCGTCATCGACCGCGAAGCGCGCGACGCCGTGCCGCTGGCAAAAGCCGATGATCGCCTCGGCGGCTTCCAGACCGTCGGGCGAAAAGCCGGTGACCAGCACGTCCGCGCCCTGATCGGCCAGCGTCAGGTGCACATCACCGCGCCGCTTGAACCCCAGCCGCTGGAGCAACCCGCGCAAAGGCGCGACCAGCGCAAATAGCTGCGGGTCGAGGATATGGCATTCCGCCATGTCGACGATGGCGTGGCTCTTTTCCTCCGAAAAGCCGATCAGGACACGACCGCCCTTGAACTCGGCATGGAGCGTCGCGCGACGGCGGCTGTGCGGCGGCGAGACATGGGTCGGGCGCAGTGGCGCGGTCAGCCCTTGCGCATCGAGCGCCGAGGCGACCCGATCGGTCACGAACCCGGCATAACTTTCATCGTCCAGATGCTGGAGCTGGCACCCGCCACAGCGCGGAAAATGGCCGCATGGCGGTGTCTGGTGATGCGGGCCAGGCGTGACGCGGCCGTCCTCGGCCAGCGTGTCGCCGGGGGCGGCAAAGGCGGCGTGGCGGCCGTTCGCGGTCACGCCGTCGCCTCGGGCGGCAACGCGGATGATGATATCGCTCATGGCGTCAGCCTCTGACGGCGGAAAGCGCGTCTGCCAAGTCGTCCGCGATGAAAGCCTTGCCGCAGGTCCGCGCGGCCTGGGCATGAAGCCACACGCCCGCCTCCGCCGCCGCCAGCGGTTCGAGGCCCGCCGCCAGCATCGCAGCCACGGCACCCGCAAGCACGTCCCCAGTGCCGGCGGTGGAAAGCCAGGGGCTCGCCTCCGGACAAAGGATCGCGCGACCATCGGGGGCGGCGATCACCGTATCCGCGCCCTTATGGACGACGATGGCGTTCGATCGGCGGGCGGCGGCGAGCGTCGCCGTCAGCTTGTCGGTCGTCATGTCGCCGAAGAGATGGGTGAACTCGCCGCTATGCGGGGTCAGGATCTTGGGGCCGATATGCGCGGCCAGCGCCTCCGTCTCGACCAGACGCAGCGCATCGCCGTCGATCACCAGCGGCCGCCCGCTGCCCAGCGCCGCACCCAGCCGTCGCCGTGCATCGTCGTCACGGCCCAGGCCGGGGCCGATTGCAACCGCACCGATCCGGTCATCCGCGAGCGCATCCGGGCTAAAGTCGCGTCGCACGATCGCGTGGGGCTGTACCGGACCACTCACCACGTTAGAGGCGAGCAGCAGCACATAGCCCGCGCCTGCCCGCGCCGCCGCCATCGCCGCCAGTTCGGACGCACCCGACATGCTGCCCGCGACGACCGCAACCATGCCCCGGTTATATTTGTGAGAGTTGGCGTCCGGGCTGGGCAAAGCGGGTGCCGCCATGACCCGAATCGCGCCGCTGGCCGGCACACCGATATCGAGAAGACGAACTTCGCCCATGCGACCTGCGGCGGGTTGAAGGAGATGCGACGGCTTTACCGCGCCCAGCGCCAGGGTAATATCGAAGCGCGGCACCTTGCTCAGCAGCCGACCCGTATCCGTGGCGATGCCGCTGGGCAGATCCACGGCGATGCGGAGCCATGCCGCCTCCGCGATCCGGGCGAGGTTTTGCTCTGCCACTGACTCCAATCCACGTGACAGACCGGTGCCGAACAGCGCGTCGACCAAGATGGGCGCTGGTTCCACTTCGTCGAGCGAGGCCACCGGCCCGCCCCATAGCTCGGCAGCACGCCGACATCCCTCGCTCCGCGGCTCGGCCAGCGCCGCGACTCGCACCGCCTGGCCCTGCTCAAGCAATCGGGCGGCGGCGATATAGCCGTCGCCGCCATTATTTCCCGGTCCACACAAGACCAAGATTTCGCGCCCGGCGGCCAGACGGGCCACGGCCCGCGCGATGGTGCGGCCTGCCCGGTCCATCAGCGTCGCTTCGGACACGCCCTGCGTCATCACCGCCTGTTCGGCCGCTCGCATCGCCGCAGCGGTCAGGACGGGCTGGCCATGAATCGGGATCATGGCGTCCCGACCGTCGCTGGCAGGCGGTAGCGGTCATCGCCCAGCTGGACTTCGATCTGACGGTTTCCGGCCACCCGAACCTGCGCCGGAACCGCTCCATCGGCGGCGGCAACGCCGCGTCCGTCCTGCGTCACCCGAAGCCGCCGGAACCCGCCATCGGGATGCCGCAGGGTCAGGATCGGTCCGTCCGCAGAGGCGGACTGCTCGACGGTGCAGGCCCGCGCAAAATTCTGTGCGCCCGACAGTGCGCATTCGATGGCGAGGCCGGGGTTCTGCGGCGCGGACGGCGTGTTGGCGGCCGCCGTCTGCTCATCCCCCTGCCCGCCCGAACAGCCGGCCAGTGCCAGGGCACCGGCTAGCCATCGGACATCAGATGTCCGCATAGACATGGCGCTCGGACTTGGCGCCGGGATGGGTGACCGCGCCCTGATGCGCGGGGCCGACATTCTGGGCATAGCGCCACAACACGCCGGACTGGTAATCGTTCACGCGCGGGGTCCAGCGCGCGCGGCGCTCGTCGAGCACCGAGGGCTCAACCAGCAGGTCGATCGTGCCTGCCTCGGCATCGATGCGGATGGCATCGCCATTCTCGACCAGCGCGATCGGACCGCCATCGGCCGCTTCGGGCCCGACATGGCCGATGCAGAAGCCGCGTGTGCCGCCCGAGAAGCGGCCGTCGGTGATCAGCGCCACCTTCTCGCCCAGCCCCTGGCCATACAGCGCCGCCGTGGTCGACAGCATCTCGCGCATGCCCGGGCCGCCCTTCGGTCCCTCATAGCGGATGACGACCACGGTGCCGTCGGTGATCTCGCGCGCCTCAACGGCGGCAAAGGCCTCTTCCTCGCAATCGAAGACCCGCGCCGTGCCCTCGAACTGCAGGCGCTTCATGCCCGCGACCTTCACGATGGCTCCTTCGGGCGCCAGGCTGCCGCGCAAGCCCACGACGCCGCCGGTCGGGGTGATCGGCGTCTTCACGTCGTAGATGACCTTCTGGTCGGGGTTCCAGGTCACCTCGTCGATATTCTCGGCCAGGGTCTTGCCCGTGACCGTCATACAGTCGCCGTGCAGGAACCCGCCCGCCAGCAGCGTCTTCATCAGCATGTAGACGCCGCCCGCCTCGTACATGTCCTTGGCGACATAACGACCGCCCGGCTTCAGGTCGGCGATATAGGGCGTGGTCTTGAAGATTTCGGCGACGTCGAACAGGTCGAAGTCGATCCCCGCCTCGTTCGCCATCGCCGGCAGGTGGAGGCCGGCATTGGTCGAGCCGCCGGTCGCAGCCACCACACGGGCGGCATTCTCGAACGCCTCGCGGGTGCAGATGTCGCGCGGACGCAGGTTGCGCGCGACCAGCTCCATCACCTGTTCGCCTGCCGCCTCGGCGATGCCGTGGCGATCGAGGAAGGGCGCTGGCATCATGTTGCTGTTGGGCAGCGACAGGCCGATCGCTTCGCCGACACATGCCATGGTGTTGGCGGTGAACTGCCCGCCGCAGGCACCGTGGCCGGGACAGGCGACCTTTTCCAGCGCGATCAGGTCGTGGAGCGGGCAGTTGCCTGCCGCATGCTGGCCCACCGCCTCGAACACGTCGACGACCGTCACGTCGCGGTCCTGATGACGGCCGGGCAGGATCGATCCGCCATAGACGAAGATCGACGGCACGTTCAGGCGCAGCATCGCCATCATCATGCCGGGCAATGATTTGTCACAGCCCGCAAAGCCGACCAGCGCGTCATAGCAGTGGCCGCGCACCGACAGCTCGACCGAATCGGCGATGACCTCGCGACTGACCAGCGAGGACTTCATGCCCTGGTGCCCCATGGCGATGCCGTCGGTCACAGTGATCGTGTTGAACCGGCGGGGCATGCCGCCGCCACGGATCACGCCGCCCTGCGCGGCATCGGCCTGCGCATCGAGCGTGGTATTGCAGGGGGCCGAGTTGTTGCCAGCACTCGCCAGAGCGACGAACGGCTTTGCGATATCCTCTTCCTGGATACCCATGGCGTAATAATAGCTGCGGTGCGGCGCGCGCTCCGGTCCGATGGAGACGTGGCGGGACGGCAGGCGGGACTTGTCGAATTGGCGTGTCATGGCGCAGGCCTATGTCGCGAGACGGTCCTTTGACGCAAGCAAATTTCGCAAGTTGCAGCATCGACGGTCGTTTGACCGCCCGATCGCCGATATCAGAGTGCGCTCAGCGCCTTCGCTACGCCGTCCATGGTGAAGGGCTTTTGCAGGCGCGGGCGGTCGCGGAAACGCTCGTCCACCGCATCGTCCGAGCCGCCAGTCGCGAAGACGAAGGGGACGCCGCGTTCGGCCAGCGCCTCGGCGACGGGCGTGCTCTTCTGGCCGCCGCGCAGGTTGACGTCCAGGATCGCCGCGTCGATGCCGCCTTCGGCAACACGCGCCAAAGCATCGTCTACGCTGTCCACGGTCCCCGCGACCTGTTTGTCGAGGACATCCAGGAAATCCTCGAGCATCATGGCGATTAGGGGTTCGTCCTCGACGATGAGGATCTGCACGGGCTCTGTCATCAACACCGCCATATCATGCTTTACGCCATCCGCCAGCGGCTTGTTACGATGATGTATCGGCGCCGGTGCCTTGCGTGAGCGCCGCCTGAGTCGCTTCGGCCAGTTGCTGGACCGAGAAGGGCTTGGGCAGGAAACCGACATTGGGCAGCGTGATCGACTTGCGTAGCTGCTCCTCGGCATAGCCCGACATGAACAGGACCGCGAGGTCGGGATAGCGTTTGCGGACATGGCCGACCATCGTCGGGCCGTCCATGGTGGGCATCACCACGTCGGAGATCAGCAGGTCGGGCTTGCCATGCTTGTCGAGCATTTCGAGCGCAGCCTCGCCATTCTCGGCGGCCAATACGGTATAGCCCTGCCGCGACAAGGCACGCTCGGCCACCGCGCGCACCATATCCTCGTCCTCGACCAGCAGGATGGTACCCGTGCCCCAATGGCTTGCGGCACGCGCGGCGGGCTTTTCCGGGCTCGTCCGGGCGGCGGGCAGCGCGGGGGCCGCGTGGACCGGCAGGTAGATGGAGAATTTCGCGCCCCCGCTCGGCGGCGAATCGGCGAAGATATAGCCGCCCGACTGCTTGATGATGCCATAGACGGTCGACAGGCCCAGGCCGGTGCCCTTGCCCAATTCCTTGGTCGTAAAGAAGGGCTCGAAAATCTTGGGCAGGATTTCTGCCGGAATGCCGGTGCCGTTGTCGCTGATGGTGAGCGCCGTATAATCGGCGGCGGGCAGGATATCGTTGCCCATCGCGCGGACGTCCGCCATCGAAACGGCGCGCGTCTGGATGGTCAGGATGCCGCCGCCCACCGGTTCGTTGTCCAGGATCGCGTCGCGCGCATTGACCGCGAGGTTTACGACCACCTGCTCCAGCTGCCCCGGATCGGCGCGGATCGGCCCCAAATTACGACCATGGCTGACGTCCAGCCGTACCCGTTCGCCCAGCAACCGCTTGAGCAGGTTCGATACCTCCGACACGACATCGGGCAGTTGCAGGATTTGCGGGCGCAGCGTCTGCTGGCGCGAAAAGGCGAGCAGCTGGCGCGTCAGGCTGGCCGCGCGGTTGGAGTTGGTGCGGATCTGCTGGATGTCGTCATAATCGCTGTCGCCCGGCGAGTGGCGCATCAGCATCAGGTCGCAGTGTCCGATGATCGCGGTCAGGATATTGTTGAAGTCGTGCGCAACGCCACCCGCCAGCTGGCCGACCGCCTGCATCTTGGTGGCCTGCGCCACTTCGCGCTTCAGGCGGCTTTCCTCGGAATTGTCCTTCAGGCTGAGCAGCACCGCCGCCTCGCCCAGCCCGCGCGCGCCCGCGATGGTCAGCGCGACAGGCTCCTCCGGGTGATCCTTCAGGCGAACCGCCATATCGGCGGAATGCGTTGCGCCCCCGGCGAAGCGGCGAATCGCGTCCGCCACCGCCGCTTTGTCCTCGCGCACCACCAGATCGCCCGGATAGAGCGGCGGCGTACCGCCCGCCACGCCCGCCGCGCGCATGAAGGCGGAGTTCATCTGGATGAACCGTCCGTCCCGATCGACCAGCGCGATGCCGAAGGGCATCAGCGAAACCAGGCCGCGCACATGGCTGCCCGCATTGGCACCTGCGGGCGCGACCAGCGGCTCGTCCTCGTCGAGCAGGACGACCAGCATCGGCGCGCCCTCTCCCTCGACAAAGGGAATTTGCAGCACGCGAAGGGGACGTCCCTCGGCATTGCCCAGTTCGGCGGCGAAGCGCACCTGTCCGCCCGCATCGTGCGCCAGGAACGTCGCGAAATCGCGGCCGACGATCGACAGCATCTCGCCGCCCATCGCGCGGGCACAGAGAACGCGGTTCGCCGCGCGCACTCGGCCATCCGGTGCGATCAGCGCGGCCATGATCCCGGCCGTCCCCAGCCGGTCGCCATGAATGCCGCCGATCAGCCGCTCGACCGTCTCCGCCAAATCCTGTTCATCGGCCACCGCGAAACGCCAGACGAGCAGATCGGCTTCGTCGCCCGCGCGCGTTACCAGCACCGACAGCTCGGTCCCCATCACCGCGATCCGGTCGGCCCGACCCAGCCCGTCGCGCCAAGCCGTCCGCCCCGCCTGGGCCAGCGCCTCAACGCTGGGCGCGTCCAGCGGTACGCCCGGTGGCGTCGGCATCATCGGGAACAGCGAGGCATAGGCGTCATTGGCGCAGACCAGCCGCCCCGCCCGGTCGGTGACGGCGATCGCATCATGGCTGGCATCCGCCACGACACGCGCGAAATCCCAGTCGATGCTGCGGCGGGTCTGCTCGATCCGCGGCGTCAGCAACCGCCAGGTCAGGATCACCCCGAAAACGAGAAGCGCCGCAGCGAGAAACCCCGCCGCGACGATCCAGCTGCGGATCGCGACGAACAGCAATGCCGCCGCCCCCGCCCCGCTGGCGATCGAGACGAGGCCCGCGACGCGGACGGGATTAAACCTTTCGGAGGACGCGATCGCCATGACGAAACTCTTCATCCGGCGACCCGCCACGGGTCAAGCGCGATCCTGCGCCGGACGCCGTGGCGGGATTGCGGAGTTTTACCAGATACGGACGCGCTGCTCGGGCGTCAGATACAGCTTGTCGCTGGGCTTGGGGCTGTAAGCACCATACCAGGGGTCGAGATTGCGAACGACCCAGGCGCGCTGCTGCGACGGGGAATGCGGATCGGTCAGCAGGCGATTGCGGAGATTGGCCTCGCGATAATTGCGCCGCCAGACCTGGGCCCAGCCCAGATAGAAGCGCTGGTCGCCGGTAAAGCCGTCTATCACCGGCGCCGTCTTGCCGCCGAGCGAAGCGTGATAGGCGTCATACGCCACCGACAGCCCCGCCAGATCGGCGACATTCTCGCCCAGCGTCAGCGCCCCCTTCACATGCAGGCCGGGCAGCGGCTCATAGGCGTCATACTGCTTCACCAGCGCGCCCGTGCGGGCCTTGAACGCCTCAACATCGGCGGGCGTCCACCAGTCGGTCAGCTGGCCCTTGGCATCGAACTTCGATCCCTGGTCATCGAAATGATGGCTGAGTTCATGGCCGATCACCGCGCCGATGCCGCCGTAATTGACCGCCGGATCGGCCTTCGGATCGAAGAAGGGCGGTTGCAGGATCGCCGCCGGGAAGACGATCTCGACCATGCCGAAATTGGCATAGGCGTTGACCATCATCGGGGTCATGCCCCATTCCCAGCGCTGGATCGGCTTGCCGAGATGGCCGATATTCTCCTCATGCCGCCACTGGGCGGCGCGCAGCGCGTTGCCGAACGCGTCGCCGGAGACGATCTTCAGCCCTGAATAATCCTTCCAGCGATCGGGATAGCCGATCTTGGGCGTGAAGGCGGCCAGCTTGGCATGGGCCTTCGCCTTGGTCTCGGGCGCCATCCAGTCGAGCTGGTCGATCCGCTTGCCCATCGCGGCCAAGACGTTCTTCACCAGCGCATCGGCAGCCAGCTTGGTCGCGGGCGGGAAATAGCGCGCGACATAGACCTTGCTCACCTCATCCGACAGCGCGCTGCTGGTGAAGTCGACGGCGCGCTTCCACCGTTCCTGCTGCTGCGGCGTGCCCGACAGGACGGTGCCGTAAAAGGCGAACTGCTCGCGATCGAACTGGGCGGGCAGGACATCGGCGAACTCGTCGAGCGAGCGGAGCAGCAACTGGTCCTTCAGCACGGCGATCGGCGTCGACTGGATCAGGGCGGCGATGCCCGTCACCGCCGTCGGCTGCGCGACGACCAGCGTATCGACCGGCGTGCCCACGCCCTTCAAATAGGTCGCGAAGTCGAAGCCGGGCGCGCGCGTCGCCAGATCGGTCACCGTCATCTTGTTATAGGTCTTGGTCCGGTCGCGGCTGTCGATCCGGGTCCAGTGGACCTTGGCGATCTCCGTCTCGAAGGCGACGACCGCCTGGGCCCGCGCCTCGGCATCCGGCTCGCCCGCCATGGTCAGCATCTTGGCCAGATGGGCCTGATAGGCCGCGCGCTGGGCGGCGATCTTGGGATCGTTGCTGAGATAATAATCGCGGTCCGGCATCCCCAGTCCGCTCTGACGCAAACCGACGGTGTAGAGATTGGGCTGGCGTGCATCCTGCCCGACGCCCGAGCCGAAGGGGATGCCGACGCCGTTGCGATCCGCCTCGGCCAGCAGGGTGGCATAACCCGACTTGTCGGTCAGCCCCTTGATCCGGTTCAGCCAGGGCTGGATCGGTGCCAGTCCCTTGGCCTCGATCGCCGCGGTGTCGAGATAGGTGGCATAGGCGGTGCCGATCTGGTTCCGCTGCCCCATGGCCTGTTCCAGAATCGTATGGGTCCGCTCCCGCGACAGGTCGGCGAGCTTGTCGAACGCGCCATAGCTGGACTTGTCGGCCGGGATCGCGGTGGTCTTCGCCCATTCGCCATTGGCAAAGGCATAGAAGTCGTCGCCAGGGCTGACCGACTTATCCATGCCCTTTTCGTCGAACCCGAAACGCCCATAGGTCGGGCCCTTCGAGGCGGCGGGGGTGGTCTGCGCGTTCAGCGCCACGGCACCGGTGATCGCGGTCGCGCCCAATAGCGCGGCGATGGCCAAGCTCTTCATCATTCTCTCCGAAACCAAAAAAATGGCTCCCCGGTCGTCGCCGGGGAGCCCTGTTCATGTGATCACCAGATGCGGACGCGCTGCTGCGGCGTCAGCGCCATCTTGTCGGTCGGCTTGACGCCGAACGCCGCGTACCAGGGGTCGAGATTGCGGACGGTCAGCACGCGCTCATGCCCTGGCGAGTGCGGATCGGACAGCAATGCCTGGCGCAGCGCCGGTTCGCGCCACTTGGTCCGCCAGACCTGGGCCCAGCCATAATAGAAGCGCTGATCGCCCGTCGTGCCGTCGATGATCGGTGCGGGCTTGCCGCCCAGCGACTTGTGATAGGCGTCGAGCGCAACGGTCAGACCCGCCAGATCGGCGATATTCTCGCCCAGCGTCAGTTCGCCCTGGACATGCTGGCCGGGCAGCGGCTCGTAACCGTCATACTGCTTCACCAGCGCATCGGTGAAGGTCTTGAAGCGCGCCACGTCCTGCGGCGTCCACCAGTCGGTCAGCTTGCCGGTCGCGTCATACTTGCGCCCCTGATCGTCGAAGTGATGGCTGATCTCGTGACCGATCACCGCGCCGATGCCGCCATAATTGACCGCCGGATCGGCCTTCGGATCGAAGAAGGGCGGCTGCAGGATCGCCGCCGGGAACACGATCTCGTTCATCGGCGGGTTGGCATAGGCGTTGATCGTCATCGGCGTCATGAACCACTCGCCGCGATCGATCGGCTGGCCCAGCTTGTTCAGGTCCCGCTGGAACTCGAACGCATTGGCGCGCGCGACATTGCCGACCAGGTCGCCACGCTGAATCTGCAGCGCGGAATAATCCTTCCACTTGTCGGGATAGCCGATCTTGGGGGTGAAGGCGGCAAGCTTGGCCAGCGCCTTCTGCTTGGTCGCGGGCGCCATCCATTCCAAATTGCGCAGGCGGTCGCCCATCGCCGAGATCAGGTTCTTGACCAGCGCGTCGGCGGCGGCCTTCGATTCCGGCGGGAAGTATTTGGCGACATATTGCTTGCCGACTTCCTCGCCCAGGCCGTTGGAGACCAGGCCGACGCCACGCTTCCACCGTGCCTGCTGCTCGGGCGTGCCCGAAAGGGTGGTGCCGTAAAAGGCGAAGTTGGTCTTGTCGAAATCGCTCGACAGGTAACCGGCATAGCTGCGCAGGACCTTCAGCATCGCATAGTCCTGAAGGACGTTCAGCGGCGCTTCGCTGTAAAGCTTGGCCTCGCCGGTGATCGCGCTGGGCTGTGCGACCAGATAGGCGGGACGCCCCGACACGCCCATCGTCTGCATATACTGCGCCCAGGGGAAGCCCGGTGCCTTGGCGGCGAAGTCGGCGGCCGTCCATTTGTTATAGGTCTTGTCGGCGTCGCGGCTCTCGATCCGGGTCCAGTGGACACCCGCCAGTGCCTTTTCGAAGTTGAAGACGGCAGCGGCGCGGGCCTCGGCATTCTGCTCGCCCGCCAACGTCAGCATCTTGGCGAGATAGGCCTGATAGGCGGTCCGGATCGTCGCCAGCTTGGCGTCGTCCTTCAGATAATAGTCGCGGTCAGGCAGGCCCAGGCCGCTCTGGCCGAAGCTGGGGATATAGGTATCCGGGGCCTTGTCGTCCTGGCCGATATAGACGCCGAAGGGCGAGCCGACGCCTTGACGCTGGAGCTTGGCCATTTCGATGGCCAGTGCGTCCCGGTCCTTGGTCGCGCGCAGTTGCTCCAGCCAGGGCTTAACCGGGGTCACGCCCTTTGCGTTGACGGCGGCCTCGTCCATGAAGCTGGCGTAGAAGTCACCGGCCTTGTTGCCGGGCTGCTTCGTGGCTTCGTCCAGGATCGTGCGGGTCTGCTCCAGCGAGCGGTCCTGCAGGACGTGGAACATGCCATAGGAGGAACGGTCGGCGGGGATCGTCGTCGCCTTGTACCAGGTGCCATTCGCATAATCGAAGAAATCGTCGCCCGGCTTCACCGCCGTGTCGCGGCCCGCCATATCGAAACCGAAATCGCCGATTTCCGGACCATTCTTGGCATTGGGCTTCACCGGGCCGACGGCGGCCTTGTCGACAGGATTCTTGGTCTGGGCAACGACAGGGGAAATGGCGGTCGTGAGGAGGGCGGCGATCAGCAGAGAGCGCATCTGAATTCCCAAAAAGGATTGTGATAGCGCTGTTGTAGCGAGACGATACGCCTAGTCAAACCGTTAGAAAGACACGCCAAACCGAGATACCGCTATCAAATTGCGGGCGATCTCCGACGGTTGCGCCATTTGCGGGCAATCCATACCCGCCAGCCCAGGGCCGATGCCAGATAGCCCACCACCGCACATCCGGCGGTCAGCACACACAGGCCCAGGCCAAAGGCCGGACCCTGTTCCCACAACCAGTGAAACGCACTCAGCGCCCATTGCAGCCAGCCCGTCGCCGCCTCTGCCACCGGCTGGGTGTTGATCGGCGTCTCGCTGCGCAGCAGGAAGGTACCGATGCGATAGGCGATCAGCCACAAAAGCGGTGTGGTCAGCGGATTGGTGATGAACGTCGTCAGCGCAGCGACCGGCACATTGGCGCGAAACGGCAGGGCAAAGACGGCCGCGATGGCGATCTGCGCCACGGGAAACAGGAACCCCGCCACAACACCTAGCGCAACGCCGCGCGGCACCGAGCGACGGGTGAAGCGCCACAGCTCGGGCGCGAGCACGCGGTGCGCCACCGGCCTGAGCAGCCGGTTGTTCTCCATCGATTCGCGGGTCGGCATGTTGCGGCGGACCCAGGCCATGGAACGGCCCCACATGGTGGGCACGGCCGAAGCCATCAGCCGCGGTCGCGCAGGATGCGGCCCTGCTCGCGCTTCCAGTCGCGTTCCTTGATCGAATCGCGCTTGTCGTGCGCCTTCTTGCCCTTCGCCAATGCCAGCTCCACCTTCGCGCGACCGCGCGAGTTGAAATAGATCATCAGTGGCACCAGGGTCATGCCCTCGCGCGCCACCGCACCGTGGAGCTTGTTTATTTCGCGCTCATGAAGGAGCAATTTACGCGGCCGCTTCGCCTCGTGATTGAAGCGGTTGCCATGGCTGAATTCCGGCACGTTGGAATTGACCAGCCACACTTCCTCGCCGCGCACCTCGGCATAGGACTCCGCGATCGATCCCTCGCCGAAGCGAAGCGATTTCACCTCGGTCCCGGTTAGGGCGATACCAGCCTCATAGGTGGTCTCGATGGCATAATCGAAGCGGGCGCGCCGGTTCTCGGCGACGATCTTCTTCTTGTCGAATGTTTGGGGTTTCGGGCGCATGGACGGGCCGATGTAGGCGCTTGGAGCCCGCGTGAAAAGCCGGTCGCGACGCTCTGTCCCGTTTCCGGGCGCGAGCCGCGATGCAACGGTAGCCAAGCGGGCCGCGCTGTCGCATGGCCAAGCCATGGGCAACACACGGAATCACCCCATCTTCGCACGATGGATCGGCGGTCTGGCCGCGGGGCTTTGCGTCGCGACGGCCAGTGCTTGCGGCGGCGGCGGTGGGGGCGAAGACCCCGCCCCCATCATTTCGCCAACACCCTCGCCGCAGCCCTCTGCTTCGCCCAGCCCGACCGGCAGCGCCAGCAACTGGTGGCGACCGGCCCGCGCAACCAGCTGGCAGTGGCAGCTCAGCGGAACGCTCAACACCCGCTATGACGTCACGGTCTATGACATCGATCTGTTCACCACCGATGCCGCCACCATCGCGGCGCTGCACGGGCAGGGTCGCCGGGTCATCTGCTATTTCTCGGCGGGCAGTTCGGAAAAGGGGCGGCCCGACGATGCGCTGATTCCCAGTTCGGATCGCGGCAAGGTGCTGAGCGGTTGGCCCGACGAACGCTGGCTGAAGACCGATTCGGCGGCGGTGCGAAAAGTGATGGCCGCCCGGCTCGATCTCGCGCGGACCAAGGGCTGCGACGCGGTCGAACCCGACAATGTCGATGGCTATGCCAATGACAACGGTCTGGGCCTGACCGCCGCGATGCAGCTCGACTATAACCGTTTCCTGGCGAGCGAGGCCCATGCCCGGGGGCTGGGCGTCGGACTGAAGAACGATACCGAGCAGCTCGCACTGCTCCAACCCGCCTTCGACTTCGCGATCAACGAACAATGCCACGAATATGACGAATGCGGCGGCTATTCGGTCTTTCTCGACGCGGGCAAGCCGGTGTTCGTCGCCGAATATGCCGACCGCTATCGCACCAACAGTAATGGCGTACGCGACGCGATGTGCGCCGCCTCTCGCCAGCAGGGCCTGCGCACGCTGGTCCTGCCGCTGGCGCTAGACGACAGCTATCGCTTCGCCTGCGATTAATGCTTGCGCGGACCGCCGAGCGGGATCTTAAGGCGGATCATCGCCCGGTTGCTGGGAAAACCGCCGACACCCGCCTGTTCGGTCTCGGCGGATAGCGTGCCAACGCCAGGAATGTCGGTGCGAGCCTTGGGCAGCGTGAAGGGGCGCGAATAGTCCGGGATGGTGCCGATCCGATCGGCGTCGGAGGATCGTCCGCACACCACCACATCGTCACCACTATCGCTGGGCGGGCAGCGGCGTGCGGTAGGTGCGCGGCGGGGCGCGGGAAGCACGGGCCCGGCCACCGCACCGGCTTGCAAGGCCATCAACACCACCGTCCACATGGGCCGCCGCTCCCTCGCGCCATCGACAAAGCGATGCTGGCGCAGGAATGCGGCGGAAACGCGGCCGGGTCAGATCAGTCCGGCATGGGCCAGGGCAGCGTCGACCTGGGCCCGCGCCGCCTCGGACGGCCAGGTCATGGGCAGGCGCACGCCTTGCGGGAAATGCGGCAGGATGCGGCTGACCGCGTACTTGACCGGGCCCGGCGACGCATCGGCGAACATCGCCTCGTGCAACGGAAACAGCCGGTCGTGCAGCTCCAGCGCACGCGCCATCTCGCCCGCCGCGCACGCTGCTTGGAACTCGGCGCACAAGCGCGGCGCAACATTGGCCGTGACCGAGATACACCCCACCCCGCCCATCGCATTGAAGGCGAGCGCCAGATCGTCATTTCCCGAGAGCTGACAGAAATCCGGGCCCAGCGCGCCGCGATGATGCGACACCCGCGCCAACGCACCGCTGGCATCCTTGACGCCGACAAAGACCTTGGGCGCGGCCTGCACCACACGGATCAGCGTCGCGGGCTGGATATCGGTCACGGTCCGGCCCGGTACATTGTAGAGTACGATCGGCAGCGGCGCGTTCTTCGCCAGTTCGGCGAAGTGCAGGGCAATACCCTCCTGGCTCGGCCGATTATAATAGGGCGGCACCATCAGCGCGGCGTCGGCACCCGCTTCCTGCGCGGCCTTCAGGTTCTCGATCGCGACGATCGTGTCGTTCGAGCCTGCGCCCGCGATCACCGGCACCCGGCCGCGCGCTTGGTCGACGCAGACGCGGACGACATGGAAATGCTCGTCCTTCGGCATGGTCGCCGCCTCGCCCGTCGTCCCGCACGCAACCAGCGCGGTCGAGCCCTCGGCAATCTGCCATTCGACGAAATCGCGGAATTTCGCTTCGTCGAACGCTCCGCCGACATGACCACCCTGATCGTCGAACGGCGTCACGAGCGCCGGTATGGACCCTGAAAACATGAGAGGAAATGCGCTCCTGCTGCGCCGAATGGGACACTTTGTTCAGGACATGTACGGGTAGAGTCCCTATTCTGTCCACCATGATGGCATTAACGAAGGCGGGGGCGCTCCTCGCGACATTGGCGGGATCGATGGTCTCACCGGGCGGGCAGGACCAGCTCGACCGGTATCGCACCCAGATGGCGAATATGAGCCCGAACCAGAGTACGGCGGTCATGCCGTCTGCGGCGGACGGCGCGATCGCCGCCGCACTGGCCCAGTGGCGCGCCCTGCAGCAGACCGATGCGCTGCCTTTCGACAGCTATGCCGGGTTCCTGATGGCGCATCCCGGCTGGCCCGGTGAAGCGGGCATTCGTCGCGCTGCCGAGCGGCAGGCGGCGAACTTCACTGCCGCGCCGTCCAGCATCGTGTCCTATTTCCGCCGTTTCCCGCCCCAGTCGGCGACGGGTGGCGTCGCCTATGCCCGAGCGCTGCTGGCCACCGGCGCGCCGAGTGAAGCGGCGCAGGCCGCGCGGACCGCATGGCGGCGCGGCACGCTGGCACCGACCGACGAGGCGCTGGTGATGACCAGCTTCGCCTCGGCGCTGACGCCGGAGGATCATGATGCGCGCATGGATGCGTTGCTCTGGTCGGGACAGACCAGCGCGGCTGTGCGCCAGCTCGGCTATACTAGCGCAGCACGGCGGCCGGTCTTTGCCGCCCGGCTCGCCTTCCGCACCAAGTCGGCCGATGCCGCCAGCTTGTCAGCCTCGACCGCCGAGCTTTACGCCAATGATGCGGGCTATGTCGCCGACCGGGCCCTGTGGCTGCGCGATACGGGCGATAGCCTGACCGCGCGCTCCTGGCTGGCGCGCAGTCGTCAGTTGTCGGTGCGCCCCGGCAATGTCGAGAAGTTCTACGAAGCGCTGCTGGTCAACGCGCGTGCGGCCTCGGCCGACGGACAGCTCCAGACCACCTACGACATCGCTCGGCAGGTCGACGATGCCTATCCGGCGGGGACCGATGTCTCGACCAAGCCCTATGGCGAGCGCGACGACTATACCAGCCTGGTATGGCTGGCCGGGCAGACCGCGATGAAGCTGGCTCGGCCCGCCGATGCGATGACGCTGTTCGACCGTTATGGCCGTGGCAGCCAGTCGCCGCAGACGCGCGCCAAGGGCTTTTACTGGGCGGGTCGCGCGGCGGAAGCCGCCGGGCGGTCGCTGGAGGCATCCGGCTATTACAACCGCGCCGCGCAATATCGCGACCAATTCTATGGTCAGCTGGCACTGGAGCGGACCGGCCGTCCGCTGGTCGCGCCGCCTGCCATTGCTGCGACCAACGTCGCGCCCACCGCCCGCGCCGCCTTCGACGCGCGCGAGACGGTACGCGCCGCCAAGTTCCTGGGCCAGATCGGCCAGTGGCAGGATCAAACCGCCTTCGTCCGCCAGATCGCGGCGGATGCGCAGAGCGAGACCGATCATCTGCTCGCCGCCGACCTGTCGCGCACGATCAACCGACCCGATCTGGCGGTGATGGTGGGGCGCAGCGCCATGCAGAACGGGCTCACCGACTATTCGGCCGCCGGTTTCCCCACCGTGCCCGTGCCCGCAGGCTATGAGCAGAGCTGGACGATCATCCACGCCATCGCCCGCCAGGAGAGCCAGTTCGACCGCGCCGCCGTCAGCCACGCGGGTGCGCGCGGCCTGATGCAGTTGATGCCCGCCACCGCCGCCGAACAGTCGGGCAAGATCGGCTTGGCCTATTCGCCGGCGTCGCTGACCACCGACCCAAGCCTGTCGATCCAGCTCGGCGCCAGCTATTTCGAGCGAATCCGCAACAATTTCGGCAGCTATCCGCTTGCTATCGCTGCTTATAATGCGGGTGGCGGCAATGTGAACAAATGGCTGCGCGCCAATGGCGATCCGCGCACCGGCACGGTCGATATCGTCGACTGGATCGAGGCCATTCCCTATTCCGAGACGCGCAATTATGTGCAGCGGGTGCTGGAGAATGCGGTCGTCTATGACCTGATGAACCCGGCGCGGGCCACCAGCCGGGGGCCGACGCCGCTCAGCTGGTATCTCGGCAAGTCACGGCCGGGTTGATCGCGGGCGCAGGCGCGATAGAGCGGCGGGATGGACCGTCCCAACTATATCACGCCTGCGGGTTACGCCGCGCTTCGTCAGGAATATGAGGCGCTGTTCGCGGTCGAGCGGCCCAAGCTGGTCGATACGATTGCCTGGGCGGCGGGCAATGGCGACCGATCGGAAAATGGCGACTATATCTATGGTCGCAAGCGCCTACGCGAAATCGACCGGCGGCTGGGCTGGCTGTCCAAGCGGATGAAGGCTGCCAAGGTCATTGATCCCGCCCGGCAGGAGGATCGCCGCAAGGTCTGGTTCGGCGCGACCGTCACCATAGCGGACGAGGATGACAACGAACGCGTGCTGACCTTGGTCGGCGATGACGAAGCCGATGCGGGCCAGGGCCGGGTGGGCTGGAACGCGCCGCTGGTCCGGGCGCTGCGGGGCGCTGCGGTCGGCGACCTGCGACGCGTGACCTTGCCTGCGGGGGAGCGCGAATATGAGGTGACGGCGATCACCTATCCCGATCCGTAAGCGCATCTGCAACGGATCGTTTCGCATCCGGTTCTTGCTGCCATTCGGGCCGGTGGCAAAATGCTGACCAACGGACCGCGATCGTCGCGGCCCTTCGTCACCGAGTATTCGCCATGCCCATTCCCGCCCGCTTCTCCGCCCCGCTTCTCTCCTTGTTCCGGGCTGTGTTCGGCCTGATGTTCCTGGCGCATGGCGTGTCGAAATTCTTCGCCATCCCGCCCTTTCCCATGCAGCTCAATCCGCTGCTGACGGTAGCGGGTGTGCTGGAGCTGGTCGGCGGTGGCCTGTTGCTCATCGGCCTGTTCACCCGGCCGGTGGCCTTCCTTCTCTCGGGGCAGATGGCGGTTGCCTATTTCATGGCCCATGCGCCCCAGGGCTTCCTGCCGCTCGCCAATGGGGGCGAGGCGGCGATCCTCTATTGCTTCGCCTTCCTGTATCTGGCGGCGGCCGGTGGCGGATCGATCGGGGTCGATGCAATGCGCCGTGGCAGCTAATCGCGCGCTCTGATAGGCAGGGCGTCATGAACGCCCTGACCCGCAACATTGCGCTGCTCATCGATGCCGACAATGCCCAGTCGGCCGCCATCGACCCCGTGCTGACCGTCCTGGCGGAGCTGGGCACAGTCAATGTCCGCCGGGCCTATGGCAACTGGTCCAAGCCCGGTCTGAAGGGTTGGCGCGACGTCATGGTCAAGCACGGGATCGAGCCGCAGCAGCAGTTCGACCTGACCAAGGGCAAGAATGCCACCGACATGAAGATGACCATCGACGCGATGGACCTTCTGTTCCGGGGGCGGATCGACGGGTTCGGCATCATGTCGTCGGACAGCGACTTCATGCCGCTGGCCACCCGTATCCGACAAGACGGCTTCCCCGTCTATGGCTTCGGCAATTCGCGTACGCCCGAGGCGTTCAAACAGGCGTGCAGCCGCTTCATCGATGTCGGCGCGCTGATCAACGAAACACCCCGCCCCGAGCGCGTTAGCGGCAAGCCAACCCCCGCCGACGTGCCACTGGCCGATTCGCTGCCACCCTCGATCGAGCAGTCCAAGCGAACGGCGGGCACGCCGCGCCCGATCGACGACGAACTGCTCAAGCTGCTGGTGGACGCCTATAATTCGGTCAAGCGCGACGAACGCGGCTTTGCCAGCCTGTCGGCGATGGGCCAACTGGCGGGCAATCGTTCCAGCTTCGACACACGCAACTACGGCTTCAAGCGGCTGTCCGACCTGATCGAGGCCGTGCCCAACTTCCAGACCGAACGGCGCGAGGACGGCCGAACCTTCGTGAAGCGCGTGCGGTAACCATGCCCCCGAGGGGGCAACGTCAATCCCTCGGGTCGGGCATGGTCAGCGTCGCACAGGTCCCGGGCTCCACATTCTCGAATCGCACCTCGCCGCGGAGCTGCCGCGCAAGGCTGGCGATCATCCGCATGCCCAGGCTGTGGCGCGAGGCCGCCTTCATATCGAAATCGGCGGGCATTCCCTTGCCCTCGTCGCGCACTGACAGGATGATATGGCCGTCGCGGGCATGCAGCGACACATGGATCGTCCCGCCCTCTTCGCCATAAGCATATTTGATCGCGTTGGTCAGCAGTTCGGTCAGCATGAGGCCGATCGGAATGGCGGTGTCGGCGCTCATCTCGATCGCCTCGATATCGCAATGCACCTGATGCTGTTGCGACTGTTCGGCCAACTGCTCGGCGATACCGCACGCCAGATCGTCCAGCGACACCATGCCGACCCGCTCGCTGCGCCACAGCCGATCGTGCGTCTGCGCGATGGCCGCGATCCGCGCCTGCGCATCGTTGAGCATCCGCAGGACGCGAGGATCGTCATCCTCCTGCTTCTGAAGGTTGAGCATCGCCGACACCAGCGCCAGGCTGTTCTTCACCCGGTGGCTGGCCTCGCGGGTCAGCAATTGCTGATGCTCCACCGCCTCGGCCAGGCGGCGCTCCGCCTCCTGACGTTCGATCGCGACGCCGATCAGGTTGGCAAAACCCTGCATGAAGGCGAGGTCGGCCTCCTCGAACCGCCCTTCGTCGGGACTATCGACTTCCAGCACGCCATAACGCTGGCCGGACGCCTCGACGAGCACATTGATCGCACGGCGGATCTTGTGATCGGCCATGAACTGCGGCGTGCGAAACCGCTCTTCCTGGTCGAGATGGTTGGAGATGACCCCCTGCCCGGTCTGGAGCGCGAACCCGGCCGGTGAGCCCAGATCGGTGCGCATCTCGGTCGAACCGACCACGCCCGGCCCCCAGCCGACGCCGGTACGGACCAGCAACGTTTCGCGTTCCGGCTTATATTCCAGGAACTTGCAGAAAGAAGATCGCATCCCTTCTGCGCATAACTCGGTTGCCCGCTGTAGCATGGGATCGAGATCGCGAGCGCGCAGCGCCTCGATGCCAAAGGCAGCAAGGACCGATTGCTGGCGAAGCCGGTAATGCAACTGTCCTGCGCTGGCGACCTCTTGATCGTCACCCTGCGCCTGTTCCACCACCGCCATTCCCGCTCGAACCCCTTATTTCTCTTGTTGCGATAACGAATAAACTGGGCTTTCGCCGCATTCTTTTAAACCCAGGATAGGAAAACGCCCTCCCCGATCGCTCGGAAAGGGCGTTGCCGAACCCCAGATTGCCGAAATCAGCGGGTCAGTTTCTTGTAGGCCAGACGGGTCGGACGATCGGCCGCATCGCCCATGCGGCGACGCTTATCCTCTTCATACGATTCGTAATTGCCCTCGAACCATTCGACATGGCTGTCGCCCTCGAACGCCAGAATGTGGGTGCAGAGGCGGTCGAGGAAGAAGCGATCGTGGCTGATGACCACGGCGCAGCCCGCGAACGTCTCCAGCGCCTCTTCGAGCGCGCGCAGCGTTTCCACGTCGAGGTCGTTGGTCGGTTCGTCGAGCAGCAGGACGTTGCCGCCCTCCTTCAGCATCTTGGCCATGTGGACGCGGTTGCGCTCACCGCCCGACAGCTGGCCGACCTTCTTCTGCTGGTCGGGGCCACGGAAGTTGAACGCGCCGACATAGGCGCGCGTGCCCAGTTCCTGCTTGCCGAAGCGGAAAACCTCCAGCTCGTCGGAGATTTCCTGCCAGACATTCTTGTTGGGATCGAGTTCGTCGCGGCTCTGGTCGACATAGCCAAGCTTGACGGTCGAGCCGATCTCGATGGTCCCCGCGTCGGGCTGTTCCTGGCCGGTGATCAGCTTGAACAGCGTCGACTTGCCCGCGCCGTTCGGCCCGATCACGCCGACGATGCCGCCCGGCGGCAGCATGAAGTCGAGACCTTCGAACAGCAGCTTGTCGCCATACGACTTGGTCAGCCCCTTGGCCTCGATCACCTTGCCGCCCAGACGCTCGGGGATCTGGATCAGGATCTGCGCCTTGCCCGCGACGCGGTTCTCCTGCTTCTCCATCAGCTCCTCGAACGCGCGGATACGCGCCTTTGACTTGGTCTGACGGGCCTTGGGCGTCTGACGCATCCAGGCCAGCTCGTCGGCGATCGCCTTCTGCTTGCCCGCCTCGTCGCGCTCTTCCTGCTCCAGGCGCTTGGCCTTCTTTTCCAGATAGCCGGAATAGTTGGATTCGTAGGTATAGTAGCGGCCGCGATCGAGCTCGAGCACCCAGTTCACGACGTTATCCAGGAAGTAACGGTCGTGGGTGACGAGAATGACGTTGCCCGTATATTCCTTGAGGTAGTTCTCCAGCCACGACACGCTTTCGGCGTCCAAGTGGTTGGTCGGTTCGTCGAGCAGCAGGATGTCGGGCTTTTCCAGCAGCAGCTTGCAGAGCGCGACGCGGCGCTTTTCACCACCCGACAGGCGGGTGACGTCGGCATCGCCGGGCGGACAGCGCAGCGCTTCCATCGCCTGTTCCAGCTGGCTGTCGAGCGACCAGCCGTCGACCGCGTCGATCTTGGCCTGAAGCTCGCCCATCTCTTCCATCAGGGCGTCGAAATCGGTGTCGTCCTTCGGGTCGCCCATCTCGGCCGAGATGGCGTTGAAGCGATCGACCAGATCGGCGATCGGACGCACGCCGTCCTTGACGTTGCCCATCACGTCCTTCGACGGATCGAGCTGCGGCTCCTGCGCCAGATAGCCGACGCGGACACCCTCGGCGGCCCAGGCCTCACCGGTGAAATCGGTGTCCATGCCCGCCATCACCTTCATCAGCGTGGACTTGCCCGCGCCGTTCGGACCGATGATCGCGATCTTCGCGCTCGGCAGGAACTGGAGGTGGATGTTGTTGAGGACAGGCTTGTTGGCGCCGGGGAAGGTCTTGGTCAGACCCTTCATCACATAGGTATATTGGACGGCCATGGCGGCGCGGGGCTCCGTGCTTTTCTTGCGACTGTGGAAGTTTCCCGCCCATGTAGTGGGTGCGCGACCCGTTGGCAAACGGGACGACCTGCGCAACACTCCGACGCATGAAGCGCTTGATCCTCGCGGCCCTGACCGCCTCCGCCCTTACCTCTCCCGCCCTGGCCCAGCGCACCGCGCCGCCCATGCCGGCCACCGTCGATCCGCAGGTGGCGCAACTGCGCGATGCCGCGCTGAAGGACGATACCGCTTGGGACATTATCGAGGGGCTGACGACCGAAGTCGGGCAGCGGCTGGCCGGAACCGAGGCCGAGGCGCGCGCCCGCACCTGGGCGGTCGCCAAGCTGACCGCGCTGGGCTTCAAGAATGTGCGGGTCGAGCCCTATCGGATGCCCGTCTGGGAACGCGGCGCGGAAACGGCCGAGATCATCGCGCCCTTCCCGCAGAAACTGACGCTGGCTGCGCTCGGCAATTCGGGCGCGACGCCCGCGACCGGCCTGACCGGCGACGTCGTGGTCTTCGCCAATATGGCGGCGTTCCAAGCTGCGCCGGACAACGCGATAAAGGGACGGATCGTCTATATCGGCAACGCCATGCCTCGTACCCAGGATGGGTCGGGCTATGGTGCCTATGGCACTGCGCGCTTCGTCGGACCGGCATTGGCGTCGCAGCGCGGCGCGGTAGCGATCATCATCCGTTCGATCGGCACCGACCATCATCGCTTTCCGCATACCGGCACCACCGACTTCCCCGCCGGGGTGAAGCCGATCCCCGCTGCCGCCCTGTCGGTCCCCGACGCCGAACAGTTGGAGCGAATCGCGGCTCGCGGTGCGCCCATCCGCATGAAGCTGGTCCTGACGCCGCGCCAGGTCGGCATGCGCGAATCGGGCAACGTCGTCGCCGAGGTGCCTGGCAGCGATCCGTCGGCGGGCATCGTGCTGGTCGGCGGCCATCTGGACAGCTGGGACCTGGGCACGGGCGCGATCGACGACGCCAGCGGCATCGCGATCACTGCCGCCGCCGGCAAGCGGATCATGGACGCGGGCCAGCCGCGCCGCACCATACGCGTCGTCTGGTTCGGCGCCGAGGAAGTCGGCGGCATGGGCGGCGCGGCCTATGCCAAGGCCCATTCGGGCGAACGCCATGCCACCGCCTCGGAAAGCGATTTCGGCGCCGATCGGGTCTGGCGGTTCGAGGTGAACCTGCCCCCCGCGGCCAAGCCCGTCGCCGATCGATTGCAGACCGCCCTCGCGCCGCTGGGCATCACGCGGGGCAGCGGCCTGGGCGGTGACGGCACCGACATCGGTCCGACGCTGAAGCTGGGGACGGCGGCGATCGACCTGAACCAGTCGGGCTGGGACTATTTCGATACCCATCACACGCCCGACGACGTGATCGACCGGATCGATCCGGCCGCCCTGCGCCAGAATGTCGCGGCCTGGACCGCGATGCTGGCGGTCGTCGCCAACGCGCCGGAAGCGATCGATGCCGTGAAACCGCGCTAAATCGTAAGGGCATTGGTAACGTTTTGGTAACGCCAACGCCTTGAAAAAGCCGGATAGCCGCCATCGGTTCGTCGCGAACCTTGCCAGGAAGTGAATTTTGCGGATTGACCGCGATGAACCGCGCGTTATTTGAGCCGCTTCGCGACGGCATTCGGGTCGGCCGCGATGATTGCTTATGCTTGGGAGCATTCGAATGAAGAAGATCGCTTTCGTTCTCGCTGCCGCCGGCCTGATGTCCGTGGCCGCCTGCAACAAGTCGCCTGAAGCTGCCGCTGTTGAGAACAACGCGGACATGCTGGCTGACAACATGGAAATGCAGGCCGACAACCTCGAAGCGGTTGCCGACAACACCTCGAACGGTGCTGCTGCTGCCTCGCTCGAGAACGCTGCTGACAACATGAACGCCGCTGCCGACAACGTCCGTGACGCTGCCGACGCCAAGGCTGACAACATGCAGTAATGCCGCCTCGGACCTTCGGGTCCGAAGCGCCGACTGTTATGTCGGAAAAGGGCGCCTTCCATTGCGGAGGTGCCCTTTTTCTTTGACGTTTCACGCTTGCGAACGAGTCCGACGTCACGCTACGGACATCTTCGGTGGGGCCTGTAGCTCAACGGTTAGAGCTGGCCGCTCATAACGGCTAGGTTGCGGGTTCGAGTCCTGCCGGGCCCACCAACACTGCACGAATTTACCTGTAAAAACCTGTTGCCGTCCGGGGCGCCGACTTTCTAGGGTGCGCCAAATCATTGAGGACGAGCATATGAAGGTGAAGGGCGACCCCAAGGTCATCGAGTTTCTGAACGAAGCGCTCAAGAACGAATTGACCGCTATCAATCAGTATTTCCTGCACTATCGCCTGCTCGATCACTGGGGCGTCTACAAGCTCGCCCAGTTTGAATATCACGAATCGATCGACGAAATGCGCCATGCCGATTGGCTGGCCGAGCGTATCCTCTATCTGGACGGCCTGCCCAATTTCCAGCTGCTCGGCCGCCTGCGCATCGGCGAAACGGTCGAGGAAGTCCTGAAGGGCGACCTGGCGATCGAGATCGAAGCCGTGGCCCAGCTCAAGGAAGCCATCGCCTATTGCGAGCAGGTCCGTGATTACGTCAGCCGCGACCTGTTCCAGCGTATCCTGGCGAGCGAGGAAGAGCATGTCGACACGCTGGAGCGCCAGTTCGAGATGATCGAGCGCATGGGCATCCAGAACTATATCAAGCTGAACGCCATGGCGGAAAACGACACGCCCAAGTCGGGCGCAGCGCCGCATCTTCAGGGATAAAGGTGGCGGGGCGGGCTCCAGCGAGCCCGCCCTTACCTCTTTTCCGGCTCAAGGTGCGGGGCCTAGGCCCCTTTCATCAATCCTTGTTGCCGAACGGATTTTTCGGCGCGCGCAGCGTCAGACGTACCGGCACCGCGCCGAACCCCAATTCCCGCCGCATCGAGTTCACCAAATAGCGCTCGTAGCTGGCGGGAAGCTGATCCACGCGGGTACCAAAGATCACGAAGCTCGGTGGACGCGACTTCACCTGAGTGACGTAGCGCAGCTTGATCCGCTTGCCGCCCGGTGCGGGTGGCGGGTTGGCGTCGACGGCCCGCTCGAACCAGCGGTTGAGTTCGCCCGTCGGCACGCGCTTCGACCAGGCCGCGCGCGTCTCGAACGCCGCCTCGATTAGCGTATCCAGCCCCTTGCCGGTCGCACCCGACACCGCCAGCAGCGGCACGCCCTTCACCTGGCTGAGCCCGTCCTCCAGCGCCTTCTTGACGCCGTTGAACAGCGACGACGGATTTTCCGCCACATCCCATTTGTTCAGCGCGATCAGCAGCGCACGGCCCTCTTCGAGAACACGGTCGGCAATTCGCAGGTCCTGCGATTCCAGGCCCAGCGTGGCGTCGAGCAGCAGCACCACGACCTCGGCAAAATCGACCGCGCGCAGGGCGTCGGCGACCGACAGCTTCTCCAGCTTGTCCTGCACCTTGGCCTTCTTGCGCATACCGGCGGTGTCGATCAGGCGGACCTGCCGCACCTCGCCATCCCGGTCATGCCATTCCCAGTCGATTGCGATCGAGTCGCGGGTGATGCCCGCCTCGGGCCCAGTGATCAGGCGGTCCTGGCCCAGGAAGCGATTGATCAGCGTCGACTTGCCCGCATTGGGACGTCCGACAATGGCGAGCTTCAAGGGCGCGAAGGGGTTTTCGAGATCGACGTCCTCCTCTTCCTCGACCTCGCGATCGATATAGGGCAGCAGCGCCTCAAACAGATCACCGACGCCTTCGCCGTGTTCGGCCGACAGCTGGACGGGATCGCCAAAGCCCAGCGCCAGCGCTTCCAGGATGCCCTGTTCGGCGGCGCGCCCTTCCGCCTTGTTGGCGGCGAGCACGATCGGCGTGTCGGAGGCACGGAGCCAGCGGGCGATTTCCTCGTCCAGCGGCATGATCCCGGCGCGGGCATCGACCAGGAAGAGCGCGACATCGGCCTCGGCTACCGCCGCCTCGGTCTGGCGACGCATCCGGCCGGGAAGCGTGTCGGGGTCTTCGTCTTCATAACCCGCCGTGTCGATGACCCGGAAATCCAGGCCGAGCAGGTGCGCGTCGCCTTCGCGCCGGTCGCGCGTCACGCCGGGCCGGTCATCGACCAGCGCCAGCTTCTTTCCGACCAGACGGTTGAACAGCGTCGACTTGCCGACATTGGGACGGCCGACGATCGCGACGATAGGAAGATTTGCCATCGCGTTCCGTTAGCGAAAGGCGAGGCTTTCGTCACGGGTATAGCGGTACAAATGTTCCAGCCCGTGGAACATAGGTCCCACGGGCCGGAAAGATCGTCACTTATAGGCGGAAATCCGCCCCTTTTGGTCGAGGACATAGAGCGTGCCATTGGCCACGATCGGCGGCAGCGCAAAGGGCGTCTTGCCGTCGACGGTCGCCTGCACCGATCCGTCACCCGGATTGGCATAAACGATCTGCCCCTCCGAATTGGTGAGGATCAGGCGATTGCCCGCCAGCACCGGACCGAACCAGGTGATGGCACCGCTCTTCTTCTTCTCGTTATGGAAACGCTGCAGCTGTGCGATCCAGCGGGCCTTACCGCTCGATCGGGCGAGCGCCACGAGGCGCGCGTCGTCGGTCACCAAGAAGATCCACTCGCCCGCGATCCACGGGGTCGAGATCCCGGCGAAATTCTGTTCCCACAGCCGCTGGCCGGTCGACAGCTCCAGCGCGATCATGCGACCGCCCTGGCCCAGCGCATAGACGCGGCCCTGGTCGATTACCGGCGCGGCATCGATGTCCGACAGCGTCGACACAGAGGTCGAGATACTGGTCCGCGACAGCGCGTCCTGCCACAGCATCCGGCCATTCTCGTATCGATAGGCGTTCAGCTCACCGCTCGAGAAACCGGCAACGACGGTGCCCTGGCTGGCGGCGGGGGCCGCGACGCCGAACACGCCCTGCGTTTCCAGAGTGCCCTGGCCCGCCCAGACGATCTTACCGTCCGTCTGGTTGATCGCGTACAGCTGATTGTCCTGGGTCAGAACATAGACATTGCCGTTGGCGATCGTCGGCGATCCACGCAGCGGGCCGCTGGGCTTGGCGCGCCACAACACCTTGCCGTCCGCCGCGTTGGCCGCAATCACATCGCCCAGGCCGTCGGTGGCGAAGACCGTACCGCTATCATAACTGGCACCGCCGCCAAAGCGGGCGAGTCGGTTCTCGTCGCCCTCGGTGATCGATGTGGTCCAGAGCTTCGCGCCCGTGTCGGCGTTCAGGGCGACCAGGTCGCCGCCGGCATCGACGACGAACATCTTGCCGTCGGCCACGACCGGCGGCGCGCCCAGCGGATCGCGCGCCGAACCGCCGTTGATCGTCGCTTCCCAGACCCGGCGCGGCTGTTCCGCCAGCGCCAGCTGGCCCATGGATTTGGAGGCGTTGCCGCCCGGCTGCGCCCAATCGGGGTTGGTTTCGGGGGCGGGCAGCGTGACCTGCACGTCCGCGATCGTCTTGTCGGCCTCCACGCCGGTTTCCGATACCAGGATCGGCACGCGGTTGCCCACGGTCGGCGTCTTCTTCGGCGCGGACTTGAACACCCCGCAGGCGCCCAGCGCCATCAGCGCGGCCAGCGCCGCGGAGGTGCGGAAATTCTTCGTCATTGGGTCTTGGTGTCCTCGCTCTGGCCGACCGCGTCGACCCCCAATACACCGGCCATCTGAACCGCACGTTGCCGCAGGGTATCGGGCACATCCTTGTCGCTGGCAATCTGGCCGAACAGACGGCCCGCCTGGTCGCGCTTGTTGAGGCGCAGATAGGCGACGGCGACCATCTCGCCCGCGCTGCCGAACCAGGCATTGCCGGGCACCGCCATGCCGCCCAGTCGGGCAATCACGGCTTCGGGCTTCATCGTGTCATATTCGGCCATGGTCTGGCGGATCAGCGCCAGATCGCGGAAGGGCTGGGCCAGCGACGCATCGTTGGCGACCGCCGCGAAACGGGCCGCCGCGCCCTTCAGATCGTCCTTCTGCAGAAGGATATCGGCCTGGGTGAACTGCGCCAGCGCACGATAGGCATCGACGTCCGAGCCCGCCAGCGCCTTCAGCTTGTCGCTGGCCGCCTTCGGATCGTTCTGGCCCAGCGCGTCATAGGCGGCCTGCAACTGCTCGCCGTCCGCGCCTGCCGCCTGGGCCTGGCGATGCTGCCAGTAAAGATAGCCGCCGAACGCCGCCAGCGCGACGACGATGACACCCGCGATAATCAAGCCCCAGCGGGTCCAGAACGAGGTCAGCCTTTCGCGACGCAGTTCGTCGTCGACCTCGCTCATGAAGGCCTGGCTGGATTGGGGCGTTAGGGCCAAGACGGGCTCCGCTATTCTGGATCAAGGCAACAAGAAGCCGCGACCTTTAGCGAGGAGCGAGCCCGGTGGGAAGCGGCCTTGATTTATCCGGCATCGCGCGGAGCATAGATCTGCTCCGGGCCCGGGAAGCGCCGGGCCCGCACATCCTCGGCATAGGCGCGCGCGGCCTCGCCGATCCGCTCGCCCATCGTCTCGTAGCGGCGCACGAAGCGCGCGGTCCGATCGAACAGGCCCAGCATGTCCTCGCCGACCAGCACCTGGCCGTCGCACTCGGCCGATGCGCCGATGCCGATCGTCGGGCAGGCAATCTGCTTGGTGATTTCAATGGCGATGGGTTCGACCACACCCTCGATCACGACCGAGAAGGCCCCCGCCTCGGCGACCGCGACCGCATCGGCGATGATCTTTGCGGCTTCCTCCGGCGTCCGCCCGCGCGCGCCGTAACCGCCCAGCACATTGACCGCCTGCGGCGTCAGGCCGACATGGCCCATGACAGGAATGCCGCGCTCGACCAGGAAGCGGACGGTCGGGGCCATCGCGACCCCGCCCTCCAGCTTGACCGCCGCCGCGCCGGTTTCCTTCAGCAGCCAGGCGGCATTCTCGAACGCCTTTTCCGGGCTGGCCTCATAGCTGCCAAAGGGCAGGTCGATGACGACGACCGCATGATAGCTGCCCCGCACGACCGCCGCGCCGTGCGCCGCCATCATCTGAAGCGTGACCGGCACGGTCGAGGGCAGGCCGTAGATCACCTGCCCCAGGCTGTCGCCGACCAGCAGCATGTCGCAATGCGGATCGAGCAGCTGTGCCGAGCGCACCGTATAGGCGGTCAGCATGACCAGCGGCGTCTCGCCCTTGGCGCGACGGATCGCGGGCACGGTCAGCCGCTTCATCGGGGCGGGCGTGGGATTGGCGCGACTGGTCGCGGTGTCGAGCGTGTAGGTCGTTGACATGGCAGCGCCTTACCCTCGCCGCGCGCCGGGCTCCACCCCCCGGATGCGCTTAGAATATCTCGGCGTAACGTTCCGGCTTAAACCCGATGGTCAGCGTGCCGTCGCGGTCGAGCACGGGCCGCTTGATGAGCGAAGGCTGGGCCTGCATCAGCCGGATCGCCTTGTCGGCATCGATATCCTGCCGATCCGCCTCGTCCAGCTTGCGAAATGTCGTGCCCGCGCGATTGAGCAGGACTTCCCAACCGGTCTGGTCGACCCATTGGCGGAGGGTCGCTTCGTCGATACCGTCCGTCTTGTAGTTGTGAAAGCGATAGGCGACGCCGTGCTGGTCCAGCCAGGTACGGGCCTTCTTCATCGTGTCGCAATTGGGGATGCCGAAGAGGGTGATGGTCATGACGGGTTCCATTGCTGAATCCGATCAGGGTTACAATCGCCACCCCAGGCCGTGAACCGATTCTTCACGCGTCCGACCCATTCATGACGAATGCGAACTTCCACCATTCTTACGATAGCCGGTGCAGTCGTAGTCGGCACGATCGTGGGTATCGGCATAGCGCCCGGCGGCTCATCGACATCTCCATCGATCCAGACGCCCGGAACCATAGTGTCCGACGCAGCAGCCATGACCGGCATAAAGCGCCGACGCGAGCCAGAAATCGGAGACCATTGGGGCGGGTGCAACGATGCCCGTGCCGCGGGCACTGTCCCGATCCATCGTGGAGAGCCCGGCTATGATGCAAAGATGGATGGTGATGATGACGGCATAGCTTGCGAACCGAGTCCCGGCGCCTGAGGCGCTCACCCGCCGCAAACTGCATGGGGTAGCGTCCCCCTCCCCGGCCCGCTATCTCGGAGCCATGCAGGATCACCCCTTTTACGCGCTCCACACCCATGGCCTGATCCGTGTCGCGGCGGCGACGCCCGCCGCGTCGGTGGGCGATGCGCGGGCGAACGCAGCGGCCATGCTCGATCTGGCACGGCGGGGCGATGAGGATGGGGTCGACCTGATCGTCTTTCCCGAACTGTCGCTGACCTCCTACGCCATCGACGACCTGCATCTTCAGGGTGCTATGCACGGTGCCACGCTCGACGCGCTGGGCGAGATGGTGGACGCCAGCGCTGCCCTGTCGCCCGTCATGCTGGTCGGGGCCGCCCTGCCGCGCAACGGAAGGCTGTATAACTGCGCGGTCGCGATCGCGCGGGGGCGTATCCTGGGCGTGGTGCCCAAGACCTTCCTGCCCAACTACCGCGAATATTATGAGAAGCGCTGGTTCGCGAGCGGGGCGGGCCTCACCGGCCTGACCATTGAGATCGACGGGCAGAGCGTCCCCTTCGGCACCGACCTGATCTTCGCGGCGGAGGACGTGCCCGGCTTCGTTTTCCATGCCGAAATCTGCGAGGACTATTGGGCCCCCACCCCGCCCTCGACCTTTGGCGCGCTGGCGGGGGCGACCATCTGTTGCAATTTGTCGGCGTCGAACATCGTCATCGGCAAGGCGCGCGACCGGGCCATGCTCGCGGCGGCGCAATCGGCGCGGGCGACCTGCGCCTATATCTATTCGGCCGCCGGGATCGGTGAGAGCACGACCGACCTTTCGTGGGACGGCCAAGGGCTGATCCACGAGCTGGGCGAGACGATCGCCGAGTCCGATCGCTTCCTGCGCGAGCCCTCGCTGACCATTGCCGATATCGATGTCGAGCGGATCGGGCAGGAACGGCTGCGCTTCGGGACGTTCAACGATGCCGCCGCCTTTGCCGGCCATCCCGAGCAGCGTTTCCGCCGGATCGGCTTCGTTCATGGTGCCGAGGCCCTGGACCGGGGCCTGCGCCGCGCCGTTCGCCGCTTTCCCTTCGTCCCCGACGATCCCGCCCGGCGCGATGCGGATTGCTACGAGGCCTATAATATCCAGGTCGAGGCGCTGGCCAAGCGACTGGAAGCGAGCGGTGCCAAGACGCTGGTCATCGGCGTGTCCGGCGGCCTGGACTCGACCCATGCGCTGATCGTCGCGGCCAAGGCGACCGACCGGCTGGGCTGGTCGCGCGAGCGTATCCTGGCCTTCACCATGCCGGGCTTCGCGACCGGAGAAGGCACCAAGGCTCAGGCCTGGGCACTGATGCGCTCGCTGGGAGTCTCGGCGGAGGAGATCGATATCCGGCCCGCCGCGCACCAGCTTCTGGAGGACATGAACCACCCCTTCGCGCAAGGGCAACCGGTCCACGACGTGACCTTCGAGAATGTCCAGGCGGGGCTGCGCACCGATTATCTGTTCCGCCTGGCCAATCAGCGCGGCGGGATCGTGCTGGGCACCGGCGACCTGTCGGAACTGGCGCTCGGCTGGTGCACCTATGGCGTCGGCGACCAGATGAGCCATTACGCCGTCAATGCGGGCGTTCCGAAGACGCTGATCCAGTTCCTGATCCGCTGGTGCATACGGACCGGACAATATGACGACACGACCAACACGGTGCTCGCCGCCATCCTGGCGCAGGAAATCTCGCCCGAACTGGTGCCCGCCGACGCCAGCGGCGCGATGCAGTCGACCGAGGCGATGATCGGACCCTATGCGCTCAACGATTTCTTCGCGCATTATGTCATCCGTTACGGCCTGAAGCCGTCGAAGATCGCGTTCCTGGCCTGGCATGCCTGGCACGACGCCGATGCGGGCGGCTGGCCCGAGGACCTGCCGCAGGATGCGCGGGTCGCCTATGACCTGCCGACCATTCGGCACTGGCTGGAGCGGTTCCTGACCCGCTTTTTCCAGACCAGCCAGTTTAAGCGATCGGCGCTGCCCAATGGCCCCAAGGTCTCGCCGGGCGGTGCCCTGTCGCCCCGTGGCGACTGGCGGGCGCCGTCGGACGGCACCGCCTCGGTCTGGCTGGAAGAGCTACGAAACAGCCTTCCGTACCCGTAATCACACTCTTGGCAGGCCGTGACGAACAGGTCTATGCTTATAACCTAACTCTAACATTTAACCCGGAATTACAGGCTCCTCCCGGCCTGTCGGCACGAGAGACATTCATGAGCCTTGTCGTTCGCACATTGTCGGAACAGATCTTCACGATCGTTCGCGAACGCATCATCAGCGGCCATCTGCCGGAGGATCAGCCGATCCGTCAGGATGCGCTGGCCAATGAACTGGGGGTCAGCAAGATTCCTCTGCGCGAGGCGCTGGCCCGGCTGGAGCAGGAAGGGCTGCTGACCAGCCAAGCCAATCGCGGTTTCTTCGTACGGTCGCTGGGCGCCGCGGAAGCCGAGGAAATCTATGAACTGCGCCTGGCGATCGAGCCCGATGCCGCCGCACGGGCCGCCCGCGTCGCCACGGCGGCGGACCAGGACATCGCCCGCGAAACCCTGGCCGCGCTGGATGTGGCGACGCGCGACGCGCTGCACGAAGTCGCGCACCGCAATCGCGCCTTTCACCTGGCCCTTGTCCGCCCGCTGGGTGCCGCTCTGACCTTCCAGCTGATCGAGCGGTTGCAGGTGCTGGCCGAGCGTTATGTGGTCCAGCATCTGCAACCGGCTGGCCGCGAAGATCGCGCCCACGAGGAACATCATGCGCTGCTCGATGCCTGGCTGGCCCGCGACGAGGCACGGGTCGCCGGGTTCCTGACCGACCATATCGGCGCCACGATGGTCGATCTTCGCGCACAGCTTAGTCGCTAAGTTCGGCTTCCTTGCACGGGCGGGCTGGCGCAGACGTGATGATCCACGCGCCCCGCCGATAGGTCAAATAGCGCCACAGCCATTGCAGGCTGACGCGGATACGCTGGGCGAAATTGACCAGCAGCACGACATGGACGATCGCCCAGAGCATCCATGCCGGATAGCCCTTCAGCCGATAGCGTCCGAAATCGAAGATCGCGGCATGGCGACCGATGATCGCCGCGTTACCCCGATTGTGAAAACGGAACGGCTTGGACATCTGCCCGCTGACCATTTCCCGGCGCAGCGCCGTACCCAGATAGCGGCCCTGTTGCTGGGCGACCTGTGCAAGACCGGGTAACGGCGTGCCGTCCTCGCCCAGGCAAGCCGCCACATCGCCCAGCGCATAAACATTCGCAACGCCGGATACACGGAGCCGGTCATCCACCGCCAGCCGACCGCCGGGTCCTGGCGGGGCGCCCAGCAGGGCGGCCGCGCCCGTCGGCGCGACACCCGCTCCCCACAACACGGTGCGAGCGGGAATGAACCGGCCCCCGGCGGTCAGCCCTTCGGCCGTGATCGTCTCCACCGGCATGTCGGTCATGACCTGCACGCCGATCCGCGCCAAAGCCCGCTCGGCATAGCGCGCCAGCGACTCAGGAAAGGCCGACAAGATACGCGGGCCACCCTCGACCAGGATGATCCGCGCCGTCTCCGGCCGAATACGCCGAAAGTCCGACGCCAAGGCGTAGCGGGCCAACTCCGCCACCGAGCCCGCCAGTTCGACGCCGGTCGGGCCGCCCCCGACGATGACAAAGGTCATCAGCGCCTCGCGATCGGCCGCCCCGTCGCGTTCGGCCTCCTCGAACGCCCCCAGGACGCGCGACCGAATGAGCCGCGCCTCCTCGATCGACTTGCAGGCCGGGGCGTAGGCGCGCCATTCGTCATGACCAAAATAGCTGCTGGTGGAACCGGTCGCGATGACCAGCCGGTCATAATCCAGCCTCTCGCCGGTGCCGAGGGTCAGTTGGCGAGACCCGGCATCGATCCCCGTCACCTCGCTCAGCACGACGCGAATATTGGGATAGCGGCCCAGAATATGCCGGATCGGTTCGGCAACGTCCGCCGGAGACAGGGCGGCGGTCGCCACTTGGTAAAGAAGCGGCACGAACAGATGATAATTGTTCCGGTCGACGACCGTGACCCGAACCGGCGCATGTGCAAGCTGCTGCGCCACCGCCAGGCCGCCGAACCCAGCGCCTATGATGACGACATGGGGCCAATTTGGATCGATGGTCGACATGTCCATCACGTAACCGCCAGCATGTCGAAGCGGCCATCGGCCTGAGGGGCCCAGGGCGCGGCGACGTTCAGCCGCTCTAAGAGGCTTTGCTCCCGCATCCGGCTGAGAGTATCCGGTGCGTGAAAGGCGATTGCTTTTATATCAAGGTCTTGCATTGCATCATCCTTGATCCAGCCAACGCGGCGCGCGCGTCATGCGATCCCTCAACCCGTCGCCAGCGTCCACCCGTCGGGCAGGAAATCGAGCGACATGTAATAATAAAAGGCGCAGCTGCCGTCGCCGCGATAGCTGCCGCCCTTCACAATGCCATAGGCCGTGCCGCCCAGGAAGACGGGGCCACCGCTGTCCCCGCTGCGACAGGTCGGACCGCGCACTGCCACCCATGTCGGCGTGCAGCCGCCGCCGCACAGATCACCGGCGGGCGCGAAGTCGGGCATCCAGACCTCTGCACAGCTATACCCCGTCCGCTCGCCGCGATGGCACACGATGTCGCCCGCCCGGGTCGAGGCCCGGGCGCGCGCACCGACGACGCGGCGAGTGACCGTCTTGGCCGTATCGCTCCAGAACAAGGGCAGAAGCGGAGTGGGACTGACATTCACCTGCACGTCCTGATAGCCCCAACCCCATTGCCCCTGAAAGCGAAGCGGATGCGCCGTGCCGTTCGCATCGATCCAGGACAGATCGTCGGGACAATGCGCGGCGGTCACCACCGCATCCTCACCCCCACGCCGCACGACGAAACCGCTGGTACAGGCATAGCGCCGCCCATTGGCCGGATCGACGCCAACCATGCGCGCGCCACCCTGCAAATCCGCCAGATCGACATCCGGCGCCTCCAGCGTCGCGATGCGCACCGGCACGCCCGCGATCCGCGCGATCCGGTCGCGCATCGCCTCCGCTGGCTCGGTTGCCAGGTCGGCGCGCGAGACCATGACCACCAGCGCACCGATGCGCGGGTCGATGCCGATGCCAGGCGGCTGGGTCAGACTGGCGCGAATTTCGGTCTGGTGCAGCGCCAGCGCGATGACCAGCTGGGCATGGCTGGCATAGGCCCCTGTCCTGAACCGGACGAGCACCGGCGTGCCTGCAACCTTCTCCGTCCGATCGGCTACCGGGCTATCCCCGGTGAGCAGCACATCGACATGAAACGGCGCATGACCGACCGACAGCCCGGCGATGCGATCCGCAAACTCCACCTCGAGCGCATCGGTCAGCGCCACCGAAGCCTGCTGCACCTGAAGCGCGCGCAACGCCGTTGCGGGCGATTGCCCCGAGACCGCGGCATAGGCCGCCGCATCCAGCGCCAGTGCCGCCGAATCGTCCAGCGCGACCGCCGGCACCACCTGCGCCTGTGCCGTACCACCAAGAACGAATGCCAGGATCAGGACGACCAGTCCGCTCGCCAAAGCCCAGCTATCAAGACCCCAAGATTTCGGCTGGTTATATCCCATCATTTTACTATGTATTACGTCCTCAAGGCCGATGAAGGCCATACACGAGATACGAAGGGGACCGAACCGATGTTGCGACGCCATGGCCTGCCGATGATCCTGACAGCCTCCGCCCTCGCGCTGGCGGCCTGTTCGCCCTCGGGATCGGGCAATGCGACGGCGACCGACAATAGCGGTGTCGAGGCCCTGCCGAACGACGGTGTGTCCAACGAGACGGTGGCGAACGACGAGCTTGGGACGGTGGACAATGCCGTCGCGCCGGATGACCTGCTCGGCGAAAACGCGGGCGCACCTAATGCTGCGGCTGCGCGATAAAGTTTCTCTCGGCGGCGGGGCTCCTGGCCTTGTCTCCGCTCCTGCCTCGCCAAAGGAAGCTCCCTAAGGCGATCGACTGGCCCGGCGGATAGACCCGCCGGGCCGTTTTTTTAAGGGCGGTCGTGGATGCCCAGCGTGCGCAGGACACGCATATCCTGTTCGACGACGCCCGCCGACAGCCGCTCGATCAGGCGCTGCGCCTGACGCCACATGCCGGTAGGGCCCGGATGGTGGACCGGCGCGTCGAGCAGGCGGCCACCGCAGAGTTGCGCCAGGGCCGAGCCGTGCAGCGATCCATCGGCGACCAGCGAGGGAAAGGGCAAGGCGGCATCAGGCGAGGCGAAAAGCTGACCACTCTGCCGGTCGAGAGCGGTCGTCGCAGGCGGTTGGAAAAACACGGCACCGGCCACCTTCGACACATAATGGCTGGGCGACAGTCGTGCCCACCAGATGCTGGCCAGGCACGCCGCGCCTTCCGCTACCAGCAGAACCGCCTTGTCGGCCTGCGCCACCGCATGATCGAGCTTGGTCGCCCAGACATCCCGCCCCTCGCGCGAGCTACCGTCGAAGGCGAGCTGGACATCGCCCCGGCGCGGCCAGGCGAACAGATGTTCCCAAGGCAGCGCGCGATCGGCCTGATCGCCGGGTCCGGCCATCGGCAGGGTGATGATCGAAAAGGGGTCCTTCAGTCGCAGTTCGGCCCGCATGATCTGCTCCCGTCGCTGATCTCCTCAGCCAAAGGTACGCGAGGCTGCGCGAAGAGCAAGGGGCCGTCGACGCGGCCCAGCCTCATTCCGCCGCGACGCCGCGCGCGGCGCGCCGCGAATCGCTGAGCGAGACCGCGATGCTGTCGACCATCAGCTCATATTGATCGGCCGTATAGCCTGACGCCAGGAACGCACGAACCTCATGCGACGGCACGCTATAGCCATGGTGCCAGCTGAGCACCGCCATGCGACGCAGCGCCTCCAGCGAGGGGTCGGCAAGGCGCGGATTGCGGGTTTCGCCGAAGATGCTGCTGATCGCGCGGACCAGCCGGGTCGGTTCGCGCAGGCTGGACACCCGGTCACGCCGCGCGAGCGCGACGACCTGCCATTCCAGCGCGGAGAGTCGTGCATCGGGTCGGATCGCCGCAGCCCCCTGCTGCGCCATCACGGCATCCCGCGCCACACGCGCCGCACCGATTTCCTGAAAAGCGACATAGGCCATGACACACCCCTTTTTGTCGCGCGACATCCCGCCCCGGCCAGCCCCATGCCCGCCGAAGTCGACGGCCCCATGCCGCCACTGCTGCTGTCTCGCCAATTTTTCCTGTCGAAGATGCTTGGCACCTTCGATACTGGTCGGTATATTAATCGGACCGAAAGCGGTCAAGCATTTTATACCGGTCGTTACGGAATAATTTTCGGCTCAGCGCGACGGCCAGATCGCCAGCGCGGACCCGATCAGTGCTTCGAGCTGATCGCGCGGCACGCCAGAGCCCGCTTGGACCCCCATGCCCTGCAACAGTCCGAACAAAAGATTGGCGAGGCCCAGCGGATCGACATCGCTGCGCAGGTCGCCTTCGTCCACCGCGCGCTGAAACCGGGCAACGAGCGCGGCCTGCGACGAGGAACGCCGCGCGACGACCTCGGCCTTGATCGATTCGGCCTCCGATCCGCACGCCACCGAGTGGATCACGCCCAGGCAACCGCGCGGCTCGCTCTGGCTGGTCATGACCTCCAAGGCCCCACGCAGCAGATGCTCGGCCACCCCCCGTGCGGTCGGCTGGTCCAGCGCGTCGCGAAGATAGGCCAGTTTTTCCGCTTCGTAGAGGTCGAGCGCCTTGTGGAACAGGGCTTCCTTGTTGCCGAACGCCGCATAGAGGCTGGGCTTGGTGATGCCCATCGCCTCGGTCAGGTCCATCATGGACGCGCCTTCATACCCCTTGCTCCAGAAAACGCGGAGCGCGGATGCCAGCGCCTGATCGGTGCAGAATTCGCGGGGACGCCCCTTACACACGGGCAGGATATTTTTCATAACGCTTGGTATAGAACTCAAACGCGCAAATTTAAAGCCCCGCCTTTCATCGAGGCGGGGCTTTAACGGGACGAGATGTCAGCCCTTGGCGAGGGCGCTGCGTCGACGCCCATAGGCGAAGTAGAAGGCCAGACCCCCGATGTTCCAGATCACGAACCGAACGATCGTCGAACTGGGCAGGCTGAACAGCAGATACAGACAACCCAGGATCGCCAGCGTGCCGACGAGATAGGGTTGCGGACAGCGGAACAGTCGCTTGGCATCGGGTGCCTTGCGCCGCAGCACCATCAGGCAGGCGCCGACCGCGATGAAGGCCAGCAGCGTACCCGCATTGGCGAGTTCGGCAATCTCATCCAGCCGGAACAGGCCCGCAACGATCGCGATCGATACGCCGGTCACCAGCGTGATGCGCGTCGGAGCACCGCTGCGCTTGCTGACCACCGCCAGCGACTGGGGCAGCAGGCCGTCGCGCGCCATGGTGAAGAAGATGCGGCTTTGCCCGTACATCATCACCAGGATGACCGAGGGCAGCGCGATCACGGCGGCCAGCGCGATCAGGTGCGCGGCGGTCGGCTGGCCCAGCGAGCGCAGAACCAGCGCCAGCGGCTCGGGCGAGTTCGCCAGCTGCTGGAAGGGCAGCGAGCCGATCGCGGCGATCGCGACCGCCATATAGATGAGCGTGCAGACCAGCATCGATCCGACGATGCCGATGGTCAGGTCGCGGCCGGGGTTCTTCGCTTCCTCGGCCGAGGTGGCCACCGCATCGAACCCGTAAAAGGCAAAGAAGACGATCGCCGCCGCCGCCATCACTCCGCGCTTGGCGCCCTCCACCTCATGCGCGGCAAAGCCGTACGGCATGAACGGATGGAGATTGTCGGCGTTGAACGCGGGCGCGGCGAAGGCGACGAAAACGCCCAGCGCGACCAGCTTCACGATGACCAGGATGATGTTCAGCGTTGCACTTTCCCGCGTACCCGCGATCAGCATCCCCATCACGGACAGGGCGACGACCACGGCCGGCAGGTTGATGATGCCGCCGCCATGCGGCCCCGACAGCAATTCGGGCGGCAAATGCACGCCCGCCGCCTGTATCCAGCCCACCAGATAGCCCGACCAGCCGACCGCAACGGTCGAACAGGCCAGCGAATATTCGAGGATCAGGCTCCAGCCGACGACCCAGGCCAGGGTCTCGCCCAGCGCCGTGTAGCTGAAGGTATAGGCGCTGCCCGCTGCCGGGATCAGCGTGGCCAGCTCGGCATAGGCGAGCGCGGCACAGGCGCAGACCGCGCCCGCAATCGCAAAGGCCAGGATGACGGCGGGACCGGCACGCTCCGCACCGACACCGGTCAGCGTATAGATGCCGGTGCCGACGATCGCGCCGACCCCCAGCGCGATCAGATGCGGCCAGCTCAGCGTCTTGGCGAGCGCCTGTCCCTCGGCATGGCGGGTCGCGCTGCCCAGCGGTTTGAAAGGTCCGAACATGATGTGAGAAAATCCCCCCGCCTTATCGGCTTTTGCCATATTGCTTTGTCGTCAGGCGACGGGCGCAAACCCGCCTTTCAGATCCATCAACGTGGACCGGATATGCGACTCAAGCAATGCCTGAAGCCGCGTGGCGTCGCGCGCCAGAAAGGCGTCGAGCTGTTCGCGATGCTCCAGATGTGCCCGCGCGTCGCGCCCGGCGGGCTGCAGATGGGCGACGACATAGCGTTCGGCCAGAATAGCCAATTGTCGAATGAGCTGGATGGTCAACGGCCGCCTTAGCGGGCGGACCATCGCCATGTGGAATTGCCGATTGCAGATGGCGACGCGCGCCAAATCGCTGGACGCGGCTTGGTCGAGCGCGTCGAACGCGGCGATCAGCTTCGCCCGGTCCTGTTCATCGGCGGCCACCGCGGCCCGCGCGGCAGCTTCGGGTTCCAGCTTCAGGCGCAGGCCGTAGATATCTTCCGCCTGGGCAGCGGATAGCGGCGCGATCATGTAGCCGCGATTGGCGACCCCTTCGAGCAGGCCTTCCTGCTCCAGCCGGGCCATCGCCTCGCGCAGGGGAATCTTGCTGACTCCCAGCTCGGCGGCCAGCGCATCCTGGCGGATCGCGCGATCCGCCGGGATCGCTCCGGCGATGATGCGCTCGCGGACGATCGTAAAAATCCGGTCCGCCAGCGTCTGCACCAGAATGGCGCCCTCGCCCCGAGCCCGCGCTTCCATGCGGGCGGCGTCGTCGAGCGAGAGCGCCGTCGCCATCAGGCGGCCTTGGCTTGGGTCAGGCTGGGACGGGTCGCGGCGGCCTTCTCGACCATCGCGATGACCTCGGCGCGGCGTTCGCCCTCCAGGATGTAGCGCGGCGGCAGCACGCGCTCAGAACCGCGACCCATGACCTGCTCGGCCAGCTTGATCGACTGGACCAGATCATGCTCGGCATCCAGGTGGAGCAGCGGCATAAACCAGCGATAGATTTCCATCGCCTTGGCATGGTCGCCACGGTCGAACGCCGCGACCAGCTCGACCGACTCCTTCGGGAAGGCGTTGGTCAGACCCGAGACCCAGCCCTGCGCGCCCAGATACAGGCCTTCGAGCGCCACGTCGTCCAGCCCGGCGAACAGGGTGTAGCGATCGCCGAACGCGTTGCGGAAATCGGTGAAGCGGCGCGTGTCCGGCGCCGATTCCTTGACCGCGACGATGTTCTTCACATCGACCAGCGCTTCCAGCACCGTCTGGTCGATGACCGTCCGATAGGCGGGCGGGTTGTTGTACAGCATGATCGGCAGACCGGTCTGGTCGGCCACGCCCTTGAAGTGGTTCACCAGCTCATGCGCCTTGGGCACATAGACCATCGGCGGCAGCAGCATCAGGCCATCGGCCCCGGCCTTTTCGGCGGCCTGCGCATAACGCACCGCGCGGCGCGTGTCATATTCCGACACGCCGGTGATGACCGGCACGCGACCCGCCACGGCTTCGACAATGGCGGTCAGCACAGTGACCTTCTCGTCATAGTCGAGCGAGTTGTTCTCGCCGACCGTGCCCAGTGCGATGACGCCGGTCACGCCGTCATTCACCAGATCATCAACGACCCGCTGCGTATCGGCGAGGTCGATCGACAGATCTTCCCGGACCTGGGTCGTCACTGCGGGGAATACGCCGCGCCAGCCGATGCTCACTATCTGTCTTCCTGCTATTGTTTTAGATATCGTATACCGTCTATCGAATCAGTGTGCCGTGGTCAATCATCATTCCTCGTCAGGATAGGGACCTTTGCCCCCATTCGCGATGAATTGATCGGTCCGCATCTCTATCACCGGCAGTGGGACATAGCCGAGTTGCAGCATCGCATCGTGCCAGGCGCGGATGTTGAACTTCGGCCCCAGCGCCTTCTCGGCCTTGGCCCGGGCCCGTTGGAAGGCCAGCTGCCCCATATAATAGGACAGCGCTTGGCCCGGCCATGCGATGTAGCGGTCCACCTCCGTCTCGATCTCGTGATCGGACAGCGCCGTATTGTCATGCAGATAGGCCTGGGCCCGCTCGCGGCTCCAACCCATCGCGTGAATGCCGGTATCCACGACCAGTCGCGCCGCGCGCCAAGCCTGGTAGGATAGCATCCCGAACCGCTCATAGGGCGTCTTGTAGATACCCATATCCTCGCCCAGCGCCTCGCAATAGAGCGCCCAGCCTTCGCCATAAGCCGACAGGTAACTGTCGCGCCGGAAGCGCGCCAAGTCCTTGTTTTCTGCGGCCAACGGCATCTGGAAGGCGTGGCCGGGTGCGCTTTCGTGCAGCGTCAGCGCGGGCAGCGAATAAAGAGGACGCGACGGCAGGTTATAAGTGTTGACTAGATAGATGCCCGGACCACCGCGCCCACCGGTATAGAAGGGGGCCAGGTCGGCGGGCACCGGCTTGATCGCGAACCGACTGCGCGGCAGGCGACCGAACCATTGCGAGGCGACCCCGTCGAAGCTTTTGGCGAACCAAGCCGCGCGGTCGAGCAACTCTTGCGGCGTCTTGGCGTAGAATTGCGGATCGGTGCGCAGGAAGGTCAGGAAGGCGGCGAAATCGCCCTGGAACTTCACCTCCTTCATCACCTGATCCATCCGCGAGCGGATACGCTGCATCTCCGACAGGCCGATGGCGTGCACCTGCTCGGGGGTCATGTCGGCGGTGACATATTCGCGAATCTTTGAGCGGTAATAGGCCTTGCCGTCGGGCAGGTCATAGGCCGCCGTGCTGACCTGCGCGCGTGGCATATAGTCCTGGCGCAGGAAGGTCAGCAGCCGCCGATGCGCGGGCAGCACATCGTCGCGGATCGCCGCCTTCGCCTCGGCACGCAGCGCCGCCGCCGTGGCAGGCGTCATGGTGGCGGGCATGGTCTTGAACGGCTCGTAAAAGGGCTGAGCGTCACCAGCCCCGGCATCCACCACCTGCGCGACACCGAAATCGCGCCCCTTCAGCGTGACGCGCGGCACGGTGAAACCGCGCTCCAGCCCGGCGCGCATATTCGCGATCTCCTGATCGAAATAGCGCGGCATCTGGTGCAGCATGGCGATGTAATCGCGGTACTGCGCCTCGGTCGTGAAGCTGCCTCGCGCCCAGCTCGCCAGATTGCCCCAAAAGCTGGTGTCGGCGGTCAGCGGCTTTTCATATTCGCGGAAGCGCTGCGCCGCGAGCAGCGCATCGATCTGGCCGCGATAGACCATATAGTCGATGCGGACGCTCGGGGAGAGGCTGGCCGGATCGATCGCGTCGAGCGCCTTGGCGGTCGCTTCCCAGCGCGCCAGTCGGGCGGCCTGGGCGGCCGGGCCTTCATCGGGCAACTGGCGAGAGCCTGCGCTGCCGCTATCGTCGTCGGCCGCGCTCTGACTGATCCGCCATTGATATTCCGCTTCGGAAAGGGCGCGGAACCGGGCATCGGCTGGGCGAGTGGCATTCCGCCCCGCCTCCGCGCGCGGCTTGTCCTTGGCTTCGGCCATGCCCGACGGCGCACTGGCCAACGCCGCCCCCGCCAACAGCCACGCGATCCGGTTCGTCATGCCCTTGCCCCTCATCTGCTCAACCGTTCAATGCCATCACGTCGCGGTACAGGTCCGCCGAAATGGTCACGCCCTGCGCCAGCGAAACCTCTCGCGCGGCATAGCGACGGGCGGAGGGCAGCCGAGCCCCCTGCCCCGTGATCGCGCCGAACATCGCCTCGGCCCGCGCCTGATGTTCGGGGAGAAGATCGCCCAGGAACCCCTTGGGATCGATCGCAATAATCAGCTCACCACCCAAAGGAGAGCCACCCCGCCCGACGTCCCATTCGATCGACTCGCGGCTGGTCATGTCACCGATCAGCGGCCCGGCGAGCAGTTCGACCATCGCGGCCAGCGCCGATCCCTTATGCCCGCCGAACGTCCGCATCGCGCCTGACAGGATCGCCGCCGGATCGGTGGTCGGCTTCCCATTTGCATCGACGCCCCAGTCGTCGGGCACAGCCTTGCCGCCACGCCGGTGTAGTTCGATCTCGCCGCGCGCGACCATGCTGGTGGCGAAGTCGAAGACGAAGGGCGGGCCATCGGGGCGCGGCCAGCCGAACGCGATCGGATTCGTCCCGAACACGGGCTCGGCCCCGCCCGATGGCGCGACCCAGGCATGGCTGGGCGTGAAAGCCAAGGCGACGAGGCCCGCCTCCGCCAATTCCTCGACCTCGGGCCAGAGCGCGGCGAAATGAACGACGTTGTTCAGCGCCAACGCGGCGATGCCGTTGGCCTTCGCCTTTTCGATCAGTAGCGGCCTGCCCGTCTGGAAGGCCAATTGTGCGAAGCCACCGCCGCCATCGACGCGAACCAGAGCGCGCGCCGGTTCGGACAAGACCGGCTCGGCATCGGGGACGACCACGCCCTTGTTGATGCTGGAGACCGCGACCAGCAGGCGGTAGATGCCATGGGAGGTGCAACCGTCGCGCTCGCCCGCGACCATCGTCTCGGCCACCGCCTCGGCATGGGGTACGGCGAGCCCTGCGCCCAGCAGCTTGGCGCGCGCCAAGCTGCGCAGTTCGTCCAGGGTCATCGCGATACCGGTCATGCTGTCGCTCCCGACTTGGCGGCGAACAACCGCATCCCGAAGATCGGCCCCGCCGAGCTGCCGTCATGCGGCACCACGCGGATGCGCACGCTCTTCTTCCCCGCCGTCAGCGCAGGCGGGAGCGGATATTCGACGTCGAAGAACGCGCCCGGCTTGTCGTTTTCCAAATGCTGGGTCGCGATCTTCACATTGTCGACCAGGATGTCGAAGTCACGCTTGCGCTCATCGCCCCAATAGGTGCCCTGCAGGATCATCGGCCCCGGGCGCACCGCCATGGTGAACTCGAAATAGCCGCCCGAGCGCGCATCCCGGCCCTGCTTGCCGCGATAGGAGACGGGATAGGAAATCTCCGAAGTCAGGGCATGATCGCGTTCCGGCTGCATCTCGCCGAGATGCATGACGTCGACCGAGCGGGCGGCGATGTCGCGGGCACGCGCCTGATCGGCGAGGAAGGCCGCCTGCTCGGTCTTCCACCCCGCTTCGGTAAAGCGCTTGAAATAAACGGCGCTGCGCCGGTCATATTGGCTGAAAAAGGGGACGAAGGCGAAATCCGCCGGGCGGAACACGCCTTTGGTCGCGTAGCGCGCCTGTGCGGCATCGGTTGCGGTGAAGCCGTTCAGCGGATGCGCGCCCACCAAGACCGGATCGGGCGAGTCCCACTTGTTGTTGTGACCGCCCAGATCGGCGGCCATCACCATCGGCCCGCGCACGACCGCCACCACGCTGTCGTCGCCGGGCGTCGTCTCGACCCGCAGGTCGAGCGGCAGGCGGATTGAGACGCTGTCCCCCGCCTTCCACCGCCGCTGCACGACCGCATAGCCACGCTCGAAGGCTGGCGTGACGGCCTGGCCGTTCACTTCGACGGTCGCTTGGCCGTTGGCCCAGCCGGGCACCCGCAACGCCAGCGGGAAGCGCCCCGCCCGGTCGAGCCGGGTAAAGCGCAGCGTCGCCTGCCCATCCATTGGATAAGCGGTATCGAGCGTAACGGTCGCGCCACGCTTGTCCCACCGCGCTTCGGCCGGGATGTAGAGATTGACGAAGAAGGTGTCGTCGCCCTGCCAGAAGATGGAATCGCCATGCTTGGCATGGGCCTCCATCCCCGACCCGACGCAGCACCAGAAGGCGTCGTCCTTGAGCGTCGAATAGTCGCGCGCCGTACCCGACATCAGCGGCGTCATATAGGTGAAGCCGCCATTGCCCGGATGCTGCGCCGCCATCGTATGGTTCAGGTGCGCCCGCTCATAATAGTCGAACAGCTGACCATCCGGCTTCCAGCCAAAGAGATGCCGGGTCAGCTTCATCATATTGTAGGTGTTGCAATGCTCGCACGTCTGGTCGGTGACGTGCCGTGCGATGGTATCGGGTTCGGAGAAATATTCCCGGTCGGCATTGCCGCCGATGACATAGCTGTGATGTCCCGTCACCGTGTTCCAGAAGAAGCGCGCGCCCTTGGCGGGCTCGGGCTTGCCGGTGATCTCGTGGATGCGCGCCAGGCCGATCAGCTTGGGCACCTGGGTATTGGCATGGAAATTCGCCAGCTTGTCCTGCCCCGCGACCAACGGATCGAGCACCTTGCGGTCATAGACACGCTCCGCCAGCGCCAGCCACTGGCGGTCGCCAGTACGCTGGTACAGTTCGGCAAAGCTCTCGTTCAACCCGCCATATTCGCACCCCAGCACCGTCTGCATCTGCGCATCGTCGAGGGCGGCGAACACCTTGGCGAAATAGCCGCCGAGCTTGACCGCGACGTCCAGCGCCTGCGCATTGCCCCAGCCGCCATGCACGTCGAGCAGCCCGGCGAACAGCTTGTGCACCGTATAGAGCGGCGACCACGAGCCGTTGAGGTCGAAGCCCCCCGACTTGATCTTGCCCGCCATGATTTCGGGAAAGATCTCCTCGCCGTCGACGACCGTCCCGTCGGGCCGCTTGCGTCCCAGCGCGCCGACATAGCCGGTGCCGCGCTTCGCCTGTGCTTCGGCCAGTTCGCCGACGATATAGTCGGCCCGCGCGCGCATCTCCGGATCGTCGGTCTGCTGCCACGTCAGGACCAGCGCGGAGAGGTAGTGGCCCAGCGTGTGACCGGCGATGGTGTCGCTTTCCCAGCCACCATAGATCGGGGCCTTGGGCTCCAGCCCGGCATAGGCGCGGAAATTGTGGAGCAGCCGGTCGGCGCTCAGGCGATGAAGATAGCCCCGGTTGGTCTCGACCGCCGTCGCATAGATGGACGGGCGCAGCCGAACCGCCGACAGGGGCAAAGGCTCGGCGGTATCGGGGAGCAGCGATGCACCCGCCGCCATCGCCTTGGGGGCCGCGCCGACCAGCGCCAGCGTGGCCGCGCCGCGCATCCATTCGCGCCTATTGGTTTTCAGCATCTTGCCCTCCCGCTAATACTGTATACCAATATACCGCGATAGGGAGAGGGTCAATTGCGATGGTTTTCGCCTGTGCCCTCCCGCCACCAGGGGGTTTTGTTGATGCGTCATAGCCTTGTCCGCCTCGTTCCGGTGACGCTCGCCACGCTGTCGATCCTCGCGGGCACGCCGAGTATCGGTGCTGCCCGGTCTAAGCGGGTGGCCCCTGCCCCGGCCCGCGTGACGTCCGGCCTGCGCGTCGGCCAGTTCACGCTGCTGCTCGATCCCACCAGCCAGACGGCGCGCGGTCTGTCGCCGATCGGCGCCCCCGGCTTCGACTTCCTGCCCATCGGCCGCGCCAAGGAGCGCGCTGGGAATGGCTACAACCATCTGGGTGACATCCATCTGCGGCTGCGCAGCGGCACCGGCGAGTGGCGCGATTACTCCTCGTCGCGCGAGCGGCGGCCGGTGCGCGCCCTGCCCGCTCGCGGGAGCACGCTTGCCTCGGCCGATATCAGCGGGACGATGGGGACCGACCTGCCCCTGCGCATCGTGCGTGACTGGGTGAATGACAAGGGCGCTCCGGTGCTGCGCTTCACCCTCACCAACACGTCCCGCGCGCCGGTCGAGATCGGGGGCTTGGGCATTCCGATGGTGTTCGACAACATCATCACCGACCGCACGCTGGAACAGGCCCATGCCCAGGCGAGCTTCGCCGATCCCTATATCGGGCGCGATGCGGGCTATGTGCAGGTCACGCGGCTGAACGGCGCGGGCCCCGCGCTGCTTGTTCTGCCCGAGCGGAACACCCCGCTGGAGGCCTATGTCCCGATCCCGACGCTGCGCGAGACCAAGGGCCAGGCGGTGATCGTCGAGGCGAGCCCGCGCGCCCAGACCTCCGAAGGTTTCTACGACTGGACCATCGCCAGCGCCGCCTATGCCCAGAAGGAATGGGCCAAGGCGGGGGCGCCGTGGAATGAGGCGACCAGCTTCACCCTCGCGCCCGGTGAAAGCCGCCAAATCGGCCTGCGTCTGGTCGCGGCCCCCAGCATCCGCGCGATCGAGCCGACGCTGGCGGCGCAGGGACGGCCCGTGGTGGTCGGCGTGCCCGGCTATGTCGTACCGACCGACCTCGACGCCACACTGTTCGTGCATGCGCGCTCGGCGATTACCGGCATCGCGAGCTATCCGGCGGGCGCACTCGACGTCACGCGACAACAGGGCAAGCCGGGCTGGACCCGGCTGTCGGTGCGGGGGCGTAAGTGGGGGCGGGCGCGCCTGACCCTGACCTATGCCGATGGCAGCGTGCAGACGGTCCAGTATTTCGTCACCAAGCCGCTGGAGCAGACCATGGCCGATCTCGGCCGCTTCTCGACCACGAAGCAGTGGTTCGAGGGCAAGGGTGATCCCTTCGGCCGCTCGCCCGCCATCCTAACCTATGACCGCGAGGCGCAGAAAATCGTCACCGCCGATCCGCGCGTCTGGATTTCGGGCATGAGCGACGAAGGGGGCGCAGGCAGTTGGGTCGCGGCGGTCATGAAGCAGCTCGACAACCCGAACGCCGACGAGATCGCCCGCATCGAGCAGCTGGTCAACAAGACCGTCGTCGGTCGCCTTCAAGTCGCCGATGGCGAGCATGCGGGCGGGGTGAAGAAGAGCCTGTTCTATTACGATCCCGCCGCCTTTCCCAATCTCTATCAGCCCGCCAAGGACTGGCAGAGCTGGACCTCATGGAAGAAGGACCAGGCGGACGATCTGGGTCGCGCCTATAACTATCCGCATGTCGCGGCGGGGCATTGGGTGCTCTATCGGATCGCGCGCAACCATCCCGGCATGACCCGCGTGCACGCCTGGGACTGGTATCTCGACCATGCGTATCAGACCATCGTCGCGATGATGCGCGACGCACCGCATTATGCGCAGTTCGGGCTGATGGAGGGCGATGTCTTCGTCGACATCCTGACCGACCTGAAGCGCGAAGGCTGGACCGCCAAGGCGGCCGAGGTCGAACGGCTGATGAAGGGGCGCGCCGACCATTGGCGCACGCTGCAATATCCGTTCGGCAGCGAGATGGCGTGGGACTCGACCGGCCAGGCGGAGGTCTATGCTTGGATGCGCTATTTCGGCTATGGTCCGCAGGCGGACGTCACGCGCGAGGTGATCCTGGGCTATGACCCGTCGATCCCGCACTGGGGCTATAACGGCAATGCCCGGCGCTATTGGGACTTTCTGTACGGCGGCAAATATCCGCGGCTGGAGCGGCAGATCCATCATTATGGATCGACCCTGAACGCCATCCCGCTGTTCGATTCGTTCCGGCGCAAGCCCAGCGACCTGCACCTGCTGCGCGTCGCCTATGGCGGGTTGATGGGCGGGATCACCAATATCGACCAGGACGGCGCCTCCTCCGCCGCCTTCCATAGCTGGCCCGATCGGATGCAATGGGACCCGTATAGCGGCGACTATGGCATGGGCTTTTTCGGCCATGCCTATGCGGCGGCCACTTATGTCGTGAACGATCCGACGCTCGGCTGGCTCAGCTATGGCGGCAATCTGTCACTGGCGGACGGCCATGTCCGGGTCGTGCCCCGCGATGGCGCCCGCGCGCGCGTGTTTGTCGCGCCGGTCGGGCTGTGGCTGACGCTGGAAGCGGGCAAGATAGCCGGGGTCGATTACGATCCCGCCACCGGCAAGGTTCGCCTGACCCTCGATCCCGTTACCGCCGCCACGCCTGCTGCCCGGCTATTCGTCGAGACGACGACACCTGGCGGCCACATCTACACCCCCGATCGCGGGACTCTGGAGCGCGGTGGCTACACCGTGCCGCTATCGGCGGCGGCGACCGACATCACGCTGTCGGCGAGGTAACGCCGCAACTGGAGGACGAGCGGCCCGTCGGCGGGCGGCATGGGCCAGGCGCCCATCGCCGCCGGTTCGCACCAGATCAGCCCGTCCGCCTCCAGCGCGACCGGTGTCCCCTGCCACGACCAGATGACGTAGAGCAGCAAGAGCAGGTGGCGACCCGGCAACGCTTCGGTCGCGAACCCCGCCGGTTCCAGGGCATCCGCCGTCACCATGATGCCGAGTTCCTCGCGCAGCTCACGGACCAGCGCGTCTTCGGGGCTCTCGCCGGGCTCAAGCTTCCCGCCGGGAAACTCCCACAATCCCGCCAACGCCTTGCCAGCCGGTCGCTGCTGCAGCAGGACCCGCCCCTCCCCATCGACCAGCGCCGCCGCGACGACCGGAAACAGACTTGCGGACCTATCGGCGATATCGACCATTTGTTAACCCTTATCCGATTATGTCGCAAACGTCATGAGAATGCCCCAGGCCTTCCGCGTCCTGCGCCATGTCCTCGCCGATACGCGCGGCGCGTCGGCGGTGGAATATGGCCTGATCGTCACGGCCGTCATGGTGGCGATTTTCGCCGGATTGTCGCAGCTTGGGGTAAGCTTCCAGAGCCTGTTGGCCTTCATCGCCGATCATCTCCGCCAGGCCAGCGGTTAAAAATCACTTTCCGCGCAGCGCATTAAATCTTCGTCAACCAGTGGCGGGGTAAAGCTCCGGCAGCTGAACCGGCGCTCCGGCTCAGCCGGGTGATCGACCAGATACTGCAATTAACGGAGACCGGAATGAAGACGCTTCGCAAGATGGTGAAGGACAACAAGGGTGCGACCGCCATTGAATATGGCCTGATCGCCGCCCTGATTGCCGTCGCCGCGATCGGCGCGATGTCCAGCCTGGGCACCCAGCTGAATACCACCTTCGGCAACATCTCGAGCAAGCTGAAGACGAACTCGTAAACGGTTCGTGGCAGGACAGGTGGCGCATCGTCGCCACCTGTCCGCGCTTCTCGGCATGCTCGGCAAGCCCGTGCGCCACGCGACGGGCCTATCCGTCATTCGACGCTTCTACAGACCTGGTGCCGCACGGCGCACCGCTCGCTGGCACTGGTCAGCGTCCAGGTTCACCCAACCGGCTCCGGCTCTCGACCCGGAGATTGGTATGACTATGATCCGCAAGACCTTGCGCAACCGCAAGGGCGCAACCGCCATTGAATATGGCCTGATCGCCGCCCTGATCGCCGTGGCGGCCATTGGCGCGATGAGCGCGCTCGGCACGCAGTTGAACACCACGTTCAACAACATCTCAACGAAGCTCAGCACCAACAGCTAAGCCGGAACCCGCTGCTAGCGACATTTCGGGGCCGCCGACGGAAATCCGTCAACGGCCCTGCTTATTATTTAGAGGCGGCCCATCGCCAGGAACTTGGCGGCCCGGCCGCGCTTCAGCTCGTCACGGCCTAGGCCGCCCAGATCGCCGAGCGCCTTTTTGATCGAATCGCCCAGATTGGCGATCGCACCCGCATGGTCGCGATGCGCGCCGCCTACCGGCTCGGTCACAATGGTGTCGATGATGCCGAAGCTCTTCAGGTCCTGCGCGGTCACGCGCATCGCCTCGGCCGCTTCGGCCGCCTTGTCGGCGGTCCGCCACAGGATCGAAGCGCAACCCTCGGGCGAAATCACCGAATAGACCGCGTGCTCGAACATCAGTACCCGGTTGCCCGCTGCCAGCGCCACCGCGCCGCCCGAGCCGCCTTCACCGACGATCGCCGAGACGACCGGCACGCCCGCCGCCAGACAGGCCTCGGTCGAACGCGCAATGGCTTCCGCCTGGCCGCGCTCTTCGGCCTGGATTCCCGGGAACGCGCCCGACGTGTCGACCAGCGTCACGATCGGCAGGCCGAAGCGATCGGCCAGCTCGACCAGGCGAATCGCCTTGCGATAGCCCTCGGGCTTGCCCATGCCGAAATTGTGGCGGAGGCGGCTGGCGGTATCCTCGCCCTTTTCATGGCCCAGCACCATCACGCGCTGGCCACGGAACTGGGCAAAACCGCCCATGATCGCCTGGTCGTCGCCAAAGGCGCGGTCGCCCGCCAGCGGCACGAACTCGTCGAACAGCCCCGCGACATAATGTTTGAAGTGCGGGCGCTGCGGATGGCGAGCGACCTGCGTCTTCTGCCACGGGGTCAGCTTGGCGAAGGTGTCGCGCAGTAGCTTGTCCGACTTGGCCTGGAGCTTGGCGATCTCCGCGCCGATATCGACTGCCCCTTCGGCGGTCGTGTCGCGCAGTTCGTCGATCCGGCTCTGAAGCTCGGCGATCGGTTTCTCGAAATCGAGGAAGGTCGTTGACATGGGCCTAGCGCCTAAGGGCGCTTTGCCCGAAAATCAACGAGCGGGTGGCGGGTGTTGACGAGTTCCACCAGCTTCTGCGCCTCGACATGGGTATAGATTTCGGTCGTGGCGATGTCGGCATGGCCCAGCATCGCCTGCACCGCGCGCAGATCGGCACCCCCGCCCAGCAGATGCGTGGCAAAGGCATGGCGCAACACATGCGGGCTGACCCGGTCGGGCGGAATGCCTGCCTCCGCCGCCAGCGCCTTGATCAATTGGTAGAGGCGGATGCGGGTCAGGTGCTTCTTGCCGCCGGGAAACAGCCACGGCGTGTCGGCCGGAACATGGACCCGCCATGCCGCGACCGCCGCCCGCGCCCGGTCGGAGATCGGCACCATCCGCTCCGTACCGCCCTTGCCCTTCAGGATCAGGAAGGGCCGGTCGGGATGCACCGCCCCTCGCGGCAAGGCGACCAGCTCGCTGGCCCGCAGGCCCGAGCCATAGAGTAGCTCGACCAAGGCGGCCAACCGCAGGTCATTGGCGCTCGGATGCGCGGCCCCGGTTCGCTCATTGATCGCGGCGAACAGCCGGTCGATATCGGCATGGCTCAATATCTTGGGCAGTCGCCGCTTGGGACCGGGGCGGGGCAGTACCGACGACGGATCGTCGGCCCGCAACCCTTCTTCATGCAGAAAGGCGTAAAAGCGGCGCAGCGCCGCCGCCTTGCGCGCAACGGTGGCATTGGCCAGCTCTGCCCAGCCATCGGCCAGCCCACGCAGCGCATCGGCATCGGCCTCGGCCAGCCCGCCCATCGCTTCCCCTGCCAGCCGCAGGTCGGAGCGATAGGCGGCCAGCGTATTGCCCGCCGCGCCCGCCTCGGCCGCCATCATCTCCAGAAAGCGATCGAGCAGAGCACCGTCGCGAGCCATCATGCGCGCGCGATGGCCTCCGCCGCGATCATCCGGGCCTCGGTATCCATGCCAACCGAGCGCAGCGCTTCCAGGATGCGATACAGCCCCTGGGGCGGTACGCCGCGCCAATCGCCGGTCTGCATCCCGATCGCGCAGAGCAGCACGACCATGCCGGGCTGCTCGTCGGCCACCGCCTGGTCGAGCGCCTCGGTCCAGGCGTTGCTCTGCCCGACCCGCACGTCGAGCGCCTCCGCGCCCTTTTCGATATCGGCCCGCGACAGCCGACCGAGCCCGGCGAGCCCGGCAAAGAACAGGCGCTGCTTGAACGCATCGCCGCCGCCATAGCTGCTGACCTGATCGTAGGAGACCTGTTCCTGCCGGTCGGGATCGCTGAGCATGATCATCGCCCAGCCATCGCTTCCGGCCTTGATCGCATCGCGCCAACGCGCCGCGCTACGATCCAGACCAGCCGACAGCATCGAGGCGACCAGCCGGTCCGCTTCATTGCCATCGGCCACCACCGGCAGGCGCGCGACGGCGCGGGCGGTAAGGATCAGGCGGGCATAAGGCGTGCGCTCCGCCGATCCCCAGAGCGACCGGATCGCGGACAATCGCTGTCCCTCGTCGCTGGCGGCATAGGCATTGCGCAGGTCGTTGCCGATGGCGGCCTGATCGCGGCTCGCCTGATCGTCATCGGCCAGGCCGGAGTAGAAATCGACCAGCGCGGCATTGGACAGCACGCCCATCGCCGCCGCCTGGTCAACTACCGCCGCCCGGTCTGTCGCGGCCACCGGCGCCGAGGTCGCCAGCCATCCACACACCTGCGGCCCGACATAGGCCAGATAATCCGGCGGCACGGTCATCCCGGTCGCTGTCGCTAGGCCATAGCGCCAGGTGGTCAGGCGATCGGCGTCGCCCCATTCGATCGTCACCGCGCGCCGCCCAGCGCTGGCGCCCATCAGCTTGTCGGCAAGCTTCATGTCGAACTCGTCGGCGATGCCCTGGCGACGGACCTGCCGCACCAGCGCCGTGCCGCGCGCGCCGTCACCCGACAGCGCCGCGCACCACCCCTGCGCCACGCGATAACCGCCCAGCCCCGTCACGGCAACCCCGCCATCGGCGAGCGGGCAGAGCCCGGCCGGATCGCTGGAGGCGAGAAGCGCGTTCATCGCGACCTGATAGAGCTTGGGCGTGTAGTTGCCCGGATCGACCGACTGGACGACCGCGCGGGCGACCTGCGCCTCGCCCATGCGCAGCAGCAACCACGCGCGTTCGGCGGCGAAGTCCGCGCCGTTCACGCCACGCGGCGTCGTCATGCGGCTCGCCAGCGTCCGCCGCAGCAGGATCGAGGCCCAGCGCGACGGCAGCGGCGCGGACAGTCGCCGCATCAGCGCCTCGGCGACGCGGCCATCGGCACCCGCGAAGATATTTTGGTCAAGCGCGCCCTCGCCCGGTCCGGCCGGACCGACAAGCGCCAGCGAACGCCGCGCCGAGGCGGGAAGCTCATATTCGGCCAGTTGCCGCGCGCTCATCGTCGGGGTCGGCGATGGCGTGGGGCTCGGCGTCGGGCTGGCCAGCGATTCGATCAGCGCGCCCACTGCATCGGCCGGCGTCGGCGTCGGCGCGGGCGCCGCCACCGCGCCGGGTGCCGTCCGCACCGGCGTCAACGTAGGGCGCGGCGTGGCCCGCCCGCTGGCGGGCGCGGAGGGCTGGCCGAAGCCGGGGGGAAGCAGCGATTCGGGCCGATCCTGTGCCGCGGCGATCGCGGCGGCCCCGACCATCAATAAGGCGACGGCCCGGGGAAGATGGCGAAAAGCGGCTGCCCGCTTATTGCAGGTTGCCAAGCGAAACCGCCTTTTCGACCTGGGTGGTCGGCCGTTCGGTCGCCCGGCCCGAGAGCAGGAACAGGCCCCCGACGACGATGACGAGGAGGACGATGAGCGAAACGACCGTACGGGACATGAAAACCAAAACCTTATAATGGACCCGTGAAAGCCCGGCCGGTGTTGCCGGGCGCGCGCCCGCTGTATAGCGCAGAGTGCAATGTTGCAAAGCCACAACCCTGTAGATGCAAGCTGGAACGGGTCGCCCATCGTGCTCGTCGGTCTGATGGGCGTGGGCAAGTCGACCGTGGGACGCCGTCTGGCGAATCGGTTGCGGGTGCCCTTCGTCGATGCCGACACCGCGATCGAGGAAGCCGCCGGCATGAGCGTGACCGAAATCTTCGCCCAGTTCGGCGAACCCTATTTCCGCGACGGAGAGCGCCGGGTGATCGCTCGGCTGGTCGATGGCCGTCCCAAGGTGATCGCGACCGGCGGCGGGGCGTTCATCAACGACGACACGCGTGCCCTGATCCTGGAACAGGCGACCGCCATCTGGCTGAACGCCAGTCCCGAGGTGCTGGCCGAGCGGGTGAAGCGCCGCGACACCCGGCCGCTGCTGCGCGGCAAGGACCCGCTGAAGGTCCTTCGCGAACTCTCCGAGAAGCGTAACCCGATCTACGCACTCGCGCCCATCCACGTCTCCAGCAAGCGGGGCCCGCATGAGGCCACCGTCAACGCCATCCTGAAAGCCATCGGACGATGAAGACCGTCACCGTGTCGCTCGGCGACCGCAGCTACCCCATCCATATCGCGGGCGGCCTGCTGCCCCGCGCCGCCGAGTATCTCGCCCCCCTGTCGCGCGGGCGGCGCATGGCGATCGTGACCGACGAGAATGTCCGGCCGCATCTGGAGGTGCTCCAGGCGAGCTTGCGCGCGGCGGGTGTCGAGAGCGAGGCGATCGTCCTGCCGCCCGGCGAGAAGACCAAGAGCTGGGCGATGCTGGAGCATGTCTGCGACCGGCTGCTCGAACTGGGCGTCGAGCGCGCGGATCATGTCATAGCTCTCGGCGGCGGGGTGATCGGCGATCTGGTCGGTTTCGCCTGCTCGATCGTCAAGCGCGGCTGCCGCTTCGTCCAGATCCCGACGACCCTGTTGTCGCAGGTCGATTCGTCGGTCGGCGGCAAGACCGCGATCAACACGCGTGCGGGCAAGAACCTGATCGGCGCCTTCCACCAGCCCGCCATGGTGCTGATCGACCCGGACGTGCTCGACACGCTGCCCGCGCGGCAGGTCCGTGCGGGTTATGCCGAAGTGGTGAAGTACGGCCTGATCGACGATTTCGCCTTTTTCGAATGGTGCGAGGCGAATGCGCCTGCGCTTATGGCGGGTGACGCGGAAGCGCGCGTCCATGCCATCGCCCATTCGGTCGCCGCCAAGGCGCGGATCGTCGCGGCGGACGAGCATGAGACCAACGGCATCCGCGCGCTCCTGAACCTGGGCCATACCTTCGGCCATGCGCTGGAGGCGGAGGCGGGCTTCTCCGACCGGCTGCTTCATGGCGAGGGCGTGGCGGCGGGCTGTGCGCTGGCCTTCCGCTATTCGGCACGCGAGGGGATTTGCGAACGGCAGGATGCCGAGCGGGTCGCCGCGCATCTGCGCGCCGTCGGCCTGCCCGATGGCCTCGCCGCCGCCGGGATCGATGCGCCGTCCGCAACGTTGGTCGAGCATATGAAGCACGACAAGAAGATGGCGGCGGGCACCCTGCCCTTCCTACTCGCGCGGGGGATCGGTCAGACCTATCTCGACAAGACGGTCAACCTGGCGGACGTCGCCGCCTTCCTCGACGCCGAGCCGCGCTGATGCCCAACGGGGTCGCCAAACAGAATTTGCCGAGCAAGATGTGCCCGGCCTGTGAGCGACCCTTTACTTGGCGCAAGAAATGGGCGCGGGACTGGGATCAGGTAGTCTATTGTTCGGATGCCTGCCGGAAGAAGCGGTAGCGACTATCCCCGCATCGCCTTCGCCGCCGCCAGTGCGCGCTCGCGCCCTTCGCGGTGGCCGATGATCTTGGCCGGATACGTCTTCGAGCGACGGCCCGAGTCTTCGGGATCGTGGATCGCCGTATCCGACACGTTCTTCAGCTCCGGCACCCATTGCCGGATATAGTCGCTCGCATCGAACTTCTCCGACTGGCTGAGCGGCGCCATGATCCGGCCGAACATGTTGGAGTCGATGCCCGTCCCCGCCACCCATTGCCAATTGACCGCGTTGTTCCCGTAATCGGCGTCGATCAGGCAGTCCCAAAACCAGCGCTCGCCCTCACGCCAGTCGATCAGCAGATGCTTGATGAGGAAGGAGGCGGTAATCATCCGCACCCGGTTGTGCATCCAGCCGGTCGCCCAGAGCTGCCGCATCCCTGCATCGACGATCGGATAGCCGGTGCGCCCGGTCTGCCAGGCCTTCAAATCGGCCTTGGCCTCCTTGCCGCTGCGCCACGGCATCGCGTCGAACGCATCGCGGCCGTTACGGTCGGCATAGTCGGGCAGCGCCATCACCACGCCATCGGTAAAGTCGCGCCACGCCAATTCCTTGCGAAACGTCTCTGTATCGCCGCGCCGGTCCAACGAGTGCCAGACGGCGCGCACCGACACCTCACCGAAATGGAGATGCGGCGACAGGCGGGAGCTTCCCTCCTCCGACGGCATGTTGCGCGCCGTGTCATAGGCGACCGCCTTGTCGCCGAAATCCGCCATGCGTTCGCGCGCGGCCGCTTCACCCGGTGTCCAGTCTTCGGCGAAACCGGTCGACCAGTCAGGCTTGGTCGGCAACAGCGCCCAGTCGGCGAGTTGCTCGCTTTTGGGCCAGTAACCGGGCGCATCCAACGAGGAAGGCGGGTCGAGCGGATGAGCGGGCGGAGTGTGCTCCTGCAAGCCTTTCCAGAAAGCTGAGTAGATGCGGAACGGCTTGCCGCTGCCTGTGGTGACCAGTTCGGGTCTCGCGAGGTGATTGCCGTCGTGCAGGCACAGGCGGTCGCCGAGCTCCTTCTCGGCGGCGCGCCACCAGGGTTCATAATGGCGGATGGCGTGGACCGTCGTCGCGGCCGTATCCTCCATGAGCGCGCGCAAGGTCTCGACCGCCTTGCCGCGTCGCAAGATCAGGCGACTGCCCAGCGCCTTCAGGTCCTTGGCCAGCGACGTCAGGCTGTGGTGCAGCCACCAGCGCTGCGCCGCCCCCATCCGCCAGTCGCCGGGGGTGTCATCATCCAGGATATAGACCGGAATGACCGGTCCCTGTTCCGCCGCGGCCAGAAGCGCGGGTTGGTCGTGAAGGCGGAGATCCTGGCGAAACCACAGGATCGTGGGGGATGCGGTCATCCAGCCGCTACGCTTCGATGCGCGCCGGGTTCCGATGGGACAGTCTTTCACCCAGAGTCAGGATGGCGTCGACATGCCGCTGCGCGATCGCCATCACATCGTCGCCATAGCCGCCGCCCACCGTGCTCGCCAGCGGCAACCCCCGCGCCAGGGCGATGTTCGCGATCAGGTTCTCGCGCGCGATCAGTCCCTCTCGCGTCAGGGCCAGTCGCCCCAGTCGATCTTCGACAAAGGGATCGACGCCCGCCTGATAGAGGATGATATCCGGCCGATGCTCGTCGAGGAACGGCACCAGCGTCGCCTCCAGCTCCGCCAGATACCCATCGTCGTCGACGCCGTCCGCTAGCCCGACGTCCAAGGTCGACCGGGCCTTACGCGCCGGGAAATTCTTCTCGGCATGGATCGAATAGGTCACGATGTCATGCCGTCCCGCCGTCAGCGCGGCGGTTCCGTCGCCCTGGTGCACATCGCAATCGACGATCGCGACCCGCGCCACCACATTCTGTTCGACCAGCCGCACCGCCGCGACCGCCAGATCGTTAAATACGCAATAGCCCGCGCCGGTATTGGCGAGCGCATGATGGCTGCCGCCCGCCGTATTGGCGGCAAAACCGTGTTTGAGCGCCAGCATCGCCGCCGTCCATGTCCCGCCCGGCACCGCCTGTGCACGAAAGGCGACCTGTTCGGTGATCGGAAAGCCCGTCCGCCGCGTCTTTTCGGGCGGTACCCGTGACTCCAGCACTTCCGCGACATAGTCCGGGTCGTGCACCGCCTCCAGCCATGCGCGCGGGATCAGCGCCGGTTCGGTCCAGGCCACCGCTTCGCCCTGCGCGCGAAGCAGATCGCGGATCGCGCCGTTTTTGCCCCAGCGATAGGTGGAGCGCGCCGGAGCCTCGGTCACATAGGCGGGGTGATGGACGACATGGATCATCGCCCCTAGGTAGGAAGCCATGACCCGCGATAGGAGGGCTCCCGCCCCGCTGCCCGAGCTGCGCGCCGATGTCGCCCGCTTCCTCGGCTATTATAACCGCCTGCCCGGCCCGCCCCAGGAGCAGCGTGGCCCAGAGGCCGCCCGTGAGATGATGCGCGCCGCGCGCGACCTGACCGACCCGCCGATCGGGCCGCTGGGTACCGAGCACCGCTTCACGATCGACGGACCGGCGGGCCCGATCCCGGCGCGACGGTTCGATCCGCGCGAGGATCGCGAAGCAGGGCCGGTCGTGCTGTTCTTCCATGGCGGCGGCTTCGTGATCGGCGATATCGACACCCATGCGCCACTCGCCGCCGAGATGGCGCGGACGCTCGATATGCCTGTCGTCTCTATCGACTATCGTCTGGCCCCCGAGCATCGCTGGCCCGCTGCCCCGGACGACTGCGTGGCGGCGGCGCGCTGGCTGGCAGAACAATCGGACGTTACGAGCCTGATCCTGGCAGGAGATAGCGCGGGCGGGACGCTGGCCATCGTCACCGCCATGGCCTTGCGCGACCGACCCACCGCCGTGCCGGTGATAGCGCAAGCCCTGCTCTATCCCGCCGCGGACATGGCGCGGGCGCATCCGTCGCTACGCGATTTCGCCGAGGGGCATTTCCTGACCCGCGCGATGCTCGACTGGTTCGTCGCCTGCTATGCCGCAGACCTGAATGACGTCCGCGCTGCGCCGATGCGGGCCGAGCTGGGCGGGATGCCGCCCGCTGTCGTCATGACCGCCGAGTGCGACCCGATCCGCGACCAGGGCCGCGCCTATGCCGCCGCGCTGGCCCGCGCTGGCGTGGCCGTGACCTTCCGCGAGGCCAAGGGCACGATCCATGGCTTTGCGACACTGCGCAAAGCGATCCCGTCGGGCGTGGCCGATCTGACCGCATTCCTGCTTGCGTTGAAGGCCATGATCGTCGAGGCGGAGGATATCCGCCCGATGGGACAATGATCATGACCGACCTTCCCTATCGCCCCTGCGCGGGCGTCATCCTGATGAACCGAGACGGCCGGGTATTCGTCGGCCAGCGCATCGATTCGACGCTGGAAGCGTGGCAGCTGCCACAGGGCGGGATCGATCCGGGCGAGGACGCCGACACGGCCGCCTTGCGCGAGCTGTTCGAGGAAACCGGCGTCACCGCCGACAAGGTCGAGCTGATCGCCCGGGCCCCGCGCGAGCTGACCTACGACCTGCCCGACGACCTGATCGGCAAGGTGTGGAAGGGCAAGTGGCGCGGCCAGCGGCAGAGTTGGTTCCTCTATCGCTTCCTGGGCGAGGACGGCGACATCCGTATCGAGACCGAACATCCGGAATTCCGCGCCTGGCGCTGGGCCGAGCCGGAAACGCTGCCCGCGATGATCGTGCCGTTCAAAAAGGCGCTGTACGAGGAACTGCTGGTCGTCTTCGCGGAGCATTTCGCCGCACATCATGGCGACCGTGCGGTTTCCTCGGGCGCGGACGAGGCATAAGGCTGATCCTCATGAAGACGCGGCTGTTGCTGATCCCGATGGCGCTGGGCCTGCTCGCCAATGTCGAGCCCAACGATCCCGATCCCGCGCTGATCCCGCCGCAGATCCGCGCGATGCTGGAGGCTGCGATCGCCAGCGGGAACGAGAACGACATCACCACCGTCGTCCGCTACGCACGCAACGCCGTGCCCGAAGCGGCGGATGCGATCGACGCGATGGCCGATGTCTGGCGCGACGAAAAGACCGCCAGCCGCAGCCGAACGATCCGCGAGGCGACGTTCTTCGACCTGTGGCATGGCCGTGTCGAGCTGGGCGGCTTCGCGACGACGGGCAACAGCCAGAATATCGGCCTGACCGGCATCGTCGACCTGAACCGCGAGGGGCTGCGCTGGCGGCACAAGCTGCGCTTCCAGGGTGATTACCAGGAAAGCTTCAACGTCGTCAGCCGCGAACATTATGTCGCGTCCTACGAACCCAATTTCAAACTCAGCGCCAACAACTATGTCTACGGCGCGGCGCAGTATGAAAGCGACAAGTTCCTCGGCTATTTCAACCGTTTCTCCGCGTCGAGCGGCGCGGGCTACAGCGCCATTCGCAAACCCCGCATGACGCTCGACGTCGAACTCGGCCCTGCCTTCCGGCACACCGAATTTACCGATGGCCGGATCGAAAGCGCCCTGGCGGCCCGCGGGAATCTGAACTTCGTGTGGAAGCTGACGCCAGCCATGTCGTTCAACCAGAACGCCTCGGCCTATGTCCAGAAGTTCAACAGCACCGTCAGCACCAATTCGGCGTTGAACGCCAAGCTATTCGGTCCGCTGTCCGCCTCGCTCTCCTACAATGTCCAATATGAAAGCGAGCCGCCCGTCGGCCGCCAAACGACCGACACGATCACCCGCGCCTCGGTGGTCTACAGCTTCTAATTTCCGAAGCGGGGTTCACCTTGGCGGCCTGCTTGGCCTAGGTAAGGCCGATGGAGAGACTGAACCCGATCGAGCGTGACGCCGTGGCGTCCGCCGCCGCCTACCCCATGCTGCCCCTTGTGGAAGAATGGAGCGCGATTAACAGCGGCACCCGCAACATGGCCGGACTGGCGATCATGGCCGACCGGCTGGCGGCGGCGTTCGGCGCGCTGCCCGGTACGCTCAGCCTGATCGACCCCGAACCGGTCGAGCGCGTCGGCGCCGATGGCATGCCCTCCCCCTTGGAGCATGGCCGCCACCTGCGCCTGTCGGTCCGCCCCCAGGCGCCGGTGCAGATGCTGTTCACCGGCCATATGGACACGGTTTATCCGGTCGACCATCCCTTTCAGGCGGTGACGCGGATCGACGACAACCGGCTGGGCGGGCCCGGCGTCGCCGACATGAAGGGCGGGTTGGCGGTACTGCTCGCCGCCCTGTCGGCGGTGGAGGCCAGCCCCTTGGCAGAGCGCTTCGGCTATGACGTGCTCATCAACTCGGACGAGGAAACCGGCTCTGCCTCTTCCGCCGCGCTGATCGCCCGGTGCGCGAGCGGCAAGGTCGCCGCGCTGACCTATGAGCCCGCGCTTCCCGACGGAACACTGGCCGGCGCGCGGGGCGGCACCGGCAATTTCACCATCGTCGTGCGGGGCCGAAGCGCCCATGCGGGCCGCAATCCCGAGGAAGGGCGCAACGCCATTGTCGCGGCGGCGCGGATCACGGTCGAACTGTCGCAACTCGCCGCCGACGATATCACCGTCAACCCGGCGCGGATCGACGGTGGCGGGCCGAACAATGTCGTGCCCGACCTGGCCATGCTGCACGTCAATTTCCGCCCCCGCGCGCTGGCCGCGATCGAGCGGACCGGCCCTGCCATGCAGGCCATCGCCGAACGGATCGCCGCCGACCATGATGTGAGCGTCAAGGTGCATGGCAGCTTCAATCGTCCGCCCAAGCCCATCGACGACGGCGCGGCGCGGTTGTTCGAGACCGTTCGCGCGGCAGGCGGGGACCTGGGCCTCACCATTGGCTGGCGCGACACGGGCGGCGTGTGCGACGGCAACAATATCGCCGCGGCGGGCGTGCCGGTGGTCGATACCATGGGGGTACGCGGCGGCGCGATTCATTCGCCCGACGAGTATATGCTGATCGACAGCCTGGCCGAACGCGCGGGCTTGTCGGCGCTGACCATCCTGCGCATCATCGGTGCCGCATGAGCCGCTTCTGCATCCGTCCCGCTGTTGATAGCGACGTCCGTCACCTGTATGAAATGGCCAAGCTGACCGGTGGCGGCTTCACCAACCTGCCCCCCGACCGCCGCGCCCTGACCGCCAAGCTCGCCCGCAGCCATGAGGCCTTTGCCCGGGAGGCGGACGGCAGCATCCGCGACGAGCTGTTCGTCCTGATGCTGGAGGATCAATCGACCGGTGATGTGCGCGGCACGTGCCAGATCTTCACCCATGTCGGGCAGAAACATCCTTTCTACAGCTATCGCATCGGCACGCTGACCCAGCATAGCCGCGAGCTGGACCGGACCTTCCGCGCCGAGATGCTGTCGCTGGCCACCGATCTGGAAGGCGCGAGCGAGGTCGGCGGCCTGTTCCTCCATCCCGGCGAGCGTGCCGGGGGGCTTGGTCTGCTGCTGGCGCGAAGCCGCTATCTGTTCATGCGCGCCAACCGCCCGCGCTTCGCCGACCGCGTGCTGGCCGAATTGCGCGGGGTGATCGACGAGGCGGGCGGATCGCCCTTCTGGGATGGCTTGGCAGGCCGCTTCTTCGGCATGAATTTCCAGCAGGCCGACGAATTCAATGCGATCCACGGCCATCAGTTCATCGCCGACCTGATGCCCAAGCATCCCATCTACACCGCGATGCTGACCGAGTCGGCGCGCGCCGCCATCGGCCTGCCGCATCCCTCGGGCCGCGCCGCAATGCGGATGCTGGAGAATGAGGGCTTCGCCTTCGAGCATTATATCGACATCTTCGACGGCGGCCCGACCATGACCGCGCGGACCGACCAGGTGCGCACCATCCGCGACGCGCGCGAAAGCACCGTGGTCGCGATCAACGCGCAGCCGGGGCGAGAGGCCCTGGTCGCGGCGGGGCGGCTAGCCGATTTCCGCTGCGCCCTTGCCGACATTCGCGACGGTGATGGCGGGGTCATCCTGTCCGAGGAAACCGCCCGCACGCTCGACCTGACGGTCGGCGATACCGTCCTCCATATCGATCGGTGAGCGCCATGCTGAGAGAGATCAATTTCGACGGCATCATCGGGCCGAGCCACAATTATGCCGGGCTCAGCCATGGCAACCTCGCCGCCACCCGCAATGCGGGCAAGACCTCGCACCCCAGGGCCGCCGCGCTTCAGGGGATCGCCAAGATGCGCGCGAACCTCGACCTGGGATTGGTACAGGGCATATTGCTGCCGCATCCCCGGCCGGACCACCCTTGGCTGGGGCGACTGGCGACCGATTATGACAGCGCCTCGCCGGTCCTAAAGGCTCAGGCCCTGTCCGCCTCGGCCATGTGGGCCGCCAACGCCGCGACCGTCTCGCCCTCGCCCGACGCGCGCGATGGGCGGTGCCATCTGACTGTCGCCAACCTGCTGACCATGCCGCATCGCAGCCATGAATGGCCCGCGACGCTGGCGCAGCTGCGGCTGATCTTCGCCGATCCGGCCTTTATCGTCCATGCGCCCGTGCCCGCGCCCTTTGGCGACGAGGGTGCGGCCAATCATATGCGGCTGTGCAGCGGGCACGATCATCCGGGCGTCGAAGTCTTCGTCTATGGCGAAAGCGGCGGCCCCTTCCCCGCGCGTCAGCATCGCGAGGCGTGCGAGGCCGTCGCGAGCGCGCATCGCCTGTCCCCAGACCGGGTGCTCTTCGTTCGCCAGTCCGACGCTGCCATCGCGGCGGGAGCCTTCCACAATGACGTGGTCGCGGTCGCCAACGAACGCGTGCTGTTCGCGCACGAACAGGCCTTTGCCGATCGCGACACCTTCTACACCGACCTGCGCACCCTGATGCCCGATGTCGAGATCGTCGAGGTTCCCGCCGACCGGGTGAGCCTGGCGGATGCCATCGCCTCCTACCTCTTCAATGCGCAGCTGGTGACGCCTCCCGGCGGCGAGCCGACGCTGATCCTGCCGCAGGAGGCGCGCGACAATGCAGCCGTATGGTCCTGGCTTCAGGAGCATGTCGCGGGCAATGGCCCGATCCGGCGGCTGGAGGTCGTGAACGTCCGTGAATCGATGGCCAATGGCGGCGGCCCCGCCTGTCTCCGCCTACGCGTCGTCGCCGATCCCGTAACCATCGACCCGCGCTTTCTGGTCGATCACGCCCGGCTCGACCGGATCGCCGCCATTGTCGAGGCGCATTGGCCCGAGGCGATCGACCCGACCGAGATCGGCGACCCCGCGCTGATCGCCAAGGTCGAGGCAGCGCGAAACGCCCTGCTGACCGAGCTGGACTGTCTCATATTGGCAACCGGTTGAGGCTTGGCGACGGGGCGATCCGGTGGTGTAACGCAGGGCATGTGGTCCCGCTTGGTCGCCCTGTTCACCATCAAGACGAAGTTCGAGGCGTTTCTCGTAATCTACGGGCTCGGCCTGGGCGCGGTCGAGCGTGGCATGCACTATCTGACCCTGTATCCCGGCTGGCAGGGCAAGCTGCTCTTCGCCGCCTGCCCCATCGCGGTGTTCATGGCGGGAGCGCGAATCCTGGACTCGCTGGAGCGGGACTATCGCGATTGACAGGATAAGTTGGTCGCGCGGTTCGCTGGCGACATTATCTGACAATCCGATGACTGGACTAACGCACCTTCAACGGCTCGAAGCCGAAAGCATCCATATCCTGCGCGAAGTGGTCGCCGAGACCGAGCGTCCGGTGATGCTATACTCGGTCGGCAAGGATTCGGCCGTGATGCTGCACCTCGCCAAGAAGGCGTTCTTCCCAGCACGTCCGCCCTTCCCGCTGCTGCATGTCGACACGACCTGGAAATTCCGGGCCATGTACGAGTTGCGCAACCGCGCGGCCGAGGCGGCGGGGATGGAGCTGATCGTCCACCGCAACCCGGAGGCCGAGGCGTTGGGGATCAACCCCTTCGACCATGGCAGCCGCCACACCGATATGTGGAAGACCGAAGGGCTAAAACAGGCGCTGACTGCAGGCGGATACGATGCGGCGTTCGGCGGCGCTCGGCGTGATGAGGAAAAGAGCCGTGCGAAAGAGCGCGTCTTCTCCTTCCGCTCCGCCGCACATGGCTGGGACCCCAAGGCGCAGCGACCCGAGCTGTGGAACCTGTACAACAGCCGCATCCATAAGGGGGAGAGCATCCGCGTCTTCCCGCTGTCCAACTGGACCGAGCTCGATATCTGGCAATATATCCTGCAGGAGGGCATCGAGATCGTGCCGCTCTATTTCGCCGCCCCCCGCCCGACGGTGGAGCGCGACGGGATGCTGCTGATGGTCGATGACGACCGTTTCCGCCTGAAGCCCGGCGAAGTGCCGGTCGACCGCTCGATCCGGTTCCGTACGCTCGGCTGCTATCCGCTGACCGGCGCGGTCGAGAGCGAGGCGGCGACCCTGTCCGAAGTCATCCAGGAAATGCTGCTGACCACCACGTCCGAGCGGCAGGGGCGCGCGATCGATCACGACCAAGCCGCCAGCATGGAGAAGAAGAAGCGCGAGGGGTATTTCTGAGATGACCGCCTATCAACCCGATGCGCTGATCGCCGCCGATATCGACGCCTATCTCGCCACCCATGCCGCCAAGTCGATGCTGCGCTTCATCACCTGCGGCTCGGTCGACGACGGCAAGTCGACGCTGATCGGGCGGCTGCTCTACGACTCGAAGACCATCTTCGAGGACCAGCTGAGCCAGCTGGAAGCGGACAGCCGCCGGGTCGGCACGCAAGGGGCCAATATCGACTTCGCGCTGCTGGTCGATGGTCTTGCCGCCGAGCGCGAGCAGGGCATCACCATCGACGTGGCTTACCGCTTCTTCGCGACCGAAAAACGCAAGTTCATCGTCGCCGACACGCCCGGCCACGAACAATATACCCGCAACATGGTGACCGGCGCGTCGACCGCCGATCTGGCCGTGATCCTGATCGACGCGCGGAAAGGTGTGCTGACCCAGACACGGCGGCACAGCTATTTGGCGCATCTGGTCGGGATCAAGGAGATTGTGCTGGCGGTCAACAAGATGGATCTGGTCGGCCATGACCAGTCGGTCTTCGACGCCATCGTTGCCGATTATACCGCCTTCTCAAAGGGTATCGGGATCGACCGCTTCACGGCGATTCCGCTGTCGGGCCTGACCGGCGCGAACGTTACCACGCCCTCGCCCGACATGCCCTGGTATGACGGCCCGCCGCTGCTGCCGCATCTGGAGACGGTGGCAATCGACGGTGACCGGGAGGGCGCGGCATCGTTCCGTATGCCGGTGCAATGGGTCAATCGGCCCGATCTCGACTTCCGGGGCTTTGCGGGTCTGATCGCCAGCGGCCGGGTGTCGGTCGGCGACCGCGTTCGCATCACGCCCTCGGGCAAGACGACCAGCATCGCGCGGATCGTCACCTATGACGGCGACCGCGAACAGGCAATTGCGGGCGAGGCGGTGACGCTGGTCTTGGCCGAGGAGGTCGACTGCTCGCGCGGCGACGTGATCGCCGCCGCCGAGGACCCGCCTGAGGTCGCCGACCAGTTCGTCGCCACCATCGTCTGGATGGCCGACGCAGCCTTGGTGCCGGGGCGCAGCTATTCGCTGAAGCTGGGAACCCAGCTGGTCGGTGCGACGGTCCAGCCGCCGCGTCATGTGGTCGACGTCAACAGCCAGGAACAGCGGCCCGCCGACACGCTGGCGCTCAACGATATCGGCCTCGCGGAGGTTTATGCCGATCGCCCGATCGTGTTCGAGCCGTATGAGAAGGGCAGCACGCTCGGCGGCTTCATTCTGATCGACCGCGCGACCAATGCGACGGTCGCGGCGGGCATGATCGACCATGCGTTGCGCCGCGCGCAGAACGTTCATTGGCAGTCCGCCGTCATCACGCGCGAGGCCCATGCCCGGCAAAAGGGCCAGGCCCCCAAGGTATTGTGGTTCACTGGCCTCTCCGGTTCGGGCAAGTCGACCATCGCCAACATGGTCGAACAGAAACTGCATGGGCTGGGCCGCCACAGTTTCCTGCTGGACGGCGACAATATCCGCCACGGCCTGAACCGCGACCTGGACTTCTCCGAAGCGGGCCGCGTGGAAAATATCCGACGGGTGGGCGAGGTCGCCAAGCTGATGGCCGATGCGGGCCTGATCGTGCTGACCGCGTTCATCTCACCCTTCAAGGCCGAGCGGGACATGGTCCGCGCCCTGCTTCCGCAAGGTGAGTTCGTCGAAATCTTCGTCGACACCCCGTTGGCGGCCGCCGAGGAGCGCGACGTGAAAGGCCTCTACGCCAAGGCGCGGGCTGGCGAGATCGCCGAGTTCACCGGCATCTCCAGCCCCTATGAAGCCCCCGACCGACCCGAGATCCGGATCGACACGACCAAGGAGACGGCGGAACAGGCCGCATCGCGGATCGTCGAGCATGTGCTGGGCATCTGGAGTTACGATCTGTGACCGACGCCGAACTGGCTCGCCTGGTCGCTGTCGAGGCGGGCGAATTGCTCAAGTCCCTCCGCGCGTCGAGCGGGCTGGACGGCGCGGCCCTCGGCGCGCTGGGTGACAAGGAGGCCAATACGCTGATCCTCGATCGCTTACGCGCCGCGCGGCCCGACGACTTCATCCTGTCGGAGGAGTCGGTCGACGACCGCGCCCGCTGTGCCGCCAGCCGGGTCTGGATCGTCGACCCGCTCGACGGCACCCGCGAATATGCCAGTGGGTCGAGCGAATGGGCTGTGCATATCGGCCTAGCCATTGACGGCCGTCCGGCCCTCGGCGCGGTGTCGGTGCCCGACCGCGATCAGGTGTTCGCGACCGACGACCTGCCCCCCCAACATCCTCCCTGCCCGGCGGGCCTGCGCGTCGTCGTCAGCCGTAGCCGCGCGCCCGATATTGCGGCGTGCGTCGCCAACCGGCTAGGGGCCATCATGATCCCGATGGGATCGGCGGGTGCCAAGGCGATGGCGGTCGTAGAGGGGCGCGCCGATGTCTATCTGCATGACGGCGGCCAATATGAATGGGACAATTGCGCTCCCGCCGCCGTAGCGCTCGCGGCCGGGCTCCACGCCTCGCGGATCGACGGGTCACCTCTCGTCTACAATTGCGAGAACCCGTTATTACCCGACCTGCTGATCTGCCGCCGGGAGGTCGCCAATACCGTGCTGGAAGCGATTGCCCGGGGCTGATACAGGTTTCCGAAATGTGACCTTGTAACGTCTCATTCCCTCGTTCATGGGTCGCCAATGACGCTCATTCCTCTTGCCTTCGGACTGGCCGCCATGGTCGCGACGTTGGCCGGCGGGCTGTTGGCGCTGCGCTTGCGGCACCGGATCGGGCTGGTACTCGGCCTGACCGCCGGGATCGTCGTTGGCGTCGCGCTGTTCGACCTGGTGCCAGAAGCTTTGGAGCTGGCGGCGGATCGCTGGCCGGTGCGGGCGCTGATGGCGTTCACCGCGCTGGGGCTGGCGGGCTATATGCTGCTCGACCGGTTGCTGGCAAAAATTCCGCGAGCCGCCGCTGTATCCTGGCGCGGCGACCTGGGCCCGGCGATGCTGTGCCTGCACAGCCTGATGGATGGGCTGGGCATCGGCGTCGCGTTTCAGATCGATACGGCGGCGGGCTGGATGATCGCGCTGGCCGTGCTGACCCATGACGTGGCGGACGGGGTCAACACCGTCTCGCTGAGCCTCGCGGCGCGGTCCGAGGCGGCAGCGCGGCGCTGGCTGGTGCTGAACGGGGTGGCACCGATGTTGGGCGTCATTATCGGCCTCGCCATCTCGATCCCGTCGACCATGCTCGCCCCGCTGATGGCGCTTTTTGCCGGGATTTTCCTTTACATCGGTGCGTGTGAACTGGTGCCGCGCAGCCAGTCACTCGATCCTCGCCTGAGGACGGGCCTGGGAACCATTGCGGGCATCGTGCTGATGCTCGCCGTCACGCACTTCGCCCATTAAGGTAAAGGGCACCATCGCCGCGCGGGTTTGGCCCGGCGGCGATGCCCGCCACCTCAGATGGTCTGGACGGCCTCTGCCGCCGCGTTAGCACCACCTTCGGCCAAGCCCGTCAGCTTCTCGTCGGTCGCCTTTTCTTCGGCCAGCGTCTCGTCGAGGATCGCCGCGCAGTCGCTGCGCCCCAGCTGTCGCGCCCAGGCGACGAGCGTGCCATAGCGGGCGATCTCATAATGTTCGACCGCCTGTGCCGCCGCAATCAGCGCTGCGTCCAGAACGCGCTTGTCCGCGACCTCGCCCGCGACCTCATTGGCTTCCTTGATGATGCCGTCGATGGCGGGGCACGTCACCGCCTTGGGCGTTTCGCCGTGCATCTCGAACACCTGTTCCAACCGCCGGATCTGGCCTTCGGTCTCGCGCAGGTGCTGCTCGAACCCCGCCTTCAATTGGGCGTCGGTCGCCTTGTCGATCATCTTGGGCAGCGCCTTGGTGATCTGATGCTCGGCGTAATAAATATCCTGAAGCTGGTGGACGAACAGGTCGTTCAGCGTCGCGATATCCTTGGAAAACAAGCCCATGATCGTCTCCTTTATGATATGATGTTTAGCGGTCGGCCGAGCCGGGCTCGGCAATCTTGCGGTGCGCCTCGGCCAGAACGGACTGGGGCACGACGCCCGCGCCCGCGACCTGCGCCTTGTTCTCCAAGCCGGGGACGATATGCCCCTCGCCCGCTTTCATCGCCTCCCAGCCCTTGCGCGCCACCTCGGCTGGGTCTGCCTTCTCGCCCGCACCCACCCGGCTATCGAGCATGTCGGCCCGCGCGAAGAAAGCGGTGTCGGTCGGGCCCGGCATCAGGGTAGTCACGGTAACACCCCGATCCTCCTTCAACTCGTTGCGCAGCGCCTCGGTGAAGTTGTCGATGAACGCCTTGGTCGCGTTATAGATCGCGTTGAAGGGGCCGGGAATGAAGCCGACGATCGATCCGGTCACCAGCACCTTGCCCTCGCCACGCCGGACCATGCCGGTCAGTACCCGCTGGAGTAGGTGCACCGTTCCGGTCACATTGGTGTCGATCGAGCGCCGCCAGTCCTCCACCGACTGATCGAGGAAGGCCCCGCCCTTGCTGTTGCCCGCATTGGCGCACAGCACGTCGATGGCACGCCCATCGGCAGCGGCGAGCAATGTGTCGACTCCCTCCCACGTCGCAAGATCGGCCTCGACTGCCTGCACCTGCGCGCCCAGCGCCGCCAGATCGCTGGCCGCGACATGGATGGCGGGCTCATCCGCGACGATCAGCAGGTCATAGCCGTCGCGCGCCGCACAGGCCGCCAGATGATAGCCGATGCCCGTCGAGGCACCGGTCACAATTGCGAATTTCTCTGCCATGGCGGGTCTCCTTACTGACCGGGCTTCAGCACGATCTTGGTGACTTCGTTCTGCTGGTCGTGGAACATCCGGTAGCCCTCCGGCGCCTGGTCCAGCGGCATCCGGTGCGAGATGAGGAAGGTCGTATCGATCTTCCCCTCCATGATCGCATCGATCAGGCCGGGCAGGTAATGCTGGACGTGCGTCTGCCCGGTCTTGAGCGTCAGCCCCTTCTGCATCACCGCACCCAGCGGAAACTTGTCGACAAAGCCGCCATAGACGGCGGGCATCGACACACGGCCGCCCTTGCGACAGGCCAGGATCGCCTGTCGGATGGCGTGGATGCGATCGGTGCCGAGGAAGGTCGACGCCTTGATCTGGTCGATCGCGTTGTCGACGAACATCCCGTGCGCCTCCAGCCCGACGGAGTCGATCACGGCATCGGGACCAATCCCGCCGGTCATCTGCATCAGCGCGTCATAGGTCGCGCTCTGCTCGAAGTTGATCGTCTCCGCGCCGAACTTGCGCGCCAGTTCCAGCCGGTGCGGGAAATGGTCGATCGCGATCACCCGTTCGGCACCCATCAGAAACGCCGACTGGACGGCGAAGAGACCGACCGGACCGCAGCCCCAGACCGCAACCGTATCGCCGGGCTCGATCTGCGCATTTTCGGCGGCCATCCAACCGGTGGGCAGAATGTCGGAAAGGAACAGCACCTTCTCATCGTCCACGCCGTCCGGGATGACGATGGGGCCGGCGTCGCTGAACGGCACCCGGACATATTCCGCCTGCCCGCCCGCATAACCACCGGTCATGTGGCTATAGCCGAACAGAGCCGACATCGGTTGGCCGTAGAGTTCGCGCGCGATATCCTGATTGTCGGCCGGGTTGCCGTTCTCGCAACCCGAATATTGATGTTTGCCGCAATGATAGCAGGAGCCGCAGGCAATGGTGAACGGCACCACCACCTTCTGCCCCTTTTTCAGCGTCGAACCCGAACCCGTCTCGACCACCTCGCCCATGAATTCATGGCCGAGAATGTCGCCCGACTGCATCGTCGGAATATAACCGTCGTAGAGGTGCAGGTCGGAGCCACAGATGGCCGTCGCCGTCACCTTGATGATCGCGTCGCGGGGATTGACGATTTCCGGGTCGTCGACATTGTCGATGCGGACGTCATGCTTGCCATGCCAGGTCAGCGCCTTCATGCGGCTTGCTCCTCATATTGCCGACGGTTCATCGCGTTGGTCGCGACCTCGCCCGTCTCCATCTGCTGCTTGAAGCGCGCCAGGTCGCGGCGGAGCTGGATATGGGGTTCGCGCTGAAACAGTTTCGCGACCAGCTTTCCGATCATGCCTGCGGGCGGATCATAGAGGATGGTGGCGGTCACGATCGTCCCGCGTGGTCCGGCATCGCGAAAGGCGACACGCCCCGAATGGGCGACGTCGGCGCCCTCGGCCGATGCCCAGGCAATCAGACTGTTCTCTTCCTCCTCGGTCACGATGGCGTCCCATTCGACGGTCGTGCCACCGGGTGCCTTGACCACCCAGTGCGAACGGCGGTCGTCAAGCACCTCGATCCGCGCGACATTCTCCATGACCGTCGCCAGGTTCGCGAAGTTGCGCCACCAGGCATAGAGTTCGGCCACCGGCCGGTTGATCGTCACCGCCCAGCCGGTCAGGCTGTCTCCCCGGTCCTCGACGGCTTCCTGGGTGGCGATACGGACGGCGGCCTTGCTGTCCTTGGACGCGGCAAGCGGCGCATCGTCATAGGGTCTGTCGGCGGTGTCGGGCATGGACCTCTCTCCTCATTCCGTGCCCGGACAGCGATGGAGAAGACGGCTTGTTCCTTATTTAATGACCTTTTTACAATATCTTGATGAACATCAATGATACAACACAAGAAGCCTTGGTCAGCCGCTCGAAACCCGCACCTGCGCCCGTCCGACCTTGCGCGACAGAGCCTTGGGATCGGGGATGGTCATCGAACGTGACGACCAGAGCAGGTCACCCGCACGCCGTGCCGCCTGCAGCATCCGGTTCACATGCACCGCCGTCAGCCCCAGCGCATCGGCCAGCGTTTCCTGCGTGATCGGCAGGTCATAGCTCGCCCCCTGGGTCAGCCCGCTCATCGCCAGGCGCTCCTGAAGCTCCAGCATCAGGTCGCCGATCCGCTCCATCGCGTTCATCCGGCCCAGCCGAGCGATCTGGGCAAGCAGATAGGCCTCGTCGAGGGCATGCGCGACCGCATAGGCCTCGTCCAGGCTGGGTGACGTACCCCAGTCGGGCGGGACGCAGGTCGTCACCTCTGTCAGGGTAATGACACTGGTCGGCGCGACCGGGCTGTGATGATGATAGTGACCGACGACATCGCCGGGCAGCAGGAAATTCAGGAACTGCCGCCGCCCGTCGAGCAGAATGCGAACGCGCGCCGCCCAGCCCGACAGGATCAATTGCGGGCTGGGGATGTCGCGCCCTTCCACCACCAGGTCGCGACGCGGCCGATAATGTTGCGACCGCCCCATCGACTCCGTCAGGGCCGAGACGGCCGCGTGGTCCATCGGCGCCAACCGCGACAGGCGGTGGAGAGCTGGCGAAAAATCCATCGATGCGCGGGAAAGAACGCTCACGGCAGGGTCCCCGCCGCATCCTTCATGGGCATGATCGTCCATGCCATGCCGACATGGCCCATTCCTCGGGAAAGCGGTGCGTTACGAAACACATTCATCGCAGATAATCCTCATCGGGCCGACAACCGATTGCGGTCGAACGGCGAGGGCGATGACGCGACAGACGTCACCAGAAATTCTATCATTGGAGGTTCGAGCGGGCCGAACCGTCGGTCAGTCCCGGGTTCGCTTGCCGTCACGATTATCGCGAACGGTCCGAGCGTCACCGGGACATCTTCCGTTCCCACGGTCTACGAACAACTGTTGCCGACGCTCCATAATGCACATCAATATCGTCTATTTTTCGGGTCTTATTTGAATAAACAGGGCAGGGTGTTGGATTTCCGGGGCATGTCGCGACACTATTGCTGCTCCATTCAGGCTGGTTTCGGGATTGAGCGGGGCCGCCCTCTGGTAAGCCGCCGACGGACAGGGCATCGGACATTCCCTTTCGCGATCGAAACCCTATGGTGCGCGCCTTGCTGTTGAAGAGGCTTTTTCCACGATGCGTTTCGCGACCCTGACCCGCCAGCCCGACGACCCCTTGCTGCGGATCATCGGCCAGCATGGCGCCGATCCCCGGCCCGACAAGATCGATCTGGGCGTCGGTGTCTTTCGCGACGAGGCCGGGCACACGCCGGTGATGACCGCGGTCAAGGCGGCGGAGGCCCGCCTGCTCGCCGAACAGTCGAGCAAATCCTATCTCGGCCCCGAAGGCGATATCGGCTTTGTCCGCGCGCTGGCCGGGCTGGTCATCGGTGACACGGTCGCTGCCGAGCGCATCGTCGGGCTGCAGACGCCGGGCGGCACCGGCGCGCTCCGGCTGGCGGCGGAGGTGCTGGCGCGCGCGGGCGTAGCGAAAATCTGGATCGGCAGCCCAAGCTGGGCCAACCATGCCCCGCTCTTCCGTCAGGCGGGCGTCGAACCGGCACTGATCCCGTGTTTCGACCTGAACAGCCAGACCTTCGACCTGAACGGTTTCCTGGCCGGGTTGACCGGCGCGGCGGCCGGCGACGCGGTGCTGCTCCACGGCTGCTGCCACAACCCGATCGGGATTGATCCCGATGCGGCGGGCTGGGCCGCGATCGCGCAGGACGTGGCGGCGCGCGACCTGCTGCCGGTGGTCGACCTGGCCTATCAAGGGCTGGGCGACGGGTTCGATGTCGACGCCGAGGGTGCGCGCACGATCCTGGCGGCGGTGCCAGAGGCGCTGCTGGCCTATTCCTGCGACAAGAATTTCGGGCTGTATCGCGAGCGGACCGGCGCGCTGTTCGCCCTGTCGCCCGATCGGGACACGGGGGCCGTGGTGTTCTCGAACCTGCTCGCGCTCGCCCGCGCCAACTGGTCGATGCCGCCCGATCATGGCGCAGCGATCGTGCGGATCATCCTGGAAGACGAAGGCCTGACCGCCGAATGGCGCGACGAGCTGGAGACAATGCGCCAGCGATTGGAAAGCCTGCGCGCGGCGCTGGCGGCGGGGGGCCGGATCGGCGCGATCGATCTGGGCGCGGTGGCGCATGGCAAGGGCATGTTCGCCACCCTGCCGCTCTCGCCGTCGCAGGTGGAATGGCTGCGCGACCGGCACGGCATCTATATGGCGGGGTCCGGCCGGATCAATATCGCCGGGTTCAACACGACGGCGATCGGGCGTTTCCACGATGCGCTGCGGGACATGGCGGCGAACGGCGTGGCGTAAGACGATACAGAAAGGGCGCGCTCGGATCGCCGGGCGCGCCCTTTGCGTTTAGCGGGCTGGGCCGGACGATCCCGGCCCCCTGCCCTTACTTGCCCGAATGGACGATGCGGTTGACGAGATTCTCGATCCGCTCCTGGCGGCCCGAGCGGGGCTTCGGATCGATCGCCTGCTGCTCGGCAAGGTCCGCGATCCCGGCGAGGTCCAGCCCACCGATCTTCTGACCGAAATCACCGTCCCAACCGGCGTAACGCTCGGTCTTGATCGCATCCAGGCGACCGTCCTCAATCAGCGCGGCAGCGTTGAGCAGGCCCTTGGCCACCACGTCGATCCCGCCGACATGGCCGTGGAAGAGGTCGACCGCGTCCATCGACTGGCGACGCACCTTGGCGTCGAAGTTGAAGCCGCCGGTGGTGAAGCCGCCCGCCCGGATGATCTCCAGCACGGCGAGCGTCAGCTCCTCGACCGAGTTGGGGAATTGGTCCGTATCCCAGCCATTCTGATGATCGCCGCGATTGGCATCGATCGACCCTAAGATGCCCAAGGCGCCTGCGGTGGCGATCTCATGCTCGAAGGTATGACCCGCCAGCGTGGCGTGGTTCGCCTCGATATTGACCTTCACTTCATTCTCGAGGCCATAGGCCTTGAGGAAGCCGTACACGGTGGCCGTGTCGAAGTCATACTGGTGCTTGGTCGGCTCGTGCGGCTTCGGCTCGATCAGGATGGTGCCGTTGAAGCCGATCTTGTGCTTGTGCTCGACGACGAGGGTCAGGAAGCGGCCCAGATTGTCGAGCTCGCGCTTCATATTGGTGTTGAGCAGCGTCTCGTAACCCTCGCGACCGCCCCACAATACATAGTTGGCGCCGCCCAGGCGATGCGTCGCTTCCAGTGCGTCGCGGACCTGCATCGCGCCGAAGGCATAGACTTCGGGGTCCGGGTTGGTCGCACCACCGGCGGCGAAGCGCGGATGGCTGAACAAGTTGGCGGTACCCCAGAGGAGCTTGCGACCCGACGAGGCCTGCAGTTTTTCGAGGTGGTCGACTGCTTCGGCGAAGTAACGGCGATGCTCGGCAACGCCCTGCGCATCGGCCATCACGTCGACGTCGTGGAAGCAGTAATAGGGCACGTCGAGCTTCGAGAAGAAGTCGAACGCCACTTCACGCTTCTGCGCAGCTGCCGCGCTATCGTTTGCGCCTGCATGCCACGGGCGGTTGAAGGTGCCGCCGCCGAACACGTCCGAACCCGGCCAGCAGAAGGTGTGCCAGAAGCAGGCGGCGAAGCGCAGATGCTCCTCCATCGTCTTGCCCAGCACGACGCGGTTCTTGTCATAGAAGCGGTAGGCGAGCTCGTTGTCGCTGTCCGGGCCTTCATAGCGGATCGTCGGGATGTCGGCGAAAAAGTCGGTAGCCATGTTACGAATTCCTCGGAGTGATACGGGAATAGCTGTCGCGGAAGCGCGCGATCTTGGGGGCGAAACGCTCGGCGAGCGCGGCGTCGGGGGCGATGCTGTGGCTGACGGGCGGCGGCGCGCAGACCTCTTCCGGCGATCCGCCATCGACCGCCAACTGGGCAAGACGGGCCGCGCCCAGTGCCGGGCCGACCTCACCGCCCTTCAGATAGACCAGCTCGACGTTCAGTGCGGCGGCCAGCGTCTGGCCCCAATAGGACGAACGGGCACCCCCGCCGATGACCGACAGCTGCGATAGCTCAGTCCCGGCATCGCGTAGCACTGACAGGCCATCGGCCAGCGCAAAGGCCACACCCTCCAGCACCGCCTGTGCCAGCCGCTCCGGCGTGGTGTCATGGTCCAGGCCTAGGAAGCCCCCGCGAACCTCGGCATCGTTATGCGGTGTCCGCTCGCCCGACAGATAGGGGAGGAAGATTTCCGGGCCGCTGGCCGGGCCTACGCTTTCGGCGCGGGCGAACAACTCTGCGGCACCCGGCGTGCCGGTCAGCCGTGCCACCCAGTCGATGCACGCCGCCGCCGACAGATGGACCGACATCTGATGCCAGACATTCGGCAGACAGTGACAGAAGGCGTGGACTGCGCCCGCCGGGTTGGGACGAAATTCCTTGGTCGCGGCGAAGATGACGCCAGACGTGCCCAGCGACAGCAGCGCGTCGCCGTCCTTCACCACTCCGACGCCAGCGGCGCCAGCGGCATTGTCGCCGCCGCCGCCCGCGACCGGCACCTGATCGATGCCCCAGGCCTCCGCCACATCGGCGCGCAGGCGTCCGGTCTGTGCCGTGCCCTCGACCGCCTGCGGCATCTGCTCGCGGGTCAGCCCGGTCGCAGCAAGGATGTCGTCACTCCATTCGCGTGCCGCCACGTCGAGCCACAAAGTGCCCGCCGCATCCGACACGTCCGACGCCTTTTCGCCCGTCATCCGCAACCGGACATAATCCTTGGGCAGCAGTACGGTTCGTATTGCCGAAAACGTTTCTGGCTCGTGATGCGCGACCCAGAGCAATTTGGGCGCGGTGAAGCCCGGCATGGCCAGGTTGCCCGCGATCCGGTGGAGATCGGGGGCCTTGGCCTCCAGTTCGACGCACTCGGCATGGCTGCGCCCATCATTCCACAGGATGCCGGGCCGAAGCGGCCGGTCGTCCGCACCCAGCAGCGTCGCGCCGTGCATCTGCCCGGCGAGACCGATGCCGCGTACCGCACGGCGCACGGCCGGATCAATCGCGCGGACGGCGGCGGTCGTCGCCTGCCACCACGCCTCCGGGTCCTGTTCGGACCAGAGCGGGTGGGGACGCTGCACGGTCAGCGCCGCCGTTCCCTGCCCCACCACTGCGCCGTGTTCGTCCAGCACCACGGCCTTGACGCCCGAGGTGCCGATATCGATGCCAAGGAACATCCCGCGTCCTTACTTCACGAACGGGTCGATGGTCAGGATCGTCCCGTCCGGATTGAACTTCAACTCGGTCATCTTGACGTTACGCAAGTGGTTCTTCCCCGACAATTGCGTGTCGGCGTAGAAAAGCCACCACTTGCCCTTCCATTCGACGATCGAATGATGGGTGGTCCAGCCCTGCACCGGGCTCAGGATATGTCCCTTATAGGTGAAGGGGCCGTAAGGGCTGGTGCCGATCGCATAGTTCAGGAAGTGCGTGTCGCCGGTCGAATAGGTGTAATAATATTTGCCATCGCGCTTGAAGACCCAGGAGGCCTCGAAGAAGCGCTTGTCATGGTCGCCGCCCAGCACCGGCTTGCCCTTTTCGTCGAGGATCACGACGTCGCGCGGCGTCTCGGCAAAGGTCTTCATATCGGGGTTCATCCGGGCGATCTTGCCCGAGATGGCGGGCTGGTCGTCCTGCTTCAGGTCGGTATCGCTGCCGTTCGGATCGTACTTGCCGTCCTTCCAACGCTGAAGCTGACCGCCCCAGATACCGCCGAAATACATATAGGCCTTGCCGTCCGCGTCCTGGAACACGGCCGGGTCCATCGAATAGCTGCCGGGGATCGCCTGCGGCTCCGCCTTGAACGGGCCCATCGGGTTCTTAGAGGTCGCGACGCCGATGCGGAACGCGCCTAGGCCGTTCTTGTCCTTGGTCTTATCGCGCGCCGGGAAATAGAGATAATAGGTGCCGTCCTTATAGGCGGCGTCGGGTGCCCACATCTGCTGCGAGGCCCAGGGCACGTCCTTCACGTCCAGCGCGACCGGGCCGACGGTGACCGGCCCACCCGGCTCGTCCATACGCAGCACGCGATAGTCGCGCATCGCATATTGGTTGCCGAGATCGTCGTCCTTGGTGTCGGTCGGGATGTCGTGGCTGGGATAGATATACATCTTCCCGTCACCCCAGACATGAGCGGACGGGTCGGCGGTGAAGATGTCGCGCACCAGCGGCTGCGACAGGTAATGACGGCCATCGGGAGCGGTCGGGTTGGGATCGTTGGCCGCGACGGCCGTATTGTCCTGCACCGCATTGTCGGCCGCCTTGGGGCCTCCACAGGCGGCCGTGCCAAGACCCAGCACGACCACGCTGGTCATCATCAAGCGCTTCATCGCTTACCTCTCCCATGCGCTCCATCTTTGGAGCTTTGATCGCACGATAGCGCTATCAGTTGGCGGGATGCAAGGTCGGTTCGTCGTTTTCGGTTTTGCTGACACGGGAGACGCCGCATTGCTTGACAAAGGGCCGCCATGCATTGTTGGTAACGATATCTGGCCCCTCGCTCACCATCGCAGGGCTCTCATCACGACAAGACCGACACGTGATGTCGGCGGATACCCAGGACAGAGGATGACCCGCATGGCCCTTCGCTTCTCGCACACCCGCTGGCTGTTCGCCGCCGGTCTGGCGCTCGCGCCGCTGGCCGTCGCGCCAGCCCAGATGGCCACCCAGTCGCCCGCCACCGTGCCCGGTGCCAGACCCGTCACGGTCGAGCGGATCAAGGTTCATTCCGCCGCGATCGAGGGCAATCTGGAGGGCAACAGCGCCGACCGCGACGTCATCGTCGTCCTGCCGCCGGACTATGCGCGGAACAAGGCGCGCCGCTATCCGGTCGTCTACGCGCTCCACGGTTATTCGATCGGCGCGGACCAGTGGACGAAGGAAATCCATGTCCCCGCATCAGTCGAGGGTGCCTTTGCGCGCGGGGTGCCGCCGATGATCCTGGTCTTCCCCGACAGCAAGACGATGCACAACGGATCGATGTATTCCTCGTCGCAGACGGTCGGCGATTTCGAGCGGTTCATTAGCCATGACCTGATCGCCGCGATCGACGCGCGCTATCGCACCATTCCGAAGCGCGAAGCCCGTGGTCTCGCCGGTCATTCGATGGGCGGATATGGCACCACGCGTATCGGCATGAAACATGCCGATATGTACGGCGCGATCTACATGATGAGCCCGTGCTGCCTGTCGCCGCGCATGATGGCCCGGCCCGAGGGCACCGACGAGAAACTGCTGACCAGCCTTGCCTCGCCCGCCGACTCCGCCAAGCTGAACTGGGGCCAGCGCGCGATGCTCGCGGCTTCCGCCGCCTGGTCGCCCAATCCGAAGAACCCGCCGCTCTATCTCGACCTGCCGGTCAAGGACGGCAAGATGCGCGATGACATCACCGCCAAATGGCTGGCCAACACCCCGCTCGCCTTTGTCGACCAATATATCGCGCCGCTCCGCAGCTACCGGGCGATCGCGCTGGATGTGGGATCGCAGGACGGGCTGAAGGCCGATGCCCAGGCGCTGCACGAGGCGCTGGACCGCTATGGCATTACGCACCGGTTCGAGATTTACGACGGCGATCACGTCAACCGCATCGGCGTCCGCTTCCAGGAACAGGTCCTGCCCTTTTTCGGCCGCGCCTTGGCGACGAAGTGAGCGAGAGACCCAAGCATATGCGCGAAGGACAAGCCTTGCGACGAACCAAACGCACCTTATGGACGGCAGCGGCGACACTGGCCTGGGTCGCCCTGCCCGTGACCGCGAATGCCGCGCGGGACAAGGCCGACCCGCTCGCCCCGACCGGTCGCTGGAGCGCCAATCAGGATGGCCAGGCCGCCCTGCCGCCGATGGGCTGGAACAGCTGGAACGCGTTCAACAGCGATGTCGACGAGGACAAGGTCATGGCCTCGGCCCGGCTGATCGTCGACAAGGGCCTGCGGGAGGCGGGCTATCGTTACATCAACATCGATGACGGCTGGTGGCTGCGGCGTCGCCAGCCCGATGGACGGCTGGTCATCCGCGCCGACAAATTTCCCTCGGCCAAGGCTGGCTCGAACCAGCAGACCAGTTTCCGCCCGCTGACCGATCGGCTCCACGCAATGGGGTTCAAGGCCGGGATCTATTCCGATATCGGCCGTAACAGCTGCGGCCAGGTCTACACACCGAACTTCGCCAACCAGCCCGAGGGCACGATCGCCGAGCGTGAGGTCGGTCTGTATGGCCATATCGATCAGGATATCGCGCTCTATTTCCGCGAATGGGGCTTCGATTACATCAAGGTCGATGGCTGCGGCATTCGCGGGCTGGGCAAGGATAGCGAGCATGTCCGCAAGGGCGATTATCGCGAGCTGACCCCGCTGATCGACATGAATTCGCTGGCACGGACCGACATCCCGGCCGTCCGGTCGCTCTATGAACAGGTGGCGACGGCGCTGCGTCGCGAGAACCCGGACGGCGACTATCTCTTCTCGCTCTGCCTGTGGGGCTCATCGGACGTGCGCGGCTGGGGCAAGCAGATCGGCAATGTCTCGCGGACCAGCGACGATATCACCGCACATTGGTCGCGGATGCTGACCAATCTCGATACCAGCGCGACCCGCGCGCTCTATGCCCATCCGCACACATGGAACGACCCGGACATGCTGTTCGTCGGCTCGGGCGAGTTCGACGCGAACCACATGACGGAGGCGCGCTCGCACTTCGCGATGTGGGCGATGATGAACGCGCCGCTGCTGATCGGTTTCGACCTGCGCAAGGCCAATGCCGAGCAGATCGCGCTGCTGGGCAACCGCGCGATCATCGCGCTCAACCAGGATGCGGGCGGCAACCAGGCGGTGCCCGCCTATCTGTCCGATGACGTCCAGATTTTCGTGAAGAGCCTGGCCAATGGCGACAAGGCGGTGGCGATCCTCAACCGCACCGCCGCGCCCATCCAGCCGGTGCTGACCACCGACCACCTGAAGCTGCGCGGCGAGGTCGAGCTGACCGACCTGTGGACCGGCGCGAAGAGCCGCTTTTCGGGTGAGACTAAGCTGACCCTCGCACCGCACCAGACGCTGATCTACCGCGTCACCGGCGCACACCGGCTGGCGAACGGCCATTATCTGTCCGAAGCGCCCAGCGACGTGAACCCGGCCGAGGACGGCATCGCCACGCCCGAGGGCGACCCGACCATCCATCACGAACTCAGCCCCTGGGGCGGCAGCAAGGGGCCGGGCGACTTCCCGCAATATGGCGGCTGGGGCGGTGCGCAAGCCGACCGCACGCCGTTTGGGCGACCGCTTCGTCTGATGGGCAAGGTGTATGACACCGGCATCGGCGTACTCGCCAATTCGCGGCTGGAGGTGCGCAATCGCGGGCAGTCCCGCTTTGCCGCAACGGTCGGGATCGACGATTCCGTCACCGCGCGCGGACAGCGCGTGGTGTTCGAGGTTTATGGCGACGGCAAGCTGCTCGCCCGCTCGCGCCCCGTCACCCTGAACGAAGCGCCCGCCACTATTCAGGCCGATGTGCGGGGTCGTCAGATCGTCGAACTGGTCGCCCGCGCCGATAGCGCTCCCGAGGCGGCGCTGCCCGTCGTGTGGGGCGATGCGCGGCTGACCGACTGACTTGGATTAGCGTGGATCGTCATGGTCTTGCCGTTTGATCGGCCCCATGCAAATGTCGATGAAAATCATAGGGAGAGGGTGATGAGACCCGATTGGCAAGGGCCGGTGCTGACCCGTCGTCAGCAGCTGGCCGGCATAGCAGGCGGCCTGGCGATGGGAGCGCTATCTAGCGTAGCCTGGGCGGCGGATGATCGCGCCAGCCTGCGCGACCTGGCGGCCCAGAAAGGCATCCTCTTTGGCACTGCGATTAATGCGGGACGCGGATCGCCGATCAACGACCCCGGCTATGGCGCCATCGTCGCGCGCGAATGCGGCGTGCTCGTTCCCGAGAATGAGATGAAGGTCTATGTGCTGGGCAATGATCCGGCGCATCTGAACTTCGGTCCGGCCGACCGGATCGCGGGCTTCGCGCAGGACAATGGCATGAAGCTGCGCGGCCACACCCTGTTGTGGAACTACAGCAAATATATCTCGCCCGCGCTGGCCCAGACGGTGACCGCGACCGGCGCGGAGACATGGCTGCGCCGTTACATCGCCGCCGTCGCCGGGCATTTCGGCGACCGCATCTATAGCTGGGACGTGGTCAACGAGACGATCGATCCCAAGACCGGCGAGGTCCGGGGCACGGTGTTCGACCAGGCGCTGGGCTTCGACGTGTTCAAGATCGCCTATGAGACCGCGCGTGAGCACGCACCCCATGCCCAGCGCGTCTATAACGACTATATGTCCTGGGAGGTCGGCAACGAGACGCACCGGGCAGGCGTCCTCCGCCTGCTGGAGCGGTTCCGCAAGGAGAACGTCCCCGTCGACGCGCTCGGCATCCAGAGCCATCTCGGCAATGACGGCAGCCACTCCAAGGCCCAGCATACGGAGTGGAAGCGCTTCCTCGATGAAGTCACCGCCATGGGCTATCGCCTGCTGATCACCGAGTTCGACATCAACGACCGCGAAATGCCCAAGGCCATCGCCCAGCGCGATGCGCAGGTCGCCGCCGTCGCCAAAAGCTATCTCGACCTGATGCTGTCCTATCCGCAGCTCGACCAGCTTCTCTGCTGGGGGCTGTGGGACAAGCATAGCTGGCTGAACGGCTTCGCCCCGCGTGGCGATGGCCTGGCGCAACGCCCTTTGCCCTATGACGATGCGCTTAGCCCCAAGCCAATGCGCGCCGCCATCGCCGACGCCCTGCGCGCCGCGCCGGTCCGAAAGGGCATCGCATGATCCGCGGCCTGACCGCGCTGGCGCTGGCCCTGTCGACCGCCGGAACCGCCGCTGCCCAGACCGCTAAGTTCGATCGCTTCACCTATCAGGGGCGCTCGATCGAACAGGTGAAGCCGCAGGCGGGTGAGTATCTGAACCCTATCGTCTCCGGCTACTACCCCGACCCGTCAGTGACGCGGGTCGGCAAGGACTATTATCTCGTCAACTCTTCCTTCGCGCATTTCCCGGGCCTGCCGATCTTCCACTCGACCGATCTCGTCCACTGGACCCAGATCGGCAATGCGATCGACCGGCCGGGACAGCTGGACTTCAGCGGCCGTTCGGTGTCCGAGGCGGTGTTCGCGCCCGACATCAGTTATCATGACGGCACCTTCTACATCGTCAACACCTGCGTTCAGTGCCGGGGCAATTTCGTCATCACCGCCAAGGACCCGGCGGGCCCCTGGTCCGACCCGATCTGGCTGCCGTTCGAGGGGATCGACCCGTCCCTCTATTGGGAGGGCGACCGCGCCTATATCGTCAACAACCGCGCGCCCAATGAGACGCCGCGCTATGACGGTCACCGCGCCATCTGGGTGCAGGAATATGACTGGCGTGCGGGCAAGATGGTCGGCGAGAGCACGCAGCTGGTCAATGGCGGCGTCGACCTGTCGAAGAAGCCCGTCTGGATCGAGGGGCCGCATATCTTCAAGAAGGACGGCTGGTATTATCTGACCGCCGCCGAAGGGGGCACCAGCGTCAACCACTCGCAGGTCGTGCTGCGGTCGAAGGAGCTGCGCGGCCCCTATGTGCCCTTTGCGGGCAACCCGATCCTGACCCAGCGCGATCTCGACCCGAAGCGCCCGCACCCGATCAGCGCGGCGGGCCATGCGGAGCTGGTGCAAACGCAAAATGGCGATTGGTGGGCGACCTTCCTGGCGACGCGGCCCTATGCCGACGACTATTACAATATCGGGCGGGAGACCTTCCTGCTGCCGGTGACGTGGAAGAATGGCTGGCCGATCATCCTGGACAAGGGCAAGACCGTGCCCTGGACGCTCGCCAAGCCCCGCCTGCCCGCCAGCCCCGCCCCCAAGCTGCCGACCAGCGGCGATTTTGGTTACACGGACGAGTTCGACGGCACCAAGCTCGCCATGCAGTGGATCGGCGTCCGCACGCCGAAGACGCCGTTCTACACGGTCGCGAACGGATCGCTGACGATGCGAGGCGGCGACGCGCTGGGCGATCGGCAGGGTGTGCCGGGCTTTGTCGGGCGGCGGCAGCAGCATGCTGTCGCGGATATCTCGACCACCCTGACCTTCACCCCGGCCAAGGACGGCGCGCGGGCCGGGCTGGTCGCGATGCAGAACGACTATGCCTATCTGTTCTTCGGCCTGACCCGGATCGACGGCCAGCCGCGCATCGCGCTCTACACCCGTTCGGGCCGGAACACCCGCGACGAGACCGCCCCCGAGACGCTGATCGCCTCCGCGCCCCTGAATGCGCAGGGCCCCGTCACCCTGTCGCTCCATGCCAAGGGCGGCACCATGGCCTTCGATTATCGGGTCGGCGGCAAGACGATGACGCTGAAAAGCGATCTCGATACCCGCTTCCTCAGCACCGCGCGGGCGGGCGGCTTTGTCGGGACGGTCATCGGCCCCTATGCGTACACGCCGCGATGAAGGGGCTGTCCCTCGCGCTGCTCCTCGCTGTGCCGTCGCTGGCGGGGGCACAGGCCTGGCAATCGGACAAGGGGAACGGCACCTACGCCAATCCCCCGCTCTACGCCGATTATCCCGATCCCGACATCATCCGGGTCGGGCGCGATTTCTATTTCATCACCACGACCTTCGCGAACGTGCCCGGCCTCACCATCATGACCTCGCGCGATCTGGTGAACTGGCGCTTCGTCGGACATGTCATCGATCATCTGGACGGCCTGCCCGAATATGACCTGAAGAAGGGCGGCGCGTATCGAAAGGGCATCTTCGCCCCCAGCCTGCGCTATCGTGACGCCATCTTCTATATCGCGGTCACCCCGGTCGGCGAGAAGACGCGCATCTATCGATCGAAGGACATTCGCGGTCCGTGGGACATGAACCGGATCGGCGAGGCGGCGTTCGATCCCGGCCTGTTCTTCGACACCGATGGCAGCGCCTATATCATGACCTCGGTAGGATCGGACGGCACCAACACGCTGCTCAGCCTGGACCGTGACCTGCGCACCGTCACCAACAAGCGCGTCGTCTATTACAACAAGGGCGCAGAGGGCTCGAAGCTCGTCAAGCGCGGTGACTATTATTACATGTTCAACGCCATTCCCCGGCGGCTGGGCATGACCGTCTCGCGCGCCAAAAGCCTGTTCGGACCCTGGGAAACCCGCGACCAGATCGACGACACGACCGGCGGCCATCAGGGCGCGATCGTCGACCTGCCCGACGGCACCGACTATGGCTTCGTCATGACCGATGCGGGCGCGATCGGTCGCATGACCAATATCAGCCCGGTCTTCTGGAAGGACGGCTGGCCCGTCTGGGGCACGCCGCAAGCCCCCGGCCGTGTCCCCGCCACCGCGACCAAGCCGATCCAGGGCCAGCCGGTCACCCTGCTCCCCGCATCGGACGATTTTGCGGGGCGCAAGCTCGGCCTGCAATGGCAATGGAACCACAACCCCCTGCCCGACCATTGGTCGCTCACGGAGCGTTCCGGCTATCTCCGACTGCGCGCGACCCAGGCACCCGCGCTGTGGAGCGCTCGCAACACCCTCCTGCAAAAGGGGCAAGGGCCGTTCAGCCGGGGCGTTGTCGCGGTCGACGCCTCGCATATCCGGGTGGGCGACCAGTGCGGCTTCGGCACGTTCGGCAAATATAGCGGCCACATCGCGGTCGGCCGGGGTAGCGATGGACGGCTGACGCTGACCATGCGCGTGATCGAGGATCTGGCGACGAGCCAGAAGACCGACGTCCGGGTCGATGCACAGCCCTTGTCAGGAGAGCGCCTGTTCCTGCGCACCGATATGGACTTCAAGACCGACCGGGCGAGCGTTGCGTACAGCAGCGACGGCCGCGACTGGCGGTCGCTGGGCAGCGACTTCCCGCTGGCGTTCGACTGGCGAACCGGCACGTTCCAGGGGCAGCAATATGCGCTGTTCTGCTACAATCCCGGCGCGACGGGCGGATGGATGGATGTGGACAGCTTCACGCTGACGGGGCGCTGACGGGGCGTCCCGTGGTCTAGATCGTCGGCAGTCCCCGCTCGACGATCTTGCGGATCAGATCGCGATGGCGCGGCAGGCCCGCCAGCAACCGTCCGGTCTGCACCTCATTCTCCCGCCGAGCCCGCTGCGCCGCGATGGTCTCGGCGGCGAGGCTACCCGGTGCGATCTCCGTCCGCTGGCCCATGCCGTAGAGGACATATTGATAGCTGGCCGAGGGAAAGACCTCTTCCACCCGGTCGAACTCGTCGTGCATCCACGGCACCTGATAGCGCCACAGTTCCATCAGGTCCCGTAACCGGCCGGGCATGGTCTCGGGGCGGCGATTGTCCCGCCAGAATTCGCTGTCGGTGCGCTGGGTCAGGGCGTAGTGCAGCTTCAGGAAATCGACGATCCGGCCCCAGCGATATTGCGTCGTGTCGTTGAAGCGCCGCGCGACGGTGTCCATCACCTCGCGACAGGCGGGCATCTGCTCGGCGATGAGCTTGGCCGACAGCTCGATCAGCACGATGGCGGAGGCCTCCAGCGGTTCTAGGAAGCCCGCCGCCAAGCCGACCGCCACGCAATTGCGCTCCCAGAAGCGGGCCCGGTGACCGGCGCGGATCTTCAACTCGCGCACCGACAGGTCTCGCCCCGCCTCGCCCAGATAGGCGCGAAGTTCGCGCTCTGCCTCGTCGCGGCCGATATGGCTGCTGGAAAAGACATGCCCCACGCCGCGCCGGGTCGGCAGCCCGATATCCCAGATCCAGCCCGACGACTGGGCGGTGGAGATGGTGTGCGAGGCGATCGGCGCCTCGGGATCGTCATAAGGCACCTGGATCGCCAGCGCCGTGTCGCAGAACAGCACGTCGTTCAGCGGCCGGAACGGCACCCCCATGGCCTCACCCAGCAACAGCGAACGAAAGCCGGTACAGTCCACGAACAGATCGCCCGTCACCTCCCCCGCCTGGGCCGTGCGCACCTCGCGGATATCACCACTCTCGGCCAGCACCACCTCTTCGACATCGGCCAGCACATGCCGCACCCCGAGTTGTTCGCAGCAGTGGCGGCGCAGGAAGTCGGCGAACTTACCCGCGTCCAGATGGTAAGCGTAATTGGCCAGCGCTTCATATTCCGGCGTCGCGATCGTCTTGGGGGCGAGCCCGGCGTCGCAAATCCGCCCTTGCGGCGTCACCGCGTCGCAGAAGCTCGCCTCCCCCTCCCCCGCCAGCCAGTGCGACGCGAGATTCACCTGCCCGAAATTCTGCGGCAGCATCAGCGGATGGTAATAGCCGTCCTCCGCCGCACCGGTGGTCCAGCGATTGAACCGCGCACCTTGTTTGAACGAGGCGTCGCATTCGCGGAAAAAGGCCGATTCCGACACCCCCATCGTCTTCAGCGTGGCGCGCAGCGTCGGCCAGGTACCCTCGCCCACCCCGATGATCGGCACATTGGGTGATTCGACCAGCGTCACGGTGAAGCCATGCGGCCGCCGCCCCTGATGCCGGGCGGCAATGACACCCGCCGTCAGCCAGCCGGCCGTCCCGCCGCCAACGATCACGATATGCTGAACAGGCTGAACCATGATGGCAAGACAGTCCGATAAGCGACCGGGATGTCAAGCCAAAGCCTGACATCCCCGTGCATCGTCAGAAGCGATAGCGCGCGCCCAAGGTAAAGCGTCGACCATAATCGAACACGTCGAGCAGCTGGTTCTTGAACCGGCCATGCGTGCTCTGCTTGTTCTTGTTGATGTTCAGCGCCTCGGCAAAGATCGAGAAGTTCTTCGTGACGTCATAGATGCTGGTCAGATCGACCTGGAAGCTCTGGTTCACGAAGGTCGGCTCGGCGCCGTAAGAACCGGTATTCTGGTTCTGGCCGAAGCCCGCCAGATACTCGTCACGCCAGTTGAGCGCGGTGCGGAACTGGAAGCCATTCTTGTCATAGAAGCCGACGAAATTCGCCGAGTTGGCCAGGCCCGTGACCGCAAAGCCGCTCTGCCCGACCAGTTTCGGATCATAGGGTTTGTTCGTATCGACGAAGGTCGCATTCGCCTGGAAGCCGAAGCCGCTGTCGCCGAACACCTGCTGCCATGCGATTTCGACACCGCGCACGGTTGCATCGGGACCGTTGACCTGGGCCGAGATCGCGAAGACGGCGGGGTTGCCCGTCGTCGGGTCGATCACGCCGTTGACCGTCTGGTTGGTGACGCCCCCGACGATGAAGTTGCTGACATTCTTCAGGAAGAAGTCGACCGCCAGATACGAGTTGCGCTGATAATACCATTCCGCCGCAACGTCGAAATTGCTGGCGAGATAGGGCTTCAGGTTCGGATTGCCGCCGCTGCCCGACAGGGCACCCACGCGCTGGCCGTTGCCGATGCCGACGACCGGGTTGAGCAGGCTGAGGCCCGGACGGGTCAGCGTGCGCGACGCGTCGAAGCGCAGCTGCAGATTGTCGGTCACCTCCAGCCGCAGATCGACCGAGGGCAGCACATAGGTATAGCTGCTGCGGTTCGCGATCGGCTGCGTATCGGTGAAGGCGATGGACAGCAGCGTGGGGTCGGCGGCGCTGCGGGTGATCAGGGTCGGGGCACGACCCTGACCGATCGACAACAGGCGGGTATTCTCGGTTCGCACCCCGAAGGCGGCGTGGAGCGGCATGTTGCCGATCCGCCCCTCCATCGCCCCGCTGAAGAACAGCGACAGCGTCTTTTCGTTGACCGACAGGATGCTGCCCGGATCGACCGCCTCGACGAACTGGCCGGTAAAGCCGTTGACGCCGCCATTATAATTGAAGCCCGGCACATTCTGCGCCTGCGGATTGCCCAGGCTGGTCAGGTAATTCTGATACGCCTGCGGGCTGTAGACCAGCAGCGAAGGCGGCAGGCTGCCCGCAAAGCCTGGGATGAAGTTGTTGAGGCTGATCGTGCCCTGATACAGGCTCGACGGCAGCGGCGAGACGCCCGAACCCTGGCCCGACGGCCCGCCATAACCGGCATAGGCCTGCCAGAAATTGTTGGTGAAGGTGCTGCGGTTGAGCAGGTTGAACGTGTCGTCGGTATACTGACCACCGGCCTTCAGCGTGATGTCGTCGGCTGCCTTCCACGTCACGACACCACGGAATTGCTTCAGTTCGTCGGTGTTCTTCTGGGTCTGGAGAACCGTGACGTGCGAGCCGATGACGGTCGGATCGGCCCAGCGCCCGGCATTGCCTGCGGGGCCGAAATTGCTGATCGTCGGGAAGGCCTTGTTGCTGTCGGCGGTGATGTTGAAGCCCAGATTGGTACCGAGCGCCCCGCCATAGCCGATATCGCCGTTGCTGCTGCCGATCGTGTTGCCGGGATTCAGCCAGCTCTTGGCATAGGCGCCGTCCGCCTCGACGCTCAGCTTCTCGTTGACGTCCCATTTCACGTTCAGACCGGTCTGGTTGGTCTGAAGGATCTGCTTGTTCATCGCCGCGGTGAAATCGGTCGGGGACCCCGCCTGGGTGAAGCTGACCGCCGTGCCGTTGGCGTCCTGCGTCACGTTGCGCAGGCTGGGCTGGCTGAACCACACGCCAAAGCCATAGATGTCGGTCGAAATGGTCTGACGCGCGAAGTTGTTGTCCAGCGTGACCATCAGGTCATTGGACGGATGCCATTGCAGGGCGATGCGGCCATCGACGCGCTCGTCCTGGGTCCGCTGCTGCTCGGCGCCATATTGCTGCGGGAACCAGCCGGTCAGCGTGCGGCGCTGGCTGGGATCGGCAGTAGCGCTGTCGGTCGGTGCGCAGACGGCTGCTGTGCTGCCCGTCAGCTGGCAGGGTGCGAAATTGCCGCCCGGCCAACCCGACACGAAGACCCGGTTGGTATCGGTATCACGCCGCGTATAAATGAAGCTCGACAGGATACCCAAAGTATCATTGGCGAACGTATCGCTGACCAGCGCGCCCAGCGTCGGCACGACATGCCCAGCCCGATCCTGCAGCGAGCCCGACGCGCTGGTGGCGACGCGGAAGCCCGGATGGTCGAACGGCTTGGGGAACTGGATATCGACGGTCGCGCCGATCGAGCTGGACGCCAGCGTCACATCGGGCGTCTTCAGGACGCTCAACTGGCCGATGAAATCCGAGCCGACCGTGCTGAAGTCGATCTGGCGACCGCCCGTCGCGGTCGAGATGCGGCGGCCGTCATAGAGGGTGGTGTTGAAGTCGCCGCCAAAGCCGCGCACCGTGATGCCGGTCGGCTCGCCGCGCGCACCCGAGCGCTGGATCGAGACACCGGGTAGGCGCTGGAGTGAGGCCGCGACGTTGGAATCGGGAAATTTGCCAATGTCTTCCGCCGAGATGGCATCGACGACACCGGTCGCGGTCCGCTTGATGTCGAGGTTACGCTGGAGCGAATTGCGCAGGCCGGTGACGATGATCTCGGCCTCTGATGCCTCGCCGGAGGACGACGGGCTGTCATTCTGCGCACCGGGGGCGGTCGCCTGATCCTGTGGCGTTCCGGCCTGCTGGGCGGAGTTGGTCTGAGCAAAAGCAGCGCCCGGCGTCATCAGGGCCAGCGCTACCAGCGGCGAGACCCCGACCATCAGGCCATGGCGTGAAACGAACGCAGCCACAAAAGCAGGGCGTAACACCATCTTCCCCTCTCCTTCGGTTTTATATTCTCCCGAGCGATCGGTGTTGAATCACCGTACCGCCCATTCGATGGAATGATGTTAGCGTTATAATTGATTCAGAACAAGGCGTTTGTCGGAGTGTTCCTGTTCCGCTATCGCCATGTCTTGACGACGGGACGATGGCTACGGTCAAAAGAACCGATGGCATCGCCAGCATCGGCCAACACGTCGCAAAGACGGGTGACCGGAGATGATAACGGAGGGATTGACGATCATGGCCGACATGGAATTGCTCGACAGCGCGCGACATGCCGCCCTGCGGGTTTCCTCCGCCCCGGATGCCACACGGCATTTCGTCCAGTTGGTCGCGGGCGAGTTCCTGTCCGCCGCGCTCCATTATCCGATCCTCTTCGCGCGCAACCCGGAAACCGGCGATCTCTATCCCGGAGCATTGATGGGCTTGGTGCCGGACGAAAATCTCTGCCTGGGGGCCAAGGGCTCGTTGTCGGGCTATCGCCCGGCCGATCTGGAGCGACAGGCCTTCTATGTCTCCGGCGAGAATATCGCGATCGACCCCGCCCACCCCGCTTTGACCCAAGCAGACGGTGCCCCCTTGTTCGAGGCGGACGGTAGCCCCGCCCCCGCCCTGCGCCGGGTCCAGGCAGCACTGCGCACGCTTCACAGTGGACTGCCGGAGACCGAGGCCTTCATCGCCCGGCTGCTGGAGCACAAGCTGGTCGAGCCGATCGACCTGAGCTTTCAGTTCGACAATGGCGAGAGCCTGAGGCTCGACTCGCTCTACACGATCAGTCTGGATGCGCTGCACGCCCTGTCGGACCAGGCCGCCTTGGCACTGTTTCGCAACGGCGATCTGCAACTCATCTATGCGGTGGCGGGATCGGTGCGGCACATCCCGCAACTGGCCGGGCGGCGCAATGACCGGCTGAGCGGGCTGGCCGAATGACCGAAGCGGCGAACGCGGTCGATCCGTCGTTGCTGGCCGACCCGGACGCCTTCCACCGGCTGGTCGTCGAGCCGTGCCGCCCGGTCGTTCTTCGCGGCGCCGTGTCCCACTGGCCGCTGGCGCGCGCCGCGGCGGAAGGCGGCGCATCGCTGGCTGACTATCTCGCGGAGTTCGATGTCGGGCGACAGGTCGAGGCTTTTGTCGGCGCGGCCGGGATCGGGGGCCGCTACACTTACACAGACGATCTGGCGGGCTTCAATTTCCGTCGGGAATCCATGACTCTGGGCGAGGCGATCCGGCGCATCACGCGCGCGGAGGGGGATGGCGATACGCTTTATGTCGGGTCGCTGCCGATGCCCGTCGTGCTGCCCGGCCTTGGCGACGCCAATGGTCTGGGTTTCATGGCACCAACCGTGGCCCCGCGCATCTGGCTCGGCCATGCGTCGACCGTGGCTTGCCATTACGACATGATGGACAATCTCGCCTGCGCGGTGGCGGGGCGACGGCGCTTCACCCTTTATCCGCCCGATGCGATCGGCGACCTCTATGTCGGGCCGATCGACCACAGCATGGCGGGACAGCCCGTAGCGCTCGCCGCCGAGGCCGAGCCGGGCGATCCGCGCTATCCCCGGTTCGACCGGGCGCGCGACCGAGCGATCACCATCGACCTGGAACCCGGCGATGCACTCTACATGCCCAAGCTCTGGTGGCACCGGGTCGAGGCGCGCGGCGCGTTCAACCTGCTGGTCAATTACTGGTGGGACGCTTTTCCCGTCGCGCCGGACCAGCCCTTTCCCACGATGCTCCTGGCGATGAGCGCGATCGCGGGTCGGGCACCGGAGGAACGGGCGGCATGGCGCGCCTGGTTCGACCATTATGTATTCCGGCCCGACGGCCATCCCATGGCCCATCTGCCGGAGGCGCGGCATGGCGTGCTGGGTGACGGACCGGAGAACGCCAAAATGCTCCGCGCCCATGCCATGCGGATGCTGCGGGGAGGGTAACGCCTAACCGGTGGGATCGAGCGTCACCCCCTCCACCACCACTTCGGGATCGACCAGCCACAGGGTGAGCCGATGCCTACCCGCCGCCAGTGACGGCAGCACGGTCGTGGCCACGCGGCGGTTCTCGATCACCGCGCGGCCCCAGCTTGCCTCGCTTTCCCCCGCCATCAGGTTTAGCATGATGGGCGCGCCGTCATCGACCGACAGCTCGATACGGTGCTTGCCGCCACCCCGCACGTCCAGCCCAGGGGCGGTGACGACACCCAGCGTGACCGGACCAGTGCGATCCCAGTTCACGTCATAAACGATATGCGGACTGTCTCCACCCGGCCGCTCGATCACCGGCGCAGTGGAAGGAGTCGCGACCATCGCCGCGCCCTCTGCCGTGAAGCCTGCCACACGCTGCCACCGGACACCCCGCCCATCGACCGCGCGTCCCGCATCGGCGGCGATCCGCAAGTGTGGCACGGCGGCAATCGGGGGAAGCGGCAGCGGCTTCTCCACGCTGGCCAGCGCAGGCATCACATCGCTGTCGGGCTGTTGCCAGCCGGTATAGCCGATATGGGTCTGGGCCATCATGCTGGTCCACTTGCCGCCCGCCGTTTCGACCTCATAGCGCCGCCGGATCGCGGCATCCTGCGCGAAATAGCCGCGCGCCGCCTCGGCGAAACGCGCCGCCGCCTTCGCATCCCCCGCCTGTGCCGCCGCGCGGTTGGCGGCGACCGCCTGATACAGGCGATGGAGGTTGGTCATCGCTTCGATCCGGTGGAGGACCAGCTCGTAATAGGCATCGCGCTGGGCGGCGGGGAGCGCCGCCCCGACCTTACGCGCGGCGGTGTCGAGCGCCTTCCACTCGCCCAGCACCCGCGCCCATTCTCCATTCGCCAAACCATAGGTCGTCGCATCGATCAGCTCGGGCTTGCGACGGCTCGCGAGCTGTCCATAGCGGCTCAGGAGCGCGCCGATCTCGGCCCCATGCGCCGGGCCGAACTGCTGCGTCGCCCAGCGGGTCGGGTAAGCCTGCATCGCCGCCGAATCCATCCGCGCCGGATTCCACGCCATGTCGAGGAAGAAGCTGGTCGGATATTCCATCGGCTTCAGGTCGCCGACATTGACGATCCACAACCGGTCCGCGCCATAGTCCGACGCCATCCGCATCTGCTGCCACACCCGCGGGATCGCGTTGGTGTCCAGCCACTTATAGTTGCGCGGACCGCCGACATAATCGAAGTGGTAATAGACGCCCGCCCCCCCGGCGCGGCGCGCACCCACGGGTGGCAGGCGGCGGATATTGCCCCAATTGTCGTCGGCGAAGAGCAAGGTCACGTCGTCGGGGACGCGCATCCCCTGGTCATAATAGTCCTGCACCTCCTTGTAGAGCGCCCAGACCTGCGGCGTCTCGGATGCTGGGCGGTGGGTCACGTCGGAAATGATCTGTCGCTGGTCGCGCACGATCCCCTGGAGCAGGTCGATCGCGGTGCCTTCGGTCATCGGCTCGTCACCGTCGCCACGCATTCCGATGGTCACGGGGTCCTCCGCCCTGCCCCGCCGCTCGATCCCCTTGCGCCAGAAGGCGCGAAGTGCCGGACCGTTCTTTCGATAGTCCCAGGGGCCGGTCCCCTCCCGTTTCCAGTCGGCCTGGGCCCGCTGCATCGGTTCATGGTGCGAGGTGCCGAGCAATATCCCCATCTGCTGCGCCAGCGGGGCGGAGGCGGGATCGTCTTCCCAGAGCGACTTGCCCCACATGGCGGGCCACAGGAAATTGGCCTTGGAGCGCAGCAGCAGGGTGAAGACCCTCTCATAGGCCAGGTGATTGACCCCGCCGAACTTGGCGCGCGCCCAGCCGCCGAAGCCCGGTTCCTCGTCATTGATGAAGATGCCGCGATACTGGACCACCGGATGGTCGGCGACCCGGCCTGCCGTCAGATAGAGCGTCGGACGGCGCTGCGCCGGAACGTCCGCCCACCATGTCCAGGGGCTGACACCGGCCTTGGCGCTAATGTCATAGAGGCCGAAGATGGTGCCACGCCGATCTGCTCCCACGATCACCAAGGCACGGGTGACGCCTGGCAAAGGGTTGTCGACCACCTGCTCGACATAGCCTTCCCACTGACCGGGCAAGCCCCGCACATCGATCTTGCCCACCCTCACCAGCGCGTCGATCACCGCGCTATGGCCGAGCGTTCCGGCGATAATCGCCACGCCGCCGCCTGGCTTATCGGTCAGGCGGACATCGCCGCCGCCCACCGCCTTCAGGTCGGCGACCAGATCGGTCGCGGCACGGCGGACGCCAGGTTCGTCCTGCGGATCGACCAGCACCCCGGTGGAGCGCCTCGGCGCCAACAGGCTCAGCGCGCCGGGCGTTGCCCGCTCGCACGCCACAACCGGCCCCGCACAGTCCGGCGCGGCCCAGGCCACACCCGGCAACAAGGCCAGCCATGCGGCGGACAAGAGCAAATGGCGCATCGTCTCTCTCCTGGCCCTCTGGCAATCTGGCCAGGAGCCTTCTCGTTTGCTTTGAGCCACGTTATCGCTACCATGAGCCATGGCCGCAAGCGCCGATCGATGGAATTGAGAGGATGGAGATGAAGGCACGCCGCTTTCCGCACCGGTTGACCGGGCTGCTCGCGCTGCCGCTTCTGGTCGCCGCTCCGGCACTGGCGCGGGAGGTGCGCTGGACGCCCGCCTGGGGCTCGGCGCAGATGCGGGTCGATGGCGCCAACGCCGACAAGCTCGCCAAGACCGGTCCCGCCACCATCCGCCAGTTCGTCCACCTGACCGCGACGGGGAAGGTTCTTCGCCTGCGCCTGTCGAACCTGACCGGCACTACGCCGCTGCACATCGGTGCGGCGAGCGTCGGTCTCGCCACGCCCGGCCGAGCGGACGTCGCGGCTCCGCTGCCGGTCCGCTTCGACGGCCGGGCGGACGTCATCCTGCCGCCCGGAGCCGAGCTTTACTCCGATCCGATCGCGATGCCGGTCCAGGCGGGGAGCGATGTCGCGGTCAGCCTCTATTTCCCCGACACCGTCACCACGCCGACCGGCCATTCGGCAGCGCGGGGCACGACCTTCCTGATCGCGGGCGACGCCACCGCGCGCGCCGCCCTGCCCGAGGCGCAGGCCATTGGCGGCTGGTGGAGCCTGTCCGATGTCGAAGTGCAGGACGCGGTGCAGCGCCGTACCATCGTGACGATCGGGGACTCGATTACCGATGGCTATGGCATCGCCGACAACAGCAACCGGCGCTGGCCCGATGACCTCGCCCGGCGGCTCGCCGCCTCCCCCGCCACGCGCGGCTTTTCGGTCGTCAATACGGGGATCGGGGGCAACCGGGTGCTGCTCGACGGGCTGGGGCCCAATCTGATGGCGCGGTTCGATCGCGACGTCATCGAGCGGCCCGGCGTCAGCCATGCGATCCTGCTGGAAGGGGTCAACGACCTGGGCGTGCTGACCCGCGAGCACCCCGTCGACGCGGCCACGCATCAGGCGATGGTGCGCCAGATCATCGCCGCCTATCGCCAGCTGGTCGAGCGGGCGCATGCGCATGGCATCCGCCTGATCATCGGGACGATCACGCCATTTCAGGGCAACGACTATTACCACGCCGGTCCCGAGACCGAGGCGGATCGCCAGGCGATCAATCGCTTCATCCGTACGGCGGACATCTTCGACGGGGTGGTCGATTTCGACCTGGTGGTGCGCGATCCGGCCAAGCCCGACCACCTGCTGCCCGCCTATGACTCCGGCGACCATCTCCACCCCAGCATGGCGGGGTATCAGGCGATGGCCGAGGCGGTGCCGCTGTCCCTGTTCACCAAACCCTGATCAGAACGCCGCGTCGAGACCGATACGAAGCGTGCGCGGGCGCAGCGGCGTCACCTGATCTCGACCGGTGGCGAAGGGTGTGCCCAGCGCGAACCGGTTGCCGCGTACATTGGCCAGGTTGGTGATCCCCGCCGTCAGACCGAACGCGCCGAGCCCCAGTCGCGCGGTCACGCCGCTGTCCCAATACTCTCCCTGCCGCTCGCCCAGGATCGGCCCGACGCCCAGTCGCGACGCGCCGACATAGCGCAGCCAGCCATCGACGCGCAGGTCGCGCCCACCCGCCAGCGGCCGCCGATAGACCAGGCCCATCCGACCGGTGAAGCGGGCGATGTTGGGAATCTGGCTCAGCCGCGCCAGGATCGCGGCGCGGTCCGCCGTCTGCCCGTCCATCAAGGCAAAGACCTGCGCGCTCGACGGCTCATCGATCCGGCTGTCATTATAGGACACCGCTCCCTCGACCCGCAGTCCGGCCGCGATCCGAAAGCCCGCCATCGCCTCGATTGTCCAAAGCTGGCCGTCACCGATATTGGCCGTGCTGGGCAGGCCGGTTGCGTCGATGAAGTCGGCCTGGATATCGCGCCATGACGTGTGGGCGAGCGTCAGCGATCCGTCGAACCGCTCGCGACCCGGCTGCCCGCTCCGCAGCCCCGCCTCGATCGTCGACACCCGGTCGTTGCGGAACCGGCGGACCAGCGGCCCCTCGATCGTCAGCCCGCCCGGCCGAAACCCCTGCTGATAGCGCAGGAAGAGCTGCGCCCCCGGCGTCAGGTCGATCAGCGCGGATGCGGAGGGCAGCAAGATGGTCTGCGCGCGCCGTGCCGTCACCTCGCGCAGACGCGCCAGCGCCTGGAAGGACAAGGCGGCGGGCAAATCCTCCCCCGCCCCATCCAGCACCGAACGGGTCACGCGAAGCCCGCCGGTGGTCAGCAGGCCGGGAAGCAGGCGCAGGCTCGCCTCGCCATAGAGCGTCGCTTCCTCCACCGTGTTGACGACGCCGGTGCGGGGCACCAACTGCCCCGGCTCACCGAACAGGCGCGTCAGGCGGGTACGGTTGTGGACATAGCTGAACCCCGCCAGCCAGCCCGATCCGTCCGGCGCGGAATGCCAGGCGCGTGTCTCATTGGCCTGCATCCGCGTGGCGTTGGCCTGCGCGAACAGCTGGACCGGGCCGCCCGGCGGCGTGGCGTCGTAACGCTCCATCAGATCATGCGCGGTGATGCCGCTGCTGGAGCGGAAGCGGACCTGTCCCAACCGCCCGGAGACGACCAGCTGCGCCTGTTCGAAATCGGCCGAAAAGCCCTCGGTAACGGGCGAGAAGCGGGTCAGCGGCGGACCATCGCGATCGGCATATTGGCTGTCCGCACCGCGAATACGCTGGTCGATGCCGATCGCCTCGATGGTCCATCCGCCACCCAGATCGGCCTTCAGCGCCGCCCGGCCGCCCGCGATCCGGGTGCGATTGACATCGGTGCGGCCGAGCAGCGGCTTGTCGATATAGCCGCCCTCGCTGGCGCTGTCGGCGACGAGGCGGATCGCCAGCCGGTCGGCGATGATCGGCACGTTGAGCACCGCTTGCGCATCCACGCCCGGCGCGCCGTCGGTCGTCGCCGATCCGCCGAGCATCACCGATCCCCCGGCCTGCGTCGCATCGGGGGCGTTGGGCACCAGCCGGATCAATCCGCCCAGCGAACCCGCGCCGTATAGGGTCCCCTGCGGCCCCTCCAGCACCTCGACCGCCGCCAGATCGGCCAGGCGCAAGTCGGGGTCGGGTGCATTGTAGCTGAGTCGCAGGTCGCCGAAATACTGTCCGACGGTCGCCTGGGTCGGCCCGGTGAAGCTGGAATCGGCAATGCCCCGGATGAACAGCTTGTTGCGCCCCGCGCCCAGATAGGTGGACGCGATGGCCGTCATCCGGTCGGCGAGTTTCGATGTGCCGCCCGCCCCGCCCAGTTCCAGGTCGGCCCCCGCCACCTGCACCACCTGCCCGGCGAAATGGTCGCGGGTCGTATCGCGCTTGCTGGCGGTGACGACGACATCGTCGCTGGAGACTTCGGGCGGCAGCGGCCTGGGGGAGCGGCGCACCACAGGCGGCGCGGGCGTTCGCAGCCGCGGGGTCAGCCGCCATGCGCCGGGGCCCAGCACCTCGACCCGCGCGCCGCTGCCCCGCGCGATGGCCGCCAGCGCCTGTTCCACCGACAAGCGCCCGCGCAGGGCGGGCACGGGGCGGCGCCACAGTCCGGCATCGGGCACAGTGATATTCGCCCGCAAGGCACGGCCAAGCGCCATGACCTGCGTGCCCACGGTCCCGGCGGGCAAGTCGACGGGGACACGCTCGGCCGCCAGCGCGGGCATGCTCGCGACCATGGCGATCCCGACGATGCCGCCCCCGGCCATTCTCACCCGCGTGGTTCCAGCATCCAGCCAGCGGCGTCCTGCCGCACCCGCACATCCATCAACGATCCCAATACGGCCGGGTCGCGGCCAACGGCTTGAAGGTCGATCACGCCACGAAACGGCCGCGTCGCGATGGCGGGGGCCACCGAGACCGGCCGTTGCAGGAAGCGGGACAGGTCTTCGGCCACTTCGCGCAAGGGTGCGCCGTCAAAGGCCAACCGCCCGTCCTGCCAGCCGCCGACATCCTTGGGCTCGACCGACGCGCGGACCAGCCGGTCCTTCTCCACCACCACCGCCTGCCCGGCGTCGAGGCGCATCGCGGCGCCCTTGGGATCGACCATCACCGCGCCCTCGGCGACCGCCACGCGGGTCTGCCGCTGGCCCAGCCGCACGTCGAACACCGTCCCCAGATCGACCAGCGCGACGCCGCCCGCCTTCACCGCGAAGGGATGCCGGTCGTCATGCTTCACCCGGAACAGCGCCTCGCCCCGCTCCAGGCTCGCCCGGCGCGGATCGGCGCGGTCCAGCGCGACCCGGCTCGCCCCCGCCAGCGTGATCGCGCTGCCATCGGACAGGGCCAGCACGCGTGTCTCCCCCGCCGCCGTCTCGACCGCATAAGGTTGCGGCCGGTTCTGCCAGGCCTGGAGCCCGATCGCCCCCACCAGCGCCGCCGCCACCGCTCCGCCGATCCAACGCAAAGCGCCGCGCCGGGGTGCGACCGGCTGAGGGTCGGCCAGCAGCTCGGGATGCGCCGCCAAGGCCTCTTCCGCGTCCAGCAGCATCGCCGCCATCCGGTCATAGCGCTCGGCATGACCGGGGTCCGCCTCCAGCCAGTCGGTGAACGCATCCCAGTCGGCACGCGCGGGGTCCGCCATGCGCAGCGCCCAGTCGAGCGCTTCGGCGTCGATGCCGGGGGCGGTATGTCGGTCCTGGCTCATCCGATCTGTTCCTTGAGCGCGGCAATGGCCTGGGCGGCCAGGCGAAGGTCGCTTTCGACCGTACTGATACTGATCCCCAGTTCTTCGGCGACCCGCTTCTGGGCCACGCCCTCCACGCGCACACGGCGAAAGACGGTAGCGGGCCGCTCGCCCAGGGCGGCAAGCGCCTGGGCGATGCGCTCGGCGGTCTGGCGGGCGATCACAGTCCGCTCGGCCTCGGGAGTTTCGGACTCATGCCCATCGGCCCAATGCTGTTCGCGCTGCTCCGATTGCCTACGCGAGCGATAGCGGTCGATCATCAGCATGTCGGCCGCGCGGTAGAGATAGGCCAGCGGATTGGCGATCGGCCCGTCCATCCGCCCCGACAGCTTGACCCAAAGGTCCTGCACCAGATCCTCCGCCGCATCGCCCGCGCCGCGCGCCGCCAGGAAGCGGACGAGCTTTTCGCGATTGGCGAGGAAAACGGCCTCGATCCCGGTGGGCGACATGGAGTGAACCGGCGAAATGGGCGGGGAGCATCGGCGTTTAGCTGAACCGCCCTGATATGAAAAGGAGCCCCACCGGGACGCGTGGTGGGGCTCCGAACGGCCGCGTGCGCTACAGGGGGGATGCACGCGACCGAACTCGCCTAGAAGGCGAACTGAAGGGCCGCGCGCGCCGACAGCGCGACGTTGCCAAGACGTTGTTCGGCGTTGACCTCGCCGCTCAGCCGAATCTCGCTGGTGCCGGTGATCGCGCGGACGCGGCCCACCCAGCCGCCGTCGCGTGCCTCGGGGTTGAGGATGAAGGGCGTGCCGTCACCGAAGCTGGCGACCGTGTGGCCCAGCGTACCCGCGATACGCTCACGCCGACCTCCCTCGATCTCCAAACGGCTCCACTGAGCATAGCGATTGTCGCCGCCGAAATTGATGCCCGCCGCGACGCTCGCGGTCAGGGCCAGCTCGTCGCTGGTCCGCTTGCGCACCGTCAGGTCGTATCCGGTGCCGCCGCCGGTTTCGCGGTGGGCGTCCTCGTTCAACCGGTAATAGTCGACCGCCAGGATCGGTCGCACGTTGAACTGCCCGACCCAATGCTCCCACGAGACCGAACCGGAGCCCGAATAGAGCATGCCGTTCCAGTCGGCGGTCGCCCGGCGCTGGACCGCTTCGGTCCCGACCACGCCATCGAACTGGCGCTGCGAGTCGAAGGACAGGAACGCCGCCGAAGCGCGCGCCTGCGCCGCCAGCGCGCCCCAGCGGGCCCGCCAAAAGCCGGCCAGCTCATACTGGCTGTGGTTGACGCGATTGACGGCGGAGCCCTCGTTATCGCGGCCGCTCATGTAGGACAGCGAGGCGCCGAAATTGCCCGCATCGGTCTTGTGCTCGATCCCGCCGCTGACGCCCCAGCCGCGCACATCATAGCTGCGGGTCGAACGCGTACCCTTCGACGCGTCCCAGCCAAGCGGGGTCAGCCAATAACCCCATTTGCCCTCCTCGCTGAACTCCCCCGCCGGTTCGCGCAGCTGTGCGGCGGCGGCGCGCGAGGCGAGCGTCACGCCCTCGAACACGCTGCCGGTATAGTTGGGCAGCATCTGCTCGACCGCTCCCCGGAAGGCCGCACCGTCATAGATGCCGCGTATCGCATCGGAGAGCTTGGCGTCGCTGCCGATCGCGGTGTCGATCGCATCGAAGGCGCTGACGCCGGCATTGCTCAGGCCCAGTTCGGTCTTGGCCTTGCGGCTGACTTCGACGGCGATCTCATTCAGCTGGCCCGCGACGATCGCGCCCTTGTAGAGGAAAGGCATGGCCGAGGGGGCGAGCGTCAGGTTGCTCGCCCCGGTCAGCGTGCCCGAGCGCAGGACGACATAGCGCCCCGTCACATCCGTCCCGCCCGAGACGCGCAGGGCCAACTGGCTGTTCGCGCCGATCGTCGTCGCGCCGCCGACCTGGATCAGGTTGCCCGTCGGGTTCGCTTTGTCGAGCGCAACGCTCAGGATCGATTGGTCGCCCAGGCTGAGCGAGGCGATATTGGTCACGCCATTGGCGGCGAAGGTGCCGCCGCCGCTGGCGACCGTGACCGCGACATGGGCGGCGTTGGTCAGGCGTCCGGCGAAGATGCCCTTGCCGGTGATCGCCACAACGTCCTGGCCCAGGCTGGCAAAGTCCGCCACGCCGTTGAAGCTCGCGGTGTCGCCGATGGTCAGCGTGTCCGCGCCCGTCCCGAAGGTCGCGGTGCCCGCATAGGTGCCGGAGCCACTCATCTCCAGGCGGTTGTTGCCGGTGCCGAAGGTCACGTCGCCGCTGACCGAGCCCGCGCCGATCTGAAGCCGGTCATCACCGCTGCCGAAGCGGATCGCGCCGGTGATGCTGGGCGCGGCGGCGCCGGTCGCGGGGGCGATCTGGCGAACCACCGCGCCGCTCGTGTTGGCCGACAGGTCGATCGCCGTGCTGCGCGAGCTGTCCGCGCCTGCGCCCGCGATGGTCCCGGCATTCTCGACCAGGGTCAGGCCGCCGCTGCGGTCGAGGATCGCCGTAGCACTCGCGCCCGACGCGCTCGCCCGGATCGCGCCGGTGTTGCGGATCGTCGGCACCGACGCGCCCGTATCTATCAGAACGGCCATGGTCAGCGCGGTCGGCGCACCGCCGCCGGTCGCGGTCACCGCGCCGCCGACCGTCAGGTTCGGCGTCGATGCGCCCGAACCGAAGCGGATCGCGGTTGCCTCGGCACCGTTCGCGGTCGCCTGTACCGTCCCGCCGACCGACACGCCCTGCGCGATCTGCACGGCGCCGCCAAGCCCGCCGATCGAGAGCGCGGTCGCCCGGACACCGCTATAGACACCCGCACCGGTGATCCGACCGTTGACCACCAGCCCCGCCGCCGGAGTCGCGCCCCCGGTCGCGCCAATCACGACGGCCCGCGTCGCCGACCCGATCTGCATCGCAGGTGCCGCGCCGTTGGAGATGATATCGGCCACCTTGCCGGTCGCATTGCCCAGCGTGATACCGCCCGCGACATTGCCGCCGACCACCAGGGCCGATCCGCCCTGGAGCAGATCGTCGGGGTCGAGCTTCGACACGTCGGCGGGCGGCGTGGTGTAGCGATAGCCGGTCGAACCGATCCCGCCCTCGATGGTCAACGCGCCGCCAATATCGCCATCGACCCGCGCGCCGACCGCACCCTCGCCCACCGCGATGATGCTGCCGCCCAGCGTGACGTTACCCGACACGGCGGCGGTCCGCACCCCGACCGAGCGATCGCCCAGCACGTTGATCTTGCCGGATTGAACCAAGTTGCCGGTCAGCGGGCCGTTCAGATAGATGCCTGCGGAATCATTGCCCTCGATGGTGATCTCGCCGCTATTGGCGATGTTGCCGGTAAAGCCGCCCGCCGTGCGGATGCCGGTCCGCCGCGCGCCTTGGGCGAAGGGGCCGTCGAGATCGCCGTCCTTGTCGATATCGGTCGGCGTATAGGTCTCGTCGAGGATGATCTTGCCGCTATTGGCGATGTCGCCGGTCACGCCCGCCGCCGCGCCGATCCCGATCGCGTCATTGGAATCGGTCGTCTGGATGGTCCCGGCATTGGCGAGCTTGTTGTTGCTGTCGATGGTGACGGCGGTGCCGCTGCCGCTGGTCACCACGCTGCCCGCCGCTGCGATGCTGATATCCGCCGCCGCGCCGTTGTTGACGGTGGCGGTACGGACAGGCGTCGTCCGCTTGGTATCGATGACGGTCTGGGCCGAAGCGGCCGTCCCCGCCACCAGGGCAAGCGTGGCGGTCGAGGCGAAGAGCAGGCGATGCACGAATAGAGTCCCCTTGGATATGCCTTTGCCCCTCCAGACGGAGCCGCCGCGCCGAAACCTTGGTCCGCACATTAAATATTTGTCAGGTGCCGCCGCGGTGTTGACGATCGCGCCTCACGGGATCAGAGGGCGGATCAGGCGCGGGAGCCCCCGCGTCGTTCCAGAAAGCGAGAACATGTCCAGCGACAGTTCCAGTAGCGCCGCACGCCTCGGGGTCGTCCGCTAGTTTCGCGAAACTGGCTTTCGTCCGCCCCGGGTCGTGCGGACGAAAGGTTTGAAATGGTCAACGATCTGATTGCCGGTGTCACCGCCGGTTTCCGTTCCTCCCGGCGCGGCCTGTCCATCGCCGATCTCGTCGATACGCTGCAGTCGCTTTCCGTCGAGGAAGCGGCCGATGCCCTGACTCAAATGCCCGACGCCCGCGCCGTCGCCGTGCTCGACAGCCCGGAACTGCGCTCGGCCGCCGATATCCTGTCCCGTCTGGCCCCGGCCCGCGCGGTCGCGCTCCTGTCGCAAATGTCGGAGGACCGCGCCGCCGACGTGCTGTCCGACATGGAGGAGGAGGACGCCGCCGCGCTGCGCGCCGGGCTGCCCGCCCCTGTCCGCGCCTCGATCGAAACGCTGCTCCGCTGGCCACCCGCCAGCGCGGGCGGCATGATGACGACCGAATATGTCGCCGCCTCCGCCGACGCCACCGTCGCCGAGGTCCTGGCGCATATCCGCACCGTCGAGCGTAGCCGCGAAACGGTCTATTCGGTCTTCCTGCTGGAGCCGCAGGGCCGGCTGGTCGCGACCGTCTCACTCCGCCAGCTGATCGCCGCCGAGCCGGAGTCGCCCGCGATCGATCTGGCACGCGGTCATGATCCGATCACCGTCGCGCCGACCACCGACCGCGAGGAAGTGGCGCATCTGATCCGTCGCCACGACCTGCTCGCGCTGCCCGTCGTCGACGAACAGGGTCGGCCGATGGGCATCGTCACCGTCGACGACGTGCTCGACGCGCTGGTTGCGGCGCATACCGAGGACACACAGAAGTTCGGCGGTGTCGAGGCGCTGGACGATCCCTATCTCGAAACCGGCTTCCTCGCGATGATCCGCAAGCGGGCCGGGTGGCTGAGCATCCTGTTCTTCTCGGAAATGCTGACCGCCAGTGCGATGCAGCATTTCGAGTCCGAACTGGAGCGCGCGGTCGTGCTGACCCTGTTCATCCCGCTCATCATGAGCTCGGGCGGCAATAGCGGCAGCCAGGCGACCTCGCTGATCATCCGCGCCCTCGCCCTGAACCAGGTCCGCCTGCGCGACTGGTGGCGGGTCGCGCTGCGCGAACTGCCCGCCGGGCTGACGCTGGGCGCGATCTTGGGCGTGTTGGGCATGGCGCGGATCACGCTGTGGCAGACCTTGGGCTTTTACGATTACGGCCCGCACTGGGGGCTGGTCGCGACCACGGTCGGCACCGGGCTGGTCGGCATCGTCACCTTCGGCTCGCTGGCGGGATCGATGCTGCCCTTTGTTCTGCAACGGCTGGGCTTCGATCCGGCGAGCGCCTCGGCGCCGTTCGTCGCGACGCTGGTCGATGTTACCGGACTGGTGATCTATTTCAGCATCGCGCTGGCGATCCTGTCCGGTACGCTGCTGTGAGATCCTCCCCGGCACGGGGAGGTGGCAGCGCGAAGCGATGACGGAGGGGGGCTTCCGCAAAGGTCGTCTGTTGTGCTGCTCCCCCTCCACCAGCTTCGCCGGTCCCCCTCTCCGTGCCGAGGAAAATTATCAACGCTTCCAGTAGCGGACGTAATCGACCTTCATCACTTGCGGCAGGGCGGCATCATCCACGCCCTTCTGCCCGCCCCAGTCGCCGCCGACCGCCAGGTTCAGGATCAGTGAATAGGGCCGGGTGAACGGCCACGCCGCCGCGCCGCCGGGCTGGTCGTTCTTCACCCGCATATAGGCACGGCCGTCGACGCCGATAGTGATCGTGTCGGGCGTCCATTCCAGTTGGTAGCGGTGATAGGCGGTACACGCCCCGGCCACACGGATCTGCGCCCCGCGCTGCGTCTTCAGCCGATGGTTGAACGCGGCGGAGTGGACCGTTGCATGGATCACATCGGGGTCGAAGCCGACCATTTCCATGATGTCGATCTCACCGCCATCGGGCCAGCGTGAGCCGTCCATCGGGAGCAGCCAGATGGCGGGCCACATGCCGCGCCCGCACGGCAATTGCGCTCGCACCTCGTAAAAGCCGTAGCCCAGCGGATCGCGCGTCACCAGCTTGGCAGAGGTATAGCGCTGTCCGCCCCAATCGGCGGCGTCGCGCGGTGTCTCGGCGCGAGCCTCGATGACCAACGCGCCCTTTTCGACGCGGGCGTTGGTCCGCTCCGGCCCGGCATAATATTCGAGTTCGTTATTGGGCCAGCCATGCTTGTTCTGCGCCGTATCCCAGCGCCACCGTCTCTGGTCGATCGTCCGGGCAAACTCATCGCCGAAACTCGGCCGCCCGGCCGGAGTGACCATCGCACCGGTATAGGCATAGTTCGTCGCGCCTAACGACGGCGCCTCAACCTGCTGCGCCGGAGCCGTTCCTGCAGCGATCAGTGCCCCGCCCGCCAGCCACCATGTCGAATATCGCATCCCCGTCCCTTTTGTCGTTCGAGACAGCGTAGCGTGCAGCGATGCCGAACGCCACGCCGTCCCGATCCGACATCAGGTGGCGATGGTGAAGACCGATCCCGAGTCCACCCGCAGCCCTGCGCCGTTGATGAAGCTCGCCCGTTCGGACACGAGGAAGGCGACGGCGGCGGCCACCTCTTCGGGACGACCACGCCGCTTCAGCTCCATGCCCGGACGCTCCTCGTCCAGGAAGCTCTCGATCGCTTCGTCGAAGCTGACGCCCTTCTCCTTGGCGCGCTTCTCCATCATCGCATCGGTCATCGGCGTGGCGATGAAGGCGGGCGACACGGTGTTCACCAGCACATTGTCGCCGCCATAGGCCTTGGACAAACCCTTGGCGAGGCTGAGGATACCGGCCTTGGCCGCGCAATAGGGCAGTTCCTCGACATAGGGCTGCACCGCGTCTTCGGACGCCATCAGAATGATGCGACCCCAGCTCTTGCGACGCATCGCGGGGATCGCCTCACGACACATGCGGACCGCGCCCATCAGGTCGATGTCCAGCGTCTCCTGCCAGCCCTTGTCGTCGATCTCCAGGAAATCGCCGGTCGCGCCGGTGACGCCCGCCGAATTGACATAGATATCCGGCTCGCCCAGCCGCCCGCGCACCTCGGCCCATAGCGCGGCGACATCCTCGGGCTTGGTCACGTCGCCCGTCACCGCGATCACCTCGCCCAGCGACGTCAGTTCCTCGACCGCCTGATCGAGCGAGCCGCCCGGCTTGTCGGTCAGCGCGACACGCACCCCCGCCTCCAGCAACAGGCGGGCGGTTTCCTTGCCCATGCCGGAGTCCGCGCCACTGATCAGCGCAATGCGGCCCTTGATACCTAGATCCATCGTCTCTCTCCTCGAAATCCTGTCAGGCGTGATGTCGGTCGGCAAAATCCGCGATCAGTTTGGCAACGACGTCGGCCGCCTCCAGCGGCAGGAGATGCGCAGCGCCCTCGACCACCACGACCTGTGCCTTGGCATAATGGGGGGCGTTCCACTGGCGCTGCGCCGCCTCGCCAAGGTCGCCGTCTTCGCCGCCCGCCACGATCAGCGCGGGCATCGCCATCACGCCCGCCGCCGCCCGCCAGTCCTCCCGGCTGCCGCGCTCCAACCAGCCCGTCCACGCATCCGGCGAAGACCGGCGGACATCGACGATTGCCGCCTCGCGCAGGGGCTCTGGCAAAGGCTTCGCACTGTTGCCATCGACGAACTCCGCCGCCTGTGCCTCGTGAGCGGGGCCGTCGCGGAACCAGTCGAGCATGTCCTCCCGACGATCCTCAGCCATCGGCTCGGGCGCGGGCGGCGAGGCGGCCAGTAGCACAACCCCGCCCAGCCCCGCAGCGCCCTGCTCGCGCGCGGCCAGCAAGGTGGCGAACTTGCCGCCCATGCTGTGGCCGACCAGAAACCAGCGTTCGGGCCGCCGCGCCGCGACCTCGGCCGCCAGCCAGCCGATCATCGTCGCGACATCGACATAGCCCTCGTCGGCACGGTCACCGAAACCCGGCAGGTCGAGCGCCACGCAATCGAAACGGTGGTCCAGCCGATCGATCACCTTGTTCTAGGCCTTTGCGCTACCACCCAACGCATGGAGCAGGAACAGGGTGGGTCGGCGCATAGGCGTTCATTCCGATCATTCACGCGGATCAATAATCTGCGGCATGAAGAACCGACCGCCCGATCGGGTTCCCCCCGACCATGGCCGATAAGTCTTTGAGGTGGCATGGAACCAATCGCGATCTCGACGGGTCGAGCCTCTTCGATTGGCGGTCGCGGCGACAACGCCTAAAGATCGCCGCCGACACGAGAGGAAACAGTCCATGCCCTTCCCCGCTCCCTATGCCGCCGACCCCGCACGCTATGACGGTCGCATGCCCTATCGCCGCACCGGACGTAGCGGCCTGAAGCTGCCCGCGATCAGCCTGGGGCTGTGGCAGAATTTCGGCGGCAGCGATGTGTTCGAGACCGGCCGCGCCGTCCTGCGCCGCGCCTTCGATCGCGGCGTCACCCATTTCGATCTCGCGAACAATTACGGCCCGCCCTACGGCTCGGCGGAGGAAAATTTCGGGCGAGTGCTCGCCTGCGACTTCGCCGCGCACCGCGACGAATTGATCCTGTCGACCAAGGCAGGCTGGGACATGTGGCCGGGGCCTTACGGCGACATCGGATCGTCGAAGAAATATCTGATCGCCAGCTGCGACCAGAGCCTGAAGCGGATGGGGGTCGATTATGTCGACATCTTCTATTCGCACCGCGTCGACCCGACCACGCCGCTGGAGGAGACGATGGGCGCGTTGGTCCAGCTGCACCGGCAGGGCAAGGCGCTGTACGTCGGCATCTCCTCCTATGACGCAGGGCTCACCCGCCGCGCCGCCGCCATCCTGGCGGAGGAGAAGGTGCCGCTGTTCATCCACCAGCCCAGCTATTCAATCCTGAACCGCTGGATCGAACGCGACTTGCTGGCGACACTGGAGGATCTGGGGACCGGCTGCATCGCCTTCTCGCCGCTCGCCCAGGGCATGTTGACCAAGAAATATCTGAATGGCGTGCCACAGGATGCACGGGCCAGCCGAGGCGGGTCACTGTCGCAGTCGTTGCTGACCGAACAGAATCTCGGCGCGATCCGGCGGTTGAACGACATTGCCCAAGCGCGCGGCCAGACACTGGCGCAGATGGCCATCGCCTGGGTGCTGCGCGATCCCCGCGTCACCTCCGCCCTGATCGGGGCCCGCACGGTCGAGCAGTTGGACGACTCGCTCGATGCCGTCGCACGGCTGGACTTTACCAGCGACGAACTGGCGGCGATCGATCAGGCGGCCATGGACGGCGGGATCAACCTTTGGGCGGAATCCTCCGACATTACGGAATTGCCCGCAGCGCAGGGCATCCCGGCTCACGGCTAGCATTCACGCTGATAAATGCCATAGCGCCGTTCATCCTGACATATTTTGTCACGGTCGGCCTATGGCATTTGTCGGACAGTTGACATAGCCTCTCCCGAAAAGGGGAGAGATGGATGAAGACCTTGATTCATACGTGCGTGGCCATCGGCGCGCTCCTGGCAACAACGGCGACCCATGCCAGCGGACAGGCGCCCGCCACCGCGCCTCGCCTGTTGGAGATCGTGGCGAAGGATCGCCTGCCCAAGCCGCCCGCCCCCCGCGATGCGCGGACGGCCTATCTGATGACCTATTTCACCGACGAAGATCATTCGCTTCACTTCGCGACGTCGCGCGACGGCTACAGCTTCACCGACGTCAATGGCGGCAAGGCGGTGATGAGCGGGCGGGAAGCGGCCGAGCAGAAGGGCATTCGCGATCCTCATATCATGCGAGGTCCCGATGGCGGCTTCTATATGTCGATGACCGACCTCCACATCTTCGCCAAGCGCGAAGGATTGCGCGATACGCAATGGGAACGGCCCGAAGAGCAGTGTAGCTGGGGTAACAACCGCAACATGATCTTCATGAAGTCCTATGACCTCATCCACTGGTCACGGTCCCGTGTCACGCCATCGGCTATGTTCCCGCGCTACCGCAACGCGGGCAATATGTGGGCGCCCGAGACGATCTACGATCCCAAGCGCAAAGCGTTGATGGTCTATTTCACCACCCGCGACGGCAATGGGCCCAACTATCTGGTCTATTCCTATGCCGACAAGGATTTCAGCACGCTGACCGAAGAGCCCAGAAAGCTGTTCGACTATCCCGATCCCAAGGTGAACGTGATCGATGCCGACATCACCAAGGTCGGTGACAAATATCATATGTTCTATGTGGCGCATCAGGCACCCGGCAATATCCGCCATTCGGAATCGTCGAGCATCAACAGCGGCTGGACGAAGGACCTGCGCAAGGTCGACCCCGAAACCGTCGGGACGGAAGCGCCGACCCTGTGGAAGCGCAGCGGCACGAACACCTATGTCCTGATGTACGATGTCTTCGGTATCAATCCAAACAATATGGGTTTTTCCGAAACCACCGACTTCGTGACCTATCGCAATATCGGCCGCTTCAACGAGCCCGGATCGCCGATGAAGGCGACCAACTTCGCCCGGCCCAAGCACGGGGCGGTCGTGGCGATCAGCCCGGCCGAGGCCACGCGGCTGGAGCGGTATTTCGCTACCCGCTAAACGTGAAAATGCGCCCGACCATGATCGGTCGGGCGCATTTCCCTTGTCCGCCGTTACTTGGCGGCGCTGCTCACATCGCCCTGCCCCATGGCAGAGACCAGGACGTTGCCCGAGCCCGAGAAGTTCGCGGCGGGCAGGTTGGCGATCCGGTCACCCACCTTCACCAGCACCCGCTCGACCGCGCCCTGCGCATTGGTGCGGACCGACTGAACCGCGCCGATCGCCCGGCCCTGCGCGTCGTTGACGACCATGCCGGTGTTCACCGGGAAGGCCCCGCCCTGCGCAGCACCGCTACCGGCCAGCGCCAGGTTGCCCGACAGCGCGCCATTGCCGCCCGCCGCCGACAGCGAACCCGAACCGGAGCCTGCAGCATTCCCGGCCGCATTGGCGGCGCGCCCGGTCAGGTTGGAAACGGCAACCCGCGCCCGGTTGCCGACCGCGCCAGCCGTATCACGCGCCCGGCCGGCGATGTTACCGACCGTGTTCACACCGCGACCGGCCGCGTCGCGCACCGCATCGGTGCCGATCAACTGGGCATCGATGCCGCCACCAACCGAGCCGGAGGTCGTGCCATTCGCGCCGCCCGACCGGTTCCCGACCCGCGTCGTGCTGTCCAGCGTCGAGCCACCCGACGCATTGCCCGACGCGCTGACCCGGCCCCGGCGCAGGTCGACATTGCGGTCGCCGCGCACCGAACCCCGGGCACGGGTCGCATTGTCGGTGGCGACCCGACCCGAGCGGGTGACACTGTCGAGATTGCCGGTCAGGCCACCGGTCGCGCCGCCAGCAACGCCGCCGAGTTGACCACCCAGACCACCGGTCAGGCCGCCACCGCCAAGAAGCTGCGCCGATGCGGGGCTTGCAACCAGAGCAATGGCAAGGATCGCGGTGCCAGACAGAATATTCTTCATCTTCGTTCTCCTTAACTTCTGCTGGGACAACGAAGCGGGTGATGGGTTTAATCCCGAATTTTTCGATTTTTATTGGGAAACGGTGCGACAATCCCCGCAAACCATTCCACGACCGATGTTTTTTTCGGGCCCGCGCAGCCCCGATCGACGCGCCTCGGCATCGATCTTCGCCAGCGCGGCACGACGCTGCGCCGGGTCGGGCGTCGGATAGACCGCCGCGATCCGCCCCGCGATCAGGGGCGCGGCAAAGGAGGTGCCGCGCACCGCAAAGCGTCGACCGTTGACGCCCGCCGCCAGCATGTCGGCCGCCGGGGCGACATAATCAAGATGCTCGGCCCGCCCTGCTTCGATCAGCGGACGGTTGCGGCGGTCAACGCCGCTGACTGCGATGACGCCGGGATAGGACGCAGGATAGGCGGGCGGCGAGGCCGCGCCATTGTTGCCAACGGCCGCGACGATGATCGTGCCCCGCGCCTGCGCCGCCGCGACGACCCGCGCCAACAAGGGGTTGGACGGCCCGACCAGGCTGATCGTCACCACCGGCACCCGCGCGCCGACCAGCCAGCCGAGCGCCTTGGCGATGGCGGTCGCATTGCCGCCCGCCGGATCGGTGCCATAGACATCCGCCGAGGCGATCCGCGCACCCGGCAAGGCGCCCCGAATGCCGTGCCCCCCGGCGACCAGCGACGCGACGGCCGTGCCATGATCATTGGGGCGCGGCGCGCCGCTGGCAAAACCGCGCAGCATCGCCGCCCCCTCGACGCCGCCGTCGATCACGCCGACCATCGTGTCCGCCTTCGCCGCCTGTCCGGCGAGCGGCGGCGCGACCATCGCGACCCCAGTGCCGCTTGCCAGATGCAGCTGATCCGCACTTACTTCGCCGCCCAGCTTGCGCAACTGGTCCAGCGCCGTTTTGAGCGACACGCCCTGCGGCACCCGCAACCGGGCGAAACCGATGCCGAGCACGTCGTCCCGCTCGATGATCGCATAGCCCGCCTTGGTCGCTGCGGCGATCAGCACATCGCTGGGGGCGTCGACCACCACCTCTCCGGCACGCGCGGGAAAGCCCTGGGGGTCAAGCACGATGGCATCGGGATGCTCGCGGACCAGCTGGGCGAAGGTCTGGCGACGCAAGCCGTCCAGCCGTGCCGCGGCCCGCCGCGCCAGATTGTCGACCGGCCCCAACAGGTCCTGCGCCCTGGGCAGCCCGAACGACGACAGCGGCCCCGGGACGGGCAGGCCCGGTGCCCCGCCCTGCGGCAGATTGGGCAAAGCGCCACCCAGCTGGGCGCGCACCATGCCAGCCCCGCCCGCGATCCCGGCGGTCGCCATCAGCAGCGTCAGGTATTGGCGAGCGCGCCACTTCATCGATCGTCTCCCATTGCCAAAAATCGTCCTGACATGGATTAAACGAAACTCGTCATCCGTTTCATCCCCACAAGAAGGAAATTGGCTTGGCCGCATTCGAGAATGAGCTGTTGGCGCTGCTGCCGCGATTGCGACGGTTTGCGCGATCGCTCACCCATGATGCAGCGGATGCCGATGATCTCTGCCAGGTCACGGTCGAAAAGGCGCTGATGGCGCGTGGCTCGTGGCAGGCGGGGACGAGATTGGACAGCTGGATGTACCGGATCATGCGCAACGCCTGGATCGACACCGCCCGCTCGCGTCGCCGGGCGGCGGAGACGTTCGTCGGCGAGGAGGCCGGAATGACGGTCGGAGCCCAGGGCAATGCCGAGGCGCGCGTCGCACTGGGCGAAGTCGACGCCGCGATGCAGGCGCTACCCGCCGACCAGCGCGAGGCGGTCGCGCTCGTGCTGGTCGAGGGGTTGGCCTATAAGGAAGCGGCCGAGATACTGGACATCCCGATGGGAACACTGACCTCGCGACTGGTGCGCGGGCGACAGGCGCTGATGGCGCGGCTGGGAGAAGCGGCATGACGATCGAACCGGAAATCCTGATGGCCTATGCCGACGGCGCGCTCGACCCTTTGACGACCAAGCGCGTCGAGCGGGCCATGGCGGCGGACCCCGCGCTGGCCGAAGAGGTCGCGCGCCACCGGCACCTGAAGGCCCGGCTCGCCCAGGCCTATGCCCCGCTGACCGAAGAGCCGGTGCCCGATCGCCTCGCGGCCCTGCTGACCGGCAGCGCCGCCAGCAACGTCGTGCCGATGCCGGTGCGCACCGCTCCCCCCAAGTCGCGCTTTGCGATGCCTTCCTGGCAGTCGGCGGCGGCGATGGCGGCGTGTCTGGTCGTCGGCGTGCTGGTCGGCCAGGGTGTCGATCGGGGACCGATCGCCGCGACCGGCCAGGGGCTCTATGCCGCTGGGTCGCTCGCCCGCGCGCTCGACGATCAGGCGAGCGGTGGGAACGGCCCGGTCCGCGTCGCGGTCAGCTTCCGCGCCCGCGACAATGGCTTTTGCCGGGTGTTCCAGTCGGCCCAGGCCGATGGCATCGCCTGTCGCGACCCCAAGGGCTGGGCGCTCCGGCGGACGATGCCCGGCTCCTCACCGGCCGCCAATGGCGGTTACGCCCAGGCCGGATCGTCCGACGCCGAACTGATGGCGGCGGCGCAGGACATGATGGCCGACATGCCGCTCGACGCGGCGGGCGAGAAGGCGGCGATTGCGCGCGACTGGCGGAAATAGGCTTTCCGCTCATCGGCCGCAGAAGACACCAAGGGCGCTACTTTTCGGAAAGCGAGCGTTTCCATGGCGGCAGGTGCACCCCTCGCGCATTGGCCCTATCTTGGGGCCATGAAGAAGATCGGTTTCCTGTCGTTCGGCCATTGGTCGTCCTCGCCCCAGTCCGCGACGCGCTCGGCGCAGGACGTTTTGCTCCAGTCCATCGACCTGGCCGTTGCGGCCGAAGAGCTGGGCGCGGACGGGGCCTATTACCGCGTCCACCATTTCGCGCAGCAGCTTGCCTCCCCCTTCCCGCTGCTCGCCGCCGTGGGAGCCCGGACCTCTCGCATTGAGATCGGGACCGGTGTCATCGACATGCGCTACGAGAACCCCTTCTACATGGTCGAGGATGCGGGCTCCGCCGACCTGATCAGCGGCGGGCGGCTGCAACTCGGCATCAGCCGGGGTTCGCCCGAACAGGTGATCGAGGGCTGGCGGCATTTCGGCTATGGCCCGGCGCAGGGCGAAACCGATGCCGACATGGGCCGCCGCCATGCCGAGGTGTTCCTGCACCTGCTGAAGGGCCAGGGATTTGCCAAGCCCAATCCACGCCCGATGTTCGCCAACCCGCCGGGGCTGCTCCGTCTGGAGCCGCATTCGGCGGGCCTGCGTGACCGCATCTGGTGGGGCTCAGCCTCCGACGCGACGGCGATCTGGGCAGCCAAGCAGGGCATGAACCTGCAGAGCTCAACGCTCAAGGCCGACGAAAGCGGCGAGCCGTTCCATGTCCAGCAGGCCAAGCAGATCCGCGCCTATCGCGAAGCCTGGACGGCGGCGGGCCATAGCCGCACGCCCCGCGTGTCGGTGTCCCGCTCGATCTTCGCGCTGACCACCGATCAGGACCGCGCCTATTTTGGTCGCGACGACAGCCAGGACCAGGTGGGCGTGATCGACAATATGCGCGCCGTCTTCGGCCGCTCCTATGCTGCCGAGCCCGAACGGCTGATCGAACAGCTGCGCGCCGACGAGGCGATTGCCGAGGCCGATACGCTGCTGCTCACCGTGCCCAACCAGCTGGGCGTCGATTACAACGTCCACGTGATCGAGAACATCCTGCGCCACATCGCACCGGCGCTGGGCTGGCGCTGAGGCGAGCCGACCGGTTCTTATCATTTAGATTACAGTATTGTAACATCCGAGACATTCCACCGAAAGCGTTGGAATTGCATAAGAACCGGGCTGGTCGCCGTTTACTCCCGTCGGCGGCCAGCGCCTGATAAGTCCCGCGAACATGCTGCCGAGGGGGGGAGCAGAGCCGCCGGGCCCATCCCCGCTGCGCCGCGTTTCCACGCCTCCGCCGTTCCTCCCAAACGGCCTCTCGCGAATGGCGGTGCGCGGGGGTGGTCAGGCGCTTTCCGCTGGGCTAGGAACGACAATTCCCATCTGACCACCAAGCCGGAAAGCAACAGACTTTGGCCGACGAGACGACCCTCGCGGAACCTTCCGATATTTCGACGATCTCCATCGTCGACGAGATGAAGTCGAGCTATCTCGACTATGCGATGAGCGTGATCGTGGCGCGCGCGCTGCCCGACGTGCGTGACGGCCTGAAGCCCGTCCATCGCCGTATCCTCTATTCGGCCGCCGAAAGCGGCTTCGTCGCGGGCAAGCCGTACCGCAAGTCGGCGCGCATCGTCGGCGACGTGATGGGTAAATACCATCCGCACGGCGACAGCGCGATCTATGACGCGCTGGCCCGCATGGCGCAGGACTGGTCGATGCGCGTGCCGCTGATCGACGGTCAGGGCAACTTCGGCTCGATGGACCCCGATCCGCCCGCCGCGATGCGTTACACCGAAGCGCGTCTGGCCAAGGTCGCCAACTCGCTGCTCGACGACCTCGACAAGGATACGGTCGACTTTCAGCCCAACTATGACGGCTCGGAGCGCGAACCCTCGGTCCTGCCCGCCCAGTACCCCAATCTGTTGGTCAACGGCGCTGGCGGCATCGCGGTTGGCATGGCGACCAACATCCCGCCACATAACCTGGGCGAGGTGGTCAACGCCTGTCTCGCGTACATGGAAAACGGCGCGATCACGGTCGAGGAACTGAACGAGATCGTCCCCGCCCCCGACTTCCCGACCGGCGCGCTGATCCTGGGCCGCTCGGGCGCACGCTCGGCCTATCAGACCGGGCGCGGTTCGATCATCGTGCGTTCGCGCCACGAGATCGAGGAGATGCGCGGCGATCGCCGGGCGATCGTCCTCACCGAAATCCCCTATCAGCAGGGCAAGAACGCGCTGGTCGAGAAGATCGCCGAGGCCGCCAAGGAAAAGCGGATCGAGGGGATCAGCGACATTCGCGACGAATCGAACCGCGAAGGCGTTCGCATCGTCATCGACCTGAAGCGCGACGCGACCCCGGAAGTCGTGCTCAACCAGCTGTGGCGGCACACCCCCGCCCAGACCAGCTTCCCGGCCAATATGCTCGCCATTCGCGGCGGGCGCCCTGAGCTGCTGAACCTGCGCGATATCATCCAGGCGTTCGTCCAGTTCCGCGAGCAGGTCATCACCCGCCGCTCCAAGTTCGAGCTGGCCAAGGCGCGCGAGCGGGCGCACATCTTGCTGGGCCTCGTCATCGCGGTGACGAACCTGGACGAGGTGGTGCGGATCATCCGGGGTTCGGCCTCGCCCGTCGCCGCGCGCGAGGCGCTGCTCGCCCGCGAATGGCCGATCGCCGAGATCGCCCAGTATATCCGCCTGGTCGAAGCGGTCGAGCATGAGGGCTTTGGCGACACCTATCGCCTGTCGGAGACGCAGGTTCGCGCGATCCTCGACCTGCGCCTGCATCGCCTGACCGCGCTGGGCCGCGACGAGATCGGCGACGAGCTGAAGGGGCTGGCGGACTCGATCACCGAGCTGCTCGAAATCCTCGCCAATCGCGTGAAGCTGTACGAGGTGATGCGCGGCGAGCTGGTGGCCATCCGCGACCAGTTCGCGACGCCGCGCCGTTCGGAAATCGCCGCCGCCGCCGATGGCATCGACGACGAGGACCTGATCGAGCGCGAGGACATGGTCGTTACCGTGACCATGCAGGGCTATATCAAGCGCACCCCGCTCGATGCCTTCCGCGCGCAGAACCGGGGCGGCAAGGGCCGCTCGGGCATGGCGACCAAGGACGAGGACGTCGTCACCGAGCTGTTCGTGACCAGCACGCACACACCGGTCCTGTTCTTCTCAAACCATGGCAAGGTCTATCGCTACAAGGTGTGGCGCCTGCCCGAGGGCGGCCCGGCCACGCGCGGACGGCCGATGGTCAACCTGTTGCCGCTGGCACCGGGTGAGGTCATCTCGACCGTGTTGCCGTTGCCCGAGGACGAGGCGGAGTGGGGCAAGCTCCACGTCATGTTCGCCACCGCCAAGGGTGCCGTGCGCCGCAACTCGATGGATGCGTTCACCAACGTGCCCTCGAACGGCAAGATCGCGATGCGCTTCGACGACGAGAGCGAGGACCGGTTGATCGGCGTCGCGCTGCTCGGCGCAGAGGACGATGTGCTGCTCGCCACCCGTTGCGGTCGGGCGATCCGCTTCGCCGCGGACGATGTGCGCGAGTTCCAGAGCCGCACCTCGACCGGCGTGCGCGGCATCACGCTGAAGGACGGCGACGAGGTCATCTCGCTGTCGGTCCTGCACCGGGTCGGCACCACCCAGGAAGAGCGTGAGGCTTACCTCCGCTTCGCCCCCTGGAAGGGCGAGAAGGAAGGCGAGCCCGAGCTGTCGGTCGAGCGGTACGAAGAGCTGCGCAATTGCGAGCAGTTCATCCTGACCGTCTGCGCCAATGGCTATGGCAAGCTGTCTTCGGCCTATGAATATCGCCGCACGGGCCGCGGTGGTCAGGGCATCACCAACATCGACAATATCGCCCGCAACGGCGATGTCGTCGCCAGCTTCCCGGCGGCCAAGGGGCATCAGCTGATGCTGGTGACCGACCAGGCCAAGCTGATCCGTATGTCGCTGGCGTCGCTGCGCGTCATCGGACGCGGCTCGGCCGGTCTGCGGCTCTTCAACGTCGCACCGGGCGAGCATGTCGTCTCGGCCGCGCGGATCGAGGACACCGAGGAGGACGCCGAGATGAACCTGGCCGACGGCACGCCGGAGATCGCGCCCGAGCCGGATGCGGTCGTCGGCGAGAACCTCGCGGCCGGGCCGGAGGATGGCGAATGAGCCACCCCACCACCGCCTATAAGGTGCTGACCGCCGATCAGATGGCGGTGCTGGAGCAGGAAGGCGCCTTTGCGGGCGCTCCGGTGGATGTGGCCGATGGCTATATCCACCTCTCCACCGCTGCCCAGCTGACCGAGACGGTCGATAAGCATTTTGCCGGACAGAGTGACCTGCACATTGCTGCGGTCGATCTGGAGGCGATGGGCGAGGCAGTGAAATGGGAGGAGAGCCGGGGCGGCCAGCTCTTCCCCCACCTCTACGCTCCCCTGCCGTTATCCGCGGTGGTGGCTTATGGCCCGATGAAGCGCGACGAGGATGGTTCGGTCCGGTTGCCCATCACGGGCTGAGCGACGTTTCGTCATCGAAACGTCACCAAACCCTAAGATCGCGTTTACCCTTAGCCGGTAGAGAAGCGGGGCGATGAAGCCGCCTGTCTTCTCTACCTGGCCGCAAACGGCCGAGTGCCCGGTGATCGGCGACGATGAATCGCTGACCGCCGCTATCGCGCTGTTTCGCCAGCATCCCGACATGCGGCTGCTGCCGGTTCTCGACGCCGAACGACGACCGGTCGGGGCGATCCGGGAGCGGGATGTCAAGGGGCTGCTCTACAATCCCTTTGGCCATGCCCTGCTGCAGAACCCGGATTTCGGGTCCTGCCTGACGGCCTATGTCCGCATCCATCCTTGTTGCGACCTAGAGACGCCACTCGCTATCAAGCTGGCACTGCATGCCGATTGGGGCGCTCCCGATGCGCTGATCCTGACCGACAAGGGGCGCTTCGTCGGGACGCTGGACGCCGCGACCTTGGCCCGGCAGGCTGCCGATGCCCAGACGGCCCTAGCCCGCGAGCGCATTGCCCGGTCGGAGCGCATGGACGTGGCCGCGCGGACCTATATGGCGGAGGTTGCGACGCTCTCCGACACGCTGCTTCGCGCCACCGGCGACATGGGCCGCATGGCGCGCGAGCTGGGCGGCTATGCCAGCGACACCCATGCGGGGGCCGAACGTATGACCCACGCGATGGGCGACACCGGCAAGGCGCTGGGCGACATCGCCGCGCGCGGCCACGGTCTGGCGAACACCTTTGCCGCGATCACCCGCGACATGGACCAGGCCCGCGACATCCGCGACACGGTCCGTCACCAGATTGCCGTGACCGATCGGCGCGCCAACGCGCTGGCCGACAGCGCGACCGCCATCGACACGCTACTCGCCTTGATCGAAGGCGTGGCCGCTCGCACCAACCTGCTGGCGCTCAACGCCGCAATCGAGGCGGCGCGCGCCGGGGATGCGGGCCGAGGCTTCGCCGTGGTCGCGCATGAGGTGAAGGCGCTGGCCGGCCAGACGCGCGAGGCCGCGCAGGACGCGACGCGGAATGTCTCGGAGGTGAAGACGCATCTCCACGCCCTGCTGGCCGAACAGTCCCAGCTCAACCACGCGGTCGATGCCATCGGCACGCTGTCGCATTCGATCGACCAGGCAGTTGCGGCGCAGGGGATCGCAACCACCGCCATTGCCGCCAATGTCGACCAGTCGGTCGCCTCCGCCCGTCAGATCGGGCAGCAGGTCCGCCAGATCGAGACCGATGCGACACGGATCGACGAGGATGCAGGCGCGCTCCTGACGCTGGCCGATGCGCTGGGCCAGACCATCCAGACACTGCGCACACGCACCGCCGATTTCATCCAGACGGTTGCGGCCTGAGCGGTCACACGTAGAGGTCGACGACCGCCACCCCCTGCCCCACCGCTTCCAGCAACAGCGTCCGGTGGCAATGGCAGGGATCGCGCTCGAAACAGAGCAGCGCGCTCGGCTTCTCGCCCGCCAGATCGAGCATCCGCGCGGCAGCGGCCTGCGCTTCGGGCAAGGCGAGCTGGTCATCATAAACTTCGCGGAGTGTCCCCACGTCGCCCTTCTTGGCCGCATCGCGTCCGCGCTTGGGGGTGCCCAGGTCCTTTAGATGCACGTAATCGATCCCGACCTCCTTCAAGGCAGCGGCCAACGGCGACTTGGAAAAGCCGGGTCGCCGTGAGAGGGGCAGCGCGCGGACATCGATCAATCGCTCGACCCCGGCCGATTTCAGCGTCGCGAGGAAGCCGTCGACGGTCGCCCCCTCATATCCGATGGTAAAGATGGTGGTCATGTCACCGACTTGGGGAGCCCGGTCCCCCACGCCAAGTCCTTCCAACCGGGGCCGTCCGGGTTTAAGGCGACGCGATGACTTATGACATTCATGTGATCGGCGGCGGGCTCGCGGGCTCGGAAGCCGCGTGGCAGCTGGCCGAGGCGGGGCTGAAGGTGCGCCTGTCCGAAATGCGCGGCGGCGCGGACACCACGCCCGCCCATCATGGCGGCGACTTGGCGGAGCTGGTGTGCTCCAACTCCTTCCGGTCCGACGATGCGACCTCCAATGCGGTCGGCCTGCTGCATCAGGAAATGCGCGCGCTCGGCTCGATCATCATGGCCAAGGGCGATGTTCATGCAGTGCCTGCGGGCTCGGCGCTGGCGGTTGACCGGGACGGCTTTTCGGGCGGGGTGACGGCAGCGCTGGAGGCCCATCCGAACATCACCATCGTCCGCGAGCGGATCGATGCGTTGCCCGATGGGCCTGCGATCATCGCCACCGGCCCGCTGACCGCACCATCGCTGGCGGGCGGAATCGGCGAGGCGACCGGCGCGGAGGCACTGGCCTTTTTCGACGCCATCGCCCCCATCGTACACCGTGAGTCGATCGACATGGACGTCGCCTGGTTCCAAAGCCGCTGGAACAAGGGCACGGGAAAGGATTACATCAACTGCCCGATGGACAAGGAGCAGTATTACGCCTTCCATCAGGCGCTGCTCGACGGTGAGAAGACCGAATTCCGTGAGTGGGAAAAGGACACGCCCTATTTTGACGGTTGCATGCCGGTCGAGGTGATGGCCGAGCGCGGGGTGGAGACGTTGCGCTTCGGGCCGATGAAGGGTGTCGGGCTGGACGATCCACGTACCGGGCGCTGGCCCTATGCCGTCGTCCAGCTGCGCCAGGACAATGCGGCGGGCACGCTGTGGAACATCGTCGGTTTCCAGACCAAGCTGAAATATGCCGAGCAGATCCGCATCTTCCGCACCATTCCGGGTCTGGAAAAAGCAGAGTTCGCGCGGCTGGGTGGCCTGCACCGCAACACTTTCATCCGCTCGCCCGAACTGCTCGACGCGACGCTGCGGCTGAAGTCGCGGCCGAACCTGCGTTTTGCGGGCCAGATCACGGGGTGCGAAGGCTATATCGAGAGCGCGGCGATCGGCCTGCTCGCCGGACGTTTCGCCGCCGCCGAGTTGACCGGCAAGACCATCGCGCCGCCGCCGGTCGAGACCGCGCTGGGCGCGCTTCTCGGCCATATCACCGGGCTGGCGGAGGCCGAGACCTATCAGCCGATGAACGTCAATTTCGGCCTGTTCCCGCCTATCCCCGGCCGGACGAAAAAGGCAGACCGCAAGCGGATGTACACCGACCGGGCACGTGAGGCGCTGCCCGGCTGGCTCAACTCTCTTCCGCCGGGCCCGCCTCCTGTGCCTCAGCCGGTGCCGTTCGTGCCGGAGGACAGTTCCGCCGAGCAGCCGGTCGACGCTTGACGGCGGTGGTGGCGAACTCGGCCGCGTTCATCGTGCCCGACTTGTCGTGGTCGGCGGTAGCGAATTTGGTCGTGGCCTTGATCGCCCATTCATCGAAGGACAGCTTGCCGTCGCCGTCGCGGTCCAGCTTGGCGTAAGCCTTGCGCCGCGCGGCAAGATATTCCTCGCGCGTGATCGTGCCGTCGCGGTCCTTGTCGTAGCGATCGAAGCGCTTCTGCTCGCGCGTGCGGGCGGAGGCTTCGGGTAAGGGCGCGTCGTCCTCGGCGGTTTGCGGGGAAGCCGCCGTTGCGGCACTTGCGGCGGGAAGCGGCGACGGCGTGTCGGGACGGCTGCCCCACAGGAACAGCCCCGCCCCCACCAGTACGAGCGTGCCTAACCCACCGGCCAGATAGCGCCACATCGGTTTCGTCTCCCCCATCGAACCGGCTATGGTTAACCGGGGTTAGGCATAGGCGGCAAGGCGATTTCCTTGGCCTTCGACTTCGCTCAGATCGAACAAGGTCGGGAACATCCCCCCACCTGCACCACCCCGGCGAAGGCCGGGGTCCAGTCGCCATGTCCCATCTGCGGCGCCGGGCAGTCGGGCCATCAGCCGTACCGGAACTGGACCCCGGCCTTCGCCGGGGTGGTAAAGCGGAGATTGTTCAGCGTCCCGTCAGGCCATGCCAAGCCAACCGCGAGGCGCGGAGGGGGTGACCCGGCAGGCGATCCGGATGGCGCAGACTTTCTCGAGCCAGCACGCCCAAGCCGCTCAGTCCTCGCGTCCCCCGCACCCGTTTCGATGACAGCGCGGTATCCAACGCGCCCAACGCCTGTGCACCGATCCGCTCCGCCACCGGCTTGTCGCCGACATGCCTCGCCAGATCGGCCATGGCCCAGGCGATCCCGAGAGCTTCCCAATCCGCACCGCCCAGCAACCGCCCGACACTTGCGAACAATACCCCGCCCCGTGCCTCGGCATGACGCCCGATACGCTCGTCATCCAACGGTTCACCGTCATCAAGCAGCGCCTCCCACCCCTCGATCATCGGTGCCAGATCTGCGCCCCGCACCCCACGGGGTAGGACCAACTCCGCCAGCCGCTGCAACACCGGATGCGCGGGCGCTGGCTCGCGGTCGAGCTTCTCCAGCGCCTCAAACCACCAGGTCAGCCGCATCTGGCCGATCATCGGCTCGGTCGTGCTTTGCAGGATCGAGGCGAGTTGGTGGTCGAGATCGAGCAGCGCCGCAAATCCGTCCCGTGCCGATGCGGGCGCATAGCCCACCGCCAGCGCCTGTTCGCGCATCACCGCGTCGATGGCGGGCGGGGGCGGGGCGGAAGCAGAAGCGTCGGTCATCCCCTGCCCTTCGCATAGGTCACGTCCATGAAAAAGGGCCTCCCGGTTTCCCGGAAGGCCCCTTTCAAACTAACAGGTTACCCCACGGCTTAGCCGCGATAGGTCACCTTCTTGACCGCCGCGACGACCTTGTTCGCGTCGACCAGCGCCAGCTTTTCGAGGTTGGCGGCATAAGGCAGCGGCACGTCCTCGTTGGTCACGCGCAGCACCGGCGCGTCGAGATCGTCGAACCCTTCTTCCATCACGACGGCAGTGATTTCCGACGCGATCGAGCAGGTCGGCCAGCCTTCCTCGACCACGACCAGGCGGTTGGTCTTGGCGAGCGACTTCAGCACCGTCTTGGTGTCGAGCGGACGCAGCGTGCGCAGGTCGATGACCTCCGCATCGATGCCCTCGGCGGCCAGCTTCTCGGCGGCTTCGAGCGCGACGCCCACGCCGATCGAGTAGGAGACGAGCGTCACGTCCTTGCCCTCGCGCATGATCCGGGCCTTGCCGATCGGCAGGACGAAATCGTCGAGCTTGGGCACGTCGAACGACCGACCGTACATCAGCTCGTTTTCGAGGAACACGACCGGGTCTTCCGAACGGATCGCAGCCTTCAGTAGGCCCTTGGCATCGGCCGCATCATAGGGCGCGATCACGATCAGGCCGGGGACCGAGGCGTACCACGGGCCATAGTTCTGCGAGTGCTGCGCACCGACGCGGCTGGCGGCACCGTTGGGACCACGGAACACGATCGGGCAGCGCATCTGGCCGCCGGACATGTAGTTGGTCTTGGCGGCCGAGTTGATGATGTGGTCGATCGCCTGCATGGCGAAGTTGAACGTCATGAACTCGATCACCGGGCGCAGGCCGCCCATGGCGGCACCCGTGCCGACACCGGCAAAGCCGTACTCGGTGATCGGCGTGTCGATGACGCGACGATCACCGAACTCGTCCAGCAGGCCCTGCGTGACCTTGTACGCGCCCTGATACTGGGCGACTTCCTCGCCCATCACGAAGACGCGGTCGTCGGCGCGCATTTCCTCGGCCATCGCATCGCGCAGCGCTTCGCGGACGGTGAGCTTCACCATCTCGGTGCCTTCCGGGATTTCCGGCGAGGCAGGCGCTTCCTGCTCGGCCGCGGCGACCAGCTTCTGCGTGCCGCTTTCCTGCTCGGCGGCGGCGGCACCTTCCGGCATCGGCGGCGCGTTGTGGTCGGTCGCCTCGTTCTTCGGCGCGGCATTGGCCGCATCGCCCGAACGCGAACCCGAAGCGGCGGCGGACGCGACGTCCTCGCCCTCTTCGGCCAGCAGCGCGATGGCGGTGCCGACCTTCACATTGTCGGTGCCTTCGGCGACCAGGATCTTGGCGATCACGCCCTCATCCACGGCCTCGAATTCCATCGTCGCCTTGTCGGTCTCGATCTCGGCCATGATGTCGCCGGACTTGACCGTATCGCCTTCCTTCACGAGCCACTTGGCGAGCGTGCCCTCTTCCATGGTCGGGGAAAGGGCCGGCATCTTGATCTCGATCGCCATCTTAGTAACGCTCCACCAGCACTTCAGTGTAGAGTTCAGCCACATCGGGCTCAGGGGTCTGCTCGGCGAAGTCCGCCGCTTCGTTGACCGTCTTGCGGATGTCCTGCTCCAGGACCTTCAGATCGGCCTCAGTGACGCCCTGCGCCTCCAGCAGCTTCTTGACGTGATCGATCGGGTCGGACTTGTCGCGCACGCCCTGCACTTCCTCGCGGCTGCGATACTTGGCGGGGTCGGACATGGAGTGACCGCGATAGCGATAGGTCTTCATCTCCAGGATGACCGGGCCCTTGCCCGCGCGGACCCAGGCCAGCGCCTCTTCGGCCGCGCCGCGACAGGCCAGCACGTCCATGCCGTCGACCTGGATGCCGGGGATGCGGAAGCTTTCGCCACGGCGATACAGCTGGTCTTCGGACGAGGCGCGGTTAACCGCGGTGCCCATGGCATACTGGTTGTTCTCGATCACGAAAATGATCGGGAGCTTCCACAGCTCGGCCATGTTGAAGCTCTCGTACACCTGGCCCTGATTGGCCGCGCCGTCGCCGAAATAGGCGAGGCAGACGCCGCCGTCATTGCTGTACTTGTGCCCGAACGCCAGGCCGGTGCCCAGCGACACCTGCGCGCCGACGATGCCGTGGCCGCCATAGAACTTATGCTCGGTCGAGAACATGTGCATCGACCCGCCCTTGCCCTTGGAGATGCCGGCGGCACGCCCCGTAAGCTCGGCCATGATGACCTTGGGATCGATGCCGTAGGCCAGCATGTGACCATGGTCACGATAGCCGGTGATGACCGAATCCTTGTCGCCGTCGAGCGCCGACTGGAGACCCACCGCCACGGCTTCCTGGCCGATGTACAGGTGACAGAAACCGCCGATCAGGCCGAGGCCATAGAGCTGACCCGCCTTTTCTTCAAAGCGGCGGATCAGGAGCATCTGCTTGTAGAAATCCAGCAACTGTTCCTTGGTAGCCTGGAACGGTTGCGGTTCGGCGGGACGCTCCCGATTGGGAATGGGGGGCTCGCTGGTACGGCTTGGAGCTTTTGCCACAGTCGGGAACACCTTTGTTTCCGTTAGGGAAGGATGCGAGCCTATTGGCGCGCTTTGTCAGGAAACTCAATTCCCCCTTTGAATTCCCACCCAGACAGCGGGAATTTAGGGGAGAATAGCTTTGCCTCGGTTGCCTTGTCGGCGAACCACAGCCTACAACGCGCGTCAACCATGGACAAACCCCTACACCCGTTCCGCATCGCCAATTTCCGCAGCTATTGGCTGTCGCGGTTCAGCGGAACCATTGCCGTCTCCGCCATGTCGATCGTCATCGGATGGCAGGTCTATAACCTGGCGCGTGAGACGATGGACGTGCGTCAGGCCGCCTTCATGCTGGGCATGATCGGTTTCGCGCAGTTCGTGCCGCTGTTCCTCCTGACCCCGATCACCGGGCTGGTCGCCGACAGCGTCGACCGGCGGTGGATCGTGCGGGCGACGACCGCGCTGCTGGTCCTGACCGCCGCATCGCTCTGGCTGCTGACCCGGACGGGGCATCTGAGCCTGGCGGCGCTCTTCACCGCCGCCGTCGCCTTCGGCATCGCGCGCGCCTTTTCAGGGCCAGCCTATTCCTCCCTGGCCCCCAATCTGGTGCCGCGCGAGAGCCTGCCCACCGCCATCGCGGTCAGTTCGATCGCGTGGCAGGTCGGCACGATCGCCGGGCCTAGCGTCGGTGGCCTGCTCTATGCGGTGCATCCCGAATTCGCCTACGGCGTCGCGACCCTGCTGTTCGCCGTCGCCCTGGTCTGCATCTTCCTGATCGGCCCGGTGCCGCAGCCGCCTGTACAGACCGACCATCGCCCGCTGGCCCGAATCGTCGAGGGGTTCAGCTATGTCCGCCGCAACCGGCTGGTGCAGGCGGCGATTACGCTCGATCTGTTCGCGGTGCTGCTGGCGGGGGCGACCTCGCTGCTGCCGGTCTATGCGCGCGATATCCTGCATGTCGGGTCGCAGGGGCTGGGCGTGCTGGCGGCGGGCATGGGAATCGGCGCGGCCTCGACCGCCATCTGGTTCTCGTTCAAGCCGATGACCCAGAATGTCGGCGTAAAGATGCTGATCGCGGTCGTCGTGTTCGGCCTGTCGATCCTGACCTTCGGCATCGCCAGCCACATCACCGGCGCGCTGGGGTTGAGTACGGGTACGCTGGCGCTGGGCGGCACGACCATCTTCGTCCATCCCGCCTTCCTCCTCAGCCTCGCCGCACTGATCTGCGCGGGCGGGGCGGACATGGTGTCGGTCTATGTCCGCCAGTCCTTGATCCAGCTTCACACCCCCGATGCCATGCGCGGACGGGTGAGCGCCGTGTCGCAGCTGACCATCTCCGCCTCCAATGAGTTGGGCGAGTTCGAGAGCGGGGTCATGGCCTCGATCCTCGGCCCCGTCGGGGCGGTCGTGTTCGGCGGGCTGGGTGCGATCGGCGTCACGCTGCTCTGGTCGCGGCTGTTCCCGGAACTCCGGCGGGCGCGAACCTTTGATCCTCCTGAAATCCTTGCAACCGAACCTAGCCACGGAGAAGCCAAGCCATGAAGGCCAACACCATCCTGGAGACGATCGGCAACACGCCGCATGTGAAGATCCAGCGGCTGTTCCCCGGATCGGAGGTCTGGATCAAGTCGGAACGCTCCAACCCCGGCGGATCGATCAAAGACCGCATCGCGCTGGCGATGATCGAGGCGGCGGAAGCCAACGGCGAGCTGAAGCCCGGCGGCACCATCGTCGAGCCGACCAGCGGCAATACCGGCGTCGGCCTGGCGATGGTCGCGGCGGTGAAGGGCTACAAGCTGATCCTGGTGATGCCCGAATCCATGTCGATCGAGCGTCGCCGCCTGATGCTGGCTTACGGCGCGACCTTCGATCTGACGCCGCGTGAAAAGGGCATGAAGGGCGCGATCGAACGCGCGCTGGAGATCGTGCGCGAGACGCCCGGCGCCTGGATGCCGCAGCAGTTCGAGAACCCGGCGAATATCGACGTGCATGTCCGCACGACCGCGCAGGAAATCCTGAACGACTTTCGCGATTCGCCGATCGACGTCATCATTACCGGGGTCGGCACCGGCGGCCACATCACTGGCGTCGCCGAGACGCTGAAGAAGGAATGGCCCGGCCTCAAGGTCTATGCGGTCGAGCCCGCCGCCTCGCCGGTCATCCAGGGTGGCCAGCCGGGTCCCCACCCGATCCAAGGCATCGGCGCGGGCTTCATCCCCGCCAATCTCCACACCCAGGCGATCGACGGCGTGATCGAGGTCGATGCCAATGTCGCCAAGGACATGGCCCGCCGCTCGGCGCGCGAAGAAGGGCTACTGGTCGGCATCTCGTCGGGCGCGACACTCGCCGCGATCCTGCAGAAGCTGCCCGACCTGCCCGAAGGCGTACGCGTGCTCGGCTTCAACTATGACACGGGCGAGCGTTACCTGTCGGTGCCGGACTTCCTGCCCGAACAGTGAGCACCGCTGATCGGCCGCGCGGCGGCATCCGCGCGGCACTGTTTGCCATCGCCAGTACGGCCAGCGTCGTACCGGCTTTGCTCGTAGCGAACGCGCCGACCATCCCCAAGGCGCACCGCGCCGCCATCGAGCGGCTGCGGCAGGCTCCGCGCGTCGTGCCGCCAGCCGAACTGCCCCCGGTCGAGCCGGTGTCGTTCATCGACATGACCCCGGACGAAGCACGCGCCTATAATGAAGGCGTCCCCTTTTCGACCGATCCCAACCCGGCGGCGCGCCCCTTCGTCTATCGCGGGTCGCCGGAGGACAAGGCGCGCGCGCTCGACTGCCTGGCGGCGGGCGTGCTGTACGAGGCGGGCGACGATGCCAAGGGCGAGCAGGCGGTGGCACAGGTCGTCCTTAACCGCCTGCGCCATCCCGCTTTCCCCAAGACGGTGTGCGGCGTGGTGTTCGAGGGGCAGGACCGCACGACCGGATGCCAGTTCACCTTCTCCTGCGATGGCGCGCTGACCAAGTGGCAACCGCCGGAAGCCGCCTGGACCCGCGCGCGTCAGATCGCGGAGATGGCGCTGAACGGAAAGGTTTTCCGCCCGGTCGGCCATGCCACCCATTACCATACCGACTGGGTCGTCCCCTATTGGCAGGCGAGCCTGGACAAGGTCGCCCGCGTCGGCAGCCACTTGTTCTTCCGCTGGTCCGGCTGGTGGGGCACGCCGCCCGCCTTCAACCGACATCTGGTGCCGGGCGAGCCGGTGATCGAGCACTTGGCCCCCTTCTCGCCCGCGCACCGGGCGGGGACGGATGCCAGCGACGATGCGGGCGCCGCATTGGCCGAGGGAGCGGTCGCGACGGGGAGCATGGCGCCGCTGGCCGGCGAGCCCGACACCTTCCTCATCACCCTGCCCGCCGGACTTTCGCCCGACGGTTTCCCGGCTCTGGCTACGACCCTGTGTGGCCCGCGCAAGCATTGCACGATCATGGCATGGCGGGACGCCGCCGCAACGGCCTCCTCGGTGCCGCTCAATCAGGCCCAGATGGAGACGATGGCCTTCAGCTATTTCCGCGATGCCGGGATCGGGCTGGAGCGCACGCTGTGGGATTGCGGTATCTATCCGGCGTTCAAGGGACCACGCTGTATGAAGCGGATGCTCCTGACGATCGCACCAGCAGTCGCTCCAACACCGCAGCCTAGTCCAACGCCGACACCGACCCCCGCGGACGAATTGACCGGAGTCCGTCGCGCCAGCACGACGCCAGCGGAGGCCAAACCCAAAACGCCCCCGCTATAGGGCTGTACAGCCGAAAGTTTACGCCCTTCCTGGCGAAGGCCAGAGTCCAGTCACAAGCCGATGGGAGGCCATCACCGCCCTCGCCCCGATTGGGTCCCGGCCTATTCCCGGTGCGATGCGACCAGCGCGACGAACTCGGTCAGCTCGGCGATCGCGGCGTCGATATCGCGCTTCTGCGCCTCGAGCGTTTCGATCTTGGCGGTACAGCGGGCGATGGTGACCTCGCGCTGCTGGCGGCGACCATCGCCCAGATCGTACAGGTCGATCATCTCACGGATATCGGCCAGGCTGAACCCCACGCGCTTGCCGCGCAAGATCCAGGCGAGCCGCGCCCGGTCCCGCTGCGAATAGATGCGCTGCGTGCCGCGCCGTTCCGGCGAGATCAGGCCTTCATCCTCGTAGAAGCGCAGCGCACGCGCGGTCACGCCGAATTCGCTGCACAATTCGGTAATCGAATAATCGTCGCGATCGGCGCGGGGCAGCGGTTCGGCGGAGGCGGCGACCTTGGTCATGGCGCAAACGCTATATGCCCTTTACGTGAACGTCAATCGACGCACAGCGCCTTACCGCCGGGACTGCGCAACGTGCGCGCCTCTGCGACCGAGGTGCTGATCCGCTCGACGATCAGCGCCGACAAAGTGGCTCGGCCGGTGCACAGCGTATTGCATTCGGTCGGCAGGCCAGCGGGGAACTGGATACTGTCGCCATCGAAGCGCGCGGTAAAACGACACGCGCCGAGCGCGACCTTCAACTCAGCCCCAGACCGCTCCAGCGTTCCCGAAGCGACGCATCCCTGCCCCTCGCCATAATCGAGCACCACGCCGATCCGCCGCACCGGATCACCGTCTTTCGCCCCTCGGGGGAGAATGCACATCCGGTCGGTATCGCGCGACCACATCCCATCGAGCGGCACGGCGGCCGGATCGGCGACCAGGCCCGCTGCGATACTGGCCGTCTCCAGCCGATCCCCCGCCGCATTATCGATGCTGTCCGCACCCTGCCCGCAACCCGCGAGCACCAGCGTCGCCACCAGCGCCAGGACGGAGCGTCTCACGCGATCGGAGCCAGTCCGTCGCCCTCGATCCGGCGAAAGAAGCAGCTCCGTGCGCCGGTGTGACAGGCAGGCCCCGCCGGTTCGCAGATCAGCCAGAGCGCATCCTGGTCACAATCGATCCGCATCTCGACGACGCGCAGGACATGGCCCGACGTTTGGCCCTTCTTCCAGAGCCGCCCCCGGCTCCGCGACCAGAAATGCGCCTCGCCGCTGGCCCGCGTCGCTGCCAGCGCCTCGGCATTCATATGCGCGACCATCAGCAACTCGCCGCTCGCGCGGTCGGTTGCAATCGCGGTCAGCAATCCGTTGGAATCGAATTTGGGATCGAGCGTCAGCCCGGTATCGCGTTTGTCGGCCATCCGCTCAGATTAAAGCGGAACGGGGCGGAAGTCATCCACCGCCGGTCAACCGTGACCGCGAATCGCCTCGACCAGCTCCGCCTTGTTCATCTTCGAACGCCCCGCGATCCCGATCTTGCGTGCCTCCTTCATCAGATCGTCCTTGGTGCGATCCTCCAGATGCGTCGAGCGATGCTCCAGCGTGCCCTTGGCCTTTGCGTTGGCAATGCGCGCCGCTTTTTCCTTGGATTCGCCCTGCTTGCGCAGTTCCTCGTACAGGGAGTCGTCCTTGATCTGCGGCCCATGATCGCGCGCCATATGGCATCTCCTGCTTTCGGGGCTCCGAAACGCAGCGTCTGCGAAAATGATCCGGGCGATGATGACAAACAGGCGACAAACCCGGATCACATTCCTATATGCGCCCCGTCTGCCCCTTAGTTGCGAACGTTGCGAGCGCCTCTCCCATGCTGACCACCAACCCCTTCGACGACGACAAACTCCGCGAGGAATGCGGCATTTTCGGTGTGTCCGGCGCCAGCGGCGCGGCCGCGCTGACCGCGCTCGGCCTTCATGCGCTCCAGCATCGCGGGCAGGAAGCGGCTGGCATCACCAGTTTCGACGGTACATTGTTCCACACCCACCGCGCGATGGGCCATGTCGCGGGCAATTTCGACCGTGACGACGTGATCCGTGGCCTGCCGGGCGAAGTCGCCTGCGGCCATGTCCGTTATTCGACCACCGGCGAAACCGCGCTGCGCAATGTCCAGCCGCTCTATGCCGACCTGTCGACCGGTGGCTTCGCCATCGCGCATAACGGCAATATCTCCAATGCGATGAAGCTGCGTCGCGAACTCGTCCGTCGCGGTTCGATCTTCCAGTCGACCAGCGATACCGAGACGATCATCCACCTCGTCGCGACCTCCAACTATCGCACCCTGCTCGACCGGTTCATCGACGCGCTCAAGCAGGTCGAGGGTGCCTATTCGCTGATCGTGATGACGCCCGAGGGCATGATCGCCTGCCGCGATCCGCTAGGCATCCGGCCGCTGGTCATGGGCCGCCTGGACGGCGCGGTGATCTTCGCGTCCGAGACCGTGGCGCTCGACGTGTGCGGCGCGACCTTCGAGCGTGCAGTCGAGCCGGGCGAGCTGGTCATCGTGCAGGGCACCGAAATCCGCTCGATCCACCCCTTCCAGGCGGTCGATGCCCGCCCCTGCATCTTCGAGTGGGTCTATTTCAGCCGCCCCGATTCGATCGCGGGCGACCAGTCGGTCTATTCGGTGCGCAAGGAAATCGGCGCGCAACTGGCCCTGGAAGCCCCGGTCGACGCCGATCTGGTCATCCCGGTGCCCGACTCCGGCGTCCCCGCGGCCATCGGCTATGCCCAGGCCTCGGGCATTCCGTTCGAGCTGGGCATCATCCGCTCGCACTATGTCGGCCGTACCTTCATCCAGCCGGGCGACAAGGTTCGCCATCTGGGCGTCAAGCTGAAGCACAACGCCAATCGCGCGCTGATCCAAGGCAAGAAGGTCGTCCTGATCGACGATTCGATCGTGCGTGGCACCACCAGCCTGAAGATCGTGCAAATGATGCGGGAAGCAGGCGCGGCGGAAGTCCATATGCGCATCGCCAGCCCGCCGACGCGCCACTCCTGCTTCTACGGCGTCGATACGCCCGAGCGCGCCAAGCTGCTCGCCGCCAAGCTGGACCTGGGCGGGATGACCGACTTCATCCATGCCGACAGCCTGTCCTTCGTGTCGATCGAGGGGCTGTACAAGGCGCTGAACGCGGCGCGCGGCGACAAGCCCAGCTATTGCGACGCCTGCTTCACCGGCGACTATCCCACCACGCTGACCGACCATGACGAAAGCTCGACGGTCGACCAGTTCGCGATGCTGGCCGAGCGGGTCGCCTGATGGCGGGTCCGCTCGACGGCAAGCTGGCGCTGGTTACCGGGGCCAGCCGGGGTATCGGTGCGGCGACCGCCATCGCGCTGGGCGCGGCGGGGGCGCATGTGGTCCTGACCGCGCGTAGCCCCAAGGGGTTGGAAGAGGTCGAGGAGACTATCTTCAACGCCGGGGGCTCGGCCACCATCGCGCCGCTCGACCTGGCCGAAAACGAGTCGATCGGCCGTCTCGCCGCCGCGATCGGCGAACGCTGGCAGGTGCTGGACGTCATGGTCCTGAACGCCGGGATGCTCGGCTCGCTGGCCGCCGTGCCCGCGATCGATCCCAAGGAGTTCGCCCGCGTCCTGACCCTGAACGTCAGCGCGCAGGCGGCGCTCATCTCCGCCTTCGACCCGATGCTTCGGCAGTCGGCAGCGGCGCGGGTGATCGGTGTGACCTCTTCCGTGGGGCGCAAGCCACGAGCCTATTGGGGTGCGTACGGCGCGTCCAAGGCGGCGTTCGAGACGCTGCTTGCCGCTTATGGCGATGAGACGGCGGAGATCAGCAAGATCCGCACCGCCATCGTCGATCCGGGCGCGACGCGCACCCAGATGCGGGCCAAGGCCTATCCGGGCGAAGACCCGGCGTCAGTGAAGGCTCCGGAAGTGGTCGCAGCGCGGATCGCCGAACTGGCCATCCATGGGTTCGAGGCCGGCCATTTCGAGCGGGTGGGCCTGTAAGGCCCATCCGTAGGGGCACATCACCGCAATGTCGCGATGATCCCCGCCATCTCGAACACCGTGCCCTGCGCATCGAGCGACAGCCCTCGCGCCGCCCCCGCCAGGTCCTGGGCCGCGGCGTAAGCATCCAGCGCCACCTTCAACCCCGATCCCGATCGTCCCCGCGCGCGGCCTGCGATGAACGCAGGAACCCGGTCCAGAAATGCCTCGTATCGGGCCTGCGCGGCTTTGCCCGCCAGCGCCTTGGCCAGCTTCACCCGCTCGGCATTGCCTGGATCGCCGGTCTCCGCGATTCGGGCAATGGCACTGTCCAGCCCAGCGATGTTGAGCCCGGCGAAACGCAAGGCCCGGCCCGGCGCGCCATCCGCCACCGCCACGAGCGAGGCGATCTCGTCTTCCTCCGCCTCGGGCAATTGCTGGCGCAACACCCGCGCGACATCATCGTCAGCCAATCGCTCAAAGCGGAGCAACCGACACCGCGAACGGATCGTCGGCAGCAACCGGCCCGGCGCATGACTGACGAGCAGGAACACCGTCCCCGCAGGCGGCTCCTCCAGATTCTTCAGCAGCGCGTTCGCCCCACCTCGCTCCAGATCGTCGATCGCATCGATCAGGACGACCCGCGCCGGGCCCATGGCGGGCGCGGTCGCGAACATCGGCTGGAGCGTGCGGACCTGCGCGATCGTGATCGAGCGTGCCAGGTCCTGATCCGGCTTCTCGGCATCCTTGGGCAGCCGCGCCATGACCCGGAAATCGGGATGCGACCCCGCCGCCATCAGCTTTGCGGTCGGATGATCCTCCGGCACCGCCAGCCCAGGCGGAAGCGCCCCCGCCCCGCTCGCTCGCGCGAGCAGACGGGTGGCAGCGGCGCGCGCGAAGCTGGCCTTGCCCACGCCCTCCGGCCCGGCGATCAGCCAGGCGTGGTGCAGCTTCGCGCCGCCCAGCGCTGCGGCAAAGGCGGCCTGGGCCGCGTCATTGCCGACCGGCAGGTTCACGGGCGGATCAACCGAAGAAGGAGGTCAGCCCGGCCCAGGCGCGGCCGAAAAAGCCCGCCTCGCTCACATCCTTGTCGGCGACCAGCGGCAGGCGCTGCGCGGGCATGTCGGGCGAGCTGACGACCAGATCGGCGATATGCTGGCCCGCCTTGATCGGCGCCTTGATCGGGCCCTGATAGACGACCTTGGCGCTGATCGCGGGGTCGAGACCTGCGGGCAGCGTCACGGTCAGCTGGCGCGGCGCGACCAGGCCGACGCTGCTCGACGATCCCATCTGGACCTCGGCATCGGCGACCTTCTTGCCCTTGGCGACGACCGGCTTGGCCTGCCATGCGCGAAAGCCCCAGTTCATGAACTTCACCGACTCCTCGGCCCGCGCGCCGAAGCTGTTCAGGCCGGCCATCACCATCACCAGACGGCGGCCATTCTGCTCGGCCGAGCCGGTGAAGCCATAGCCCGCCTCTTCGGTGTGGCCGGTCTTCAGGCCATCGGCACCCGCGACACGACCCAGCAGCGGATCGCGGTTCGCCTGGGTGATGGCGTTGCCGCCCATCGTCTTGCCCCAGGAGAAATCACGACGCGAATAGAACTGCTTGTAGAGCTGCGGGAAGTCCTGGATCGTATGTTCGGCCAGGTCGGCGAGGTCGCGGGCGGTGACATAGGTCACGCCGCCATCGGGCCAGCCGTTCGACGTGCCGAAATGGCTGTTGTTCAGCCCGATCTGCTTGGCGGTACGGTTCATCCGCTCGACGAAATTCTGCTCGGTGCCCGCGATATGCTCGGCCAGGACGACGCAGGCGTCGTTGCCCGACAGGGTGACGATACCGTAGAGAAGGTTGGCGACGCTGACCTGCTCGCCGGGCGACAGGAACATGGTCGAACCCGCCTGCGGCCCGTGCCACTTCTTCCACGTCTCCGGCTGCACGGTGACCATGTCGCTGAGCTTCAGCTGGCCCTTCTTCACCAGGTCGAAGGCGACGTAGACGGTCATCATCTTCGCCATCGATGCAGGGGGCATGCGGCGGTCGGCATCCCGCTGGAACAGGATCGCGCCCGAGGACAGGTCCTTCATGAAGGCGACCGGCGCGGGCGTGTCGAATGCGGGAGCGGCCGCGACCGAAGGAGTGGCGAGCGCGACCAGGGCGAGCGGAGCGGCAAAAGATGCGTACAGGGTCTTCATGGGTGTTCCGTGACCAAAGGGAGCCGGGAGGTCAATCCTGATGCAGGATGCGGGCGTCTTCATAACCGGCCTGAACCGCCGCGTCACGCAGGGCTTTGGCGGAATCGGCATTCATGCCCGATCGCTCGACGCGCCAGAGACGTCCCGCCGCACGGGCCCGCGCATCGAACCGGCGGGCGAGCGCCACGGCCCGGTCATGGCTGGAGAAACTGCCGAGCTGCACGCGGTAAAGGGCTTGCGGATCGAGGGCGATGGGCTTGGCGATCGGCGCCACCGCCGTTGCGCCCGCCAGGATCAGGCCGGGAGCACCTCCGCCCGGCGCCAGCGCACGCAGCCGGACATGCGCCACCGCCCGCTTGTTGGTGCCGAGCAGCCGCGCCGCGCCCAGTGACAGGTCCGCCACCCGGTCGCCCCGGCCCGGCCCGCGATAACCGACCCGCGCGACGATCGTGCGGCCGGTATCGACATCGGTCACCTCGACCATCGATTCGAGCGGCAGGGTGCGATGCGCGATCATCACATCATCGGGGTCGAAGCGCTTGCCCGTCGCGGTCCGCCGCCCGGCCAGTTCATGACCATACCAGCTCGCCCGCCCGGTCGCGTCATACCGGCCGTAACGCGGCGTCGACGGCGCATCGTCCTTCCCCGCCGCCGCGACCGGTGCCGCACAGAGCGCGACCAGCAGGGCGATCAGCTCACCCCGCAATCGCATCGGCCAGCAATCCCACCGACAGCGCGTAGAAGTTCGAGCAATTGTAATCCAGGATGACCCGGTAATTGCCGGTCAGCAGATAGGCCGTCGCCCCCGGCCCGTCCGGCTCCATCAGCGTGGCGAGCACCTGGTCGTTCGGCCAGGCCGCGCCCTGCGGCACGATGCCCATCGCGCGCCACTCGGCGATGGTGCGCCATCCGCTATGCCGCTCGAACACGCGCGGACAGCGTGGGCTGACCAACCGGTTGCGGACCATCGAGCGGTCGAACCCGGCCGGGATCGTCACCGCAAAGCCCCAGGGCTGGCCCGCCCGCCATCCGGCATTGACGAAGTAATTGCCGATCGAGGCCAGCGTATCGGCCTCGCTGTTCCAGATGTCCGCCCGGCCGTCGCCATCCCCATCGCGCGCCAGGCGCAGATAGATGGAGGGCAGGAACTGCGGATTGCCCGTCGCCCCCGCCCAGCTGCCCTTCAGCTGGTCGCGCGTGACGCCGCGGTCCATCATCTTCAGCGCGGCGATGAACTCGCCCTCGAACAGCGGCCGCCGCCGGCCTTCATAGGCCAGGCTGGCGAGCGAGCGGAGCAGGTCGAAATTGCCGGTATAGGCGCCGTAATTGGTCTCATGCCCCCAGATGGCGACCATGATCGATTCCGGCACGCCTGTCTCGCGCTCGATCCGTGACAGGCGCGGGCGCTGCGCCAGATATTTGGTCCGCCCGCGCCCGATCCGCGCGGCATCGACATGCGCGGCCTTATAGGGCGCAAAGGGACTGAAGCCGGTATTGGCGGGCCCACCAGGCTGGCGACGGTCCAGCTCGATCACCCGCGTGTTGAGCGTCAGCGTCGGCAGGACCGAGTCCAGCGTCGCGCGGCTCACCCCATCGGCCAGCGCGGTGCCGCGCACCTGTTGCAGATAGCTCTGGAAACCGGCCTCGTCCTGGGCCTGAGCCGGTACGCCGCCGACCAGCATCGCCAAGGTCGAAATGAAGCCGAGGCGCATCACGCGCCGGGTAATTGTCCCCCACATGGGACCCTGTTTGCCATAGCCGCGCCGCCGCCGGAACCTCGCGCCACCGCAACCCAGGCACAACCAGCCGCGCTCCGGCCGTGACGATAGCCCATAATCCCCAGTAGATTCGCCCGCCCGCTTGCCGTAGAGGCACCTCCACCGCGCACGGGGAAGAGTGGCCGAGCGGTTTAAGGCACCGGTCTTGAAAGCCACTGGAGCTACAAGGCCGACGAGGCGAGAAGGCGAGGATTTCTGCGGGTTTGCCGCTAGGTGATGGTGCGGGGTGCAAACACCCATAAGCATGTCGTAAGCAGTAAGCCGGCTGACGGTACGGAAGAGTGTCCGAGTGGTTTAAGGAACCGGTCTTGAAAACCGGCGAGCGGGTAACCGTTCCGTGGGTTCGAATCCCACCTCTTCCGCCAAGCTTGAAGGAGATTGAATGGTCGACGTCAGCTTTGCGGTACAGGCAACTACCGGCGAAACAACGACCATTGAGCTATCTCCCGGACAGACCCTGTTTGTCTTAGGAGCAAACGGCACCGGAAAATCGTCACTCCTGCAACGTTTCGCAGCCTCAGCGTATGGGAATGCTCGTCGCATTTCAGCGAGCCGACAAACATGGTTTCAATCTAGCTCCCTTGAGTTCACGGCTAGCCAGAAGCAGTCATACGAGCAGCAAGCACGAAGCTGGGATACGAGCACGAACTCGCGTTGGATGGAGCAAAACGCCCAACTGCGGTCCGGGCTAACCCTTTACGACCTTATCGATGCTGAGAACGTTGATGCACGCGGCATTGCATCGGCTCTGCGGGCCGGGAACGTTGAGCATGCAACGCTACTCGCATCAAAAGTAGCACCGATCGCAAAAATCAACGAATTGCTGTCCTTGTCCAACATCGACATCGTGATTTCGGTAGAGGGGAATGACAAGCTCGTCGCTTCGAAGGCTGGTAGCCCACCCTATGGTGCGGCGGAGTTGTCCGATGGCGAGCGCAACGCGCTTCTGATAGCGGCGGATGTGCTCACCGCTAAGGCGGGCACTCTCTTGATTATTGATGAGCCCGAGCGACACCTTCACAGATCCATTATTTCTCCGCTTCTCACCCAGCTATTTAGATATAGAGCCGATTGTTCTTTCGTGGTTGCGACCCATGATCTTATGCTCCCTGTCGACAACCACGACGCAAGAGTGCTCCTGGTTAGAGGATGTACGTATTCGGGCAACACGGCCACCACATGGGATATTGATCTTATCCCGGCAAACGCTGACGTTGACGAGGGCATCAAGCAGGACATTGTCGGTGCGAGACGCAGAATTGTGTTCGTGGAGGGTGAGCCGTCGAGCCTAGACGAGCCGCTGTACAGCGTTCTGTTTCCAGGCGTTTCAGTACGACCAAAAGGGTCATCTCGTGACGTAGAGCATGCCGTAGCTGGTATAAGAGCTTCCGCCACCCTCCACTGGGTGCATGCGTGGGGAATAATCGACAACGACGGTCGCGACCTTGCCTCTATTGCTACTTTGCAGGCAGGCGGAGTGTTTGCCCTACCCTTCTATTCTGTAGAGTCGATTTACTACCACTCCGACGTGATTACCGCGCTTGCTCACCGCCTCGCAGCAGTGACCGGAGGCGATGGTGAGGAAAATGCCCGACGTGCGATCCAGGCTGCGCTCGCGGCAGTCCAGGGGCATCTGCCACGCCTCGCCGCTCGCGCAGTTGAGAAAACGATTCGCCGATCAATCTTCTCCAGCATACCCACCTTACGGGACATAGAGGCTCGGCAGCCAGTGGTGGTCAACATCGACACGGACTCGATTGTCGAAGGCGAAGCAGCCGCTCTTTCTGCCGCATGCCAAGCTGGCGATTGGGTCCGAATACTGACCCGCTGCCCAATCCGAGAGACTCAAGCACTGGATGCGATCTCACGCGCCGTGGGCCTTCAGAACCGTCACCAATTCGAAGCTGCTGTTCTCCAGATGCTGCGCGATGATCCGGCAATTCTTGCGGTCGCACGGGGGATGTTCGGCAGCCTAGCCGCAGAACTGTCCGTCTGAGGACGCGCACGTGATGATCCGCTTACGCTCCCGGCTCTCTTGCGTAATTCCGCGGTGATTCTAAGCGCTTAGCTACAAAGTCCAGAAAATATGATAATTGCCAAACAGCGACAGCGTGCTGGGCCCAACTCGCTATTCATCACTGTTGACACTTCGTGTGGCCATGCCGACCCGCAAGGTCTACCGCCACATTTGACGCAGCACGTACCACCGGTCATCAATCAGAAATGACCCATCTTTTCTCCCGCCGCGACGCCCTGATCGGCGCTACCGCCCTGACCGCTGCCACCGCGCTCCACGGGGCCGTCCCGCCTGGCGATGCGGCGGGGGCGCTGCTTGATCGGATCGCTTGGGGATTGCTGCCGCTGGTGCCGGAGCGGGCGACGACGCTCGGGGTCGATGAGGGCGCTCATGCCGATCTCCGGCGGCGGCTGGAGGATCGCTCGCCCGCCGGGGTGGCGGCGCGACAGCGCTTTCTGACGCAGAGCCTGAAGGAGCTGGCGCGGTTGCCGCGTACCGGGCTCGATCCCTCGACCGCGACCAGCATCGCGGTGGTCGAAAGCACATTCCGCACCGCCCTCGACGGCATGGCGCTGCCTTATGGCGTCGCGACCATCGGCGACTGGCGCAACACGCCCTACGGCGTCATCCTGAGGTGGCCCCCTAAATGACCTGACAGGGTCTCGCTCTTGGATAAGAGTGAGGCATATGACTGAGCATACGATCAGGCGTTACAACGACGGCGAGGTCCTCTCCGGGGTTCAGCGCCGGAGGCGATGGACCCCGGAGG